>Ga0228535_1000025_pt1 | contig 483642 bp, 452 predicted proteins | sample SJ1metagenome_FD_168457 | JGI IMG/M metagenome (GOLD analysis project Ga0228535, IMG submission 168457) | Enriched culture of PCE-dechlorinating microbial communities from Ithaca, New York, USA - SJ1 | ecosystem: Engineered > Modeled > Simulated communities (microbial... > Unclassified... | reverse complement strand
CAGCCCAGACCGGTGTGCACGCTCATGATGACCCCGGTAGAAGCACAGCACTTGCTTATCTCTTCTACGAAGATGGCAAAGTCCAGGTAGCTGGCTCCCGCTCCCCCCCATTCTTCGGGAATGGGCAGGCCGCAGAGCCCCAGGTCGGCCATCTTTTGGAAGGTAACCATGGGAAACTCATGCTTTTCGTCGGTATCGGACGCTATAGGTTCAACCTCGTTTTTGGCAAATTTGCGAAACATATCGCGCATCATTAAGGACTCTTCGCTTAATTGGAAATCCATTATTACTTGCCTCCCATGCTGTTTTTTTATTTACCTTTAAAGTCGGCCTTTCTCTTATCCACAAAGGCCTGCATGCCTTCTCTTTGATCGGAGGTAGCAAAGCACAGACCAAAAATATCGGCCTCAATGGCCATGGCCCGGGTCATATCGACCTGCATGCCGCTGTTGACGGCGTCTTTGCACAGGCGCACGGCTATCTGCCCGCGGGAGGAAATCATAGTGGCAATCTTCAATGTTTCCTCCATAAGCTGCTCGCCAGATGTCATTTTGTTCACCAGTCCTATGCGCAGGGCTTCGGTCGATCCAATAGTTTCACCGGTGTAGAGAAGTTGTTTGGCCATGCCCGTTCCCACCAGGCGGGGCAGGCGCTGGGTGCCGCCGAAGCCCGGAGTAACACCCAGTCCCACTTCCGGCTGGCCGAACTTGGCTTTCTCCGAACAGATACGGAAATCACAGGCCATGGCCAGTTCGCAACCGCCTCCCAGACAAAAGCCGTTTATGGCGGCTATAACCGGTTTAGACACAGACTCGATCAGGCTGGTCACTTCACCGCCCAGTTGTCCGAAAGCTCTAGCCTCCAGGGCGGTCATTTCCACCATGAAAGTTATGTCTGCACCGGCTACGAAGGCTTTATCTCCCGCCCCGGTTATAATCAGGACGTCAACCGCTTCATCGTCCCGGATTTCCTCGACAGCTGCTTTAATGTCCAGGAGGGTGTTCCGGTTCAGGGCGTTAAGTGCTTTGGGCCGGTTGATGCTCAGTATGGCAATCCTACCTTGCCTGGTCAATAAAATATTGTTATACATCGGTCCGCCTCCTCCGGGGGGCTCGATTTGAGCCTATTTACCGTAATCATATATTCCCTTGCCCACTTTACGCCCCAGCCAGCCGGCCTGGACATACTGCTTCAACAGGGGGGAGGGGCGGTATTTGGGGTCGCCATAGCCGGTGTACATAACATTGAGAATCGAGAGTATGGTATCAAGTCCGATCAGGTCGGCCAGTTCCAACGGGCCCATGGGGTGATTCATACCCAGCTTCATGATGTCGTCGATGTTCTTGGCCGGTGCGACCCCCTCATAGAGTTCCCACAGGGCTTCGTTGATCATCACCTGCAGAACCCGGTTGGAGATGAACCCGGGTACGTCGTTGCACCATACCGGCACCTTGCCCATCTTGATCGAGGCCGCTTCAATGTCGGCGTAGCACTCGTCGGTGGTGGCCAGGCCGCGGATTATTTCCACCAGCTTCATGACCGGCACCGGGTTCATGAAGTGCATGCCGATAACCTTTTCCGGGCGCTTGGTGGTGGCGGCTATCTGGGTAATGGGCAGGGAAGAGGTGTTGGTGGCCAGATAGGCATGGGGCGGAGCAATCTGGTCCAACTGGCCGAAGACCTTGGCCTTGATATCAAAGTTTTCAACAATCGCTTCTATTACCAGATCTACTCCGGCAGCATCCTTCAGGCTGATGGAGGGCTTGATCCGGGCCTGTATGGCAGCCTTTTCGTCTGCTGTTTTCTTATTCTTGGATACGTCTCTGCCCAGGTTCTTATCAATTAAGGCCAGCCCCTTGTTGACCAGATCCATATTTATATCCCACTGGATTACGTCATAACCGGCCTGGGCCGCCACCTGGGCTATTCCGCCGCCCATCTGGCCGGCGCCCAGCACCATGACTTTTTTAATTTCCATCTGCTGTTCCTCCTCGCTACTTTAAGTAGTATTCGGCTCTATGGCAGTTGTTTAGGGTTCTACCTTTATCAGCATGGCATCGCCCTGGGCGTGGCCGGAGCAGATTCCGCAGACTCCAATTCCGCCGCCCCGGCGCTTCAATTCATAGGCCAGAGTCATTACAATGCGGGCACCGGTTGCTCCGATGGGGTGACCATAGGCAATAGCGCTTCCATTGACATTGACCTTTTCTAGCATCTCTTCTTTGCTCATGCCGAGGATTCTACCCGCGCTGACTAATACAACTGCCGCAAAGGCTTCGTTGATTTCAATCAAATCGACATCCTTGTAGGTTAATCCATTTTGATCAAGTACCTTTTTAATCGAGAGGCCGGGCACGGTGGCGATATCTTTGGTCTGCTGGGATACTTCAGCATAGTCAAGTATGGTAAAGAGCGGTTTTAATCCCAATTCCTTGGCCTTTTCAGCGCTCATTAGCACGCATACGTCCCCGCCGTCATTCACACCGGGGGCATTGCCAGCAGTGACTGAGCCCGGTTGACCTGTTACAGTGCTCTTATGGTTAAAGACGGGCGGAAGCTTAGCCAGTCCTTCCGTGGTAGTCCCGGGACGGGGCCCTTCGTCTTTACTGAAAACGGCTTTGCCCCGCTTTATTTCTACCGGAAAAATCTCATCGGCAAACTTGTCTGCTTTAGCGGCCTCAACCGCTCTGGACTGGGATAAATAGGCCCACCAGTCATTGTCTTCTCTGGTGAAGCCGAATTCATCAGATGTTTCAGAACCGTGTATTGCCATGTGGCGGTTGTAGAAAGCATCCCACAGTCCGTCATAAACCATCAGGTCTACCAAATTGCCCTTGGGCAATCCCATGCGCTCGCCAAAGCGATGATCGGGTAAAGCATAGGGGCAGTTGCTCATGCTTTCCTGTCCTCCGGCAATAACTATTTCTGCCCGGCCCGTTTGAATCATCTGAACACCCAGGTCAATGGTCTTAATTCCAGAGGAGCATACTTTGTTGATCGTAATAGAAGGTACCGATTCAGGCAGACCCGCCAGTAAGGTAGCCTGGCGGCTGGGAACCTGTCCACTACCGGCAGGAACTACCTGTCCCATAAAAACATAATCGATATCTTCCGGTTTCACTTTCCCGTCACAACGCCGCAGTGCTTCCTTTATGGCCAGCGCACCCAATTGAGGTGCATCATACTCCTTTAGAGAACCTCCAAAAACTCCGTAAGGTGTTCTGCAAGCCTGAACGCAAACAACATCTCGCAGATTCGGGTTTTTAACTAATCTGCCCATACCTTCAAATGTGGCTTTTCTTTCACCAAATCCCGCAACTGCTATTTTCTTCGGATAATCGGCCCGCTTCATATCTAGCTTCTGAACAAAATCTGACATAATTTTTACATCCTCCTTACATGAATCCTAAACTCCTGCGAACACTTCACTACAAGCGACCATTTACTCCCCCTTTCTATAATTGGTTTTATAAATCACGCCACCGCCTGCGGGTAGCACGGTGCTTGTGAACATATCCTTTATGGAAACAAAACCTAGACTCTCATTACGGCTTTGCTCTGCTTTTTTAGAGGAGAGCTGGCTACAGACTCGGGCGGGCTGACAACGATATTGATGGTGCCACAGCGAGGGCATTTGATTTCCAATTTTTCACAGTCTTGATATCTTCCCAATAAACGCTGGCAGTTTTTACATCTAAGATCTCTCATTATTAACCCCCCTAATCTGCAATTGCCGGTAGCGCCCCCGGCGACACAAAAAGCTCCACCAATTAGACTGGCGGAGCTCAGTGGCTCTCTACAGACATGAATATTCAAAGTAATTGTCAGGTACTTGCCATATTGCATTTGTAAAAGTTTAATAATTATTACCAATGATATTTGCAAGTATCGTGCCATGGCTCATAGAATAAAGCGGTGATTCGATTGAAATGGGAATCTAACCGGCAAACTTTCTGAATCAGACATTTTAATGACGCACTTCATCGACTTACCCGAGGGGGAGGCGTCCAGCATTACTTTTGCCATAATCGTTATTGAATTTGTGTATTGCCATGCTTATGCACATATTACTTGGTCTGCTATTTTTACAGTGAACACTTGTAAAAGTTGACACTAAAATGAACACCCGCATGCCGTCAATTGCGTTATATTTCTCCGCACGGAAAAATTTTTATAGGTTAAAACGGTTTATTAAGTAATCAGTGTAAATAACACCGGTTTCGATGAAGCGTCGCGTGGCCTGATATTTGCATTAACAACACTAGAAAATAAGTTCGTATAAAAACAACAATTTGGCTACCCGGGTTATCTTATTGATTAGAAAACGCGAAAAAGATCAGGGACGAAACAGCGGTTAAAGATGTAACATTTATACATAAGGTGGAATTCGGATAGTATTGATTTATTTTTCTCTAGTCTGATATTGGATCAGACATTCTTGGGGGGAAAACCAATGAAAGATGACACCATGCCACTCCCGAACTCCTTTCTTAATCGGCCGAACGATAGCAGCACATCTATTTATAATATGGTAGCCATTGTAAACTTTTTACCTGATGCCACCTTTGTTATAGACAAGAACCACAGGGTGGTTGCCTGGAACCAGGCTATGGAAGAACTTACCGGAATCGATGCCCAAGATATCCTGGGCAAGGGTGAATATGAATATGCTGTTCCTTTTTACGGGACAAGACGGCCTATATTGATCGATCTTATTTTGGATCCAGATGAAGAATATGAAAGAAATCTTCTCATTACAAGAGACAGGGAGGCACTTATTACAGAACCCCCCACCCCCAACCTCAAGGGGAAAGAGGCCTTTCTCTGGGGCAAAGCCACTCTATTGTACGATTCTCAGGGGAATATAATAGGCGCTATCGAATCGATCCGGGATATCACTGAACGTCAGCGGGCGGAGATAGCCCTGAAAAACTCGGAACAGCGACTGGCTGACATTATTGATTTTCTTCCCGATGCCACCTTTGTTATCGATAAAGACCACCAGGTGATAGCCTGGAACCGGGCCATGGAAGACATGCTGGGGGTCAAGGCGGAAGACATGCTGGGCAAGGGCGACTATGAATATGGTATCCCCTTTTACGGGGTTAGAGCTCCGATATTGATTGACCGTATCCTCGAACCGGATGAAGATATGGAAAAGCACTACTCGTTAATTATCGAGCGCGATAAAGAAGTATTGATCGTCGAGACTCCAGCTCTTACGGTTAAGGGAAAAGAAACCTATCTCTGGGGCAAGGCCACCCTATTGTACGACTCGCAGGGGGATATAATAGGCGCTATCGAATCGATCCGGGATATTACGGAACGTAAGCAGGCGGAGGTAGCCTTGAAAAATTCGGAGCAGCGCCTGGCCGACATTATAGATTTTCTCCCCGATGCCACCTTTGTTATTGATGCAGCGCACCAAGTTATTGCCTGGAACCGGGCCATGGAAGACATGACCGGTGTTGAGGCCGAGAAAATACTGGGCAAGGGCGATTACCTGTGCGGCGCCATTCTTTACGGAGTAAAGCGCCCTGTTATGGCCGATCTAATCCTTCAACCCGATGAAGAAGTTGAAAAAAGCTATTCTTACGTCGCTCTTGATAAAGGAACCCTGCTTATGGAAAAATCGTTCTCCGATTTACGTGGAAAAGAGGCTTTTCTCTGGGGCAAAGCCACTCTGCTCTATGATTCTCAAGGCAATGTTACCGGGGCAATTGAATCCATCAGGGATATTATCGATCGCAAACAGGCCGAGGTAGCCTTGAAGAACTCGGAGCAGCGCTGGGCCGATATTATTAATTTTCTTCCCGATGCCACCTTTGTTATTGATAAAGACCACCAGGTGATAGCCTGGAACCGGGCTATGGAAGAATTATCAGGGGTCAAGGCAGAAGATATGCTGGGCCAGGGCGATTATGCGTACAGCATTCCCTTTTACGGGGTTAGAGGGCCTATATTGATTGACCGTATGCTCGAACCGGATGAAAATATGGAAAAGTATTACTCGTTAATTATAGAGCACAATAAGGAAGTATTGATCGTCGAGACTCCCGCTCTTATGGTTAAGGAAAAAGAAACCTACTTGTGGGGCAAGGCCACCCTTTTGTATGACTCGCAGGGGAATATAATAGGAGCTATCGAATCGATCAGGGACGTAACCGACCGCAAAAAATCCGAGCTGGATAAGTTAGAGGCCCAGGAACGGGCCGCCCGTGCAGAAAACCTGGCCTCTCTGGGTCTAATCACCACTGAACTGGCCCATGCTATCAAACAACCATTGAATTCACTCATGATTACTATTGACAGCATTTTGTACTGGTATGACCAGGGGCGAGATTTAAACCGGGCTGACCTGATTGAGGACCTCCAAAAAGCGCTGGTCAAATCAGCGCGAATCAATGAAATTCTTGAGCATATGCGGGCCTTTATCCGCAATGAACGAGACGGGGAACCAACTCCCTGTAATATTAATCTATCCGTGGAAAACGCCTTGGATATTATGAAAGCCCACCTATTTTCACATGGAATAGAGATTCAATTGGAACTTGCTCCAGATCTACCTCTGGTACTGGGTTATGAAAACCGCATAGAAGAGATAATCAGCAATCTGATTGAGAACGCCATGCAATCGTTGGAGCGGGTTTCCCGAAATAAAGTAAAGACTATAACCTGTATATCCAGGTTGGAGCACAATGTAATACTGGAAATATGCGATAATGGAATCGGGATCAGCCCGGAAAATATGAATAAGATCTTTGAGCCTTTTTTTTCCACCAAAGAAGGACAAGGGATGGGTATGGGACTTTTTATCGCCAAATCCATAATTACAACTTTGAATGGCAGAATTCAGTGCACTTCCAATAAGGATCAAACCACCTTCCGGATAGAACTCCCGCCATACCAGGATTAAACAAAGGGGCTTACGGACTATGAAAATTTTGTTGGTAGATGACGACCCGGACAGTCGGTATAGTGCGGCAAAGTTTTTGAGCCAGCTGGGACATGAGGTAATAGAGACAGACTCAGCGCCCAAAGCATTAAACCTCCTGGCTGAACAATCTTTTCCCATGGTTTTATCGGATATTAGAATGCCCGGGATGTCCGGCATAGAGCTGCTTAAAGCGATTAGTGCACTGCCCTCCGAGGAGGAAACCAACGTAGTACTGCTCACCGGATACGGGGATATGGATTCAGCTATTGACGCCTTTAGAGCCGGAGCCTTTGATTATTTGCTGAAACCGATTAAGGTAAAGGAACTGGCTCTCATAACCCAAAAAATAGAAGCGCAAAATGCCTCTCAAATGGAAAAAGACGTACCGGAAAAAGATGATACCGGCAAAAAGACCAATAACCCCAGGGGCAACCTGTCAGGTTTTAAAAGAGCCGTCTTCTATTCCGGGCTTAACAAGATAGGAATATTTTCCGAAAGCATGTTGTGGCTGGTAAAACAAGCATACTTATACCACCAGGACCGGTCCATCCCGGTTTTAATTCATGGAGAGACCGGAACCGGCAAGGAGGTCATTGCCCGCATCATTCATTTTGGAGCCGGGGAAGAACCTGCTCCTCCATTCATAGCCATAAATTGCGCCGCCATTACCTCCAGTCTTTTTGAAAGCGAACTTTTTGGCTATGAAGCAGGCGCCTTCACTGGAGGAGTATCAAAAGGTCAAAAAGGAAAATGTGATCTGGCCAAGGGTGGAACTCTGTTTTTGGATGAAGTTTCGGAAATACCTCTGGAGCTGCAAGGAAAACTTTTACGAGCCATTCAGGAAAAGTGTTATTATCGGGTTGGCGGTCTACAGGAAATAAAGATGGATACCCGCTTCATCTGTTCAACCAATGCCAACCTGGATCAAATGGTTGCCAAGGGAACCTTTCGAAAAGACCTGTACTATCGTTTAAAAGTAGGCAGTTTATTCATCCCGCCTCTGCGGCAAAGAAAAGAAGATATACTACCCCTGGGCAACTTGTTTCTATGGGATTTCTCCCAACAAAAAGGCAAGCGCTTTGTAAATATTGGAAACCAGGCTGCCAAGATATTGTTGAATTATTCATGGCCCGGTAATGTTCGCGAGTTGCGCAATTTGATGGAGTGGATTGTCTTTATGTTCGATGACATTGAGGTCAAACCACAACATTTAAACCTCTCTACCAGTGATAAGCATAAACTGCCGGGCTTCATGTTAATGGCTGCAGATTATGAGGATGATAATGATACATCGTTGTCCACCCGGAAACAGGGCAACAAAGAATACAGCAAAGAAATCCTGCTGAAAGCCCTGGAAGCACATAACGGGAACAAAACCGAAGCCGCTCGTTTTCTGGGAATATCTCGTACCACTCTGTATAACTACTTAAAGAACATAGACAAAGAATGATCCGTGCTGTCTCCAGGCGCTCAGGTATTATCAAGACCGCGTTCTCTTGGAAGTCTGTGCCTGAAAATTGCGGTTTAATCACGATCACGCCTCTCACTTTCCCCATAACAAATCGATGAAATTGAATATGGCGTAAACTTATAACGGCAAGGGTGGGGTAATAAACCCCGGCTCATTTTATTGGCATGATAATTGCATGAAATTATATTCATAAACCTTGCATTTTAATGCTCAAGATAAAAACCGAGAAACAGGGTCCGGGGGAGTGATTATTTTGGAGAGGGGGTTCCTTTTCTCCACAGGGCCCCTAAAGGAATGTTCAAGACCGCAAAGTCAGGATGTTCCACGATTTCTTCATCCATTCCGGAGGCCACCAGGGCATATACCTCGTCCTGCAAGGCAAAACACTCCAGGGTCCTTTCCTGTGGATTGACCAGCCAGTAATGCGGTACTTTCAGAGCCTGATAAACCCGCATTTTCTGCAGGCGGTCTTTGCGGGCGCTGGAAGGAGACAGCACTTCCACTACCAGGGTGGGGGAGCCGTCAACTCTGGCGTCTTTTACGATTAGGGCCTGTTCCCCGGACACATAGAAGACATCCGGCTGAACTACGTTGATGTCGTTCAAAGTAACGTCCAGGGGGGCGTTGAAGATCTCTCCTTCGGGATCAATCTGCCAAAAATAGTCCTCGAAAATCCTCTGCAGGTTGCGGGAGGCCCGCTGGTGCATGACACTGGGCGACGGTTCTTTTATAAGCATGCCGTCCAGAATCTCATAACGGTAGCCCGGTTCTTCAGGAAGGTCCAGATAATCCTGGTAGGTCAGCTTTCGGGCGGGGTCGGCTTGATAGGGGGCCGGGCTTTCATTAATCGTAGTTTTACTGAGAGCCTTGATGACATCGCCGGCGTTGTAGCGGTATTGCCGGTTGCCCAGATCTATAAAAGGGATTTTGTTCTCCCTGGTGTATCTCCATATGGTCTCCACCGAAAGATGCAGGGCGTCGGCCAAAGCCTGGGCGGTAATTAATTCTTTGTCCGCGGTCATAAGATCACCTCTATATTGATTATAGTTGCCGCGTAAACCATAATCAACCAAAGACAAGTAAAAACAATCAAAATCAAGTAGGAAGCGGCGCCCCAAACCAAGTTAGATGCTGTCAAGCGCATATACGGTAATATAGTCTAAAGCCAGGCCTTCGAATGCCGGGCTCGTCTTCGACCAGCAAGAGGCTTTTTCGCACGATTATATCCTTCCGGGCTGCTATTCGTGGACAGTTTTTATAGCGAGTTTTTAATAATATCTTTCCAGGTGATGTGGAAGCTTTTATACCACAATCCGCTTAGAATCGCCAGGGAAGCGACGATGTTTACGGCGACCCCCGGGGTTATGCTTTGGAGGAACAGGTGGAGGCCGGCGCAAGCGCCGCAAACAATAAATAATAAAATCATTACCCCTATGACGGTATAATTCTGATTGGTTTGAAAATCCCTGTAAAAGGGCAGTTCTTTGTTGTTCATTTTAAAACTGAGCATTATCAGGATCAGCATATTGATGAATATCAGGATGATATCGGGGATAATCCTGACTCCGCAGATGAGAATAAGTATCAAGGCGGTAAACAGGTAAACCGGGAGGATAATCCTGCTCAGCAGGGCTTTCAGAGCACCTTTTAAGACGGGCGCCGGACTTTCTATAGGCAGAGCCCGGTAAATCCAGGCGCCCCGGTACTCTTCGCTGGCGCTCAGCATCGTCGGAGTAATAGCCAGGAAAGCCGCGGTCATGTAAAGGCCGAAAAAGTAATTGCCGCTTGCGATGTGGCTGATAATGTCGCTGAAAGATCCGACGTTTTTTATGGAACTGGCCATTATGATGAAGGGCATGATAATGGCGAAGGCCAGGTGGGGGTACATCCTGAGCTTGAGCTTTCGTTCATTGGCCAGCATGTTCTGGGTAAACCGGTAGAAAGCGCTTTCGGTCGGACTGAAACAGAGCAGGCGGGCTGCCGCCTGCTGCAGTTTTTCCTTGATATTTGTCTGGCGAATATGACCGCTGCTGCTGTTCAGTTTTTGCAGCTTGCTCTCAAAATAGGGCATGACCAGAAAAACATAGAGCAGGGTCGTTAAACCGGGAATGATTATCCCCAATAAGCTTGACCAGGTAAAAAAACCGGTAAAGTTGTGCTCGATGAACAGGGTAAAGGGCGCGGCGAACCAGGTCGTAGGTATGAAAAAATGCCACCAGGCCGGGTCGTAGGTGATGGTAACCCGGGACAGGTCAAATATCCTGCCGATGAATTGATAGCTTATCAGCATAAAGGCCGAGAGCAGTATCTGAAAATAATTGATAATGTCTTTAAGCTTCTCCCCGTCAAACATAGACAGTATGGCCAGGTATAGTATCGACGTGATAAAGACTACCAGGAAACAGATAAGGATAAGCTCTATCAGAAATATTAAAGTGAAAACAATACCGTGTTTGATCGAGCCGATAAGTAAAGCCGGCCCGGAAATGCTCAGGGTAATGGTTATAAGGTAGATGACGATGTGAATTATCTTGGCGGTATTGACGCTTTTGGAGTCAACCGGCCGGGGCAGCAGTATATTTTTATCTTTTACATCCAGAAGTACGGTTGAGAAGTCCGAAATCATGGTCGCCATCACCATAAACATGATCGTTCCGAAAACGATATTCATGGTTACGAACAGGGGCAGTGGGAGGAGCATTAGCAGGCCGATAAACAATCCTATGAATCCATATAAGAACAAGGAGGACTTAAACGAATTTTTACCCTCGGGTTTTTGGCTGTTGCTGAGAATGGTGGGAACCCGTCGCTCATCCATGAGCAGTTTGACCTGCAAGATCCTGCGCATGGTGGGATAATCGACATGGAGTTTGTTAAAGAGATGGGCCAATTTGTCGAGGAGTTTTAAAACCGAAAAATCCTTCATAGGATCAGCCCTCTTCCAAAACCGTGATGAATTCATCGGCGATGGCCTGGTGCTGGTCAAATCCGGTGAGCTGGTTGAAGATTTCTTCCAGGGAGCCCTCACGGCATTTATGCTTTAATTCTTCAAAGGTTCCATCGGCGATAATGCGGCCGTCATTGATCAAAACGATGCGGTTGCTTATTTTCTCTACCACGTCCATGATGTGGGAGGAGTAGAATATGGTTTTCCCCTGAGAAGCCAGTTCCATCATTATTTCTTTTACAACCATTACACTGTTGGCATCCAGCCCGCTTAAGGGTTCGTCAAAAAATAGCAGGTCGGGATTGTGCAGGAGGCTCGATATGATCAACAGCTTTTGTTTCATGCCTTTGGAATAAGATGAGATCCTGGCCTGATACACGTCTTCAATTCCCAACAGGCTCATGAGCTTTCTGGCTTTGCGGTCCACGGTTGCGTAGTCGATACCGTATAATTCCCCGATAAAGGTCAGGTATTCCTGGGCGCTGAGGGTTTCATATACTTCGGCGGTTTCGGGAACGTAACCAATTCTCCTTTTATATTCAATCCCGCTTTTTATATCTTCGCCGAAGACTTTTACCTCGCCCCTGAATTTATCTACAATACCCAGTATGATTTTGACGGTGGTGCTTTTGCCGGCCCCGTTGGGACCGATATAACCGATAATTTGGCCCTTGAAGACCTCCAGATTGATGCCTTTCAAGACCTGGTTGCCGCCGTAACTCATGGTCAGGTCTTTGATAGAAACGACCACTTCACCGCTAGAATTCATAAAAACTCCTGTTCCGTGCATCAATTGCGCCCATTAATAACCAATTATGATAATAATACCATAAAAGGTGAGCTGGTGACCAAGCGAACCAAAATGCTTTGAAACAGTTCCTTCAGCTGCCTGCAACGGTGAATATCTTATGGTCTTGTTTGCACAGGATGCGGATCAAATTGCGCCCCGAGTAGAGGGCGGGCGGAATGCCGCCTCCCGGTTCCACCCACTGACCGGCCATATAAAAATTCTGCAGACCGGGCAGGGCCTTGGGAATCTGGGTCTGCAGCGCTTCTTTGGTCATCAGCCACCCTTCATAGGAGCCCCGGTAGTTGCGGGTGTAGTAAAACCAGGTATAGGGGGTGGCAACATCGGTAACCTCGATGCTGTCTTTGGTTCCGGGGAACAGGCCGTCAATGATCTGCAGGACTTCACCGGCTATCCGCTCTTTTTCTCGATCATAGGCCGCGCTGTCCTTTTGCAGGTCTATCCAGCTGTCGTACCCGGTCTCCAGCGTGGCCTGCAGTACGGTGCAGCCCGAAGGAGCCAGGGAAGCGTCATAATTGAAGATGCGCAGGTGCATGCTGTCAGTTTCTTGGTTCAGAATTTTCAAAGGCTTGGGCAGCTTGATAAGCTGGGCGGCCTTTTCACCTGAATACTCCCGGGCCGCGCCGTAGGTGATCATAAGCAGGGGCTTAAATAAGGGCCAGGTTTCAAAACGGTGTCGAATGCTTTGATCCAGGTATTTACCGCCCAGCATTTGAAAGATGGTGCTGTATCCATCGGCCGCCGACACTACGATATCAGCCTTTATTTCGGAGCCGTCGGCCAGCCTGATGCCGACTGCCCGGTCGTTTTCTACCAGGATCTCTTCAACTGAAGCGCGATAGGTGATCTCTCCGCCCAGCTCCTGGTAGCGGCGGGCAATGGCATCGGAAAACCGCTGGGAGCCGCCTTCCACGCAACCGAGCTGACCGCCGGCCAGCTGGCCCAGAACAACGAAGAGGAAAGACACCGGCATATCAGGGAGAAAAAGCTTGTTTATGCACTCCCGGATAAAGAGATTCTTAAACCGGAGAGTGTACTGGTTGACGGGGACATTGTATTTGATCATGTATTTCAAGAAACCGCGCATCTCCCACAGGCTCTTTACGCCCGCTCCCATTCCCAGTTCGCGCGGCTCGGGGGCGGGCATATCCAGAGCTGCCAGGTCCCGGCATCCTTTAATAAATTCATCGATGCTCAGCGAATCCTCGGGAGCGATGGCTTTCATGTCCGCAGCCAGCCGATCCAGATCGGACCCGAAATCCAGGGCCTGATCGCTATCTTGATCATGGAAGCGGACGTAGTGATCGAGGAACATCAGGCGGTTATCCCTGAAGGCTCCCAATTCATCGTATATCTTTCGAAACCCGCTGCCCGGTTTACAGGACATCAACCAGTGAATGCAGCCGTCCATGACGTATCCGTCCCGCTTCCAGGCGGTACAGACTCCTCCCGGCATGGTGTGGTGTTCGTAAATATGGGTTTTATAACCGTTCATCCGTCCGTAGCAGCCGGTGGACAGCCCGGCCAGGCCGGCGCCTATAATGACCATGGTTTTTTCAGCCATTTCATCACCCCCGTATATCTATTGTATCAAATCAATAAAGTGCTTTGGCCAGCCCCGCCGCCTTGGGCCCGGCAGGATGCTAAACGCTTTAAGGGCTGCTCGGGATTTACTACACTAGCATAGTAAGCAGTTCCACCCGCCCAGTTGCTAAACATGCAGATCTCTTTTGTTATAAGACACATAAGTGACAACCATGAGCAGGGCAATGATCGCCAAGGACAGGAGCAGAAATACCGGTTCGAATCCTCCTGTACCCAGCAGCGTTTCGGCCTTGAAATAGGCAAATGGCGTGATGTACTTCAAAGGCTCAAGACGGCTGTTAATATCGATTGCCGATGAAATGACGAAAGCGACCAGCAGAATTGCGGTAGAAACTGAGGCGGCGGATTGGGGATTCCGGCTTGCGGCGGCTGTCGCCGTACCGATCAATAGGAACATCAGCTGCAAAATAAACATCCCGGCCATGAGTACCCCTATTTCCTCCGTTATATTTTCTCCCTTAGCGTACTTTCCCATCAGGACGACTGAAAAAATCAGGGTAACAAGGTTGAAGACAACAATATTTATAAGGGACGCTAAAAGTTTGGCGGTAATTATTTTGCTTCTGGAGACAGGCTTCACCAGCAAAAACTCAGCCGTTTTGTCCCGTTCTTCCTTGGCAATGATATTGGCGCCGAGCAAAGAAGCGTGGACGGTCGCCAGTAAAAGAAGATACAAGTATAACATCCCATAAAATCCGCTGACTTTTGTCAGGTCGAAATTACCCATCCCCAATACCGCTTTGATCGAACTGGGAATTTGCGACAACAATTCATTCATGGACTGGCCTGTTTCGGCATAGGCCGTAAATTTACCGATGGAGGAGACGATCATCAGAAATATGGCGATGCTCCAGATGAGCAGTGCTCGGCGATGCGCCTTTAATTCTCTCAAAAAAATATTCATTGTGCTCCCTCCTCAAACGGTATGGATATCTTTTTTCACGTAGACCAGGCAGCTCAGCGCAATTGCAGCAATGATGACGGCCATGCCGGTCACCACAAAACGCGTTTCATAGGCGGCATGTCCGATGATATACACCGGATCAAAATAGCGGAACGGCGAAAAATACCGGACCTTTTCTTCACCGAGAATCGATCCCAGGGAGCCTAAGACATAGAACCCGAAAACAGTACTCAGAGATACCGAGATCACCGACTTTATCTTTCCGGCGAGCACTGCAATCATAATTCCCAGAGCCATGAGCATTAATTGGACAAAGAACAGCGTGAACGAAATCAGGCAGAATACTTTCAGATTAAACGCGCCGACAACGGCGACCGCCGCGAAAACCGTAAGCCCCAGATAAATAATATTGGTCATCAGCAAAGCAGAAAAGGCGGCCAGCAATTTGGACATCAGGATGCCGAGCCGGCTTATCGGCTTGGTCATCAAAAAATCCGCAGTTTTGTCCCGCACCTCTTTGGAAACAATGGCGATTCCAAGATTCATGGCCTGAATGCCCCCGCATAATAAGACAAAGGAGAAGACAAAGGAGTAAAAACCTTCCAGCGTCGCAACGCTGTCGACTAAAATGTTGAAGCCCTTTTTCAGCACCTCGGGCATATTGCTCAGAAAAGCCTTAAACTCTTCAATGTCCCGGCCAAGTTCCTTAAAAAGAAAGATGTACAGCACCGCCAAAAGCGTCATGGAGCACGCCCAAACGATGATGGATTTGCTGTAGGCCTTAAGCTCATGCCGAAAGATATTCTTCATGAGCATCAGGCCTCCTTTCCATAATAGTGCATAAAGATTTCCTCCAGGCTCGGCTCCTCGATCCAGATATTAATGATTTCCACTTCCGCCAGCTTTTTCAGGATGAGATTGATATTCCCCCTGAATAAGAAGCTCACTTTCCTGTCTCTGATCTCCAGGTTATTGACCCCGCCGATTGCGAAATCGCCCTGGCCGATTTCCGCTTTGGTTTCAATTCTAATTTTTTTGTAATTATGTTCGGTTAAATCGCTCATCTTTTCCAGCCTGATAATTTTGCCGTCCTTGATAATAGCCACCCGGCTGCACAGCCTCTGGACTTCGCCCAAAACATGGGAAGATAAAAGAATGGCGGCGCCTTTCCGGTTTTCTTCCAACAGAAGGTCAAAGAATTTCTGCTGCATCAGCGGGTCCAGACCGCTGGTAGGCTCATCCAGGATGATCAGCTTCGGTTCATGTAAAAGGCCTTGAACGATCCCGACCTTCTTTTTGTTGCCGAATGATAAATCATCAATCCTCTTTCCCAGCTCCAGATCCATGATTTCGGCCAGTTCTTTGATTCTTTTGCTGCAATCTTTTTTATAGAAACTCGCCGCGTATTTCAAAAGATCAATCACCCGCATTTTGTCGTAGTAAAATACTTCGGAGGGTAAATAGCCCACATCCCGGGCAATCTCAGGGGCAAACTTAATGCAATCCTTGCCGAAGATGCTTGCCCGGCCGCTGGTAGGATAAATCAAAGCCAGCAAAGTCCTGATCGTCGTTGACTTACCTGCGCCGTTAGGCCCGATAAAACCAAAAATCTCCCCTTCTTCAACATTAAAACTGACATCTTCGATTCCTCTGGACTTGCCATAGTATTTGGTCAGATTTTTGATTTCGATGATATTCACGCTTGCAGCCTCCCGTATATTAGGATGAAAATGCATCACCAACAGGTATTATATTTTGTCTTGGTGCATCCCCTATTTATGCATCGCGGGTGTTGCCGCGCCGCCTGCATAATCCTTTTAAGGGCATAAAAGACCCTGTCCAGACCTCCGCTCTACGGGCTGGGCGTTTCATTGGGAATGTAATTGCCGTGCTCCGGTTAAGTTAAAAAGACTAATTGTCCTTTGTGGTGCAGAGAAAGGAAAGCAAACTGATGCTGATTGGAGTATTATCCGATACTCATCTTCCACGACGGGGGAGGGATCTGCCCCCGGCCTTATTGAGAGGCCTGGAAAATGTCGATCTGATCTTGCATGCGGGGGATTTCACGGCCCTTTCCGTGCTGCACCGGCTGCAGAATATAGCGCCGGTAAAGGCAGTGTACGGCAATGTGGATTCAGATGATATAGTGGGGATTTTGAACGAGTCGGAACAGTTCTGCCTGGAGGGACTATGCATCGGGTTGATCCATGGTTGCGGAAGCAAAGGCAGCACCAGGAACCGGGCGTGCCAGGCCTTCCCCTATGCCCAGTGCATAGTCTACGGGCACAGCCATATTCCAGGCATGGAAATAGATGAGCACAAGCTGCTCTTCAATCCGGGTTCGCCAACCGACCAAAGAGCATACCCCTTTGCCAGCTACGGCCGGCTGCATGTAAAGCCGGGGGTGCTGAACGCGGAGATACTGCGCCTGCCGGAGGGTGAAGCGTTTGAACATATCTCGTTTATGTTCAGTAAGACGGTTCTACTATAATTGGGCAAAGTAATTGAAAGGGAGTAGAATGCCGAGATTAGCGAGAGAAAAGAGTACAAGTTAGATTGTTTATTATCCGGAATAGCGCTCCAAAAACTGCTTGGTGCGCTCCTCTCTCGGGTTGGCAAAGATTTCCTCCGGCGACCCGTATTCGGCTACGGTACCGTTATCCATGAATAAAACCTTGTCGGACACCTCGCGGGCAAACTGCATCTCATGCGTTACGATAACCATGGTCGTCTTCTGGTCGGCGAGGCTTCTGATCACTCTTAAGACCTCGCCGGTGAGCTCGGGATCGAGCGCGGAGGTAGGCTCGTCAAAGCAGAGAATGTCCGGATTTAAAGCGAGCGCCCGTGCAATAGCAACCCGCTGCTGCTGTCCGCCCGAGAGCTGGTGCGGGTAAAAATCGAGCTTATTGGAAAGCCCCACCTGATCCATCAGGGAGCGGGCGTTTTTTTCAATTGCGGCGATAATCGCTTTGCGGTTTTCCTTATAATCCGGTTTTTCCCTGGCGAGCAGTTCGCAGGCGAGGGTTACGTTTTTCAGCGCCGTGTACTGCGGGAACAGGTTGAAGGATTGAAAAACAAGCCCCAAATGAAGCCTTCTTTTGCGAATCTCATTATCAGTAAGCGGCGACGGGTTGTCACCGTCAAATAGGGTCTCGCCGTTTATGCTGATAGTGCCGCTGTCGGGGATCTCAAGGAAATTAAGGCACCTGAGCAGGGTTGTTTTGCCGCTGCCGGACGAACCGATGATCGCCAGCGACTCGCCCTTGGCCAGCGAAAAGCTGATATTTTCTAGTACAAGCGAAGCGCCGAAGCTTTTTCTTAAGTTGTTAACCTCCAAAAAAGACACGCCGGTTCCTCCTAAACTTTGAAATAGCTGAGCCTGCGCTCAAGATAGCCGAAGAGCAGGGTAAGTATGCCGCAAAACAGCAAGTAGAAGGCGCCCGAATAAAAAAGCGGCCAGATGATCGCTGCCGAGCGGATATAATCTTCCGCCTGCATGATAATTTCCCGGACGGCAATCACGCGGGCCAGTGAGGTATCCTTGACCAGGGTAATGATCTCGTTGGACATCGGCGGGACAATGCGCTTGATGACCTGTAGTAGGATGACCTTAAAGAAAATCTGGCTCTTGGTCATACCGAGGACCTGGCCGGCTTCATACTGGCCGCGCGGAACGCTTTCAATGCCACTCCGGAAAATCTCCGAAAAATAAGCCGCGTAATTGATCACAAAAGCGATCAGGACGGCCTCCAGGCGAGGAAAAGCCGTCCAGCCCCAGATAAGGCCGGGGCCGTAAAAGACAATAATGATCTGTAGCATCAAAGGCGTACCGCGGATAGCCCAGACGAAGGTTTTGGTCAGCCAGCGCAAAGGCCTAAACCGGCTCATTGAACCAAAAGAAATGATCAGGCCAAACGGAATTGCCAGCACAAGCGTGACGGCAAAGATTAAAAATGTGGTCAGAAAACCTTCCAGCAGGGTTTGGGTGACAACGTTAAAGCTCATAAAAACGGACAATCCTTTACGGGAGGTTTAATTAGTACAAAATACGGGGACAGAAGCTTTTCTTCTGCCCCCGCTTGGCTGTCGGAAAATCAATGTGTACTGGGTGCTATTTTGTGATCAGACGTTCCGTCAGGCCGTACTTCTCAGCAATTTTAGCCAGGGTACCGTCCTGCAGCAGTTCCGCCGTGGTCTTGTTGAACTCGGCCACAGCCGTGCTGCCCAGCCGCAGTCCGATCGCGTATTCTTCGGCAGTCAGTTTCACGCCGGGTATGACGGTGAGATCAGCGTAATCCGTACCCGCGCCCGTCATAGATTTGGCTAGCGTGGCGTCGAGGACAGCCGCCTGCGCCGTGCCGGCCTTGACCTCCAAGAGCGCCTTGGTTTGCGCGTCAACCGCAGTATATTTGGCATCGGGCAGATCGGCTTTAATCGCCGATTCACCGGCGGAACCCGACTCGGCGACAATACTCGCGCCCTTTAGGCTCGCCTTGTCGGCATATTTGGCGGCGTCGGCCGAGCGGATAACCACAACCTGCTCGTTTATTAGATAAGGTTGGGTAAAGGCCATGTTTTGCTTACGGTCTTCCTTGATGGTCAAGCCGTTCCAGATGCAGTCGATGTTTTTGGACTTGAGTTCAATCTCCTTTGTATCCCAATTGATGAAAACGAACTTGGGCGTAATACCGAGTTTGGCGCAAAGCGCCTCGGCGTACTCGGTATCAAAACCGACCAGTTTTCCGTCTTTGTCTTTGTAATTCATCGGCTCATATTCCGTAATCCCGATGACAAGCGTGCCCTTATTCTTTATGTAAGCCAAATCGTCTTCAGCCGGAGCAGTACCGCCGGAACCACCCGTTTTCGGCTCAGTCGTATTGCTTGAGGAGCAGGCGCCCAGGGTAACAACGAATAATATCATGAGTAATACACACAAAATCCGTTTCATTTCAGTACACCCCTTCTTTCGTAGTTATTTATCCGGACGGAAAAGTATTTCATTATTATATCACATGAACATGCCGGATATAATGTTATTTTGCTTGGCACCAATAATGAACTTAATAGGAGCTTATCGGCGTGCGGTCATAAAACAGGTAATTCTGATTTAATGATGGCGATTCGCCATAATCATATTTCCTTCATGTTCAGCAAAACCGCCCGCCTGTAAATAATGTGCTTTAAACCTTAAATAAGTAAAAGCATAAATTAAAAATATTAATATATACATTGACATATTTAAGGTTGGGGTTTAAATTAATATCAATACCAGCGAAAAGAGGTGGACTCCTATCCGTTATAAAGCGCCGGGGCGCTGCCCCATATGCAATCAGGAATTGACGGTCAGCCGTTTGAGCTGTCCCCAGTGCAAAACCAGCCTGGATGGAGAATTCAGCACCTGTCGTTTCTGTCAATTGCCGGCCGAGCAGGTGGAGTTTGTGGAAGTGTTTTTAAAGTGCCGGGGCAATATCAAGGAAGTCGAAAAGGAACTGGGCATCTCCTATCCTACGGTTCGCAACCGCCTGGAAGGAGTGATTCAAGCGCTCGGATTTAAACCGCCAAGACCTGAACAAAAACAGCAGGAAGAAATGCGCGAACAGATTCTGGATGCCCTGGAAAGGGGCGAAATAGATTCCCGGGAAGCCATAGAACAGCTAAAAAAGAGCGGAAAGGGGTAATAAGATGAGCCAGGAAAAATTGAGAGTTTTGGAATTGATTCAGGAGGGGAAGGTAAGCGCAGCCGAGGGTCTGGAGCTGCTTCAGGCTATGGACTCCGGGGTAAAAGAAACACCCGACGGCAGAGTCGATCGAGCTTTTCGCGTGAAGGTGGATGGGGATAAAACCAAAGTCAATGTAAACATTCCCATGCGCCTGGTCAGGGTAGCCTCCAAATTTATGGGTTGGGGCATGAACTTTATCCCCCCGGAAGCGCGCAGCGAAATGGACAAACGGGGCATTGATCTGAGTGAAATTGATTTAAAAGAACTGGTGGACCTGATCGACCAGGGACTGGTGGATGGCAAGCTGGTTGATGTGGAATTGGATGACCCTCAGGAAGGTCACATGACGGTAGCCGTCTATGTGGAATAAAAAGTTGAATCATTGGCTGTGGGTTAAAGTCAAAACCGGGTCCCGGATGGGATGGGGATTTCCGTTCCTGCTGCCGGTTCTGCAGGAAACCCTGGAGGAGCTTGATGAGCTTCTCGGCCTGGCGAAGCCTCTATTAAAGGGCGCTAAACCCCCGCTGGGAGCTGTCTTGGACATCTCCCGGGCCGGGCTGGAGATGCTGCGGGAAGTGCGGCGGCTGGGACCCTGCCGCCTGGTTGAAGTGCAAAAAGAGGATGTCAGAGTCAGTGTCCGGCTTATATGAACGGATATCCAGGAGGGTTTTTGATGGTCAAGGTTGTTTTAATTTATGCGTCCAATCTGCTGGCTTTGGGACTTTCCAGCTGGCTGCTGTTTCCCGAGCTGCCCCATGATGCTGGGAGCCTTTTGCTGGCCGCCCTGGTTCTGACCGCCTTGAACCTGCTGCTCAGGCCCTTGCTGATGCTCATCGCATTGCCTTTAAATCTGATCAGCCTCGGCCTTTTCGTGCTGCTCATCAATGCCTGGATGGTGATGCTGGCCGACCTGATAGTAAAGAACTGGCAGATGCCGGGCTTCTGGCCCGCCCTGCTTACCGGGGCCTTGGTTTTAATATTTAACCAAGCGGCCCGAACAATTACCAGGCCGGCCGACGCCGCTAAATGATATTAATGGGTTTATAACTTTGATATAATTAATGTATAAAAATGGCATAGGAAAGAAATTATGGTGAACTTACATGATTGTCAAAAACAATCTGCGCTAGACACAACTGGGATTTCAATATGGGGCCGAATTTCAATTGCAGTTGGCTTTATGGGGACCTTGTTTATTGCCAACTTCTTTCTGGCAATTATCCCCAACAACCTTCAAGGTCAGCAGCTGCATATGGCTTCGAAAATCGGCTTTGCAGGTATCGCTTTCGGATTAATCGGCTTGATAAGGCGAAAGGATAAGCTCTCCCTTATCGGAGTGATTTACAGTTTTATCCTGATCATATTCCCTGTGGCCTTCTGGGTAATCGGTACTTTCATTGAGGCTTTAATAAATACCCTTTAGCGGGCAGGGCACCCGCTCTGGTCTTGCCCCTCCTCCAGCTCCCCGCCTATAAAACACCCTGGCCACAATTTCCCATAATCTTTTGATAATACCTCCAAACTTGTCCGGTAAATTGAATTGAAAAGGAGCTCCACAAATTTTTCTAGGAGGTATAATGATGAAAAGATTCAAACATGTGGTATCGGTGGCATTGATGCTGGCGTTGATGGCAACCGGAATCCTGGCGTCCACCTGCCTGGCCGATGAAAAGACAGACGGGCCGGCTACTATTACGGTTACTTTACCGTCACTAGACAATCAATTGCTTTCCAAGGTTCACCAGCAGCGTTATCTTACTTATTTAGTTAAGGAATTCGACCCGGCAGCTTTGCCCGATTGGGAAAAGGCTTTTGCCGATCGCAATGTTGCTTCCGAAAAGTTCGAACAGATGCTTAAATCCGCCCCGGGTTCTTTTGCAGTCAGCCTTCCCGAAGGGGCGCCCATACAAAAGGGTGAAGTAAAGATCGAGATGGAACCAGGCCAGCCGGGTGATGGGGAAAAACTCTTTACCACGAGTTGTATTGGAACTGCCGACCTTGACCAAATCAATGCCCGAATCGCGGTGCAAAAGGAATTTGAAACGGCCGTGGAGAATAACGACCCGGCGGCTATAAAGAACGTGCTTCCCAAAGCTCTGGCCGATTACCGACAGACTACCGAAGATATGTTAAAAGCGGTAGTGAACGCAAAATAGAAAGGTTTTACCCCGGGGCCATGGGGAAAAGGGCCGGGGCTGGTTTCAACCGCCCCGGCTCCATGGATAAACAGGCGAAATGGGTGAGGGAATGAAGTATCAGGTATTCCTGGTCGAAGACGATGTTAACATCAATCAAATACTCTGCACCTACCTGCGCAACCAGGATTGGCAGGTGTCTTCCTTCGCCACCGGTACCGAAGCCCGGCAGGCCCTGCCCCGGCGTCCCCATTTGTGGATCCTTGATATCATGCTGCCCGGAGTGGACGGTTTCCAATTAATACGGGAAATAAAGGCTGACCACCCGGCGGTTCCGGTTATCTTCATCTCAGCCCGGGATGCTGACATTGACCGTATTGTCGGGCTGGAGATGGGCAGCGATGATTATATGGCCAAACCCTTTATGCCGGAGGAACTGGTAATACGGTGCCGGAAGCTGCTGCAAAGGGTTTATGAACCCGGTCCGGACCCCAAAAACGGCACATTGCACCGGTTGGGCCTTTATGATCTAGACGAAACCGCCCGTCAAGCCAGTGACGCCGAAGGGCGCATTATTGATTTAACTACTCGCGAATTCGACCTCCTGTCATTACTGGCCCGCCATCAGGGGCAGCCTTTGGAACGGGAACAGATTTTGAGGGCGGTGTGGGGATTGCAATACTATGGAAGTGATCGGGTGGTGGACGATATGGTGCGAAGGGTTCGTAAAAAAATGCCCGATCTGCCCTTGGAGACCATCTACGGCTATGGATACAGGTTGGTGAAGAAATGAAAAATATACCGCTTTCAGTTCAGATTTGGGCCCTGTGCGCCGGCGTCACCCTGTGCGTATTCGGTTTGATTATGCTCTTCCTGCCCGGGATGTTGAACAGCTTTTTTACCGGTCAGGTTTACACCCTTTTGGAAGACTCGCAAAAACAGGCCCAGTTTATTCATTTTGAGTCGAACATACCGGAATACGACGGAGCGGTTATAACCGTAACCCTCCCGGCTATAAAATCAGATTCCCCTGAGTCGCCCCAGGAGCCTCCAGGCCAGTCTGGCGATCGGATAAATACACCTCCTCCGCTAGGAGAAGGACAGCAGCAGACTCCGGATAATGCCGGGAAAACGACCGGGGTTGTTTCACTAGAGGGAGTAAGCACTTCAAGCTCAACCGACATGGGTCAGGTATCAATATCCCAACCCGCGACCTTCATAGCATTTTCATCGATAGGGCTTGGCAATGACCCGTCAGGACTTCCCCCGGTCAGCCATATCCTTCTGCCCGATGCTCCCGATAGCGAGCTGCCATCGGCTCTGCCGGAGGCCTTTACCAGGATCGTCAGAGAACAGGCGAAAGGGCAGACTGAAGAAACCAGGCGCTACTCCCACACCGAAGGCACCAACACTCTGCTTTACGTCATTCGCAATCAGGTTCTGGACGGCAAACCGGTTCACCTGGTAAGCTACGCCTGGGCCAGCTATACCCAGGAGCTTTCGGCCAGCCTTACCAAGAAGCTTTTTGGGCTTATGGTGGCGCTTTGCCTGTTGACTTTGCTCCCGTCGCTGCTCCTGGCCCGCTTCCTGGTCAAGCCTCTGGCGCAGATCGAAGATGCGGCCAGCCGGATATCGGAACGCGACTGGGAGCAGCCTCTGGTTCTAAACCGCCGGGATGAAATCGGCCGCCTGGCCCAGGCCTTCGAACAGATGAGGCAGCGCCTGGCCAAACAGGATGAAGCCCAGCAGGCCTTTTTGCAGAATCTTTCCCACGAGCTGAAGACCCCGGCTATGGTGATAAGCAGTTACGCCCGGGCGATCCTGGACGGAATTTATCCCCGGGGGAACCTCCAGGACAGTGTGGAAGTGATCCAGAGCGAGTCGGAACGCCTGCAAAAGCGGGTGCAAAACTTCCTTTATCTCAACAAGCTAAAATACATGGCCCTGCGGGAAACCGAAAAAGAAAGCATCCGACTGGACCTGCTCATCGAAGATGCGGTTGAACGGCTGCGCTGGCGCAGGCCGGAAATCGAGTGGGTTCTAAATCTAAAAGAAGCCTCTGTGGAAGGCGAACGCCAGCAGTGGTCGGTAGCCATGGAAAACCTGCTGGATAACCAGATGAGATATGCCCAAAGACGGGTGGAAATGACCCTGAATGTAGAAGAGTCTTCAGATGCTTGGAAGCTGCGGGTATTCAATGACGGCCCCGCCATTGATGAAGAACTGTTGGAACAGATTTTTGATCCATATGCCAGCGGCAAGGATGGTCAGTTTGGCCTGGGCCTGGCCATCACCCGGCAGGTTATGGATATGCACGGGGCAAAAATCAGGGCAAACAACGAAGAGCAGGGAGTGGCCTTTTGTATTGAAATGAATTAAAATTAGCCGTCTCCCCTGACTGAGAATTCGAACAAAATAGATTATAGTCCGGTTTATGCTGGAACGTTAGTAATTACATCATATAACCAGGGATTGGGGAGTGTCTAAACCAATCGTTTTACTGTGAAGTTCAATTGTTCTATCACATAAGCCAGCGACATCTATATCATGGGTTACGATTATGATGGTCCTGCCTGATAGGTTTAGTTCCTTTAGAATACGCATGATTTCATCCCGGTTTTCGTCATCCAGAGATCCGGTTGGTTCATCTGCCAGAATTAGCTCACTGGGTTTTAGCAGTATTCTGGCTATAGCCACCCTTTGCTGTTCTCCCCCGGAAAGTTCGTAGATTTTTTGTTTTAGCGGTATATCCAATCTGACCTTTTCCAGTGCGGTTTGTTTCATCGCCTTCTTTTCTTTGCGGCTCTTTTTGGCATAAATCAGCGGGATTTCCAGATTGTAATCCACATTGGCGTCATCAATCAGTGCACAGTTTTGAAATAGGTAAGCGAGACGGGTGCGAAGGAGTAGATTTGCAGCCCGGGAGCCAATCCGTGGAGCGGTTTGACCAAACAGCCTGACCTCTCCGCCGCTGGGTTTTTCCAGTAACCCCATAATGTTAAGGATGGTGGTTTTACCAGCTCCGCTTTTTCCTGTGATAGCCACCATTTCTCCTTCCCCTACGGACAGGTTCATGTTATCTAATACTACATGGTATCCATAATTTTTCCTGACACCAACCAGTTCGCATATGTTGCACATCCTATTTACGCCCCTCCCTTTAATACTTTCACTTTATTTTTATGTTCGATAATCCTTAAGGCGAAAACTGTGGCTGCCAGTTCAAATGTTATCAACCCGGCTGCTACTCCGATCAAATAAGGATTAAATGTCCTATCAATAATAATGAAGGCTAAAATTTGCAGTGCCCATAGTCCCCCAAATAAAAAGAAATATTCTTGGTAGGACCTTCCGAAAGAAAACCCAAATAGACGCCGTACGATAAAACGGTGCTGATACTTGTTGAAAAAAATGCTCAGGTTTTGTATCGTTAGCACCAAAAAGGCAATAAAAAGACCAATACTGATAAATATATACTCCCTGACGACCCTTGAAAATTTATATATCTCCATAAATATATTTTGGTTTACAGTAACCAGGTGTTCGAGATTATCATCTAAATGGAGCCTTTTTAATTCCGGCTCAAGTGTTTTGTAGGTAGACAGGGAATCTCGATCCAGGAGGCTGATCTTCAAAGGGTCGCTGGCCCCGCCGCCCAGAATCAGATTGCGCTCTAAAAGAACGCTATTTTGCTCAGTCATTACTTGAATGATCGGGTCAACAATCATATTATGTTCGGCGGGGAAAACGTCGGGGTTAAAGCTAAATACCTGCTGTTCGTTAGACAACCAGATAATCCTTATCGGTTGATTGCGGATCTTGTCCGGAACAGGCCGTTTAAAATAGTGTTCTTCGGATTCATACCATCCTGGGGTATAATCATAGCCGTATTTCCCACCCTTTCTCTCCCGTTGGTAAAAGCTTAAGATTTCATTTTCCATCGAACTATATTTCTCTGGCACCAGTAAAATCCAGTCGCTGGTTTCCTCGGAAACCTGAATCGGTTGCTGCTGGAAATCATATACGGTGAACTTTCGCAGGTAATTAGGGTTAACTTTGATCGAACGAATCCCGGTAAAATCCTTATTTGCAATAAGAACTTGTTCTTCGTACATACGCGCGTCGATGAGAATAGAGCCCATCCTGTTTAAGATGGGGTAGAGCTCACTTCTTATAGCCGTCTGGGTAGTCCCGCATCCCTTTATTAAATCTTCCCGGTCATATCCTATTTTGAAAGGGTAAAAGATACCGTAATCTTTGCTCTGCTCCCAGTTTTGAAGGTTGCTCTGTTTCATACTAAATTCAACATACTTATTTATAATAACAAAAGCGACCAAAACCAGCGTTATTGCACAAACAGCCTTAATTATAGTGTTTAAAGCAAATATACCGGTGGTGTCTTTGCGGCTTTTTACAGCATCACTGACCCTTATTCGTGAGATGTACAGGTAGGCTGCAGTTGAAAGGATGATAATGATAAGGTAGGTCGTCATTTGACTTGTCAGGGCGCTCCCCACAAACTCGGTACTGGTATCGGTAATAAGTAGTGCCACTGCTATTGCCAGTGATGTAGAAACGATGAACAGGATGGCGATTATCCTGCCGATTATCATGAACCATAAGCGCAGGTTGGAGATGCCGTGCAGCTTGATAATGCCGATTTTTTTAGATTCATTGAAGACATGATATATGAGCAGAAGCAATATTACGAGAAAAATTACATGATTGATATAGCGCAGGTAGTTAAGCAAGGACCCCGCATTCACCGCGCTTGAACCGGATTCGTTTTTTATAAAGTTTTGGCCCGTCAAGGGGTGATCAAGGTAATCTCTATATTTTTCATTAAACTTGGCGGCAATATGTTGAAGAAATGCATTAAAGGCGGCATCATCAGTTGTTTCAGCATAATAAACGCCTTCGGTGGGAAATTGGTCATAAGAGCGTTTTAGGGGTTTGATGGAAATCAGGTTGTTGCCGCCGAAGTCCTTAATGCGGCCAATCTGGTTCTTATCACCAGTATTCTTTGAACTTATATAAAAGTTGTCCTGCTGAGAATCATCGGCTGTAAACCAGCGGCCGCCGGCCAGGCGAAAACGATCAAAAAAACTGGTTTTACCAGTGAGAAGAACATATTTTAGTATTTCCATTTGACCATCAGCTTGAAAGTGAATGTTGCTCCTAAAAATGTTTGCCCCGGCTTCATAGGCCGATTGATATAAAAGCGGATATATTTCCTCAGGATCTGCAAAAAGAAGATCGTTGGGTATCATAAATGGCCGGGCGGTTACATTTTCTGCTTGTTCGATTGCTTCTAATTCTGACATGTCTTTATCGTGATAGGCTGCAACAAAAGATAATATTGAAACCAGACAAATTAATGAGTACAAGGTCCTTTTTATCATATTCTTCTCCCCAAAACCCAATCGAACGGCTTCCGCAATATTTATAGATACCGCCTGCCGCTATAAAAAACGGCGGGCGATACCAGATTCATTGTTTAATCTAGTCCCCAGTATACGGACGAAGTAGTTGTAATTAATCCAGTCAAATGTGATGGAGCTAGGCTATAAGGTGGATGTATTCCACTGTGATCAGATTCTGCCCCGATGAAAGTAGTTGCGTGATGATTCCTAGATGGATGATTATAGTTTGACCATACATATTTGATGATAGTGCTTAGTGGGTACCAACCATAATCCCATTTACCTCCGCCAACATCAACTACTGTCATAGGAGTTACCTGCGAGTTGCTAAGCATTAATGAACCACCTGTTGGAATTTTATCAACCGCAGCTATTGAAGGGATGCAAAATGACAAAGAAAGCATTGCGCCCAACACAAGAGCGCATATAACACGTTTTTTTAACATAGATTTCACTTTCCTTTCTAACGGTCTTATCGTCTTTATATTGACAACAACAGCTTGATGGGTTAAAAGTTAAATAATGGTGGTTTTGATTAGGATGTTTAAGGGCTGGGGGATCAACCTAAGGCCTTGTTTCCTATCGGGCCACTATTGCTTTGCGCCCAATAGGCGGTTCTCGTTGCTTTGGCGAAACATTATTCACAGCCTTACCTCCTTTCAGTAATAAACTAGCATAAAAAGTAAAAAACACAAATAGATGGTAATATTTATAATAAAATACGATTCCCAAAATGTCAAAATAGTGGAAATATATATAAAATATGTTGCCATGCCCGGTATATTGACATTTTCGTAGCCGAGAAGAGTTTGAGGGATGCACCAAATACCCGAAATCGGGCTTGAACGGTTGTCTTTGTGACATGAAATTATTAGTCTGGAGTCATAGAGCAGGGACAACAATAACCGTCTCCACTGAATGCCGCTTTCAGTTCAGATTTGGGGTCCTGTGCGCCAGCAGTGGTCGGTGGCCATGGAAAACCTGCTGGATAACCAGATGAGATATGCCCAAAGCCGGGTGGAAGTGGCTCTGAATTACAAGGAGGAGCCGTCAGCCTGCCTCGAAGTGCGGGTATACAATGACGGCCCGGCTATTGACGAAGATTCTGCTGGAAAAGATTTTCGATCCCTACGCCAGCGGCAAGGACGGCCAATTTGGCCTGGGTCTGGCCATCACCCGGCAGGTTATGGATATGCACGGAGCCAGAATCAGGGCAAGTAACGAAGAGCGGGGAGTGGCCTTTTACATTGAAATGAATTAAAGGGGCCGGCGGGAAAGGGACAAAAGGAACGGGCCCCGCTGGCCAATTTATTTGGGCAAATTACCCAATTCGTTTACTTTAACAAACTCCCGGATTACGTCGCGAAACAAACCAATGCCTATCTGATTTCTTCTTCGGTAGGCCCGCCACTAATCTCCAGACTATATAGATATGACCAATTATCATTCTTCATACCCCAGGCAGCATATGATGGCCCGTCGTTTCTGACTTTAGTAGTATAAACAAGCCACATTCCCGGTGATGGCATCTCTTCAGTAATCCAGTCAGGTCCTCGTGACAGAGTGGGGCCCAAGTGGCGAAGGTGGCGTTTGCCTAAGCAATTCTAACGTTATTGATGAATTAGAGCCCGGAAGTATATTAATAAAGATAAAGTCGTTGCCGGTGGAATTTTCGCTCATTGCCCAACCTTTTGGATATATAATTGAAAGACCGTCATTTAAAGTAAATCCATTAAACTTAATTTTATCGATTTGCGGTTTAGGATTTTCCGAGTTATATTGAGGAGGCGGATTGCCATAGCAACCCGCTCCTAAAATAATAATGGTTATTAATAATGATACAAGAAAAATTTTTCGAAGCATAATTTAAACCGCTAACAGTACCCCACGTCCACTACCAATATCATCCGAAGTATTCGACGTTCCTTTATTATCATACCACCATTTAGAAGGACAAAAAGAAGAAGCGTCCCCGCTGGCCCAATAACAAGCAGAATATAATGCGGCCGGCACGATGTCCCAAAACCTGAGCAGAAGGCTCAGGCGCAGGGCGGGTATGTGACAACTTCCGGAGGAAATTCCTCTTCACCCAGATTTCTTGGCCTGTTTACGTGCTATCATATACAGCAAACATGTAACCCACAGGCTACATCTTGTTGTTTTCGATGAACCGGTGAGCTTATTTTCTGCCAGGTCAAGCCCGTCTTCCAGTAACGCATCATGCATAGGACCAATAAGTAAGTGCCAAAACATCCAGTCTTTAAAACTGCACTCTCCTTCAACTATATGGCGAAGAAACACATGATCCCGCCGAGGCACTACTTCAAAATAGTGCCGTCCGTCAAAAGCTGCTAAAGCCCCGTCCTGGTCAAATTGAAACACTACCCGCTTTCCCGGTACATATTCAACCACTGTATATTTAATGAATGAGTGTCCGCCACTAGCCCCCTGGTATAAGCCCTTATCCAACTCCAGCGGAGGCCATTTACCAACCGGCCATAGTATGTTGGAAGGACTCGCCAGGCTATCGATGGCCTGACCTACATGCTCCGGAGGCAGCTTAAACAGCCTTTCGTGAATATTAAGAACCTTCATTATTGATTCCTCCCCAAAATAAAATTGACGATTTCCAAGTGAAATTCAAATTTTCATAAACACCAAAAAACATTCCCATATCCAGTCTTTTGTTCCGAATATAGATTAATATTGAAATGACTAATATAATGATAATTGCAGTGATTACAATGGTAAATTACGCACTTTTTTATGACATAGTCATATTAAAATGACTTTGACAAGGAGGACTACTCTGATGGCTGATGACGAATATGGGAGCTATATATGTCCCGTATCAGCAATACAAAATATCCTTACCGGGAAATGGAAATTATCTATTTTATGGATATTAAGTAAAAACACTTTGAGGTTTAATGAGCTGCAAAGGCTGCTGCCAGATGTGTCGAGGGGCGTTCTCACTCAGCAGTTAAAGGAGCTTGAACACAATAAAATGGTACACAGAGAAGTATATAAAGAGGTCCCCCCAAAGGTTGAATATTCTTTAACCGAAATAGGAGAGAGTTTTATTCCGGTAATGACTAGTATCGCGGAATGGGGAGTTGCTTATCTTAAAGAATTATCTAATTGCGATATGACTATTTGTATTGCCAGTAAATTTAATTGCCCGAAATGTTATGAAATATTATTATCAGCTGATTCTAAGCAAGATTAAGGTTATGGCAGTATGCCCTGAGGATAGAACGGAATTTAGGTGATCCAGAGCGAGTCAGAACGTCTGCAAAAGCGGGAGTGGCCTTTTACATTGAAATGAATTTTAAAAGGGCCAGCGGGGAGGGGACAAAAAGAACCGTATCTGTTGATCCTAGAATGATTGAGGGGTGATTTCATGAGTAAATACGTTGTAATTCTGTATATCCTGGCTTTAATCTATTACATAAAAGTATTCGCCAAGGCAAAATATCGATCGAACAGCCGGAAGATAAGGGCTTTAGACTTATTGGCCGTAGCGTTTATATTATGGATAAGCGGACGTATTCATGTCTTATTAAATATTGATCCCCTGGAGTTAGCCGGCCTTATACTTTTTGCCTATGCTGTTATCGTAGTATCTATTGAGCAATTTATAATAGCTTATAAAGAAAATTAATATTTATCTCATGAACTTACTCCGGTTTCAAATGACACCATCTTGAACGGTTGCGTTTGCGATATGAAAATTGGGTCTGGAGGAGGCAGAGGGCATGGGACAGTGGGGACTGTCTCATGCCTTCTGCCATTCCTATGCCCCTATGCGTTTATTATGGTTTGCTCATTCCCTTTACAAAAGTGATAAATTTTAAATGTAACCTTTTGAGGATTCAAACGTTATAGGGTTAGCCGGGAGGGGAGCAATGAATCCTAAAAGCCTGGAGGATATTTATCGTATATATCTGCCGGAATTATTCCATTATCTATATTTCCTCTGCCATGACTATTATCTGGCTGAAGATTTAGTCAGCGAAACTTTCTTCAGGGCTTTTCTCTTCCTGGAGGACTGCCCGGCAGATAAAGTCAAGCCCTGGTTGTTCAAAGTGGCTTACCATGCCTTTATTGATTACCAGCGAAAGAACCGCCGGGTTCTACTCAAAGACCATGCGTTTTTTGAATACATCCGGGACGGGGAGCGCCCTGATGAAGTGATGATTAGACGGGAAAGGATGCAGGAAATTGCCGGTATCATAAAAGATCTGCCCGGCCATCAAAAACAGGCCGTTTTATTGCACGATTTCGCTGAAATACCGTACAAAGAAGCCGCCGAGATCATGAATGTAAATCTGAGTTATTTTAAAGTGTTGCTGTTCCGGGCCAGGCAAAAAATACGCGCTGCGGATGGGGGACGGAGAGAGAGTGAATGAGGAGCTAAAAGAAAAACTGCGCAATTACGCGGATGGAAAGCTGTCACCGGAGGAAAAAGACCAGTTGGAACAGGATTTTAAAAAAATAGCAGAGTATGATTTGCTTCTTGAGGATGAAATGAACTCTGAAAAAATTCCTTTTGCACAAGAAACGCCGCCTGCTCCTGTTGATAATAAGGGCGCAGGTATTATAAAAAAGGCCAAGTGGAAAGCCCGGCTGCAAAACGCCTTGACGGCCGTGGGAATAATTTTTCTGGGAACAATTTTGTGTACTATTTTGAGCGCCATATACTACTCTTCCGGCAATCCCGATAGAATAGATACTTATCATGATATCGTCGAATCCACCCTGGCGGTAACCGAGCCCAATTTGCGCTTGCGGACCAACTCCATTGATACCGGGTCCTTTTTTAGTATTGATTTACAGGGGAAGCTGACCAAGCAAATTGGTAGGTATGAATACAATGTCGGGGAATTTACGGTTTCTTTCCTGTTAAACCAGGTGGGTTTTCCCGAGCGTAAAAAGGAGATCGATGATCTCATTTCTATTCCTTTTAATTATCCGGGAACTCCCGCCCAGACAAATCAATCCGACTGGGCAAAACTTGATAAGCTTCCGGAAGGAACCGTATCGGAAGTGTACTTGTCCTTTGACCGGGTTTATTCTACGGATGAAGTGCTCCAAAAGTTCAGTGATAAAGATATGCAGCCAGTCTGGTTTGCAGTGGATACCGGTCTTGATAATTGGCCGGAATATCGTCCCCCGAACACGTTCATGGGGTTTCCCTATCATCCGGTTTGGCTCAAAAACGAAATGACCACGATAAATCAAAATGTTGAAAAAAAGGGTTGGTTTTTAAAAGTGGTTTCAAAAAGTTTCTCCAGTCCGGTTCTCGAAACCTATGGAAGCGCGGATCTGCGCAACCAGAACTTCCTGAATACCCTCAATCTTTTAAAAGAATACGAAAAGATGGCCAATCGCATAGCGGGAAAGGGAGATCTGCGGCTACAAGAGCGAATAGATTATTTGAACCAAAACGGTATTGGTATTTATGGCGCAGTGGCTACCGGCCCGTCCAAGGAAATATTGAAGTTGAAAAATGAACCCTGGATAAGCGGGATTATAGTCGGCGAAGTCCGCTTCTGGAATTGGTCGTCTAATTACCGGTAGAATACCCGCCCCGTTAAAGCCTTGAAAGGGTGCCGGGGCGGCTTATAGCAATGTAACGAACCCCCGGGTGCCGTCAATGAGGATTGGCTGCCCGTCCTTTATTTTTCGGGTCGCGTCATCCACTCCCACCACGGCCGGAATCCCGTATTCCCTGGCCACCACCGAACCGTGGGTCATCAGTCCGCCCACTTCAGTGACCAGCCCGGCGGCCAGGGAGAATAAAGGGGTCCAGCTGGGGTCCGTATAGGGGGCCACCAGTATGTCTCCCGGTTCCATTCTGGCCTCGGCCAGGCGCAGCACCACCCTGGCCCGGCCTTGCACGGTCCCTGCCGAAACCGGGCTTCCGGCCAGGGCGCCGGGGGGCAGATTCGCCAGCGCCTGGCCTTGAATGATTTCACCTTCGCTGGTCATGGCCCGGGGAGGCCGGCGTTTTTGGTCCAGTTCATATTTTTCTTTTCTCTGCGCTATCAGCCCGGCATCCACTTGCTGTTGGGCCGTTATTTCTTTGATCTCCTGCAAAGAAAACCAGAAGATGTCTTCCCGATCCGCCAATGCGCCCCGTTCAACCAGCCGGTCCGCTTCCTCCAGCAGAGCCTGCTTTATGAAGTATAAATTCTGCACGATATAATATTTGGGATGCTCCCGGATTCCGATCAAAGCGCGGTGAACCTTCAGCAGCCTTCTCATCGTCAAAACTTTAAAATACCCCCGGGGCCGCCGGCGCAGGCGTTCCAACAGGTGCCGGGCGGCTTTTTCCGCCTCTTCCTGGCCCCGGGCAAAATCCTGGCGGTGCTGGCCAGGGCCATGCCCGTCGATATGATTAATCAGGATGGGCACGATCTGCGTAGGGTTTTCATACCAGCGCGGCCGGGTCAGGTCGATTTCCCCGGTGCCCCTCATGCCGTAACGTTCGAAAAAGCGTTGAAAACCGGGCAGGACCGCCGGGCCGCCGGGCACTTTCTCTAGATCTTGAAAAAAGCTCTCATCCCGGGCTGTTTTCAAGTAATCTACCACTTGCGGACAGGTCCTTAAAGAGTCGGCCAAATCCCCTAGTTCCAGGCCCATTTCCGTAGTAATATTCCCCGGTGGCGATTTGCTGATATCCGTTAGCCCGGATTCATCGCCCAACCAGGCCCGGGCAAGATTGCGGATCAGGAAATAGGAGCCGATGGCGGGGGGAAGGATGCGCGCTACGCGGGGCAGAAAATCCGGCATCAGCCGGGAGAGCATTTCCTGGATTGCTGCAATTCTGTCCCCACCGGAAAGGGAACTCAGCCGCAGGCGATTCTGCTGCACGTGGGAGGCGATATACCGGTTCATTTCCTCCAGGGTTTGATCGTTATTGCGGTAGAGAATGCGGGCGACGAAATTGAGGACAATAGGCAGAGCCGTCCTTATCATAGGCCGGGAGACTTTTTTTTCAGGCCCCAGAGCATCCTGAAACTCCTCTCTTTCTATAAACGCCTCTACCGACCGGCTGATGGACTCATCCAGGGCGGGCAGGATATGGGGAAGCCGCTTACGAATCTGCCGGTAGCCGAGCAGGGGAGTAATATCGCCATAGAGCCGGCCGCCCAGTTCCTGAAGATAGGAGCATTCCCCGGTAGGAACAGGTTTGCCCAGGGGAACCAGGGTCCGGAGAACCGATACGCCCAGCGGCTTCATGGCATCGGTCATCATCTGGGGGTGGCCGATGGAAATAAACAAGTGGACCTTTTCGTCATGGATGCGCGGTTGAGGATAAAGCGTCGTAATCGGCCGGCTCTGGAGAATAAATATCTGGCCTTCGGCAATGGCCCATTCGATGTCCTGGGGGCTTCCAAAATGCTGCTCGATCTTTTTGCCCAGCCGGGCCAGTTGCAAAGCCTGCTCGTCGGATAAGGCGGGCGAAACGGCCTTTTTTTCAAGGAGGTCGGCCTTTTCCGTGCCCCCCTCCGCCCTGGCCTTGATGCACAAGTTCTTTACTGATAATTGTTTCCTAATCAGTTTTTCGTTTTTTACCTGGTACAAATCGGCGGATACCTGGCCGGAGACCAGGGCCTCGCCCAGGCCGAAGCCGGCGTCAATGGAGGTGATCCGCCGGTTGCCGCTTACCGGGTCGGCCGTGAACATAATCCCGGAGACTTCGGAAAATATCATCTGCTGAATAACAACGGCCAGTTGAACTTTTCGGTGGGAATAGCCATTTTGGCGACGATAGACAATGGCCCGGTCTGTAAACAGGGAGGCCCAGCAATGAAGGACGGCGTTGAGGATCTGTTCCAGCTCCCGCATGTTCAAAAAAGTATCCTGCTGCCCGGCAAAGGAAGCTCCCGGGAGGTCCTCCGCGGTAGCGCTGGACCGCACCGCATAAGCTTCATGGCTGCCGGTTTCCTGCCAGGCCTGGAGGATTTCTGCTGAGATCTCTTCCGGCATTGGTAGACTCAGCAGATGGGTGCGGATTTGCTCTCCCAGTTGCTGCAGCGCTTCGACGGCGTCTGCTTTCAAGCTATCCAGAGCGTCCAGGAGGCGGCTTAACTCATGGCTGCTGGAGATAAATTTCCGGTAGGCTCTGGTGGTAACGCAGAAGCCGGGAGGGACTAAAAGACCGGCAATCCGGGTCAACTCACCCAAATTGGCGCCCTTGCCCCCCGCCACGGCTACACTCCCTTTATCCAAGCCGGTCAAAGGCTGTATATAGTGATTCATAGCTAACGGGTCTCCCATAAAGTTTTTTTACTAGTATACCCGCATTCCCGGAAATAGGCAGATGTAGACGGGATGGTTCTGGAGATGGTGAAGGGATGTGTCAACAAGCCGCTTATCAGTGCGGCAGTGCTATCGGATGTTCCTTGAGCGCAATCTGTTGCCCCTTTGCAGCTTGCTTAATGGTTCCATATATGATACCATTATTAGCGGGTGGTGATACCAATATGACTAAGCGCGAAAAGCGACTTCAACGTATGCACAACAATCCCCACGATGTAAACTTTGAAGATATTGACCGATTATTACTCGACAACGGATTCGAACGGCATCAACCCAGTGGGGGCTCAAGCCATTATATCTATCGCCACCGAGAATTGCACGACAAACTATCGATTCCATATAACCGGCCTGTTAAAGCGATCTATATTAAACAGGCTCTTGCCGCAATCGAATCTCTTAAAGAAAGAGGGGATAAATAATGAAAAACTTGGAATATTACCTTGACTTAAATTACGATATCGTACTCAGGCAATTAAACGACGATGAGGGTGGCGGTTGGTTTGCTGAAATCCCCCTTCTCCCCGGCTGCATGTCAGATGGCGAAACTCCCGAAGAAGCATTAAAAAACATAAATGATGCTAAAAAGTGTTGGATAGAAGTTGCTCTTCAGCACCATGATAATATTCCTGAACCTGTTGATAATCAATATTCCGGCCAATTACGAATTCGCATCCCTAAAACCCTGCACAAGTCTCTGGCCGAAAGAGCCAAGCAAGAAAAAGTAAGCTTAAACCAGTTAATTCTTCATAAGCTCTCTATGAACTAGCTCCCCTCCAGAGCCCCGGCGTACCTGATCCGGGATGTGCTTGAAGATAAATAGAGGGAATTTCAATCCGGTCATTAAAATCCCCTCGGTCAACTGGACCCATCGACAGACTCTTGTTGTTTGTGGTTGATGTTTATTGATCTATTACCAATTGTATTTCTGTGATAAACTTTTTGGGGCTGCGGGGCAGGATCATTCCCGGGCCTTTTAAATAGACTTCTCTGCTGGGGGAAAGGATTTTCAAGCCGGTCTGGTTGACGTAATCAATCAGCTTCTTGTATGAATCGCCCAGGGTCTCATAGGGGCCTTTATGAATAATGCTCACCGCCTGGCCGCCTTTCAACAAGCGGCTCTTAATTCCGTCGCCTTCGACTGAAATTTTTACCGGTACACAGGCCTCGATATCGGCGTCCTCCTCCTTGTAGTCCGTGTCATAATACAGAAAAAAGGGACTGCCGCCGGCATGCCTGCCGCACAGTTTATACAGTCTGGGGAAATAAACTCCCGCGTCCTGATACCTGCCGCGGAAGCGAATGGATGCTATCAGGGTATCCGGGATGTCTTTTATCACAATATCCGCGCTTTTATTCATCTCATAAACCTCCTCGGCTTGCCGGGTCTGCTTTATAAAAGCGGCCAGCTTTTTCTCCATGCTTTCATAGTCAGCCATTTTCCGGGCGATTTCTTTTTGCTTATCGGCCATGTAGTCCAGCAGTTCGGAATCGTCCTGACAGTTGTCCAGTATCTCTTTAATCTCTTTGATGGAGAAATCGAGATGCTTGAGTTCCTGGATAGCCCTGGCCCTATCCAGGGATTTCGCATCATAATACCGGTAGCCGGTGTCTGGGTCGATGCGACCTGGTTCGAGCAATCCGCATTCATGATAATAGCGGAGGGTTTTTATACTGAGGCGGGATATGCGCGAAAAATCCCCTATCTGGTACATGATATATACTCCTTAACCAAACTGTCTGTTCTATGCACTGGGCTTGCCAGTCATGTCAAAGCCCAGGATCCGGTTAAAAGCCTCGGGGTGCCCGGCCGCATAGTTCTGCTGGAACCCGATGAAAGGTGCAAAGAACAGAATGCCCAGCAGAAGGCCGACTGCAGCCGACTTGTAGTCCGCCGTCCGGAAGGTTTCGTACAAAACCCAGGCAATGGTGGAGACCATCAGGATATGGCTCACCTGGGCAATTAAATTGTAGCCGTTCCAGGGGAAAATAAAAAGGCCCAGCCCGCCGAAGAAAAACAGGGGCAGAATAGCGATATGCAGGGCGGTCCGGTCCTTGCTTGCCAGGTAGATCACAAAACCGATCAGATAGGCGATATTGGACGGGGCGCAGGCATTGAAAACCAGCCATTCCAGCGGGCTGACTTTCATTACATTCAAGAAATAATGAGTGCTGTTGGCGGTGGACAGGAACAGGAGCGCCGCCAGTCCGATTCCCACTTTGTTCATCTCCATCACTCTCCCATCTTTTGTCCTATCTCAACGATAGGCCCTCCAGTTAGGGGAGAGTCAAGAGTGAGTTTGGGGACGGTTGCCATTTGGCAACCGGACTGTGCATTCACCCGTTAACGGGGGAGCTGATTGCTCGACAATTGTTTAGGTATTTCAAATTATTGACAGACTCATTTGGCTGAGGATATAATCGGATTAACTACTTTAGCTAAAATAGCTAATTGGAGGCGGCCGCATGAAAGTAAGTTCAACTGAAATTCAAAACAATTTTGGCAAGTACCTGATGCTTTCAGCTACCGAAGATATCATCATTACCCGCAACGGTACCGAAATAGCCAGGCTGTCGGCTGTCAGGGAGCTTAAACCGGGAGACAGCCCGGCGCCGGGTGTGCTGATGGAAAGGGCGGAAGACTACCGGTATGGCGGGAGAAGGGCTTCCTACGAGGAATTTTTGGAACTGACCCGGGACAACGAGGAACGTTATGAATACATCGACGGGGAGATTTACCTGCTGTCTTCTCCGAAGACCAGACATCAAATAGCTTTGACCGAACTTTTGGGTCTTTTTTTCAACTGGTTCCAGGGGAAAAAGGGTCGTGTGTTTGTGGCGCCCTATGACATCACCCTCCGGCGCAGTTTGGAAAATATCAATGTGGTGCAGCCTGATATCATGGTGATCTGCGATCTGGAGGAAAAGCTGAACGAAAACGATTACTACATGGGAGTACCGGAGCTGGTGGTGGAAATCTTATCGGAAGGCACCCGCAGCAAGGATCTTATTAAAAAGCTCGGCCTCTACATGGCATGCGGGGTCCGGGAGTACTGGATTGTAAACCCGCTTAACCGGGAGGTAACGGTTTACCTGTTTGAGGACTGGGACATCAAAAACAGCGCCACCTTTAGAAAATCGGAAAGCGCCCAATCTTATATCTTCGAAGGACTTACCGTTGAACTGGACCGGATCTTCAGGTAGTCACCGCGCTATCGTCTGACGGGGCGGGAGGGGAATCGGCTTCTTCCGCCTTATTCTCCCTGATAAAGAGAACCATGAATATGGCTATACCTATCCCCAGGACGGTGACCAGCAGGGAATAATCGATGGCATCGATATAAGCCTGCTTTTGAAGCATTGAACTGATAATTGAAATCCCCCAGTTATTGGCTTCTCCTGAAGAATAAACATAAGGCGCCAGTCCGGCCTGGTATTGTTTGAGCAGATCAAACGCCACCGGGTTAAAGGGCGTTATCTGTTCCGCCATCCGGCTGTAATTCAAGGTCAGCCTTCCCTGAAGCAGGGTGGTCAAAAGGGTCACTCCCAGGGAACCTGAAATCTGTTTGATGATATTGTTGAGGGTGGAGGCTTTGCTGGCCAGGGCAGTGGGGATGGCGTTCATGCCGATGGTGGTTATCGGCATGAATACGATTCCCATGGCGATGCCGCGTATAGTAAGAACTGCAATTATCTCCGTTTTACTGGTGTCCAGATTGATAAAGGCCAGGACGTAGGATGATGCCAACAGGGCAAACAAGCCGGGAATGACCACCGGTTTGGCTCCTAATTTATCAAAAAGTTTGCCGCTGATAGGCATGCTGAGGCCCATGGCGATTGCGGAAGGCAGCATAATGATGCCGGTCTCCATGGCGGAGTAGCCTCGCAGATTCTGCAGATATACAGGCACCAGGTATACTCCGCCGATCAGGGAAAAAGCCAGGATGGACTGAATGAGCTGGCTGATGCTGAAGTCAAAGTTTTTTAAAACCCGCAGATCGAGCAGGGGCTCAGGGTGGTACAGCTCATTGATGATAAACATGATCAGGGAGAAGCACCCCAGGGCAAGCAGCAGGGGATATTTAATATTCGACCAGTCGATGGAAGAACTTTTTCCCAGCACGTATAGAATGCTGACCAGGCCTGCCGCCGAAGTGAAAAAGCCGATGTAATCGAAGCGGGGGAAGGGTTTCAAGGGCGTTTTCGCTAAAATTATCTGAGCGGTGATTATTCCCAGTATTCCCAAAGGAACATTGAGGTAGAAGATAAGCCGCCAGTCCAAATACTGAATAATGTAGCCGCCCAGAGTGGGGCCGATGGCCGGGGCGGCCACGGCCGAAACGCCCCAAAAACCCAAAGCGGTGCCCCGTTCCGCCGGGGGGAAGGTTTCTATAACCATGGTCATGCCCACGGGTAGAATCATGCCTCCGCCTATCGCCTGGAGAACCCGAAAGCAGATCATGGCGCTGTCGCTCCAGGCCAGGCCGCAGAGCAGCGAGCCCAGGGTGAAGGTCGCCAGGGCAAACAGGAAGACCCGCTTGTTACCTAAAGTACCCATCAGATAAGCGGTGAGCGGTACGATAGTGCCCAGGGTCAGAGTGTAGGCGGACAGAACCCATTGGATAGTCTCCAGGGATGAACCGAAAACGCTCATCATTTTGGCCACCGCTATATTCACTATGCTGCTGTCCAGGGCGGCCATAAAGGTGCCGATGATCACCACGAGGAGGATCAACCACTTGTTTGACGCTGCTTGATTATTATCCTGCATGGGGCATCTCCTGCTACTTTACATGGATTTTGATCACGGCATTGGTGCCGGGAAGCAGATGATAATTACCCTGGTCTATTTCAATTCTCACCGGGACTTTCTGCACCACTTTGGTAAAGGCGCCGCCGGTCGAGGTGGAAAGCAGTGAAAAAGCCGAGTTGGCAGCCTGCCCGGTGTATTTTACATGCCCGCTAAATTGGGCGCCGGAGAACTGGTCAATGCTTATATCGACTGGCTGGCCGGGTTTTATCCTGCCCAGGCGGGTTTCTTCGATATTGGCGCTTATGTACAGCCGGGCCGGATCGATGATCACCGCCAGGGCCTGCCCGGCCGACTCGTATTCCCCCACATTACCCCATTTCTTTACCACCACTCCGTCAATCGGAGCTCTAATAATGGATGCGTCAACATCCTTATCCGACAGGCTCCCCGGCTCGACGCGCCCCAGAATTTGCTCTTTGACCACCGCATCGCCTTCTTCAAGGTTGAATTCGATCAATTTACCCGATACCCTGGAGCTCACTTTGACCAGATCACCCGTCACCCGGGCGTCTTCGGTCGACACATAATAGGTGTTGTTATACCAGTAATAAACCACGATGCCCAGCAAAGCCGTGATCATGGCTGCCAATAAGGCCATCAGCAATTTTTTGCGTTTTTCATTCATTGCCCGCCCCCCTCATCATGCAAACCGATCTTCGCGAACATGCCGGGTTTCAGCAGGGGATCAGGTTCAGTAAGCTGAACTTTGACCAGCAAGTCACCGTTTTTGCTGTCAAGGACCGGATTAAGCGACCCAACCCGCCCTTTAAAAAGCTTTTCCGGCACTTCTGAAACCTGGATCACAAGTACCTGCCCGGGTTTAAACCGGTCGGCCAGGCGGGCGGGCAGATAGGCGTTAATAGTCAGGGAATCGGCATCCACCACCTTTAACAGCTGCGCTCCGCTTACCGCCAATTCCCCGGTATTGATGTTTTTGGCGCTGACCACGCCCGCCAGGGGGGAGATCAGGGTGCTGTTGCTCAGCTGCTCGGAGGCCAATTCCCATGACGCCTGGGCCTGGCTGAGTTTGGCCCGGGCGGTGTTCAGGGCCGAATCAGCCGTGGCCAGCTCGGCCTGCGCCTGCTCCAGTTGGGCCTGGGAAATCGCTCCGGCCTTGAACAACTCTTGATATCTATCACAGGTTTTCTGAGCGTTTTCCTGGCTGACCCGGGCTGCGTCAATGGAGGCCTCGGCCTGCTCCACACCGGCCCGGGCCTGCGCCGCCTGGGCGGACAGATCTCCGGAATCCAGTTGAATGAGGGGCGTACCTTTTTCCACGCGCGCGCCCACCTCTACGTTTACCGAATTTACCCGGGCGGTGATGCGGGAGCTTATCGCGGCTTCTTGCCCGGCTTCTATCCTGCCGGCCATGAAATAGACCGGCCCGCTCTGCAAATTACTGATGGCCGCGGTATTCGATTCCGCGTTTGGGGGGTAGCTGCACCCCGCTCCCAGGAAGGTCAGCGCCAGAAGCGTTACCATCAACGAAACTTTTCTCATCTCTCCATCCGCCCCCCCTTATACTAAACGGTTAGTTAAATACGCTGAAAAAATTTTACTCCGGTTTAATCACCTCATATTTAAAATAATCCCGATAGAATTTCATGAAGAACTGGAGGAATTTGGCCTCAACCACTTGATAGTCTATGTTCACATGACCCGCCCACTTCTCACCGAAATTTACGAAATTGAGCATGGGAATTAATGAAAAGAAAAAAGCCGTTGTAATGAATTCCTCATAATCACGCACTTGGCCTTTCATCTGCTTTACCCTTCTCATTCCATCCTCCATGAGCAGATCGATCATCTGAAAAAAGACATCATTGTCCCTGCTTCCTTTTAAAGCCTCGCTGGTAATAATCTGAAGCATATGTTTACGTTCTTTAACGAATTGAAAAACCGGATCAATGAAAGCATGGGTTTGAATATTGTCAAAATATTCCTCGAGACTGGTATCACCCAGGTCTTTGGTGAGCTGGTCTTTTAACTCGACCATTTCCTCAACCAGCCCCACCATAAGTTCTTCCAGGATTTTATCTTTGCTTTCAAAGTAGTAATAGAGCAGGGCTTTGTTAACGCCGGCCCGACGGGCAATTTCATCTACCCGGGAGCCGTCAAAGCCCTTTTCGGCAAACACCTGGGTGGCTGCGTCGAGTATTACCTGTTTGGAGTTTTTACTGTTTCTATCCACCACAGTAATATCAATCCTTAACTAACTATTTGGTTAAATTATATAAGGCGTGTAGTATTTGTCAAGCCGAAATCTAAATCAGGAGATAACATCTCTTCTCTGGTAGGCCAGCCCGCCCAGAAACACGAGCAGGGAGCTTGCCGAGAGCAATCCGATAACGGGGAGCGCGGTGATGGGGTGGGTGGGATAAACCTGGGCAAAAGGGGAGAGGGAAAACAGAGCTTGGGAAACCGCCCCCTGCTCATAGAAAAACTCCAATAGGATGAAAATTCCCAGCACAAGGAAACTAATTCCGGTCATTCCCCGGGGAATCAGGCCGAATAACAATGAAGCGATGCCGGCCACCACCCATACGGCCGGGATTTTGACCATTGTTTCAGTCAGCAGGCGGGTGAATTCCCCTGAATCACCGGTAGCAACGGCAGCTCCGACGCCCAGGGTCAATCCCATGGTGGCCATTATCGCTGCCGTGCCGGCGAAAGCGAAGAGCAGGTGACTCAGGTAGTAACGCAGCCTGGAAACCGGCAGAGCCAGGAGGGTATCTGCCCGCAGGTAAGATTCTTCGGAGCGGGCCTGTTGAAGGGCCAGGATCGGGTATATGCCGATCAGCAAGGCGATCTCGTAGATCATCAGCGACATAAAAGCCCGGTCGGTTCCGCCCAACCTTTCTACAAAACCGGCCAGGCTGGGAGCGGTGGAGCTGATGTTGGCCAGGGTTTGAGATACGCTGCCCAGCATAAAACCGATCAGCGCTAAAAAGATCAGCCAGAACCAAAAGCTACCCTTTTGCATGCGCCAGGACAGGGCCCAAGCCGACTTAAATCCGGATCGAGCTTCTGCCCGGCCGGTGCGCTCGGGGATGAAACCGGCTCCGTATTCGCGCCTGGCGGACAACTTGAGGGCCAGGAAGGCCAGCAGCCCGATCATTAAAACGGCGATGCTCAGCACTTCAAAGCGCTCCCCGGCAAAGGCGCGGATTAGAAACGGCCATTCCAGGGGTGACAGGTACATCACTCCCCCCATGCTGCCTTTGACATTCCACCCGATGTGCGGCGCCATTAGAAGTACCAGCAAAATAGTAGACAGGACATTGGCTGTTCGTGCGCTGGTAAAGATCTGGGCCAGTACGGCGCCCGCGGCGGTAAAGAAACAGGCGCAGGCCAATATGGACGCCGCGTGGGCCAGTGAACCGGTGAAACCCAAACCTGCCGCCAGCATACCCAGCAATATCAAACCGGCCATTACTATATTGACCAATAAGGCGGCCAGCAGAGCGGCGGCCAGCGGGGCCTGCCTGCCGACCCTGACCCCGCCCAGCAGCTCCCGCCGGCCTTCTTCCTCGTCGCGGCGGGTGCGGCGAATCACCATTACGAAAGAAAATATGGCGGCCAGCAGGGAACAGAGTACTTTGGTCCGCCAGGCGGTGTAGCCGGCGACGCTGATATCCAGGACTTTTCCATGGATGCCGACCACCATGGGGTCTTGCAGAGTCGGAAGAATTCCCAGAAGCGACTCCCGGGTGGGAAACATGGCTATGGTCGTAAAGGCGGTGGCCATTACCAGCAGACCGGGGATGAAGGCCCAGCAGGCCAAAAAGACCCGGTTCTGCCGCAGATTAAGCCGTAAAAGCCTGACCGTGGCTTGATAATCGTTGGCGCGCATCTTTTACCGCCCTCCCTTATTGATTGGAATAGTAGCGCATGAACAGTTCTTCCAGGGTGGGGGGAGCGCTTTGCAGCGCGGTAATACCGGAGCCTGCCAGATACTGCAGGACCGGGCCGAGCTGCGCGTTGTCCACGGTCAGATTCAGGCGCCTCCCCTCGATCTGAAGCTGGTGAACCCCGGGGATTGCTCTTAAACCTTCGATATTGCCTGAACATTCGGCGCTTATGGCGGTGCTCCTCATATAGCGGAGTTCGGACAGGGTGCCCTGTTCTACGATCCGGCCTTCTTTAATGATGCTTATCCGGTCGCACAGCTTCTCGACCTCGGCTAAAATGTGGCTGGATAGAAATACGGTCTTGCCTTCGGCTCTGGCTTTCATTACACAATGCTGAAAAGCTTCTTCCATCAGCGGGTCGAGTCCGGAGGTGGGTTCATCGAGTATCAGCAACTCCACATCGGAAACCAGGGCCGAGATCAAGATCACTTTTTGACGGTTGCCCTTGGAATAGGTGCGGCATTTCTTGGACGGGTCCAGGTTAAACAGGTCCAGCAATTCGGAGCGGCGCTGGCCGTTCAGGCTGCCGCGCAGGCGGGCCAGCAGGTCGATGACCTCTCCGCCGCTTAAGTTCGGCCACAGGGTAACATCGCTGGGCACATAGGCCAGGCGTTTATGAAGCTCGACTGCATCCCGCCAGGGATCGCCGCCGAGCAGGGTTACCGCTCCGCTGTCCTGGCGCAAGAGTCCGAGCAGGATGCGTATGGTGGTCGATTTGCCCGCCCCGTTGGGGCCGATAAAGCCGTACACCTGGCCGCTGTCCACCTCCAGATCGATACCGTCCAGGGCGCGCGTGGGGCCGTAGCTTTTTACCAGCTTGCTTACCTTGATTACCGGCATAAAGAAACCTCCCTCATTTATATAAGCACCTGCGCAGCAAAGCGATATACTGGTCTACCTCGTTTAAAATGCGCTCGTATTCGGGTTCGTAGTCTTCCAGGCTTTTATCCGGGCTGGCTTCCCGGGCGGCGTAACCCTCCATGGTAAAGATGATAACGTCCACCGTCTTTTGGGGCTCGATGTCCTCCCGGAAGAGGGAAGTATCTATGTCGGAAAAGAGCCGGCCATAGACATCATCATTAAAAGCGGTCTTGCGGCGGCTGATTTCGAGCGCCGCTTCGTCATTCTCTTTCATGTAAACCGCGTTTACAAAAGCGAATATGGCCGGGTATTTATGGACCAGATCGATCTTAAGCAAAACGATCTGCCGCCAGCGCTCCAGTATATCGCGTTCCTTCAGGTTAATCAGGTTAAAGAACTCCGCTAAAACCATTTGCAAAGCATAATCATGCAGAAAAAGGAAGAGCTCCTTTTTAGTGCGAAAATAATGGAACAGCAAACCCTTAGATATGCCCGACTCGCGGACAATATTGTCGGTTGAGGCGTTTTTATACCCCCGGGCAAATTCCTTCATGGCCGCATTTAAAATACGATCCCGTTTGTCCGGGGCCAGGGACATTATTTTGTGATCATTTAAGTTTTCAATGATTGGGTTCAAACAGCAGCACTCCATCCGTTAAGTCATTGACTAATTGAGTCAATAGTATTGTAAACAAATTGACCGCAATAGTCAATAAGGTGAAAAGTTAAATAAGCCCGCTCTTCCGTTTTGCAGAAAGCAACCGGTGGGAGCGGGCTTATTATCAAAGCTGGATGGGCCTATGACTCAGGGTGTTTAATAGCCTTCGGCGTCGATATCCACCTTGCCCTTGAATACCCGGTAAACATAAATGGTATAAAGGAGAACAATTGGTACGCCGATAAGGGCTATAATCAGCATGGCCTTAAGGGTTAAAGCTGATGAGGCGGCATTGTAGATAGTGAGACTGTGGCTGGTTTCCAGGGCCGGAAGCAGGTTGGGAAACAGGCCCAGGCCGAGAGTGGCAATCAAGCCAGCCATATTCATAGAGCTAGCCCCAAAAAGGAGTCCGTACCGGCCTGCCCTGAGCAGGAGCGGAGCGAGGCCCAGACCGAGCACCGTCAGCAGGGGAGCGGCATACATCCATACATGCAGGCGGTAGTTGGCAAACAGGGCAGGAACGCTTACCAACGAGTAAACGGTGGCTAGAATATAGAGAATCACTGAAGATGCCCAAATAAACGGCAGGATTTTTCTGCCCCGCTTCTGCAGATCTCCTTCGGTTTTTAGCAGTACATAGGAGCTTCCCTGCAGCAAAAAGGCCGAGAGTCCCAGCAAGCCCAAAAGCAGGGCGTAAGGGTTGAGCAGATCAAAAAAACCGCCGGTATATACGTATCGGCTGTCCAGAGGCAGGCCCCGGGCGATATTTCCCATGGCTACGCCGAACAGCAAAGCGGGTATAAAACTCCCTAAGAAGAAGAGCAGATCAAGCCGGCTTTGCCATGGGCGGTTTTCCGCATGGCTCCTGAATTCCACGGCCACCGCCCGGATAATCAAGGCGAATAAGACCAGCATCATGGCCAGGTAAAATCCGCTGAAGACCGAGGCATATACCAGGGGGAAAGCGGCAAAAAGGGCTCCCGCACCAGTCAGAAGCCAGACCTCGTTGCCGTCCCAGAAGGGCCCTATCGCCTGCAGCAGAATCCGCTTGTCATCTTCGGTTTTTCCCAGAATTGGGAACAGCGCGCCCACCCCCAAATCAAAACCGTCCAGAACCGCATAACCGGTAATCAACACCCCGATCAGTAAAAACCAGATGATGTTTAAATCCATGCATAACACCTCCCGTCTATTGCTTGAAGGACGCAGCGTCCAGGGAAAGTTCCGCCGGGACGTCAGGCAGTTGGGCGTCTTCCCCCATGGCGCTCTTAACTACTCTTTTAATCAGGTAATAAACGGCCGTAAGAATTCCACTGTAAACCGCCACGAACATGATATTAGTGAATAATATTTGACCGGCGGGAAGCGGTGAAGCGGCAGCGTTGGTTTTCAGAAGGCCGTATACGATCCAGGGCTGCCTGCCGAACTCGGCGGCCAGCCAACCGAGTTCATTGACCAGAACCGGCAGTAGCATAGACAAAAAGGCGGCGGAGAGAAAGCGCCGGTTCGTGTACAGCCGGCCTTTAGCCAGCAGAAAAGCGCCCCACAAAACCAGCAAGGTAAACCAGCCGGCCGCTATGATCATCAAACGGTAAGACCAGTAAGTAACGGTTAAAGGAGGGCGCTCGCCGGGGGCGAACTCTTTCAGTCCGGTTACGGGAGCATTGGCATCACCGTGCACCATAAAGCTGAGCATCCCGGGAACCCCCAGGGATAAATGAGTAGTCTCCCGGTCTGCGTCCGGAATGCCGATCAGATTTAGCGGCGCCCGGGAAGTCGTCTCCCAGAGCCCTTCAAAGGCGGCCAGCTTGGCCGGCTGAGTGTTGGCTACCTGCACGGAATGATAATGCCCCAGCCCGAACTGAACCAGCACCGCAATCAGGCCAAAAAGTAAAGAGTACTTTAAAGAGGTGCGGGCCATGGCCGTGTTCTTATTGTGGAGCAGAAAATAGGCGCTGACTCCCATGATAAAAAAAGCCCCGGTAATATAGGCTCCATCTACGGTATGCAAAAAGCGGGGCAGGGTAGAAGGGTTGAATACGGCAGCATAAAAATCAGTCAAAATGGCTCGGCCGCCTTCGATTTTAAAGGCGGTCGGGGTCTGCTGCCAGGAGTTGGCTACAATGATCCAGAAAGCCGAGAGGGTGCTGCCCAGGGCCACCAGAATGGATGAAAGAAAACGCATGTTGCGGGAAATTTTATCCCGTCCAAAAATCAGCAGCCCGACAAAGGTTGATTCCAGGAAAAAGGCAAAAACGCCTTCCGCCGCCAGAGGGGCGCCAAAGATATCGCCGACAAATTTGGAGTATTCCGACCAGTTGGTCCCGAATTGAAACTCCATGGCTATTCCGGTAGCCACACCGACTGCAAATAGAATGGCAAAGATCTTGAACCAGAAACGCGACGCCTGGTCGTAGAGCGGTTCGTTTTTCCTCCAATAACCGTACTCGAGGAAAGCGATAAAGGTAGCCAGGCCTATGGATAAAGGCGGGAAAATATAATGAAAAAACGCAGTCAGGCCGAACTGCAATCGGGAGAGAAACACAGCGTCCACAGATCATACCTCCTTTAATTGTTCACCCGGTTAGTATACTTTATGATATTCTACCACTTTTAGCACTGTTAATAAATAGAAAATTTATTTTCCCAATGAGTTCGGGGGTGAGTTAAAGAACCGTCCCCCACTGTGTTTACAGTGGAATATGTGCAGTGGAATATGGAGCCGGGTATTTTTCAAGCCTGATCTAGCCGGTTGACATTTTTATTCTACAAATGTAGAATAAAGGCACGCAAGCACAATGCACAGAGGTTTATAGGAGATTTGCTTGAATTGGGGGTTACTATGGATACGATAAAAAGACTGCCGGACAGTGAACTGGAGATCATGATGATCATATGGGCAGCCGGCCAACCGGTCACATCGGCTTATATTATGGATAAACTCGCCGGGGAAAAAAGCTGGGCGAATACCACGGTCTTAAATTTCCTTTCCCGGCTGGTGGACAGGGGCTTCCTGGATACATCCAAGCAGGGGCGGTTTAATTATTATAAGCCCCTGATCGATGAAAACGACTATTTAAAAAAAGAAAGCAAATCCTTCCTGGAACGCATGCACAAAAGTTCCCTGAAAAGCCTGGTGGCGGCTCTATACGATGGAGACGCGATTGATGAGAAAGACTTGGAAGAATTAAGGAAATATGTGAACGAGGTTGCGAAGCCATGAGTTTTTTGTACGACGTCCTGGCCCTCAGCATCGGCATTACGCCTTTAATTTTGATCTTGCTGCTGCTTAGCCGGGTGCTCCAAAAATATTATTCCGCCCGGTGGCGGTACGCCATGTGGACGGCCATTGCCATCAGGCTGCTGCTGCCGGTTTCATGGATCAGTCCGGCCCCGGTGGCGATTGAAATCCCGGCTGCCTTTACACCTGGACCGCCCGCCGCCGGCAGCCCCGTGCCGCTGATACATACAGCCCTTCCGCCCGCTGCCGCCATCAGTCCGGGACAGATTTTAGGGATCCTTTACCTGGCCGGGATATTATCCTATCTGGCTTATAAAATATCCGGTTACATGATATTCCGCCGGGATGTTTTACGGTGGAGCAGGAAGCCGGCCCGCAGCGAGATTGACAGGCTATTGATCCAACTGCGGTCGGAACTCGGCATACGCCGTGAGATACCGGTAAGGATCAGCAAAAAAGCGCCCGGCCCAATGATCGTGGGGCTTTTGCGGCCGGTCTTGCTACTGCCTTCGGAAGAATACGCCGGTAGGGAATTGCAATTGATTTTGACCCACGAGCTGGTTCATTTCAAGCGTCACGATATCTGGTATAAGCTGGGCTTTATGCTGGCTGCCGCCGTGCATTGGTTTAACCCGGCGGTTCACCTTCTGGTCAGGGAAGCCAACCGAGACTTGGAATTATCCTGCGACAACCAGGTCTTGCGGGGGGCCGACCTGGCGGCCAGGAAATACTACGGCAATATCATTCTCAACCTGGCTGTACGGAATAACGACCATCAAGGACCGGTTTTTTCCACCTGCATCAAAAGCAGCAAAGAGGCGCTTGAGTCGAGATTAAAAGGCATATTTGATGCGAGGCCCAAAAGACGGGGAATTGCGGTGTTGGCCCTGATCGTAGCCCTGGGGATGATGGCAGGATTTGGCGTCGCCCTCGGCAATACGGAGTCTTTACTGCCCGGATCCCCGGCAGGGTCTCATGTAAGCGCAGCAAGCGAAGTGAACTCCGGGCTCCAGGATGCTGATGTAACCGGACCGGACAGCGCGGAAGCCTCGGCCGCGCCGGATCGTGGAAACAGCGGCCAGCCTGAAGGCGTTCCGGCGCCAAGCCATCCATCAAACGGGGAGACGCCCGATGAACCCCGGGGCGCTGACGGTATGAACGAAAAAGTGGAGTCCCCGGCCCATCAGGGCAGTGCGGCGCAAGTGGTGCTGGTAGACCTAACGCAATTAGAAAAGCAAGCGGAAACAGATACAACTTCGAATGTGAAAGAAAGGTAGTTTCGGATGTCGCAAAAAGCTGTGCGGGCCATCATGATCATACTGGTATTGGGCTTGATGCTTTCCGGAGCAGGCCGCATCAGCCTATTTCATAACGACCCCGGACCGGGTTCCGCGCCTCCTACAACGGCATACCCGGACTTTTATAATACGCTGGGCTTTCATGTGCTGACGGCGTCTGCTTTGGGAATCTATGCAGTACAAGAGATCAGCCGTACTGAAAACAGGTTTGTGAATTACGTAGACGGATATGGAATTTCTATCCCCAAAGAAATGAAAGTCCTCGATATGAGTGCCCCGGGAGTCAGATCGGTCCTTGAAGATGAGCACAGAAGAATAGAGATATACAAAGAGACCCTCGATAAAGGGGTGTCAGCCAACGACTATATCCATTATTCCAATAAATCTTTATTCGGCAGGGCGGACCACCAGCAGGTATATGCGCATACGTTCACGTGGAACGGGATGCAAGTGAATGTGGTGGAGTGGTGCAGAGATAAATTGGCCAAGATCGACAACGACAAAAATTATTACGCTTGTGTGGATATCATGGGGGAGGACGCGGTGTATACTTTTTTCTTTAAGGCGGACCTGCCCCTGGAAGAATGCGGGGGGTATATGGATATTATCCAGAGCTTTTACACCTTTGCCCCTCAAAAAAATACCGGCCTGACGCAGCTTAAACATATTGAAAAAAAGAAATGGAATGCCGAGACACAAGCCATGTTCCAAAAATATTTCTCCGCGGACAGCAGCCTGAGCTGGGGAATCTTTGAGCCTTCAGCGCCAATGAGCATGGAGGAATTGCAGGCGTTGGAGCAAAAGCTGGATTACGAGTTTCCTTTTGTATTGCTCTATACGCATGTCAAAGATGAATACGATCCGTATGTGGGGCGGGCCCTGCGCAATGCCTATCAGCACGGGAAAATTGTGGAGCTGACCTTGCAGACCAAGGCTGCGGGCGATGGCCAAAGCAATAGGATCTATGACCTATTAGACGGTAAGTATGACGCCTTTTTGCAGGCTTACGCGCAAGACGTGGCGGCTTTCGGACATCCCGTGCTCTTCAGGCCGTTTAATGAGATGAATGGAGACTGGTGCCCTTATTCCGCTTATCATACTTCCCGGGATACGGAAATATTCAAAAGCCTGTACAAATACCTGTATAGTATTTTTGAAGCGGCCGGCGCCGACAATGTCATTTGGGTTTGGAATCCCAATGAGAAATCTTTCCCCGATTTCAAGTGGAATCATGAGATCATGTATTATCCCGGAGACAAATATGTGGATGTCATCGGCCTGACCGGGTATAATACCGGCACTTATTACAGCGGGGAAAAATGGCGCAGCTTCCAGGAAATCTATGACCCGTTGTATCAAAAGGCCCTGGCCTTATATGACAAGCCGATGATGATTACCGAATTTTCCAGCAGCAGTGTGGGCGGAAGCAAGGAGCAGTGGGTGGCCGACATGTTTAACGGTATGGACCGCTACCCGCGCATTAAAGTGGCTATCTGGTGGGACGGCTGCGATTTTGACGCCCAGGGGAATAGGGCCCGGCCGTACTTTATAGACGAAACCGATGGATTGCTCCAGGTATTCCGAGATCATTTGCGCCGCTACGAATGATCTGCCGGGCAGCGGCAAGGGGGATGTTTTTATGGGCAGACGATTCAGAGGATGGCTGATGGCCGTGGCCATGCTGGCTTGCTTTATGTTGCCGCACGGCTATCCGGCCGCCGCTTCCCGCACTGTAACCGTCACGATCCCCGCCTTCCCGTTAACCGTCAATGAGGTAGCCGTTGAAAACAGCGATAGTCAATACCCCTGGATCGTCTACCAGGACATAACCTATGCTCCGATGACCTACTATGATTGCAGATTTTTGGGGTTGGAGAGCGTATGGAGCGCCGAGCGGGGATTGGAAATCGTCAGGTCCGGAGTTCACTGGGATTATCATAAATATCCGTCCCATACGAAAAACAGAGCCTCTTACACAGCCAGGCTGGCCGAAGGGGAAATCAGGGTCAACGGCCGGCCGATTGACAACGGAAAGGAACCCTATCCCTTCCTGGTATTCAGAGATATTACCTATTTTCCCCTCACCTGGCGGTTCGCCGTCGACGAATTCGGGTGGACCTATGCCTTTGACCCGTCCCAGGGGCTGCTGATCAAGACCGCAGAGGGCCGCGAGACCGCGGCCGGGCAGATCACGCTGCCTATCGTGACCAGAGCCCATGGAGAAAAAGGGGCTTTTACCGTGACGAACCGTTTTTATTACTACGAAGGAGCAGAGGGCAAGATATACCAGGCCCCGCTGGACGATCCATCCAGCGCCCGGGCGGTTTACCAGCTTCCCCTGAACGATATGGCCGGCGCCGATTACGTTTTGGCTAGCCTGAAAACAGAAGCTGGAAAATCCATGCTGTATTACCATACCGGCGGAGCCACCATGGGATCGGACTATCGCATCTGGCTGCGGGATGATGGCAGCTGTCAGGAATTGAATTACGGTTTTTCCTACGCGTATGCCCGGGAGTTCGGGGAGTTTACCGTTGTAATCAACCAGGGGGTGCCGCCCGGCGGCTATAACCTGTATATCCGGCAGTCGGCGGGCGAAGATTTCAGGGAAGCGGGCGACCCCGGATACCTCTATGGCTGGCGATGGACCTATCTGGGCAACAGTGCCGGGGGAAGCCGCAGTGACGACCTGGATATGATCGGTGACGATATTTACCTGCTGGCCTGTGACCGGCGCCGGGAGCCCGGAGCTACGACCGGCATTTACCGGGTGAACATCAAAACCAATCAAACCGTCCGAGTGTGCGAGACGCCTGCCTCTGATTTTATCATTGACGGGGATTTCATATATTTTAAGGACTATTACCTGGAAAAGAACGGGGACGCAACAGAATGGAGCGAAAACGGGTATTTATACCGGGTGCCGGTTGCCGGCGGCAAGGCCGAGAAGCTGACGGGTACCATCCGGGTAAGCGATTATGCGGTCCTGGACGGTCAGGTGTATTATGTGTCTTTGGAGCATGATGACCAGCTTTTCAGATTGGGGGAAAGGGATCCCATCAACCCGGGGGGCATCGTAAAAAGCCTGGAAATTCAGCAGGACTACCTGGTGGCGATTTTTGACCGGGCCAGTACAGCATCATGCAAAATGATGATAGTCAATAAGAAGGGGCAGATCCTATTCCAGACCATTGAGCCGGTGCTTATGGTAAGAATAGACAGCGGCAAAGTGGTTTTTGTTAAGGATGAATAACAGCGATTCCCCCCGAACGCATTGTTTGCCTGAATAATAAGCGGGCCGATCAGCCATAATACTTGGGATAATGGGTCAATGGAAAAGGGGGAACCGAGGTGCAGGATCCAGGCTGGTCGGGATTTAAGACAGGGCCCTGGTGTGAAGAGGTGGATGTGCGGGATTTTATCCAGCGTAATTATATCCCTTACAGTGGAAACGGGGATTTTCTGAAAGGCCCTTCCCAGCGCACCAGAACGCTGTGGAACAAGACCCGCGAGTTGTTGTGGGAAGAGCACGAGCGGGGCGGGGTATATAATGTGGACACCCATACCGTGGCTTCGATAACCGCCCATGGGCCCGGTTATATCGATAGAGATTGGGAGTTGATCGTGGGACTGCAGACCGACCAGCCCTTGAAGCGGGCCATCATGCCGGCGGGAGGAGTCAACATGATACGCTCCGCTCTGGATTCGCACGGTTATACAGTAGATCCCGAGATAGAACTCATCTTTACCCATTACCGCAAGACCCACAATCAGGGGGTATTTGACGCATATACCCCGGAAATTCGCGCAGCCCGAAGCGCCGGCATCATTACCGGCCTGCCCGACGCCTACGGGCGGGGAAGAATAATAGGGGACTATCGCCGGGTGGCCCTGTACGGCATTGACTTCTTGATAGAGGACAAAAAAAGGCAGTTGCAGCATCTGGACACCGATCAGATGCTGGACGAAACCATCCGGCAGCGGGAGGAGCTATCCGAGCAAATCCGATCTCTTCTGGAACTGGCGGAAATGGCGGACGCCTATGGCTTTGATATAAGCAAACCGGCCCGCAATGCCCGGGAAGCGGTTCAGTTTACCTATTTCGCCTACCTGGGGGCGATTAAGGAACAAAACGGCGCGGCTATGAGCCTGGGGCGGGTATCCACTTTTCTTGACATATATATTGAACGTGATTTGGCCAGGCAGGACCTCAGCGAGGAGGCCGCCCAGGAGCTGGTCGACCAGCTGGTGGCCAAACTGCGGGTAATCCGCTTTCTGCGCACCGCTGAATACAACGAGTTGTTCTCCGGGGATCCGGTCTGGTGTACGGAAGCCCTGGGTGGCATGGGAATTGACGGGCGCACCCTGGTTACCCGTACCTCGTTCCGCTTCCTGCAAACCTTAAACAATATGGGGCCGGCCCCGGAACCCAACCTGACCGTACTCTGGTCGGTCAACCTGCCGAAAGGATTTAAAGAATTTTGCAGTAAAATATCCATCTCCTCCAGCTCCATCCAATATGAAAATGACGACCTGATGCGGCCTTACTGGGGAGACGACTACGCCATCGCCTGCTGCATATCGGCCATGCGGGTGGGTAAGCAGATGCAGTTCTTCGGCGCCCGGGCCAATCTGGCCAAAGCTCTGCTATATGCCATCAACGGAGGGGTTGATGAGCTGTCCGGCTTGCAGGTAGTCAAGGGAGTCAATTCCATAAGCTCGGATTACCTGGATTATGAAACCCTGTGGAACAACTACCTCCAGGTTTTGGAGTGGCTGGCCAAGACCTACATCAAGACCATGAACATCATTCACTATATGCATGATAAATATGCCTATGAGCGACTGCAATTCGCCCTGCATGATCTGCATATATTTCGTACCATGGCCTTTGGCATTGCCGGCCTGTCAGTGGTGGCCGATTCGTTGTCGGCGGTGAAATTCGCCAGGGTCAAGGCCATACGCAACCAGGCCGGCCTGGCGGTTGATTTTGAGATAGACGGGGAGTACCCGGCTTTTGGCAATGACGATCCCCGGGTGGACGAACTGGCCGTGGCAGTGCAGAAAACCTTCATGAATCTTTTAACCAAATACCCTCTATACCGCAACGCCGAGCCTACTATGTCCATCCTCACCATAACCTCCAATGTCGTTTACGGAAAGAAAACGGGCAGCACCCCGGACGGACGCAAGGCCGGCGAGCCCTTCGCCCCGGGCGCCAATCCCATGCACGGACGGGACCAGCGGGGAGCCCTGGCGGCGTTGAACTCGGTGGTGCAACTGCCTTATCGGCACGCCCTGGACGGCATTTCCTATACTTTTACCGTTGTGCCCGGGAGCCTGGGGAGAGAAGAGGAGGACCGGAGCCACAACCTGGTTGCGATCCTGGACGGTTTCTTTGCCAAGGGCGGTCACCACATCAATGTAAACGTCCTGGAACGCTCGGTGCTCATGGATGCCATGGAGCATCCGGAAAAATACCCTCAACTTACCATACGCGTTTCCGGCTACGCGGTTAATTTTATCAAGTTGAACCGCGAACAGCAGATGGACGTCATCAACCGCACCTTCCATTCCAGCCTATAAAAATGGGGAAGTACCATGCAGACCGAAGCCTACATCCATTCCATAGAAACCATGGGAACCCTGGAGGGACCCGGGCTGCGCTACGTGATCTTCATGCAGGGCTGCCCGATGCGCTGCCGGTTTTGCCACAATCCCGACACCTGGTATATAAGCAGGGGGCGGCTGGTAAACGTTGACTGGCTGTTCAACGATATCGGGAAGTATCTTCCCTATATACAAGCGTCCGGTGGGGTGAGCGTAAGCGGCGGGGAGCCGCTTCTCCAGGCCGATTTCCTGGAAGTTTTATTCCGCCGCCTGGCGGCAATTAAGGTGCACAAACTCATCGACACCAGTGGTTTTGCCAGTGTGGAAAGAGTCAAAGGGCTGATAAATCTGACCGACTTGATTCTCTTATCGATAAAATCCATCCGTCCGGCGCGTTTCCAGGAGATGAGCGGACAGAGCCCGGAGCGAACTTTTCGTCTGGCCCGCTATTTAACTCAAATCGAAAAACCGGTGTGGGTGCGCTATGTGATTATCCCGGGAATTACCGATGACGCGAGCGAGCTGCAGGAACTGGCCGCTTGGATTGCCGGCATGCCCAATGTGCAGAGGCTGGAGCTCTTGCCTTACCATGCCCTGGGGGTCTACAAATGGTCCCGGCTGGGGATTGAATATCCGCTGCCTCAGGCTCAACCTCCTACCGAGCAACAGATGAACGAGGTGCGGGTTAAACTTGCCTCCTGGCTGCCGGGTAGGAAAATTGTTTAAAAGAACTATTTAATGAAGGCTTATGCCCCATTCACACCAGAACTTCTAAAAAGCAAAGTCGTAGCCGGTAATGCCCAACTCCCGAATCATCTGCGCAATCTGCTCCTGCAGGACCCGGTTAACGGGAACCCCCTTTTCACGTATACCGAGGGAAGCCAGGTATTCTTTTTCGCCGGCCGTGTAAATCCGCTCCTGCTCCGGCGCTTTGCGGGATTGACGCAGGCTGCGCAATATCTCGCCGCTTGTTTTTTGGAATTCGGCAAGCTCGGTAAAGGCTTCTACATTTATGGCGATGAAAAAATGGCCCAGGCTGTAGGGGCGTGGTTTTCCCTGGGGATCATAACCGCTCAGGGCTTTCATAAAAGGACCGCTTTGCAGGGCGGCGGATAGTATTTCAACGACGGCGGAATAGCCGTATCCCTTGTAACCTGCGTTTTCCTCGCCCAGCCCGCCCAGGGGGGTCAGAGCGGCGTTGCCGGACACCAGATCAAGCAGAATCTGTTTGGTATCGGTGCGGGTGTTGCCGTCCACATCTATGACCCAGCCGGGAGGGATATCCTTGTCCAAGCGGTCGTAGACTTCAATTTTTCCGCGCTGCGATACCGATGAGGCGCAGTCCAGCAAAAAGGGAAATTCCTCATCAGTCGGTATGCCAAAGGTCAGGGGGTTGGTACCCAGCATGTTTTCCACGCCGAAGGTGGGGGCCACCGAGGGTCGGGCGTTGGTGCCGGTGATGCCGATCATTCCCGCACCCGTAGCCATCAGGGCGTAGTAGCCGGCTATGCCGTAATGCGATGAGTTGCGCGCCGCCACCATTCCCAACCCGAATTTTTTAGCCTTTTCTATGGCCATCCGCATGGAGCGGGAGGCGATGACATGGCCCATTCCGTCGTGCCCGTCTATAACGGCGGTGGTCGGCCCTTCCCGTACCACTTCAAACTCGGTAACCGGGTTTAAAATCCCCAGCTTTATGCGATCATAGTAGATGGGCTTCAAGCGCCCGATACCATGTGATTCAATTCCCAGCTTGTCGGCCGTGATGAGGACGTTGGCGCATATTTGGGCGTCCTTTGCGGGGACTCCTGCGCCCTTAAATACATCGGCCATAAAGCTTTCCAGGACATCGAGATCGATATAAACTACGTGGTCTTCCATCAATTACCCTCCCCAATAGTGTGCCATCCTCAATTTTTACCGGCGCCCCGCCAGTTTTTTAAAGGCTTTGGCCGGGTTTGTCTACAATATATATCATATCGGAAATGACCGCCCTTGTCCTGGTATACAGGCGGCAGAACATTATGCGGGGTGGGATTGCAAGAAACGGGCATGCATTTTCGTATTGAAAAATAGGAAACCGGAGTTTTGAATGAGAGGTGCGCCATGAGAGAGAAGATCAAGGATTATCTGAAAAATCTTATAGCCAGGCTGGCGGGCAGCTTGAAAAGATTCCCGGAGGCCCTGTTGCTGGTTTTTTCTGTGGTAGTGCTTTTGATATACATCAACCATCATTCGGTGCCCAGCGACAGCGCCCTGGTGCGCTCGGCTATGGCGCTGGCCCTGGGAGTCCCCCTGGCCCTGGGCCTTAAAATGCTTTGGGAAAGGGGGACCCTGTCAAGAAAGATGCTGGTCCCGTCTTATGGTGCAGCCGCTCTGGCCCTGTTCATGTATTACAGTTTCCTGCTCACCAAACTGGACATGGTGTCGGTTTCCAGGTATGTCGGGATCAGCGCGGCGCTCTATTTGCTGTTCCTGGCCATACCCTACCTGTGGCGCAAGGAAGGATTTGAGATGTATGTGATAAAACTGTTCACCGGTTTTATCGCCACCTATTTTTACGCCCTTATCCTGTTCGCCGGCCTGGCCGCCATATTGTTTACCATAAATACGCTCTTTGCCGCGGGCATTTCTGAAGAGGTTTATTTTGATCTGTGGCTGATGAGCGCGGGCGTTTTTGCCCCGACTTACTTTTTAGCCGGCGTCCCGGCCTATGGCGAAGAACTGAGCGTAGAAGATTACCCCACGTTCCTGCGGGTATTGCTGCTCTATATTGTAATGCCCCTGCTGGCGGTTTACACTGGGATTCTCTATGTTTATTTCATCAAGATTCTGGTCACCCGCATCTGGCCGGCCGGCATGGTGTCCAACCTGGTCCTCTGGTACTCGTTTATCAGCCTGGCGGTGGTCTTTTTCCTCTATCAAATGAAAGATAAAAACACCTGGACGCACTGGTTCGAGATATATTTACCCCGGTTGATTCTGCCTCTTTTGATAATGATGTTTGTGGCCATGGGCATCCGCATTGAGGCTTACGGCGTTACTGAAAACCGCTACCTGGTTTTGGCCGGGGGAGTCTGGTCGAGCGGATGCATGCTCTACTGTGCACTAATAAGAAAGCGGATGAATATAGGGATGGTAATTTCAGCGGCGGTGATCGCAGTGCTGGTGGTAAGCGGCCCCTGGAGCTGTTATGCAGTCTCCAAATACAGCCAGAACGCCCGTTTTGAACGGATTCTGCTGCAAAACCACATGCTGGTGGATGGAAAAATCGTGCCTTCCCAACAGGTCTCTACGGCGGATCAGCGAACCTTGAGCTCCATCTTGCAGTACTTTCAAAACAGCCACAATTTAACGGATGTCAAATATCTTCCGGCCGACTTCAAGATGAATAAAATGAATGAAATCTTTGGCTTCAGCCTGGCTATGGGCCGGGATACGCATTTTTCCCATAATATCGATATGGAAAACAACGAAATGCAGGATATAAGGGGTTACGACTATAGCCTGCCGATGGTCCGGGGAACAGTCCAAAAGCCGGCGGCCAGACCGGGAGAATTGATTTTGACCTATGATCCGGGTTCTACTATCCTCACCTTATCCAGAGATGGCCAGGCTTTATATCAAAAGGAATTGTCATCTGCCGCCCTGGCTATTCATTCTGCCCATATCGGGCAAAATGTTTTGGGAAACAAAGACATGACTTATGTGGATGAAAATGAAACTGTGAAGATCATGCTGCTGTTCACCAATATCAGCGGAAGTGAGGAGGGCGGCGACGGTCAGCCGCGGATCGAGTGGCTTGACTTTTCGGTCTTCGTTTCATTGAAGTAAAACCGGCACCGGCGATCATCATTTTAATAGCAAAATAACGGAACAGTGGTCTCGGACGTTCCCCCTGCTCCGGGGGTTAATAGGGGAGGATTTTTTGTCCCCGGCTTCTGATAAGATCGATGAAGATCAGGGTCAGTTCCGGGTCAAATTGGGTGCCGGCGCAGCTTATGATCTCTTGCAGGGCTTCCTCCTGGGAGAAACCCGGCTGGTAGGGCCGGCCGCTTATCATAACATCATATGAATCGGCTATGGCCAGGATCCTCGATATGAGGGGTATCTCCTGGCCTTTGGCGCCCAGCGGGTAGCCCTGGCCGTCCCAGCGTTCGTGGTGGTGCAGGATGGCTTCGGCAATATGGGCTAATTCGGGATTGGCCAGGGCAATGCGGTACCCGATTTCCGGGTGCTTTTTCATTATCTCCCATTCTTCCGGGGTTAGTGGTTCATCCTTGTCGAGAATATTGTTGGGGATGGCGATTTTGCCGATATCATGAAGGGCGGCCAGCAAAGTTAAATTATTCATAAGATCGGGCGTCAATCCCAGGAATTGTCCCAGGGCTATAACCAGATGGCGCAGGCGAACGGTGTGTTCCTGGGTTTCATGACTCCTTACCCACAGGGTTTGCTCCAGGGAATTTAAAAACGAACTTCGGGCGCTGCGGTTTTCCAGCATTTTGTTGCGGTACATGAGGTCTTCCGCCTCTTTGAACAGATCTTCCAGGCTTTGCTCGGGCAGGGTTTTGGTTGAGATCCCCAGGGCGATGCTAACCTGAACCGGAAATTCCTTTAGCTGGGTGCAGGCCTGATATACCTTGGCGCAGATCCGGCGGGCGGTTTCTTCCGTACTGTTGGGGAGCATAATGACGAATTCATCTCCTCCCCAGCGGGCAATCAGGTCGCTTTTGCGGCAGTTGGCGGATAAAATCCGGGCCACCTTTTGCAGCATGAGGTCGCCGGAAGAGTGTCCAAAAGCGTCATTAACCATTTTTAAGCCGTTCACATCGCCCATTATGATGCTCAAGGGGAGATCACGGGATCCGTCCATTTGTTTAACCTTTTCATCCATATAAGCCCGGTTGTACAGCCCGGTAAGTTTATCGTGATAGCTTAAATACTCTACCTGAAGCTGGGCCATTTTCTGCTCGGTTATATCTATGGCTACTCCTAGAGTAGCAGGCTGTCCGCTGAAGGTAATCGTGCTCAATGAAAAATCGGCCCAGGCTTCACGTTTGTCCTGGGGCATCATGCGGGTCTGGAAACGACCATTCAAGGCGGCTCCATTTTGGCGGGCCTGTTTCATCTCATGGATCATATCCCAATGCTGGGGATGAAAGAATTCCCAGGATTCCATACTCAGGCATTTCTCTTCACTGTAGCCGGTTGTTTCGATAAAGGCTTTGTTTACATATATAAGCCTGGTTTTGCCCAGTACAAATATCAAATTAGGAGCGGCGTCTGCCAACTGCCGGAAGTTGTATTCACTCTGCATCAGGGCGGCCTGCAGTTCCATGCGGTGGGTGACGTCGTAGGCGGCACCCAGTATGGCGGGTTTTCCCTCCCACTGAAAGGCGCTGGCGGCAACGTCCAGCCAGAGCAGTGAACCGCTTCGGGGAAGAGCCATGATATCATGCCGAAACATGGGTTTACACCCGGAAATAAGGTTGTCCAGTTCTTCGTTAAGCTGGTCGCGGTAGTCAGGATGAATCAGATCCAGGCAGTTTATCTTCATTAGTTCTTCCATTGTATATCCCATGGTATAGGTGAAGAAGTTGTTGGCATAGCGGTAATGTCCGTCTTGAATTATGAAAATACAGGCCGGAGTGGTGTCTGTCAAGCGGCGAAAGGGGTTGGGACCGACGTCATCCGAAGAGCGCCATTTACTTTTTACCACCCGGCTGCTGTCATCAGATGAAGCGGTTTTCAGCACTTCCTGGTAGCTCTCCAGGAGCTGGGCATATTTCTTTTCGCAGCTTATTTCCCGGCCGATGGCCTGATACTCTTCCACCTGGCCCTTTTTATCGTATACAGCCCGCACCTTCCAGCGATACCACTGGGTCTGGCCGTCTTTTCCCACTGCCTGGCTTTCGTATTCCAGCACCGGCTCCTGACAGCTTATATCATGAATTGATCGCTCCAGCAGGTGCTTGAACTGGATGTCCCCGCAGCCAAGATTGATTAAAGGAGCCTCACCTATTTGAAAGCCCCCCCGCTTGCTGAAGGCCGGGTTAAAGTAGGTAATGATCCCATCGGGAGTATAATAGCATACAATATCTTCGAGGTCTTGTAGGAGCGAGGCAATACTTTCGGGTTTGGGATGAGATTGATGCATTGTGTTAATTGAACCTCCGGAAGCGGTATTAGCATGATAAATATTATACCTTATATGAGGTATCGAAATGCGGTATACATATCCTTAAACAAAGCAAAGCCCGACACTGGTTGCATCCCAGGGTCAGGCGTGATTGGAATTATTAAAGTAAGCCTTAAAAATCTTTGTTTAAATAGATGCGAAGGGATATGAAGTATGAAATAAAAAGAATTACCATCAAAACTGCGAGCCCGGTCAGGCTTAACAGCCAGTTCTGGTTCCCAGCCAACCCGACCAGACTCCTGACCCAGGGGTCCTGGCCGTTTTGAGCCAGATAGCCGATCAGCTGGGCAGGCGCGAAAAAGATTATCAAGAAAATTACCACATTGACTACCCGCGTCCATTGCGCGCTGGTTTTAAAATAGATGGGCAGGGAAACGGCGGCCAGCAAGGTGATTGATACAGTGGTTGTGATAATGTCGAAGGTGTTGAGTAAACGATGGTTTAGAACCGGCAGCAGGAAGTGAAAAATCAGGCCGACCGCACCTACCAGGAGCAGGGCTATTATAGTGAAAGCCAGTATCGACAGGTACTTGGCAGCCACCACCACCCGGCGGGTTAGGGGCAGGCTGTTGATAATGATATCGCTGTTGTTCTTATATTCCGCCTGGGCCACGCCTATAAGGGTTATATAGGCAATGCCGGAGGCGGCCATGCTGTAGTTGAATTCCCGGAAAACCGGATTGGAAAGTACGAAAAAGAGAAATGCCGCGTAAAACAGGCCAAACAGGAGCAGCTTTTTCTGTACGATCAATTCCTTTTTAATTAAGGGCCACATGCCTATCCCTCCTCACCGTATAGAGTACTATCTGATCCAGGCTGGGGCTCTCGTACAGGGCTTGATTACCCAGCAGGCGCCTTATCCTTTCCGGCTGATCAGAGAGCCCTTCAAAACCGAAGTCGTTCTCTTTTATATTCAGCATGAGCTGCCGGGCAGGTTCATCCAAGAGATCCAAAGGACCCTTGACCAGCAGATACTTTTCCCTCAGCTCATCGCAGGTCTGGGAGAACACTATTTGCCCATTATTTATGAAGCAGATGTAATCGGCGATCCGCTCCAGATCGGAGGTAATATGAGAGGAGAAAAGAATCCCCCGGTTTTCATCCTGTATTTCATTCTGCAGGATCTCCAGCAGTTCAGAACGAAACACCGGGTCCAAACCCGAAGTGGGCTCATCCATAATAATCAATTCAGCTCGATGGGAAAGAGCCAGGGCCAGGGAGAACTTCATCTTCATGCCCCGGGAAAGGTCTTTAATCTTTTTCCGGGCGGGCAGCTCAAATATCTTGAGGTAGCGCTGGTACAGAGCTTCATCCCAATCGCGGTAAAAGGGGGCGATGATGTTTTTCATCTCCTGAAGGCTTAAGAAATCATAATAATGGTTCTCGTCATAGACAAAACCGATCCGCTGCTTGACTTCCTTTTCATTCTTAATGTTATCCTGGCCAAATATGGATATTTCACCCCGTTCGCGGTTAACGAGGTTCATGATCAATTTAATAGTGGTGGTTTTACCCGCCCCGTTGGGACCGATAAAGCCCATGATATAGCCGCGGGGCAGGCTGAAAGATACATCTTTTAATTGGAACTCGCCGAAGGACCGGTTGAGACCTTCAACCTTTAGGATCGAATCCACTTCTAAACCTCCTTATACAAGAGCTCCAGCATCTGCTGCAGCTCCTCTAAACCCAAACCGAGCAGAGCGCTTTCCTTGACAATTTCAGCCAGGCGGCTTTCGATAAGACTCATGCGCTTTTCACGCAGCAGTTCCGGATTCTGTTCGGCCACAAACGAGCCCTTTCCCGAAACCGTTTCGATAAAGCCATCCCGCTCCAGTTCATCATAGGCCCGTTTCGTGGTTATGACGCTGATCTGGAGCTGCTGGGCCAGGCTGCGGATAGAAGGCAAAGCATCCCCTGACTGCAGATCTCCCTTTAAGATATGGCCCTGTATCTGCTGCCTGATCTGTTCATATATGGGATCAGGTGATGCGTTGGAGAGAATAATGCGCAACTATTCAAACCCCCGATTAAAGTATATAGCATATATACTGTGCATATGCAATATATACAGTATATATGCGGGGCTTTTAAAAGTCAATCCGGAAAAACGGAGCGCCCCTTTCAAAATCGTATTCGTGTCAGGTTTAAGCCCTGGTTTGTGTATTAAATAATAAAAGGACCGAAAGGAATGTGAGACTGATGATGGAGAAAACGATAAGCAGAGCTGTTTTCGGAGCAGTTCTACCTATACTCTTTTTATTGGTCGGATGGTGGGGGAGCGTCCCCCTGATAAAAGACGACTCCTGGGTGGCTGCCATTGCAGGATTTTCTTTTGTCCTGGGATTGGCTCTTTCCATAATAATTTTTACCAAGCGGAGCCATGAGGTCTGATCCCTAGTACAACATTCGTATATGTTTTTTTATCCGGTATGCACCTGCGGTTTCTCTATGGGAGTGCGCTGTTCGATATTATGCCCGGTCTGTTCCTACGTAGTACCGGCAGGTTGGGTAAAAAGCTTAATTGCCCGGGCTACCAGCATCGGGTCAAATTGGGTTCCGGCGCAGCGTTCGATCTCCTCCCAGGCTTTTTGAGGGTCAATAGCAGTCTGGTAGAGGCGGCCGTTGACCATTACATCGTAGGCGTCGGCGATGGATATTATGCGGGACAAAAGGGGAATCTCTTCGCCCTTAAAGCCCAGGGGGTATCCACTGCCATCCCAGCGCTCGTGATGGTGGAGAATAGCTTCAGCAATAGGGGCCATTTCCGGTGAACTTACGGCGATGCGGTAGCCGATTTCCGGATGTTTACGGATGGTTTCCCATTCTTCCTGACTCAATTTTCCGGGCTTATCCAGGATATTGTTGGGAACCGCGATTTTACCAATGTCGTGCAGGGAGGCCAGCAGCTTTAGATTGTCCAGCTCACTGTTGGGCAGGTGCATGCCCCGACCGATAGCCAGAGCCATGTCCTGCAGGCGCTGGCAATGTTCCCGGGTCTCATGGCTTCTGGTCCACAGGGTTTTCTCCAGGGAGATAATGAAGGCGCTGCGGGCGCTCTTGTTTTCCAGCAGTTTTCTCCGGAACATTTTGTCCTCGGCTTCAATAATTATGCTTTGGATATCCTGTGATTCATGGTTCATAGTGGCCATACCTAGCGAGATGCTGGTTTCCACCGGCAGGTTGTGCTGAAGATGACAGTCCGCTTTAATTTGCTCCATCATGCGGCAAGCGGCTTCATGGCTGCAATTGGTTAAAAGGATGATGAACTCATCACCACCCCAGCGTGCGACAAGATCCGTAGAGCGGCATGATTGGTCCATTATGCCGGCTACCGCTTTTAATAGGCGGTCCCCCTGTTCGTGCCCCAGGGCGTCATTCACCATTTTCAGGCCGTTGATGTCCCCGATTATGACGCTTATCGGGAGCTGTTTTAACTTATTTAAAGCTTTCAGTTGTTTTTCAAAATAGGCCCGGTTGTAAAGGCAGGTAAGGGGATCATGGGTACTCAAATAGCGAATTTCATTCTCCGCCGTGCGCCGTTCGGTTACATCTTGAACCGTGCTCAAAATGCAGGCTTCACCATTTATTTCTATTGCTTCTGCGGAGAGCAGGCCTATCCGTTCTTCGCCGTCTTTTTTGCGAAAGAATAAATCCATTTCCCGGACAGGTTGTTTTTGAGATATCTTATCCTCTAAAGGTTTTCTGAAAGCTTTATTGTCCCAGACGCCCATTTCGAGAGAGGTTCGGTTCAGTATTTCTTCCCGGGTATAGCCGACTACCCGGCATAAAGCCTCATTTACGGCTACAAACCGGCCCTCAGCCAGAGTTGTAATCGACATGGGAACGGGGCTGATATTAAATGCCCGGGAAAATTTATTCTCGGAAAGACGCAGGGCTTCCTCCATAGTTTTGCGTTCGGTGATGTCCTGAACAGACCAAAGCATATGCGGAGTGCCGCCCATATTGATCATTTCAGTTGAGAAGATAAAGGTGCGTATGTCGCCGTTTTTCATGCGGAAACGAATTTCTTCCCCTCGCATCGTATAGTTATGCGCCCTTACCCGAGCGACCCAGTATTGACGTTCCACATTATTCACCCAGATCCCGAGTTCCAATGCGCTGCGTCCCATCACTTCCCCCCTGGCGTAACCGGTGGCTTTCAAAAAGGCTTCGTTGACTTCCACATAAATCCCTTCCGGTAGAGTATTGATGGACATGGGCTCGGGGTGGCTTTGAAAGGCTTTGGTATATTTTTCCTGGGACAAACGCAGGGCTTCGTCGGTTTGCTTAAGCTGGGTAATATCCCGAAGGACACTGAGCATGTAGGTTCCCTGGGTCAGAGACAGGAGGTCAGCGGAAAACAAGCATATCCTAATGGTACCGTTTTTGGTGCGGAACCTGACTTCGCGGTTGCTGATGCTGCCTTTGATTCGGAGTATGGTCATTATCTCTTCCCACTCTTCGAGGCTTACCCATACATTTAGTTCCAGGGCGGTACGCCCGATGGCTTCCTCGCGCCGAAAACCCGAGTGTTCCACCCAGGCATCGTTTACTTCTATGTAGCGGCCGTCGGGCACAGAGCATATAACGGTTGAATTGGGGTTGCGGTGAAAGGCCGTGGCATAGCCTTCGGCGCTTAGATGGGTCAGGGGTTCATCATTTAGGGGCAGGTTTATCGATGAATGGAAGTTTGTAAATGCTTTTTTCTTCGCTAGTCTGGCCAAGTAACCCCCTCCTTGAAGAAACAAATACTAATAATTTTATCGATAATTGTAAAACTCTGCATTAATATAAGTTATTTGAAAGATTTCAGTGAACTAAATATAGAATAGAGAGTGCCTTTTTTACACTGGCCGAAATGATAAAAAGGGAAGATATTTGCAGTAAAATAAATCCAGGCTCTATTTTTACTTCCGGTTAATGTTTTTGATGAGTTTAACGATCACATATATAAGAGGAGTTCTATTCCAGGCCTGATGATGGTGAGGCTTAAGGGGTCAGACGAAATACCGGAGGTACAATAATGCTTTTCGAGTCAGGGAAGAAAATCGTGAGTCCAGCTATTAATGACAACGTGACCAAGGACGTCGTTAGGCTGCTGTTTAACCGTCATTTGACTGGTGACTGGGGTGATATACCCGAACTTGACAAAAGACGCAATGAAGAAGCGGTGTTGAACGGAGGCCGGATATTCTCGGGGTATTTTACCGGACACGGTAAGATATGCGTGGTTACCGATGAAAACCGTCGGACCACCAGAATCATGTTTGCTGACGAATATACATCGCGTTAAAAAGTCTGAGCTCTCAGTGAATAAGGCAGGGGAGAATGAACCGCCAATCAACTGGCGGGAAGTTTCTTCCTTTTCTTTTGGTGGAATAGATGTGGCCACTGGTTATTATTTAGAGAAAGTTTATAACGTGACATTTGAGCCCAGGAGCGGAGCCGTCCGGGCCCAATCTTGCTTCTTGAGCAAAATACCCCGATTACCTTGCGCGCTGTTTTATATTAATGATCATTGAACTGAACATGAAATCGGCCTTTTTATTAAGATAAAGGAAAACAGTATGACAGCGCCAGCAACAGGGGGCGTATTCATTTTAGTAACGTTTTTATAAATAGGGACTATTTGCTTCTTAAGATGTTACCATAAAAACATATCAGTATTTCCAACTTATCAATGGAAAGGAGGTGAGATAATGAATGTACTCAGGCATAAAGGAATTACCCTTCTCGCAATTCTAGTCTTGATGCTCTTATGTAGTGCTTCAGTCTGGACGGCCCAAGCCGCTGCTGCGGGCGTTTCCAACCTGGATAAATCGAATGTGAGCTTCCCAACCGGGATGATGGTAAATCTCAGCCTGGATGGGAGCGGCATGTCAGTGGCTTCGAGTATCTATGCCAGCCATAATGCTGACCTGGCAGGCCTGTCTTTGAGTGCCGGCAGCCTGAACCCGAGCTTTTCATCAGGCACGCTCGCTTACACGGCTTCTGTAAACTCTACAGTTGATTCGGTTCATGTTGTCCCGAGCGCGGCGGATAGCGCTGCTACTATTACTGTAAACGGAGTGGCCGTAAGTAGTGGAGCTGCTTCACAGACGATCTATCTGAGTGCGGGAAGCACCTATATCAATATTGCAGTAACTGCCGAAGACGGTTATACGCAAAAAGCTTATTCGATAACTGTAGCCCGGCCTTCCGGTAGCGCCTACCTTTCCGGGCTGTATATCAGTGGCGAATCACTGGATCAAGCATTTAATAAAACCCGGACCAGTTATACCTCTACTGTAAACACGTCAAGTATTACAGTAACTGCAACACCTGAGGATAGCGGAGCTACGGTGAGTGTGGAAGGTCAAACGGTTTCCTATGGTTATTATTCACAGAATATTTATTTATATCAAGGAAACAATCAAATTGATATTCAAGTTACCTCCCGGGATAGCTCTACATCGATGACCTATTACATTGATGTCTACTATTCCGAAGGTTCAAGCAACAGAACCGTCCAGACAGACGCGGCAACGTCGATCGGGTCAAATTCGGCAACCCTGAATGGCCGGATAAGCAACTATTATTATAATTACGACTATTACGATAATTACTACTACAATAACAACTACTATGATAATTACTATTACAATAATGTTTCCAGTTACGGTTTTTCTTACAGCACCAACGAGAGTTCCTGGTCGACCGTTACCGTAGGCAACAGTAACTATTCGGGATCGTTTAACTACAATTTGAGGAACTTAACGCCCAATACCTATTACTATTTCCGTGCCTATGCCTATCGCAACGGAGGGCATGTGTACGGTTCAACGTTAAGTTTCAGGACCCTTGCGGGGAGTACTTCGGTAGACGCTCCAACCATTACTCCCAGCGGGGGAACCTATTACGGGAGCCAAACCGTCAGTATTGGCAACATAGTCTCAACCGGCGATGCTTTTTATACTACTGACGGGACCAATCCTACTAATAGCTCAACTGCCAGGAGGTACACTTCGCCGATCACGGTTAGCAGTTCCAAGGTCATAAAAGCCGCGGTCTATGACGACAGCAGTGATCTGTGGAGCTCTGTTACTACAGCGTCCTTTACGCTCACCAGTTACCAGGAGCCAATCTGGACGCCAACCCCCACGCCGAGTTCGTCCTTTTGGGATGTTCCGTCAAGCTACTGGGCGTATAGCACCATCATGTCCCTGAAGAGCAGGGGCTATGTCAAAGGCTATCCCGACTCGACATTTCATCCCGATGACAACATCAGCAGGGCCGAGATTACAGCCATAGTGACCAATATAACCAGGACTTCTTTCTATGATTCCAATGCCCGGCATTTTGACGACGTCGCACCCGGCGCCTGGTACTTTGTCCCGGTCGAAAAGGCCTATCAACAAGGCTTTATATCAGTAGAGGGGTCGATATTCAGCCCTAACCGGGCCATAACTCGAGAAAAGCTGGCCGAAGTATTGGTAAACGCCCTGGGCAGGCAGAATGAGGCCCAGGCCAATATGTATGAAGCGACCGGTTTCAACGACGATTCCAGGATTTCCTCCTGGGCCAGAGGGTATGTGGTAACGGCTGTCAAATACGGTTTGATCACCGGCTACCCGGAAAGCAATAATTTTGAGCCGCAGAGCAGTGCCACCCGCGCTGAGGCTTGTGTGATGATCAGCAATTTCCTGAGACAGTACCTGTAATTATGAAGCGATTTACTCCCTGAACATTTCCAAATTAAACAAAAATGTTTTAAACAGCCCTCGGCCACAAGAGGGCTGTTTTTTTATGTGCGGGAATATATATAAGTAACCGCTAGGCTACTAAAGGTTGACAATAAAATTATCCATTTGGATAGGACTTTATTATCAATATTGAGTAGGGACTATTTTCCATAATAGCGTTATGATAAATATAGGGATTTTTTCTACGTGGGTCGTTCAAACGAGGAGGGTGAGATAATGTATAAGATTAGCTTGAAGGGAATTCCCTTTCTATTAATATTGGCCCTGGCGCTTATCGGTGGTGCATGTGGTGGAAAGGCCGAAGCTGCCAGATATAGCCTGAATCTGAGCAGCCTGAGCATAAGCGGGGGAACTCTCACTCAAGGAAATGAAAACTATTATGCGGATATAAAATCATCCAGCTTCACTGTAACCGCTGTTCCGTCTGATTCGCGCGCTACCGTAACCGTAGACGGACGTGTTGTCTCCAGCGCTAACAACTACACGTCCCAGCCCATAAGCATGAGTCCCGGAGCCATGAAAACGGTGACCATAAGGGTTAGCGCAGGCGGAAGTCACCAGGAATATTATATTGAAGCCTTAAGGAGCGGAAACACCAATACCAACCTGTCCAACTTGTACGTCAGCGGGCTTTCACTCAATCCCTCCTTCAGTAAAACTACCAATAACTATACAGTTTCTACAACCGCTTCAAGCGTTACGGTTGCTGCTATTCCTGAAAGCCCAACTGCCAGCGTAACTGTAAATAATCAATCCCTGCCCGGCAGTAGAGGCTGGGAGTCAGAGCCTATAAGTCTCAAGCCTGGCTATAATCAAATAACGGTCCGCGTATTTGGATCGTCGGGGGCAATCAATACATATTATATTACCGTAACCCAGCAATCAATCAGTAATTCTTATCTGACCGCCCTCAATGTAAGCGGGGTGTCACTGAGTCCGCATTTTAGTAAAACCACCAACAATTATACGGCTTCCACAACCGCTTCAAGCGTTATGGTTACCGCTGTTCCCGAAAGCGGAACTGCCAGCGTAACTGTAAATGGACAATCCTTATCAAGCAGCAATGGCTGGGTGTCACAGCCTATAAGTATCGCTTCTGGCTCTTATACTCAGATAACAGTCCGGGTATCTGGTTCCTGGGGAGCGATAAACACGTATAGTATTTTAATTTACCGAAATTCTACTAACCCTTACCTGACCAGCCTTGTCGTAGGCGGAGGGAGTTTAAGCCCTTCATTTAATGAAACAACAACCAGCTATTCCTGTAACGTCAATTCCAACATCGCGAGCACAACCATCGCTGCAGTTCCAGAAGATAAAAGTGCTACGGTAACCGTAAACGGCCAGACCCTGGACAGCAGCTATATATCATGGCCGATTTCTCTGAATACGGGAAGCAATCAGATAAGGGTAACTGTTTCGGGAGCGGGAGGTTCTAAGACCTACTATATCAATGTAATCCGGGCCGGCGCCAGCAGCGCTTATCTATACACCCTTTCCGTAGGCGGAGGCAATTTAAGCCCGTCCTTTTCTAAAACCACAACCAGTTACACATGCAACGTAAGTTCAAATGTGGCCAGCATCACCGTAGCGGCGGCGGCTGAAGACAGTAATGCAACTGTAACGGTTAACGACCAGACCCTGGGCAGCAGTCACGTATCACAGCCGATTTCTCTGAATACGGGAAGCAATCAGATAAGGGTAACTGTTTCGGGAGCGGGAGGTTCTAAGCCCTATTATATAAACGTAATCCGGGCCGGTGTCAGCAGCGCTTATCTTTACACCCTTTCCGTAGGCGGAGGTATCTTAAGCCCGTCGTTTTCAAAAACCACGACCAGTTATACATGCAATGTGAATTCGAACGTGGCAAGTACCACCATAGCGGCGGCGGCTGAAGACAGCAGCGCAACCATAACTGTAAACGACCAGACTCTGGGCAGCAGTCATGTATCACAGCCGATTTCCCTGAACCCGGGAAGCAATCAGATAACGGTAACGGTCTCCAGCTCAAGCGGTCCCATGACCTACAACATAAACGTGATCCGGGCTGGCACCAGCAGCGCTTATCTATCCAGCCTGTACATCAGCGGGGCTTCTTTAAGCCCGTCATTTAGCAGAACGACAAACTACTATACCGCCTATTTAAATGACTACGATTACAATTACTATAACAATTATAATTACAATTCATACATTACAGTAACGGCTATTCCTGAAGATAGCAACTCCACCGTAACGATAGATGGAAGAACAGTAAGCTACGGTTCTTCATCGCAAGACATATATATTGGAAGCGGAACCACCAGGATCAATATTCAGGTTTACAACCCTTCGAATGGTAACATGAATTATTATATTGATGTCAGCCGGAACGGATATAACAACCGGAGTTCCTATTTATCGAGCCTTTACATCAACGGAGCAAGCCTGAATCAGTCCTTCTATCCGAGCAAAACCAGCTACACGGCTACCAGCAGCGCCTCCAGCGTCACGGTTACAGCCGTTCCGGAGGACAGCCGCTCCAGGGTAACCGTAGAAGGCGAAACATTGGATTATTACGATCATCAATCGCGCTCTATATACCTCTCCAGCGGGGTTAACCGCATTGATATCCGGGTTTACAACCCGAATACCGGCGGTTCGACCAGCTACTATATTGATATTACCCGGGATGGCGGAGGCTATGGAGCCATTGAAACCAATTCAGCCACCGGCATAAGCTCCAGAACCGCCACTTTAAACGCCCGGATAAACTCCAGCAACTCCAAAAGGGTTGAGGCTTACGGTTTTTGTTACGGCACCGACCAGAACAATCTGAAGATGGTCACGGTGGCCAATGGGAGCTTCACCGGGTCTTATAATAAGGTGCTGCAGAACCTGCAGCCCAATACCCGTTATTACTTTAAAGCCTTCATGTGGAACAATTATGACTATTACACCTATGGCTCCACCCTCAGCTTCTATACCACCAGCACCGGCAACGAGGGCATTGTGGTGTCTGACGACAATGTAATGGATCCCTACACGGTCAGCTCTTTCTGGGATGTTCCCAGCAGCCACTGGGCTTACGGGCATATCTACAACGTAGCCCGATTGGGCTATATGACCGGCTACCCGGATTCCAGCTTCCATCCCGGTTACGGGATAAGCCGGGCCGAGATCGCCAGTGTCATGGTGCAGATATTGAAAATTAACTCCTATGATACTTCTACCAGACACTTTTATGATGTAAACTCCGGCGACTGGTTTTATGCCGCGGTGGAAAAAGCCTACCAGCGGGGCATTATATCCGGCCAGGGGGGATACTTCAGCCCCAACCGGGCTGCGACCAGGGAGGAACTGGCCGAGGTGCTGGTGAAGGCCCTCGGCAAGCAGAGCGAGGCAGAGGGCTCTATGTATGAGAGCACGGGCTTCTATGATGATTCCAGCATTTCGTCGTCGGCCCGGGGTTATGTAGTGACCGCCGTGAAATACGGCTTGATAACCGGCTATAACAACCGCTTCAACCCGAAGAACAGCATCACCCGGGCGGAGGTCGCCGCGATGCTTACGACCTTCTTGAGCAAGTACCGGTAGATATTATGTTAAAATAATATTCATATTATAAAAATAAAAAGTCGACAAGTCGACAAGCTGCCAGAGCGAGCGACGGAAGCGAAGAGCAAGGCACGAGATAGGCCTGCGATTGAGGCGTACACTAGTACGTTGATTGAGCAGGACTGTCGAGCAACGCAGACGACGCCCATGGACGGGCTAGTGCGGCGATGGCAGGATGCCAAGGAGCCGCGATTCGCTTTTGTAGCTCGCTCTGGGCCCCGTACAAGCGGGGCTGTCTATTTTTGAGCTATAATATAGCTTAAATCCGGTTACCGGATCTTGGTGCAATAGAAAAGGCGTATCGTTAAGCAGAAGTGATTGAGGCAGGTGAATGCATGTGTTTGAGGAAGCGATAAATATTACCTGCGGGGAGGGCCGTTACGAGATATCGCTGAGGGTGCAGGCGACCGCGGACGGGCTTTCCGGCTTGTTGACCGGCGGTGAGAAACCGCATGTGGGCGGCGTGGCCATGAGTGTGCCCCGAATCGGGCAGAGCGGGGGAAAAACACTCTGCGACACCTGGATTACGCCGCGGCCCGGTCACCGGGACGCAGAGCTGGCGGCCCGGGTGTCCGAGCTCATCTGCTCGGCCACCCATCAGACTACGGCCATAGTGGCTGGAATACACATCGGTAATGCCCAGAAAAGCGAGATATCAATTCTGGTAGAAAACAGTCTGGCCGCCGCCCGGCTGTTCGTCAATAAATACAAGGAGATTACGAGCTGATATGCATAAAAATTTGAGGACCTTTATCGAGCAGCTGGGGAGGGAGAAGGAAATCGTCAAGGTTACGGCTGAAGTCGATCCCAACCTGGAACTGGCCGAAATACACCGCCGGGTGGTTGAAGAAGGAGGCCCGGCCCTCTTGTTCACCCGGGTTAGGGGCTCATCATTCCCGGTGGCCACTAATCTATTTGGAACGGTAAGGCGAATGGAACTGGCTATGGGGCCCAGACCGGAAGCCATTATCCAGAGGGCCATCCAGGCTATGGACAAGTTGATGCCGCCCGGGTTTAAAGCCCTTTGGCAGGAACGAGGCTGGCTGCTGGATGTGGCCAGGAGCGGCTTGCGCCGGGTTTCTCCCCAGAACGCACCCGTTTTAGAGGTCTGCATGGCAAATGTCGACCTTCGGGAACTGCCGGTTTTAACCAGCTGGCAGGAAGATGGGGGGGCTTTTTTCACCCTGCCCCTGGTATATACCGAAAAGCCGGGGAGCCGTGAGCACAACCTGGGTATGTACCGCCTCCAGATCCATTCGGAAAACCAGACCGGCATGCACTGGCAGATCCACAAGGGCGGAGGATTTCACTATCATGAAGCGGAGAAGCTGGGGCAGGCCCTGCCGGTCACCGTCTTTCTGGGAGGGCCCCCGGCCCTGACCATTGCCGCTATTACCGCCCTGCCGGAAATGGTGCCGGAGCTGCTCTATGCCTCATTCCTGCTGGGCGACAAGATAAATATGGTCGACCTGGACGGGTATGGCCACCCCCTGGTGGCTGAGGCCGAATTTGCACTGTGCGGGGAGGTCCCGCCCGGGGTGCGCAAAGCGGAAGGTCCTTTTGGCGACCATTACGGCTACTATTCGCTTACCCATGACTTCCCGGTATTCAACGTAAAGCGGGTTTACCATCGTCAAGACGCTATTTATCCGGCTACCGTGGTGGGGATACCGCGCCAGGAAGACTACTACATCGGGGAGTGGATGCAGGACCTGCTTTCTCCCATATTTCCTGTGCTCATGCCCGGGCTGAAATCGCTCTGGACCTACGCGGAAGCGGGTTTTCACACCCTGTGCGGAGCCGTGGTCCGGGAAAGCTATTTCCGCGAAGCTCTGGCGCACTGTTTCAGAATACTGGGCGAAGGCCAGCTCAGCCTTACCAAGATCCTGCTGGTAACTGACGTAAACCTGGATTTAAAGGACTTTCCGCGCCTGCTGGCAAGTATTCTGCAGCGCTTCAACCCGGCCCGGGACCTGATAATCATCAACGACACGGCGATGGACACCCTGGACTACACCGGAAGGAAGTTCAACCAGGGGAGCAAAGCGATAATGCTGGGCCTGGGCGAGCCGGTACGGGAGCTTCCGGTGGAATACCAGGCGGGTCCCCTGCCCGGCGTCAATAAGATCAAGCCCTATTGCCCCGGCTGCCTGCTGGTTTCAGGTGACTCATACACCGGTCAGCCTGAGCTGGCAAAGGTCCTTGCCGAGCAGGCCGGACCCGGTATTTCTTCCTGGCCCCTGGTCCTCCTGGTGGACGATGTGGATGCCATCAGCAGTCAAACCGACTTTTTATGGACCGTTTTCACCCGTTTTGATCCGGCTTGGGATATCTATGCCAGGACCAGCGTGCAGCGCAACGCGCTTCAATACCAGCTGCCGATCATCATTGACGCCCGGATGAAACCGGAGTATCCTGCCGCGCTGACTCCCCGGGAGGATGTCGTCAAAAGGGTTGACCGGCGTTGGAATGAGCTATTCGATAAATAGGGTGAGTGCGAACGAGGGATAAATAGGGGAGAAGCAATAATGGAGGGTTTGGTATCAAGCCCTCTTCTTATCATTGGCATTGCTGTATAACTCTACAATTACGGCATTGTTGTCGAGGTAGCTGTGGATCACTATGGGATTGCTTAAATTGTTTTTAAACTTAAAATCCAACTGGTTGTAGGCAACCGTCGCATCCCTGGCATTGGTAACCGATTTGCCGGGCATAGTGTGATTGAAGTGCTCTACAATGGGAAGATTATTTTGCAGGACGGCATTGTACAGAGTAGTGGCGACCTGGCAGACGCCTCCGCCCAGGTCCAGAGCGAGGGTTTTCCCGCTGATGGTAGGCGCTTCGGTATAGCCTTTTTCCTCGCTTCTCTGTCCGACCCGATCATTAAAAGAGAAGGTCTCACCGGGCAGGACCACTGTGTTGTCGAGCATCCGGGCCGCCAGGGTAATATTGTTGGAGCGGCTGGCGGAAGACCCGGCCATTGTGGTAGAAAAAACAGCCAATCGGCTGTTCACATTTACTAAATCGGCTTTAACCACTCGGGGCTGAACCGCCTTTTTGGTCAAAGGTATGTCACCCGAGGCGCGCGATTTTATATACTCTTGAATCTTGCTGGTCATCAGTTCGATATCCAGTTCCTGACCGGCTTTTTCCTCGGTAATGGATAGACTGTCGCTTTCGTAATCCAGGCCGGCATCCTGGGCCGGCGTCCTGACCTGTTCATTGATTAAATCCAGAGAATTCCTCAACTTTTCCTGGTCATAGGATATATCCATGGGAAGGTTTACAGCCTTGGCCTGGAGTTTTATGATATTCAATGCCTTTTCCGGTCCGCTCCCGTTGTTGCCCACAGTCAATGCCGTGTCTACGGTCTTAGAAAAATCATAGACAAATTCATAGTCCCTGGTCATCAAAACCCAGCGCTTGTTGCCGTCGTAAAGGGTTATTTTCTCGTCAATTTTGACATTGGCTACCTTTTGACCCAGATAGACAACCGCCTGGTCCCGGGTCAGTCCGCCCAGATCAATACCATTGACCAAAATACCCTCAGGGATAACCTGAGGGTTGTCAGGAATAACCCAAGCAGCCCCTATTACCGTATTAATAGCGAACTGACACAGGATAATTAAAGGTATTATTATTCGTTTGGGTTTCATCCCTAGTTGATCCTTCCAAAGCTATAATAATCAGACGTTCATCATCAGATCTTTCATTTTATCGGCGGCTATAACCTGATCGATGATCTCCTTGGTAATGGTTTCTCCCTGCAAGACTATTACCCTGCCGGAGGCATCGGCGATGTCTGTTTTGCTTACCCGGCCCAGCAGGTATTCTCTCTGCCGCTGCTCGAACAGTTCCACGGCTTTGCCGTTGGTGGCCTGCTCTGATTCCACCGCACCTGCATCCTCAGCGGGCACCGGCGCCGCTGCTGTCGAATCCTTATAATCGCTGATATTGGCCAGCAGCAGACTTTCAACCTCATTTTTTACTATCAGGGCGTCTTTGCCGAAGGTGAGGGCTACTTGGGCAGGAATGATGCCTTTGGGGGAGTTACTGTTATCGACCAGTTCACAACCGGTGATCTGACCGGTGTCTTCATTGATGTGATATTCACTGATCTTGCCGATGATGCGGCCTTTTTGGGTTAAAACCCGGTTGCCGATAAGGTTGATGCCCTTTTCTACCAGTTTAATGCCCGCCTGCTCTTCATTGAGCTTCTTGACAATGCTCTCCGTGGCTACCATTACGGCGTCTGAACCGATACCTTCGGCTTGATTAAAAGGGATCACATAAGAACCGAAATACCAGTTGGGGATATCTACCACTAGATAGTCAACTGCTTTCTTTTCAGCATTAATTAATAGATCGCGCACCCGGCCGATTTCCTTGCCGTCCGCAATGCTGAATACAGCTAAACCTTTAATTTCGGAACTTTGCATCATTGTACAAAAACCTCCCCAAATGTTAATTGCACTCTATCAAGCCAGTTTACTGCGCATAACCTCGATATCATCGGCAATCATCTGTGCCAGTTTCGGCGAGGGAGTGCGGTCTAAAGCCACCTCGAATATCCGGATGGCTTTCTGGTAATCGCTGCTGAACTTGGCCTGAAACGCTCTGTCGATAACCAGTGCCAGATCGAGCTGCATCAGGTCATCTTCCATCGCTTCCTGCTGATCATTTATAGATTCTTTATCGAGCACCATTTTTCCTGCGTCCTCAACAGGAATTTGCTGATTTGTTGGCAATGGCTCTACACCCTCGGATATTTCGGGATCGTTCTCTTTCGGGTGCTGATCGCGTGATGCTTCCACCAGCTCAAGGTGCCTTTCAGCAGGGGTCTCAGACATAGCTGCAGCAAATGGGGGAGGGCTTTCGTCAGGTTTATCAATGACAACGGGTTCTTGATGTATCGCCTGGGTTTCTTTAACAAAGGACAACGGCTCTTGGCCAGGGTCCGTAAGTGAGGCGGCAATTACCGGGATTTCTCTTTCCCCGGCCCGAGAAGTATCTTCCTGGTCTATTTTCCGGTCTCCGCCCGTAGTGGTTAAAGCCGATTCGGAAAGTGTAGCAGCAGTTAATTGAGTTTCCTGTTCTTTGGCCGGGGAGGTTTCATCCTGATGCCCATTGCTGATTTTATATGCGAATTTCTGGGCGATTTCTTCAACCGCCTTTTTATTCAACTCGATTTCAGCAGCAGGCCGCAAAGGCACTTCATTTAATACCGGTGTAGTCTTAACCGGCTGGGGCTTTTCATCCCGGGCCGGTTCAAGCGGCTTAACTATAGGGCTGGCTGCCGAGGCCAGCGCTGCTTTCTCTTCCTTGTATTCACTTAGATAAGATACGGTAGCATGGGGCGTACTGGCAGGTTCTGCCACGGCCGGCTTCTCTTCTTCCACCTGCTGCTGGTCGGCATCGTCGTCGCGCAAAACATAGGTAGATCTGTAAGCCGGTTTCTCTTCCGGCTGGGGGAGCGGGTGAATGCCGCCTATGCCGCGCTGTGGTGCTTCCTCCACAATCTCCGGAGCTTTAACCTCCAAACTGCGCTGTGGTGTTTCCTCATCTGAACGGGTGTCGGTTTTTTCATGGATTTTATCATCATCCCCGGGCTTTTCAGCACTGAGATCGATGGAAGGGTTTGAGGCTGAGGTGATGTACGGCTGGGAAATGCTGCCCAAGAGGGCGGACTCCAGAACGGGACGGGATGTTTCAAACGATTCGGATGGACTCGATTTTTTAACCGAAGTGGTAGATTCGCTTAATATGCGGGGCAATGGCGGTTCATCATTCTCTGACGGGGTCTTGGAAAACTTAAATGCATTGAGGAGCGCCTCGCGTTCGGAACGTGTCTCTATATAGTCCAGATCTGCTTCGCTCCAGGCCGCAGCCTCCCAACCCTCTGCTTCAACATCGGGTTGAACCCGGGAATCGATGCCTTTAGCTAACAAACCGAGCAAAACAGCGACGCTATAGAATGCAATGACCCAATTTACAGGGACATATGCCAAAAGATAGGGAAGAAAAGCAGCCAGGAAATAGGCATATACAACAGGCATGATTATGATTCTAAAAAGATGCCGCCTTTCTCTTAGAAAGAAATAAGCCGCCAGCCCGATGACAATATTGAACAGAATTAGGACAAGTTGGTATTGCACACCATACCTCCAAAAATATACCTCAAATTTACCTCTTCGACATTTTTTACACAATTCCTTTCTACAAATCAGAAACCCGACTAAGGTCCTGGGAGGAGAGCCTATAGGGCCGGACAGGGCGGGATAGTGGGACTGGTTTTGCGAAGCCCGGAGCTTGAAAGGCAGTTGCCGGTTTAAATCGCGGACAATAGATCTTTAAGCCGCTGTTCGATGTCATCCCGGCGCTTGGCCGCCAATCCATTGAAGTAATAGGCCAGCTCCATTTGCCAGGGGATGGTCGAATCTTCGTCAATTAAATTTTGCAGGGTCGGGTCGGGGCTTACCCGCAATTGTTCCGCAAATGCTATTTTGGCCAGGATTGATAATTCAATATCACCCAGGGCGTCGAATAAAAAGGCATAGTCTTGACCGAAGAGGCAGTCCGCCTCTAATAAATCCAAAAAGTCCACCAGAGAGTTGATATGGGCTTGTATTAAATTGACTTTAGAAGCCGGGTCAACAGCATCCCTGATCTGTTCGGCCAGTTCCCGGAATGCTTCATCAGGCAGTCGCTCACCATAGTCAAGGGCTACCCTGACGGTTTCCTGGCAGGGCTGGGTGGCAATGATGATATTGGCCAGACAGTTGTTTTCCAGGGCGTTAACGAAACGGGGCATAAAAAGCGGTACGAAGCCCTCTATATAATTTAGGAAAGCTGGATTGGCCAGACCCAGCAGATCCAGCAGTTTATCAATAGTATGGCTGATTACCAGAGGATATTGGGCGGAGTCCAGGGCGTCAAAATGATGCTGGAGCATATTGAGCTGGGGCTTGGATATGCTCAAATCACCAGGCCGGTTCCCGGCCAAAAAAGAAAAAACCGAGTTGATAAAGAGGATCTCAAACACGTTGATCAGTGATTCGGCAATATCGATCCGGTATACCCGCCCGTAATCCCTCAGCAGCTGGTTGATGTCAGCGGGGGAAAATAGGAAGCAAAAATCAGTTTCCATAGACAGCTTTTGCAAATATTGTTCAATATAAAATATTCCCTGCCAACGCATGTCATCGGAAAACAAGGGATAGTCCATATTGGCCATAGTATCCTGAGCATTAAAAAGGGGGTCATATTGCTTGAGAAAATCGGGCAGATCTTCATCTATGGTGCAGTGATAAGCGTTGATGGGAATATTGAGTTTGCGTTCTCTGACTTCTTCGTACAGAAGCCAGGTCTGCTTCTGACAGGAGCTTGTTAAAGCCTGGCCTTTCTCGTATATTTCAGCCGCACCGAAGCTTGACAGGCAGTTAAGGGCCGCCTCCTTGTGACGGAAACTCCTGAGATAGGCATCGATGGAGTATAGGAGAGACCCTAACAGACGCTGGGCGGTTTCAACTGTAACCGAACTGCTTTCACCCCTGGTGTACTTTAAGATCAACTCGGCCAGCAAAGGCATTAATTCTTCCTGAAACTCATCTACTGCCTTTTGGTTCAAAATGCCACGGCGAAGGCCTTCTCTTAGCAGAAAAAGGGTGTAGCTCCTGGGCTCCAGGGTGTTTTTCAGCGGATTATACTTTTGGATGCCGGTATTTTTCATCGCCTGACCCTCACACTTTTTGACCACAGGGGCAGATCCCGGTGCTTCAGAAGCTCTACGGAACCACGACTGGGGCCATCGAATAATTCTTTCATTATATTAATCAATTCATCGTCGCTTATCCGGTCATGGGTTTCGCTTTTCATAAAATAGAAGATCTCCACCAGTTCATTCAACAGGGGCGCATAGTCTGATGAATTGATATACACTGAAGAGCTGAAGACCGTTATTATTTTCTTGAGCGAGTCGATACCGAGCTCAACCCGGCCTTGCTCAAGAATGGCCCGGTTTCTTGATTCGATGAGTTCACGGGCTTCCGTTTCGCTCAAAAGCAAGCCGTAATGCCTGGTTTGTTCATTCATTTGCAGTATATCATTTATTTGCAGCTTGACAGCCGCACCCGGGCTTATGAAAATATCAAGTATCTTCACATTCTCACCTCCCCCAAAAATACTTGACAAAATTTAATAAAAATGATATTATTAAGTTTTAATAAATGATGTTTGAATATTTTACTTTAATTATAGCCGGGTGTCAAGACCCGGGTTATCCAGCAAACGTAAAAGCCTGCTTAGACCGAAAAACGCGGTATAAGCAGGCTTTTCTTTTTTATATAATTTTTTAGCTTTCAATAAACTTACGGGCACGACGTTCGAATTCGGTGGTAGCGCACATACGATTGACATATTCCGCTTCCAGTTCCAGAGCCTCGCTTAAAGGAAGTTCGGCGCCCAGACGCAGCACCTCCTTGACAGCTTTAACCGCCTCCGATCCTTTGGATACAATAGTCCCGGCGATTTCCCGCGCCTTCTCTAAAGCTGCGCCCTCCGAGGCCAGATGCTGCACCAGGCCGTAATCCATTGCTTCCCGGGCTGTGACCCGGCTGGCTCTAAACAGCATATCCCGGGCCCGGCCAGGTCCAATCAGGCGGAGCAGCCGCTGGGTGCAAAAGACCAGATTCAGGTTGACCCCGGCGGCGGATAAGAGCGCCTTTTCATCCATGACCCGAATATCGGCGGACATGGCAAGATCAAGGCCAGCGCCAACTGCGAAACCGTTTATGGCAGCAATAACCGGGCAACTGCACTCCATTATCTGCTTAAAGCAGCGATAAACTTTTGCAAAATAGGCCCGGTTTTGGTCGGGGGAGTTTTTGGAAAGCTCGTATATGTCAAGGCCGGCGCTGAAGGAGTGGCTACCCTGGCCGGTCAATAGGATTACGGCAGCGCCGGACTGTTCTATTTGCTCAAAAGTCCGGGACAATTCCCCGATCATATTCTGGCAGAGGACATTGGCGGGTGGCCGATTCAGGGTTATAGTAGCTATCATATCTGCAATATTCAGTCCAACCAGATGCTTTTCTTCATTAACGGGCATGCTGTTCCCCTCCTCGTTGAGAATAGATTGCTTACCAATAGTTAACACCTTAAATATTTTTACGTCAATGATATTTAGGTCTAAAACCGTAAGTTTAAGCGTTTAATACATTCTTATGATGGGTGGGCTTAAGGGTTGCAAAACGGGTCGTCAGTATATACGAAAGCAACTGCAGGAGTATTTTTCAGTTTACGGGGGCTTCCGGGGGGGAAAGGGGAGGGCAACGGTCTCAATTTGCAACACCGGGCACTTATAGCATCGTTTGGGGGACCTGATCCATGCTAAAGTATTTGTCTCTAAAAAGGTCATAAAATGGGCAATCGCAGCCTATGATCAGATAGGGCTAAAAATAAACACCAGGATGGCACGTTATTTGCTTGTTAATAGATGCAAAGCAAGACAATCAGCTTCTGCTTATTCCAGTACCATGGTTCATTTTGCGGCTGCAGGCAAGACCGGGCCGGATTATGTCATGGGCTGGATAATATGGATTGAAGGGAGGATAAGCAGCCAGGGTGGAAGCAGAACCAATTGAGAAAGCGCCTGGATATAAAGAATTAATTAGGGGGATATCAAAATGGGTATTAATGAAGTGGTTATCGTCAGCGCATGCAGGACTCCTATTGCTAGGTTTATGGGGAGCCTTAAGGACTTCACCGGAAAAGAACTGGCTATCATTGCAGCTAAAGAGGCTGTTAACCGTGCCGGAATTTCACCGGATCAGATTGATGAAATTGTCTTGGGACAGATTTACCCTCATCTGCAGGGTTCACTGCCCGCCCGTCAGGTGGCCATGGCAGTTGGATTGCCAATACGCAGCAACGGCTGCAATGTCAACCAGAATTGCGCTTCGGGAATGAGGGCTCTGGAAATAATCTGTGACCACATTGCCCTGGGCAAGATTGACATAGGGCTGGTAGTAGGGGCTGAAAGCATGACTAATGCCCCCTATTTGCTGGGCAAGGCCAGAATGGGATACCGAATGGGTCCGGGGAGCATTGAAGACTCTATGCTCTATGATGGGCTGGTTGATAAATTAGTTCCGGGACACATGGGATTAACCGCCGAAAATGTAGCTGAGAAATACGGAATAACCCGCGAAGAGTGTGACCAATTGGCTTTAACAAGCCATCAGAGGGCTACCGCGGCTGTTAAAAATGGTATTTTTAAGCGGGAGATCATTCCTGTAGAGATCAAGACGAAAAAAGGAAGTACCTATTTTGAGAATGATGAACATATGATACCTGATGCCAGCCTGGAATCTATGGCCAAACTGCCTGCGGCCTTTAAAAAAGGTGGTGTGGTTACCGCGGCCAATGCTTCAGGTATTAATGACGCAGCGGCGGCGGCCGTAGTGATGTCCAAAAAGAAGGCTCTGGAACTGGGTATTAAACCTTTATTAAAGATGATCAATATCGTATCCGAAGGAGTTGATCCCAAAATCATGGGGGTGGGACCGGCAGTAGCCATACCCAAGGCATTAAAATTGGCCGGACTGAAATTGGAAGACATCGAGTACTGGGAGATAAATGAAGCCTTTGCCGCCCAGTTTATCGGCGTAGGCCGCATGCTGAAAGAGGAATTCGGGTTAGAGATCGATCCGGATAGAGTAAATCATAACGGGTCGGGAATAGGACTCGGGCACCCGGTGGGAGCAACGGCTCTCAGAATCATCATATCCATGTACTATGAAATGGAACGCCTTGGTTTGACTCGCGGAGGAGCAGCCCTATGTGTAGGTGGAGGCTCGGCGATGGCTTCATTGTGGACCAGAGATATATAACTGCTTCAACGGTTTTGGTAATCGAGGGGAAGAATAGAGAGAACCAGAGCGGTCGGTAAAAGAGTTTAAGCCCGTTTGGCTGAGGGGAAAGAGCGCGGGCACTGGAGATAAAGTGTATCACAGCGCTTAACCCGCTTCAGTTTGCGATTCGAGGAAACCCCAGACTTATATAAAAAGCGGCCATAAAATAAAGCCTGTAACCCGGCCTCCGGTAATCGGAACGGCTGCCGGGCTTGTAAGGACGAGAAGGGTTAAAACGGGGGAAGGGTAATTTATAAGCCATCATGGGGTCGGCAGATCTGCCGGCCCCGCTTTTATGCTAGTCAAGGAGATCGTATTTGCGTAGTTTGCGATAAAAGACCGATTTGTTGATGCCCAGGAGTTTGGCTGCCTGGGACTTGTTGTTGTTAGTGGTTTTTAACATGCGCTCTATCAGGTCTTTTTCCATTTTTTCGATATTATCAGCCAGGGTCTGCTGATTCATTTCCTCCAGGGGTATCTCGGAAACGCCCGCCAACAGGGACGGGAAGTGATCGATGTCCAATTTAGTCGTCCGTTTTAAAGTGGCCAGGTTAATGGCTCTTTCTAAAAGGTTTTCCAGCTCCCTCACATTGCCGGGCCAGTGATAGCTTTGCAGCAGTTCCAGAGCTTTTTCCGATATATTATAAACCCTGGTGCTGAGCTGAAAATTAATTCTGGCCATTAAATCTTGAACCAGTGCATTAAGGTCAGCCATTCGCTCCCGTAGGGGGGGAATGTTGAGCCGTACTACATTGAGGCGGTAATACAAGTCTTCACGAAATTCTTTGTCAGCCACCATCTGTTCCAGATTCCGGTTGCTGGCGGCAATAACCCTTACCTTGATAGCTATGGGGCTGGTTCCGCCAACCCGCTCAATAACCCTTTCCTGCAAAACCGAGAGCAGCTTGGTCTGCATATTGAGAGGCATGTCGCCGATTTCGTCTAAAAATATGGTCCCGCCCTTGGCCAGTTCAAACTTGCCGGGTTTGCCGCCTTTCTTGGCTCCGGTGAAGGCGCCTTCCTCATATCCGAACAATTCCGATTCCAGCAGATGTTCGGGAAGGGCGGCGCAATTGACTCTGACAAAAGGACCTTCCCGCTCACTCTGGTTATGAATGGCCTGGGCGAACAGTTCTTTGCCGGTTCCGCTTTCACCGGTGATGAGGATGGTCGAGGAAGTGTGGGCCAGCTGCTCGGCCATGGATTTGAAGAAAAGAAATTCGTCACTGACCCCAATAAGGTCGTCAAAATGCCACCGGGCCCTGTAAATCTGGCGGAATTCTTCCTTGTAATAATTGAGTTCCTTTTCAGTCTCTAAAAGCTTGTTGACCAGGCTTTTGGCCTGCGACATATCAAGGAATATGCTACGGCCCACTGCCCCGGTTATCTCCCCGTTTTTAATTATGGGGGTTCTGGTGATAATGGTATCGCGGCCGTTGATAGTCCAGGTGTCCACCGGGTGTATTTGACCGGTTCGAAGTATCTCCGGGAGTTTGGAGTGGGGGGTGATTTCCAATACGTGCTTCCCAACCACTTCTTCCTTTTTCATTTCCAGCAGGTCGAGGTAGGTTTGATTCATAAAGGTTATTATGCCGTCTTTGTCGACGATCACATATACCATGTGCGGACTCTGGACCAGAACTTCGGAAACCGTCGCATATTCCTTTTCCATCGTATGAAGCTGTTTCATAAGGAGCTTGGCTCCGGTCGAATCGAGGAATATGGTCTGGCCGATGGCGCCGATAATTTTTCCGTTCCTTATCAACGGGTAACGGGTTATGATAGTCTCCCGGTCATTGACCGCCCACAGGTCTATGGTGTCAACGTTTCCGGTTTTTATTATTTCCGGGAGCCGGGAATGGGGGGTTACTTCGAGGATGTGCTTGCCGATGACCTCGTCTTTGCTCTTTTTATTCAACCACTCCAGGTAGGTCTGACTCATAAAGCGAATAATGGCGTTTTCGTCAACAAGTACGCAGGCCATGTGGGGGTTGTCCAAAATAGCTTCAGTAATGGTTGATAGATCGAAGAATTCGTCTGAAATCATGTCAATTCGTTCCTTCCCCATAAATATAGATCAGAATAGACCGTGATCGATACGCTTTGAAATCAGTCCGTCGCCTAACCAGTACATATAATAGAATTTTACCCTATAAAGGGGTTGCAAAACGATCCTGGAGTCAATAAATTATCGTTCCAAGTTGAAAATCCTCTAATTAAATAATATGTTCTATAATGAGACTAAGCATAGGGTTTTTGAGGAGATTTTATTCATGGCCAAGTATGATCGGGCTGTGTGCCCTCGTTGCGGAGAAAAAGCCTTGATTCCGCTGGTCTATGGACAGCCGCGCTGGGATATATTCCGGGAGCAGGAAAAGGGCAAGTGTATGTTTGGCGGGTGCATGTTGAAACAGAACTCTAAACGCTGGGTTTGCACCGGCTGCGGAACTAAAGGCGATGATGAGGAACTGGGCGGCCCATAAATAATGAGGCCGCCCCTTTGCGGACAGCCTCATTTTTGATTCTAATTATCTGCCGCTGGCGTGCTATGCGGCGGTTGGCGCTCTTGCTGAACCCTTATACGAACGCTTTATAGATAGCGAAGCATCCGGTGCAGAAAATAGCCAGCATTATCAGGCCCAGGCAAGCGTAAGAAACAGCGTTCCAAAAATTGAATTTCATCAACAACCCTCCCGACAAGATAATTATTACGATTTATACTTTTATTTATTATAACTAAGAAAACAAGAATAACCTATCCCCTTTAAATTTTTTCCAAAAACAGCTAGATCTAAAAGTTCAGTTACCCGCCGAATTGCAGACTACTAAGAATCCATACCTAAATCTTCCCCGGCGTGCGGAAAGTTAAATGAAAAAAATTTGGTCACGGACTTGACAAAGGGAGGGCCTTTTCAATAAACTATACAAAAAAGGTAAACAATTAACGAGAGGCGGCTTATGAATATCAATCAAGCGACTGATTATGCGTTTCGAGCCGTGCTTTACCTGGCCGGGCAACCTGCCGGGGAGATGGTGGAAGCGGAGTCTATAGCCCGGCAGCAGGTGGTGCCGATGAGGTTCCTGTTAAAAATAATGCCATCCCTCATTAAAGCAGGGATAGTCAAATCCCGGCGGGGGGTAGGAGGAGGGTATACCCTGGCTCGTTCACCGGAGGAAATCAGCCTCTTGGATGTTCTGGTGGCTATCGAAGGACCGATATTCTTAAATCGATGCTTGATAGACGAGTCCTACTGCAGTCGGCATGCTGCTCCGGAATGTCTTGTGCACCAGGCCCTGGCTGATATACAGAATAGGCTGGAAAATGATTTTAAAAGCTACAGCCTGGCTGATTTGCTGGGTTAACATAATACGCAAGCTGGATTTGTCCGTAGGAGATCTGTTGTAATGATTTAGAATGCAGGAGGTGGTGAATAATAAATACAACTATGAAAATTGCCATTTAAGGAATGTAGTAACAGACCATAATTATAAAAGGAGGTTATTAATATGTCGACTCAGGATAATTTACAGGCTGCTTTTGCAGGTGAATCACAGGCCAACCGGAAGTATCTGGCCTTTTCCGAAAAGGCTAAAAAAGAGGGGTTTGACAAGGTCAGCCGCCTCTATCAGGCAGTGGCCGAAGCCGAAACCATTCATGCCTTGAAGCATTTCCAGGTCATGCAAGGGGTGGGGAGCACCCTGGAAAACCTGGCTGCAGCAGTAGCCGGCGAACACCATGAGTTTACCGAAATGTATCCCGCTTTCATCACTGAGGCGAAGGAAGAAGGCAATCAGGCCGCCGAGTTCTCTTTTACCAATGCCAATGAAGCCGAAAAGATCCATCACCAGTTATTTGAAAAAGCCCGCCAGGCAGTGGCGGGAGGCTCGGATTTCCCAGCCGAACAGTTTTACCTTTGCCCGGTATGCGGATGGGTTGGCGGGGAAGACCCGGGCCGCTGCCCCATATGCGGGGCGCCCAGTTCGGTTTTTAAAAATTTCTAAACCGACCGGGTCGCTGAGCTGTTCAACGATATACATTCCAGAGCGAGCGACGGAAGGGAAGAGCAAGGCGCAAGATAGGCCTGCGATTGAGGCGTACCTTTGTACGTTGATTGCACCACAGGCACCACACATGTTCGCTCTGCTCACAATTAAGGTTGAGCAGGACTGTCGAGCAACGCAGCGATTCACTTTTGTCGACGGTCTGTGGGGACGATAAGGTCTGCTGTGCAGACCATCGTCCCCTTAATCATTTATAAATTATTCCTAAAGATACTGAATGGGAACCTTGGCCGGCCGGGGTTTTGAGGAAGCCGTTATCCGGCCGTCAAATGGAAAAAATCGTCCAGACTGTAAATGAGCTTGCAGGAATTAGCCTTTGGTGTAATGAATGAATCATATAGCTGCTTAATAACGACCATCCTGGCAATGGAAGCTGAAGGTGAGGATTACATGATGGACGGCCGTCTGCTTAAGGAACGATATAGAGGATGTCTGTTCGGCCTGGCCGTGGGTGATGCCCTGGGCGCTCCGGTTGAGTTTTTAAGTTTACAGGAGATTAAGCGCACCTATGGTTCTGCCGGAATAGAAAAGTTTGAGCCCTGGAGCGGTTTTCCGGCCGGAAGCTATACCGACGATACCCAGCTCTCTCTGGCTACGGCCATAGGCTGCATACGCGCCTGGACCCGGGGGATGGAACGGGGTATCTGGCACCCAGCCTCACTGGTCTATACGGCGTATATGGAATGGCTGGATACCCAGTCGGTTCCGCAACAGTACCGGGCTCCGGGCAGCACTTGCCTTGATGCCCTGCGCAGCGGGAAAATAGGAACTATAGCCGAACGGGTCAACTACAGCAAAGGCTGCGGGGGGGTAATGAGGACTGCGCCCGCTGGCCTGGTCTTCAGTCCCGGGGAAGCCTTTAAGCAGGGAGCCGGATTTGCGGCCATAACCCACGGGCATACCTCGGGTTTTTTACCGGCCGGGTTTTTATCGGAAATGATATCCCATTTGATACGGGGAAAGAAACTGGCCCAGGCCGTAGAACTGAGCTTTTTGCCCCTGCAGGAATATGAAGGCAGCCATGAAACCATAAGCTGTCTCAATACGGCTTTGCGGCTGGCGGGGAGCAATCGGCCGGTTGAGCAATGCATAGAAGAGATAGGCGAAGGATGGGCCGGTGAAGAGGCCCTGGCTATCGCCGTTTATTGTGCGTTGAAATTTGACAGCGATTGGCTCCGGGGAACCCTGGCGGCGGTAAACCATTCCGGGGATAGTGATTCCACCGGGACTATAACCGGTGCCATACTGGGTACTCTGCTGGGTTTTCAGGCTATTCCCGGGCAGATGGTCGCCCAGGTTGAGAACGCCAGCTGCATTGATAACCTGGCCCTGCAAATGTGGGAAATGTTTGGTCCAGGGGTGCTCAGCGAGCAAGAAGGCCCGCCCGCAGGAGAAGAACCCTAGCCGTACACTTTCATCTCGCCATCGCTGACCCATTTCAAGCATAAGTACTAGTACAACATTCCGTATATTGTACTAGGCCCGCAACTATAAAGTGTAAAACCGGGAGTCGTAACAACTGACCGGTTTTTTCAGCCGGTCGTCTTGCAGGAATATGTAAAGCCGGCTTTTAAAATGGGATAGGAATCGAAATACTTAGAATAGAATTACGGAAGAGAAAGTATGACAGGGGGATATCAGGTGGAAAAGGTGGCAATAAGACAGCTGGTGCGCTGCAGCCATGATTACGCAGGACAGTACGTTGAGCTTAACGGATGGATAAGGAGCAACCGCGATCAGAAATCGTTCGGATTTATAGCCTTGAATGACGGCACTCATTTTAGCACCATCCAGGTGGTTTATAATAGAGATTCTCTGAATAATTTTGAGGATGTAGCCCGGTTCAGGGTAGGCTCGGCGCTAACGGTGAGAGGCATGATGGTCCTGACCCCACAGGCCAAACAGCCCTTTGAAATCAAGGCCCGGGAGATTGTCCTTTTAGGCGGCGCTCCGGAAGACTACCCCATTCAGCCCAAGCGACACACCCGGGAATTCCTCAGGGAAGTGGCCCATTTGCGCCCGCGCACCAATCTTTTTGCAGCCGTATTCAGGATCCGCTCCCTGCTAGCTTATGCCATTCACCAGTTCTTTCAAGACCGGGGCTTTTTATATGTTCATACTCCTATAATAACCGCCAGCGACGCCGAGGGAGCCGGGGAAATGTTCCGGGTCAGCACTCTGGATCCTCAAGACCCGCCTTTGCTGGACAACGGAAGGGTGGATTTTTCTCAGGACTTCTTTGGCAAAAAGACCAGCCTGACGGTCAGCGGACAGTTGGAAGCCGAGGCCTTCGCCCTGGCCTTTCGCGAGGTCTATACCTTCGGCCCCACTTTCCGGGCCGAGAACTCCAACACCGCCCGTCATGCCGCCGAATTCTGGATGATAGAACCGGAAATCGCTTTTGCCGACCTCAATGACGACATGAAGCTGGCTGAAGAAATGGTCAAATATGTAATCGGGTACGTTCTGGAAAAGGCCCCTGAGGAATTGGAGTTTTGCAACGCCTTTGTAGACAAGGGCCTTCTCCAGAGGCTTAAGGATCTGGTCCAGGCTAAATTTGCCGCCATAACCTATACCCAGGCGATCGAATTTCTCCAGGCAGCCGATCAAAAATTCGATTATCCGGTAGCCTGGGGCAGTGATTTGCAGACCGAACATGAAAGGTATCTCACGGAAAAGGTCTTCCAAAAGCCGGTGTTTGTAACCGATTATCCGCGGGACATAAAGGCCTTTTACATGAGGCAGAACGACGATGGTAAGACTGTTGCCGCCATGGACCTGCTGGTGCCTGGGGTGGGTGAACTGATAGGCGGCAGCCAGAGGGAAGAACGGGCCGAAGTTCTGGAGCGGCGCATCCGGGAACTGGGTATGGAAGACGAGGGCTTGTGGTGGTACTTGCAGCTGCGTCAATACGGGGGAGTCAAGCACGCTGGTTTCGGCTTGGGATTTGAACGCCTGCTTATGTATGTGACCGGCATCAGCAATATAAGGGATGTTATCCCTTTTCCCCGAACCGTTAATTCGTGTGAATTCTAATAAGGATTTTATGCCAGAGCGAACATGTGTGGTGCCTGTGGTGCTTTTGTCGCTCACTCTGAAAGCCTCCCGGTATTCGGGGGGCTTTTAGACCATGCCCGCCAGGATGCCAAGGCGTTCCTGGGCCTCGGCCAGGCTCTGCCGGTCGTTTAGAACCGGGACAAATATATCTCCGTACTGGTGCAAACGGGGCAGGATAGTTTTTATGGTGAACTGGGACGGTTCAATAAGGTCTATTTCTTCCCAGTGCAGGGGGCAGGAAACCGGAGCTCCGGGTCTGGGACGCACGCTGTAGGGCGCGCACAGGGTTTGGCCGCGGGCGTTTTGCAGGTAATCGACATAGATTAAAGAACCGCGTTTATTGACTTTCCTTTCGATAGTAGCCAGTTCCGGGAGCAGATGGCAGACGGCGGCGGCCACTGATTGGGCGAAATCACGGATTTGTTTGTAGTCGTACTGGTTTTGGACCGGAATATATATATGAAGGCCCTCCGCTCCAGAAGTTTTAATATAGGAATGCAGCTTTAGCTCATCCAGCACCCGCTTAACCGTCCAGGCCACTTGCACCACCTGCTTATAGGTGTTGCCGGGGGAGGGATCGAGGTCGATGACTACAAAATCGGGGTAATCGGGAGCAGCCGCCCGGGACAGCCAGGGATGCATCTCCAGGGCGGCCTGATTGGCCAGCCAGACCAGATCAGCCGTGCCTGAAACCAGTATAAAGTGAATATCCCGGTCGCTTTCCTGGCTGTAGTAGGTAAAGGTGTTAATCCAGTCCGGCAGGTGGGCGGGGGCGTTTTTCTGGTAAAAGCCTTTGCTGTTAATGCCGTCCGGATAACGGGTCCAAACCAGGGGGCGTTCCTGGAGATGGGGAATCAGGTAGGAAGCCGCTTCCGAGTAATAATGGATCAAGTCGACTTTTTTTAAGCCTTCCTGCGGCCAAAAGACTTTATCCAGATGGGAGAGAGGAATTACATGGCCGTTTACTTCTACATTGGAAACTTCTTTAGGCACTGCTAAAACCGCCTTTCATTTCCGAAGATGCACACCAGCTGTCCTCTGCTTCCCCCATGCCGGAGTGACGGGCCGGGAAAGCGGAGGCGCATTCCAGACACTATTACCTTTGCCCATCAAAGCTTATTTATGCGTAAACCCCTACCTAAAGCTTAAATCAACTTATGGCCTGCTTCAATAACAACGGGTATACGGCGGGATTATTGTATTTCATTTACAGCATGCTATTACATCTGTTATAGTATAAATATAACAGATGAGCTGGCCTTTTATGATCTAAAGGAGTAGATATGTTACTGGCAGTCGACTTCCAATCAGATGTGCCCATTTACATCCAGTTAAAGCAGCAAATTATCGAAGGCATTGCCAGAGGACGTCTGGCTGAGGGCGAGAGCCTTCCTTCGGTACGGCAGCTGGCCCAGGATATCGGCATAAATTTGCATACCGTCAACAAGGCTTACAGCCTGTTGAAAGAAGGCGGCTTTATCATCATGGATAGGCGCAAAGGAGCGGTGATAAACACCCGGCAGGCCATGGCGGCGGGTGATTGCCGGGAAAAGCTCAGAGATGAACTAGCCCCGGTTGTAGCCGAGGTTTTCTGTAAAGGGATGAAAGAGGAAGAACTGCTCCAGGAAATAGCCCGAATCTATAAGAGCTTTGCCGAGGATGGGAAACATGGATTATAGAGTATTTATTCTGAGCGCCTTAAGTATTTTAATAGTGATGCTCTTTATCCAACGGCTGATCATGCCGCAGCTGGCCCGCCGGGAAATCCTGTTCGGGGTGCGCCTGCCGGCGGAGCTCTGGGAAAGTCCTGAGCTGGTCGAGTATAAAAAGGCCTATCGGAAGAACTATATCCTGGTATGCGGCGTTTATACCCTGTGCTTTGGCGCATTTTTATGGAAGATGCCGGGTAATGCGGTTCTGCTCAGCGGATTGATAATATTTTTCTTATTATCATCATGGCTGTATTACAACGCCCACCGTAAGGTTAAAGAATTCAAACTGGCCCGTGCAGAGAATGGAATCCAAAAACAGGTGGTCCTGGTTGAAACATCTTTCAGAAACGATGGGCAAAACCGGGTTCTTCCTTCACCGCTCTGGTTTATCCTGCCTGGGGCTTTGATTTTGCTCAATATCGCGGCGGGCAACGCGGCCTTTGAGAACCTTCCGATCATCATTCCCAGCCACTGGGACGCCGATGGAAACGTCGATGGAGGGGTGTTCAAGTCCCTGGGGGTGATATATGCCTTTCCGATAGTCCAAAGTTTTATCACCCTGCTGATGTTCCTGCTTTACAGGGCGATTGGATGGTCGAAGCAGCAGCTCAGTGTTGCCTATCCCCGGGAATCCCGGGAGAGAAACCGCATATTCCGCTACCGCTGGGGGGCCAATGTAATCTTTCTCAACACCATGATTGTAGCCGGGTTAAGCGTAATGAACCTGTTCGTCCTCCAGGTTTTAAAGGATGTACTGCCGCTGGTTCTGGTAATGGAGCCCCTGCTTTTCCTACTCATTCTACTAGATATCTTGTTTATGTCGGTGTGGACCGGCCAGGGGGGCAGCAGGATCCGTCTGCCGGCTGCGGAGCCGGAGCCGGGAAGTGTATCCGGACTGGATGACGACCGCCACTGGCTGCTGGGATTGGTATATTTCAATCCCGGGGATCCGGCCCTGTTTGTGGAAAAACGCTTTGGCATAGCCTGGGGGCTCAACTACGGTTCGATCAAAGCCTATTTACTGATAGGAATGCTGGCCGGATCGCTTTGGGGATTGAGCCGCCTCCTGGAATATATGCTGCTGTGAACGCCGGTATATCCGGATATATCGGCTTTTAATATAAGTACTACTGAGATCCTGTTGGGAGGTGATGGGTATAAGGAGTTACTGGTCGCTGTTCTCATATGGCGTTACCCTGGCAATTTGCTTCGGCGTTCCTCTGCTCCTTACGGTGCTGTTTTATAGAAAAGAACGGGTTCCGGTCAAAGCGGTGGTTATAGGAACTTTAGTGTTTATCGTCTTCCAACCCTTGACCCGGATACCCCTGCTGGCAGCCTTGCAGGGAACCAGCTGGTATTTCAATAATATTCAGTTTAACGTTTGGGCCATGGCCGTTCTTTACAGCCTGTCGGCCGGAGTATTTGAGGAAGGCGGGCGATTCCTGGCATTTAAATATCTATTGGGCAAGGATCTCAGTTGGGCGGGGGGAGTGGCTTACGGAATAGGCCACGGCGGTATTGAGGCGATAATGGTGGGCGTCACTTTTGCTTACAAAGTCGCGGCTCTGGATACTTTATCGCCGTTTTACCTTATGATGCCCGGCATGGAGAGGCTTATGGCCATGGCTATTCAGATAGGACTGTCCCTGGTGGTTCTGTATTCTGTAAAATTCAAGCAATATGTCTGGCTGCTTTACGCCATAATGCTGCATATGCTGGTCGACCTGCCCATACCCTTGGTGAAAAACCCGCTGTTTATCGAGGCCTATGTTCTTTTAGCGGCGCTTATTGCGCTGGTTTTTATTAAAAGATCCAGAAAATTGATTGATTATTAATCAAAATGAAAGGATGAATGAATTTATTATGGACAAAAAACTCGGTCTGCTGTTGATGTCCTTATTGATGGTGTTAGTTTTGGCTTCCTGCGCCAAAACGGTCGACCAATCAGAAGTCGCGGGTTATGCTGATCCGGCTGTGGAAAGGATGCTGCTGGCGGCCAATGTGGATGATTATGCCAAGTATATGGAAACCGCCAATGATCAGCTCAAAGCCGCTTTGCCGGAAGCCAAATGCAATGAAACCAATAAACTGATCCGGGACAAAATAGGCACTTATGTGCCGGGGTCCAAGCAGATCAAAAATGCCGCCCGGGCCACCCAGAACGGCCAGAAATATATGTCGGTACAGTATACGGCCAAGTATACCGATGAACCGGAAGAGGTTACGGTGCTCATCACTTTTGAAGACAACGATGTCCATAAAGTGGCGGGAATATTTTTGAGCTCCCCTAAGCTAAAAAAATAGAAAAACCTTAAAGGTTCAGGGCTGCATTGTGGAGGAGTGTTCCAACATTGCAGCTTTTTTTATTGGTCAGGTACCGGTTGGGGCCGGGGCTTTTTTGCGGGTGCGCTTTTTCGGAGCCTGGTTTTTTTCGGCCAGTTGGATGCTGGCTTTTAAGGCTTCCATCAAATCCACCACTTTCCCCGGTTGGGCGCTGGGCTGGGGAGAGACTATTTCCTGCCCGGCGATTTTGGCTTCAATCATTTCCCACAAGGCCTGACGATATTCGTTGCTGTATTTGCCGGGATCAAAATCGGTGGAGAGGTTGTCAACCAGGCTTACTGCCATCTTGAGCTCATTTTCATGCAGCCGGGAGGGTTCCAGTCCGCTGCTCAATGATTGGGGGGAGCGTATTTCATCGGGGAAGAAGAGGGTTTCCATCAGCAGGTAGCGGTCTTTAACCCGCAGGGCGGCCAGGGATTGTTTGCTGCGGATAACCACCCGGGCCAGGGCCACCTTGGAGGTCTGCTGCATGGCTTCAATTAAGAGGGTGTAGGCCTTTTCACCACCCGCGGAGGGTTCCAGGTAATAGGTTTTATCAAAATAAATCGGATCCACCTGAGCCAGATTTACAAAATCCAGGATGTCTATGGTCTTGGTATTTTCCAGGGGGATTCTCTCCAGATCCTCCTCATTTATAACCACGTAATTGCCTTTTTGATATTCATAGCCGCGGACGATCTCTTCCGGGCTTATCTCTTTGTCGCAGCTGGGGCAGAATTTACGGTATTGGATCGGCGTCATGCACTGCTGGTGCAGGTAGTTGAATTTAACGTCTTTCTTTTCAGTGGCAACGTACATGGCAACCGGTATGTTGACCAGGCCAAAGCTGACCGCACCTTTCCACAATGTCCGCATAATCTCAAACCTCCGATAAAAATAGTCCTGTTTATATTTTGGCAGCGGTGCCGCTCAATCATGAGCGCTTATGATCTTTAACAAGTAAAAAATAGTGGATTAATTAACTTAATCTGGCTAGTCTTTTATATCTTTCAGTCTCAACCCGGCTTGTGCTATAATAATTAATTGTTAAGACACTACATTGAGGGAGGATTAACGATGGAAGAACTGATGAAACAGGTAAAGATGGAAAGCATTCGCACTTTCGTGTGGATTGCCATAGCCGCAGCGGTGTCTATAGGAATTCATTATTTGTATCCGGTGATTATTAAGCTATTTAAATAGATTGTGATTATTTGCCTGAATTAAGGGGAGGATTTGAGCCTTTGCTTCAAAGTCCTTCCCTTTTATGTTGGGGTAAAGAAAATACACTGGCAGCCAATACTTGACAAGAAGCAGACAGTATTTTATAATTTTATAAAATACCCGAGGGGGGTATAAAAAATAGATGGAGAAGGACAAAATACAGGAGAATGTCCTGCTCAGACTGCGCCGCATTGAGGGGCAGGTCAGAGGAATACAAAGAATGATTGAGGAAGAAGCTAGTTGTGGCGATATACTGAACCAGGTGGCGGCGGTGAAATCAGCCATGGCCCAGGTGGGTCTGCTGATTTTTGAGACCCACGCCCGGGAGTGTATCGGGACCGCGTTGCAACAGCAAGAAGAAGGGGATAATTTGGAAGAGATCGTCACGCTTATGGGCAGATTGATGAAATAGGATAAAAAGAGCAAGGAGGGATTGCAGATGGCGGAAGTAAATGTAGTAGGTACTGACAACTGGGATGCGGAGGTTATCAAGTCGGATATCCCGGTTATGGTTGATTTCTGGGCGCCCTGGTGCGGGCCTTGCAAAATGGTGGGGCCGGTGGTTGAATCCCTGGCCGCCGAAAACGCGGGAAAGATCAAGGTAGCCAAAGTCAATGTGGATGAAAACAAGGATTTGGCAGTTCAATACGGAGTAAGGGGCATCCCCACCCTGGCCTTTTTCAAGGGCGGGACTGAAGTGAAGCGCATTGTCGGTGCCCAGGGGAAACCGCAGCTGCAGCAGCATATTGACGAGGTTCTGAAATAATTAAAAGCTTAAAATAATGAAGCCATAGATGACCGTCCAGTATAAGGGCGGTCTCTGTTTATTGGGGAGGGCGTTTATTGGGCAGCCTGCTCAGGAATTCCCGGATGGTCTTTTCATAGCCCTGATCTCCGGGGTGGTATACTTGCAAGTCCCGGTATTCGTCGGGGAGGTACTGCTGCTTTACATAGCCGCCGTAGCTGTGAGGATATTTGTAACCCCGGCCTTTGCCCAGCAAGGCTCCCGCTTGGGAATGGGAAGCGTCGGCCAGGTGAGCGGGCACCTGCAGTTTTTTACTCTGCCGTACGGCGGCCGCAGCCTGATCGATAGCCGTCACCACGCTGTTGCTCTTGGGGGCGGTGGCCAGGTAGAGCGTCGCTTCGCAGAGGGGAATACGGGCTTCGGGCAGCCCTACCAGTTGTACGGCGGCTGCCGCCGATGCGGCAATATTCAGGGCCTGGGGATCAGCCAGGCCGATGTCCTCGGCCGCGTGCACCATCAGCCGGCGGGCGATGAATTTCGGATCTTCGCCGCCTTCGATCATGGCCGCCAGCCAGAAAACCGCGGCGTCGGGATCGGAGCCCCGGATGCTTTTGATAAACGCGGAAATGCTGTCATAGTGAAAGTCGCCGGTTTTATCGTATTTAATGATGGGGCGTCCGGTTACCTGGGCGATAAGGTCGCCCGTTATGTGCAGGGGGCCTTCCTGTTTGAAGGAATTGACCGTGGTTTCCAGAATGTTTAAAGCCATGCGGGCGTCGCCCTTGGCCTGGCGGGCTATCAGGTCCAGGCTCTCCCGGTCCAGTTCGATATCCTGTCCGCCCAGCCCCCGTTCTTCATCGTTCAAAGCTCGTTCAACGATAAGGGCGATCTCGCTTTCATCCAGGGATTTTAACACATAGAGCTTGAGCCTGGACAACAGGGCGTTGTTTAACTCGTACAGGGGATTCTCAGTGGTGGCCCCGATCAGAATGAGGGTGCCGTCCTCAACAAAGGGGAGCAGGACGTCCTGCTGGGATTTATTAAAGCGATGGATTTCATCGACAAACAGGATGCTCTTCTGCTGATAGAATTTGTAGCGGCTCTGCGCATCGGAAGCGATCTTGCGAATGTCGCTGACGCCGCTGGTTACCGCTGCCAGCTCATCGAAATGACTGTTGGTATGCCGGGCGATGAGCCTGGCCAGGCTGGTCTTACCAGTGCCTGGAGGTCCAAAGAGAACCATCGAAGTTAACTGGTCTTTTTCGATAGCGCGGCGCAGGGCTCCTCCAAAGCCTAGCAGGTGCTTTTGCCCCTCAATTTCATCCAGGCTGCGCGGGCGCATGCGAAAAGCCAACGGTTGATAGGTCTTTTTTGTCGTGCCGTAATTCTGGTCGAACAGGTTCATGCCAATTACCTCCGGGTGCCGGGCCAATTCCTGCTATTTTCTATAATTATATCAATACTACTATGCCAGTGCAGTTGGCACGGGTGGGGATTTTGAAGATTATAAGAAAAATACGACAAATGTTGGAAATAATATGGGCTGGCTATCGCGGCCTACTGGATCAGGACAGCCATGTTATATATAATCTCCGCCATTTCCTTTGCGGAACGGTTGAGTCCATTTTTTAGCCAGTGCTGTATAAGGCCAACGCTTCCGGTGACTACGAATACAAAATACAACTCTTTCGTGTTTCCGTCTCTGTTATTATCGGCCGAGGGGTTAATCCCGCATTCTTGATAGATCAGTGTAAATAACTCCTTCTGAAAATCAATATCGCCTTGCTCGCTCATCAGAACCTGAAGATGCTGGTTGTTTTCCGCAACATATTGAAAAATCTCTTCGATGAGTTTTATTGTTTCATGCTTGTCCGTTTTACCGATAAGGGAGGCAATGGCCTCCTTTAACCATGAAAGAACCTCATCCTCGATTTTTCGGAGAAGGTCATATTGGTCGGTATAATGCGCATAAAAAGTCGTCCGGTTTATATCCGCATTTTCGCACAGTTCTTTAATGGTTATCTTCGTGATCGGCTTTTCCTTCATCAGCTCGATCAGGCTATCCTGTAACACCATCCGGGTATACCGTGTCTTTCTATCCATTTTTAGTTCTTTCATTAAGACGGGTCTCCTTACAGAGTAATTTTGCGAGTTTTGTTGTGAAATCGACATTTACAAGGTGCTTTGTTCTGAAACCTACGTTTCATAAGCATCTGATGGTTGTAAAAACAACACCGTGTCTATATACTAATAAATCAATAGGTAAAAGTCAAGTTTGTATTTTTTACAGCTTGCAGACCCCTTTTGCTTAATAAACCTGTAAGGAGAGAATCTGGTGGCATACATTGAATTCAATCATGTTGTAAAAGAATACGCTTCTGATGGAGTGGCAATCCGTGCGTTGGATGAGGCAAGTTTCTCGGTGCAAAAAGGCGAGTTGGCCGTCATTTTAGGTGCTTCCGGCGCTGGCAAGACTACCGCATTGAACATATTGGGCGGTATGGATACCGTTAGCTCCGGCGATGTAATTGTCGACGGCGCATATATCTCCAAATACAATCACAAACAGCTGGTAGGGTATCGCCGTACGGACATTGGCTTTGTATTTCAGCTTTATAACTTGATGCCGAATCTGACGGCGCTGGAAAACGTGGAGCTGGCCGCGCAGATTTGCCAGGACTCTCTCAGTGCGTCTGAAACGCTGGAAAAAGTGGGTCTTGCGGAGCGTAAAAACAATTTTCCCGCGCAGCTTTCCGGAGGGGAGCAACAGCGCGTATCCATTGCTCGCGCCATTGCGAAAAACCCGAAATTGCTTCTGTGCGATGAACCAACCGGTGCGCTGGATTACAGTACCGGGAAGCAGATTTTACAGCTTTTACAGGACACCTGCCGCCGCGAAAAAATCACCGTACTCATTATCACCCATAACTCGGCGCTCGCGCCTATGGCCGACCGGGTTATTCATTTTAAGAACGGCAAGGTTATAAAGACTGCGCAAAATGAACAGCCCACGCCCATCGCGCGGATCGAGTGGTGAGAGTATGAATACAGCTTATCAAAAGGATATTCGGCGTTCCATCCAAAAAGGCTGGAAACGGTTTTTATCCATTCTCGTCATTACGGCACTGGGCGTGGCGATGCTGACAGGCTTGCACGCGGCGTGTCTTGATATGTATGACTCGGCCGATCGGTTCTTCGATAAACAGAAGCTGTTTGATATCCGAATCCTGTCCACACTCGGCCTTACGGAGGAAGACGTGGAAGCTCTGTCCCAGGTGGATGGCGTGGAAATGGCCGAAGGCGCATACAGCGAAACCGTTCATACGGATGTGGACGGGATGCGCAAGAAAGCGGAAATGACCGTGCTGGGCCCCAAGGGTTTGAACTCCCCTTATTTAGTCGCCGGCGCGCTTCCCGCCAGAGAAGGGGAAATCGCCGTTACCCAAAAATACCTGGATGAAAGCGGTAAATCCGTAGGCGATAGCTTGGCTATAGAGGAAGATATCGAAGACCAGGGCAAAGAAAATACGAAAGACCCGCAGGCCGCCCCATACGTCGAAGACGCCCCGGATGGGGATCGTAATTCCGAGACGGATATTGCTTCAGATATGGAGATGGACTTGGAAGGGGAAACGGAAACGCCGACTTTTCCCAATACCATCTATACCATTACCGGCGTGGTGATGGACCCAATGGACATTAGAAGCAATAACAGCATGAATGAATTCCGTTCCACGGCAGTTGCCGACTATACGTTTTTCATCACTGGCGCCGATGCTAACAACGATATTTTTACTTCGGTATATATCACCTTGACGGGAACCCGGGAGATGAACTCTTTTTCCGATGAATATGAAAATACGGTTCAGAGTGTTATCCACAATATCGAAAGTCACATCAAAGCCCAGCGGGAACAGACGCGTTATAACTCTATTGTGATGGAAGCCCGCACGAAGATCGAAGAAGCCGAGATTACCATGAACGGCAAGTTGACTGAGGCAGACCGGCAATTTGCCGATGCATGGAATGATATAGCCGAGGGCAGGCAGGAGCTGGCCGATGGTGAAGCCATGCTGGCCGATGAGCAAAAAGATGCGGAATGCCAAATTGCCGAAGCGCGCCGAAAAATCGAAAATGGTAAGCGGGAGCTCGCAGAAGCCGAGGCCAAGCTTGCGCAGGGGGAAAAGCAGCTTGTACAGGGCGAAAAAGAGCTGAACAAAAACGCTCAAGAGCTTAAAAAGGGTAAACAGCGGTTGGCCGAAGAACGGCAGCAGGCCGAAGAGCAGTTTGCCGAAGCCGAGCGGCAATTCCGCGAAGCCCAAAGCCGGCTGGATGCGGCCCGCGCACAGCTGGAACCTGGAATATCGCAACTGAAAAGTACATTGGGCGGCGGATGGCCCGCGAGTAGTTGGAACGCGCTGGTCAGTGCGGCCGCTGCCCTAACGGCGACCGGTGCGGATGACAGTGTCATCGCTGAGGGCACCGCTGCGGAGAGCGCCGCCCTTGCCAGTGCGTTAAACGACATGAACGCTGCTCTGACGCGGCAGATAAGCCAGACACAAGCCGTATTGGATATCGCGAATCAGGAGTTGGCTGCTCTCAACCGGCAGATTGAGAACGCTGCAAACGAAGCCGTGGCGAACCTGACGGCTGCCCGCTATGCGAAAAGCGCCGAAGCGGCACGACTCGCCACCGTGATTGAGCAATTGAATAGGCAGACGGCGCAACTGCTTTCCCTGCCTGATGCCGGTGTGCAGGCCGCGCTGGGTATGGGCAAGGTGATAGGCGGGCAGCAGATCCTGGCTTATCAGAAAAGCGCCTTTGCGCAACAAAAGGAAGCCGCTTTACGGCAACTGGCCGCCGCTGAGGCTGAGCTGGCCGCAGGCGAGACGCAGATAGAAGCCGCGCGTCAGACGCTCAAATCCAAAAAGACCGAGCTGGAAACCGGGAAAGCTGAACTGGCTGACGGAAAGGCTGAGCTGGCCACAGCTGAGGCGAAGCTGAACGCGGAAGAGGCCCATGCCAAACAGAAAATAGCCGAAGCGCGGGAAGAGATCGCGGGGGGAAAAGAAGAACTGGCTGACGGCGAGGCTGAATTAATTGAAAAAGAGCAGGAATACACCGGCAAAAAAGAAGAAGCCAATCAAAAACTGGCCGACGCGTACGCCAAGCTGGACGACATTGATATGACACAGTGGTATGTTCAGGAGCGCAGTTCACTGGGCAGCTATTCCAGTCTCGACAGCGATTTGTCCTCCATCGAAGCCGTAGGTAAGGTCTTCCCCGTTCTCTTCTTACTTGTAGCGGTGCTCATGAGTTTGACTGCAATGACCCGAATGGTGGAGGAAGAACGCGGGCTTATCGGGACTTATAAGGCGTTGGGTGTGGACAATGCTGCTATCTATGGAAAATATATCTTATTTGCTTTTGCGGCCTGCCTGCTCGGCGGAATTGTGGGCGACATATTGGGATTCATCCTCATACCGAAATTTGTAACCGTTATTTTAGAGGTGCTTTACAGCCTTCCCCAATACTACTTGAGTTTTGATGTTCTCTATGGCGTGGGGGGTGTGATGCTGTTTATGGTGGGAATAGTGGGAGCGACGGCGCTCGCCTGCCGCAGCGAGCTGGAGCAAATGCCGGCAACTCTCATGCGCCCCAAAGCGCCTGGTGCAGGAGCCCGTGTATTTTTGGAGCGCGTCTCTTTTATCTGGAATCGTCTCATATTCCTGAATAAAGTGACTGCACGCAATCTGTTCCGTTATAAGAAGCGCCTGTTCATGACGGTAGGGGGCATCATGGGGTGCACCGCCCTGATTCTCTGCGGCTTTGCGATCAAGGATTCCGTTGCAGATTTGGCGCCCAAGCAGTATGAAAATATATATCGGTATGACCTGATGGCGGTTTTCGATGAAGATGATAACGACAATCTGATCGGGCAGTTAACAGCCGACGCTAATATCAAGGATTATCTGAACCTGCGGATGGAGAGCGTGAAGCTGATCAATACCGACGGAGAAGCGGAGAAGGTGCAGCTTATGGTCATCCCCAAGGGAGGGGCAATAGAGGACTATATTCGCTTGGAGAATTTGGATGGTACGCTGGCCCATTTGGATGATGACGGCATCATTATCACCCAAAATGCGGAGCAAATCCTGGGACTCAAAAGCGGCGCAATAGTTTCTTTACAAAACATGGAGCTTATGCAGCGCGAGGCCGTCGTATCTGGTGTTGTAAAGAACTATCTGGGCAATAACGTATATATGACGCAAAAGCTATATGAATCGCTGTTCGGCACATACGCTCCCAATGGCGTGCTCGCGCACCTGTCTCCTGCCTGCACCGATCAGGCGGCATATGCCGAAACGCTTCTCGACAACGATTCCGTGCTTTCTACTGTGAGCATAAGCGCGCTGAAAGAGGATTTCGGTTTTGACCTTATCAATGCGGTGGTTTTGCTTATCACTATCATGGCGGGCGGCCTTGCGCTAGTGGTGCTGTTTACATTGGCGAATACGAATATCTCTGAGCGGGTTGGAGAACTGGCGACTATTAAAGTACTGGGTTTTTACGATCATGAGGTGCACCAGTATGTCAACAAAGAAACGCTCATTTTAACCTCGGCAGGTATCCTGGTTGGTTTGCCGGTGGGGCAGGTCTTAAGCGGTTTTCTCACCACTGCGCTCAATATGCCGTCCATTTATTTTGCGGTGCACGTAGAACCCGTCAGCTATCTGATTTCTGCGGCAATTACATTTTGTTTTGCTATCATCGTCAATGGGATAACAAATCGTATCCTTGACCGCATCAACATGGTGGAGGCACTGAAAAGTGTGGAATAAAAAGGGTTGGGATATCTCCGGTCAGGGTTCCGGCGGATCAGGCCCGTCGTTGCCATACGGATGTTATGAAGCCAAAATTCAGGCGAAACAGGAGTGTTGTTAAACGGGTGCTTGAGGCAGTATGAGGAACTGGCTCAAAAATGCCGGCACTGCTGCTCAGTAAAAACATTCTTGATATTCTCTTCCTTGCCAGTGGCTGCAGCCCGTGCTATAGTTAGGAAAAATTGGGGTTTGACTGGTATAGTTCCCGGGAAAGGGAGCATGAGGGATTGAAAATTGCAGTTTTGATGAGCGGAGGGGTGGATTCCACTGTCAGCGCTCTTTTGTTGAAGGAAGCCGGACACCGGATCCTGGGTCTGACCATGATAGGCTGGGATGAACAAGCCGCTCAAAAGGCCGCCGCCGCCGCCCGCGGCCTCGGAATCGAACACCGGGTCGTGGATCTGCGCGATGTTTTTCAGGAAAAGGTGGTAGATTATTTTTGCCGCTCCTACGAGCGGGGAGAGACCCCCAATCCCTGTGTGGAATGCAACCGCTGGGTTAAATTCGGAGCCCTGCTGGATGCCGCTCGTCAGATGGGCTGCAGCCGGGTGGCGACCGGGCATTACGCCCGGGTGGAAGAAGACAGCCAGGGGCGTTTCTTGCTCAAAAGGGGAGCGGATCACAGCAAGGATCAGAGCTATTTCTTATATGCTCTAAACAGGCAGCAGCTCGCGCAGATCGTCTTTCCGCTGGGGGAGTACAGCAAGGATGAGGTCCGGGCCTTGGCCGTACGCTGCGGGCTGCCCGTGGCCGAGGAAAAAGAGAGCCAGGAGATATGTTTTGTGGCCGGTGATTACCGCGACTTTCTCAAAGATAGAGTGGCCGCCCGGCCCGGTGACATCGTCGATCAACAGGGGCGGCTGCTGGGAACCCACCGCGGCATTCCCTTTTACACCATCGGCCAGCGCAAGGGGCTGGGGGTTGCCGGCGGACGTCCCCTGTATGTCAGCGCCTTGCAGCTTTCCAGCAACCGGGTGCTGCTGAGCGACAACCGTGATCTGTTTTCGCATAGCCTGCTGGCTGAAGAATGCACCTTCATAACCCTTGACTCATTGACAGAAAGCGTGCCCGTGAAAGCCAAAATCCGTTACCGGGCCGCCTTGGCCGAAGCCGTAATCACCCCGCAGGGGAATCTGGTTCGAGTCGACTTCTCAGAAGCGCAGCGGGCCATTACTCCCGGTCAATCAGTAGTCTTCTACGACGGCGACTACGTAGTCGGCGGCGGCCGCATCCTCAGAACAGCTTAAAAATCTCAGTCGGTTTGATAAAGTAGTGATCGTATAAGTTCGGTTACTGCTTTTTGCTTATAAAGGAATGATGATGAGTGCAGCGGGAAGACATTTTGGAAGTGGTAAAAACAATAGTCATGGATTACGACTGTGCCAATGCAGAAAAACGCGGATGGAAAACAGCCCTCCGGGTTAACATTGTTGGGCGATAGGTGAAGGGCTGTGCAGCGATACCGGCATCATGGGAATATATCTGACACCGGCGTTTCGCCCTTTATATTACAATAGAAAGTAAGAAGGCATTGCTTATTCCCAAGGAGGCTGGATCTGATGGACTTTTCCGCTCAAGATACCCGTGAAGCGCCCGCGCCCCCTAAAAGGCCGGGCAGGACCCCGCTGCTGACGATTCCTATCAACCCGCTCCTGTATGCGTCGCTGCGGGCCATCTATGCCGGGGGGGCCAACATCAAATGGAGTACGGACCTTTTTGGCCGGCCTTATTATGATTACCACGCCCGGGACGGGCGCATCACCCTTTATTATGATTTGCCCGTGACCGGCTACCTCCCCTGGAACCCGCCCCCTAAAGGCTTGCCCACTTTTCACAGGCATTTTCTCGGCCCTCGCTGGGGCTTCATTTATTCCGGGCGTTTGCGGGCCTCGTTAAAAAATCTGTCCGTGGAGACGGCGGATGTGCTTTTGATCCTGATGGCGAAAATCGCCCGGCTGCAGGATGCGAAAAGGGATATAGCCAGGATTTGTCTGGAGGAAATCGCCGACAGCCGGGGTGTCAGGCTGCGCCACGGCAAAACCGGGGATCTTCATGAGGCTTTAAAAGCAGAGGTCTTGCGCCTGGCTGATTTTCGGGTATCCATGGTTTGGCGCGATTATAAGAACCGGCGGGATCTATCCTGGGGGAAAGAACGGCCGGACAGTCTGCTGGATATCGTGGACATCGAGTGCCGGCGGTCCAGGCAAAGGGTTACATCCTTCAGCTTTCGCTGCAGCCAGGCCATGGCTCATTTTCTGGACCCCCGGGGGCTGCGCTGGATCGGCTATTACAGCAAGGCCTTATTGAATCTGAGTCCCTACCATGAGGCTTTTACCAAAAAGATCGGCACCTACTGGATCATGGTGGGGATTACGGCCGGGAAAAAAGGCGCCTATCCCCTGGCCCTGCCCAAAACCATTCTCGACTTCTGCGGGGAAGACGTTAACTGGAGAAATCCCGGCCGCACCGTAGACGCCTTTATCAAGGCCCACGAACGGCTGGAAGAAATCGGAGTGCTGGAAGCCATTCCGGCCCTTGAGCCGCTAACCCGCCAAAAGGGGTATTTTGAAGAGTGGATGAATACTCCTTTAAGCGTCGGCTTGTCTGGTAAGCTGTGGAAAGTGAACCGGCCGGAGAATAAGCGGGCGCCTTCCGGTAAACCGCCGGCCGCGCGCCAAGACCCCCGGAAATCCCCAAGCGCCTTATCGGCCATGCCCGCCTCACCCCGGGAAATACAGAGCAACCCGGCCGTGATCCGCAGCTTCAGGCAGAGTTATGGATTCAATCAGGAAGAACTGGCCCGCGCCTTAAAAGTGAGCCGGCAGACCCTGTCCAAATACGAGCGGGGCATTCATGCCATACCGGATGACAAAGCAGCGGACATTTTAAAGATGTGGAATACAAAAGCCAGGTTTACCGGCTAGTACACTGTCAACCCTAATTCTGTGTATTACTCGTCGAGGAAAATTTTTGTAGGACAAGGCGGGCAGCTCCTTGCCGTCCTGGCACCGGCAGCTCTTTGGCATCCTGCCACCGCTGCACTAGTTCGTCCATGAACGTCGCTGCATTAGCCCGTCCATGGGCGTCAAGGAACGAGTAATACTGGACGTATTGCGATTGACGACAACGCAGTCATGCGAGAATTTACCCGACGATAATATATAGAATTAGGGCTGACAGTGTACTAATACCCGCACCCATCCACCTGATCCCCTCACCTGCCCGTATGATAAAGGGCACCCATCCCGGGACCATGTTGCTTTTCCGCCCTCCTCAAGCGCCCGGGAGCAGCGTTTTTTTCAGCAGTGTACTTTCTTAAAAAGAATAATAAGTTTTAAGCGCGCCGGGCCGGGAAAGCCGGCCAGGGCGCTTTTTTATAATGAGGAAAAAGGTTTTGAAGGAGGGTTCATGCATGAATTACTCACCGGCGCGCTGCACACCCCCGGCGGAATTGGAAAAACGGGCCGCTCTGCTCCAGGAGCGGATGAAGAGCCAGGATCTGGATGGGGCCATTATTATACAAAACGCCGATCTTTTTTACTTTGCCGGCACGATTCAGCGCTCGCACCTGTTCATTCCCACTGAGGGAGAACCGGTATTGCTGGTCAAAAAGAACTATGAACGGGCCTTGCGCGAATCGAAGCTGAAAAACATCGTAAATTTTCCCGATGTGAAGAACTTGCCGGACACCCTGGCATCCCTTCTGGGGCACCGGGCGGATCGCCTGGGCCTGGAACTGGACGTGATTCCCGCCAATCTCTTCTTTTCTTACCAGAAGCTCCTGGCTCCCGCCCGACTGGTTGATGTGAGCAGTCTGATCCGCCAGGTCCGGGGAGTAAAATCGCCCTATGAGATCGAAATGATTGAAAACGCCGCCCGGCTAAACCAGGGCATGTTTTCCCGCGTCAAGGATCTTCTCAAAGAAGGCCTTACCGAAGTGGAATTCGCCAGTCAATTGGAAGCCTTTTACCGACAAGGCGGGCACCAGTGTTTTATCAGAATGCGAGGCTTTAATATGGAAATTGTCTATGGGCATCTTATGTCGGGATGGAACCTGGCGGTGCCCAGTTTCTTTGACGGCCCCACCGGGGGCAGCGGCCTCACCCCTTCTTTTCCCCAGGGGGCGGGGAGGAAAAAGATTCAGCGGGATGAACCGGTCATGGTGGATTATGTGGGAGTGTTAGACGGGTATATGGTGGATCAGGCCCGTATTTTCTGCATCGGTCAATTAAGTTCCCGCATGGTTTACGCCTATAATGTCGCCCTCGAAATTCAGGAAACAGTGAAAGAGATGGCCAAACCCGGTGTATCCTGCGCCGGTGTATATGAAGGGGCCCGGCGGATCGCTGAGAAGCACGGGTTGACAGAACACTTCATGGGCTGTCCCCCGGTGGCCTTTATCGCTCACGGGATCGGAATCGAACTGGATGAGCTGCCGGTGATCGCCCGCGGTTTCGACGTGCCGCTGGAGGAAGGCATGGTTTTCGCCCTGGAACCCAAATTCGTTTTTCCCGAGGGAGCGGTGGGCATCGAGAATACCCTGGCGGTGACGCCCCGGGGGATGAGGAATTTAACTGTTTTTGACGAAAGTATAGGCTTTTTACCCTAGCAGGCAGTCTGTTTTATCAATGAGGAGGCGAATCATATGTTTGATATTTCCGTATTGCAACAGTCCAGGGATTTGAGGAAAAAATGGGAAGACGAAGTGCGCCGCAGTGCGGCTAAAACCCCTGAACAGAAAGAAAGATGGTCAACGGTCTCCGACCTGGAAATCAAGCGGCTTTATTCCCCGGAGGATATCCAGGATATGGATTTTGCCGGCGATATCGGCTATCCCGGGCAGTTCCCCTATCTGCGCGGCAATCAGGCCACGGGATATCGCGGTAAATACTGGACTTTTCGAATGTTTTCAGGAATGGGCAGCGCCGCGGACACCAACCGGCGCTGGCATATGCTTTTGCGGAGCGGCAATGCCGGCTTAAGCACGGCTTTTGACTTTCCCACCCTGATGGGCTACGATACGGACTCCCCCAAAGCCCGCGGAGAATGCGGGAAATGCGGAGTCGCCATTGACACCCTGGATGATTTTTTGACCCTGTTTAAAGGCATTCCCATGGAGAGTGTCACCACCTCCATGACCATCAACCCGCCGGCCACGATCCTGTGGGCCATGTACTGCGCCGCCGCCGAACTGAAAGGCGTATCCTTGAGCCAGATAGGCGGAACCATCCAGAACGACATGCTCAAAGAATTTATTGCCCAGAAAACCCTCATGTGCCCGCCGGAGCCGTCGGTGAGATTGATCAGCGATACGGTGGAGTTCGGTACAAAATATGTGCCCAAATGGAATACCATCAGCATCAGCGGCTATCATATCCGGGAAGCGGGCGCTACCGCCGTGCAGGAACTGGCCTTTACGCTCCGTGACGGAATGGAATACGTGGAGGATATCATGCGCCGCAAGAATCTGGCTGTGGACGAGTTTGCGCCGCGGCTTTCTTTCTTCTTTAACGCCCATATCGATTTTTTCGAAGAAATCGCCAAGCTGCGGGCTGCCCGCCGGATATGGGCCCGGGCCATGCGGGACCGCTATAAGGCGAAAGACCCGCGTTCCATGTGGATGCGTTTCCACACCCAGACGGCCGGCTGTTCGCTGACCGCCCAACAGCCCTACAACAATGTGGTCAGGACTGCCGTCGAAGCCCTGGCTGCGGTTTTGGGCGGGACTCAGTCCCTGCATACCAACTCGCTGGATGAGGTCTTGTGCCTACCTTCCGATCATGCCGTGGAAATTGCCCTGCGCACCCAACAGATCATCGCCGAGGAAACGGGTGTGGCTAGCACTATTGACCCCCTGGCCGGCTCCTACTTTATAGAAGCGCTGACCAATGAAATGGAAGAAAAGGCCTGGGAATATATTGAGAAGATCGACGAAATGGGCGGTATGGTGGCGGCCATTGAAAAGGGCTTCCCGCAACTGGAGATCTCTGACGCGGCTTACTTGTTCCAGCGTCAAATTGATGCCGGGGAAAAGACCATGATCGGGGTCAACAAGTATCTTTCGGAGGAAAAGATCACGGTCCCCTTCCTGGAAATCGACGACCGGGTCGAGAGCGAACAGATCGAACGCCTAAACGGGGTGCGGAGAAGGCGCGACAATCGGCAGGTCCGCCAGTGTCTGGCGGATATTGCCGCAGCCTGCCAAGCGGGTGAAAACGTTATGCCGTACTGCATTGCAGCGGTAAAGGCCTATGCCAGTGTTCAGGAAATCTGCGATGTTTATCGGGACGTTTTCGGGGAATACCGGGACCCCGGAATTTATTGAGAAAGGAGAATAAAAATATGCATTCGAACAAGTTGCGCATCATGATCGCTCAAATAGGGCCTGACATGCATGATCGCGGTGCCCGGCGGGCCAGGCTGATCGCAAGGTCGCTGCGCGAAGCGGGATATGAAGTATGGTATGCTGGCTATTGGCACACGCCTGAAGAAATAGTGGATATAGTTATTAATAAAAATATTGATTTACTGGGATTAATCTGTCTGTCGGGAGCCCACAGTCTCTTGTTTCCAGCCATCAGTAGGGGCCTGCGGGAAAAGGGGGCTGAGCATATCAGAATTTTTGGGGACGGGACCATACCCCTCTGGGATTTCGCATATCTGCATGACCATAGAATTCAGGCTGTATTCCCCGGCGACTCCCCGCTGGCCTCCATATTGGATTGGGTGGAGCAAGAAGCCGGGGCCACCCCATCGTCGGGCTCTTCGCAGAGACTCAGCTAACCGGAGCCCCCACCGTGCCGTACTTGCGCGAGGCGGAAGCGATGCTATGGCCGAAATTCTTGTGGACCATGGATACGAACTGGGAACAATCGCAGTAGCCGGTAGGGGCGGATATTTCCTCCCCTCCTTGCCAGGAGGCGCAGCCTGTACTATAGTTAGAAAAAATTGGAATTATTACTAGTGCAGTTCCCGGGAAAGGGAGCAAGAGGGATTGAAAATTGCAGTTTTGATGAGCGGGGGGGTGGATTCCACCGTCAGCGCTCTTTGTTGAAAGAAGCCGGACACCGGATCTTGGGTCTGACCATGGTAGGCTGGGATGAACAAGCCGCCCAAAAGGCTGCCGCCGCCCATGGCCTCGGAATCATCTAAAATAACGAAGGAGAAACCAGAGGGAGCCAGAGGAGCCAGGAAAATGAAAATTCCTGAAAATGAAGTATCCTTATCCTTTAAAAAGCATAAAGATGGTTTGTACTGGAAGCATTTTTGCTTCCTTTTCTTTTTAAACGAGCGACCAACTTATCAAAAGGAAGTTACCCGGTTGGGCGCATTTTTTTCAATCCCGGGGAAAACTTAAAAAGTAGAGATATTGCGAAATTGGAATGGGGAAGCAAATGAGGCTGCGGGATATGGAAAACATGCCCTTGTTTGACCGGGAGCGAGCCCGGGTGATAGGCAAGGTATTGCGGGGAGTGGTGGGAGATGACTTTGTGCTATTTTATCTGGTGGTGGAGCTAAATGACGGTCAAACCGGCATGATAGAACGAGGCGATTTTGAACTGGGCCGGGACGCGGTTATCGTTGACCGTCCGGATATGATTAAATCTTATGCGCATGGGGAAGAATTATCAATATACCAGCTGAAGGTAGGGGATGCGGTATTTGATCAGGATGGCCGGGAGCTGGGGGTTTTAAGCGACTTTATAGTATCTCCGGACCGCAAACTGGTCGATGCGGTGGAAGTCTCAGCCGGCCTCATCGACGATCTTATCGATGGCCGCCGGCAGATACCGCTGGAGCAGGTTACCTGGAAAAGCATCACCTCGATGCTGGTGGAAGACCGAGGAGGAGATCCGTTGTGATTATCAAGTGCCCCGTATGCAGAAGTTCGCAGGTAGGCCGGGTGGGCAGCGACCAGTTCTATTGCTGGAATTGCTTTGTCGAGTTCAACTTTAACAAAGGCCGGGTAAACCTTTATGAAGTCGCTGAGGATGGAAGCCTGATGGCTATGGAACGCTCCCCGGAGCTGATATAAAAGCCGGGAGGTGATTTTTTGAGATATATACGTCCCATGTTTGTCGGTGTGATGCTGGGCTCAATAGCCAGCATGCTGTATTTGTCCAGGGGCAATGGCACCCGGCAGGTAATGGCCAGGGTGAAGCGCACGATAAACCTGCTTAATTATGTCGGACAGGAGTTGGGTCTGCCCGGCAAAAGGCAGGCTTAAATGCAAAAGAAGATCAGCCGGCTGTTCCGTTTAAGCCTGGTTTTACTAGCGGCCGCCGCCCTCGTTTACCTTTTGTATAAGGTTCGGGAAATCCTGCTCACCTTCGGCATGGCCGCTTTGATTGCCTACGTCTGTTTTCGCCCGGTATTGGCTATTGAAAAAAGGGGCTTGAGGCGGACCTGGGCAATTCTGCTTTTCTATGCGGTTTTACTGGCCTTTCTAGCCCTGGCTTTATGGGTTACTATCCCCATTATGATTAAAGAAATCGGTGAGCTGGCCCGACTGCTTCCCCAGTATGCCCAGCAGGCCCAGCAATTGAGCGGCGCCGTGCAGAATTCAGCCATGCCGGACCGCATTGGAAGCATGATCGGTGATAATATGGCTTCGATTGAAAACGCGGTTTATGACAGCCTGCGCAATTTTTTAAACAGCCTGGATATATTCTTTAGCCGGGTTATTGCCGTTGTCTTTTCGCCCATCCTGGCTTTTTATATCATGAACGACTGGGAAAGGCTTAAAAGTGGATTCCTGGGACTTTTTACCCCAGGGGGGCGGCGTGACGCGGAATTCCTTTTTCACAAGATAGACCTGGTGTTGATGGAGTTTTTAAAAGGCAATCTGCTGGTGGCGGTCATTGTCGGCTGCGCGGTAGGAATAACCGCCGCCTTTTTGGGGGTCAGGCTTCCCCTGCTCATCGGCCTGGGGGCGGCCATTGCCGAATTAATCCCTTTCTTCGGGGCGTTTTTGGGAGCCGTACCGGCTTTAATCTTGTCTTTTTCCCAGTCGCTTAAAACCGGTTTGTATATGGCTCTGGCCGTTCTGATTATTCAACAGCTGGAAGGCAATATATTGACCCCGCGCATTGTTGGGACCCGCCTGGGCATGCACCCCCTGTTGATGGTTTTTGCCCTACTGGCCGGTGGAGAGCTTTTCGGCATCTGGGGGCTTCTGGCCGCAGTTCCGGTGGTTGCCGTCCTCAAGGTGATTGCAGTCTGGCTGTTTGAAAAACTGATCAGCTCCAACCAGGAAAATATGGATAATAAGGATTTGTTGACAGAGCCTGATATATCCAGGAAAATAAATAACAAAGTGTAGAATGCGGGAAAGAGGAGGCTTCGTTGTGTGGACCAGCAGTAAGATCCGGAAGACCTTTTTAGACTATTTTGCCGAAAGAGGCCATACGGTAGTTGATAGTTCATCATTAGTACCGGCTGAAGATCCAACCCTGTTGTTTACCAATGCCGGTATGAATCAATTTAAGGACATATTTCTCGGCCTGGAAAAGCGCAATTATGTGCGCGCCACGACTTCCCAGAAATGTGTCCGGGCCGGGGGAAAACACAATGATTTGGATACAGTCGGCCGTACCGCCCGCCACCATACCTTCTTTGAAATGCTGGGCAATTTCTCCTTTGGAGATTATTTTAAAAGGGAAGCCATCGATTACGCCTGGGATCTTTTAACCCGGGTAATCGGCATCCCCCAAGAATATCTGTGGATTACCATATATAAAGACGATGACGAGGCCCATCAGTTGTGGCAGGAAGTTGCCGGGGTGCCGGCTGACCGCATCGTTCGTTTGGGCGAAAAGGACAACTTCTGGTCCATGGGTGACACCGGACCCTGCGGGCCCTGCAGTGAAATACACTACGACCGGGGCGAAGCCTTGGCCTGCGGTCCGAACTGCGGTTTGGGCACCTGTGACTGCGACCGCTACCTGGAGATCTGGAACCTGGTGTTTATGCAGTTTAACCGCGATGAGAGCGGCAATATGACCCCGCTGCCCAGGCCCAGTATTGACACCGGGGCGGGCTTGGAGAGGCTTACTTCCATCCTGCAGAATGTTCCCAGCAATTTTGACACCGATCTGTTTAAACCGATCCTGGCTTTTGTTGAGGAGATTACCGGAAAAACCTACGATCCCGGTGAAGCCGGCTTCCCTTTCCGGGTCATTGCCGATCACAGCCGGGCCTGTACTTTCCTGATCAGCGACGGTATCCTCCCCAGCAATGAGGGCCGGGGCTACGTTTTGCGCCGCATTCTGCGCCGCGCGGTGCGTTTTGGCCGGGTTTTGGGTTTGGAGGATCCTTTCCTTTACCGCCATGTTGACGTGGTAGTGGATCTGATGAAAGAAGCCTATCCCGACCTGGAGGGTAAACGCGATTTTGTGAAGGAAGTTATACGTCTGGAGGAAGAACGCTTCTTTGCCACTCTCAATGAAGGCATGAAAAAAGTTGATGAAATAATCCGCCAGACGAAAGGCCGGGGCGAAAAAGTGGTAGCCGCCCGGGATGCTTTCGTTTTGTATGATACCTACGGTTTTCCCCTTGACCTGACCGAGGATGCCGCCGAAGAAAAAGGCTTCCTGGTAGACAAAGACGGGTTTAACCAGATGATGGAAGAGCAGCGGGAGCGAGCCCGCCAGGCCAACAAAATGGAGGCCGCTTTTGGCCAGGAGATTCAGATCACGGAACTCTTGCGAGATACGCCGGCCACAGTTTTCACCGGTTACGACAAGACCGGAGACCAGTCCACCGTACTGGCTATTATCGATAACGGGGCACTGGTGGCCAGTTCCACCGACAGTAGAGTCCTGGTGGTCACCAAAGAGACGCCCTTCTATGCGGAAAGCGGCGGGCAGGTGGCTGACACCGGGCTCATCCGCAGCAAATCGGGACTCCTGACAGTGGATGATGTGCGCAAGGCTGGCTCCTGGTTCCTGCATCTGGGGCGTTTGCAGGGGACTTTAAAACAGGGCGAATCGGTCAGCCTGGAGATTGACCGGGAAAAACGCCTGGACACCGCCCGGCACCATACCGCCACCCATCTGCTACACAAGGCGTTGAGGACGGTCCTGGGCGAACACGCTCAGCAAAAGGGCTCGCTGGTTGATTCCCATCGCCTGCGTTTTGACTTTTCCCACCTGGCGGCTTTGGAAGACGAAGAACTGGCTGCTATTGAAACCCAGGTCAACAACGCCATATGGAACAGTATGGATGTCAACACCAGAGTCACCGATGTCAAAAGCGCCCGCGAGATGGGGGCCATGGCTCTGTTCGGAGAAAAGTACGGCGAAGAAGTCAGAGTTGTCAGGGTAAGTGATTTCAGCCTGGAATTGTGCGGTGGCACCCATGTGCAAAACACCGGACAAATAGGCTTGTTTAAGATTTTGAGCGAGGGCAGCGTCGGTTCGGGACTACGCCGTATAGAAGCCGTGGCCGGGCGCCAGGCCTTTTCCTATTTGACGCAGGTGGAAGGCGAACTGAAAAATGCAGCGGCGCTTTTAAAGACGGTTCCGCAGGATGTGGGGGCCAGGCTGGAGGCCTTAAACCGGACCTACCGGGAAAAGGAGAAAGAGCTGGAGGCGTTGAAAACCCAAATTTCTCGTGGCTCAATTGAAGATTTACCTTCCAAAGCCCGGAACGTCAACGGGGTGGCGGTGCTGATAGAAGCCCTGCCCAACCAGGATGCCGCATCCCTGCGCGAGAACGCCGAGCATCTCAAGGACAAGTTGGGGCAGTCGGTGGTTTTGCTGGCTTCAGAGAATCAGGGCAAGGTATTTTTGGTCTGCTTTGTGAATAAGGGACTGCTATCGCGGGGCCTGCACGCCGGTGATATAGTTGGAGCCGCGGCGCGCGTTGCCGGAGGCGGAGGCGGAGGCCGGCCTGATATGGCTCAAGCGGGCGGTAAGGATCCTTCGAAAATTCAGGAGGCCCTGGAAGCGGCCTGGGCTTTGGTCAATAAAAATTTGATTTGAGTGCGGAATTAACGGCACTGATGGTGTACTATGGAATAGAGGAGGTGCGGTTTATGTCTCAAGATGGAGAACACACTGTTCAATTTAATCTGGAGAAAGATGGTGAAAACCGGGTTCGCAACATACTGCAAACCGTATACTCGGCTCTTGATGAAAAGGGTTACAATCCGATCAACCAGTTGACTGGCTACATGATATCAGGCGATCCAGCCTACATAACCAGCCATAATGAAGCTCGCAACCTCATCTGCAAAGTGGATAGAGACGAGATATTGGAGATTTTGATTAAGCACTACCTGCAAAAATAAGCATGTGCAATTGAACCGTCAAGGAGCCTGGTAATGAGATTGATGGGACTGGATGTAGGCGACCGGCGTATCGGCATAGCGCTGAGCGACCCGCTGGGCTTTACCGCCCAGGGGTATTCGACTCTGGAAAGAAAGAGCGACGACCAGGTACTGGAAACAATCATCCGGCTTTGCGATGAATATGAAGTCGGGAAAATCGTGGTCGGTTTGCCCCTCAACATGAATGGCAGCCTGGGCCCCAGAGCCCGGCTGGTTCAGGAGTGGGCTGAACAGCTGGGGGTACGTTCAGGCCGGGAAGTTGTCTTCTGGGATGAACGTCTGAGCACTGTCAGTGCCCAGAGGGTATTGTTGGAAGCCGACCTGTCGCGCAAGAAACGCAAGGGACTGGTCGACAAGGTAGCGGCAGTATATATACTGCAGGGCTATTTGGATAGACAAAGTCAGAATAAAACGGCATTTGACAAGTCCCCAGGCTAATATTAGAATGGTAGTGTTTAGAAAGAGGTGAAAAGCGTGAGTAATGAAGAGATATTTGATGATGAGCTGCCGATAATGGTCCTGGTGGACGAAGAGGGAGCCGAACACCACTTCGAACTCCTGGCCGAGCTGGAAATCGAAGACAACACCTACAAAGTGCTTCTTCCATTACTGGAAGAGGGAGTAGAGATCGAAGAAGACGAGGTTGAGATATTTTTCTTCAAGGTTATGTTTGATGAAGAGGGCAATGAATTCCTGGCCGATATTGAAGATGATGAAGAGTGGGAAATGGTTGCCGACGCCTGGAAGGAACTGGAGGAAACCGGCGACTTTTAATGAATATTTATAAACGGTGACAGCTATTATTGGGGACGACCCTTGGCTACGGCAAAAGGGTATAGTCCCCGAATTTATTTTCCCAGTGAATTAAACCGGGCGGGCAAAAATCACACATGCTCCCTAATATACATACATAGTACTCTATTGAGTCTAATTCCATATATTATCGGCGGATAAATTAAACTTTTAGATATTACAGACTACTAGGTATTTAATAACTGTACATGTTTAAAGTCTAATGATATATAATATATGGAGATTCGGTAGAATTTGAGGTTTTTGGGGGTAAAGATTTGAACCGCGATTCCTTGAAGTTATGGATCCCTGTTGCCATTTTGGCTGGGTTACTCATTGCGACAGGCGCATCGATCCTGCAGTGGTTTTATTCTTCAGAACGATTTCTTCCCGGGGTCGAGATAGCCGGAGTGAAGGTTGAGGGACTCAGCCGCCAGGAAGCTGCTGCCGAGCTTCAAAAAAAGGTTGAACGCTTTGAAAAAATTCGCGTACACTTCTTCAAAGACGATTTCAGCTATGATACATATCTTTCACGGCTCTGTGTGGCTCCCGATGTCTCAAAGATAGTTGAGGATGCCTGGACGGCTGAACAGCAGAGAGGCTTCTTTTCTAAACTCTCCAACCTGGGCGGTTCCACGCCGATTGTCTACAAGCCCGCCCTGGAGTACCAGGAACCGGTTATTAAAAGCATGGTTGAAATCTGGAACAGCCAGTTGGGAAATGCCAGCCAAGACGCGCGTATTGAGATTGATGCCCAAAAAGGTATGACTATCATTCCTGAAAAGCCGGGGCGAGGAGTTCGAGCGGACAGCGTTATAAAGGAACTGCCCAATCAGTGGGCTGATTTTTCTTCGACAATAGATATTCTGCTGCCCATCGAGGAAACCGAACCCAATATCAAGGCCAGCGACCTTCAGGGAATGGGTGAGCTGTCCACTTACACCACCCAGTTCAAAACCTATGAAATCAACCGCTCCAGCAATCTGCGGCTGGCCGCTACAGCCATTAACGGCCATATGGTGCCTCCTGGCGCGGTGTTCTCTTTTAACGATACGGTGGGGGAGCGAACCGTAAAAAGCGGGTACAGCGAAGCCAAGGTAATTGTCGGCAACCGTTTTGAACCCGGGCTGGGCGGAGGCGTTTGCCAGGTGTCTTCCACTCTTTACAATTCAGTCCTGCTGGCCGGAATGGAAATCGTGGAACGCCACAACCACGGGCTGGCCATCACCTATGTGCCGATGGGTTTGGATGCCACCGTATCCTATGGCGTACAGGATTTCCAGTTTAAAAATATAACCGCTTCCCCGATCTATATGCGGGCGGTCACCAATGGCGGTGAACTTACCATCAGCGTCTATGGCAATCTCCAAGACAAGGTCAACGTAAAACTGCTCCATTACATTGATGGGGTAATCGGATACGGCGAGACCCGGGAAGTGAGCCCCGATTTGGCGCCGGGCGAGGAACGGGTGGAAAGCGGCGGCGCGGTGGGTTACGCATCGCGGGCCTATCGTCAATTCCTGGACGACAGCGGCAAAGTGATCAAGGAGGAACTCTTGTCCGAGGACTATTACCGTCCTATGAACCGCTTGGTCCTGGTCGGGCCGAGCAGCCCTGCGACTTCCAATGCTCCGTCAACCCAGACGCCCGGGCCGAACAGCAACTCCGGCGGGGGGGATTCCCCAAAACCGCAAAATGGCGTCCGTACCTAGTACAACATTCCGTATATTCGTGCCCATAATTTGGGCACGAATATACGGAACGTTGTACTCGCCGGGATTTTAAAAATATGACAAGAAGGTTCTCAAAAATGCGTCAACTTGATTTTAAGCCTGACAAGCCCCGACGGGCCAGAAAAATAATCAGCCTCCTGGCCTGCTTGATTATTATAGCCCTGGCCCTGGTGCAAACCTGGAAGATTCAGTATGCGGCCGTGGCCCCCCAGGATAAAACCCCGGTTGATATCGTAATCCCTGAAAAGAGCGGCGCTAGCCAAATAGCCGTTCTCCTCAAACAGAACGGCTTGATAAGGAGCGAGCTGGTCTTCCGCTTTTATTGCTCCCAATCTAATCTGGCCACGGTTTTGAAACCCGGTCATTATCGTTTTACCCGCAGCCAAACCCTGCCCGAAATAGCCCAGTTGATCGCGCAGGGCAAAATAGTCAGCACCACGGTTACCATACCCGAAGGGTATACGGTGGAACAGGTAGGCCGCCTTTTGGCGGAGAAAAACCTGGTGACAGCGGCCGATTGGCAGGCGGCTCTTAAGGCGGACTACAATTTCAGCTTTTTACCTGCCGCCGGGGGCAAGCGGCAGCAGCGCCTAGAGGGCTTCCTGTTTCCGGACACCTATAACATTGAGTTGGGCACCCCGGCCCACCAGATCGTCAACCTGATGCTGGAACGGTTTCAAAAAGCCTGGGAGCCTGAGATGGCAGCCCTGGCCCAGGAACAGAAGCGAAGCCCCCTGGAGCTTGTTACGATTGCCTCTATCATCGAGCGGGAAGCCATGGTCGCTGAAGAGCGGGAAATAATATCTGGAGTGATCAAGAACCGCCTGGACAAAAAAATGGCCCTGCAGATGTGCTCGACGGTCTTATATGTCCTCAAGCAGGACAAGCCGACCCTGAGTATAGCGGATACCCAAATTGACTCTTATTACAATACCTATAAATATACCGGCCTGCCGCCCGGCCCGATTGCCAGCCCGGGGCTCGCTTCGCTTCAGGCGGCTCTCCATCCCCAGAAGCACAATTATCTCTATTTTGTCGCCAAAGGCGACGGCACCCACCAGTTTTCCGCAACCAATGCGGAGCACCTGGCTGCTATTAAAAAATACCAGAAATAAGGGTTTGAATCATCGCTTTTGTAAAGGCTCTTATTAGTGGTCTGTAACACCTAAAAATTTGGTTCCCGCCGGCCAAATTTCCGCAGGGCTGCGTTGTCGTCAATCGCAATACGCCCAGTATTACTCTTTCCGACGCCCACGGACGGGCTAGTGCGGCGATGCCAGGAGGGCAAGGAGCCGCCGCCGCCTTCCCCTGCGAAAATTTTGCTCGGCGGATAACCTAAACCTTTAGGTGTTACAGACCACTAGCCTTTTTGAATTGGAGGAAAATGTAATGAACGTTCCGGAGCTGGTCATGCCCGGAGGGGACCTGGAAAAGGTGAAAGTCGCGGCTTTGTTTGGGGCTGATGCCGTTTACATGGGCGGGCCTCATTTCAGCCTGCGAGCCTACGCCGGAAATCTCGATAGTGAAGATATGAACGAAGCCATTGCTTTTTTACAGCAGAGGGGTAAAAAAGCTTACATAACCGTAAATATAATCGCTAAAAACCGTGATTTAGCGGCGTTACCCGCTTATCTGGAAGAACTGGCGTCTCTTAAGCCGGATGCCCTGATCGTATCCGATCTGGGGGTAATGCGCCTGGCCCGAAGATACGCTCCCGATCTGCCCCTGACTATAAGCACTCAGGCCAATGTGTGCAACTATGAGGCCGCTGCCGCCTTTGCCGACCTGGGGGCCCAACGGCTGGTCCTGGCCCGGGAACTCGATCTGGATGAAATCGAGGAAATCCGCCGCAAGATGAATATAGAATTGGAGTTATTCGTACATGGGGCGATGTGCGTGGCCTTTTCCGGGCGCTGCCTCTTGTCCCACTACATGACCGGCCGCTCGGCCAATCAGGGAGCCTGCGCCCATCCCTGCCGGTACAGCTATGCCCTGCAGGAAGAAAAACGTCCCGGGCAATACTTTCCGATCCACGAAGACCCGAGAGGGACCTATATATTGAACTCCCGGGATCTGTGCCTGCTCCGCCATTTGCCCCGCTTGATCGAAATGGGCATCGACGCCTTCAAAGTTGAGGGCCGGATGAAGAGCCCTCTGTATTTAGCCAGCACCGCCGGTGTTTACCGGCAGGCCATTGAACGCTACACTGCAACCGGTAAGGCCTTCGAGCCGGATGAACTGGAAACCTGGCTGCGGGAATTGGAGCGGACAGCCACCAGGCCTTTTACCAGCGCTTTTATCGACCACGATCAAGAAATGCAGGATGTCGACAAAGGTTCGAAGGGCGAAAAGGCGGAATTTTGTGGCATTGTAAAGGGATTTAACCCCTTAGGCTTTCTGGAAGTGGAGCAGCGGGCCAACTTTGGGCCGGGCGACACCCTGGAGCTGCTGCTTCCGGGCGGTGAAGCGAAGCCCTTGTCGCTTGCCATTTTGTACAATCGGGATATGGAGCCGATGGACCGGGCCCGGCATGCCCGCCAGCGGGTTTATATTCCCAGCCCTGAAGCAGTTCCTGAATACTCCGTCTTGAGAAGGATTGTCAAGCAGGATGAGCCATGATATTTACGCCCGGGTTGAACCGGCCAACATCGATATGTTGAGTAAAATAGTAGAGGCCTACGAACATCTGGGGATTGTCTCCACTCTTGACCGGCGTCAGGGTCTGGTGGTTATTCGCTGCACCGGTGACACCCGTGAAGATATGCTGGGGATCCTGGCCTCTCTTCCCTTTGCTATCAGCCTGCTTGATTAAGGCCGGCTGTTTTGCATAATAAGACGCTTTTCGCCCCACAATAATGGTCGGGGTGTTTTTATGCGTCGGCGCCGCACTTTTATATTAATGTTCTCCATATTGGGTATCTACAGCCTGCTGGCCGCTTATCTGGCCTATTGCCAGATCATACGGGGACCCCGCCTGGCCGCCCAGGCCGCGGATATGCGCAGCCAGCGCATCGAGCTGCAGGAATTGACCCGGGGTGAAATACTGGACCGCAATCTGTTCCCTTTAACCGGAAGCACCAGCAGCCTGGCTCTCTATTGCCTGACCAGTTCCAGCGGCAGCGAAGACTGCCGCCAATTAGCCTCGGTTCTAGCGCCTATTCTGGGTCAGGAGGCAGGCGAAATTGAACAGGAATTGGCTAGGGCTTTGGAGCAGAATAGCGGCTGGGTAAGGCTGGCGGAAAGCCTGGACGAGCGGCAGCAGGCCCGGATCAATTCATTGAACCACCCTGCGCTGCTAACGGTTCCCATAAGCAAGCGCTACCGCAACGATGGATTTTGCGCCCATATCCTTGGATACCTGGGGGGCGGGGATAACCCCAGCGGTGTTTCCGGGATAGAGAAGGCCTATGATGAGGTTTTGCGCCGCGATCCGCCCCGGACCCAACTGGTTGCGGTGCATGACGCGCGGGGGGTAGCCATTTCAGGATTGATGTATAAAATAAGGCAGGAGCAGCAGGACGAAAAATCGGCGGTCGTTTTAACCATCGACCGCCGGGTGCAGACCCTGGCCGAAGAGGCTATGAACCGGTGGGTAAAAAAGGGCGCGGTAGTGGTGATGGATATTCGTACTAAAGAAATCCTGGCCCTGGCTTCCCGGCCGACCTTCGACCCATACCGGGCAGCCGCCAACCGGGAGTCCGATGCACCGCTTATAAACCGGGCCTTAAGCCCTTATTATCCCGGATCGCTTTTTAAAATTCTGACTACCTGCGCCGTTCTGGAGGAAGGACTCGCCGATCCCGGAGAGGAGTTTAGCTGTTCGGGCCAATACCTGATGCCGGACGGTTTTTCTTTTTCCTGCCTGCGCAAGACCGGCCATGGCCGCCTGAACCTGGCGCAGGCTTTTGCCCTTTCCTGCAATCCGGTTTTTATCGAGCTGGGGAGCCGCTTGGGAAGAAATCGGCTGATCGATTATGCCGGGAAGCTGCACCTGACTGATGCCGCTATTATAGGATATCCGGGTCAAGCGGCCAGTGAAATAAGCATTAACCCCGGGCCCCGGGCCCTGGCCAATGCCAGTCTGGGCCAGCAGGGCGTCAGGTTGAGTCCGGTGCAGATCTGTTCATTGCTGGCAACTATTGCCGATGACGGAAACTGGTCGCCGCCCCGGCTTCTAAGCTGCACGGTGGATTCCCGGGGAGAAAAGCATTACCCGCAAGAAGCGGCCCGGGAGCAGGTTATAAGCCCGCAAACCGCCAGGACGGTGCAGGGATTGCTGGAGAAGGTGGTTAAGGAAGGGACCGGGAGCAGTGCGGCTTTTCCCGAAGCGCAGGTTGCGGGCAAAACCGGAACCAGCCAGACTGGAGCGCTAAAGGAAAACGAGCAGGAAATCCTGGACACCTGGTTCGGAGGCTATTTCCCGGCCCAGGAGCCCCGCTGGGCGATTGTAGTGATAGTCGAAGAAGGCGAGTCCGGAGCCCGCAGCGCCGCTCCGGTATTCAAGGAAATAGCCCGGAGCATGGTAGGCAGCCTGGGAACTCGGGCCAATTAACAACGGCAACCGGAAGGAATAGCTCTGGAAGCACACATAATTGTATACTGTATACAAAAAAGCACACTCTTCAGATGGAAAGAAAAGTCAGTTAAAATGACAGTGTAACTTTTGATAACAAAAAACAAAGGGAGGTTTCAAGATGAAAGTGGTATTCATTTTAATTGGACGCCGGGTTGAAGAAGCGGTGAAGGTTCAAGCCGTACTCAGCGAATTTGGAGATATTATAAAGACTCGCCTGGGAATCAACCGGGAATTGAGTAAGGAAAACGATGCTTCCGGGTTTATATTTCTGGAGCTTTGCGGTGAGGAAAAACGCGGCGATGAGCTTTGTCAGGCATTAAACCAAATTTCTGACGTAAAAGCCGAATGCCTGAAAATTGAACTTCCGGGCTGCAGCTGCTAATAAGCCAAAATGATTCCGGGCCGGGCGCCCGGATTTTTTTAAAAAACCGTTTGACCTTTATTGACTAATGCGAACGGCGCGAATATAATAGACTCATCAGGTAGTAAAAACATGGATCAAAATCAAGCGGAGGTGCATTTCAACTAAAAAGCGGCAGGTGCCGGTTTTATGCGGCTAAATGGAATAATAATAGGAAAGATTAGAAATCGGGCGGACTTAAAGCCCGAAGGTATGCAAAAGGAGGTAGTTAGAATGGCGAAAGCGGTAGGCATTGATTTGGGAACCACCAACTCGGTAATAGCAGTCATGGAAGGGGGCAGCCCCACGGTTATAGCCAACGTGGAAGGAGCTCGCACGACTCCTTCGGTAGTAGCTTTTAAAGATAACGACGAACGCCTGGTAGGGCAGGTAGCCAAGCGGCAGGGAGCCTTGAACCCGGAAAAGACCTTTTATTCCGCCAAGCGCTTTATCGGCCGGCGCTACTCTGAAGTGGAGGGCGAGCGCAAACTGGTCCCGTACTCGGTAGTGGCGGGGCCCAGTGACGCGGTAAGGTTTAAGGTTAAAGAAAGGCAGATTGCCCCGGAAGAGGTGTCGGCTCTGGTCCTGAAGAAACTGGCTGATGATGCTTCGCAATACCTGGGCGAGAAGGTCAAGGACGTAGTCATTACGGTTCCGGCCTATTTCAATGACGCTCAGCGCCAGGCCACCAAGGACGCCGGCAAAATCGCGGGCTTAAACGTATTGCGGATCATCAACGAACCGACCGCGGCCGCCCTGGCCTATGGGCTGGATAAAAAGAACAATGAGACCATCCTGGTATTCGACCTGGGAGGCGGAACCTTTGACGTTTCCATCCTGGAAGTGGGAGACGGGGTCTTTGAAGTAAAAGCGACCAACGGTGACACCCATCTGGGGGGCGACAATTTTGATAAAGCCATCGTGGATTGGCTGGCCGGGGAATTCCAAAAAGACTATGGAATAGACCTGCGCCAAGATAAACAGGCCCTGCAGCGCTTGACCGAAGCCGCTGAAAAAGCCAAGGTCGAGCTGTCCAGCGTGATGGAGACCCAGGTAAGCCTGCCCTTTATCACCGCCGACGCCAGCGGTCCCAAGCACCTGGACATCAAGCTGACCCGGGCCAAGCTGGAAGACCTGATTCACGACCTGGTGGAAAAATGCCGCCAACCGGTGCTAAACGCCCTGGCTGACGCTAAGCTCAGCACCCGCGATCTGGATGAGATCATCCTGGTAGGGGGGTCGACCCGGCTGCCCCTGGTGCAAAAGCTGGTTCGGGAATTGACCGGCAAGGATCCCCACATGGGGGTGAATCCCGATGAAGTGGTGGCGGTAGGAGCTGCCATCCAGGCCGGAGTCCTGGCCGGGGAAGTAAAGGACGTGGTTCTGCTGGATGTTACCCCGCTGTCCCTGGGGGTTGAGACCATGGGCGGGTTGATGACCCGTATTGTGGAGAGGAACACCACCATCCCGGTGCGGCGCAGTGAGACTTTCTCAACCGCTGAAGACAACCAGCCGGCGGTGGATATTAATGTTCTGCAGGGCGAAAGGGATTTGGCCCGGGACAACCGTTCCATAGGCCATTTCAAGCTGGACGGCATAGCCCCGGCGCCGCGAGGAATTCCGCAGGTGGAAGTAACCTTTGATATCGACGCCAATGGCATCCTGAAGGTAAGCGCCAAGGATAAGGGAACCGGCAAAGAACAGACCGTCACCATCAGCGGCTCATCCAACCTGGATCAGGGGGAAATCGACCGCATGCTGGATGACGCCAAACGCTACGCCGAAGAAGATAAGCAGCACCGCCAGGAAGTAGAGTTATATAATGAAGCTGACAGCCTGTGCTACCAGGTGGAAAGACAGCTCAACACTTCCGGGGAGCAGCTGGCCGTGCATGAAAAGGCCCGTATTGAAAACCTGTTAAACGACCTGCGCAGCGCTTTGAAAGAAAAGCAAGACGCGGCCCGGATAAGGTCCCTGAAGGAAGAATTGGAACAGGCCGCCCACGCCTTCGACAACCTGGCCGCCGGTCAGGCCGAATCGTCCAAAACGGCGGGCGGGGACCACGACGTAGTGGATGTCGATTATGATGAAGCCTAGTACAACGTTTCGTATATTGTGTATATAAGTTGGAGCAGATTTTTTCGAAGTACAAGGCGGAGGGCGGCTCCATGCCGTCCTGGCACCGCCGCATTAGCCCGTCCGTGGGCGTCAAATGAGTAATACTGGACGTATTGCGATTGACGACAACGCAGTAATTCGGGAAAATCTGCCCAAATTATGTGCATGAATATACGGAATGTTGTGCTCAAATAACCCTCGCTTTGGAGGTTGGTAAGATGGCAGTTCAATTTCAGGATTACTATGAAACCCTGGGCATCAAACGGGATGCCGACGACAAGGCTATAAAAGCGGCCTATCGCAAGCTGGCCCGCAAGTGGCATCCCGATCTGCACCGGGGTAAAAAGCAGGAAGAGGCGGAAGAAAAGTTCAAGAAGATCAATGAAGCTTATGAAGTGCTTAGCGATCCCGAAAAACGCAGCAAGTATGACCGACTGGGAGCCAACTGGAGAGCCGGGGACAATTTTGACGCGCCACCCGATATGGATGGCGTTCACTTTTATACCAGCGGGAATTTTAATCCCGAGGATCTGGGCGGGTTCAGCGATTTTTTCGCCTCCCTTTTCGGGGGAGGCGGGGGGCGGCAGCCCTTCAGCGGTCGGGAGCGGGGCTATGAGACGTCTCGACGCGGGCAGGACATTGAAAGCGGTATGGAACTCACCCTGGAGGAGCTCTTTCACGGGGGAACCAAGTCGCTGAGGCTTGCAACTTCGGTTCTCTGCCCGAACTGCCAGGGCAGCGGCCTGAGCGGCCGCAGCATCTGCCCCCGCTGTGGGGGCACCGGCGGAATCCCCGAACAGAAAACCCTGGAGGTAAAAATACCGGCCGGGATCGGGGAAGGAAGCCGCATCCGCCTGAAGGGCCAGGGGGGTGAAGGCATGGGGGGCGGTGCCCGGGGAGACCTGTATTTAAAGGTTCATGTGCTGCCTCATCCGGTTTTCAGCCTGCAAGGCCAGGATCTGGAGACAGAGATCGTCATACGCCCGGAACAGGCGGTGCTGGGGGATAAGGTACCGGTTCCCACCCTGGAGAAAACCTTGCTGGTCAATGTACCCCCCGGCAGTCATAACGGGCAGCGGCTGCGCTTGAAAGGACGGGGTATGCCGGCCCGGGACGGGCAGAAGGGGGATCTTTACGCCCGTTTGAAGATTGACCTGCCCCGGGATCTGAGTGAAGAAGAGAAAGAGCTTTATAAGCAAATTCAGGAAATAAGGAAAAGGTAGGGGTGTGCGGCTATGACTCTATACAGGATCTATTACCATAGTGTCGAAGAGAGGCTACCCATATCCGAGCTGGGAATTCACCCCGATATTCTGCATTCCCTTAACGAACTGGGGATGCTGGAAATATCGGGAGGCACCATCGGCTCAGGAGACCTGCGGCGCCTCTACCAGATCATGCGCATAAAGAACTTCCTGGGGGTCAACCTCAACGGCGCTTCGATCATCGTCAATCTAATGGAGCGCATCGAGGAACTCGAGGAAGAATTAGACAGAATAAAGAGAAAGAGGTGAAATAGATGGACTTGGAACGCTTTACCCAAAAATCGCGCCAGGCGCTGGTCGATGCCCAGCAAAGGGCGGCGGCGCGCCATCACCAGGAGATAACCGGGAAGCACCTGCTGGAGGCCTTGCTGAACCAGGAGGGAGGCATAACCCCCCGGCTCCTCTTGCAGTCCGGAGTCAATCTGGCCACCTTTACCCAGGAATTGGAGCGCCTGTTAGACAGGCTGCCGGCGGTGCACGGCTATGAAGGCGCGGCTTACACCAGTCAAGCGCTGGCCCGGGTCTTAAACCGGTCGGAGCAAGAGGCCAAGGACCTCAAGGACGACTATATCAGCGTCGAGCACCTGCTGCTGGCTCTGCTGGCTGAAGGTGAAAACGACCTGCGCAACCTCCTGGAGCGCTTTGGCCTGAACCGCGATACCCTGTTCAATTCACTGCGCAGCGTGCGCGGTTCCCAGCGAGTGAGCAGCGACAACCCGGAAGACAGCTACGAAGCCCTGGAGCGCTACGGGCGCGACCTGACCAAACTGGCCGGAGAAGGCAAGCTGGACCCGGTTATCGGCCGGGATGAGGAGATCCGCCGGGTTATGGAAATCCTTTCCCGGCGCACTAAAAACAACCCGGTCCTGATAGGCGAGCCGGGCGTTGGAAAAACGGCTATCGTGGAGGGATTGGCCCGCCGGATCGTGGCCCGTGACGTACCTGAAGGACTTAAAGACAAATTGATCATAGCCCTGGATATGGGCGCCCTGGTGGCCGGGGCCAAGTACCGGGGAGAATTTGAAGAGCGATTAAAAGCGGTGCTCAAAGAAGTCGAAAAAGCCATGGGACGTATCATCCTCTTTATCGACGAACTGCACACCGTGGTGGGTGCCGGTGCGGCCGAGGGAGCCATGGACGCCAGCAATCTGCTGAAACCGATGCTGGCCCGCGGCGAGCTGCGGGCTATTGGGGCAACCACCCTCGATGAGTACCGCAAACACATAGAAAAAGACGCCGCTCTGGAACGGCGCTTTCAGCCGGTCATGGTCAACCCGCCCTCGGTTGAGGACACCATATCCATTTTGCGGGGCTTGAAGGAGCGCTACGAAGTGCACCACGGGGTGCGCATTCAGGATGCCGCCCTGGTGGCGGCGGCGGTTCTGTCCGATCGTTATATATCGGATCGCTTTCTGCCCGACAAGGCCATTGACCTGATGGATGAGGCCGGGGCGCGGCTCCGAACTGAGATTGACAGCATGCCCACCGCGCTGGATGAAATCACCCGGCGCATCATGCAGCTGGAGATCGAGTCGGCCGCCCTGGAGAAAGAAAAGGACCCGGCTTCCAAAGAGAGGCGCAACCAGATCTTGCAGGAGCTGCAGGACCTTAATTCCGAAGCGGACGTCATGAAGACCCAGTGGCAGTCCGAAAAGCAAGCCATTTCCAGGCTGCGCCAGATAAAAAAAGAAATCGAAGACTGCCGCATGGAAATGGAGAAGGCGGAGCGGGATTACGACCTGAACAAGGCCGCCGAAATAAAATACGGCCGTTTGAACGAACTGGAACGCAAGTTTAAGGCCGAAGAGGAACTCCTGGCCGGCAAACAAAAGCATAATATGATGCTCAAGGAAGAGGTTGACGAACAGGATATAGCCCGAGTGGTCTCGCGTTGGACCGGCATCCCGGTAAGCCGTCTGATGGAAGGGGAGCGGGAAAAACTGGCCCATATGGAAGAGCTCCTGCACCAGCGGGTCGTGGGGCAGTCGGAAGCGGTAAAGGCGGTCAGCGATGCCGTACTGCGGTCCCGCAGCGGGCTTAAAGACCCCAACCGTCCGGTGGGCAGCTTCATTTTCCTGGGGCCTACCGGGGTGGGTAAGACCGAGCTTTCCCGGGCCCTGGCGGAAACCCTGTTTGACGATGAACGCAATATCATCCGTATCGATATGTCGGAATACATGGAGAAGCACACGGTGGCCCGGCTGATCGGAGCTCCTCCCGGCTACGTGGGCTATGAGGAAGGCGGCCAGCTAACCGAGGCGGTGCGCCGCAAGCCTTATTCAGTGGTGCTTTTCGATGAAATAGAAAAAGCTCATTACGACGTGTTCAACGTATTTCTGCAGATCCTGGACGATGGGCGCTTGACCGACGGTCAGGGCCGGGTGGTTGATTTTCGCAATACCATCATCATCATGACCTCCAATATCGGCAGCCACGAGATACTGAATTTCCAGGCCAATGGCGGCGACTATGAAGGCATGAAAAACCGGGTGCTGGGCCTTTTGCGCCAGAACTTCCGGCCCGAGTTCTTGAACCGGGTAGATGAGATCATCGTATTCCATGCCCTGGAACCGGCCGAAATCGAAAAAATAGCCGCTCTGCTTTTAGACAAACTGGCCGCCCGGTTCCACCAGACCACCCGGGGCCGGCTGGAATGGGATGCCCAGGCTCTTGCCTATATAGCTAAAAATGGCTATGACCCAGCCTATGGGGCGCGGCCTTTGAAGAGGCTCATCCAGCAGGAGGTTGAGACCCTTTTGTCCCGCCAGATAGTCAGCGGGGAAGTGAAACCGGAAGACCAGGTGCTGATCACGGCCGATGAAAACGGTCTGGAGATAAGAGCAGTATAAGGAAAAGCTGGAAATATGGATGTCGAGTCAAAAAAAGCGGGGAGGATGCGCGAACCCTCTCCGCTTTTCATCATTTGTAATTCGGGTATTCGCCGGGCTTAAGCCCGGGGCCAGACCGGAAACAGCCAAGCCGTCCCGGTCTTAAAAGTTTTTTAGATGTACACGTATTGTCCGTCCAGGACCTCATGGTCATAAGAGGTTATGCCCTCGTAGTCAGGGACATTGGTAAAAGTAAGGACATAGTCCATCGTCTCGCCGGGCATGAGATCCAGGGGCAGGTTGAGGAAGGTAGCGTCCACCGGCACATAGCTGTTGTCAGCCCGATACAGGTAAATCCGTACTTGTACCCAGTTGACCTTGGTGATTTGAACGTCGCCCACGTTGGTGAAGGTAGCCTGGGCCACGATTTCTCCGCCGCCGTAATCGACTGCATTGACATATAGACTGAGATCAGAACTCCTCGGTTCCTCATCATAGATGTCCACCCGGTATAGATCCGGATCCCAATTGATATTTTTACCCAGACTGGCTGCAATAAAGCTCAGCGGCACGTAGGTTCGCGAATCAATGATCTGCGCCGGCACATCCAGTTTAACAGGCTGCTCGCTGACTCGGGCCGTGGAATTATCGATCTGCAGCCATATGGGACCCGCGGTTATGACCTTGTCTACCTGATTCCAGGAGACGCTGATCTGCAGGGCGTTGAAAATAGCGGCCAGCGGCACCAGGGTCCGGCCGTTGACAATCATGGGCGGGTTGGGGGTGACCAGCTCAACCCCGTTGATATAGATGCTGGGGGCGGCCGGCTGGGCGGGAGTATTGTTTTTCTGACCCGGGGTAGTGGTTCGGGTTTTGGGCGTGGTCTGGTTTTTGGGCTGTTCAATATGAAGCTTGCCCCCTATGGTCATCGCAGCTTCTACTGGCAAAACAGCCATCCCCAGAGTTAAACAGATCAGGCAGACAATGGCGGCAAACTTTCTCATAGGTCGATAGCCCTCCTTATAATAAATCTACGCAATTGGATAGATTCTGCACCAGGCCATCTTATTCCTTTTAAAAGAAAAGTTTACCGCCAGAAATGTTGAAAACCCACTTTGGACAGTTGAAGCATCATTACGAGGCGTTTTCCTCCTCCAGGTTAGTACAACGTTCGGTATATTCGTGCCCATAATTTGGGCAGATTTTTCCGAATTACTGCGTTGTCGTCAATCGCAATACGTCCAGTATTACTCATTCCTCCGCCTTGTACTTCAAAAAAATCTGCTCAACTTATGAACACAATATGCCGAACGTTGTACTAGCGCCGGTAAACTGGCTGTTGTAGAGCTCCGCATAGAATCCTCCCCGGTCAAGCAGTTCTTTATGTGAACCTTGTTCGACTATGGCCCCGTGGTTTATAACCAAAATGAGATCGGCATCCCGGATAGTTGACAGGCGATGGGCTATGACAAAACTGGTCCGTCCTTCCATCAAACCGGCCATGGCCTTTTGGATCAAAACTTCGGTTCTGGTATCCACGTTGCTGGTGGCTTCATCCAGTATCAAAATGGGCGGATCGGCCAGAATAGCCCGGGCGATGGTCAAGAGCTGCTTCTGCCCCTGGGAAATGTTGGAGGCCTCTTCATTTAATACCGTATCATAGCCTTCGGGCAGGGTCATGATAAAATGGTGGGCATGAGCGGCTTGGGCCGCCTGCACAACCTCCTGGGCGGAGGCCCCTTCCCGGCCATAAGCGATATTGTCGCGAATGGTTCCATTAAACAGCCAGGTGTCCTGCAATACCATCCCAAACATGGTGCGCAGGTCGGAACGCTTCAGGTCGGTTATATCCACTCCGTCAACCGTAATACGCCCGCTCTGGACCTCGTAGAAGCGCATGATCAAGTTGACCAGGGTGGTCTTGCCGGCGCCGGTGGGACCGACGATGGCCACGGTCTGACCGGCTTCTACCTGAATATTCAGATCGTCCATTAGAGGCGCATCCTCCCGGTAAGCAAAGCTGACGCGCTCGAAATTTACCCGGCCCCGGGGGAAGGGTAGGAGCACGGCATTCTCCTTCTCAGGAAGCTGCTCTTCTTCATCCAGTATTTCAAACACCCGCTCGGCGGAGGCCACGGTCGATTGAAGCACATTGGCGATATTGGCAACCTGGATAATGGGCTGGGTGAACTGGCGCATGTATTGAATAAAAGCCTGAATATCGCCGATGGCAATAGCCCTGCGGGTCACCAGGATGCCGCCCACCACGCAGACCAGAACATAGCCGATGTTGTTTACAAAGTTCAGGGCCGGGAATATCACCCCGGACATAAATTGAGCCTTCCAACCCACCCGGTAGAGTCGGTCATTAATCTCTTTAAACCTTTCGACCGAATCAGCCTCCCCGCCAAAGGCCTTGACGATCTTGTGTCCGGAAAACATCTCCTCAACGTGGCCGTTTAATTCACCCAGGTACTTCTGCTGCTGGGCAAAGTACTTTTGTGAGTATTTGGTGACCAGCAGGGTAAGCACCACGCTGGCCGGCAGGGTAAAAAAGGCGATCAAGGTCATAAGCGGGCTGATGGAAAGCATCATGACAAATATTCCCACGACCGTTACCACTGAAGTTATCAGCTGGGTCAAACTCTGCTGCAGGGTATTGGCGATATTATCCATGTCGTTGGTAACCCGGCTCAGAATTTCGCCGTGGGTGCGCTGGTCAAAATATTTCAGAGGCAGGCGGTCCAGTTTTTCCTTTACATCGTTGCGCATATTATAGACAGTTTCCTGGGATACCGAGGACATGATATAGGCCATGACATAGCTGAACAAGGCGCTCAACAGGTAAAGCCCCATCATCAACAGGAGGACCTTGCCGATATAATCAAAATCAAATCCGGGAATGGGCTGGTTCCTGAGCTGATTGATATAGGCTGCCGGCATTTGGGCTTTAATGGCGGCTTCCAACTGCGTATAATATGAATATTTGGCCAGGACCCCTTCACCCAGCTTGGTGGTGGCCTGGCCCAGGATTTTAGGACCGATGATGGAGAACAGGGTGCTGGCCACGGCTAGAATAAACACGGCTATAAACCGGTATTTCTGCGGCTGCATATATTGGACCAGGCGCTTCACCGTGCCTTTAAAATCCCGGGCTTTTTCAACCGGCTGGCCCAGGCCGCCGTGACGGCCGGGCCCGGGTCCCATCCTCGCCGGGCGGGCGTCCCGGGCTTGGCCGGATTGATTCATACTCATCAGGCAATCTCCTCTAGCGATAGTTGAGAAAGGACTATTTCGCGGTACACCGGGCAGCTATCCAGCAGTTCGCGGTGGGTGCCCATGCCCACCTCCCGGCCTTCGTCCAGCACGATGATCCGGTTGGCGTCCATAACCGTGCTGACCCTTTGGGCTACGATAATCACGGTGGAATGAGCCGTCTCCTGCTTCAGGGCGGCGCGCAGCCGGGCGTCGGTTTTAAAATCCAAGGCCGAAAAACTGTCATCCAGGATGTAAATGCCGGGCTTTCTCACCAGGGCGCGGGCTATGGAAAGCCGCTGCTTTTGGCCCCCGGAGAGGTTGGTTCCACCCTGCGCTACTGGCGCATCATAGCCGTCTGGCAGGCCGCTTATAAAATCGTCGGCCTGGGCAATCCGGGCTGCGTGCCGGATCTCTTCGTCGCTGGCGTCGCTCTTGCCATAACGGATGTTATCCGCGATGGTGCCGCTGAACAGCACCGGAGTCTGGGGTACGAAGCCTATTTTTTCCCGGAGGGCCTGCTGTCTCATCTCCCTTACATCTACCCCGTCAACCAGGACACAGCCGTCATCGACATCATAGAAGCGGGGAATCAAGTTTATAAGAGTGGATTTGCCGGCGCCGGTGCCGCCAATTAGGGCGGTTACTTCGCCCGGGCGGGCGGCGAAGCTGATATTGCTGATGGCGGGCTCTTCCGCCCCCGGATAGGAAAAAGTGACGTTCCTGAACTCCACGTGCCCGGGCTCTGTGCAGCCGGTCTTCACTTCGGCCGGATCGACTATTTCGGCTTCGGTATCCAGGACTTCATTGATACGCACCGCTGAGGCCTCAGCCCGCGGCACCATCACAAACATGACGGTGACCATGATGATGGAGAACATAATCTGCATGGCATACTGCAGGAAGGCCATCATATCGCCGATCTGCATATTGTCGGCGCTGATCCGCAGGCCTCCAAACCAGATGATGGCTATACTGGTAAAGTTCATCAGGATTATCATGATGGGCTGCATCATGGCCATGATTTTATTGACCCGGATGGCGTTGTCGGTCAGGTCGCGGTTGGCCGTTTTAAAGCGCCGGCTTTCACCGGCCAGACGATTGAAGGCCCTGATAACCCGGATCCCGGTCAGGTTCTCACGCAGGACCAGGTTCAGCTTATCAAGTTTGATCTGCATAGCCTTGAATAACGGCACTATATTGCGGGCTACCCCCAGGATAAACGCCAGCATGACGGGAAGCACCACCGCCAGTATCAAGGTAAGTTGGGTATCACGGGAATAGGCCATGATAATGCCTCCGATGCACATGATGGGGGCGTTGACCATGAAGCGCAGCCCGATTACCAGAAGGGTCTGAACCTGGACGATGTCGTTGGTGGTGCGGGTGATCAGGGAAGCGGTCCCGATCCGGTTAAATTCGTTCAAAGAATAGCTCTCCACGCGGGAAAACACCCGGTTGCGGGTATCCCTGCCAAAGCCCACGCCGATCACCGAGGAGAGGTAGCTCCCCACTATGGAACAGAGGCTGCTGGCCAGAGCCACTATAAGCATATAGGCGCCGTATTGGGTGATGTAAGCGGTATCGCCCTTCATCATGCCGTTGTTCACTACCTCCGACATGAGGGTGGGAAGGTATAATTCGGCCAGCGACTGGGCGAACAGGAACAAAACCACCCCCACCAGGCTCCAGTTATATGGTTTTAGGCCGCGAAATAACCTGAGCATAGCTAAATCTCCATTTCACTTTAAAAAACTAGGGCTTTTCCCAGCAATTTAACCGGCCCCCATTGGCGTTCTGCAGGATCTTGTGAATGCGCGGAAGCATCTCCTCCAGCTCGTCCAGTTCGGAATCCGGGATTTTACTCAGCTTCTCCCGGAAATTGTTTTTAAGCCCGGCGCCCATTTCTTTAAACATGCTACGGCCTTTATCACTCAGTTCGATACGAACCAGGCGGCGGTCATTTTCATCGGGCTTGCGGACCACCTGCCCCGCCTCCACCATACGATCGACCAGCCGGGTTAATTGCTGTTTGGAAACCATCAGCTCAGCGGCCAGCTCGCGCATAGTGCAAGAGCCCCGTTTGGCAATGAGCGACAGGGCGTGCATATGGCTGTGCCCGAAGCGCATACGGGTAAAATGCTCGGCCGGCCGGAAGTAATAGGTGCGCATGTAACTCAGCAAAACCATGAAGTCGTCCACCACTTTATCCAGATTGCTCATCCTAACACCTGCCCATAATCATCATGGAAAAAGTATAAACCTGCCTACGCAAATAGTAAATAGATGTTAACAATAAATAAACATTTACAATAAATATTAATTTACCAATATCGGGATTGTATTAGTACTCTGTCAACCCTAATTCCATATATTATCGTCGGGTAAATTTTCGCATGACTGCGTTGTCGTCAATCGCAATACGTCCAGTATTACTCATTTGACGCCCACGGACGGGCTAATGCGGCGATGCCAGGACGGCAAAGAGCCGCCCTCCGCCTTGTCCTACAAAAATTTTCCTCGACGCGTAATACATAGAATTAGGGTTGACAGAGTACTAGGGAGGTTTGACAATTTTGTGCAGAGTCTGTATAATAGTTAATCGTGGTAGTAAGCCGGAACAACTAAAGGAAATGTAATGGAAACGTGGCATAACCTTGGAGCGGTTATGCCTTTTGTTTTGCGAGAGCAGAAACATTTAAAGCAAGGAGAAATATTTTTGAAAACTTTTGAAGAAATGAACCTGGAGCCTATGATACTTAAGGCAGTAAAGAGAATGGGCTTTGAAGAAGCGACCCCCATCCAGGAACAGACCATTCCCCTGGCCCTGGAAGGCCGGGATATGATTGGCCGGGCTCAGACCGGAACCGGAAAGACTGCTGCTTATGGGATTCCCCTGATCGATAGAAGCACTGCTCGGAGCAGGCGGATTCAGGGACTGGTTATAACCCCGACCCGGGAACTGGCTATTCAGGTATCCGAGGAATTGAACCGGATCGGCCAGGATAAGCATATCTGGGCCCTGCCCGTTTACGGCGGTCAGGAGATGGAGCGCCAGATTCGCGCGCTCCGGAAAGGCCCCCAGATCATCGTGGCTACTCCCGGACGGCTTATGGACCACATGCGCCGCCGGAGCATAGGCTTTCCGGATCTAAAGGTCCTGGTGCTGGATGAGGCGGATGAAATGCTGAACATGGGATTTAAAGAGGATATCGAGGCCATATTGCAAGAGATTCCCCGGGAGCGGCAGACCCTGCTCTTTTCAGCTACCATGCCCCCGCACATAATGAATTTGGCCCGGGAGTTTATGAACGAGCCGCAAACGGTCCATATCAACCCCAAAGAGATGACGGTGGCCATGATCGAGCAGCAGTATGTGGAACTGTCCGAAAGTCAGAAGTTGAATGTGCTGTGCCGCTTGCTGGACATTCAGGAGCCGGCCCTGGGCATCGTTTTTGCCCGTACCAAACGGCGGGTTGATGAAATAGCCGGGGCATTAAGCAGCCGCAATTACATGGCCGAGGGCCTGCACGGAGACCATTCCCAGAACACCCGCGACGCCATCATGCAAAAATTTAAAGCGGGTCAGATCGAAATTCTGGTGGCCACCGATGTGGCCGCCCGCGGGTTGGATATCAACGGGGTGAGCCATGTCTATAATTTTGACATTCCCCAGGATTCAGAGAGCTATGTGCACCGCATTGGCCGTACCGGAAGAGCGGGCGGCGCGGGATTGGCTACCAGCTTCGTGACTTCCAGGGAAATAGGGCATCTGAAATATATCGAGCACATGATAAAGCACCAGATAAAGCGCATACCCATTCCGACTATGGGCGAAGCCCTGGCCGGCCTGCAGCGCGGGGTGGTGGATAACCTGCAAAGGACGGTTGAATTTGAAGACACCCGGCATTACAAGAGCCTGGCCGAGGGACTCTTATCTGAATACGATTCAGTAACCCTCTTGTCGGCAGCCCTGAAAATGCTGACCAAAGAACCGCAGAATGCTCCTTTTCAGGAGTTGACCGAAGCGCCTCCCATTAAGCTGCGCAGCCTGGAAAAGCCGGTCGGCGGCTCCAGGAGCAAATCCTGGAACCATAGCAGCCGGCCGCTGAAGAGGGTTGAAGGCGGACGGGGCCGGAGACATTAAACATCGGACAATTTGCCAGAGCCTCCCGTCAGGGGGGCTTTTGTTATTTCGAATATAATGATGCTAGGTTCCCGGCCTATAAGATGGTACGATAAAAATTGAAATGTCTGGTTCTCCAAAAGGGAACAGTATGGAATAATTTTCATGGAGGAATGATTGATGATAAAGATCATGGCGGATTCGACCTGCGACCTCAGCCAGGAGATTATTGACTTATATGATATTGGAATCGCCCCCTTGACCATTACCATTGACAATAAAACATACCTGGACCGCCTGGATATCAGTCCTGATGAATTCTACCGCCTGCAGCCCCATCTAGTTGTTCCTCCCACTACTGCTATGCCCAATCCGTCGGAATATATCAGACTGTTCCAAAAGGCTATAGATGAAGGCCATAAAGAGATTCTGTGTATTTGCATGTCCAGCGGAACCAGTGGAGCATATTCGTCGGCAGTTATGGCCGTACAGCAATTCTACCAGGAAAACCCCGCTGTCGGTACGCCTATCTATGTTGTCGATTCCCTAAGCATGAGTCACGGCAGTGGATGGCTGATTCTGAAAAGCGCCCGTCTGCGAGAACAAGGGGCCGGCTTTGCCGAGCTTATAGAGTTCAATGAGAACTATAAATTGAAGGTTAAACATTTTTTGTCGGTTGATGACCTCAATCATTTGATCAGGAGCGGCCGTCTATCCAATGCTGGAGCCTACCTGGGCAAGCTTTTAAACCTGAAGCCGATTATGAGCATGAAGGATGGCCGGGGCGCCATAGTTGCCAAGCAGAGAGGACGAAGAAGGGTTCTGGATTACTATGTTCATGAATTCAACTGGAGGATGGACCCGGATGTTACCGACTTCATTATTATCGGCTACACATCGGAAATAGAACCGGCCTGTGATCTTCAGACTAAAATAAAGCGCGAGAGCAATTACCGTGGCGACATATTTATAATGCAGATGGGGGTGGCGGTGGGGACCCATGTGGGTCCGGGAGGCTTGTCCATGTTTTTTGCCGAGAGAAACTCCAAAAAGGCCGCCTGGCTGAAACAGGAACTGCATGATCTGGCCGGACGATTTCGCAGATAACGAGTCTTTTAACCCTTTTCCGGACTAAAAGCAAGTTTTTCGGTCCTGGAAATGTATTATGCTTAAAGCAGAAAATGTTAAAAGGGGAGGGGTACAGGTGAAGTTTAATAAATCAGGCCATCGATGGAAAAAAGTGCTGATAGGACTGGGGCTGCTGGTGGTCATGTTGGTATCTATAGCCGGGTGCGCTTCAATCAATACTTCCCGTACGGAATCGCAAAGCGCCAATGAGCTGGGATCAGCTGGCAGTGCGGTTCCCCAGGCGGCCGACACCAGTTACGGCGGCAGCGAAGCGAACCAGGTCAAGCAGCCTACTGTTGCCGAGCGCAAGGTGAGCGACAATTGGAGATTTAAGATAGAGGTGCAGGACAGCCGGCAGGCCAATTCCGCCATAAGCCAGGAAGTGGAAAGGCTGCAGGGATATCTGGCCAATAGCAGCCTGCTGGTTCAGGAGGACAGAATCCGGGCCAGCCTGACCCTGAAGGTTCCGGCCAACCAGGCTTCGCAAATGATAAACTTCCTGGAGAAAAGCGGCCGGGTACTGGAGCAAAGCAAGACCTCGACCGATGTGAGTGACGAATATTATGACACCGAGGCCCGCTTGAAGGTCATGGTCAAGGAAGAAGAGCGCCTGTTGAATCTGCTGGAAACCCGGACCGCCACCATCCAGGATCTTCTGGCGGTGGAAAAGGAAATCGCCCGGGTAAGAGGTGAGCGGGAAGCCCTCCAGGCCCGCATGAACCGTTTGAGCAATATGGTGGACTACACGACTTTTACGGTTACTCTGGAGGAAAACCAAGCCGCCCTGCAGGCCCCCAAAGGGACACTGGGAAAAGCTGGGCAGGGCTTTGTGAGCAGCCTTAACCAACTGGTAAAACTGTTGAACGGCCTGTTTATCGTTTTGGTCACCATACTGCCCTTCCTGATCGTGTTATTCATCATCGCCTATCCTATCAAGAAATGGGTCTCCCGGCGCAGGAACCGGAAAAAAACCCAGAACGCCGGAGCCGGTCCGGACATAAAATTGTCTCCCGATATAGCGGTAGAGGTTCCCGATAACAAGACTGAGCCCGAAGCCAAAGAAGAAGTTAAACCAGAATAAAAAATTCAATTACAACGAAAAACCAGAGCCGGAAAATGGAACCGGCTCTGGTTTTTACCTGAAACCTCATCTTTTAACACCATTACATATTATCGAAAAAACCCTTCAACTTATATAGGACTTCGCCCGTAAAAACATACAAGATAGGACTGAAAAGCTGCCGCATAGGGCAGCTTTCAGACCGTCGACAAAAGTACCACGGGCACCACACATGTTCGCTCTGCTCACTAATAAGGTTGCGCGCCTTGCTCTTCGCAACATTAATAATATGCGAAGCGGAGCGTAAATCGTGGTGCCTGGATGATGCTTCCGTCACTCGCTCTGGCAGCTCTCAGCTTCAAAGCATTCGGCTTAAGGCAGCGTCAGACATAACAGGACAAGCCTCCGTCGACCATGACAATATTTCCCGTCATCCATTTGGAATCATCACCGGCAAAGAAGAGGATGCTGCCGGTCATGTCTTCCGGATGGGCGACCCGCTTCAGGGGAAACAGGCGGGTCAATTTGTTCATTTTGCCACCCTTTTCAAGACGCTCCAACTCATCCTGCATCATGGGAGTGGCGATGTGGGAGGGACACAGGCAATTGACCCGAATGGCCGGGCCCAGGGCGTGAGCCAGGGCGCGGGTCAGGTTGACAACCCCGCCTTTCATGGCGCAGTAGGCGGTGGCATCAGCGTTTCCCCGGACCCCCAGAATCGAGGAAATATTGATTATGCTCCCACCGCCGTTTTCCATCATCAAGGGCTGCATTACCTGGGTGGTTTCAAAGACGCTGCGCAGGTCGATGCGGTAAATGTAATCGAAGTCCTCCATGGTGGTCTGGGCAAAAGGCTTAAACATGGCCGAGCCCGCGTTGTTGACCAGGATGTCCAGCCGGCCCCATTCGTTGCTGATAAGCACCCGGGATTTTTCCAGGTCGGCGCGTACGGTGACGTCGCCGGGGCAGGCTATAGCCGCACCCCCGTTTATTTTGATCTCCTCAACCGTCTCCTCCAAGGGGTCGGGACGCCTGCCCATTACGATTACTCTGGCTCCTTCGGCCGCCAGGGCCACGGCTGCCGCTCTACCGATGCCAGTGCCTCCACCGGTAATCAAGGCCACTTTTCCGTCCAGCTTCATTCTAGTCATCCCCTTTTCACCCGCTATTTTTGTTTGTTAGATTCTAGAAATTGGGTCATCCTCCTGGTCATATCTTCACTCCCGACGAAGTTGCGGAAGGTCCAGATCTGGGTGCGAATAGCCGCTTCGACCTCCATACCCGGCACTCGGTTGGTCTGTTCTTTGTTGGCCTGCAGGGCGGCCCGGTCGAATCGGGCGATATCGCGGGCGATTTTTTTAGCTTCCTCCAAATAGGTGGCGCGGGGAAAGACATAGTTGGCCAGGCCCATCTCTTTGGCCTCCTGGGCGCCGTAGATCCGGCCGGTCATGGTGACTTCCTTGGCCCGGCCCAGCCCGATAATTTTCCACAGCGGATCACTTAACGGGGTGAGGGCCCACACGATTTCCGGCTGCCCCACCCGGACACTGTCGGAAAACACCCGGAAATCGGCCATGACCATGAGATCAAAACCGGCCGCCAGGGCCGGACCGGTGACCGCGGCGATGACCGGCATGGGGAAACGCAGGATGCGTATAAAGGAATCCTGGCAGGCTTTGATAATTGCAGCCTTGTCTTCATGCATCACCGTTTCCATGTCAAATCCGGCGCAAAAGGCCCTTTCTCCGCCAGTAAGAACCACCGCGTTTATATCTTCCTCCTTTTCCATCCTGGTGAAGGCGTCTCCTATTTCTGCCATCAAAGGAAGGTTGAGGGCGTTAAAGTTCTGCGGCCGGTTGAGGGTTACTACTGCGATAGAGTCTTCTTTTTCATATTGAAGGTACTGGTAATCCACTTGCTAAGCCCCCTTACATCTATTTCAATTGCAAGTACAGCATTCCGTATATTCGTGCACATAATTTGGGCAGATTTTTCCGAATTACTGCGTTGTCGTCAATCGCAATACGTCCAGTATTACTCACTCCTCCGCCTTGCACTTCGAAAAAATCTGCTCCAACTTATATACACAATATACGGAACGCTGTACTAGTATTCGGCAAATGACCCTTCTATTCCTTTTGCTCAATATGTGAGCTTATTCACCAGGCCCGAGTTGACGCGTTTTTTTTAATAAATTAAAAAGTTTATCACATTTTGTTGTCCCGCTTCATATAGTGTAGAGCGCTTAATCTCTACGGGGGTGAGAATTTGACTATTCTAGCATGGCTGCTGGCGGGTGCAGCCCTTCTGAAAGGCACTCTAGTGTTGATGGGCTATCTCAACCACCAAATCTTTCCCCAGCCCTTGGACGAGGAGTCTGAAAAGCTGTGGCTGGACAGGATGGAGAAGGGAAGTGATGAAGCCCGCAACAAGCTGATCGAACACAACCTGCGTTTGGTAGCCCATGTAGTACGGAAATACGAGAGCAGTGGCGAGGACATGGAGGATCTCATATCCATAGGAACCATTGGCCTTATCAAGGCCATCAGGACCTTTAAAAACGAGCGGGGGGTGAGGCTGGCTACCTATGCGGCGCGATGTATCGAAAACGAGGTTTTAATGCACCTGCGCAACATCAAAAAGATGCGCCAGGAAGTCTACATGTACGATCCCATCGGCTATGACAAGGAAGGCAATGAGATATCGCTGATCGATATACTGACTACCGACAATGAGATAGTGGACATCGTTGAAATGAAAATGCAGGATGAAAAAATGCGCAGCAAGATCGGTCTGCTCAGCCGCCGAGAGCGACAGGTGATAGAAATGCGCTACGGCCTGTTCAACGGGCTGAAAGAAACTCAGCGGGAGATCGCGCGAAAACTGGGCATCTCCCGCTCTTATGTCTCGCGGATAGAAAAGCGGGCCTTAAAAAAGCTGATCAAGGAGATCGGAGTGGAGACCTAGAAGGGTCTACCCATGGAATCATGTATTTGCTAGTGGTCTGTAACACCTAAAAGTTTGGTTCCCACCGGCCAAATTTCCGCAGGGCTGCGTTGTCGTCAGTCGCAATACGTCCAGTATTACTCCCTCCTTCGCCTTGCCCTGCGAAAATTTTTCTCGGCGGATAACCTAAACTTTTAGGTGTTACAGACCACTAAAATGATAGAGGCTCAACCGTAATAGTAAATGTCGGCTCAGAATTCAAACTATGAGAAACACCCTGTAACAGGAAATGATAAACACCAGGTTTATCGAAAGTATAATAATTGCCAGTGAGGATTTCATTAGCATGACATGCAGTGACTGGAGGGCCATTCCATGCATCCAAATAAAGAGAAATCTCTCCCGAATCAAATCTTTCTTTAGCTCTATCGTCATTGGGAATGAAAGCTATGGTCTGCCCAACTTTAAGCATTATTTCTGAGCTTTCTATAGGATGTACCATGTTATTTTCATCGATAGTAAAACGCGCTTCTACTGAATTGTAAGGGGCCATTTCACTACGCGGGATCTTTTCCAGTTTAAAACAGTCATTATCTAGGGAAAAAATATGTATTCCATATGATCCCTCTCCTTCGACCAGGATTTTATCCTCTTCCAGGGATAGCGATATGGCTCCTGCCCAGTTCTCCTCATAAATGACACCCTTCCCCCTATCATCCAGGACTACAGCTATAACTTCATCTATCCTATGTGCACCACCCGTATAATAATTAACTACAACCAGAGCTTTATTGGTGTTTGTTACTATCGTTATGTTTGGGCCCCAATCGTCAGGGGGGTGGTATAAATCGAAGGGTCGGGTAGACATATCTTTAGGAATGTGCCAGGTTTCATTCCATTGATTGCGGATTTTCTTGCATACTGAAATACGCAAGCCATTATTATATTCATCTTGGTAACGACCCATCACAACGATGCAATAATTGCCGTTTGCATAGGATAATGCATGCTGCTGCAACAATACCCAGCCGGGAAATAACCTACCGAAATCGGCGCTGGTTAGAGGCTGTTGATTTACTTTGTTGCATGAGGTTATAGGAGTGGTCAACTGATCTTCTTCGGAGGGAGAAGAGCTTGCCGATACTGGTGCATCCGTTTCATCCTGGGGAGCTTTATAAATGAAAATTCCAAGTAATAAACTAAGGGTTAAGACAAGCACCAGGAAAGCAGTAATAGAGCCATTATCACAATCATGAAAACGGGATTTAAACCAGGATGGAAAGCTATTTTTCTGCATGGAAATCTTCCTTCTCGTGATATCGAAAAAAATAAAGCTGATAGGATTTAGCCATATAAAATCGTCGTTTCATTTTGAAAATTTTTCTCTCAAATATCTCGATCCTTAACAGGTACAACCGAATATTGATAGTATTTTATTTCAAGATTTTTCTCGGGAGAAGCCTTAATCCATGCAACCTTCAAGAGCTCAGATTCGTTGAGTAGAAAAATATCTAAATAAAATACCGGGTCGTTTTGATATCTATACAAAATATTGATAACGTTTTGCCTGTCGATATGGTCGCACCAAAATTGCTGGAGGATTTTTGTATCATTATTTTTATCGAGAGATGTTCCTTCCAGCATAGTCAAGGGATTATAGGAATTGGGAGAAGAACTTTCAATTCCTAATCGTAAATAAGAGGGGAAATAATAAATGCTAGTAAAACTATAATGCTTGTTAATAATCTCAGTTTTCCCGTCATTGTTAATGTCTGCTTGAAACTCAGTACTATTTGAATTCAAGGGTTTTTCTGCTGTTCCTATTTTTGTCCCACCGCTTTTTGTCATTCTAATTAGATTATCCATATCTACCGAATTAACATATTCAATATATCGCGAATAGAAAAAACTCCTTTTCTTTTTATATTTCTGTTGAGAATATATATCAAAATATGCTGATTCAGAAAATTGGCCGTTCAAAAAGCTATAAAGCGTAATACCTGAAAAAGTTTTATGTGAGTAGTCTGCATTACCAACCATTAAATAGTTTTTATTACCGATCTTGACCATTTTCAATGAATCGTTCAGATTAAATACCATGCCATTATCGTAATCAAAATTAATGGTTGGAGAATACTCGCCCCGGGCGTCCTTTTTGAGTACTGCAAAACCTACTATGCCAGCAGTACCACCATCCCATTGAGATATGATGATTTCGTCTGAGCCATCGTTATCAAGATCAAGCATATAGATATGTATTTTATTGTCTGGCTTATCAAGATCGTTTAGGAAAACAACGTAACTATATCCACTTGCAGAATATGTGTAGTTTTGGAGATCCTCAACATTTAATTCGGTACCAGTTTCATACCTGTCAAAATAACTGAAGTCTTTTCCCTCATCAATAGCCCTTTCTATTGTGTTTATTACATTTCCATTAAGATAACGAGGATTTTCTATATCCACAGCAGTGATTTTCATTTTGGCTGGTTCAAGCGTTGCTGGTTGATTGCTACTTAAATCGGATTCAGAAGAAGAACTCCTTTGAACTGGAAGGACAGTATGATTGTTACCATTGCAAGAGACAGGTAATACAAGAAGAAATATAAGAATTGCATATTGCACTTTTTTCATTCTGAATAATCTCCCCGGTAATACCTTCTAGCTCCGCATGCTTTTTCGCATTAACTGGAACATCAATCTAAGTCAATTTCGGTTTTTGCGGTTTTACAAAATAAAATAACTATCCAATAAATATAATTATATCAATATATGGGAACTGTAATATGCAGGAAAATAACCGAAGCCAGTGGAGCGGGGTTCAAAGCACGCTAGTACAACATTCGGTATATTCGTGCCCATAATTTGGGCAGATTTTTCCGAATTACTGCGTTGTCGTCAATCGCAATACGTCCACAGTATTACTCATTCCTCCGCCTTGTACTTCAAAAAAATCTACTCCAACTTATGAACACAATATACCGAATGTTGTACTAACTTTCAAATATCGCTTCCACCTCGATCGCCAAACCTTCAAAATAATAAGAAATCAAAGTCTCTCCAAACTTATAGGTGGTGTATTCATCGATATCAAAATCCTTGAAGCCGTATACCAGAACCGAACGTTTCCCGGGATCGACGATCCAGAATTCCCGCACCCCGGACAGCATATACGTGTTGAGCTTATCCACCATATCCTTGGAGCGGGTGCTTTTGGATAGAATTTCGATGCAAAGACTGGGCGTCCCCATATAGCGCCCCTTTTCATTAATAGTGCTCTCCCAATCACAGGCGATCAGCAAGTCGGGCTGCATTACATCGGGAGTTTTGAACTCTTTTTTATGGAAATGGACGTCAAAAGGGGCATAATAAACCTTGCATTTCCTGTCTTTCAGGTATACGCGGATATGGGTATAAAGATTCCCGGAAATATCCTGGTGGAAGGAGTCAGGGGAAGCTAAAAGGACTATTTCCCCGTTGATATACTCCATTCTTAGTTCGCTTTTTTCATAAATCTCCATAAATTCTTCATAGGAAACCTTCTTGCCCCCATACTGGTAGTCCAGGGCATGTTCCTTAACGGCATAATATCGTTCGATATCTGTAATATAGGGTGTAAGTCGTACGGCCTTATTGCCGTTTTTCGTAATAATAACCTCGTGGTCATCGGTTACATAGTCGATGTACTTGCCCAGGTTGGTCTTAAACTCGGTGGCGGTAATTACTTTTGTAGTATCGCTCATCTTTATCACCTCGTACGAAAATTATAACAGATAGCACGAAATAATACAAATGTAAGAATATCGTACGAATTATAACTGAAACGGGCCTTAAAGAAGCTGAGCCGGGGAATTGGGCTGGAGAGTCAGCAGACATACATTAATTCCCATTAGGGCAAAAAAGCGAGGTGCAATAAGCATGCCAACTTTAAACAAGGTTCAAGGAGGGTAGGCAGCCCGGGAAGGGCTCCCTCCTTTTTTTTGCCGTTAGACGGGCACTGCCGAATGGAGTAACGTATTGTTAAGAGTAAATCGGACCTTTACAGCTTCATAAGAAGGGCTCCAACGACCACATGTCACCCTTAGCTTAATCAATAGCGATAAGGAGGAATTGACATGGCAATGGTCTATTCTTTAGAGGAACAAGGGCAGGAGAGCGCTGCCCAGGTGCTGAGAGTCGTCAAAGAGAACAACAATGTGGTTAGGAGTCTGTATTGGCCGCGGGTTACCATGGGTACACCGGTGGAATGGATGGTTGAAGACACGGTGGGTAATGCCCGCGCGGCGCTAGAAGGTCTGATGGATTTGTGGCCCAGAGTCACAATGGGCACGGTTAATGCCGACCAGAGCGGTGAGCCTGTTTCGCATGCCGCTTTCGCCCCCTGGCCCCGCTATACCCTGGGTACTGGCTACCCGGGCATAGAGCCGGAAAGCGTGGAGTCAGGCAGAGAGCGGAGAGCGGAACAGCTGGCGGAATACTTGAGCGTATGGCCTAGGATTACGCTGGCCAGCATCGTCGGTTAGATCCAGCGGCTCACGATTGGGATTTGCAATCCATCAACCGTAGATAAAGATAATTAAGGGGGTTGTTGGATGATTGTGGTATGTTTTTCGAGGGCTTTTCGAAAGAAGCTGTAGAGGTTCCCGAAGAACTTCGAGTCAGGGCGCCTTGCATATATAGGGTTTGACTTTGACAATAAAAAGGAGGCTTACCAAAAGTCGGAAGAGAAAAATTTTGCCCCACCTATAGTTTGAAAAGTACATTAAATAAGCAAGCCCGTACCACTTTCTGATGATACGGGCCTGTTTTTTTGGATTTGGTTTTGGCTAACGACTTTTGAGTCAGCCTCTCTTTTATTTTTCAGGTCTATTTCTTTTCTTTTAAGGCCTTGCTTATGAGAGTGGCCGCTTCGGCCCGGGTGGCCAATCCCCGGGGCCGGAAGCTCCCGTCGGCATAGCCGCCCATCAGGTTCTTCTGACTGACCGCCGCTACCGCGTCGTTAGCCCAGCTGGAAATTGACGACTGGTCGGTGAAGCTTTTACCCTGGAAGCTGCCCTCCATGCTGCAGGCGTGATAGATCATCAAGGCCATTTGCTCCCTGGTCACGTAGTCTTCCGGACCAAAGGTTATGGCGTCATAGCCGCTGACAATGCCATAAGCGGTGGCATTGGATATGGCGTCTTTGGCCCAGTGTTTATAGGTGTCAAAAAATACCACTACATTGGCTTTGGGGGCAAAGTTAAAGGCCTTCATCAATATAGAGGCAAACTCGGCCCTGGTTATTGTATTTTCGGGGCGGAAGGTATTGTCCGGGTATCCGGATATCGCCTGGCTGGCGATCAATTGATTGATGGAACCCTCGGCCCAATGGCCCTGTATATCGCTAAACGCCGCTGCTCCGGCTGACGGGGGACTGGCGAATTGCAGCAACAACAGTATTAAAAAGAGTGAAACCGAGATCTGGCCGGAACGGGTAGTCAATTTTCATCCTCCTCTCATCAGGTCCCCATAAGGCAGTTGGCTTAAGTGGAACCTCTATCCAAAGTTCTCGGTTTATTCCTTTAATCCTGCTTGGTATTCAAAGCAAATTCTCCCAAGCCAATAAAGCACTAACAATCTGCCCTCTGGTTGGAGAAGGGGGTGGTTTAATTTACTTAACCTGATATTTTTCCAGAGTTGAGCTGATGGTCGCTCCGCCATCGATGAACTCCCTCTTGACCAGTCCCACCCCTTGGGCGTAATACTCATAGATCAGGGCGCTGGAGTTCTTTTCCGATATCTCAACCTTAATGCAGTTGGTAAATGCACTGGCCGGGGTCTGTAACTGAGCGTCGGTCTGCACGATCTTGCGCTGTCCGTTGCCGGTGGTCCATTCATGGCCGGTCTGCAAAGGCTCTTTTAATACCACTGTGCTGTCGTTGCTCTTAAAGCCTTGGGCCAGCAGGTTGACCGCTTGATAGCTCTCGCCCTGGAAGTAGACCCGTTTGAGAGCGCCTTCCGAAAACTCGTAAATGGAAGCGGACTCGGTGCCGCCGTTGGCCTCTTTTATCTGGGCTTGACGGGCTGATGCATAGAGAACTTCCCGGGTGAAGGATGCGAACTCGTTGCCGGCTCCCTGGTAGCTCCAGGTGCTTCCCGGGGTGGCGGGGAAATAGTCGCTGATCGAAGGTTGGGCGGCTTGCGGCTGAAGGTTCTCCTGAGCTTGAGGCGGCGCCGGTTGGGGAGCGGCCTGGTTTTGATTCTTCGGCGTCGGAGTGCAGGCCGCCATGCCCCATACCAGGATGATCAAGAAGATTATCGGGATGGTTTTTTTCATAAAACAAAACCCCTTTCCAGAAGCGCTTGATTGGCTGTCTTTTTAATAATACGATTCGATTTTATATAACCTTCAATGCCGGCGTACTTGTAGCAATACTTGTAGTATGGGATAGCAGCCAGGCGAATATAATAGATCGAGTTAAGAGTATGCGAAAAAAGGACAACTAATATATAATAGCGTAAGTAATACTTAAAGCCCGTAGGAGGTAGTGGCCGTGCCGGAAATGCGCAAGGATCCTATAAGGGATGAATGGGTTATTATTGCCACTGACCAGGGTCTTAAACCCCGCGACTTTCCTATAAATAAGCAGGGCGTGCAGATAGCGGGCAGCCAGGCGACCTGTCCTTTTTGCGAAGGGAACGAAGCCATGACTACTCCCGAAATCGCCGCTTATCGTGATGAATGCACCCGGCCCAATCACCCGGGATGGCTGGTCAGGACGGTTTCCAATAAATTTTCTCCTTTTAAGTTGCAGGGCGATTTCCACCTTGACCGGTCAGGACTCTACACCAGCCACAACGGTCTGGGACAGCATGAAGTGGTTATCGAGACCCCCCTGCACGGTCTGCAGATGCACCAGTTTTCTCTGGATAATCTTGAACTGGTTTACCGGATGCTGAGAGACCGCTACTGTGCATTGGCGGCAGACCACCGGGTAAAATACATACAAATATATAAAAACCGGGGCTTGTTTGCCGGGGCGTCTATAGAGCACAGCCACAGCCAGGTGCTGGCCCTGCCCATGCTGCCTTTGCTGCACCGGGGCATTGGCGAGTACTATTACCGCCAGGGAAGGTGCCTGCTGTGTGATATCATTGACCAGGAGCAAAGGGACGGAGTGCGGATCGTTTACGAAAATCCATCCTACCTGATTTTCTGCCCCTATGCTTCGCGGTTTTCCTACGAAACCTGGATAGTTCCCAAAAAGCATCAGGAGCATTTCGGCTTTTTATCAGATGAAGAAATAGCCGATCTGGCATCGGCTATTCACACCTTCTTGCCGGTTCTGGTGGAAAGCCTGGGGGATCCTTCCTACAACCTGGTGATAAACTCCAGCCCGGTTAACCTGCCCGGAGTAGCAGGATACCACAGCTTCCTGGAAATAAACCCGCGGCTTATGGTGCAAAACGGTATGGAGATGAGCTGCGGCTATTTTATCAATCCGGTTGCGCCCGAATACGCCGCCGAAGCTTTACGCCAAAGCCTGCAGGACAGATCCGTTGTGGCGGCTGGATAAATCGGAAAGGTTGCGGTTTATGAAAATATTGCATCCCGATCTTTTTGTTAACTCCCTGCTGGATATACCGCTGGTTACCCTGCGGGAAAAACAGATTGAAGCCTTGATTTTTGATCTGGACAACACCGTTACGGAATGGAACAGCCATTTTTTGCGAGACGATGTGGCCGGGTGGTTTGAAATGCTCAGGGCCCAGGGCTTTAAGGCCTGTATACTGTCCAACAACGGAGAGGAGCGGGTCATAAAGGTGGCCCGCCTGCTGGATATACCGTATGTTTACCGCGCCCAAAAACCACGGCGTGTTGGCTTTGAGAAAGCCCTGGCCCTGATGGGGGTCTCCGCCAGCCAAACCGCAGTGGTGGGAGACCAGATTTTCACTGACATATGGGGCGGAAACCGTGCCGGCCTCTATACCATCCTGGTCCAGCCATTGGCCTGGCGCGAATTTATGGGGACCAAGATCTCGCGCATGGCCGAGTACTTTGTCCTTCGCAAAATAAAAAAGTCATCGTAAAATTTAGTACAACGTTCCGTATATTGCGCACATAATTTGGGCAGATTTTCCCGAATTACTGCGTTGTCGTCAATCGCAATACGTCCAGTATTACTCGTTCCGACGCCCACGGACGGGCTAGTGCGGCGGTGGCAGGACGTCAAGGAGCCGCCCGCCTTGTACTTCGAAAGAGTCTGCTCCAACTTATATACGCAATATACGGAACGTTGTACTCGCCCCAGGAGTTCTTTTGAAGGGACTGCTACTTCCACAATTCATTCCCGCAGCCCTTTACATTTCCCACCATATGGAAATAAAATATAAATATGGGAAAGAGATGGCCGGCTGTTTAAAGCCGCCCCATGCACAATCCGCCCCCTGCGGCAATTGAAAAGAAAGCCTAAGAGTGCCATAATTTGAGATACAAAAAATCTCTCAATCTGATTTAGGGAGAAATGATATGGCGATAGACGGTAGTACGGAACTTTTGGGATTGATAGGTAATCCCGTGGCACACAGCTATTCTCCCTTGTTGCACAACTCGGTTCTACAGTACTTGAAAATAAACGCGGTATACGTTCCTATCAAAGTCGCGCCCGAAGAACTGGCCCGGGCTGTGCAGGGTATAAAGGCCCTGGGTTTCAAAGGGGTGAATGTAACCATCCCCTATAAGGAGGCTGTGCTGCCCTATCTCGATGCCCTAGAAGGAGACGCCGCCCGGTGCCGTTCGGTAAATGTCATAGAAAACCGGGCGGGACGATTGATCGGGCACAATACAGACGGACCGGGATTCCTGATCGCCCTTCGCGAAGCGGGTTTTCCCGGTTCAGGTAAAGCCGTGTTTATCGGGGCCGGAGGAGCAGCCCGTTCGCTGGCTTTCACCCTGGGGGCTTCGGGCTTCAGCGAGGTGTATCTGCTGGATCCCGACCTGCAACGGGCTGAGAAGCTGGCTGACGAGGTTAAATCGCAGATCCCGGGCGAGTGCCGGGCTGCCCTTATGAACCCGGCCAACTTTCGGGATGCCGCCCGGGAAGCCTCTCTCATTGTCAACTGTTCTCCGGTGGGGATGCATCCCTTAATCGACCAAAGTCCGGTTGAAGACCTGTCAATCCTGGACGAGAATCTTGCATTATACGATATAATATATAATCCGGTTTTAACCCGCTTTTTGCGTCTGGGTCAGAGCCGCGGTTTGAAAGTATTAAACGGGCTTCCCATGTTTGTGCATCAGGCCGCCTTAACCTTGGAGATCCTTCTCGGGGTAAGCCCGCCCATCGACTATATGAAAGCAATACTGGCCAATGAAGTCGGGTGAGAAAGGGTTTACCCTTTTAGAAGTGCTGATCGTCATGGCCATACTGGGGCTGCTCAGCATGGCGGTAATGCCCCAGATGCTGCCCGTCCTGGACAAAATACGCCTGCAATCCGATGCCCGGGATGTAGCCCAGGCTTTGCGCATGGCCAGACAGCAGGCCATAAGCACCGGCCAGCCGGCCGCAGTTTATATTTATCCCTATGCTTCCCTTTACCGGGTTCAGGATGGAAAGAATCTAAATTTCCGGAAAGGGGTTCAATGCGTGGACACCACCTTTGCCCCAGCCTATTCCGGCGGGCCGCCGGCCTGCACCTTCCACCCCGGCGGAGCGCCGCTGCCCCGGGCGGGAACCGTGGTCCTGGCCAACCAGCGGGGGGAAAAGGCCTACATCATTGTCAATCCGGTAGTGGGTCGGGTGCGAGTATCGAACAGCCCGCCGTCTGGTTGGACCGATTGAAATGCTTACAGCTATTCTTAAACCGATATTATGGGAGTGATGCCTATGCTGCGCTTTACTACTGCAGGCGAATCTCACGGACCCGGCCTGCTCGTGATTATCGAAGGCCTTCCGGCCGGTCTGTTTATTGATCAGGATTTTATAAACCAGGAACTGGGAAGGCGGCAGCAGGGATATGGCCGGGGAGGCCGTATGAAAATAGAATCAGACCGGGTGGAGGTCCTGTCGGGGGTCAGAAACAACCGCGCTTTGGGCAGCCCCGTCTCCTTTTTAATAAGAAATAAAGACCATGCCAACTGGCGGGATATAATGGGCAGCGGAGCATGCTCCCAATTGGAGGAAAAGGCGGTTTTCCGTCCCCGTCCCGGCCATGCCGACTTGACCGGGGCCATGAAATACGGTCATCACGATATGCGCAATATCCTGGAAAGGGCCAGCGCCAGGGAGACTACGGTGCGGGTAGCCGCCGGAGCCGTTTTTAAACAGCTTTTGGGCAACTTCTCGATGGATATTTACAGTCAGGTGCTGGCCATCGGAGAAGTATCAAGCCCCGGCGCCAGAGTTGAGCGGGCCGGCCTTAGAGAGCTCAGGCGGGTGGTTGAAAACTCGCCGGTGCGCTGTGCCGATCCCTCCAGTGAGAAGTTGATGATCGAGGCTATCGACTGCGCCCGGGCTTCGGGAGAATCGCTGGGCGGCAGTTTTGAAGTGGGAGTAATCGGAGTCCTGCCCGGTCTGGGCAGCCATACTTCCTGGGAGCAGCGCCTGGACAGCCGGCTGGCCGCCGCCCTGATGGGCATTCAAGCCATAAAAGCGGTAGAGATAGGTGAAGGGGTAGCCAATTCAGCCGCCCCCGGATCTTCGGCCCACGATCAGATTTACTTCAGTGACGAACAGGGCGTTTACAGATTAACCAATAATGCCGGGGGAATCGAAGGCGGTATGAGCAATGGCGAAGTGGTATGGGCCAGGGCTTATATGAAGCCGATCCCCACTTTGATGAAACCCCTGTCCAGCGTCGACACCGTAAATTGGAAGCAAGAGGCGGCGGTGACCGAGCGCTCCGACGTCTGCGCCGTACCGGCCGCCGCCGTGGTTGGCGAGGCCATGTCCGCCTATGTCATAGCCCAGGCTTTTTTAGAGAAATTCGGTAATGACAGTATAGAAGAGATCCGCAGGAACTTTGACGGCTACCGGCAGTATGTGAGAAAGGTATGGAAATGGGAAAAAATATAGTCTTGATCGGTTTCATGGGCACTGGAAAGAGCTCTGTGGGGACCCGTTTAGGCCAGAAACTGCACCGGGAGTTCCTGGATATGGACCGGGAAATAGAACACCTTTTAGGGATGCCGGTGGAGAGGATATTCAGGGTGTATGGGGAAATGCGCTTTCGTTCCGAGGAGCGCCTGCTGGCGGAGAAGCTAGGCAAGCGCCGGAATCTGGTGATCGCGACTGGTGGCGGAGTGGTGCTGGATCCTGAGAATATACAGGCCTTGAAACAGAACGGGCTCGTAGTTTGCCTGCAGGCCAAACCGGAGGATATTCTGGAAAGGGTCAACCGGAAAAAGGGCACCCGGCCTCTCTTAAAAAAGGGGAGCAGCATTGAGGACATCCAAGAAATGCTGAAACAACGGGAGGCTTTTTACAGCACGGCTGACCTGACCATTGATACCAGCGGCAAGGAGCTGGAAGAGATAGTCGCCCTGATAATCAACTATACGGTCCAGGCCGGCAAAAGAGAAGAAGCAGGGAGAGGGTGAGCGCTTTGCGAGAACTCAGGGTGGATCTGGGGGAGCGAAGCTATTCAATACGGATAGGCGCAGGCAGCCTGACCCAGGCCGGCGCAGGCATCTCCGAAGCCAGCCGGGCCAGGCGCTTTCTACTGGTCAGCAACGAGCGGGTGTACGGCCTGTATGGAGAAAAGCTTGTAAAGGCCCTGCAAAGCCAGGGCTATGAGGTGCTGGTCAGCCTGATGCCGGATGGCGAGCAATATAAAAATATGGATGAAGCAATGAAGAGCATAGACCGGGCTATCGCCTGGAATTTAGACCGGAGCGGTGGAGTCATTGCCCTGGGAGGCGGCGTGGTTGGAGACCTGGCCGGTCTGGTAGCCTCCCTTGTCCACCGGGGGATTGATTTTATCCAGCTTCCTACCACCCTTCTGGCCCAGGTGGACAGTAGCGTGGGGGGCAAGGTAGCGGTTAATCATCCTCGGGGCAAAAACCTGCTGGGAGCTTTTCATCAGCCGCGACTGGTGCTCATCGATCCCCTCACTTTAAAGACCCTGGAGGAAAGAGAGTACCGGGGAGGACTGGGCGAAGCGGTCAAATACGGCATAGCCTGTGATGCCGGCTTCTTTGGCTATCTGGAGGAGCATGTCGAGCAGGTCAGGGCCCAAGACCCCGAATGTATTGAAGAACTCATCTACCAGGCCTGCCGGATCAAGGCGGCGGTTGTGGAAGAGGATGAACAGGAAGCCGGGCACCGGATGGTTTTGAACCTGGGCCATACCTTCGGCCATTCCCTGGAGATGCTGGGGGAATACCAGGCCTTTCGGCATGGCGAGGCGGTGGCTATGGGCACCATCGCAGCTGCTTTCATGGCCCTGGAAATGGGATATCTGGACCAGGGGCAGTTAAACCGGATTGGCCTGCTGTACCGGGCGCTGGGGCTGGCCACCCGCTTTCCCGGATATGACCCCGAGGAGGTCTACACCGGAATGATGAATGACAAAAAGTCGTCCCATAACCGCCTGAGATTTATCTTGCCCAGGGGAATCGGGGCCTATGTAGTTGTTGAAGCCCCTCCCCGGGAACTGGTTTACCGGGCCATACGACAGGCCCAGAAATACAACCCTAATTATTGACAGCCGCCGGGAGTTTGTTTATAACTAAATGAAATATATGCCTTGGCGGGAGTGATGGATATGATGCTGAAAGAGGCTCTGGAAATGGCTATAGAGGCTGAAGAAAAAGCCCGGGATCGCTACCGGGATCTGGCCAAACAAGCGGATGACCCGGAAAGCCGCCTGCTTTTCGAACAGCTGGCCCGGGAAGAAGAGAGCCATTATAAACGCCTGTCGGATAGATTGAAAGCCATAAAACTACTCGGCTAATAGTGCTACAACAGGGGGACGGAGATTTTGTTGCATTGCAAATGCGGCAAAATCTCCGTCCCCCTGTTGTACAGCGTCTAGTGGGCGCCTTGGGCTTCCATCAGCACGCTGGCGGTGATAATAAGCGCGAGGATTAGGCCCAGGCTGATTCCGTAGACTATCAACTTGCCTTTAACGTGGTGGTCGCCCTGGCGGTATTCAGCCACCAGATGGGTGGCCTTAACCGTTGTATAAGAGAAGAGCAGAACCACGATAAACTGCAGCCAGGGAGGGATCATGGCGTAGGCGTTGTGGGCCAGGGCCTTCCATAGGGAATGGCTGTAATAAGCCAATACGATAAACTCAATGATCCCTGCCGCTACTTGAAAGACCAGACTCTGCTTTTGAACCGTTGTATTGATCTCCATCAGGTCCTTAATTCGTTCCTGGGTTTCGATATTTTCCCGGCTCATCATGATATCAATCCGGCTGCGGACCACATCGATAGCCGCCCGGTGGTTTTCCCTCGAACTGTTCAGAGTCTCCTGGCTTTTTTGAAGCTGTCGCAAGCGCTCCTGGTATGGCTGCAGAATCGTATTTAAAAGCTCCGGCGGCAGCTGTAAAAAGGGCTGGGTCCGGACATGCTGCACTACCGCTTTGATAAGGTCCTGCATCTTGTTGGAGGCTTCCGACAGGGAGCTGTAATCCCCGGCTAATATTCCATAAGAAGCGGCCAATTCTTGAATCTGGGCTTCCAGTTCCTCGGCTTCTTTTACCGGAGCCTGATCGGAAACGAGCTGGATATGCAGTATATGGGAGAGCTTTTTATCGATCTCCTGGCGCTCTTTGTCGACAATCGAATGGCGGTCCCGGTAAAGGTTGTTGACCATGTTCAAGCGGATTAAGGCCGCTTCCACCAGGGGCAGGCCGGAGGCAAAGAAGTTGGAGGCTTTACCCGGTTCCGGATCACTATAAAGATAATAGGCCTGCCCGCGCGGCCATTTCCAGTCCAGCCGGGCCAGCTGCCCCTGCCTGCTTCCAAAGGGTATCGCATCCCGGTAGGAGCAGAGTTTGCGGGCCAATCCGAGAGAACTGTCAAAAGCATCCGAGGAGTCATGCAATACAGTGACCCGGGCCAAAAGATCGCTGTTAATGCCTGACTGCTTTTCCCAATCCTCCAGCTGTGATCGGCTGGTTTCCCACCCGGTTCCGTCGCTTAGGGCAGTGACCAGAATGATCATATTGCCGTAAAGAAGCCGGTTATGCCATTTTCCCGAATTAAAAACCGTTGTACCGGGAGCAAAGCCGTTGCCGGTCAGGATTTCATTAAACTGTTCAACCCTGGACAGATCGTCTTCTAGAAAATAATAATAGCGCAAGAGGGAATAGGGCATTTCACTTCCTCCTCAGGCAAATTTATAAAACTAGAATCAACATAGCAAAACTGAAAGGCAATGTCCACCGGTTGGACGATTTTTAAGCATTGATTCCGGTAATTGGGGTAAAATTCGACGCCGTATTCGGTTAAGTGCGGGCCGCTATTTGACGATAACATGTATAGAGAAAAGGTGCTTGGGCCTGACTCGTCGGTGGCATAGAGACCTGATTCTATACACCGGAGCAGGCGGGCCGTTATTCAAGGAGAGGGAGCATGTCAGCGCAAAAGAAAATGACCGGGGAAACCCTGGTTCAGATGGGGATAATAAGCCAGGATCAGCTGGATGCAGCTTTGAGCGAACAGAGCCGTACCCGTGAAAAACTGGGCCGTATTTTGGTGCAAAGGGGTATTCTGACTGAGCAGCAATTGATAGAAGCTCTGGAATTTTTGATGGGTATACCCCATATTAAAATGAGCAATGTGGAGATCGACTCCGAACTGTTGAAAATGGTGCCCATCAACCTGATCCGGATGCACCGCGTTTTGCCGGTTTCCCGGCGCAAAAACACCATGACCCTGGCCATGTCCGACCCGCAAAATCAAAAGGCTATCGACGATATTCAGATGGCCACCGGCCTCAACATTATACCGGTTTTAGCCGGGGAAAACGACCTGGATGTGGCTATCCGGCAAAACCTGGCTTTTCAGATGGACCCCAACATAGAAAAAATCCTGGGGGAACTGCATACCGAGCAAAAAATCCTGCCGAAAAAGGAAGCTGCGCCTATCAAGGTAGTGGATGACGCGCCCATGATCCGCATGGTCAATTCCATGCTGGTTCAGGCCATTCAGGGCCGCGCCAGTGATATACACATCGAGCCCCAGGAAAGAGAAACCCGGGTGCGGTTTCGCATCGACGGGGAATTGTATCAGGTCCTGACCATTCCCCAGCAAAATCACGCGGCTCTGGTCTCCCGCATCAAAATAATGGGCGGCATGGACATTGCGGAAAAACGCCTGCCCCAGGACGGCCGTTTTCGCTTCGAGGTTGACATGCGGGAGGTTGACTTCCGCCTTTCCACCCTCCCCACCACTTACGGGGAAAAGGTGGTTATGCGTATTTTGGACCAGTCCTACGCCCTGACCCGGATTGAGCAGTTGGGACTCTCCTCCCGGAATAAGGAATATTTGCTGCATTTGGCCCGGCGCCCCTACGGGATGATACTGCTGACCGGTCCCACCGGATCCGGTAAAACCACTACCCTCTATTCAGTCCTGAACGAAGTCAACTCTATGGACAAGAACATCATTACCCTGGAAGACCCGGTGGAATACACCCTGGCGGGAATCAACCAGGTGCAGACCAATCCCCGGGCCGGCTTGACCTTTGCCAGTGGCCTGCGCTCCTGCCTGCGCCAGGACCCGGACGTCATCATGGTGGGTGAAATAAGAGACCGGGAAACGGCTGAACTGGCTGTCCAAGCCTCTCTGACCGGTCACCTGGTGTTTTCCACCCTGCATACCAACAGCGCGGCCGGTTCCCTGGCCAGACTCAATGACATGGGCATTGAAGACTTCCTGATTGGTTCTTCCCTAGCCGGGGTGATTGGACAACGGCTTATCCGCAGGCTATGCACCAACTGCCGCGAATCCTACACCCTGGATGAAGAGACCGCCCATCGCCTGGGAATGCCCGAGCAGGCCGGCCAGCAGTACTATAGAGCGACCGGCTGCAACATGTGCCGGAATATGGGTTACCAGGGGCGCATGGGCATCCATGAAGTTTTGATGATAAGCAATACGGTGCGCCAGTATATAAATCGGGGCGAGCATAACGAAAGAGTTATCGAACAAGCAGCCAGCCAGGAAGGCTTTATTTCCATCAAGGAGGATGGTATAGCGAAAGCAAGGCAGGGCCTCACCACCCTGGAAGAGGTGATGAAGGCCGTGCTGTTGGGGGGATAGAATTGGCTAAATTGAGCATGCTGGAAGTGATGCAGCAGGCGGTGGCAATGAATGCCTCCGATGTGCACATTACCGTAAACCGACCGCCCATGCTGCGGGTCTACGGCAGGCTGCAGCCCTGTCCGGGAGCCGACGTGTTGAGCAAGGATGACGCCACCCAGCTGGCCGAGCAGATAATACCCGGTGATAAAATTCGGGAAGAACTAAAGAAGTGGGGACAGAGCGATTTCTCTCATGCCCTGAGCGGTCTGGGCCGCTTCCGGGCCAACATATACATGCAGCGCGGAACCTGGGCGATAGCCATCCGCTTGATAACCGAAGCGATTCCGGATCTTGACAGCCTGGGTTTGCCGCCGATCGTCAAGGAATTGGCTTTGAAGGAACAGGGTATGGTCCTGGTCACCGGAGTGACCGGCAGCGGAAAATCGACCACCCAGGCGGCCATGATAAACCTGATCAACCAGAAGCGCGGCTGCAACATAATAACCCTGGAGGATCCCATCGAATATCTGCACAAACATGGCAATTGCATCATTAACCAGCGGGAGATAGGCAGTGATACACCCAGTTTTCCCCTGGCCCTGCGGGCCGCCTTGAGGCAGGACCCGGATGTGATACTGATAGGTGAAATGCGCGACCTGGAGACAATTGCTACGGCCCTGACCGCGGCTGAAACCGGCCACCTGGTTTTGGCCACGCTGCATTCGGCCAATGCTACCCAGTCCATCGAACGGATCGTTGACGTGTTTCCTCCCCACCAGCAGGATCATGTAACCTTCCAATTATCCAACTGCATTGAAGGCATAATCAGCCAGCAGCTTATTCCCCGGGCCGACCAAAAGGGTATGGCTTTGGCCACCGAGGTTTTGATAGCCACTCCGGCCATCCGCAATCTGATACGGGAAAACAAAACCCACCAGATCTATTCAGCCATTCAAACCGGAGCCCAGTACGGCATGGGAACCATGGATAAATCACTTGAGGACTTGTATAGGAAAGGCCTTATTTCATCGGAGGAAGTTAAAAAACGCTCGGTTGATATTGATAGATATATTCGTTAGGTGAAAAGCAGGCATTTGCATATAAGGAGAGGGGATAAAAGGTGAAATACGCCTACAATGTCCGGACCAGGCAGGGTAAACACCTATCCGGGGTTCTGGAAGCGGAGAACCGGGAAGCGGTCATCCAGAGCCTGCTGGCTCAAAATTATTCGGTTCTGTCGTTGAAAGAGGCTACCACTTCGAGCAAGGAGATCAATCTCTCATTTGGCGGGGTCAAGACCAAGGACCTGGTTTTAATTACCCGGCAGCTGGCTACCATGATTGCGGCCGGGCTGTCGATTATAAGGTGCTTCAATATTTTGGAGCTTCAGGCCAGCAACGCCAAGTTGAAGGCCGCCCTGCGAGAAATAAAACAGGACATTTCTGAAGGCTTGCCTCTCTGGCAGGCTCTGTCCAAACATCCCCGCATTTTCTCCAATGTATATGTCAGTATGGTAAAAGCAGGGGAACTGGGGGGCATGCTGGACGAAGTATTAGAAAGGCTGTGCCTGCATCTGGAGCGGGAGCAGGAGATCAACGCCAAGATCAAGTCGGCTTCGATTTATCCGGCGATCATCAGCATCTTTGCCATTATTATGATGATGGGAATTATGATATTTGTAATGCCCATGTTTGTAGACATGTTTAACTCGTATGGTGCCGAGCTGCCGGGTCCCACCCGGATGCTGATCAAGATCAGCGATTTTCTGCGGGGCTACTGGATGTTCTGGCTGCCCACAGTAGTTATTATAATATACGCCTTAAAGAAGTCGGGCAAAACCGAAGGCGGGCGGGAATTCTGGGATAAATTTTATCTCAAGCTGCCGGTGGTGGGCAAGACCATCGGACAGATCGGGGTGGCCCGCTTTGCCCGGACCATGGGCACCCTGGTTAGAGCCGGCATACCCATCCTTCAGGCCCTGGAAGTGATGGAAGAAGTGGCCGGCAATGTGGTCATGCAAAAGGCTATTCACAGCGCCCGGGTCAGCATTACCGAAGGGGATTCCATCGCCGAGCCCCTGGCGGCCACCGGAGTATTTGAACCCATGGTGACCCAGATGATAGCGGTGGGGGAGGAAACCGGAGCCCTGGATGACATGCTGGTCCGGATGTCCGATTACTTTGAACGGGAAGTCATGCATATGGTTGATGCCCTGATGTCCGTGTTGGAGCCACTCTTGATTATTTTTGTAGCTCTGATGGTGGGGGCCATTGTGGTTGCCACTCTACTGCCGGTCTTTGACATCGTAAGTACGGTTGGGTAATGAAAAAAATGTTAAATTGTTATAAACATTGGAATGTAATCTTTCGATAACTAAGCTAAAGACAATCAAGAGGGGGGATCAGTCTCTTTAATCCGATAGATATATATGATTAGGAGGTAATGATAATGCTCATGAAGTTCAATGCCCTGTTTAAAAAGGTGCGCGATCAAAAAGGATTTACCCTGGTGGAACTCCTGGTAGTAATGGCCATCCTGGCTGTTCTAGCCGCCCTGGCTGTGCCCAAATTCGGTCAGATGCTGAAAGATTCGAAATACAATGCTCACAACGAGAATGTGGCGATGATTTATAAAGCCGCAGAGATGTATATCGCTTCGCACGGAAGTCCTACGGAAGATGTTACAATGGCGGACCTAAAAAATGCTGGTTTTCTCTCAAGTGATAATATTGAAGTACCCTATGATACGACCAAGACGTATGGATGTACTATTACAAAAGGCACTGGAGCTATTTCAGTAACACCAGGAAAAGCTACCAAAGATGACGCGGATGGAGACTGGGACGAAACTGAGAGTTATCCTGTTGTTGCAACTACTCCGCCAGCAGGTCCCTAAATTTTGAAATGAATAGTATGCTGGAGATTAGTTTTGCCGTTGTTGGACTTATAATAGGCTCGTTTACAAATGTACTTATCCACCGGTTTCCCAAAGGGGAGTCGGTGGTCTGGCCGGGCAGCCATTGCCCATCATGTAAACACAGACTCAGGACCGTGGATCTGGTTCCGGTCCTGAGTTTTCTGTTTTTAAAGGGGCGCTGCCGCTACTGCCGGGCTCCGATTTCTCGCCAATATCCCCTGGTGGAAATATTGAGTGCAGCGGGCTACTGGCTGGTATATCGATATTATGGATTATCTATTGAGAGTCTGGCCGGCTGCGTTTTAGTGACCATATTACTGTGCGCGGCTTTTACCGACTTGCAGACCGGGCTGATACCAGATCGTTTGACCTATCCGGGCATCCTCGCCGGTCTGGCCTTGGCCTGGTTCACTATTGGCTTACAAAGCGCTTTGCTGGGATCATTGGGTTTTGCCGTTCTTTTTTTTGTAATAGCCGTGGCTTCCCGAGGTGGCATGGGCGGGGGAGACATAAAACTGGCCGGGGTGATAGGGGCCTTCATTGGCTGGCAGGGGGCCTTGGTGACATTTGTTCTGGCCTCTCTGCTGGGCGGCCTAGCGGCCGGCTACCTGCTGGCTCGTGGCCAAGCAGACCGCAAGAGCGCTATTCGTTTCGGCCCTTACCTGGCCCTGGGCGCTTTTATAACCCTTATATGGGGGAAGCAGATAGTAGCCTTTTATTTGAGTACTCTGTAATCTTCGAAACATATCTGTAATTACAATAAAGGGAAAACCGGTTGATGGCTTTCCCTTAAATGATCCGGTCGTACGCTTTTTAATCTGAAGCTTTGGTGACCTGAGTGCTTATTTCTTTCCATTCTCCCACCTGCCAGCCGGTATTGGTGGGTTCTATATAATGGGGGGGGGAAGTGTAGAGCATGCGCGGGTCATGGGTATAGTCTTTGTCGTAGCCTGATTTATTTACCCTTCCAACCACGCCCCGGTTGCGTTGAGCGATGGAACCGACCAGAGTGATTTTCCCCTTTTCCGGGCCAAGGTCCCACTCTTCGTAACCGTAACTGCCTTTGGTGGTAAATAGGGCGCCGTGAATCAGAATGTCATATGGCGCCGAGTCCGGACCGGAGTTCTTGGTCGGGAAGGTCTCGATTCCATTGGCATTGGTTCCATTGGTCCAGCCGCCGTATGCGCCATAATACAGCGTATCGCTGCGTGGCGGCTTTTCCGTGATTTTCTCTTTTTGAGTAATCTGGGCCGGCCAGGAATAATGCAGGATAAATATGTTGTTGTCGGCTACCAGGCCCAGCATGTCGTCGCGATTGCTGCCGGTTACCTCGGTATGGTCCCATACTCCTCCTATCTTTACCGGTTTGAAATCGGTTGAACTGCTCCGGTAACGCACCCCTCCGGTTTTGGTGAAAGATTTAAAAACGGTTGAGTCCCCGTTCTTCCAGGGATTTCTCCAGTCGGTCGGGTCATAGGCGGTGATGAATATATCGTTGCTGCAGCCAATAGTCAACTGACCCTCCATCTGCCCGGAGATGAAGACATTGCCCAGGGTGGGATCGCATTTACTGGTAGCGTTGGTATAATCGGGGTTTGTGCCGCCGTTTACGTAGATAACTCCGTTGGACGGATAAGAAAGGCTGCGGTAGGCAGAACGAATTTCACTAAAAGAAGTGAAGCTCGGCTTACCGTCGCGGGCTGCCTTACTGGGAAAATAGAAGTTGCCTTTGTCCTGGTAAAGGTCAGCGTTGGTGGTCTTTTCGAATTGATAAAGGTGGCCGTTATATTCCCATGTGTCAATGGTTTGGTTGCCGATGATTTCCGTGGACACCCAGCGGCGCACATCATAGCCATCGTCGTGGAGCATGATACAGGTGCGTCCATTATAGTAATGCCCGAGTCCTCCGATCCGGGCTGCTTTCATCAACACGCTGTTGCTGCTGGGCCAGTTGAGGGGAGTGGTTTTGGCCTGACCGGCTTTAAAAATGGATTTGTCCTTGGCTTTAGAGCTGGGGTTGATGGCTACGCCGTAGGTCACCGGCCCGTAGAAAACAGGGCCAGGGCTGCCATCGATATACAGGGTTCCGTTGGTGTGCAGCGGCCCATAACACTTTTCCCCCGAAGTCCAAACGATTTTTTCTCCTTCTGAAGTGAGATCGCTGTCGGTAATCATGCAATACTGGGCGAAGGAACGCTTAACCAGGCCAACCTGCAGGGTGCGCTTTTTATCCGGTTCTCTATTTGTCCAGCCGGTGCTTCTGATGGTTACCCGGTTGGATACCGGCACGTAAGTGGAATCCAGCAGCTCCTTGGGAATCTCGATTTCCACAAGATAGTTGTCTTCATTGGGCTGGGCGATGGGCTGGTATACCGATTTTGCATTGTTGTCCAGCGTTTTGATAAAGCGGCTGCTATCCAGGTAAAAAGTGGAATCTTGGTTCAATTCCCAAAGGTATTTATTATAGCCCAGTTCCGCATGTTTGAGCGCATCTTCCCGGTTGAGGAAGCCGAAGACCTGCAGGGTTTGGTTGTCGGACAGGCGCAGGGCTCCCATGAGCAGCAGGGCGCCAACCGCCATGACTGCTAAAACCAGAACCAGCGTATTGCCTTTTTCATTAGATGCTTGAAACATGGTGAACCTCCCCAATAATCTCCCCCTGGCTCAACAGCGGTTTTAGCCTCCAGTGCCTAATTGCTGGCTGCGCGACATGAAGCTGGTTTGGATCTTGAAATTGGTGTATTGGGGGCGGCTGTTCTTCTTGTCGCTTAAAGTAGCAAGCACTTCTATCAGGCGGCGGTCATCGTCAACATCCGCGGTGCGATCATAGAAGATGGCCGGACTGTCAAGCCCTTCCAGCAGGATCTGCCAATTCGCAATGTTCCCGTATTGCGGGTTTTCGCCGCTGCCCGGGTCGTTGGTTTCCGCCACCCCGCGCTTGAGCCTTAAAGTTTCGCCGTTCTCAATGGAACCCTCGACCAGGTATTCAATACGCCGGTAGGTATTTCTGCTTTCATCGTAATGATAGATATCCAGACGGTGATTCTTTACCTCAACTTTATTCTTTTTCTCAACCACTACTACCACCGCTTTCGTGTTTTTATTGGGATTCTGGGCCAGGCGAATGTCCCGGCCCAGTTGGCTTAAAAAGATGTTGGCATCGGCCGTAACGTTGGCATTGGCTTCTGTTCTGGTCCAGTCGCCCATTATGCCGTGCAATAATTCATAGATGGCCAGCCCTACAAAAACAGTGATAGCCAGGGCGACCAGCAGTTCCACCAGGGTTAGTCCGGCCTGATTATTCAACCTGTTATATCGGCTATGCTTGGGTGGCAAATAATCCATTTTTTTCTCCATTCCGGCCCTGTTAGCGAGTGACATTGAAAACCAGACTCTGTCCGGGTTTATTGCATTGTATATCATTTTTGCTATAGACACATTCCAGGCTTACCCAATCAATCTGGTAATAGGACATCAGCAGGCTGGCATCGAAGCGAAGCCGGAAGTTGTTGGTCATATACTTTGCTCCCAGGCCAACTTTTTGGCGGCTGATGCCGTTATCGCAGGTGGTCAAAATGCACTCCCAGGTGCCGCTGCTGCCATTAGGGGCTGCTGGTCCGTCCGGGCTGATATAAACCAATCCGGGTGGCTCGCTGCCTCCTTGAGACAGATTTTGCTGCCAGCTCAGGCTACCGGTCAGGGCAAAGCCCGATTGAGGATAATAACTCGAAAAATCGAATAGGGGCAGGGGTGAAAGCAATTGGTTTTCCTCTTCGGGATAATATAAAGCATCAGGAGGATAGTTGCTCGTTGAAGCATACCAACTGCTGCCATTGTGCATCCATATATTCTGGGTCTCTGATGACGGTTCCCCCCAGCGGGTGTAGTCCCCAGTTCCTTTGGAAAAGTCCTGTTCATATACCTTCAGGTTCAGTATGGCGGCGTACTGGCCCTGCCAGCCGTTGACGCCGTCGCTGCCCACCGGCCAAAGACCGGCGAATGTGACGCTGGATTGTCCGGGGGCGATTTCCCGGGTGTAATCATAGCCTTCGATCTCGGTTCGGATGGGATGATCCAATGTGACCTGCCCTCCGGCATGCTGGCCGGTAAAGTTCAGGGTGATACTGAAAGGATTCTCCACTTCAATGGTGATCTTTTGGGTAAACCACTGGGTGGCGGGCACGATGTTCGGTTTATCCGGGTCGGGCAGCATGATAAGAGTCGGGGTTTCCATCACTGTGACCCTATAGTCTTCCGTTTCCTCGGTAAATTCAAGCGGCTGAATTGCCTTCCCTTTGTCATCAGTGGACAGAGTGTAACTTGCGCCTCCAGCTACCGGGGTAAGGGTAACCCGGGCCCCCTGTACCGGGCTCTTGTCCCAGCCGCGCAGCACCGTTACTTCGATACCGGCGAAGGGATCCTCGCCCCCTTCCCGGGTGATAAAGCTGCGATAGTCGGCGAATTGGGTAACCGTTCCGGAAAACGCCCCTGGAGCCGATACCGTGACTTGAATGGTCTTGTAGTCAAAGGGCATGGGATCATTCCCCGATTCATCATCGTCAGCGGGATCGTTTTTCCATTCTATATCGGTTTCCACGGTGAAAGTGATGCCGTTCATGGTTTCCTGGCTGACGGTATAACCGGTTGGCCGTTTTGAATAGTTTTCGCCAGTTGTGGCCGAAATTTCCCTTTCTATAACCGCCGCCGCAATTTGAGCGGCGCTGATTCGGGCCTTATTGTCGCGCATGTTCTTGGCGATCATGATGGACAGGGGAACGAAGACGCTGACAAGCAGCCCCAGGATAACCAGGGACACGAGAACTTCTATCAGGGTCATGCCCCGTTCATTTTTTAAAGGCCGCTTTTGCTCCAACATGGGTGTAACATCCTCGCCAGCCCGGGAAAAACCGAGCTTTAATCAGAAAAACTCTATGGGTATTATCGATGGTCAATTCGTATAACTTTAAAAAAATGGTCTAAAAAAGAAGAAAGAAAAATAATTAACAATTATAGAAAAAGGAGGAAAATACTAAAACGAGGTAGAAATTACTTTAATTATAATGAACCGGATCAAACAAGTCTTTAAAAAACCTCGAATACGCGGGCAAGCTCTGGTTGAGGTGCTGCTTGCCATGTCCATTCTTGTCACATCATTTATTGGGCTTTTAGGCGTGCATGTACAGTCAAGCGAATGGGTGGCCGAATCCCGCGCTTTAACCAGAGCGGGTGCTGTTTCGTATTCCCTGTTGGAGGCCTTGCGCAGCGGGAGCCTGCCCATGGATGGGGAACTGTTGGAGAAGAATGAGTGGGTTGACCTGAAGGAAGCCGGGGGGAATTTCCCTTTGACTATAATGAGGGGCCAAAATGTTTATATCAAATTGCAGCGGGCGGAAGAAGGGCTTTACCAAGCGGGGGTCAGGGTGGAATGGCAGCGGCGGGGCAGTAAAAACAGGGTGGAACTTCATACTAAAATACGGGAAGCGGCGCTTAAAGGAAGGCCTGGACCACCGGGGGGCGGCTCTGATTGAATTGTTGACGGCGCTTCCCCTGGCTATGCTGGTCCTTCTGGCGGCCTTTTCAATATTTGGCATGATGCTGAATGGATTTGACAGGATTTTTCAGCAATCTGATCAGCAGTTCTATGCCCGGGTGTTGTTGGAACAGATTTCCCGCGATGTCAAGGAGAGCAGTTCAGCAGAAGTGCTAAACGAGGGACAGGTGCTCTCCCTGAAAGATGGAGAGGGTAGAAGTGTCCGCTATTATCTCAACCGGGGGCAGGTGGTCAGGAGTAGCGGGGGAAACAGCATTCCGATTACCGAAAACACTGACCAGGTTACATTTAGTGATTTAAGCGGCGATACCATTCGGGTTGATGTCGAATTCAAACAGAGTCAAACCGAGCTCTTTATCAGCAGCATATGCACCCGTAAGCATTGAATATGAGTACAGTGGCATCCGGGGAGGCGTGGCGGGCTTGGAGAAAAACGATCAAGAGGGCTATGTTTTAGTTTTCGTGATGATTCTCTTTTTTATCATGGCCGTAATCTGCACCGCTTCATTGAATACCGCTTTCCTGGAAAGAAAACAGAGCCAGTATGATTTTGATGTCAAACAGGCGGAACAGGCTGCGGAGGCAGGAGTCGCCTGGACCCAGGAAGCAATCTATGCCTGCCTGGTCGCTCACCGCCAGGAAGAGGCGCTGCCCCCAACCGCTGTGGCGTCATGCGGCCCGGTGCCGCTGGGACCAAATGGCTCCGCTTCGTATTCAGTAGAGGAGCCTGGCGCGGTGCTGGAAGCTGAGGAAGAAAGCTCCTGTATTTATAAATTTATTTGCCTGGGGAAGGGTATGGGCAGTCAATATCGAACTGTAATAAAATGTGAGTTTAATTACATTAATCGATATGAAATCGATCGTTACGGCAAAAAAGTGTTTAAAGACCGGCAATTCGAGGATTCAGGCGAGGTAGTAAGCTTCCAGGTGCTTTATTATTGAGCGGTTTATTGCTATAATTACCGACTTAGGTCGGGTTATTGTCTTGCTTTAAGGCGGTCATTTCAAATATTAACCTTATCTGACTACAGCTTATTATTACAATATTTGATATAATTACCCAGACCACTAATCCACAGGGATTATACTACCGGCAGATTAGGGGGACGGAAGTGTTCAATAGACGCAAAGCGGCGCCTGGTATAGGCTTGGCGGTAGGTGTTACACAAGCTACAATAGCCCGGGTTAAACATAGCAAGGGAAAGCTGCAGGTAGCAGGCTTTGGCAGTATACCCGTCCCTGCCGGCACCGCTGATGCCGGGCTCATAAGCGATCCGGCAAAATTGGGACAGGCTTTGGGAGAACTGGTGGGGCGGATGAACCTGAAGGGAAAGCAAGTCGTTTCCTCGCTCGGCGGGCCGCAGGTATTTATCCGCAACATAGTCCTACCCCGCATGAAAATAAACGAATTGAAGGAAGCGGCCATATTTGAGGCCACTACTTTTTTGCCCATTCCGGTGGAAGAGGCGGCCATAGATGTATACCCGGTGCGCCACTTCGAAGATGAGGACGGCAAACAAACCGAACTGTTTTTCGTGGCGGTCCGCCGCCCGCAGGTGGAGAATCTGCGGGTTGCCTGTGAAGTAGCGGGTTTGGACCTGGTCGCGGTTGAGTTGGATCCCATTGCCCTGCACCGGGCTATGGGGGGCGCGGATGGGGATGGGCCGCAGGCTTATCTATATATGGGTAACACCCGCTCTTTCATATGTGTAATGAAAAATGGAGCCCTTATTTTCCAGCGCTATTTTTCCTCCGGCACTTCTGCCATCAGCCAGGCCCTGGATCCCGAACAGGATCCCCATCAGGTTTTGTTTGAGGTTGATATGGAAAGCAGCCACCAGTATCTGGTGCGCGATTTGATTACCCAGGCGTCGCGCTCTCTGGAGTACTTCCGCGTGCAGTTTAACGACGAATTGCAAACCCCTCTGGTGTTGTGCGGAACCGGCGCCCGGATCAGAGGACTGGATAAGACCTTGAGTGAAACCTTGGATCACAATGTGGTTACCGGGGACGTATCAGCCCGTTTGCTGTTTTCATCCAAGCTGCCGGAAAGCGAACGACAGGACCTGAACTATGACTACCTTATTTCACTGGGACTGGCCGCCAGGGAGGTTATCTAGTGAAGCCCGGCAATACTGTTTACATCAACCTGATTGAGAGGGACACTTCGCGGGAGAAAGCCAGAGCGGCTCTGGCTTTCTGCATCCTGATATATGTGGCTTTTTTTGCGACTCTGGCGGGATTCTATTATAACGCTCTGCTCGATTACGGTTCCGCCAAGCGACTAAACGCCCAGCTGCAGAGTAAAGCCCAGGCCCTGCAAAAAGAGGGCACTGTACCGGTGGACCAAAAGCTGCTCCCCTCCGATCTGACTAAAAAAGAAACTTCGGTAAAACAGGTGGAGGCGAAAAAGGATTCCTATGTGGATGTCCTGGGCGAGATCGAAAACGCCATGCCCGCCCAAATGCTGATGACCGACATAACTTTTGAGGAAAAAAAGATCACCCTCAAGGGCTATACCGATGAATACACAGGGGTTGCCGAGCTTTTAGCCGGCCTACGCAAGAGTCCGGTGTTTAAAAACGTGGCTCTGGCTTCTTCTAAACTCGATGAAAAAAGCCAGGAAATTGAGTTCTCTATCAGTATGGAATGGAAAGCGGGGAGAAGATGAGGCTTTCAAAGAGAGAGATGGTTTTGCTCACCATCCTGCTGATCGCAGCGTCTATTTACATATACTACAACTATATCTATATGCCGGTGGTCCATAATGCCGCCGCCGTAAACGTGGAGAACGAAAAGCTCCAGGCCAACCTGCACGAGTTGGAAAAACTGAAGCAGAACCAGCAAAAACCGGCCCTGGTGGCGCAAAAGCTCAAAACCGACTACCAGGCCCTGTTGAACAAGGTGCCGGAAGATCCTTACGTGCCGGAGATGATCGTGTATCTGGCCGACGCGGCCAGGCAGAGCCGGGTGGAATTGAAGAAGATCGATTATAAATATGATGAAAAGTCCTCCGTCAATACAACTCCTGCAACTGACGACGGACAGGATAAAAAAACCGCCAACACGGCGGCTGTTAACTCTTCCCAGCTAGAAGTTGAAGCAACCGGAACCTACTATGACATCCTTACCTTTATGCTCACGGTGGAAAATGCGCCCCGCACCTTTGTGTTGACCGGTTTGGATATGAGCTCAGGAAAAATAAAATCCATGGAGGTAACCACCACAACTGTTGAAACACCAGCTGAAGGAGACGCTAAGACTACTTCATCCACATCGTCGGTTGATATGACTCAGGTACTGGTTGGCTCAGCCGCCTACGATGGGAACAGCATCCTGCTGAGGTTGAAATTCCAGAGCTTCTTCGATCAGGTTACCGCCGACCATATGAAAGGCGTTGATGAACCGGTAGTTCCCAGTATTGAAGGCAAAAATCCCTTCAGTTAATGAGTTAAGGGACGGTTCTTCGACTCATTTGAATAGCTTTTCTAAATTCCTTAATTCACAGCTAATAACAGCAAAACTTGTGAGGGCCGGAAGGATTATCCCTTTGGCTCTTTCAGCCTATTTGCGTTCAAAATAGAGGAAATCAAATACATTACAGCGAAAAAATCCTTTTCAGGTAATTTAACCGGGCTTGGAGAGACTGATAATAGCAGTCAATTGACATATTGGGGGAAAAACCATGCTTGACCGGAAACTGTTGACCCGGATTTTGGAAGAGGCTTTGCGCTATGGCGGAGACTGGGCGGAAGTCTATGTGGAGGAAAAGCGGAACAGCAGCGTGTTCTGCGAGGACAGCCGCATAGAGAAGATCAATCAGGGATTTGAACAAGGAGTCGGCATCCGCGTGGTGAAGGGTGAAAGAACCGCCTATGTATCGAGCAACCAGCTGGACGAAAGCGACCTGCTGCAAGCCGCCCGCTTGGCCGGGCAGAGTGTGAAAGGAAGCGGGGACCGGGAGAAGAGCATTCAGTTACACCAGGCTGCCGGGCACAATACCGCCGATTATTCCCGGCCGGCGGAAGCTATAAATATTGATAAAAAAGTGGAGTTGGTCATGTCGGCTGACCGGGCCGCGCGGGGGTGCGGAGCCCCAATCCGGCAGGTCAGCATCGGCCTGGCCGATCTGAGCAAATCGGTGCAGATAGCCAACAGCTGGGGAGAGGTTGTTGAGGAGCTGGTCAACCGGGTTAGATGGAGCATAAACGCTATAGCCGCCCGGGATTCGTTAATTCAAACCGGTTCCGCTTCCAGCGGCGGCACCTGCGGTTGGGAGCTGCTCAATAAAGCTTCCCTGACCGGGCAGGCTGCCCAGGCGGCCGAACTGGCTTTGAGAATGCTGGATGCCGAACCGGCTCCGGCCGGCCGTATGCCGGTGGTTATGGCTGCGGAAGCGGGAGGAACCATGGTCCATGAGGCCTGCGGACACGGCCTGGAAGCGGATCTGGTGCAAAAGGGGCTGTCGGTTTACTCCAAAAAAGGAGCGCTGGTAGCCGCCCCCGGGGTTAGCGTGGTTGACGACCCCACCCTGGAGGGACGCTATGGCAGCTATAGATTTGACGATGAGGGCTCACCGGCCCGCCCCACCTATTTGATTAAGGACGGGGTTCTGGAGGACTATCTATACGACCGTGTGTGCGCCGGGCGCGAAGGGCGCCGGGACAGCTGCAACGGGCGGAGGGAGTCCTACCAGGATAAACCGATTCCCCGAATGAGCAATACTATGATTATGCCCGGGAAGGATGATCCCGAAGAAATAATCAGATCGACCCCCAGCGGGCTGCTGGTAAAAAAGATGGGCGGCGGCCAGGTGAACACCATAAACGGTGACTTTGTATTTGACGTTCAGGAGGGTTATCTGATTCAGAATGGCCGGATTGGCCCCCCGGTTCGAGGAGCCACCCTTACCGGCAACGGTCCCCGGGTATTGATGAACATTGACCGGATCGGAAGCGATCTGGGTTTCAGTATAGGCGTATGCGGCAAGGACGGGCAGGGAGTTCCGGTGGCCGACGCCCAGCCCACCATCAGGATCAAGGAATTGGTAGTGGGGGGCACAGCCGGCCGGGGGCCGCAGAAGCTGTATGCCTTTAGCGGCCGGCCCGGGTTTTAAGCGCTCAGCTTTAAAGGAAGTAGGTAAAGATAATGGAGTCATCTTTCAGCCAGGTGGGAGAGAAGGTTTTACAGTCCGCCCGAAACCGGGGCCTGACCGGCGAGGTTTTTATTATAAAAGGCCGGGAGCTTTCTATTGAGGTCCGCAACGGAGAGGTGGAAACCTTGAAACAGGCCGAAGAGAGCGGCATGGGGATAAGGATTATCGACCGGGGGCGACTGGGCTTTACCTTTACCACCGACCTGTCTCCGCAAGCCGCGGAACAGGCGGTAGGGGACGCCGCCCGCCAGGCCGGGTACAGCGCTGGGGACAAACCTTATGAAATCCCGGATGGCCAGGGGGTCAGCTATGCGACGTTACCCCTTTTCGATCCGGCCATAGGCCGGGCCTCCCTTGATGACAAGATAGGCCTGGCCAGGGATTTGGAGACCAAAGCCCGGGAACTGGATAAAAGGGTAGCACGCCTGGACAGTTCCGCTTACCAGGAGACCGAATACAGTGTCTTGTTGATGAACACCCGTGATATATACGCTTTCAAGAAGGTCAACCTTTGCGGCGTCAATGTATCCCTGGTGGCGGAAGCAGGAGACGATGTGCAGAGCGGGTTTGCTTTTATGGTCCGGCGCCGCTTTGATGAACTGGATACTTCGAGCATAGCCCGGGAAGCGGTTGAAGGGGCGGTGGATTTGCTGGGAGGGCAACCCCTGGCCACCGGGCAGATGCCTTGCGTAATGGACCCCTATGTGGTTACCAGGTTTTTAGCGGTATTGGCCCAGATGCTCGATGCCGACGCGGTGTTTAAAGGCCGGTCTTTGCTAAAAGGCTGCCTGGGTGAGGATGTATTCAGCCCCTTGCTCACTATTGTCGACGACTCCCTGCTTGAAAACGGCATCGGAAGCACCCCGTTTGATTCTGAAGGAATGCCCGGTCAAAAGACTACGCTGGTGGATAAGGGTGTTTTGAGAAGCTACCTGGCGGATTATCTGACCGCGGTTCGTGAAAACTGCCCGGCCACCGGCAGCGCCCGCCGGGCCTCCTTCCGCAGCCTGCCCTCGGTGGGCAGCAGCAACCTTATTTTGCAGCCCGGACCAATGAAGCCGGGTGAGATGCTTAAAGCAGTCGGGCGGGGTTTTTATATTACCGATGTTATGGGAATGCATATGGTAAATCCGGTCTCCGGTCAATTTTCCGTGGGAGCCGCCGGCCGGCTCATTGAGGGCGGAGAACTGACCCGGGCGGTTCGCGGAGTAACCATTGCCGGCAACCTTAAGGAACTATTCCGCAATGTCGAAGCGGTGGGAAGCGATCTGAAATTTTACGGAGGGCGCGCGGCTCCCAGCCTTTGGCTTTCCCATCTGAGCGTAGCAGGTCAATAGAGGAGGACCATATATGGCAGCACGGATACTGGTGATAAACGGCCCCAATTTAAACCTTTTGGGCAGCCGGGAAAAAGACATATACGGCAGCCGGACCTTAAGTGAATTGGAAACGGAATTGAAAGAGGCAGCCAGGGATCTGGACCTGGAAGTGTCTTTTTATCAATCCAATCACGAGGGTGAATTGATCGATCGCATTCACCAGGCCGATAAAGAAAATTATCAAGTGCTTATCATCAATGCCGGGGCCCTCACCCACTACAGCATCGCCCTGCACGACGCATTAAAAGCGATCAGCCTGCCGGCTATCGAAGTACATATGTCCAATATCTACCGGCGGGAGGAATTCCGCCATAAATCATACGTATCGCCGGCGGCGGTGGGTGGCATTTTCGGGTTTGGGGCGATGAGTTATCACCTGGCCCTGGCCGCCGCGGCTCAATTATTGAAGGAAGTATAAGCAAACCCGGAGTCCCTGACAGGGTGGTGAACAGCATTAAACAGCGAATGGAAAAATTGCGCCGGGTGATGCAGGAAAAGGAATTGGATGCCTTTCTGATCACCAAGGCCGAAAATATATTTTACCTGTCCGGTTTTACCGGCGGCAGCGACGCCCGCTTGCTGATTGACGCCCGGGAGGCGATAATCCTTACCGATGGGCGCTACCTGGAACAGGCCGAACACGAATGCCCGGGATGGACTATTATCGAAGAAAAGCCCCCCGGATGGGGTGAATTGAGCAGGTTGGCCCGTCGCATCGAAAAGCTGGGCTTTGAAGCCCATGATATAAGCTACCAGGTTTACAGCCAGTTGGAACAAACCCTGCCCAGCGAGTTGATGCCCCAGGAAAATATGGTGGAAATGCTAAGGGCCTATAAAGAACCCGGGGAGCTCCATCGTCTGAGGGAGAGCGCCCGTATAGGAGACGAAGTATTCCGGGAATTGCTGGGTCATATCCGGGCGGGAGCCAGTGAAGCACAGCTGGCCCGGCAGATATCCTTTCTTTTGCGGGAAAAGGGCTGTAGTAAAGAATCTTTTGATACAATTGTATTGGCAGGGGAGCACGCCGCGCTGCCCCATGGCCATCCGGGCCAGCGCCTGCTGGCCGAGGGGGATATGCTTACCATGGACTTCGGCGGTTTTTTTGAATTCTACGCCGGGGATATGACCAGGACGGTCGCGGTGGGGAAGGCTTCCGAGCGTTTCCGGACGCTTTACCGGGTGCTGCTCGATGCCCAGATGGCTGCTCTGGATACGGTTAAAAATGGGGTGGAAGCGCGCCAGGTTGACCGGGCGGCCCGCGACGTTCTGCAAAAAGCTGATTTGGAATCCTATTTTAAACATTCGACCGGTCACGGCCTGGGGCTGGAAATACATGAGTACCCTTCCCTGTCCCAGCGCAGCGGGGCCGTGTTATATGAGAACATGGTGGTTACCATCGAACCGGGGATCTATATCCCCGGCTGGGGGGGAATAAGAATCGAAGACACGGTTGTGGTACAATCAAATGGATGTGAAATTATTACCCGGTCAGATAAGGGTTTATTAATAGTTTAATGGAGGGATAGGATGATTTCAGTAAACGATTTCAAAACGGGAGTTACAGTTGAGCTTGACGGACAGGCCTACCAGGTGGTGGATTTCCAGCATGTTAAACCAGGCAAGGGGGCGGCCTTTGTCAGAGCCAAATTAAAAAATGTAAAGACCGGAGGAGTTGTTGAAAAGACCTTCCGGGCCGGGGAAAAACTGGCCAAAGCCCATTTGGATCGCCGGGAAATGCAGTATTTATATAAAGATGGAGACGATTTTGTCTGTATGGACAACGAAAACTATGAGCAGATGAACATCAGCGCTGATTCTATCGGGGATGGGGTTAAATGGCTGCTGGAAAACATGAATATCGGGGTGCTCTTCTTCCAGGGCAATATTATCGGGGTAGATTTACCCAATTTTGTTGAAATGACGGTAGTGGACACCGAACCCGGCATAAAAGGCGATACGGCTACCGGCGCCACCAAGAACGCCACCCTGGAAACGGGAGCAGTAGTATCCGTCCCTCTGTTCGTCAATACCGGCGACCGTTTGCGAATCGACACCCGCTCCGGGCAGTACATGGAGCGCGTATAAACATCAACCGCTTATAAAAAAGGCGTGCCAGCAGGCACGTTTTTTTATTGGATAATTTTTTAGCATGCTTTTTTCCTTCGTCGAAAAAAATAATCCACAAGCCTGTATATGGCTGGTATGGTTTTTTTTATTTGAGGCGTATTTATAGTCTCTTGATGAAATAATAACTATACGCGAGAGAATTGTCTGAAGTAAAGGAGGATATATCATTGAGGGAAATAAGCAAAAAAATCAGTTATCTTCAAGGCTTGTGCGAGGGTATGAATATAGGGGAAAATACTTCCCAGGGCAAAATTATACTTGGAATTCTGGCGGTTTTGGATGATCTTGCCTTGGAAGCCCGGGAGCTGCGCGGCGGGCTGCGTGATTTTCAGGACTACTTACAGGATCTGGATGACGATATCTTTGAATTACAGGAGAGTATGATTGATGAAGATGATGAATATGAAAATGATGAGGACTACGTCGAGTTGACCTGTTCCAAGTGCGGAGAGGAACTGTACTTCGATGCAGAGATACTGGATGACGAAGATAAAATCGAGATCATCTGCCCGAGCTGCAATGAGGTGGTCTTCGTCCACGACGGCGCCTTCGATTTTGAACCTGCTATCATCGATGAGGAAGAGGAAGAAAAGGGGACCAGCCGGGTGCATTCGTAATTAGACACCCTAAAAGCGACTCAATACCGGGACGCACCTTAAATGGTTCGTCCCAGAGCGTCGACAAAAGCGAATAGGCTGCGTTGCTCAACAGGCCCGCTCAATCAACGTACGATTGTACGTCTCAATCGCGGGCCTATCTCGCGCCTTGCTCTTCACTTCCGTCGCTCGCTCTGGCAGCTTGTAGACTTTGTCTACAAGTTAGGACGCACCTTAAACGGTTCGTCCTTTTTTACTGCTCTGGCTGCTTTCGGTCTATACACCTTGATTACCCGGGGCCCTTTTTTTGTAACCCAAAATCTCATGTTACAAAAAGAAGGGCCCCGTATAACATGTGGCTGTCTTCCCTGATGCATTATTTACACTGGAATATTTTACGTGCAATGCCATATCTATTGTATTGCAAGGTGGTGTTGTCAGATGAAGAATTCTCCGGCAACCAAAGGGGTGAAGGAGGTGCTTGCCTACCTTCCGCCCGGCCTGGAAAAAATACTGCAATATCTTGACGAAAAGGACTGCCGGGAATTGGAAGAAATCCGGCTGCGCGTTGGGCGGCCCCTGCTTTTGCGCATAAATGACCGGGAATGCACCCTGGACAACAAGGGGCGGATTCATCATGAACCGGACCGGGGATATACGGTAAGCGAGGATGACCTACGCCGAACCGTAGCTTGTATAATGGACAATTCCCTCTATGCCTTTGAGGAAGATATCAACCGGGGCTTTATAACCATACCCGGGGGCCACCGGGTGGGTTTGGCGGGACAGGTTTTGGCTCAGGGGGGAGAGGTCAGGAGGGTTAAAGATTTCTCCAGCCTGTGCATACGCCTGGCCCGAGAAGTATTGGGATGTGCCAGCCCGCTTTTCAACCTGGTTTGCCCCCGGCCCCGGGAGGTCTTAAACACCTTGATCATATCGCCTCCGCGCTGCGGCAAAACCACCATTTTGAGGGATCTGGCCCGCTTCCTGTCATCAGGCGGCAGCTCATGGCCGGGCTGCAATGTGGCTTTAATAGATGAACGCTCTGAATTGGCTGGCTGTTACCAGGGGATTCCCCAGCTAAACGTAGGCCCGCGCACCGATGTTCTGGATGGCTGCCCCAAACACCTGGGAATGGGTATGGCCTTGCGGGCTTTATCACCCCGGGTGATAATAACCGACGAATTAGGCAGCCGGGAGGATGTAGACGCGGTGCGGGAATGTGTCAACGCGGGGGTGCAGGTTATAAGTACGGTGCACGCTTCCAGCATGGAGGAACTCCAGAAGAGGCCCATGCTTAAGGAACTGCTTAATTTAAAGGTTTTTTCCCTGGCCGTATTCCTTTCGCGCCGTCAGGGTCCGGGCAGCCTGGAAAGCCTGGTGAGGATGAACGATTATGCTGATTAAAATACTGGGTGCGGCCTTAATAGTATCCGGTCTTGGAGGTTGGGGCCTTTATGGAGCCCGCCGCTTAAGGGAGCGGGCCCGGCATCTCCAAGAATTGAGTATGGCCTTTGGATACCTGGAAAAAGAAATTACCTGCATTTACAACCCCCTCCCCCTGGCCCTGGCCCATACCGCAAGATTCGCGCCGGAGCCGGTGGCCCAGCTCTTTTCGGTAAGCAGCGGTTTGCTGCAGGGCCGGTCCGGAATGACCGCACGGGATGCCTGGTTGAAAGGGGTTGAAAAGCTGTCCCGGCTTTCACCGCTGGAAGAAGAAGATCTCTTGCTCATCCAAAGCGCCGCCGATCAACTGGGGGCCTCTGACGCTTCCGGGCAGCGCAAGTTCTTGAGCTTGATTCAAGAGCACCTGAACATGGCCGAACAGACGGCCCGGAACCGGGCCCAGGTCGAACAAAAGCTCTATGCCTATGGAGGTTTCATTGCCGGTCTGGTAGTGGTTCTCCTGCTCATATAAAAAAGGGGGGACGGTGATTCAATGAATATCGATATCATTTTCCGCATTGCCGGAATCGGCATTCTGATTTCGGTTCTGTCAATTGTTCTGAAGCAGGCGAAAAAGGAGGAACAAGCCGAAATGCTTACCCTGGCCGGGGTAGTGGTGGTTTTGATCATTGTAGTTCAGCTGATGAGCCAGCTTTTTACGGTGGTGCGCTCCGTTTTCAGTCTGTGAACCGTTTGCTGCTAGTACTCGGTTAACCCTAATTCTGTTTAGCGGTCCATATTGACATGAAGGGGAGAAGGCTGTGGAGATCGCCCAAATCGTAGGACTGGCCCTGGTTACAACCATTATGCTGCTTATTCTCAGGCAGGAACGGCCAGTAATGGCGGTGCTTTTGAGCGTTGCTTTCAGCGTGATGATATTCCTGCTTATGATGGGTAAATTGGGCTCTATCATCAACTTGATGAAAGAGTTGAGCCGCCGGGCCGAGGTAAACTACTTTTTTATGGCGACGGTGATCAAGATACTGGGAGTTGCTTATTTGGGGGAATTCGCCGCTTCTATCTGTCAGGACGCGGGGGAGAACGCAGTAGCCAAGAAAGTCGAGTTTGCAGCCAAGATCATCATCGCGGTTTTAGCCCTGCCGGTAATGGTGGCCATACTGGAATCGCTGCTCCAACTGCTGCCCAATTAGCACTGGCTCTAATATTACCGGGAAAACCGTAAAAGACGGTGGCCAGGCTGTCACCGATGCTATTAAAGGAAAGGGGGTGCCCATTCATGAAAAGGAAGCTGGCCGCTTTATTTCTGCTCTGCCTAATGCTAATGCTGGCTCCCAACCTGGCCGCAGCCGAGGAAACCGGGGATGCCAGCCAACCCGCTTTCACCTTTCAAGATGCTATGCAGAGTATGGATCTGGGCGCCCTGGAAGACTACAAGCAAAAGGTCGACAGCGAACTGGGTAAATATATCAGTGATAAATCACTGAGCCAGTGGTTTCTGGATTTTGTAAAAGGGGACTGGGATTTTGATGCCGAAAGCACCGGCCAGTTCCTGTTAAAGAAGTTCCTGGGGGAAATAATGGCCAACTCCAGTTTGCTGGGCAAGCTCATTCTGTTATCGGTCCTGGCCGCCCTGCTTATCAACCTGCAGAATTCCTTTTCCGGGGGAGTAGCCAGGATATCCTACTGGGCCTGCTACCTGGCCCTGGCGGTTTTGGCTCTGGCCTCCTTTCGCACCGTGCTGCAGATCGGCCATCAGACCATAGATACCATGTCGGACTTTATGCTGGCCATGCTGCCGCAAATGCTGGTATTGACCGCCGGCCTGGGCAATGTAAACGCTTCGGTGATGCTGTTTCCCATACTTATGTCGGCCGCCACCGCCTTTGCCGCCGCCATAAAGAATATCGTGTTTCCCCTCATCATCATGTCGGCTGTTTTAAGCATAGTAAACCACCTCTCAGACAGCCTTAAGGTGGAAAAAATGAGCAAGTTTTTCACCCAGATGGCCCAGATTTCACTGGCCTTTTTCCTGACCCTGTTTGTGGGCATCCTGACTCTGCGCGGTCTTTACGCCTCGGTGCTCGACAAAGTAACCCTGCGCACCACCAAGTTTGTAACCGACAACGCCATACCGGTGGTCGGTAAAATCTTTTCCGATACGGTTGAGGTGGCGGCCGGCTACGTGGTAATGCTCAAACAGGCTCTGGGTGTTTTCGGAGTTTTAATGGTTTTGGGGATAATACTCCTGCCCCTGCTTAAAATCGCGGCTATTGGTCTTATCTACCGGGTGTCGGCGGTTCTGGCCGAACCGCTGGGAGATTCTAAAACAGCCACCATACTGGAGAGTATGAGCGCCCATATTTTCCTCATGCTGGCTGCGGTAGCCGCCGTGGGCCTGATGTTTTTAATCATGATCGCTATTATGGCCGGCATGGCCAACGGATTCGCCATGCTGCGCAATTAGGAGGCCTATATGAGCACTCTGGCTGAAATTGTCAAACACGTGATGATTATCATCGTCATAACCAGTTTCCTGGAGTTGATGCTGCCGGAAGGAGGCATTAAGCCGTTTGTTCGCTTTGCCATCGGGCTCTTTGTAATCATTGCGGTATTAAATCCGGTCCTGGGCTATCTTTTCCAGGATCACGACTTTGAAATCAAATGGTGGGACGCCCAGTACCAGGTCGTCTCCAATCAGAATGAAGTAGAACAGAAGGGCCAGGCGCTGAAGGAGCAGATAAGCAGTGCGGGCAGCCATAACCTCAAGCAGAAGCTGGAGGGCCAGATCAATTCACTGGCCCAGTTGGTGCCGGGGGTGGCCGAGGTTACGAGCCAGGCCGAGCTTGATCGGGACGGCGGAATCAAAGCCTTGAGCTTAAGGGTCAAAGAGGAGCTTAAAGAATCGGAGCAGGAGGAGGTCACCCCGGCCTTGATTGATAAGCAAGTTGAGGAGAAGAACCGGGAGCAGATAAAAAACAAGCTGACCAGCCTTTTGCAAAATTTCTATGGGCTGGAAGACATTGAAGTGGAATTTATTTTTGAAGGAGGTTAAATGAAATGCTGGAGGAATGGATAAGGGAATGGAAAGCCGATGCCGGGAACAGGCCCTGGTTGAAGCTCTTCCGGGGCAAACACCTGCTGGTGGTCCTGGTCTGCCTGGGGATTCTGGCCTTGTTGTGGCCGATTACCTCAACCGAACCAGCCAAACAGGCAGTCGGCGATGCCTATCAATCAGAGGCCGGGGATTCGGCGCTTAAACACCAGACAGCGACTGCTTTGGAAGGGATATTAACCCAGATCTCCGGGGCGGGAAAGGTTCAAGTGAGCATAACCCTGGCGTCCGACGGCAGCAAGAGCTATGCCACCAACACCCGTCAGGAAAAGCGGACTATTGAGGAGAAGGACGTCAAAGGGACATCAAAGACTACGGTCGAGGAAAACACCAGCAATGACCTGTCCGTATCATCCGGCAACCCCTTGCTGCTTGAAAGCAAAGGCCCCGAAGTAATAGGCGTTTTGGTTGTGGCCGACGGGGCCCGGGATGCCGCAGTGCGGGAAAAACTTGCCCAGGCCACGGCCACCCTGCTGGACGTGCCCCTTTATAAAGTGCGGGTTATGCCCCGGGAAGGAGGAATATGATGATGGTATTTAATTTAGCCAACCGGCGCTTGTGGACGGCCGGCGCTGCCGTAGCAGTGTTTATCATCATGGTCTGGGCGATAGGCAGCCGCTTTGGCGCTCCGATCTCCCCGAGCAGTTCAGTGGCCGACCAGGATAAAAACCTGGAAAAGAGCATTGTGAGCAAACTGGAGGAGAAAAGGGGGCAAAAGGGATTTTTTGCTGAATACCGGATGGAAAGGGAAAGCCTGCGCGGCAAGCTTACTGAAATGTTGAGCAGAATCCAGAACGATCCGAGTGCTGATAAAGCGGTCCGCCAGGCCGCCTCCCTGCGCCTGGTCAATATCAGTGAAGACATGGAAAGGGAGATGAAGGCCGAAAACCTGATCAAATCCAAAGGTTATTCCGACTGCGTGGTGATCTTCCAGGACGATGCCACCAACGTGGTGATTTCCGCCAGCCAGTTGAGCAGCGAGCAGGAAACCGATATTCGCCAGACCATAGGAAAAACCAAAAATTCAAGCAAATTGCTTTTGACTTTGATTGAACCGTAGCAGTATATATATGGCAATATATATAGCTATATATAGCAGGGGGGAATCAAGACAGCCGATATAAAGGGCGAAGGGGCCATGTATACATCGATCCCGGCCATTGAAAAGATGCGCCATTATTTTTATAATAGTATAGAAGTGCTATTGATAGCATAGAGAACGGAACAGTATTTGCTCAGGCTAAGCCTGGGCCTATTTGTATTATGGAGAATTACCGAGAGAAACCGTCTGGAACGGATTATAATGTTGGAAGTAGGGGGAGGGACGTTATGGGCAAAATCAAGATAACCGACACCAGCTTGAGGGATGGGCACCAAAGTCTGTGGGCAACCCGGATGGCTACCGACGATATGCTGCCGGTGCTGGCGGCCCTGGATGACATCGGCTACCATTCCCTGGAGATGTGGGGGGGAGCCACCTTTGATGTGTGTATCCGCTATTTAAATGAAGATCCCTGGGAGCGCCTGCGCACGATTCGAGAAATAGTAAAGAAAACCAAACTGCAGATGCTGCTTAGGGGGCAATCCCTGGTGGGATACACCCATTATCCGGATGATATTGCCTACAAGTTTGTGGAAAAAGCAGCCGAAAACGGCATAGATATATTCCGGGTTTTCGATGCTTTAAACGATATTCGCAATCTGGAGGTGCCGATTAAAGCGGTTAAGCGAACCGGCAAACACGTCCAGGCCTGTGTGGTTTACACCATCAGCCCGGTTCACTCCAACCGGCAGTTTTTGGAAACCGCTTTGCGGCTGAAGGATATGGGCGCCGATTCGATCTGCATAAAGGATATGGCGGGGCTTCTGGCTCCCTATGCCTCATTTGAACTGGTCAGCCTTTTTAAACAGAATCTGGGCCTGCCGGTGCAGTTACATACCCATTATTACGGCGGACTGGCCATAGCGACCCTGATAAAGGCGGCGGAAGCCGGGGTGGATATGATCGACACGGCCAGCGTGCCCATGGCTTTCGGTTCTTCCCAGCCTCCGGTCGAGACGGTGGTGCGGGTTTTGCAGGAATCGGAATGGGATACCGGCCTTGATCTGCATAAATTGTTCGAAATTGCCAATCATTTTGAACAGATAAGAAAACACAAGGGCTTTGAACGGGGGGTAACCCGCATAACCGACATGCAGGTGTTTGAGCATCAGATTCCCGGCGGCATGATAACCAACCTCTATTCCCAGCTGGAGGAGCAAAAGGCCGCCGACCGGATTGATGAAGTCCTGGCGGAAATACCAAAAGTCAGAGAAGACCTGGGTTATCCGCCCCTGGTGACGCCCACCAGCCAGTTGATCGTTATTCAGGCAGTGGCCAATATTCTGGCCCGGGAGCGTTATAAACTCTGTTCCCGCGAAGTCAAGCAATATGCCCGGGGCTTCTACGGCAAACCCCCGGCGCCGCTCAGAGAAGAAGTCCTGAAAAAAATTGTCGGCGAGGAAGAGATTATTAGCGTGCGGCCGGCTGACCTGCTGGAACCGGGCTGGGAGAAAGCCGTGCAGGAAACGGCCCGCTGGTCGGAATCGGAGGAAGACGCCCTTACTTACGCCCTGTTCCCGCAGCCGGCCATCAAGTTTTTTGAATATCGAAGGGACATGGGGCTGGAAGATATACCCCAGATTCAGACCACTGATGAAGTAGCGGCGGGAATGGCGGTAGAGGAGAAGATCGCGGCCGCCCCACCGCGCCCGGCCCCCGCTAGGATTAAGAAGAGATTAGCTGTAGAGGGAGATGAGGACATGAACATCGATGATATAAGAGAACTGATGCTGATGCTGGATCAGAGCAGCATCGTAGAAATGGAAGTGGAGAAGGACGGTTTTCGGGTGATGCTGAAGAAGCCGGGGGCCCAGCAGGGTTCGCCGGCCCCGGCCGCCGCTCCCCGGGAAGCCGCTCCGGCTCCGGTCTATGCAGAACCGGCGGCCGCTGAAATCCCGGAAAACCTGGTAGAGGTGGTGGCGCCTATGGTGGGCACTTTTTATGCCGCTCCATCGCCGGACGCCAGCCCCTACGTGCGGGTGGGAGAACAGGTCAAACCCGGGCAAACCCTTTGCATAGTAGAGGCCATGAAGCTGATGAATGAAATAAAGTCAGAAGTATCCGGGGTTATCGCAGGCATACTGGTGGAGAATGGCGAACCCGTCGAATATGGCCAGATAATGTTTGTCATTGAAGAAGATTAGAGGTGATCGATTGTTATCCAAGGTCTTGATAGCCAACCGGGGCGAAATAGCGCTTCGGATTATCAGAGCCTGCCGGGAAATGGGAATAAAGACGGTGGCGGTCTATTCTGTAGCCGACCGGGACAGCCTGCACGTAAAGATGGCTGACGAATCGGTATGTATTGGAGCAGCGCCGGCCCGGGAGAGTTATTTGAACATGCCCAACGTGATCCAGGCGGCCTTATCGCGGGGAGCCGATGCCATACACCCCGGCTACGGTTTTCTGGCCGAAAACGCTTATTTTGCATCCTTGTGCGAAACCCATAATCTCCAATTCATCGGTCCCAGCGCGGAAGTTATTGAACTGATGGGCGACAAGGTAAAAGCCCGGGAAGTGGTCAGCCGGGCCAACGTACCCCTGGTTCCGGGCAGTCCGGGAGCGGTCGGCGATTATCATGAAGCCCTGGCTATAGCCAAACAAATCGGTTATCCGGTGATTATTAAAGCTTCCGCCGGCGGGGGAGGACGGGGAATGCGCCTGGCCCACAATGACGCTTCATTGCAGGAGGCCCTGGACATGGCCCGCATGGAAGCGGGAGCCGCCTTTGGCAACAATGAGATATATGTGGAAAAGTACATAGAGGAGCCCCGTCACATTGAAATTCAAGTGCTGGGAGATAAGTTCGGCAACATCGTGCATCTGGGTGAACGGGACTGCTCCCTGCAGAGAAGGCATCAAAAGCTTTTGGAAGAGTCTCCGTCGCCCTTTGTTGATGAGCCGATGCGTCAGGAGATGGGGCGGGTGGCTGTGGAAGCAGCCCGCTCAGCCGGTTATTTCAGTGCCGGCACGGTTGAATTCCTGGTTGATAAAAACCGCCATTTTTACTTTATTGAAATGAACACCCGTATTCAGGTTGAGCACCCGGTTACCGAAATGGTCACCGGCATCGATATCGTCAAGGAACAGATTAAAATAGCGGCCGGGGAAAGATTGAACCTGACCCAGGATGATATACGGCTCAACGGGTGGGCTATGGAATGCCGGATCAACGCTGAAGATCCGGCCAGTGACTTCCGGCCCTGCCCGGGAAGCGTCACTCTCTACCTTCCGCCCGGCGGGCCGGGAGTGCGGGTCGATTCGGCCGTATACCCCGGCTATAACATACCGCCTTATTACGACTCCATGGTGGCTAAACTCATCGTCTGGGGAGCCGACCGGGATGAGGTCATAGCCCGGATGCGCCGGGCCCTAAGCGAATTTCAAATAGGTGCTATTGAAACCACCATCCCTTTTCATTTACAGGTACTGGGCAACGCGTTTTTCATAAGGGGCGAGGTCTACACCAACTTTATCCAGCGGCGCATGGCTGATGGATAAGCATATTACCAACCTGAATACTGCTTAATTTGATAATATTACTAAATCTCTGGTACAATACGGTTAAGGATACCAACATAAATTATCTGGAGGTGGACTGATCATGGAAATGCAGAAATCTGAACTAAATAGTGAGCTCGGAGTTGTACGCATAGCGGATGAGGTCGTTTCTACGGTCGCCGGCTTGGCAGCCATCGATGTTGATGGAGTATCATCGATGAGTGGCGGCTGGGGAACCGAGTTGGTAGAGAAGCTCGGGCGCAAAAACTTTGGAAAAGGAATCAAGGTTGAGGTAAATAATCAGGAAACCAAAATAGACATCTTCGTTATCATTGACTATGGCTACGAAATACCCAAGGTGGCAGAAATCGTTCAAAAAGAAGTCAAAGTGGCGGTCGAAACCATGACCGGATTAACTGTAACCGCGGTTAACATACACGTTGTGGGCGTTTCCATCAAAAAAGAAGATAACGCCGAGATCGACTTAGACTAAGCTGTGTTCGAGTGATACCGACGTAATTTTATTGACGCTCTGACCCCCTGTCCAGGCAGGGGGTTAAGTAATTAGCTTGAAGAGGTGATTTGATGTCCAGTTGGTGGCGCTTTGTAATGATATTGTACAACCTTCTCCTGCTGGTGCTGGCTGCGGTGGCCGTAGTGGCAGCACTGGGAAGGCCTGAACCGGTCAATTACATAAACCTGGCCCTTTCTACCCCGGAAAACCGTATAATATTCGGCACCTGCGCCGTGGTACTGGTGGTTGTGGCGCTTACCGCTCTGGTTTCCGCCCTTAAATACGAAGACCCGGGTAAAACGGTTACCGTTGACCAGAGCCTGTCCGGCAATGTTTCAATCACCGTTCCCGCCATTAACGTGATAATAATGAAGGCCGTAAAAAAAGTTCCCGGCATTCGCGACATCAAGCCCACGGTGACTGAAGGCCCGGGCGGTCTTATCGTCAAACTGCACATGATGATCAACCCCGACCACAGTGTTCCTGAGATGTGCCAGCAGGTCCAGGAAATTGTAAGGCAATACCTCGAAGAGACCGGGGGGTTAAAAGTGTCCGAAGTCAGGATCCTGGTGGATGACTTTAACATCTCCAACCGGAATGCCGGGGCTTAAGGGGGCTTTTTTATGTGGGAAAAATTATTTCAGGATATTCTCGAACAACACCGGGGCAAGCTTATCGGCGTAGTAGTGGGTTTGGTAGGAGCCGTTTTGATCCTCACCTTCGGCTTCTGGCGCTCACTTTTTGTTATTTTCTGCATTGTTGTCGGGTACTTTATAGGAAAACGAATTGACGACAACCAGAGCTTCGACAGCCTCATTAAAAAATTCATGGGAGACAAAGATTGACAGCGAAAGGGGATATCATTGAGCAGGAGAAAGGCTCGTGAGCTTGCTTTTAAGGTTCTATTTCAGGTGGACCAGGTGGGGGCTGAACCGCGTAAAGCCTTCAGCTATCTGCTGGGGGAAAACAGTCTGGCCGATAAGGAAAGGGATTTTTCCTGGAGCCTGATCGAAGGTTGTTTGATGTCGATTGATGAAATAGACGCCGGCCTGGCGCGCTATTCCAGGGATTGGAGCCTGGACCGGATGTCATCGGTGGACCGGAATATTATGCGCATGGCTTCTTATGAAATACATAATACGGAGCGCGGCCAGGCGGTCGTGGCTATAGATGAAGCGATTGAAATCGCCAAGAAATATGGCGACGAAAGTTCGGGCAGCTTTGTAAATGCCATCCTGGACAAGGTTCTGGGTGAAAGAGAATGACTTATTATTTAGGCATTGATACCAGTGCCTACACGACCTCTCTGGCCTTAGTAGATGAAACAGGCCAGATTTTTTCTGATGAGCGGCTTATGCTGCAGGTGGAGCGGGGCAAGCGGGGTTTAAGACAATCAGAAGCCTTATTTGGGCATGTCAAAAACCTCCCCAAGCTGGTTGAAAGACTTAAGCCCGAAGTATTCCGGCAAGTAAAAGCGGTTGCGGTAAGCGCCTATCCCCGCCCGGTTGAAGGAAGCTACATGCCGGTTTTTTTGGCCGGAGCGGCTACTGCCCGCACCCTGGCCGCCGCTCTCGGGGTTCCCTTGTTCCAAGTGAGCCACCAGGAAGGCCACGTGCGGGCCGGAATGGCGGGCAACCCGGAACTCAACCAGGCCAATGGCCTGCTGGCCGTGCATTTTTCCGGGGGGACTTCGGAAATTTTAAAGATCGGACCCGGCCAAGGTCATTGCTATGATATAGAGATGACTATGACCGGAAACGACTTGCACGCCGGACAACTGGTGGATCGAGTAGGAGTTGCCCTGGGACTTCCCTTTCCGGCGGGAAGAGAAATGGAAAAACTGGCCCTCCAATCGGACGGAAAGAGGAAGATACACCTGCCTTCCTCGGTAGGTGGCAAGGGCTTCTCTTTTTCCGGGGCGGAAACCCGGGCCATGCAGTATATCAGGGAAGGAATACCTCCCGAGGATATAGCCTTTGCCACCCTGCGGGTTATTGCCAACACCCTGGAAAAGGCTTTAATCCGGGAATGCCAGCGATTAAACCTGGGACAGGTACTACTGGTGGGAGGGGTAATGGCCAACTCTATTATAAAAAAGAGGCTCAAGTCCCGCCTGGAGCACCAGGCGGTGGGTATAAAACTGTTTTTCGCCGAACCATTTCTGAGCTCCGACAACGCTGTCGGGGTTGCCTTGCTGGCCTCTGATTTGGAACGGTAAAGATTGCTGGGGGTAGATGTGTTGAAAAAAACTAACATTCTGTACGGCAAAGGCATTGCCGATAAGGTTTTAAAAGAGGTGGCCAAGGAGGTTCAGGAGTTAAAGACCAGAGAGATAGTGCCCCTGCTTATGACTGTTGAGGTGGGGGAAAACGCGGCCTCCCGGGTTTATGTGACTTCCCAGCGCCGGACCGCCGAGAGCATCGGTATTAATTTTGAGCTGATGGAATATGCCGCGGGCACCTCGCAAAAGCGTTTGTTCAATATTATAAAAAACATCGATGAAGACTCCTATATCAACGGGGTCATACTGCAGATGCCGCTCCCCGAGCATATCGATTCCAAACTGGCCCAGTGGGCTATTCCCACCCGCAAAGACATCGAAGGGGTCACTCCCTACAATCTGGGCCGCATGTTTTTAGGCGTCCCCGGTTTGATGCCCTGCACGGCTCAAGCCGTTGTGGCCATGATCAAATCCACCAGTGTAGATCTCAAGGGCAAAGAGGTCACCATTGTCGGCCACAGCGATATAGTGGGCAAACCCACCGCCATAATGCTTTTGCATGAACAGGCCACGGTGACCATGTGCCATGTAGCCACCGCCGAACGGGGGCTCCTGGAGGAGCATGTCAAAAGGGCGGAAATACTGGTAGTGGCAGTAGGCAAACCCGGTGTAATAAAAGGGGAATGGATCAAACCGGGAGCTATTGTCATCGATGCCGGCATCAACACGGTCAACGACAAGATTGTCGGTGATGTGGAATTTGAAGCAGCCCGGGAAAGGGCCGCCTTTATCACCCCGGTGCCCGGCGGGGTCGGGGCCGTCACTGTTGCTTACCTGATGAAGAACACCGTTGAAGCGGTGCGCTGGCAGACCAGCGAAGGCCAGGGGGAATAATTGATGGAGGCCATAAGCGGAGCGCAGATTGCCGGAGAGATTAAAGCCCGGCTGCACAATGACAACGCCGGTCAGGGCCTTATGCCGTGCCTGGCGGTTATTCTGGTAGGCTCCCAGGAAGACAGCGCCATGTATGTCAGGCTCAAAGAAAAAGCCACTCTGGATGTAGGGGGGCGGTTTTGCCTGGAGACTCTTCCGGAAGCCGTCAGCGGCCCTGCCTTGCTGGAGTTGATAGAGCGGCTCAACCGGGATGACACGGTTGACGGCATTATTCTGCAGCTTCCGCTGCCTGAGCATCTGGAACCACAGCGGGAAATTTTTTTAAAGGCCATTGATCCGCTAAAGGATGTTGACGGATTTCACCAGGAAAACCGGGGCGGCCTCCTGGGCGGGGAACCGGCCTTTACGAGCTGTGCGGCTCTGGCCTGCCTGGAAGTTATAGAAAGATATGCCCAGCCGCTGCGGGATAAAAGGGTGCTGCTGGTTGGTGAATCCTTTGACCTGATCATGCCCCTGGCGCTGCTGTTAATGAAGGCCCGCTGCCGGGTTACGGTCCTTCCCGAACCGCCCGGGGAACTTTTGGACAACTGCGATATTGCGGTTATAGAAAAGGGCGGAGCCGGGATCATAAAGAGCCTGGGGCAGGATGGCCCCGGTCTGGTATTGGATGCCGGGTTTTACGTAACTCAGCAGGGGCTGCAGGGGAACGCCGACCGGGAGCGGCTCTCCCGGTATTCCGGCCGCCTGCTTCCGGTCCCCGGAGGCATGGGCCCCATTCTCATCGCCAAGCTGATGGAAAACGTAACCCTGGCTGCCAGAAGGAGAGCTGCATGCAGGAATTCCTGACCGTAAGCGCCTTAAATCAATACATAAACCGGCTGTTAGAGAACGACGAGCTTTTGCAGGACTGCTGGCTCAAAGGGGAAATATCGGGCTGCAAGCTGTACCAGCAGTCCGGGCACCTCTATTTTACCCTTAAAGATGAGGAAAGCGCCGTCAGCTGCGTCATGTTCAAAAGCCGGGTTCGCTCCCTCAAGTTTAAACCCCAGGATGGGCAGGAAGTTTTGCTGCGGGGCAGCCTGGCCGTCTTTGGACGCCAGGGAAGATACCAGGTGTATGTGCAGGAAATGCAGCCCTACGGCGTGGGCGGAATCCTGCTGCTCCTGGAAAGACTTAAAAAGGACCTGGAAAGCCGCGGCTACTTTGCCCCGGAAAAGAAGCAAGCACTGCCGGCCCTGGCCAACCGCATAGGCATTGTCACCTCTCAGGACGGGGCGGCTTTGCGGGATATGGTCCGCATTCTAAGGCAGAGGCACCGGCGGGTTGACATTATTCTGGTGCACAGCGCCGTTCAAGGGGCTGAGGCTCCCCGGGAACTGGCCCGGGGCATCGCTCTCTTAAACCGCTTTGCCCAGGTGGACATCATCATCGTGGGGCGGGGCGGGGGAGCTCTGGAAGACTTGATGGCTTTCAATACCGAAGAAGTGGTAAAGGCCATATATGAATCGCAAATACCGGTAATATCGGCCGTAGGTCATGAAATAGACTTCACCCTGGCTGATTGGGCGGCTGATCTGAGGGCCGCCACCCCCAGCCAGGCCGCTCAACTGGCTGTGCCGGATATGAGCGTGCTGGAGCAGGAGCTGCTAAACCGGCAAAAAAGGATGCAGCGAGCTCTGGAACGGCGTCTGGCTTATTGGGACGAATGCCTGGACCGGATCATGGGCAAGAAGCTGTGGCATGAGCCGGAAGCCTTGTTTAAGGATAAATGGGAACTTTGGCAGGCCAAGCGCGAATCTTTGATAAAACTGGCCCAGGCTACGCTAAAGGAAAAGGAGAACCGGTTGGCCCTGGCGGCCCGCTCTCTGGACGCTTTAAGTCCCTTAAAAGTCCTGGAACGGGGATATGCGGTGGTAAGCAGGGAAGGGCATATTGTGAAGAGCGGTGGCGAAACGCAAATCGGCGACCGTCTGACCGTGGCTTTAAACGATGCCGATCTTCAAGTTGTAGTGGAGAGTAAGGAGCGGAAACTGCGCTATGGATAAAATGAAATTTGAAGAAGCTCTAAACCGCTTGGAAGAACTGGTGGAAAAGCTGGAATCCGGTGAGCTGGATTTAGAGGCCTCGATCAAGACTTTCCAGGAGGGTATTACCTTAAGCCTGTTTTGCCAGAAAGAGCTGCAGCAGGCCCAGGGGCGCGTTCAGCGCCTGGTTGAAAGCCTGAACGGCGAGTTGGAGCTCAGCGACCTTGATGTTTAGCATACTTGTTCCGAAGAGTTGGGATGAAGGTGCCTGGAAACTACCAGGAGAATATCTTCGGATTTGCCCCGGGGAGGGTTAAGTAATGGAATTTGACTGCCAACAATTCCGGCAGGAACTGCAGAAACGCAAGGAGTTTGTAGATAGCTGCCTGGAGCAATATTTGAGTGACAGGGATGCTTTTCCTCCGGTAATCCACCAGGCCATGCATTATGCGGTATTCAACGGGGGAAAGCGGCTGCGGCCCATTCTGGTCTTTGAAGGAGCGAGCCTGGCTGGAGGAGACCGTTCGTCAGTAGTTCCGGCGGCCTGTGCCCTGGAGATGATCCATTCCTATTCCCTGGTTCACGACGACCTGCCGGCTATGGACGACGATGACTTCAGGCGGGGAAAGCCCACCTGCCACCGGGTCTACGGCGAAGCCAACGCCATACTTACCGGTGATGCGCTGTTAACCCGGGCCTTTGCCATGCTGGCCCAAAATAGGCAGATACCCGGGGTGGACCCGCTGCGGGTTCTGAGAGTCATTGAAGAAGTGAGCCAGGCGGCGGGCAGCCGGGGAATGGTGGGGGGACAGGTTCTGGATCTGGAAAGTGAAGGCAAAATTTTGGATGAACCGGGCCTGGAAACCATCCACCGCCTCAAGACCGGGGAGCTCTTTAAAGCTGCGCTGCGAGCCGGAGCCCTGCTGGCCGGTATGGACGAAGCAAAATTGAATTGCCTGGATAGTTATGCCCGGGGTTTTGGTCTGGCTTTTCAGATTACCGATGATATTTTAGACGTCAAAGGCGATGAAGCTCTAATCGGCAAACCGGTGGGAAGCGACGAAAAGAATAATAAGATAACCTATCCCCGGCTCTACGGCCTGGAAGGAGCCTGCGTCCTGGCCCGGGAAAACGTCGAAGCCTGTCTTAACAGCCTGCAGGGATTCGGTGAGTCAGCCGATTTTCTGCGCCGCCTGGCCTTATTTTTGCTGGAAAGGGACAGTTAGGGTTAGACCATAACGTATATTTATCAGGCAGATGCAACGGGGGCTACGATATATGCCGTAAATGGGAGCATTTTTGATTAAAATGGCTGACTGGCATGAAATCGAGCCCTGTGCTATAATATCTTATCGACAGCAACCGGTCAGTAGGTTGCAGTATTCTAGTCAATCTTATCAGTTTCGAAGACGGGCCTAAAAATCCGTTCCGGGCACATCGATGAAGATTCTGGTATCGGCTTGTGACGCCCAGTCAGGGGTCGTTGCTGGGAGTTAAGGGTGCTGGGGCACCCCGCAATGGCATGCGGGACTGACCCCTTCATTCGTGGAGGCTCATCAATGAACTTGGTGAGAAAACCTGCATTTGGTAGCTGCTGGGTGCAGTGTAGCCTGCCTTGAGTGGCGGCGGCGGATAGGCATATAAGGGGGATAACGACCTTGGCCAGGGTCCTATCGCCCGCTTTGAAACCGGTGTCTGCAAAAGAGGCTAGAACTGATGTGGATTGTTGGGGAAAACCCCTAGACTGAGTGTCGGGCGCACGGTTCGGCGAGGATTAAAGTGCGTACTAAGTGGCAATCCAGCCCCGCCAGCGGCAACGCGGCGGAGCGGGCATAAAGGGAAACCGCCCTCTTGGCAACAACTGGGACGCCCGCTGGGAAAACCTGCTGGACCTATGTCGCAGCGTTTACTCGCTGAACAACCTCTGGCCGGTGTTAGTCAACCAAAAAGGGAAGTTGACATTGTTTGGAACCATAAACCGCAAAAACTTGATATCCGGGTTGCTGATCGCGTTTATCACTTTTTTTATAGCCCTGGTGGTAAATCTCGGGTCGCAGGTTTTGGTTGAAGTTGTAAACGACCTTATTCTGTCGTTACTCCTTCTGTTGCTGATTATTTTTCTAGGGATAGTTTTTGACATAATTGGAACTGCCGCTACCGCTGCCGAAATGCCGCCTTTCAATGCCAGGGCGGCAAAAAAAATATCTGGAGCCAGGCAGGCGGTAAAAATAATTAAAAATGCTCACCTGGTAGCCAATTTCTGTAACGATGTGGTGGGAGATATCGCCGGGACTCTGAGCGGGGCGCTGGGCGCCGGGATTGTCATAAGCCTGGCCCGGCAGTTTACCCTCCTCGATCTGACCCTGGCGGGCGCGGTGATGACCAGCCTGATCGCTGCTCTGACCGTAGGGGGCAAGGCATTTGGAAAGATTTTAGCCCTAAATCACGCCAACCAGGTCATATTCCGGGTGGCGTTGCTTATAAGCTGGTGGGAAGGCCTCACCGGAATAGAGTTGTTTAACGATAGAAGGTGATCCTTATGTATACCATACTGGAGGAATTGGAGCTTCCTCAGGGAATCAAAAAACTCAAACTGGACGAAAAACAAAAGCTCGCCCGGGATATTCGGGATATACTGGTCAAGAGCGTGGCCAGTTGCGGCGGGCATCTGGCCTCCAACCTGGGGGTGGTGGAATTGACCATTGCCCTGCACTCGGTTTTTGACACCCATACCGATCGGATTATCTGGGATGTAGGCCATCAGAGCTATGTGCACAAAATTTTGACGGGCCGCTTTCGGGACATGGATACCCTGCGGCAGTTTGGGGGCTTGAGCGGCTTTACCAAGTGCCGCGAATCCACTCATGACGCCTTTGACACCGGCCACAGCAGCACCTCTATATCCTCGGCCCTGGGCATGGCCCTGGCCAGGGACCGGCTGGGGGAAAGCTACTCGGTAATAGCGGTGATCGGTGACGGAGCCCTGACCGGGGGGATGGCCTTTGAAGCGCTCAACCATGCCGGTCACCTGGGAACCGATCTGATGGTGGTATTAAATGACAACGAGATGTCCATTTCCAGGAATGTGGGGGCTTTATCCGGCTACTTAAACCGTTTGCGCACCGACCCTTCTTATTCCCGCACCAAAGAAGAAATAGAAACCGTTCTCAATCGAATTCCCCGGATTGGAAGCAGTCTGGCCAGTGCCGCCAGCCGATTTAAAGACAAGGTAAAGTATCTGATGGTGCCCGGCATCCTTTTTGAAGAACTGGGCTTTACCTATATTGGCCCGGTGGACGGGCATAATCTGCAGGATATGACCCTGGTAATGTCCAATGCCAAGCGCATGAAAGGACCGATTTTGATCCATACCATCACCCAGAAGGGCCGGGGATATGGTCCGGCCCTGGAAAATCCGGACGTGTTTCATGGAGTGGGACCTTTTGACATCGACACCGGCAGCCAGGTAAGGAAACCGTGCAAAACCTATACCCAGCTGTTCGGCGACTATATGGTGCAGAAAGCCCAGGAAGAACCGCGGCTGGTAGCCATTACCGCCGCCATGGCTTCCGGAACCGGACTGTCTGATTTCGCTTTAGGATATCCGGAGCGCTTTTTTGATGTGGGAATATGCGAACAGCACGCGGTAACGATGGCGGCGGGTATGGCCAAAGCTGGACTTAAGCCGGTGGTATCTGTTTATTCGACCTTTTTACAGAGGGCCTTTGACCAGGTAATCCATGATGTGGCTCTGCAAAACCTGCCGGTGGTCTTCGCCGTTGACCGGGCGGGACTGGTAGGCGAGGACGGAGCCACTCACCAGGGGGCTTTTGATCTGGCCTACCTTAGAATCATACCCAATCTCACCATTATGGCTCCGGCGGATGGCCGCGAGCTTACCGCCATGCTGGACAAGGCCCTGGAAATAAACGGACCGGTGGCGATCCGCTATCCCCGGGGAATTGCGGAAAGTGTCGGCACCGAGCCCGACCCCATTGAAATCGGTCAGGGCCGAATCATTCAAGACGGCCGTGACCTGGCTATCATCGCTATTGGACGGGGGGTCAAGATGGGCCGTGAACTGGCCGGGCTGCTTAACCAAAATGGAATATCGGCCCTGCTATACGACGCCCGTTTTGCCAAACCGCTTGACCGGGAGGGCATTACCGGCCTGGCCCGGCGCTTTACTTATATGGTTACTATTGAAGACAACTGCCTGGCTGGAGGATTTGCCAGTGCCATACTGGAGCTTCTAGCTGACGAGGGCTTGCATGACTGCCAGTTGATTCGTATCGGCCTGCCTGACGACTTCGTTGAGCATGGCCGGGTTGAGCAATTGTTCGAATACCTGGGTATGGACCCCGCTGCCGTGCTGGCCAAGATCATCGATCAATGGCCCAAACTGACCCGCAACCGATCCTTGGAGCTGCTTAAATTTGGAGAAAAATAGGCTTGATATGCTGCTAGTTGAACAGGGTTTGGCCCCCAGCCGGGAAAAGGCCCGGGGGATGATTTTGGCCGGGCAGGTACGGGTAAACGGCCGGGTTTTAGACAAACCGGGTACTTCCGTGGCAGTGGACAGCATTATAGAATTGGCAGGGAAAACCTGCCCTTATGTCAGCCGCGGGGGCTTAAAAATAGAAAAGGCGGGCGAAGTATTCGGGGTGGATTTCAAGGGCCGGGTGGTGCTGGATGTAGGGGCTTCCACCGGCGGCTACACCGATTACGCCCTGCAGAAAGGCGCTGCCCGGGTCTATGCGGTCGATGTCGGCTATGGCCAGCTGGATTGGAAGCTCCGCAACGACCCGCGGGTAGTCAACCTGGAACGGACCAACATAAGATACCTGGAAAGACTGGATGAACCGGTCGACATCGTAAGCATAGACGTCTCTTTTATATCAACCTCCAAGGTGTTTCCGGCCATCAGGCCTATGCTTAAAGATAACGGCCTGGTAATCAGCTTGATCAAACCGCAGTTTGAGGCAGGCCGTAATCAGGTAGGCAAAAAGGGCGTAGTGCGAGACCCCCGGGTGCATAGGGAGGTTTTAGCGAATTGTATAGAGTCGGCTAAAAACGCCGGCCTTTACTGCCGGGATCTGTGCTTTTCACCTATAACCGGCCCTCAGGGCAATATCGAGTATTTTCTCCTGCTGTCCCCCCTCCCGGAAGAGGAGCGGGATGTGAGCAGCCAGGTCTGTGATGTCGTACAAGAAGCACATTTACAACTGGGGAGGAAAAAAGATGCGGGTTCTTCTACTTAACAATCGCCTCAAGCCTCATACCGTGCATATGGCGGAGCAGATGGAAACGAAGCTTAAAGGTATGGGGGCACAGGTGTTTATCGACAACGGGGTTCAGAAACCGGGCCCGGTAAGCATTGATCTGCTTATTGTCCTCGGCGGGGATGGAACGATAATAAGAGCCGCCCGCGAATATGCCCAGAGCGGGGTTCCGGTGCTGGGCGTAAACATGGGCCGGGTGGGATTCTTGAGCAACATAGCCAGCAATCAACTGGAGGAAAAACTGGAAAGGCTCCTGGCGGGAGATTATTCCATAGATGAACGTATGGTCATGGAAGTCGAGGTATGCGACGGCGACCGGCCCATTATGACGGTCGGGGGCTTGAATGAGGTTGTGTTTCGCTCCACCGCTCCCCGGATCATAGAGCTCATGCTTTACGTAAAGGAGCGATCGCAGGGTGTATACCGGGGGGACGGACTCATAGTGGCCACTCCGACCGGCTCTACCGCCTATTCTCTGTCAGCCGGGGGCCCGATCGTCGATCCCTCTTTACAGGCTTTTATAGTCACTCCTATTGCATCCAGCATTACCCACCGCCGTCCCCTGGTTATCGGAGCCCAGCACCCCCTGGTAATTAAACCCCAGGATGCCCGTGAGGCGGTTATATGTGTGGATGGACAAGTCCATATGGAATTTGAACCCGAATACAGCGTGAGGATAAAACGGGCGGCCAACCCGTTGCGGATGGTCAACCTGACCGGAGCACTCCTGTTTGACAACCTGGAAGGCCGTCTGCGGCGCAATGAAATTCAATGAACGCGGCCCATCGTAATATATACAAAAATGCCCTGAACATATCGCACCATCTGGCCCGCTGCCGGGTGAAAACGGGGGACCGGGTGATTGACGCCACCTGCGGGCGGGGCCATGACACGGTTTTTTTAGCGGAACTGGTAGGGGAAGAGGGCCGGGTATGGGCCTTTGACATTCAAGCAGAGGCGGTAGTCTCAACCCGGGCCTTGATTGAGCAAAGGGGCCTGGCGGCCAGGGTTGAAGTGGTTCACGAAGACCATCGCTTCATGGACCGCTATGTGGGCGAGCCGGTGAGTTTGGTCATGTTTAACCTGGGCTACCTGCCGGGGGGCGACCACCGGATAACCACCGCGGCCCGGACCAGTATAGATGCACTGGAAAAGGCCATCGGTCTTCTGGGGGAAGCAGGCAGTATTACCCTGGTATGCTACACTGGCCACCCCGGGGGGAGGGAAGAACTGCAGGCCCTTAAAGAGTATTTAGCAGGAATTCCCCAGAATTACCTGGAAGTAATTGAAATAAGCTTCTTGAACCAGTTGAACAATCCCGCGGTCCTGCTTTTATTAAATAAGCTGAATGGAGGGATAAGGTGAAATCTGCCCGCCAGTTCGCCATTAGAGAGATCATCAACAGTGAACGGATAGCCACCCAGGAGGAACTGTGCCAGGCCTTGTCCGACCGGGGCCTGGATGTTACCCAGGCCACCGTATCCCGGGATATCAAAGATCTGCAGCTGATCAAGATTCCGGACGAGCACGGTTATCGCTATGCTCTTCCCGATACCGCCAAGCGGGCCGGAGTCCAGGAAAGGACGAAAAGACTTTTCCGTGATTCGGTCATATACGTCGATCACAGTGAAAACCTGGCGGTCATCAAGACGATTCCCGGAGCTGCCCAGGCGGTAGCCTCGCTTATTGATGCCGTGGGATGGGACAGTGTGCTCGGGACGGTGGCCGGGGACGACACCATTTTTGTGGTGGTAAAACCTAAAGAAATGGCCCCGATGCTGGTTAACGAGCTGCTGCAGATGCTGCGCACCTGATTTCGGCTTTATGATTATCTCACCCGGCGCCAATGGAGGGGAACATGCTTCAGGAGATATATATAAAGAACTTTGTACTCATCGATGAACTGCGCCTGGAATTTTGCTCCGGGTTCAACGTTTTGACCGGAGAAACCGGGGCAGGCAAGTCAATCATTATCGATGCCCTGGGCCTGGTTATGGGCGATAGGATAAGCAGCGACCTGGTCAGAAATCCATCCCAGAGGGCTATAGCTCAGGCGGTGTTTTTCCTGGACGAAGACCAGACCGCCCGCCGTTCCCTCATGGAAGCCGGCCTCATAGATGAAACAGATGACTCGGTCATAATCACCCGCGAAATATCCCCTCAAGGCCGCAGCACGGCCCGGATCAACGGAAAAAACGTCACTGTTTCGGTTCTGCGCGACCTGGCCGCCCGCTTGCTCGATCTGCACCTGCAGCACGATCACCTGACCCTGCTCCGGCCCGAACTCTACACCGGCTATATAGACAGTTTTATAGACCAGGGACCGGTTCTGCTGAAAAACCTGGAACAAGCCTACCGGGTCTGGATGGACCTCCAGGGCCGGCTCCGGGAGCTGGGCGAGCAAGAGCAGAACCGCCTGCAGATGCTTGATTTTCTCTCCTATCAAATTAAAGAAATAGAACAGGCCGACCTCCAGCCGGGCGAGGAGGGCGAACACCTCTCCTTAAGAGAGCGCGTCCGCAATTCCGGCAAACTGGCTGAGGGGGCTTCGCAAATGCTTAAGCTGCTCAATGAAGGGGAACAGCAGGCCAGCGCCCTGGACCAAATCGCCTCGGCTCTGGATGTGGTGCACAGTCTGCACCAGGATCCCTTTTTTGCCGCCCTGCTGGCTCCTTTGGAAGAAGCCTATTATACCATTCAGGACCTGGCCGAGAGCCTGGGCGGCTTTCGGGAAAGCCTGGATTTTGAACCGGGGCTGCTGGACCGGCTGGAGGAACGCCTGCATCGTATAGAGCGGCTCAAAGCGCGCTACGGGAAAGACGTCCAGGAAATATTGGAATACCTGGCCAAAAGCCGGGAAGAATACGACCGCCTGGAGAACAGCCAGGAAGAAAAGCAAAAAATCGAACAGGAGCTTTTAAAAGCGCAAGGGGAATATGAGCATTGGGCCGGCCTCTTATCCACCGCTCGAACCGAAGCGGCGGCGGTCCTGCAGGAGCAGGTCAACCGGGAATTAAAAGAGTTGAACCTTCCCCATACCCAATTTCAGGTTCAAATCGGCCGGCGTTCCCATCCCGCGGCCACGGGCTGGGATCAATTCGAGTTCCTGTTCTGCGCCAATCCCGGTGAAGAGATGCGGCCGCTGGCCAGAGTGGCATCGGGCGGGGAGCTCTCCCGGGTAGTCCTGGCCCTGAAAAAGGCCCTGGCCGCGGTTTACAAGCTTCCTACCCTGATATTTGACGAGATAGACGTAGGCGTGGGTGGAACTTCACTGGCGGCTATGGCCCGCAAACTCGGGGAACTGGCCGGGCGGCACCAGGTTATCCTGGTCACCCATTCTCCCCAGGTGGCCGCTTACGCCGGGCGCCATTTTTTGATCGAAAAACGACAGGAACAAAATTCCACCCTGGTCCGGGTGCAGCTCCTGGACCGGGAAGGCCGCATCCACGAACTGGCTCGTATGCTGGGCGGCGAAGACTACAGCCAGCTCACTTTGCAGCATGCCCGGGAAATGCTGACCGCCTCGGAGAATCACCAGTCATCCTGACTATACCCGCCTGAATAATTCGTTTAACCATTTTTTTTGAAAAAACCTGCGGGACGCCCGTTTTTAAGCGCTTTGCCGTACTGCATAGGCGCAAGTTAAAACGGGAAGAATAGTGATATTCTACGTCCCGGGAGGAAAAGCCTTTGAAAAGAATACGGCCTGTTCTGGGAATCATTATTTCTCTATTTTTGCTGGCTGTCTGCGTCACGCCTCAGGCCCGCACCATTTTGAGCCTCCCCGCCAATCAGAAGGTGGTGGTGGGCCAGACCTGCTATATCCCCGTAAAATTCCCTCCGCAATTGGACAATAAAATTGAGATGAAGGTCTTGAGGCCTGCCCAAAGCGTATTTGCCGCTCCCCAGGAATCTCCCATAACGGTAAGTCATAATGCTGACGGATACCAGATAACCGGGGTAAAGCCGGGAGTGGTGGATGTTGAGTTCAAGCTGCTGGGAATCATACCTATCAAATCGATTTCGGTAGAGGCCCTGCCCACCCGGCGCTTAATTCCCGGAGGTCACTCCATAGGAGTGGTTCTCCAATCGAGGGGAATCATGGTAGTGGGATATGCGCCGGTGCGAGGCGTCGACGGGCAAAAAAGCTATCCGGCCCGGGAGCAGGGGGTAGAGTTGGGGGATCTGATCCTGCAAGCCAACGATAAAGCCGTCAACAGCGAGGAAGACCTGGCCCGCGCTATTGATGAAGAAAAAGGTCAGCTTACCACCCTGACGATAAAAAGAAAAAATGAGACTCTGGCTATTCCGGTCAAAGCCCAGTTCTGCCCCGAAACCAACCGCTATCGAATCGGACTCTATGTACGCGACGGGGTGGTGGGAGTGGGAACATTAAGCTTCTGGGACCCTGAGAGCAAGGGCTTCGGGGCTCTCGGGCACATTATCCTGGATGCCGACACCAAACAGGGGATCGATGTTTTACAGGGGAAAATCGTCTCGGCCTCGATACAGAGCATTAAGCCGGGCACTCCCGGGCACCCGGGAGAAAAAATCGGCATTTTCAACGCCCAGGGCGCTATAGAGGGGAGCATTGCCAAAAACTCCTATTACGGCATATACGGCCAAACCACCCGGGATATCAAAAATCCTTTGGTGGAGAGCAGCCTGGAGGTGGCCTATGCCCACCAGGTTCAATTGGGAGCGGCGCAGATTTACACCGTAATCAATGGAGAAGAAATTGAGAAATTCGATATTTATATTGAGAAGCTCTATCCGGTAGGGGACAGCGGCAAGGGAATGGTAATAAGGATAAGCGATCCCCGCCTGTTAAACATGACCGGGGGCATTATCCAGGGGATGAGCGGGAGCCCTATTATTCAGGATTCTCGCATTGTGGGCGCTATAACCCACGTATTCTTAAACGATCCCAGCAGGGGATACGGAATTTATATGGATCAGATGTTGTCGGAACTTCAATTTTAGTCAATAATGTCATACATTTTCGACAAACCGAATAAAAGCCTGATATGCTTAAAACAGCCCGAAGCGTCTGGCCGGCAATAGAAAATCTACCGGATTCCTTGGCAAATTTCTTTTGTATTTCTATGTATCATAATGTTTCTAGTTGCGGTAATATATACTAATTTCGTAGAAAATAAAAGGAGGAAATGCCTGAATCCTAGTCGAAACCGTTTGTAAATCAACATAATAACCGGTAAACACGGGTGAGGGGGAATAATGCTGGATGTTCGGTGAAAGCAAGATCAAAGTATTGATAGCGGATGACAATCGAGAATTCTGTGGAATCCTAAGGGACTATTTTGCCAATGAGCCTGATTTTGAAATGGCCGGGGTTTGTTCAAACGGCATGGAAGTACTGGGAACGCTGGAGAAGAAAGAAGTTGAAGTACTGATCCTCGATCTCATTATGCCCTATATGGATGGCATCGGCGTCCTGGAAAAACTGAATGAGTTAAGACCCGAGACCAAACCCAAGGTTATCATTCTGACCGCATTCGGCCAGGAAAACATTACCCAGAGGGCTGTTGAATTGGGTGCCGATTATTACATATTGAAGCCTTTTAACTTGCAGGTATTGGGTGAGCGGGTTCGTCAAGTAGCGAGAGACATTAAACCCCGCACCGAGAGCAAGGGGGCCATAAGCGCCCTCAGCATGCCGGTTCATTCACCGAAAAACCTGGAAGTGGAAGTCACCAAGGTCATCCATGAAATCGGAGTGCCGGCCCATGTCAAAGGCTACCAGTATTTGCGCGACGCCATCATGCTGGTAGTGGAAGAGATCAACTATCTGGGCGCGGTTACCAAAGAATTGTACCCCACCATTGCCCAGAAATATGACACAACTCCCAGCCGGGTGGAACGAGCCATCCGCCATGCCATCGAACTGGCCTGGGATCGGGGAGACATCGATAAGATCAATAAGTTCTTCGGCTACACCATCAGCGGGGAAAAAGGCAAGCCCACCAATTCTGAATTCATAGCCATCATCGCCGACCGGCTGAGATTGGAGAACAAGGTAAGCTAGCTGAGGAGTACTGGGTGTTAGAGATGTATTGCCCTTGCATGAATTATAGCTATAAACTGTTTTTGTAGCGCTATAAAGCAATAAACTGTTTGTTCGTATTGAAATAAACTTTCTTATTTATTGGTTGCTTCCAATGACTAAGGAGGTTTATTTTTATGAGGGAATATGTAAACGGTATGATATGCTTTATTAGATGTTATAATGTGTATATGCAAAGACTATATCCCTTCTGAATCAGAAAGAATATACATAAACATGGTATTCAGAGGGGGATCTTTATGGACAAGAAAAAAGAGAAGAGTCCTAAAGAGAGGGGAGATAAAATGCCAGCGATACAGAAAAAGGAGCAGGAATATAAAGGATTATCCAAAGAGTTATTAGATAAAATTTCTATTACTCCAAAGACAGTCAAAGACGGCAAGATTATTCTGGACAAAAACAATAAAGATCATCGTTATATAATGGAAGACGATGACTGATGTTTGGCGTTGGGTCAGTATGGTGGCTTGAAGTTGAGTATGAAGATATAAGCGATTCTAAAGTTAGGCCAGCAATCATACTGGAAAAAACAAAAGATGCTATTTATTTTTTAGTTACCACTACAACAAAAGCTCCTGGCGATCCACCATCATTCTATGATAAGTTTAAGATTCCAATTATAAATTGGCGTAAAATTCCTCTGGATCAAGCTTCATATGCATTAAGTCGCAGATTAATTAAATTGTCCGAAAGTGACCTGAAAAATACGATTAAAGAAAATGATTATATAGGGCAAATGAGCCTACCTGACTTACAATGGTTAGTCACAGAGATTGAGTTAAGAAATAGGGGATAATACCGTTAACTAAATAATGATTAAGGTCCCGCATCGTATGCGTATGGTGTTGGACCTTTTTTATTGATAAAGAGAACGCTTGCAAATCTGAATCAAACAAAGTTCGGCCAGTTTTTCGAAGGCGTAACCTTGCCGTAACAGCCGCCGCCCGGTTTGATGGGCAAGCGGCTCCGGTGCATGTGCTGGATGATCCTGGCCAGGTCGCTTCCGCCAGAAACTGCCAAAGCTAGGAGTGCCGTTTAAACATGTCAAGTCTGTGACAGTACATCCAGACGGGTCAGCACCCAGTCAAAATCTCCACTGGTAACGACGCTGCCGCAGTATTTGCACTCTCCCGCAGCATTGATACTGATGTTGGCTCCGCAGTTAGGACAGGTTTTTACGGCGGTACCTTCGCCGCTCCTGCTTAGAACGCCTTTCTTGCGAGACATGCTAAGGATATATTCCATGACAATTTCTTGCCTGGGGTCTCCTTCAATGACCTTTTTACTTGCGTCATCTATGACGTAGTCTTTTATTCTGGCTTTCAAGTATACATTCAGGGTTTCAGTGTCGCCGTATTCACGGTAATTGTGGATTTGTGCTTTTAGAACAGCGATGTCGTCCACCACATTGGTCGTGTTGCTGTCGATAAATTCCTGGAGCTGGCGCTTGTGCATGTTAAAGAGTTCATCCGATTCAAAAGGCCGGACTTTTTGCCACTCCTTGGCTTCCCAGGATTCCTGAAGCTGAATATAAATATTGCTGACTTTGGCAATGAACAGGTCTTCATTGAAATCGGGATCACGTTCCTTTAAAGAGGTGAGATCGGCTATAAGCATTTGCCTTGGGGCTACGGCTGCCTCCTGCGGCCGGACTGTGCCTTTTCTCCTTCGCAGAAATACTGCCAGGGCTACAATGCCGGCCAAAACGACAAGCAGGGGAAGGCCGACGAATAGAGCCAGCATGGCAGCGGCAAAACCCGCCGCCTTTGAAGATGTGGGCGAAGAACTGGCGCTTCCCGTGGGTGCACCGGCTGATCCGGCAGTATACCCCGAACCTGTACCGGAGCTTTGGCCAGAAACTGAGCTGGAGCTAGAGGAAGAAGATGAACTTGAACTCGAGCCGCTGGAAGAACTCGATTTGGAACTGCCTGAACCGCTGGATTTCGATTTGCTGCCCGATGAACTCTTGGACCCCGATGAACTCTTGGAGCCCGATGAATGGCTGGTGCTGTTTCCGACCCCGGAGTGGGCGGCAGAGGAAAAAACAAAAGAAATTATAGTAAAAAGGGCCAATATCGTCAGCAGCCTTTTCTTATCCTTAAACATGGGCTATCCTCCATAAAGCAACTAGCTGCACAGCGCCAAGCCAAGGCGGATCAGTGCTTCCATATCAGCAGGCTTCTCCAGGCACAGCGGCAGGCGCACCGCTGTATTCCCCGGAGTCATGCATACCGACGGGCGTGCCTTGGCTCTGGAAAAGTAGGCTATGAATGGCGTAACCGGATTCAGCCGCGCTCGGGCTTTCTCCCTTTCATCTGCGTAGACTTCATACGGATCTGAAGCGGTTGAAAGGCTGGCTATTTCTACTGTATGCAGTTTGCCCACATCGATGTTGATGCCGTTTTTGCGCAAAACGGCGGTCTTCATTTCCGTGGATACAGGCACCGAACTGCGCTGCATTAACAGTACGGTCATGTCCCCAGAGGGCATTTGCCAAACAGTAGACTCGCTCATGCCGGTTTGGTCGACTTCCATGCGCATCCGGACTTCCATGCGCCACGACTTCCCGTCCGGCAGGCTTCCGGAAACACGGTACAGAATATTGGCTTGTTCTTTGTCATCTCCTATTTTATATACCCCTGAGCCTGCTTCATACTGCCAGCCGTTTAATTCCGCCAGGCGGCCGCGAGCTTGATGGCCCCTTTTTTTAGCTGAAGTGATCCACCAGGCCATGCCGCCCAGGACTATAACAAACGACAGCGGTATAATAATATCGCTTGCTTGCATGTATATAAACGCCTCCTTAAATTCTTATCTGAATTTCAGAGTGCTTAAAATCCCGCTCATGGTTTGGTTCGTTTCATGATCGGGTCCGGCAATTTTTACGGCTACCAATTGCCCGTTCTTCATGCTCATGTAGCTTGTTTGATATACTGACCCTGCGGTAAAAGTGGTTTTCCAAAATTTCATGCCAGCGAAATCTACTTGTTCAGGCTTCGTTCCATTGTAACGCTGGGCAAAGCCTTCACTCTGGGATTTGTCCTCGCCTGCCGTCATATTATATCCGCGGACGGACACCTCAATAATGTCATTAGTGCCTTTATACATTCGTACTCCGCCGTCAAAACTCGTACTCTCCCAGTCTTTGGGCACTATTATGGTAAATCCCGGGGCGTCGAAAGTGCTGCCCTCAATAGCCGGAACGCTGGACTGACTGGTTGTGCCTTCGCCTCCTGGGGCGCCGTTCTGTGAGCACCCCAGGAGGGCTGTCATAAACGCAATAAGCAGCAGAGAGGATAGTAGGCCTGGTCTCTTCATGATGCTTCCTCCCTACTTGTACATGTTCTCCAGCAGCTTGCCGGCAAGTTTTTTGCCCAACTCCTCCTTGTCAAACTTGCTGTAGGTTTTGGGCTGCCAGTCGACCCTTACCACCGTTTCACCCTTCTGCACCACGATCGCCGTCGCGCCGGTAGTAAAATCACAGATATAGGCCTTGTCCCCAAGCCCGCTCACTTCTTTGACGGAGTCTTTCACCGCGAAATTTTTGGTGCTCTCAAATTCCTTGCTCCCACCGTTTACATAGGCATTAAAGGCAATCTTGGAGAAATCCTTGCCGGCAACCGTATAGCCGCAGGAGGGTTTACCATTCTTCGCGCTGCTGTTGGCTTCCGGGAAGTAGGTCATCGTTTCCCCGACAATGGCGCCAACCTCCTCAGCGGAGATCGCATCCTTCATCTCCCATCCCTGGGGCAGCGATATTTCCTTTTTCAACGTGGGGCCCGACGAACTGGTCGAAGTAGTGTTCGAGGCGCCACAGCCCACCAGGGATACGATAATCATCATGGTCAAAGCCAAAACCAGTAACCTCTTAGTTGTTTTCACTGTTTATCCTCCTTTAAACTGCGTATTTCTTCTTCGTCCATGGTCTGGACAGGTATCAACGACTTCTTCTAAACAACCTCCTTTCCGAAATCTTCTGCCGCCTGCAGTTCATAAGTCCGTATTTTTGAAATTATATTGGTTCGGGATTCGTTCCATATGCTTCCTCCCTTATTTGTACATGTTCTCCAGCAGCTTGCCGGCAAGTTTTTTGCTCAACTCCTCCTTGTCAAACTTGCTGTAGAATTTGGGCTGCCAGGAGACCTTCACCACAGTTTCACCCTTCTGCACCACGATCACCGTCTCGTCAGTAGAATCACAGATATAGGCCTTGTCCCCAAGCCCGCTCACTTCTTTGAGGGAGTCTTTCACCGCGTAATTTTTGGTGCGCTCAAATTGCTCGCTCCCACCGTTTACATAGGCACGAAAGTAAATCTTGGAGAACTCTTTGCCTGGAACGTTATAAGCGCAGGAGGGTTTACCATTCTGCGCGTTGCTGTCGAGTTGCGCGAAGTAGGTCATCGTTTCCCCGACAATAGCACCAACCTCCTCAGCGGAGATCGCATCCTTCATCTCCCATCCCTGGGGCAGCGATATTTCCTTTTTCAACGTGGAGCCCGACGAACTGGTCGAAGTAGTGGTCGAGGCGCCACAGCCCACCAGGGACGCGATAATCATCATGGTTAAAGCCCAAACCAGTAACCTCTTAGTTGTTTTCACTATTTATCCTCCTTTAAACTGCGTATTTCTTCTTCATATTTTTTGATCACGCGGTTTTTTATTTGCCTTCTCCTTGGACATAGATGTAAAATTTCCTTTTTGCGCCACTTTGAGTATCATTATATTTGAGCAGATGCAGGATAGTAATTCACAGCTGTCTAAACATGAGTTAACAATTGTTAGCAGTTTGCGCGGCGGCCGGGCGCGAAGCAGCCGGTTTACCCAAAAACATAGAGCGGGCACGACAGGGGGAGCGCTTTTTTAATCAAGGCGGCTCCTTAGAATCGGGGAGAGTATGCGGAAAGACACGGTAGTGTTTTTGGGATAGTCGGATAAGCTGCTTAAAATCGTCTAAGGAAATGTTTTTCCGTGCAACAATGTCGGCCCCTGCTTCCTTGGCCTTCAACGCAAGCCTGTTGTCCTTAACACCGATCATGACAAATACCTTGATGGCCGGGAAGCCCTGCTTGATGTGCGGTATATATTCAAGGAGGCCCCAGTCCTTTGAAAGAATATCCATTACCAAAAGGTCGGGCGTATACGCTGAGCATAATGCCGGCGCATCGCCGGCGTTGTCTGATTGCATCACAATTTCGATATCCGGGACCTGACACAACATTTTGATCAACCTGTCACTGCGGGAATGCCGGTCTCGGATCAATACCACTCTCATCGCGCATCTCCTACAGCTGCTCCAAAATGCGTATCAGGTCTTCCAGTGACGCGGTATCTGGGATAAAACAGTCTGCTAAGTGAATACATAACTTGCCATTCCGTTTGCCTTTTTAATTTATTCCTGCGCAGGCTGTACCAAGCGGAGCAGGTTTTGTCTGTCCTTTTTAGCAGCCAGTGCTACCATCAAAACCAATCCCAACGCATATTCATTGTCGCTGCCATATATTCCTCATCATCAGCACATACTTTCTCACGTTCTCTCCTTACTTGTGAAATAGTTTTGTTTTATTAATCAAAGTTTGTTGAACCTTTTAAGATTAGAGATGAAACTGCTCCGCATTTTCGGAAGCATCGACGTAGGGCAGGCGGCTGCCGCTAATATGGCGCAGATTCAGGGTGTTATCGACCATGCGTAGATCGTAGACGCCGAAGAAATCCTCTTTCCCATTGACGCCGGCCATTTGGAAGACTGCCGCGCCGGTCGGAAGCGTTTCATCGCTGCCCGGCTGCGCAATGCGCCAGAAGCCCTTGAGCATTTCACCCGTGTTGCCGTCGAACTGGCCCGGCCCATAACAGAATGTCAACGCGCCGTTCGCGCTTAGGCTGAGACGGTGCCAGTGAGAGAAGCCGCCAGCATCGACATCATCCGCTGCCCAATCGCCAAGCCAGCCCTTAGCTGTATAAGCCAGGAATACATCAAATTTCCGGCCGGAGCGGTCGATAGCAAAAACGGTTTTATTATCGGCGGAATAGACCCCGTCATCGGTTTCAGCGTCGCCCGGATAGCCCGGGATAAAGCCGATAATGCCAGTTAGGCCCGGCAAAGCCCCCATGCTGCTGAATCCATTCGCAGGATCGGCGGATTGCAGGAGCGCGCTCTCGACATCCAGATACTCCACTTTGCCGTCCTCCATCAGAAACAGCACCATCGGAGCGACGCGCCACCCCAGCGTATCGACGTACACCCCCACGCAAGGTCTACTCAATCCATTGACCCGATAAAAGTCTTCCGCGATTTCGACGCCCAGATATTCGCGCCAAAAGTCCCGGTCGAGAGTCAGGAGCGCTTTGCCATCCTCCAGCCATGCACGGACGCGCCGATTGTCGTCGGCTCTTTCGCTTAGATGGCTCACATATGCGCCGAGGCCCGTTAACGCCGCCTCCGACGAAAACCACTGTTCGCCTTCCGCCGGGACGAACAGGTCGGCTTGGCGGTACTCCTTTACGGTCGCCGGTTTTCCATTGACTTCATAATCCGTGATGATGCTGTCTTCATCTTCATAGTATGGAGTTCTGACGGTCAACGGCCCTTTCTCGTACAAGTCCTTCGGCCGGCAGGTTTCAGCGTAGGACAGCACATTTACCAGCCCGCCGTCCCGCAAGGAGAAATAGTTCTTTCCTTTGGCGTCCCCGCCCCAGCCGCTTGTTTGCCAAGCTTCGCACAACAGCAGTTCTCCGCTGACAGGATCGACTGCCGACGACAGCACTCCACCTCCCATGCTGCCTGAACTCATATAGGAAGTGAAGAGGCATGCTGCATCCCCATCTCGGATTGTGTAAAACAAGGAGTACATTTCCGGGAATCTGCTTAAATCGGCATAACCGTCTTTCATCACTGCGACGCAAAAAAACTCATCAATCCCGTCGGCATCCAGATCAACGGTTTCCTCGCCACGAATTTCATAGTCCGAGAAATCCTCTAACGCCTCATCTCCGAACATGCAGTCTTTCGTCCACGCGCGGCTTCGAATCAGCTCTTTATAGATTGCCGACTCTTCGGATTCAACTACATTAGCAGATAAAGCAGATGTGTCAGCCAGGATTTTCACAGGATCAGCGAGGCCGCCGCATCCTGTAAGATAGACTGCTGGGAGCAGGATGAGAACAGAAAACAAAAACGATTTCTTTGTTATCATGATTTTGACATGGTCATGAAATCATGGCTTTCTTGGGCTTTCTTGTTTTTTATCCCGCCGACGATGTAGAGTACGGGCAGTACAAACCCCAGCAGGCCAAACACTTGCAAAAAGCCGATGCCGATAGAATGCACTATCATGTTCAAAAGCTGGATGGCGCAAAGTACAATACCGGCAGTAATAAAAAACTGGCCTTGCGCGGGATCTGCGCATCGCTTGACCCCGAGGCCCCCGAATACGATCTCAAGTACGCCGCTTATAGTGGAGATAAGCATTGCGCCAATCATTATTCCGCCGGACTGCACGCCCAAACTTGTTAGCAAGGCAGATCCGGCTGCCCCGAAGATGGATGTTATTACTGCGAAAATACCTGCGATTATGAAGAGGACACTGACGACTTTGAGCAGCCCTTTTCCTGGAGCGTCCACGAGCAACCCTCCTTATACTGTTATTGAGCATAATTTAAACAGAATTTCCAGGCGATCGTAATCCACAGATGTTATCACTTTGACTTAACAACTGTCAGTTCTTTTGCCGGAGGGCGTAAAGAACCACTAAAAAAGCCGCCCATGGCGGTTTGATTCCCGCGCGGGCGGCTTATTCTTTTATATATAATGATTGCTGTTAATGCTTAAACGGATTCGATCAACCCGCAGCGCAGGGCATAAGCCACCAGTTGCGCGCGGCTTCTTAACCCGGTTTTGGAATACATGCGTGAAATATACACCCTTACAGTGCCATATTCCAAAAACTTCTCGGCGGCAATCTCTCTGGTGGATTTCCCCTGCGAAAGCAGGCTGATGATTTGTATTTCAATCTCCGAAAATCCTGCCTTATGCTGTAAATGATTTAAAGGCTTCGGGAAGACGCGGTAGGGTTTTGTGGAATACCGGATCAAATCCGTGAACTCATCGAGGGAGAGGTTCTTCCATGCGAACAGATCGGCCCCGGCTTTCTCCGCGGCTTGCACAAGCTGTTCATTCTCCACCTCGGTCATGACAAACACCTTGATATCGGGAAATGTTTTCTTAATAACAGCGATATAATCAAGCCCGTTTCCCTCAGCCGTGAAAATATCCATGACTACCAGGTCGGGTCTGTGTTTTTGGCAGAGTTCCGCCGCCTCGCTTGCCTTCTCGGAGTGTGCCACGATCTTTATATCCGATACCTGCTCCAAAGCCTTGACCAGTGTGCTTCTGAGCAGTACCTGATCCTCAATCAAAACAACCCTCATGGCGTTAATCCTCCGATGCCCCTTTTTTTCTTACCGAGGTATAAAAATATAATAAAAAAAAAGCCGCTACGGCTCTATTCACAACTGTTATTTTCTTTAATGACAGTTGTCATTAAAGAAAAGCGCAACAGTCATTTTAGGCAACGGCAATCCGTTTAGTCACGTTCACGATAAAACTTCCATGTTTAATTTCAGTTTCAAGCTCCATTCCCACCCGTTTCGCCCGGGATGCCATGCCTGAAATTCCGATGCCGGGGACGAATGCATCCATCTTAGTCGCTTCGTTTGCAATTCGTAAAAGTACATGCGGCTCTGGCTGCCAGGTAATTTCGATCCTGTCTGCTTTAGCGTGTCGGATCGCGTTCAGTACAGCTTCATGACATATGGCGGCTACTGCCTCTTCTTCATCTCGCATCAGCGGAGGTACGGTCTTTGCTTCAAGTATTTCTATCCCAAAAGCTTTATAGCTTATCTTGAGCCTATCCAAAGAGTCCTTTAGCGGATAATACATATTAAACCGTCCTTTTCTCGTGTAGTTTTCAAGTATGGATGTAATCTTTTCAAGGCTTTCAGCGGCATCCCTATCCAGGCCTTCTTTCAGAATGGCTTCCAGCGACATGGACACCACGGCCAGCATCTGCCCGGCGTTATCATGAAGCTCATAAAGGGCGTTTTTCCTCTCCCTTAGGATTTCCGCCTGCTCCTGTTGTTTAATCAGTTCTTCCATCAAGCGGTTTTGTTCAACCAACTGCGCGACAGCCTTTCTTTCGCTTTCAAGGGTCTGCGCAAAGGCCGTAATATCCTTAACGAACACCGCCCTTTTCCTGTTTGACAGGTTTTCCACGGTAATTTCATAGGTTCGCTGACCACCGAGATAGGTAAGTCTCCCTTCCAATGATTCGGCAGCGCCAAGAGTCTTACAGAGGTCATTAAAATTTACGCTCTCAATGGAACAATCCCCGCAAAAAGCCTCATAAGCCCTATTTCGTTCAATCATACTTCCATTCTTGCCGTACAGCGCCAGACCGTGGGGGATATTATCAGACAACCCGGTTAAAATATAAGATACGGACGCCCCGTCATATTCATAAAAAAGATAATATATGCAGTATGCGGTTTCGAGAAACGCGGCGACCGACAGGCCCAGGCCTGCCAGCCAAAACCACGGCTGCGGCAGCATGTAAAAGAGATACAGCACGGTGAGTATTACAGATAAAACCTTAATAAGTGTTTTTTCTCCGAACACAAACCAGCAGCAGGCGGTCACGACAAGGCCTGGAATAAGGCTGAATCTCAAAAATGCCGGGGGCTGGAGTATGGCGCCTTCCCACAGGTATAATTGACACAACGCCAGCTCCGCAGTCAGGAGGCAAAGCCCGGCAAGCATCAGCCCTCTGCCTGAAGCCCACCATAATCTCTGGCGTCCCGTTTGCAGGTATAAAGCCGAAACGAGGATGACGCCATTGCCGCAGATGGCAAGCAGCAGGAAGAGGGCACAGATCACACGGATCACGTAGGGAACGGCGTATGCTGTCACAGTGAATTCGCCTCCTTCCCGAACTCAATTCTGAGGGTCAGCGCGTCGTCTTCTTTTTCGCGGGTATAGGCAGCCGCGACCGAGCGCGCAAATTCTTCAAGCTTATTAAAGTTTAGTTCTGTATCGGAAAGAAATATTAAAAGCACCACTGCGTCTTGGTCTGAAATGACGCGCACCAGCAGCTTGCGCGTATAATCTTCATCAAGACAAGTATCGATGAGCGCCGCGACACATCCGAAAACACCGTAAGCAAACCGGAGCGGGAACAAGCCTTCCGGCTTCATGGCCAAAACCATGTCAAGGCTTCGCATACATGCGTCGCTGCATTCGCCCGCGAGAAGCTCGGCCATCTGTCTGCCGCTTACGTTTTCGTCTTGCAGCCCCCAGAGCATGATCCTCAGCAAGCGGCCGGAACGCGAGGCCTGAGCCTGGGCCAGCCGGCCTGAATCGCCATGCAATTTTATTCCTTCCACCTGGAGCTTTCTTAGCGTGCCGGTAAGGTCTTTTAGCAAATGATGAAACACCTCGGAAAGCCTCTCGTTCCAAATAAGCTGGTTGTGGCTTGAAAGGGCGATTTCCATGGTTCGCGCCCTTTCCTTTAGAAACTCGCTGGTTTTCTCCATGATCTCCTTTTCTTTCTTCACCGCTTCGCCTTGCTTTATCTGATCGCTGATATCATGGAGCAAGACAACGGTTTTTCCCATGAAACCCTGATACTCAGGTCGATAGAATCTGCCGGTGTCTTCGATAACATCTTGTTCCCACACATGATCGGCCTCCTTGTGTTCCGGAAGCTTATCGAAATCAATCATCTTTTTGCTTTGATACAGCCATTTGCCCCCATGAGTACGGATTGCCACGGGTATGTGCATTTTGTCCAATACGGCGGCAAAGTCCAGGCCCTGATCCAGAAACCGGTTGCGTATGGCGAGATTTATGAAAAATGCCGTCAAGAAGGACGTCTGCCAGGCAACGTCAAGGTGGATTTCAAACACATCTTCAAATACGACCATAAAGTTTATGGCAAGGGCTCCGGTGATGGCAAGCAAAAGGAATAGCAGCTGCCTTCTGCGCTCTCTTGTCACCGCATATCGGAAATAGTCATAGGCGCCGATAAACAAAAACCAAACCGTGATGGCGTAAATGAGCCAGTAACCCCATCCATAGGTATAATCGTTGTACCAGTATACCTCGCTAGTCGGATAACTGATGTGAAATACCTGTTGATGTAAGCCATTTGTAAACGCCAATAAACTTAGAATTAAATTTATCCCGATCATGGCAAACAGCCATTTTCGAGGAAAAGCCCTATCCCATCGCAATTCGTAACACAGTATGCGCCAGGCTATAGCGGCCGCCATTATAAGAGGAAACTCCGTATGCCAGAGGAAGGTGTATAGCGGGTCGTGGTCTTCCCACAATAAAGTTTTAATTAACCATAAAAACTGCCACATGAGCAGGCTGCCGGAAATGATCAGATAAGCGATAAATATCCGCTTTCTGTTTTTCGCTTTCAAAAAAATAGAAGTATTAATACATATAAGAAGGAGCAGCACAAAAGCGTTTAAAGCGAACTTTTCATTCACCGACGCGGTGGTGTTGATATGCGTGCCCAGCACCGTTCTTCGCCATTCGGGTTTGTAATTGGCATAGGCTGTCGTAAGCTCCTCCGATTCACCGAAGGCAAAGGCGGTTGTTGCTTCGAAGCCCTGTTCTTTCAGCAAGGATGCAATATCCGGCGGCAGCGGCTTTACCGGGGCGCCTCGGTATACGAGGTATTGCTTGGTGGGTATATTTTCCCGGGGGCATATGACCTGAAAGCGGTTTTGGGCCAGCTCATTGACGTACTCCGCCTGGTAATCCCAACAGATGACTACCTCAACCCCCTCTGCCAGCCAAAAGGACACCGGGTCATGATCCTGCCGGTAGTTAATCTTATAAAGGCGGTTTTCTTTTTGAAGCTGCGAAAAATACGAATAACCGGCTGATAAATCCGAGGCGCTGCCCCCCATGGTTTTATTGACCACATAAACAAGCCATTTCACCATGTCCGAGTCGCTGTTGTAGATTGCGACATCATAGTTGCCGTCCAACAAATCCTGGAAGCTTTTAATATGGGCTGCGTCTTTGGTTTTATCCAGCATTATTACGGGTGCGCAGGATTTCTCCATCACCGGCGTCAAAGCTTGGTTTCCCATGGTGGAAATGCAATAGGCCTGATAAGCGGAAAGCTGCATAAAGCCTCGGTATTCAGATGCTTTTTGCATCAGTTCCCGGTCAAGTTTGAACACTATTTCGGTATTATTCTTTTCAGACAGTTGGTGATATAAAGGATCGAGCGTGTCATAACGGAAAAACATGCCGTCACGGTCTGCCTCGCAGGCAGGAAGCAAAAGGCATAGAAGTATAAAGATTGCCGATATTGACAAATTCTTTGGACTCATTACAAATTCTTGCTCCCGAATATCTTTTTAACAATTCGTCTAAAATTATATACTGTTCTATGCTATCCTCATAGAGGGGGGGGGGATGGTTATGGTTCGTGTTATGGTTGTTGAGGACGAGAAGCTGCTCAGGGAACTCATCATTCAAAGCATATCCGCCCAAGAGGATCTTAAGTGCGCAGGTGAGACAGAAAGCGCATCAGAGGCCCTATCACTTTGCGAAAAGATTTGTCCCGACTTAATCCTTATGGACATAAAAATGAAAGACGGAAACGGTATAGAGGTTACGGCCAAGATAAAAGCCCGATTTCCTGATGTAAAGATTCTGATGCTGACAGTGTTGTCTTCAGAAAGCATGATATCCCGGGCCATGGCAGCCGGAGCTGACGGATATGCACTAAAATCCATATCCGCGACCGAACTCATGGATATTATCCGTTACACAGCAAAAGGATTTGTTTTGAAGCCGCATCTGCCTCCGAAAAACCCCGACAAAACCGGCCAATTTTCCGATTTGGAAATTAACATACTGCAACTATTGTCTGAAGGAAAGACAGCGCGGGATATAGCCGAGAAGCTCTATTTTTCCCATGGCACGGTTCGCAACTATATATCAGGGATGATAACCCGCATGGGCTTTTCGGATCGGGTTCAGTTGGTGAGCTTTGCCGTCATGGAAGGCCTGATAAGTTAGTACAATGGCTGTTAAAATTCGGGATCATCTTAAAAACCCGCTTCCAGGCTTTCACACCTGAAAAGCGGGTTTTTATCAATCATCTAAAACCTGATAAATCCTGTTAAGGGGCTTTTACAATATCGTCTGGTTCCGGGCGGTTTTTATAGCGGGGCCGTGGTTGCCTGGAAATAGCTCTGTTTCAGCGGGGGAGCCGCTTCAATACCCGGGCAGGGAGCTTCCACTACATGGTTGCGGGGAGGAATGGCAATGGCTTCTCCATCCAAAAGCAGTTCTCCATCCTGATTGACGCATAAAGTGCGAAGGCGCACCCGACCTTTATCCAACAATTCAATCACTTCGGTCTGAGCCCGCACCGTGTCACCGATATAACAGGGTTTCAGAAACTTTACCGTCTGTGCTTCATAGATGGTTCCGGCGCCCGGCATCTGGTTTCCCACTACGTTTGAAATCAGGCCCACCAGAAGCATGCCATGTACGATACGGGTCTGGAAGTGGCCGCGTTTAGCGCGCATCTCGTTGACATGCAGCCAGCTAAAATCGCCGGTAATTCCAGCGTATTGATAAACATCAAATTCGGTAATGGTTTTTTCGACGTATCCGGTATCGCCTATTTTAAGCTCATTAAATATGTTTTCTCTCATAAATAACCCTCCTTACACCAGGTCTCTCTCTAACTTCTGGCCTTAAGCCAATCCGCTATCTTGGGGGCGATCAAATTTTGCGACTTGGCGCTGACATACATTCCGATATGGCCAAGCGGAAAACTGGCCAGTTCCTTATCGGTGCTGCCCACATAATTATTGAAAGGCATCGAGGCGGTGGCCGGGACGATGTGGTCTTGCTCTCCGTAGACATTGAGGAGCGGCATGGTAATATTCTGCAAATTTACGGTCCGCGCGCCGATCTTTAAAGTGCCTTTAACCAACTTATTTTCCTGATACAGATCTTTCACGAATTTTCTGAACGCTTCACCGGCCTGACCGGGACTGTCCAGGATCCATTTTTCCATCCGAATGAAGTTGGCGGCGGTAGCCGGTTCATCCAGATTGTCGATCATATCCACATATTTGTTGAGCATTAATTGAAATGGTTTCAATAGATCAAAGCCCTCATTTAACAGTTCGCCCGGTATAACGCCAAAGGTATCAACCAGGTTGTCAACGTTCATTTCCTTGCTCCATTTAAAAAGAAGGCCATTTTCAGACTGCGCGCCGGCCTCAAAATCAATGGGGGCCACCATTGTGACCAGGTTTTTAACCTTATCCGGGTTCAATGCAGCATAGATGGCTGAGAAGGTTCCACCCTGGCAAACCCCTAATATATTCACCTTCGAGCTTCTGGAGGCCCGCAATACTTCCTCAACCGCATGATCGATGTAAACGTCGATATAGTCGTCCAGGGTGACGTATTTGTCCTGCGCGGTCGGGTATCCCCAATCGATAATGTAAAGGTCAAGACCGAGTTCAAGGAGATTTTTAATGAGGCTGCGGTCCTGTTGAATATCCATCATATACTGGCGGTTGACCAGCGCATAGATAATCAAAGTGGGAACTTTGGCAACTTTTTTAGCCCGGGGTTTATAGTGATACAATTTCATTTTATCTTCTTGGTAAATCAATTCCTTGGGGGTTTGATCCGACTGGGGATCACCCAGGTTGAGAAGAACATCAAGGCTGTGGACAAATTTCTTTTGGGTTTCCAGGATTTCGTCGAGGTTTTTTATGATGTCTACGGGCATGATGGTTTCCATGAGCTTAACCCTCCTTAACCGCTGGTTTATCTTTTCCGGTGCTGGCTTTCTCCTTTGGTTTTAAGGTGGCAACTTCCTTTTTCAGTGCGCGGATTTCCCTTTTTAGGGAATCCAGGGTTTTATAAACACTGTCCATATCGGTTTTGCTTGGATAGGGTAAAAACTCCAGCTGTTTTTCCAACATATCATCATATTTTCTTTTAAAACTGACTCCGGCGTCTAAAACCTGGCCAATAAGCCGGGCAAATTCCTCGGTTCCAAAAAGCTGCAGATAGGCTGATTCATTTTGCTTCCACCAGAATTCGTAAAATTCTTTATAGGATTTGGGATGGGTGCCATCGATCACCATGGCTTGATAATCCTTAATCATTTTGTCAAGGGTATCCTGGCTCTTTTTTACCAAAACAGCCATATATTCATTTAGCGTGTTGATAAATGCAATCAATGCATTGATGCTGTTCATTTGTTTTTGTATCTGCTCGGGATTGGCCAGGAATTGCGGAATGTTGAATACCCTGCCAAATGATGAGGAAAAAGTTGTCTGCCACAGCTTGAGAAATTCGATATAGGCGTCCTGATCCCCGAAGGCGCTCTTGGTCAGCAACTCCCGCATACTTTCCGCTTGCTCCATCCAGGGGGCGAAGAAATCATGGCCGGTGCTGTAGGACGCCTGGTATATATCTATGGTCTTATCAAAAAGCTGCTTTGCATCTTCCGGCAAAAATAAGAGAAGTTGATTGGATACTAATCTCGAATACTCTTCAAGCCATTTGGTGTAAAAATTGCTTATGCTGCTCTCCTTATCGGTAATACTGGCATTCAGATCTTCCCAGAATTTTTTTAAACCGTTATTAAAGCTGTTGATACCAGCATATTTTTCTATAGTCTCTTTATAGAGAGGAAAGCTTTCGCCGAGTTGCTTAAGATTCTTTTCATAGGTATTATTGGCGAAGTCAACCCAATTTTTTAAAGCTTGGTGAAAAGGCTGCATACTTTGGGCAAAAAGATGGGGATTGGTTTTAGATTCACTTTGTCCTCCGGTTGTCATACTATCCGCCAGGGATTGAAAAACTTTCTTCTGGAAATCCATCCATGATTGGGCAAGGGTATTTTCCAACATTAATAAGAACCTCCTATAATTTGTTTTAAAGCCAGAGTTTTAACTGCCCTCCTTTACTCAAATATTAAATTGCTAATTGAAATTGGATTAATGAACTAGTTTTCAGCTGATTTGCTTCCATAAAAATAGATGAGAGATGATGCCCAATTAAAGAAAAGATAATGCGAAGCTGCAGATTTGAAACGAATGGTCTTATTGGGTTTGTAAATGGATCAGGTTTTCATTCGGGCACCTTTATAATTATAAAATCAGTATTTTTTCAAGGGTGAAAACTATCAACCCAAAAATGGAGGATCTTCTTCCAATAATGGAATACCAGCGGTATCGCTTCCACGAGGCTAAGCAGAAATGTATAATTATAGCAAAGCCAGATATGATTGGGCCCGATATTTAGATTTATGAAGGGGGATGGTAACTTTTTCATAAGGTATTGAAATCACTTTATTGACTTCAATTACCTGTGTGAAAGGAGGGATAATGTTATGAGTCAGTTCAGGAACAAAAAACAGTTATTGACCGTATTCAATTACAATATTCAGTTGATATACAAAACTTATAATCATCTGAGCCTTACCAATTTAGCCGATAAATTAAATATACCTTGTTCAACTCTTTCAAGATTGCTAGACGAAAAAAACGAAATTCTGCCTCAAACGTTAACCCTTTATCGAATATCAAAAAGTTTGGGTTTAAGTATGGATGCCCTTATCACTGAAAAATTAAACAAGCGACAATTGCCGGAAAATTTTCCGTTTCGTACTTATAGGGGAATAAACCATAGAATCAAGCGGTATATATGCGGGAGGGTAGGCGAAAAATGCCAGGAGCCATTCAGATTATATTATTTCAATACCAATACCGACGATAGTGAGGAAATGATTCAAGAAGGTGAATTACAAGTCCTGAGCAACGAAGAAAACGAATATCTGGTCATCGCTGCTTTTGGCCTCAATTTAGAAAACAAAAAGATAAAACATTATGAAGGATACATTGTATTGTCCGGCTATCATGTTTATATCAATCTTGAAACGGTCGGGATAACAGGTGAACGTGTTTTGATCGTTTTTTATGATCAGATATCAGATAATAATTATCAAGGTGGCCTAGGGATAATAACATCGATATCGCGGGGTTTAACGAGAGCTCCCTGTTCTCAAAAAATTATCATATCCAAAAAGACCTTTGGACAAAAAGAAAAGGATAAAATCCTGCCTCAATTTCTGGAGTTTAAAAACACCACTTCAATATTGAAAGTAACTGGAGATCAGGACCAGGAAGTCTATAGATTGCTCCAAAATTTATAAATAACGTCGCCTATTCAGACAATGGCGGGGGGGGCGGGCAAATTGGCGATCTTCTAAATGGGGGATGCCGGCTAAAATTTCAAAACAGAGTACTAGCTAATTTCAATAATAAGCTAAAGAATACCGCCTATTTATTGGTAAAGCAAAAGCCGATAAACAAGCGGTATTTTCTGCTTTTATATGTAGTGAATTAGGCTTTTTCAAAACACTTCTCAATCAGGGGCTCATTAACTTGCCGTTTAAAAAACCGGCTTGATATAATAGGGGGCATTGGCTCTGCGAGATTTTGCCACAAAATAACGTTTTGTACTTCTATAATAAGGCCGTCAATTCCCTTTTCGAGAAGAAACGCTTTCATATAATATCGATTTTCAATATGATCTTTTGATTCCTGCAGAGCTCGCTTTTCAGCATTAGACTTTATACTGACCAATCTTTCCAATATGATGCTTTCCTCCATGGCGATTCTCCCTTCCATAGGCTGCTGCCCATTTCAGTCAAGAAATACTCGGCCAGGCTTAATTTCATGGTTTTGGGGTTAGGAGGGCAAGGATAAACCCGCCCTCCTAACCCTATAGTTTTTATTAAACAATTTTGTGCGTACGACGCCATATGCCCTGTCTCTCAGCGTCTTTGACCAGGGCATCCCTAAAATCGGGGTGGGCCAGCTTAATTAGCCCTTCAGCTCTCTGCCAGACCGACATGCCTTTCATCTCAAAAATTCCATATTCGCTTACAATATATTGGGCAACTGAGCGAGGATCGGTGACTATAGCACCCGGGGTCAGGGTAGGAATGATTCTGGAACGTTTCTGCCCGTCCTTGCCGATGTTGCAGGAAGGCAGGCAAATGATGGATTTTCCGCCCCTGGATTCATAGCCGGCCATCACGAAATCCAACTGACCGCCGGTGCCACTGATAATCCTGGTACCACTGGATTCTGCACAAACCTGGCCATAGAGATCAACCTCAATGGCGTTGTTTATGGTTATCAGCTTATCGTTTAGCGCTGCAATAGATGGTTTGTTGGTGTAGTTGACCGGAAATATTGCACATTGGGGATTGTCGTCAATGAAGTCGTAGACTCTTTGGGTGCCCAGAGCAAAAGCATAGACCATTTTGCCCGGATCAATATTTTTCTTACTATTGGTTAGCCTGCCGGCTTCATACATATCTATATAGGCATCAACCAGCATTTCGGTATGGCAGCCCAAATTCTTAAGGTCTGATTCAGCGATCATCTTGCCTACCGCATTGGGCATGCCCCCAATTCCCAATTGTACACAGCAGTCGTCACACATCTCCTCGATTATGAATTGGGCCGCCTTCTTGTCCAGATCGGAAGATCGCGATGCAGGTAATGGTACCAGCGACGGATTCTCTCCTTCTACAATGTAATCCACTTGAGAGATAGGAACACCTTCTTCATAGCCTCCCAAACAACGCGGCATCTTTTCATTAATCTCTACCATCACAATTTTCGCCCGGTCACATATGGCTTTGGTGTGGGAGCTCTGCGGGCCGAAATTGAAGCAGCCGTGTCTATCCATAGGACCCACCTGCAGCATAGCCACATCGATGGGTTCTATATGTTCCCGCACATAACGGGGCAGTTCCGAATACTTGATGGAAGAATAATATACCGGCCTGCCAGTCCCGGCGATTTTACGGTCCAAGCCCGATAGATGCCAGCTATGCCAAATGAATGTTTCTCCCTCCGGGTCAACTTCCACGATCTTCGGTGGTCGGAGCGTCAACAAGCTCCATACCTTGACATCTTCCAGCTCGTCTTTTCTCTTGGCCAGCGCTTTATCCAGGGCCACAACCTGAGAATTCAGCGGCCCTATGTCTATCCAATCACCGGATTTAATCACCCTAACTGCTTCATCAGCAGATACTAGCTTTTTATGATATTCCTTCATATAATCCATATTCCCTGGGTTCACCTCCTAATGAGAAATCTCCGCCATCTGCTGTAACAATTCAGGCAAGTGATAGCCCTGACCCTCTACGGTTCAATCTTGTTGCTCCTTTTCCAGAAGCCCAGTTTCTGAGCTTCTTTAATCAGTTCATCGCGGAAATCGGGATGGGCAATTTCAATGATGTTTTCAGTTCTCTTCCAAACTGACTGGCACTTCATTAAGGCTTTCCCATATTCGGTTACAATATAATGGGTCATTTGGCGAGATACGGTGCATGCAGCCCCCGGGGTCAGGAAGGGTCTTATTTTGGATTGCAGATTGCCGGCCTTGTCTTTATAGGTGGAAGACATACAGAGGAAGCTCTTCCCTCCCCGGGAATGATAAGCTCCTAAAACAAAATCCCATTGACCTCCGGTTCCGGTTATCTGCCGGGGGCCCTGCATCTCCGAAGCCACCTGTCCATAGAAATCGGCTTCCAGACAGCCGTTGATGGATATCATATTAGAAATTTGCGCTATAACATTGGGATTGTTGGTGTAGTCCACCGAATAGGTGGCAATCATGGGGTTGCGATCCATAAACTCGTAAAGTTCAGGAGAACCCAAAGCAAAAGCGCACACCATTTTCTTCCGATCAAGTTCCTTCCTGGCTCCGCTAAGGCAGCCCTGTTTCCACATCTCCATGTAAGCATCAGCCATCATTTCGGTGTGCGCTGAAAGGTCTTTTAAACCGGCCGCGGCAATTTGCTTGCCCAGATAATTGGGAAGCCCTCCTATTCCCAGTTGGATACAGCAGCCATCATGGATATCCTCCAATATATATCCGGCAATCTTCTTTTCAGCTTCCGTGGCCTGCAATATGGCTGCGTTGGCCATGGGCTCATTTTCTCCTCTAACCACAAAATCAACTTCGGAAATATGGATCTGGTTCCCGTTGCCGCCATATACGAAAGGCATACTTTCATTTTCTTCCACAATAGCTATTTTGGCATTTTCAATAACCGCTTCACAATGGGAAGTGTTGATACCGAAGTTGAAATATCCGAATTTGTCCATGGGGCATACCCGCATCATGGCTACATCCACTTCGACCTCTCTGTTCCTGTAATAACCGGGTACTTCGTGATAGAGCAATGGGGAAAAACTACAGATCCCCTGATCAAACAGTTTGGCATCCCAGGCGCTGAAATGCCAGCTATCCCACTGGAAATGTTCCATTTTGGGGTCGCTTATCGGAACCTCCGGGAAGGGGGGAAGGGAGATGCCGCTCCTGATGTGTACGTCATGCAGCTCGTCCCTGCGCTTGGCCAGCGCTCTGTCGAGAGCTTTGGGATACCCGTTGAAGTACATGTAGTCCACCCAGTCTCCGGATTTAACCACTTTCACGGCTTCCTCAGGCGTGCGATATTTTTCTTTATACTCACTTTCGAACATTCATTTCTCCTCCTTATATAAATATAATTATAGGATGAACTTGCGAAAAATAGGAAAAAGAGCGGAGTCAGGCAGCTTTGATCCAAAACTAATGATGATGGCCAATCCATAAAAGGGAGAAAAGCCTGCTGCCTAACACCTGAATATTGGGTATATTGAACTAATAAAAGGGGGGTTATATAAGCTAAACTTAAATGCCGGCTTTTTTAGTTCATTACGCTTTTAAAACATCTCCGGCAATTACCAGTTTCTGCACCTGAGCAGTCCCTTCAAATATCTGGAATATCTTGGCATCCCGGAAATATTTCTCCACCAAATAGTCTTTCGTGTAGCCATAACCGCCATAAACCTGAACGGCATCAGTACTGACTTTCATGGCCGCTTCGCCACCCCAATACTTGGCCAGTGAAGCCTCCTTGGTATAGGGCAGTCCCTGATCCTGATTACTGGCTGCTTTTTGGTAGAGCAGGCGGGCTGTCTCGCACATAAGAGCCATATCCGCCAGAATGAACTGGATTGCCTGGAAACTGGCGATCGGCTTACCGAACTGCTGCCGTTCCTTGGCGTATTGAACTGCGCATTCAAATGCTCCCTGGGCCACGCCGGTGGCCATGGCACCCACTACTGCGCGGGATATGTCAAGGGTCTTCATCGCGATCTTAAAGCCATCGCCTTCTTTGCCCAGGAGATTTTTAGCCGGCACCCGTACATCTTCGAAAATGACCTGAGTGGTGTTGGAGCTTCTGATACCCAGCTTGTTTTCTGGAGGGCTGATGCTGATCCCAGGGGTGTTCCGATCCACCATAAAAGAGCACATCCCCTTGTATCCCAGCTTTTTATCCAAAGTGGCAAAAACGGTATACAGACCGGCCACACCGCCATTGCTGATAAACTGTTTGGTCCCGTTCAAGACATAGTCATTCCCATCCTTGACACAGCGGGTCGCCAATCCACCAGCGTCAGATCCGGCGCCAGGTTCGGTCAGACAGAAGGCGCTGAGCACACCTTCCATTTGTTTCCCATACCACCATTTCTTTTGCTCATCACTGGCCGCAATATAAACCGGATCGGGTCCCAGCAGCGTAGATGCGGCCATCGTGGTCCCCAGTCCCGCATCACCCCGGCATAATTCTTCGGCAATAATAGCCTGTCCCAAATGATCAATGCCCGGGCCCCCATATTCAGCCGGCACTCCACAGGTCAGCAAACCCGTTTCCTGCAGCTTGTTCACTGCATCCCACGGGAAGATATGCTCTTCATCCCATTTCTGACAGTTGGGAAGTATCTCATTATTGGCAAAATCGCGGGCCATTTTTCTTATCATTTCGTGCTCTTCAGAAATACGAAAATCCATTTATTTTCCCTCCTTCATTTTAATGCCTCAGCTAGATATCTCTGGTCCATAGAGATGCCATGGCCATACCGCCACCAACGCACAGTGAAGCTCCTCCAACAGTCAGATTCAAGCGCTCCAATTCATAATAAAGACTGACAATAATACGCAGTGCAGTGCAACCTACGGGATGCCCCAGCGCAATGCCCGAGCCATTATGGTTGACCTTATTCATGTCAATTTCCATGCCAAATTCTTCTTTTAACATGCGTCCTGCGCCTAGCCACTGGGCTGCGAAAGCTTCGTTGATTTCCCAGTATTCAACATCTTCAAATTTCATTCCCGCCTGCTTAAGACATTTGGGAATGGCAACTGCCGGCCCCACACCCATTATTTTGGGATCTACTCCTTCGGAGCAAACATTAATCAGCTTCATTAAGGGCTTGATGCCTAATTCTTGAGCTTTCTTCTTAGACATTAAGATGACCGCTGCGGCACCATCATTGATTCCGGAGGCATTGCCGGCCGTTACTACGCCACCCTTTTTGAAACCGGGCGGTAATTTCCCAAGCGACTCCATGGTCGCATCAGGGATCATGTGTTCGTCATTTTCAAACAGGACTGTGCCTTTCCTGGTTTTGATTTCTACGGGCACGATTTCCCTTTTAAAGATCCCCTCTTGTACCGCCTTAGTCGCCCGCTGATGACTGGTCAAAGCCAGTGCATCACATTCTTCTCTGGTTATTCCATATTTCTCCGCAACATTTTCCGCTGTAATCCCCATATGTCCGGGAACCAGTTCATCCACCAGTCCATCAGACAGCATGGCATCCAATATCTCTCCACTGCCCATGCGATATCCCATGCGTGCTTTGGGTAATAGATAGGGTATATTGGTCATGCTCTCTGTACCAATAACCAAACTAATATCGACTTTGCCCAACATAATATTATAGGCGGCAACTTCCATCGCTTTCATACCTGAAGCGCAATTTTGATGAATATTAGCTGCACTGCTTTTGACCGACATGCCAAGCCGCATGGATACCTGCCGGCCCTGCATAGAGCCTACCCCTTGCTGGAAGACTTCTGCCAGGCATATCTCGTCAATGATTTCCGGGGAGATCCCGGCTCTTTCAATAGCTCCTTTACCCGCCGTGATAGCCAATTCACGAGCGGTTACATCCTTCAAGCTGCCCATAAACCTACCAATAGGCGTACGACAGGCGCTTACTATGACAACTTCATTTATTTCCATTAATAAGTCCTCCCTTTAATACTATTTGCCTATGAACTGGGGCTTGCGCTTCTCCAAAAAAGCCTTCATCCCTTCCTTCTGGTCTTCGGTTGAGAATAAGAAAGCCATGTTTTTAACTTCATAGGCCAGTCCCGAGGCCAGGTCCACATTCATACCGTAGTTGATGCAAGTCTTAGCTGCCTTTAATGCCACCGGAGATTTGGCTGCTAACTTGGAAGCCAGTTTCTTAGCCTCATCCATCAGGTTTTCTTTGGGTACCACTTGATTTACCAATCCGATTTTAAAAGCGGTCTCAGTATCTATGGTCTGACCGGTCATAACCAAATACTTCACCCATCCCGGCCCTACCAACCGGGTTAAGCGCTGAGTGCCTCCGGCCCCAGGTATGATGCCGAGGTTGATTTCCGGCATGCCGAAGACCGCCCCCTCGGCGGCAATCCGTATGTCGCAAGCCAGAGTCATTTCACATCCGCCGCCCAGGGCCAAACCACTAATAGCGGCGATTATCGGTTTGTCCAGCTTCTCCATTTTTAAAAAGGTATGCATTACCGACGATGCAAAGGTTTCCACTTCCAATGGGCTGGCCTTCGACATAAAAGCGACATCGCCGCCGGCGGCAAATACTTTTTCTCCTCCGGTCAGGATCACAACCCTTGCTGCCTGGTCTGCTGCAATATCATCAAGAATCTGCGATAGTTCTGCAATTAATTCTCCATTAATGGAATTCATGGCTTTGGGTCGATTGAGGGTTACGATCCGAATTCCCGCCTCTTTTTCATATAAAAAATTTTGCAGTTCCAAGTCGCAGCCTCCTCACTTTTTGTAGTCGTAGAATCCCCGACCGCTTTTTATCCCTAAATGCCCGGCTCTGACTTTTTGTTTGAGCGCCAAAGAAGGCCGGTATTTGGAGTCGCCAAACTCCCTCCAGTAATAATCACAGACGCTTAGCAGGACATCAATTCCCACCATATCGCAAAGAGCCAACGGGCCAATGGGCATGTTAGCCCCCAGTTTCATGGCTTTGTCGATCTCTTCCACTGTACCCACGCCATCTTGATAGGCAAATGCTGCTTCATTCAAGTAGGGCACTAATATCCGGTTGACAATAAATCCAGGGCATTCCTTGGCTTTAACCGGCTCCTTGCCAATTTTCCGGCATAATTCCATGATAGTATCGACTGCCGCATCCGTGGCTTCTGAGCCGGGAATCACTTCTACCAACTTCATTACCGGCACCGGATTAAAGAAATGCATCCCCACAACCTTGTCTGCTCTTCTCGTAGCGGTAGCAATTTCGGTGATACTTAAAGCCGAAGTATTTGAAGAGAGAATTGTGTCCGGCTTGCATATTTCATCCAACTGGCTAAACACCTTTTTCTTGATATCCATGTTTTCAACGATGGCCTCAATGACCACATCACAATCAGAGAATTCTGACATACTACTAGTGGTCTTAATTAATGCCACCCGCTGCGCCTTGGCAGTCTCGTCGAGTTTGCCCTTTTCAACCGCTTTCTGCCAGGATTTCATGATGCCCTTCATAGCTTTAGCTACTATCGAAGCATCCACATCTCCTAATACCACGGAAAGCCCCGCCTCGGCTGATACCTGAGCAATCCCGGCGCCCATAGTTCCCGCGCCTAACACTCCAACTTTATTGATTCCCATGATTTTACCTCCCGTTTCTCTAAAATAAAACTAACACCCCTTATAGAAAGAACAGCGAATCACTTTTAAAAAATCTCACCCCCTAAAAACTCAAATTACCTCACCTGATATTTTGAAAAGCAATAAATATGCCATCATGCAGAAACATAAAGAAAGCCCAATTTTATGAGCTTTCCTAAAATTCTTTGTTTATTTGGTGTATTATTTTGTCGCATTTTCGTTAACGGATTCCTGCAAGTTGAGTTTTTTGGGCTGTAGCAAAATGATGAAAGCTTTTGCAATAAACAGAATGTAAAAGCTTCTATATCCTTGAGCAGGGCAATATTTTTCTTAGCTTTATAGGGGAAATACAGCGTGAATGCCGCTCTTCAGGGCTGCGGGATCGGCTTATAAAATAGTGGCGGAGATTTTTTAGTTGGCAGCCAGAAGTCAGAAAAAAAGAAAGCCCTTTTGGGGCTAGTACTCTGTTAACCCTAATCTGGTGTATAACTCGTCGAAGAAAATTTTTGTAGGACAAGGCGGGCAGCTCTTTGCCGTCCTGGCACCGGCAGCTCTTTGGCATCCTGCCACCGCTACACTAGTTCGTCCATGAACGTCGCTGCATTAGCCCGTCCGTGGGCGTCAAGGAACGAGTAATACTGGACGTATTGCGATTGACGACAACGCAGTCATGCGAAAATTTAACCGATGATTATATATCAGAATTAGGGTTAACAGAGTACTAGTATTTTAGAAGGCATTTATTAAATAAGCAAACCATTTATGATACTGAAAAACCGTATTTCTTAATCTTGCGATAAAGAGTAGCCCGGTCAATACCCAAAAATTTGGAGGCCGTCTGAATATCGTTGTTAGCATCTTTTAGGGCACGTTTAATTAATTGCCTTTCAACATCTTCAGTTATCGTCTTTAAATCCTTGCTGCGATAGAAGTTTTCCGGATCATCAGATGTATTTATACAATTAAAATGACGCCCGCTCAGCAGAGAGGAACCCTCCATATTAGCTATAATCACTGCCCTTTCCATCGCATTTTGCAGCTCCCGAACATTACCAGGCCAATGGTAGCGCTGCAGGGATTTCAGGGCCTTGTCCGTTACGCCTTTTATATCGGTCCCCAATCGTCTATTAAACTTGATTAAAAAGTGATCAATAAGTTGTGGTATGTCTTCTTTATGTGAGGAAAGTGGTATCATTTCCAGATGAATAACATTAAGACGAAAAAACAGGTCTTGCCTGAATAAACCTTCGCTAACCATCTTCTCCAGATTTCGATTCGTTGCAGCGATTACTCTTACATCCAATTCCATAGGTTGGCTTCCTCCAACCCTTTCTATTTCATGTTCTTGTAAAAAAACTAATAGCTTACTTTGCATCAAGTAGGACATTTCGCCAATTTCATCAAGGAATATAGTCCCGCCCTGGGCCAATTCAAATTTTCCAGCTCTTCCGCCCTTCTGGGCACCGGTATAAGCTCCCTCATCGTAACCAAAAAGTTCTGATTCCAGTAAATTTTCTGGAATAGCAGCGCAATTAACTCTGATAAACGGATATCCCGACCGGGCACTCCTATTATGGATTGCATTGGCTAATAACTCCTTGCCGGTTCCGCTTTCCCCGGTTATCAAGACCGTGGTATCAGGATGGCTCGCCAACTGCCTGGCCAAGTTGATTACCTTTAAAAATTCTTCGCTGCTCCCTATGAGATCGCTAAAACTATATTTAGCCCTATGTAATGTCCTGACTTCATCTTTATACTTGTTGAGCTCCCACATTAAACTTTCGATCATCTCTTTGGCATCTAAAATATCCAGAAAAAGGCTATAGGCAAAAGCTCCGATTACTTTGCCATCTTTATATATTGGTATCGAAGAAGCAATCATGTTCCGGCCTTTGACCCTCCAGTTATAGCCATTAATTGCCTCACCTGTCTTTAGAACGGAAAGGGTCTTTGTATTGGGTGAGATTTCAAGAATATGCTTACCCAGCACTGCATCTTTTTCCAGATTAAGAATCTGTAGATACGTGTTGTTAATGTATACTATATAGCCCTGATCGTCGATTATATATCCAGACATATATTGATTTTGGTCAATAATTTCCTTATATGCTGTTTCGATATCCATATCCACTTACCCCCTCACAAGCTTCAACAGACACTTATAACATTGGTACTTCGTTTATCATCGGCAATAACCTTTGTAAGTAATTTGAAATTTATAAAATGGCTTTTATAATTTTTTCAGTCCGGCCATTCTTTCAAAGGCGCAACCTTGCCATAACGGCCGCCGCCCCCCGGTTTGATGGGCAGGCGGCCCCGGCGCATGCGCTGGATGATCCTGGCCAGGTCACTTCCGCCCACTCTGGCAATTTTATCGATTTCCGCCCGTTCCAGGAACTCAATTTCATTGCCGAAGGCCTGCAGCAAAACCTGGGCCTTTTTGGCTCCGACCCCCGGCAGCTGCCTTAAAGGCACCCGGTAGTTATAGGGCGGCCGGAAAAGGGGATGATGGGGCTGATCATAGTTCTTGATCTCGATAATCCGATCGTAAACCCCGTTTATCAGGCTGGTGCCGGCGCACCCCGGGCAGGCCTGAACCGGAGCGGGCAGTTCGATGATAAGATCGCATGACGGGCAATAACTGCGGTGATATTTGCCCATGAGCGGGTCCATGCCGTAGTTGGCAATGATCTTGCGTCCCTCCCGGTTTTCCAGGCAAAGCTTCAATTCAGCAAAGTTCTTCTCCCGCATGCGCAGCAGATTGTACTCGCGTCCCAGGTTGGTCGGGGAATGGGCGTCGGAATTGGAAAGAAAACTGAAATGGCGGCATTCGGACAAAAGACCGGCCATATCCGAATCGGAGCTTAAACCGAGCTCCAGAACTTTAAGGCAGGCAAAATCCGGCCCCAGCAGATCCTCCAGGCTGGCTGTACAGCAGCCGTAGACCCCCTTGTGGGGTGTGAAGGCGTGGGCCGGGCAATATATCCCGTCGAGTATGAGGCTCAGATTGATGAGCTCTCTGATCCTGACGGACGCTTTTTGAGTCGATAAGGAGAGGTTTTTGACCCGGCTGCGGATATACTTCTGATAGCGGTGGATGCTGTCCAGGGAGGGCATGTAAATAAGGGAATGAACCCCTTCGCTGCTTTCTACTTCAGCTGCGGCGATGAGCAAAACCCCGTTTCTGGCTAAAAAACCCCCGGCGGCTAGCTCTTGCAGGTCGCCCTGTCTGACCAGTTCGGTGATTTCCCGCTCTACCGGAGTACAGGCGGCATCAACCACCCCCACGATATCCAGGCCCTTCCGGGGAGCGTCGCGGTACAGCAGGGTTTTTAGCTGAAGGTCGCGGGAAGCGGTGATCTTGACCGCCTGGCCTTCGGCTTGCCCGATATGCACGTGAAGATCGGCGAAGTAAGTCTTCACCGACTCTCTCCTCTAAGGGCCCAAAAAGCGTGTTGAATGCCTATGATGCTTTTGCCGTCCACTATTTTGCCTTCAAATATATATTTATAGGCGGTTGCCAGGGGAAGTTTGACTATTTCCAGGAATTCGTCTTCATCGGCCTCGGCAAAGCTGGCGGACAGATCCCGGGCTAGATAAAGATGCAGTATTTCATTGCAGAAGCCCGGGGCGCTGTAATAGTCGAGGATCTTTTCCCAGTGGGCCGCTTTCATTTTTATTTCTTCTTCCAGTTCGCGCCGGGCGCAGGCCAGCGGGTCTTCGCAGTCTTCCAGGGTTCCGGCCGGTATTTCCAGGGTGGTCTGTTCCAGGGCTTTACGGTATTGCCGGACCAGTATGATGTTGCCATCCTCATCCAGAGCGACCATAGCCACCGCGCCCCGGTGCTCGACAATCTCCCGGCTGCCTTCCCGTCCATCTGGCAAAGCCACCCGCTCCACCCGCAGTTTAATTATTTTTCCTTCAAATATGCTGGTCGATTCCAGGGTTTTTTCTGTAAAGTCCAAATGTTTAACCTCCTTGTATGGTTTGGGCGATCTGTGCATACACTGCTTCAGAGGTGAAAAAAATGCAGATACAAGTATATGCCCATGGCGTATTTTTACAGGGACGATTTCAGGATATTCTGAGTTTTTTACATCAATATCCGCCGGATACAACATTGTTGGAGCTTATACGCCTGAACCTACACTGAATTTTTATTGGGCGGCTTCTTCAATTATGGCCAGAATCCAACGGGCCACCCGCGAAATGTCGTCAACGGCTATCTGCTCCTGGCAGGTGTGAACCTCCTGCATTCCGACTGACAAATTGGCACAGGGGATGCCGTGCCCGTTTATGATGCTGGCATCACTGCCGCCGCCGGTGCTTACTTCCCGGCAGGGCAAGCCGATCCGGGAGGCTGCTTTTTGAGCGAGCCGGCAAACCTCCTGACTGGCGTCCAAGGTTACCGCCGGGTACAGGAATTTGACATTTACCTCCGCCGAAGCCCCGTAGCGTTCAACCTCCTCAATGAAGATAGACTTGAGCTTCTCGCTTAATGATTCCAGTTTTTTCTCATTCAAGCTGCGGGCTTCACCGTAGATCTTGCAGTAATCGGCCACGATATTGCGGGCCGTTCCGCCTTGAATAAGACCGAAATTGCAGGTGGTTTCCTCGTCTATCCTTCCACAGGGCATTTTGGCCAGGGCGGTGGCGGCCGCCTGAATGGCGTTTACGCCCTTTTCCGGGTTCATCCCGGCATGGGCAGCCTGACCCTTGACTATATATTCCATTCCGTTCTGGCAGGGTGAGCGGACCACGATGGAACCCGGCGGGTGTCCGTCATCAAGGACGTAGGCCAGGGCTGCTTTAAGTCTGGAGAAGTCGAACTCTTTGGAACCTAAAAGCCCCTGTTCCTCGCTGACCGTAAACAAAAATTCCAGATCCGGATAGGGCAGTTGGTTTTCCTGCAGGCAGTCATAGACTTCCAGCAGTGCGGCTATGGCCACTTTATCGTCCGAACCCAGGATGGTTTCTCCGGCGCTGCGGATGTAGCCGTCTTCGTCTACCCGGGCTTTTATGCCCCGCCCCGGTTCAACCGTATCCATATGGGCGCAGAACAATATGGCCGGCCCCGGCCTGGTTCCGGGAATCCGGATTAGAATATTGCCCGAATCGCCGCCCAGCCTCCGGCCGGCTTCATCTTCCTCTATAAAAAGGCCGCGCTGCTGCCAGATGTCTTTGAGGAAGTCGCGCAGCCGGGCCTCGTGCCCGGAGGGAGAGTCGATCTCTACCAGTTCAATGAAGAGTTTTTGCAGGCGTTCCTCGTTTATCATTTCCTCAACCCCTTCCCATTAGTTTATTGACTTTTACTTATATAGATAGGTATTTGTAATTCGCTGATTGAAAGTTAAAATACCGGCCGCGTAAGTTTAATAGTCTTATTATATCCAATTATAACCGGATCGGGGAATTATGGCCCGGGCATCGGCCAGCTTAACCCGGAGCATATTTCATGCTAGAATATGTCAAGACCATCAGAAAGGGGAGCGCCTGGGGGCTAGTATACTGTCAACTCTAGCTCCGGGCCGAACATGGAGCGATGAAACCAGTTTATATAATCGGGCATAAGAACCCGGATCTGGATTCGGTGGCATCGGCTATTGGATACCAGGCCTACAAGCAGGCCAGCGGCGAGGGGTTATTCCAGGCGGCGGTAGCCGGCGAATTGAGTGATGAAGCGGTTTACGTTCTGGACGCCCTGGGTTTTGAAAAACCGCTGTGGTTAAAAAGCGTAGCCAATACGGTTGAGGATCTGTTGGATGACCAACCGCTCCCGCATGTGCATCCTGAAACCAGCCTGGTTGAATTGAGCAGGATGATGCGCGAACAGAAAATCAAGACCGTTCCGGTCCTTGACCAGGCCGGCAAATTTTTGGGTTTGCTCACTATCGGCGACGTGGCCTTGATCTTTATGGAAAACCTGGGGGACGCCGGAGCTGTTGAGCAGAGCCCCCGGATACTCGGGCGGGTTTTGCAGCAGAAGGTAGGAGAAATAATGAAAAGCCGCGATCTGGTAGTATTTGAAACCGAGGATCCGGTCGAGGAAGCGCGCAAGCAGATGTTAAAGTCCCGCTTTCGCAACTATCCGGTGCTTGATGAGAAAAACAGCTACCTGGGAATGATATCCCGCTACCACCTGCTGCAGATGAAGCGCAAGCGGCTGATCCTGGTGGACCACAATGAAAAGCAACAGGCGGTGGACGGAGTGGAGCAGGCTGAAATCCTGGAGATAATTGACCACCACCGGGTGGGCGATCTACAGACCATTTCGCCCATCTATTTTCACAATGAACCAGTGGGATCAACTTCCACCCTGATTGCAGAGAAATTTTTGGACAGTTCGTTCACGCTTGACAAGCATCTGGCCGGATTGCTTCTATCGGGTATTTTGTCCGATACTCTCATTTTCCGGTCTCCCACCACCAGCCCCAAGGACCAAAAAATAGCGGCTTACCTGGAGCAGGTTTCCGGGTTAAACCCGATTGATTGGGGTAAACAGATCTTCTCCCAGGCTATGCAGCTGGGTGACCGGGATGAACGGGAGCTGGTGGGCTCAGACCTTAAGGAATACAGCAGCGGGGACTTGCTTTTTGCGGTGGCCCAGATTGAGATCATCGACGTATCCGGGCTGGAAGCCAGGAAGGCCGCCTTCCTGGCTGCGATGGAGGAACTCTGCCAGGAGCGGGGATATGCTTTTATGTGTCTGATGTTGACCGACATACTCGAAGAGTCCAGCGAGCTGTTGATTGCCGGCCGGGAGCGGTCCATGCTTGACCAGGCCCTGGGAAGCGGGGCCGGGCGGAACCGGATCTACATGCCCGGGGTCATGTCCCGCAAGAAGCAGATCCTTCCTGTCATATATGACGCGCTGCGCCGCAAAGACCTGCTCGGTTAAAAACTTAAACAACAAATCTGAATATTTTCACCTCCCCATGAGGGAGGTCTATTATTTTCTGCCGGGGGCATAAAGTGTATGGACAAGAAATATTATTTCGTAGGGCCGCCAGTCATAAAACGGCTGCTTTAAACATCTTACAGCCCGGTGCTATAAAGCAACACGATGCAAGCCTAGTGGTCTGTAACACCTAAAGATTTAGGTTATCCGCCGAGAAAAATTTTTGCAGGGCAAGGCGAGCAGCTCCTTGCCGTCCTGGCACCGGCAGCTCTTTGGCATCCTGCCACCGCTGCACTAGTTCGTCCATGAACGTCGCTGCATTAGCCCGTCCATGGGCGTCAAGGAGGGAGTAATACTGGACGTATTGCGACTGACGACAACGCAGCCCTGCGGAAATTTGGCCGGTGGGAACCAAATTTTTAGGTGTTACAGACCACTCGCCAAAGGAGCCGGTTTATGATGAACAGGCATTTAATTAAACGGCACATAAGTGAGAATCGCTGGCAGTATTTTTTTCTGGCGGTCGTTTTTCTGGCCGGGGTCTTCCTCGGAAATTATAAAGTACCGGGGGTCGACGGAGCGGTTAAGACCCAGCTCCTGTCCCTGGTCGACCAGTATATCCAGGGAGAAATGACCGGAAGTTTTAACGGTTCCAGCGTTCTGCTCCAGGCTTTTATCAACCAGGCGCGCCTGGTCCTGGCCATCTGGTTTCTGGGTTTAACCGTGATCGGTTTACCCTTAATCCTGGGTGTGGTCTTCCTGCGCGGATTCTCCATCGGTTTTACGCTGGGTTTTTTAATAAGCGAGAAAGCCGGGGGCGGGGTCTTAATAAGCCTCCTGGCCATACTCCCGCAAAACCTGGTCTACATACCTTTGCTCATAATCTGGGGAGTCATATCGATCAATTTCTCCCTGCAGGTGCTGAAGGGGGAGCATGCTGGATTTCCCGGTTTGATGCGCCGGATGGCTGGCTATACGCTGTTGATGCTGGTTTTTCTTCTCCTTTTTCTACTGGGAGCGATCATCGAAGCCTATTTATCTCCCTGGCTGCTCAATCTGTTTATGTAAAATACGGAGGTGTTTTAGATGTTTATCATTATCCGCGACTGGAAGCGTAAACTCCTGCGCATGTTAACCGTCGTTTTACTGGTTATAGCCTTGGCGGCTGCTTTCCCGACTTTAAGCGGCATTTTCCTGGAGCAGATTCCGGTTTTCCACGGCTGGTTCGAGGATGACCCGCCCAGCGGGAATCCCACCCGGGTAGAACAGGAGCAAAACAGCAGTAAATTCAACCAGCTGGTGGATCGTTTCGTCTTTAAGATGCAGGATTTCTACACCGAGGAATAATTAGGCAGGAGAATAAGCCGCAGCTGTCAAATGAATAATAAAAAAGCCGGGAGGAAACGCCTTGACCTTGTATCTATCCGCCTTTCTCGACTATTTAAACTTCGAAAAAGGCCTGTCCGCCAACACCCTGGCTGCTTATCGCCGGGATCTGGAAAAATTCTTCCATTACCTCGATGAACGGGAGGTGGGGAATAAGCCGGACGAGCTGGAAAAGCAGCATATTATGGATTATATGAGCCTGCAACTGGATAACGGCTTGAATCATGCCACCGCCGCCCGTTTTCTTTCGGCTTTAAAGACCTACTATAAGTTTTTGTCCCTGGAAGGCCTGGCCCAGAAAAATCCTACTGTGGACCTGGAGACGCCCAAGATCAAGCGGCGGCTGCCCCACGTATTGACTATAGAAGAAGTAGACCTGCTTCTGTCCCAGCCCCAGGTTACCCGGGCCTTGGGAATGAGGGACCGGGCCATGCTGGAACTTATGTATGGCACCGGTGTCCGGGTATCAGAACTTTTGGCCCTGCAGATCGAGGACTTAAACGCCCTGGCCGGCTTCCTGCGCTGCATGGGAAAGGGGCGCAAGGAGAGAATAATCCCGGTCAACCAGACCTCCATTGACTGGACCCAGCGTTATCTGGCTCAAGCCCGCAATCACCTGGTAAGAAACCATTTGGAGCGCACCCTGTTTGTCAATGCCCATGGCCGGCCCTTGAGCCGGCAGGGCTTTTTTAAGATCCTGGCCGCCTATGCCGAGCAGGCCGGTATTAAAAAGGAAGTGACCCCGCACACCATGCGCCACTCTTTTGCCACCCATCTCCTGGAGAATGGGGCGGACCTGAGGGCTGTGCAAGAAATGCTGGGACATGCTGATATCTCAACCACCCAGATATATACCCATCTCACCAAAAGCAGACTGCGCGAAGTGTTTCAAAGATATCATCCACGAGCATAGGAGGTAGAAAATGGCGTATAAGCGTGCTGTTTTGATAATTTTAGACAGCCTGGGCATCGGAGCGGCTCCCGATTGTCAGCTCTTTGGCGATCACGACTGCAACACCCTGGGACATACGGCTGAAGCGGTCGGAGGTCTTAATCTGCCCCGGCTCCAGGCGTTGGGTATGGGCAACATTGCCTATATTCAGGGTGTAGAGCCCGACCCCGCGCCTCAGGCGTCATTCGGTAAAATGCAGGAGCGCTCGGCGGGTAAAGACACCACTACCGGGCACTGGGAGATGATGGGCATCGTGCTCACCAGCCCTTTTCCCACCTATCCCCAAGGCTTCCCGGTGGAATTGATAGCCGAGTTTGAAAGGCGCATCGGACGCAAGACCCTGGGCAATGTGGTAGCTTCCGGCACCGAGATCATAGAGCGGTTAGGGGAAGAACACCTCCATACCGGTTTTCCGATAGTCTATACATCAGCTGACAGCGTCTTTCAGATAGCCGCTCACGAGGAAATCATACCTTTGGCGGAACTCTATCAAATATGCAAAATCGCCCGGGAAATGTTGACCGGTGAACATGCCGTGGGCCGGGTAATAGCCCGGCCGTTTATCGGCAGCCCCGGTCAATTCACGCGCACCGCCCATCGCCATGATTTTTCCCTGCTGCCGCCTCCCAATCTGCTGAACCGTATTCAGGAAGCGGGGCAGCGGGTAGTTGGCGTGGGTAAAATATATGATATATTTGCCGGAAGCGGCATAAGCGAGACCCACCCGGTAGAGAACAACCAGGAAGCGGTTGAGCGGGTGCTGGATGAGCTGGCCGGGAGCTATTCCGGTTTGATCTTTGCCAACCTGGTGGATTTTGATCAGAGCTTTGGGCACCGCCGCGACCCGCAGGGCTACGCTTGGGCCCTGGCCGAGTTTGACCGGAGTTTGCCGGATATCTTGAGGGGTCTTAAAGAAGATGACCTTTTAATAATCAGCGCCGATCACGGCTGCGATCCCACCGTCAGCTACAGCACCGATCACACCAGAGAGTTTGTTCCGCTCCTGATCTACGGCCGTCATATCAAGCCCGGCGTAGACTTGGGAACCAGAAGCAGCTTTGCCGATATCGGACAGACCATTGCCGAATACCTGGGAGTATCCGCGCAAGACCTGGCCGGCAGCAGCTTTTTACCTGAAGTGGGGAAATAAGCTATGAACATGCAGGAACTGATCATAAAAAAGAGAAACGGCGGCGAATTAAGCCAAGCTGAAATAGACTGGCTGGTCAGGGGTATAAGCGATCACTCGTTGCCTGACTACCAGATCGCAGCCTGGGCCATGGCGGTCTATTTTCAAGGGATGAGTGACCGGGAAACCCGGGACCTGACTATGGCCATGGCCTTTTCCGGTGATGTACTTGACCTTTCTGGGATACCGGGGATCAAGGTTGATAAGCACAGCACCGGCGGGGTCGGGGACAAGACCACCCTGGTCATCCTGCCCCTGGTGGCGGCTGCCGGAGTGCCGGTGGCCAAAATGTCAGGCCGGGGATTGGGGCATACCGGAGGGACTATTGACAAGCTGGAATCAATTCCCGGCTTTAAGGTGGAACAGGACCGGCCTGCCTTTATCAAGCAGGTGAAGGAAATCAAAGCGGCGGTTATAGCCCAGAGCGGCAACCTGGTTCCAGCCGACAAGAGGCTCTATGCCATCCGTGATGTAACCGGAACGGTGGAAAGCATCCCCCTTATAGCTTCCAGCGTGATGAGCAAAAAGATCGCCGCCGGCGCCGAAGGCATTCTCCTGGACGTCAAGGTAGGGCGGGGTGCTTTTATGAAAGACCTGGAGCAGGCGGTCCAACTGGCCGGGACTATGGTCAGGATCGGAGCCGGGGCGGGCCGCCGGGTGGTTGCGGTTCTTTCAGATATGAACCAGCCCCTGGGCCGGGCGGTGGGGAACGCTCTGGAGGTTAAGGAAGCCATCCAAACCCTGATGGGACAGGGACCGGCTGATTTAGAGGAAGCCTGCTGTTACCTGGCGGCTCACATGCTGATGCTGGGCGGACGTTTCACCAGGCTGCCAGAGGCGCAGAACTGGGTAAAAGAGGCTCTGCGCGAAGGAAGGGGCCTTTTAAAACTACAGGAAATCGTTGCTTCTCAAGGCGGTTGTCTTGATTTTACCCAACCGGGCTATGGATTGCCGGAAGCGCCCCTGCAATATGCCTGGCCTTCCAGCCGGAGCGGATTTATCGGGGCCTGGGACGCCCTGCAGGTTGGTATTACAGCCGCCCGCCTGGGCGCGGGCAGAGAGCGCCTGGGTGATCCGGTCGACCCGGCAGTGGGCGTTGAACTCTGTAAAAAAGTTGGGGACCCGGTTCAAGAAAACGAGGTCCTGGCCATAATCCATGCCCGCCGCGAAGGCGACCTGGAACCGGCCTGCCGCAGCCTGGAGGAGGCCTTGCGGATAGATGATACTGCGCCGGAGCCGCGCCCTTTAATTATCGAGACGGTAAGTTAATTCCCCCAAACTCATTATCCCAGTCCAACTAAGGAGTGATAGAATGAACTGGCAGTGGAACTGTCCCACCCGGATAATCTTCGGCTGGCAGGCGGTTAAGAATAATCCCGAGGCCCTGGCCTTGGGCCAAAAGGCCTTTATAGTCTGCGGGCAGGGCGGCTCGGCTAGGCGCAACGGAGCCCTGGATGATGTTTTTCAGGTCCTGGCAGCGGCGCATATTGAGTGGGCGGTTTATGATGAAGTACAAAGCAATCCGGAAGTAGGCGCCATGCGCGAGGCGGCCGCAATCGCCCGGAAGGAGCAGGCCGACTTTGTCATCGGGATCGGCGGAGGGTCGCCCCTGGACGCGGCCAAAGCCATCGCCGTTCTGGCCTGCCATAGCTTGAGCGATGAAGAGCTTTTCAATGCCCAATTTAACAGCGCTCTTCCCCTGGCCGCAGTTCCCACTACCGCCGGCACCGGTTCGGAGGTCACCCAGTACAGCATATTGACTTACCCGGCCATTAACAGTAAGAAGAGCATCGCTTCGAACCTGCTCTTTCCCCGGGTGGCCTTGCTTGACCCGGCCTATACCCGGTCCCTTCCCCGGAAGGTAACTGTTGATACAGCGGTCGATGCCTTTTCGCATGTATTTGAATCCTACCTGACCGTAAGGCGCAGCCCCATGAGCGATGTGCTGGCCCGCGAAGCCCTGTTTCTTTTAGGGGGGCTGCTGAGAGAACTGGCCATGAAAAGAGACCTGCCCGATGATGCGGCGCGCTATCAGCTGCTTTACGCCTCCATGCTGGCGGGCACGGTTATCAGCCAGACAGGCACTTCCATACCCCATGCTTTGGGCTATTCGTTTACCTACTTCAAGGGGACTCCCCATGGCCGGGCTAACGGCTATATAATGCCGGCCCTGGCCTGGTTTTCGGGCGGAAAAGGGGAGAACAGGGCTCAGCAGGCTTTGGAAATAGCAGGGTTTAAAGGGCTGCACGATTTTGCTCAGGTGATGCAAAATTTGACCGGCCCGCCGCCGCAGTTGAGCGAGGAAGAAAAGCAGACCTTCCTGGAGATCTGCTCCCAGGCTAAAAACCTTAACAACAGCATAGTAAAACCATCATCTGAAGAGCTTCGGGCCATGCTGGAGCAGGTGGTGAAGCCGTCCTTTTAGGTCTCGGCCACAATATGGCCCAGTTCCTGCAAATCATAGCCTCCAATTACCTCCAACTCCACCTTGAATTCCGGTGAACGGATGATTCCCATCAGGGCTTCGAACCAGGCTTTATTGGAGTCTTCTTTTTTAACGACCATTTCAAATCTTTCTTTTTGCAGGGGAATAAAGTCGATGTCCTTGACCTGCAGACTGGATTTTTCATTGCCAATGCCGACGTCAGCCTGGCCCCTGGCCACGCTTCCGGCTACGGCCAGGTGAGAGGTAACTTCATTGTCGTAGCCTTTGATGGTCCAGGGAGAAATACCCAGAAGCCTCAAGTGTTCGTCAAGTAAAACCCTGGTTCCGGCTCCCTTTTCCCGGTTGACCATTACCAGGTCTTCCCGCCTGAAATCAGCCCAATTTTTCAATCCCTTGGGATTGCCTTTAGCTACATAGAAGCCCTGCATACGGCAGGCCAGGTGAATGATTAAGGTCGGGATGCCAGGCAGCATCCTCCTTACATAGTTGATGTTGTACTGGTTGGAATCACCGTCCCACAAATGGGTGGTAGCCACCTGGATTCTACCCAGGTAAAGATTATACAGGCCATTGTAGCTGCCATCGTAAGAGCGCAGGGCGTTTAGCTCCCGGTAGCGGCTCTGATAATGCCTGACCAAAATGTCGAGCATGATGTCCTGCCCGCTGATGACTATACTGTTAGTCAAAGATTTTTCGCCGCTTAAACCAGAGGATAGATTGTATAAAGCTGAGTCGGAGACGTTTCTATAGTAAACAGCGGGTTCTTTCATACTGGAGGTCCGGCTCTTATATTCTTCTACATCTTTTAAGTCAAAGCGAATTTTTTTACCGGCCCGGTAGGAGTTCAATTCTCCTCTTTTTACCAGTTCATAAACCGTATTTTTGGCGATCTTCAAGATGTCGGCTACTTCCTGGGGAGTCAAGGAAACATTATCACTCATGTCGTTTCTCCTTTTCGCTTGTTTCTAAAGCAGTCAATGTTACATTTATTCTAGACAGCAGTAATAAAAAGCCTTCGGCATGGAGTAAAAGAATATAAAGTTACATTAATTGCCATACCAAAACAATTATTTTTCATAATATCATGTCGGCTTAACTTTCGCCATGACCTTTTAATTTGGAACAATTTGTTGTTGCAGTGAATTTTCTCAGTCGGGAAAGCTTGTGCTTGCCTAACCGAACCTTGCTTATTTATAATAAAAAGCAATAAAACAAAACAAAACATTACTAAAGCAGCGAATATTGTTAAACTGTGACATGTTTGAACAGCTTATTTACGGGGGTGTTCGAACGGAATGATGAGCTGGCATACATAACGTTTCAGTATTGGGCATGCCTTGATAATGTTTTGGGAAAGCAGGAGGTATTGTTAATGAAGAAAGTCAGAATGATCCTGGCCGCATTAGTGTCCCTGATGCTAATATGCAGTGTGGCCGCCTGTTCCAAGCAGGATGCATCCAACTCCGCACCGGCCCAGAAAGTGTCTCTTACTGTATCGGCGGCCGCCAGCTTAAAGGACTCCATGGACGAAGTGCAGGCCAATTACGCCAAGGAAAACCCCAATGTAACAGTAACCATTAATTATGGCGCTTCAGGAAGCCTGGAGCAGCAGATCGAGAATGGAGCAGATGTTGACGTATTCATATCCGCCGCCACCAAGCAGATCGACCAGTTGAAAGCCAAGGGTTTGACCATGGACGACACTATTACCAACCTGCTGGGCAACAAATTGGTCCTGATCGTTCCCAGTGATTCTAAAGCCAATATAACTGACTTCTCAGGAGTAACTGAGGACAGCATCAAAAAACTGGCCCTGGGAGAGGCCAAGAGCGTTCCCGCCGGACAGTATGCCGAGGAAGTGTTTAAACAATTGAACATCCTGGACCAGATTAAAGGGAAGTCGGTCTACGGCAAGGATGTAAAAGAGGTGCTCACCTGGGTGGCCACCGGCAATGCCGACGCCGGGGTGGTATATGAGACAGATGCCAAAACTTCTGATAAAGTAAAGGTTGTAGCAGTTGCCGCCGACGGCAGCCACACCCCGATTGTCTATCCGGCAACGATTATAAAAAGCAGTAAAAATGTTGATGCTGCCAAGGCCTTTATGGCTTATTTGAGTGGTCCCCAGGCCAAGGTGGTTTTCGAGAAATATGGATTTACCGTACTGGCTAAATAGTTGAGGAGAATAATCGTTTAATATGGACCTGGATCCTTTATGGATATCGCTTAAGACAGCAATTACAGCAACATTGGCAACCTTTTTTTTAGGCCTTATAACCGCCTGGCTGGTGGCCGGATACCGGGGAAAATTTAAAGGCTTTATAGATGGCGTGCTCACTCTGCCCATGGTTTTGCCCCCGACCGTAGTGGGATTTTTCCTCCTGCTGCTTTTGGGGAAGAACGGCCCCTTTGGCGAGATTTTATACCTCCTGGGTACGGCAATCATCTTTTCCTGGCCGGCTACGGTCATCGCTGCCACGGTGGTGGCTTTTCCCCTTATGTACAAAACCGCCCGGGGAGCTTTTGAACAGATCGACATAAATACCATTAACGCCGCTCGCACCCTGGGGGCGTCAGAATGGAAGGTGTTTTGGAGAGTAGCCGTGCCCCTGGCCTGGCCGGGCATCATAGCCGGGACCATACTGGCTTTTGCCCGGGCTCTGGGCGAGTTTGGAGCTACGCTCATGGTAGCCGGGAACATACCCGGGAAAACCCAGACCATTCCGGTGGCCATCTTCTTCGCTGTAGAAAACGGGGAGATGGAGCAGGCTATGACCTGGGTTTTTATGGTCTTCTTAATATCCCTGGTTTTGATGAGCGTGATGAATTACTGGGTGGATGCCCAGAGAAAGCAGGCGCCGGCTGGCAAGTAGTAATATGGAACTATGGCTGGATATAAAAAAGAAGCTGCCCGGATTTACCCTGCAGGTAAAATTTGCCGCTGGAGCCGATATTACCGGATTGTTGGGGGCCTCCGGTGCGGGCAAGAGCATGACCCTGCGCTGTATTGCCGGTCTGGAAAAGCCGGATGAGGGAACCATTATCCTTAACGGGCAGGTCCTTTTCGACTCGTCAAAAGGGATCGATCTGCCGGCCCGTAAAAGGAAGGTAGGCTTTCTTTTTCAGAATTACGCTCTGTTCCCCAATATGACCGTAGAGGAAAATATAACTTTTGCTCTGGATGGCAAAAAAACGGCCCAAAACCGGGAAACAACCCGCCAAATGCTCAAGATGATCAAACTGGAAGGATTTGAGAAGAGGTATCCCCATCAGCTTTCCGGCGGGCAGCAGCAGCGGGTGGCCCTGGCCAGAGCCCTGACCGCCGAACCTCGAGTGCTGCTCCTGGACGAGCCCTTTTCCGCCCTGGATGAACACCTGCGCAGTCAAATGGTTAAACAACTCCTGGAAGTCCTGGCCGATTATCGAGGAATCACCCTTTTTGTGACTCATAATATTGAGGAGATCTACCGAATGGCCGGGAAACTGGTGGTTATCGCCGACGGCCGGATTGAAGCCTGTGGAGTTAAGGAAGAAGTCTTTCATAACCCCGCCACCGTAACCGCAGCCCGCCTGACCGGATGCAAAAACTTTACAGAAGCCAAAGTTTTAGGGCCTCAAGAGGTACAAGCCCTGGACTGGGGTGTGAAGCTCAAGGTCAAACCGATAGGGGAGAATGGAGTTAGCCATATAGGAATCAGAGCCCATTACCTGAGCCGGGCCGGGGAGGACAGCCGGGAAAATGTATTCAACTGCTGGCCCAGTTTTGTAAACGATACGCCGTTTCGCAACACGGTTTATTTAACGCTGGAACGACAACCGTCCAGCTCCGGCGACTATCATCTGCAATGGGAGATGCCCCGGGAGCGGTGGCTGGAATTGAAAGACCAGCCGCTGCCCTGGAAGATCTGTCTGGAGCCGGACAAGATCATGACGTTAAAGCCGTAAATAAATTCAGGGAGATGGAGAATATATACATTTGACAACCGGACTTTTTAAAAACGGTATTAATAAGGATGTAGAAAGAAGGTTGCTTATGAAAGTGCAGAGAATATTGAGCCCGGCTTTTAGGCGGGGATTGGTTCTGGTTTTGGCTCTTCTGATGGTCGTGTCCACCCTGGGAGCCTGCTCCAATAAAGAAAAGGCGAACACCACGTCCGCCCCGCCGACCAATTTGCTGGTGTCGGTTGCTCCCAGCCTCAAGGCATCGGTGGAAGAGATAAAAGTCATGTACGCCAGTTCCAAACCCGATATACAGATCACCTTCAATTACGGTCCTTCCGGATCTTTGAAAACTCAGATCGAGCAGGGCGCCGCAGCCGATATTTTTATTTCCCAGGGAAAGAAGGAAATGGATGACCTGGAGCAGAAGAACCTGCTCAAAGCCGGCACCCGGGTAAATCTTTTGAGTGATGAGCTGGTTTTAATTGTAGGAAAGAACAATACTAGTATCAACAGCTTTGAAGAATTGACCAAACCGGAAATTAAGAATATAGGAATCGGTGAAGCCCAGACCGTTCCGGCGGCCCGGACCGCTCAGCAGACCTTGCAGGCGCTTAAAGTGTGGGACCAGGTGCAGTCCAAACTGGTAGTGGGTAAAGACCTGATGCAGATAACTTCGTGGGTTGAATCAGGGGATGCTGATGCCGGGCTGGTTTGGAATACCATTGCCATGACCTCGGACAAGGTGCGGGTGGCGGCAACCGCTTTGCCTTCAACCCATGAGCCGGTGGTGCTGCCCGCTGCCGTTATAGCTTCATCCAAGAACAGCCCCGCTGCGGAAGATTTCCTGAAGTTTTTACAGAGCGATCAAGCCATGCAGGTGTTTGCTAAATACGGCTTTGATAAAGCTAAATAAAAAGGCTCCCGCACCAAAAAACAATCGTAGGTGCCGTGGCTTCGCAAACCGTGAGGGAGCGCCAAGGGAAGGTAAAATATGGTACATTTAAGCGATGAATTCTTAGATCAGCTGATAAAGGAAGACGTTCCCTATCTGGACTTAACCACCAGCGTCCTGGGAATAGGCGGCCAGGCCGGCAAAATAACTTTCACCTCCCGGGAAGAGACGATTCTTTCCGGAATTGAAGAAGTGGTGAGGATCTTTGCTAAACTGGGCATCAAGGTTCAGCACTATCTGCCGTCGGGCACCCGAGTCGCCCCCCAAACCCTCCTTATTGCGGCAGAAGGGAGCGCTGCCGGGCTGCATATGGCCTGGAAGGTCTGCCTCAACCTGGTTGAATACTGTTCCGGTATCGCCACTCGAACCCGAAGACTGGTGGATGAGGCCAGGGCGGTTAATCCGGAAATTTCTATCGTGGCTACCAGAAAATCCTTCCCCGGGACCAAGCAACTCAGCATCAAATCGATCCTGGCCGGTGGGGCTTTCCCCCACCGCCTGGGTTTATCGGAAACAGTGCTCATCTTTAAACAGCATGTCAATTTCCTGGGCGGATTCGAGGCCCTGCCGGCTCTTCTGGAGCAGGTTCGGATTGAAACCAGGGAAAAGAAAATAATTGTGGAAGTCGAGGATGAAGACCAGGCTCGCTTGATGGCCAGATCGGGAATCGACGGTATTCAATTCGATAAGTGGAAGCCGGATGAGCTGGCCAGGATGATAGAAGCAATCCGGGGAATTGATCCCCGAATTACGCTGATCGCAGCCGGCGGCATAAATGAAGGCAATGCCGCCCTCTACGCCCTGACCGGTGTAGACGCCCTCGCCACCAGCTGGGTATATTTTGGAAAACCGGCCGATGTTGCTGTTCAAATTACACCGCTATTTAATTAAAGCCCCATACGTTCTGCTAAAACTTTGACAGCCTAACCCGGGGTGTCAAGATGCGGTTCAAGGCTGGCATAATAGCCTGTTTTCCCCAATATAATCTAACAACGGATTTTTGGGGAGGTGCCTGCCGATGATGTGCAAACGGGTTGTCCTGGGGTTGCTGTTTTTTGCTTTTCTACTCGTTCCCGCCTATCCTCCAGTTCTGGGGGCCGATGAAACCAAGCCTGCCAGCAGCGCTAACGCTGCTGCCGACGTAAAGGCCCAGGCCTATGTGCTCATGGATGCGGACAGTGGGAGACTGCTATTGTCTAAAAATGAGCACGAAAAGTTGGCGCCAGCCAGCATGACCAAATTAATGACTTTGATATTGGCCGCCGAAGACCTGCAGCTGGGCAAAGTGAGCTTAAAAGACCGGGTCAGCACCAGTGAAAATGCCTGGAAAATGGGAGGATCCCAGGTTTACCTGGAGCCCGGGGAAGAAATGAGCTTTGAAGAAATGCTCATTGCCATAGCGGTAGGGTCGGCCAACGACTCCTGCGTTGCGGTAGCCGAGCACCTGGAAGGAAGCCACCCGGCTTTCGTGGAGAGAATGAATCAAAAGGCCAAAGAACTGGGACTTATGAACACTCATTTTGTCAACGCCTATGGACTGCCGGCCGAAGGGCATGTAACCAGCGCTTATGATATGGCGGTAATGGCTCAGTATGCCCTTAACTTTCCCAAGATCCTGGAATACACCTCAATAAAGGAATACAATCTGCGCCAGGGCAAGTTCAAACTGTATAATACCAACAAATTGCTGTGGTGGTACCAGGGGGCGGATGGATTTAAAACCGGATGGACCAATGAAGCGCAGCATTGCCTGGTATCAACCGCCCAAAGAGGCTCTCTGCGCCTGATTGCGGTGGTAATGAAAACCCCTGAAGCCAATGGACATTTCCGGGATTCGATGCAGCTTTTGAACTACGGGTTTGCCCGTTTCAGCTTCCAGTCCTTCTTTGCCAAAGATAATGTGTGCGGGATTGTGACGGTTGGCAAAGGCACCGAAAATCAGGTTGAAGCCGTCGCCCAGGAAAACGTGGGAAGCATTGTAGAAAAAGGAGAAGAAAAAAAGATCAGTTACGAAAAAGAAGTGCTCCCCTACGTAAACGCGCCGGTTCAGGAGGGCCAGCTGCTAGGTGAAATCAGGGTGCTGAAGGACGGCCAGCTGCAGAAGAAGGTAAACCTGGTGGCGGTACGGGAGGTTCCCAGGGCCGGACTGGGGCGGGAGATCCTGAAACTATTTGCCGAAACCTATCTATTATGAAGTTAATTTTTGGGAAGGTATTCTCCCCTGCCTGTAGAAGCTTTTAAGGTGTTCCACCATTGAAGGAGGGGAGACAGTGGATATAGATAAGAAGCAGGTTAGAGACACCCTGGTGGTGAGGTTGGTTGGTGAACTGGATATGATGGTTACCGACCGGTTGAGACAGGAGTTGGATGAGACCATTGACCAGGGGCGAGTGAGGGTTCTTATTATCGACCTGGAAAGAGTAAGCTTTATAGACAGTTCCGGCCTGGGAGTACTAATCGGCCGCTACAAAAAAATGACGGCCTTAAACGGACGTATGTTTATCGTTGGAGCCAAGGCTTCAGTCGAAAAAATCCTTTGTTTTTCCGGGGTTAACAAGTTGATACCTTTATATAAAAACGAGCGCGAGATTATCAGCAATTAGAGGGAGGTGAAGCCAGCCCCGGGCTGGATGACAATGAGCGTAAGAAACTACGTCCAATTTGAATTCCCCAGCAAACCCGAAAACGTTTCTTTTAGCCGCTCCTGTGTGGGGGCTTTTGCCACCCAACTGGAATGCACCCTGGACGACATAGAGGAGATAAAACTGGTTGTATCCGAAGCGGTATCCAACAGTATAATCCACGGTTATGACAACCGTCCCAATGAAAAAATCCGTATCATTGTTTCCGTCATGGATGAATGCACCCTGGAGATAGTGGTGCAGGATTTTGGCAAAGGCATACAAAATTTGGACCAGGCCATGGAACCGGCCTTTTCCAGCGACCCGGCCAGAATGGGCATGGGATTTACGTTCATGAAATCGTTTACCGATGAACTGGACGTGGTCACCGCGCCCGGCGAGGGGACTTGCATCTGTCTCCGGCGCACCTTTAGCAGGCCGGATGAGGATGATTTCCCTGAAGGAGGCTAAAATATGACTTCAGGGAATACTTATCAGGAAAACGAGATGCTTTTGCAAAAAGCCCAGCAAGGCGACGAAGAAGCCCGCGCGCAACTCTACGAGGCCAATGTGGGGCTGATTTACATGGTTCTGGAACGTTTTAAAAATTCTTCCTATGAGTACGAAGACCTCTATCAAGTCGCTTCGATTGGGCTGATAAAAGCGATCGATAAATTTGATTCGTCCTATAATGTGCGCTTTTCAACCTATGCGGTGCCGATGATAATCGGGGAGGTAAAAAAATTCCTGCGCGATGACGGGATGGTCAAGGTGCAGCGGGGCATCAAAGAAGTTTACCACCGGATCCGCTGGGCTCAGGACAAATTGAGGGGGGATCTGGGTCGCGAGCCCAGTGTAAACGAAATAGCCAGCGTTCTCGACATCGATAAAGAGGAAATAGTCGTGGCTATGGAAGCCTGCCAGACCCCGGCTTATATCCACGATGTATTTCCGGGGGACGAGCGGGAACCCCTTTCCCTGATCGATGTTTTGAGGAGTGAAGAGAGCAGCAAGGCCATACTCGACCATGTCGCCCTGCGGGAGGCTATGGCCAAACTCGATCCCCGCGAGCAGACGGTTATCATTCGCCGCTTCTTTAAAGACGACACCCAGTCGAACATCGCCCATGATCTGGGCGTATCCCAGGTGCAGGTCTCGCGCATCGAGAAAGCAGCTCTTTTAAAGCTGCGCGGGGCTATGGAATAATCGGAGGACCCCTGAGTAGCGTCAGTAGAAATGAGGGAGAGCATCGGCTCCCCTTTATTTTTTGGGGGCCATTGGCCATTTATATGCAAATAATGTTGGGCGGCGCATAAAGCCGGGCTGCTCTATCCACACTAAAAACGAAAATGTAAAGGAGGTTTGCCCTGTGCAGGTTAGAGTAGCTGAGTTTGTAGGAGAATCAACGGTCAGCTGGCAGGATGCCATCGAAAGGGCGGTTAGGGATGCATCGCGGGAATACAAGAATATTACCGGGGTGGAAGTCTACAACTGGACGGCCGACTGCAAGGACGATCGCATACTGGAGTATAAGGCCAATATCAAGATTGCCTATGTAGGATAAGCAGAAGAAAAACCCGGTGTTGCACCGGGTCGACTTGAGAAAATTATAAGAAGGGCAAAATGGCCAAAAGCCCGATACAGGCGGGCTAGTAAAAGGGAATAGTTTGTGTGGAATTCAATTCGAAGGGATGCCTTTTGGGAGGACATCCCTTCATGATTGAGAGGGGTCCAGAGAAAAGACCTTAGAGATTCGCCTTTTTCTACCGCAATAAGGTGCGGAGCGATAGCGAAGCGTAAATCGTGGTACCCGGATGGTATGACGGTCGGGCTCTATTGATCAGCGGCTCCCCAGGAGCAAGGCTGGAACAGTACCGGAAAACGGATAAGAAGCCCCGTGAAAAGCCACCAGGCTGTTTCGGTATTCATCGCCCTTGATCATGAACCCATAGTTGGGAACCTCACCGTCGAGCCATTCCTGGACTTGCTGCGACAGATCCAGGAACATATAGCCCTGCCAGCCGGCCGGAATTACAAAATCCAGCCGCGCGGTCGATTTGCAGGCCGGCTGGTATTTCCAGCAAACCGCAGCCGGATGCCAGGGCTCGGCCACATGAAAAAGCGAACATTTGATAGCCCCGGAAGCTATTTCGTTGCGGTGGACGAAAAGACGCAAAAAAGCGGGTCGGGGAGGGCCGCCTTTTCTCCAGGCGATCTTCCCTTTAAGGTCGAAGGTCATGTAAATTCGGTAGGCGTCTCCTTCTCCCTTAAAACGGCTCGTATATAGGGTCCCCTGGTCGCCGTGGGGAAAACTCTGCTCGTTAAAATATTGGGAAATATGGGCTTCATGATTGGGTTTAAACATTTTCCAGGGCAAAAATACGTCGTCTCCTTTCTTCAAGCGATTCTTCCGGCGGCACCTCCAGGCGCCCCCATTCATGGTTTTGATTGCGCAGGATTTTTCCTTTGCGGCTCCTGTACAGTTGAGCGTTATAGAGCGTTTCCGGGCTGTCGCCATGCTCCTTGACACGACCATGATGGAATAAATGAATGGTCAAGGCCTGGGTCAGGTATATATTGCAGCCGCTAAAGAGCAGGCGGTCCATTAAATCGTCGTCATCGTAGGCAAATCCGATCATATCTTCATCATAGCCACCGATATCTAAAAATTGCCGGCGGTTCATGGCCATGAGAAATGGGAGCCGGGGGTTTAGCCGGGGATAGATGGAAAAGTAGGAGTTCCAATCAAAATACCCCCCGCTCTTCTCCAAATAGGCCAGAAAGCTGCCATCGTCATCCATACCGATGCTGGTGGTGAGCAGCTGGGCATCGTACTGTAAAGGCTTAACCAGGTGGGCTATAGTCTGGTTTAAGTGAAACATTTCCGCGCCGGAGATTATTAAAATTTCCCCCCGCGCCAGGCGCGCCCCGATATTTAACGCGAATCCCGGAACCCGGTATACCATGCGTCCGGGCTGGTTGCGCTGCCCGGTAAATACATAACGGATGTTTAACTGGTTTTCGTACAGCCGGCAGAGCTGTTCGCTTTCATCGGGCAAGCCGTCGTTAAGCACTATAGTTTCAAAACTAAAGGGCATCTGTTGCCGGGCCAGTGACGCGAGATTCCATTTTAACAGGTGGGAGCAAAGGTATGAAGTGATCAGAAGGGATGCTTTTATCAAAGAATCTTCCTCCGTTTAAGTAGGACTGTTTCTTTTAGAGTATTCAAACAAACCGGGATGGTGCTATTTTGTTTCCCTTTTTCCAAGCTGTATCCGGATTTATAACTTCCGGATGGTATCGGGGGAAAGGAATCGCATAAAGCAGGTGCCATTTAAGCACAATAATCTAATAGGAATAGGCCAAAGGAGGGCTGTGCAATGGGCGCGTCCGAGAAATTGCATAAGATCGAAGTCAAGGAATATGACCAGCTGGTTCAAACCGTCAAACCCAAACCGGCGGTTTTAAAAAACTGCTTCTGGGCATTTGTGGTGGGAGGAGCCATCTGCGTGCTGGGGCAAATTATCGCCAACTATGCCATAAGCCAAGGCATGGGCAAAACCGATGCTTCAACCACCACCTCCATCATAATGATTTTCCTGGGAGCCTTTTTAACCGGCTTGGGCGTTTACGACGAGATCGGCCAGCGGGCCGGAGCCGGTTCTATTGTGCCCATAACCGGATTCGCCAACTCCATTGTCGCTTCGGCCATGGAGTTCAAGCGGGAAGGCTATGTCTTTGGAGTGGGAGCCAGAATATTCAGTATCGCCGGGCCTACCCTGCTGTTCGGCTTTGTTACCGCCGTTTTGATCGGACTTATAAAAATCCTGCTAAAAGGCTAAGGGGGTGGACAGGTGGAGGCGGCCAAAAAGAGGGGAATGCAGAGCGTAGCTTTCGAAAATCCGCCGGTGCTCGCTTCGTGGGCGGCGGTAGTGGGGCCCAAGGAGGGAGAGGGGCCCTGGGCAAAGGATTTCGATTGGATTTTTGATGATTATTCAATCGGTGAGAAGACCTGGGAAAAAGCGGAAAGCAAAATGCTGCGGGAAACGGTCAAACTGGCCATCAGCAAAGGAAATTACCAGAGCCGGGATATTGAAATGATGCTGGCCGGTGATTTGCTGAACCAGATCGTAGCTACCAGTTTTGCCGCCCGGGAGATAGGGGTTCCTCTGTTAGGGCTGTACGGGGCCTGTTCGACCATGGCGGAATCACTGGCGCTTGGAGCCATGCTGGTCGATGGGGGATTTTTTAACCGGGTCAGCGCTTCGGCCTGCAGTCATCACCATACCGCGGAACGCCAGTTTCGTTTTCCCACCGAACAGGGTATACAGAGAACGCCCAGTTCTCAATGGACGGCCACGGCTGCCGGCGCGGTCATTCTGGACCGGTTGGGCAGCGGTCCCCGGATTACCTGTGCTACTCTGGGCCGGGTCATTGATCTGGGCCAAAGCGACTCAGCGGATATGGGCAGCGCCATGGCGCCGGCCGCGGTCAATACTATTAAGACTCATTTTCAGGACCTGCAGCGTCCCGTCAATTATTATGATCTGATAGTCACCGGCGACCTGGGTAAAGTGGGGATGGCCGTAGCCCAGCAGCTTTTTGTCAAAGAAGGGATTGTACCCCAGCCCAACTACAGCGACTGCGGCGTTTTGCTCTATGACGACAGCCAGGGAGTTGATTCAGGCGGGAGCGGGTGCGGGTGTTCGGCCTGCATGCTGTGCGGCCCCCTGCTGAAAAAGATGGTGGAAGGCAAATTGAATCGACTTCTCCTGGTGGCTACCGGAGCACTTATGAGCCCGACCACTCAGCATCAGGGTGAGACTATTCCTGCCATTGCTCATGCGGTGGCTATAGAAAATCAATAAGGGGGCGGTGACAATGGTTCCTCTATACATGGCGTTCCTGGTGGGCGGAGCCCTGTGCCTGATTGGTCAATTGATCATGGATTTGACCAAACCGGGTATAACTCCTGGACACATTTTGATCGGTTATATAACCGGAGGGGCAATTTTAAGCGGGCTGGGGCTCTATCAGCCGCTGGTCCAAATTGGCGGGGCCGGGGCGACCATCCCCTTGTCCGGGTTTGGCCACCTCCTGACCCAGGGCACCCTGAAAGCTGTGGAACAAAAGGGAATTCTGGGGGTTTTTAGCGGCGGGGTGGAAGCTGCCGCCGGCGGTATCGTGGCAGCTGTAGTATTCGGCTACGTAATGGCGGTAATATTTAATCCCAAAGGATAGGAATGACTGTCTGGGCCTGGTCGAATGCCCTGGCAGTTTCAGCTTGATTAGACGTTTAAGACCTGCATCTTTGGGCCACAATTATCTCGTCAGGAGGTTAAGCGGCATGAAGAGAATCGGAATACCCCATGGCCTTTTTTATTTTTACTATTACCCGCTGTGGAAGACGTTTTTTGAGGATCTGGGCTGGGAAGTGATAACTTCCTCTCCCAGCAGCCGCCTTACCATAGAAATGGGTATTGATACAGCGGTTGACGAAGCCTGTTTTCCCATCAAGGTTTATATGGGCCACATCCGGGAATTATGCCGCTGCCGCCTGGATTATCTCTTTGTGCCGCGCCTGGTCAGCATTGAAGAACGAAGCTTTATTTGTCCCAAATTTATGGGCCTCCCGGATATGGTGAGGGCTCTGGTCGAAGAGGCGCCCCCGCTTATCGATATTGTGGTCGATATGAGCAAAAGCCGGAAGGGTTTTCAAGATGAGATGAAAAGACTGGGCCGGCTGCTTGCGGTTAAGCGCAGAGACTGGGAGCGGGCTTACCAGCACGGTCTTCAGGAACTGGAATTCTGCCGGGCCCTGGCTCGGGAAGGCTATACCATGGCCGAGGCTATAAAAATCTGGGAGGGTCAGCCGGCCCCGGCTATGCCTGAAGCCGATCTGAATATCGGTATGCTGGGCCATGGTTATGCTATTTACGACCCGGGCATCAGCATGGATATGATAAACCGACTGCGCCGTATGGGCAGTCGAGTGCTGCTGCCGGAGATATTGGAACGAAAAGCAGTTGAGGAGCAGGCCTCTACGGTTCCCAAAAGGGTCTTTTGGACTTTGGGACGATCCATGCTGGGAAGCGCCCTGCATCTCGATCAAAGGGAAGATGTCGACGGTATAATCTATGTCGCCTGCTTTGCCTGCGGACCGGATTCCATAATCGGTGAAATAATTGAGCGGAAAATTAAAAACAAACCCTTTATGTTTCTGACTATCGACGAACACACCGGGGAAGCGGGTATGCTGACCCGCCTGGAAGCCTTTTGCGACATGCTGCGGCGAAGGAGGATGAGCATCTGTGATAGCGACCTTTCCTCACATGGGTAATATGTATATTGCCATAAAAGAAGTGTTCCGGGGGCTCAAACTGGAGATGGTATCGCCGCCGCCGGTAAGCAAACGCACTCTGGAACTGGGCGTAAAATACTCTCCGGAGTTTGCCTGCCTGCCCTTGAAGATAAATGTGGGGAATTTTATTGAGGCCATGGAAAAAGGAGCCGACACCATAGTGATGGGCGGCGGCTGGGGTCCCTGCCGTTTTGGCTATTTCGCTCAGGTGGAAAGGGAGATACTCAAGGACCTGGGATACAATTTTACCATGGTGGTTCTGGAAGCTCCTGATTCACGGCTGTCCGACCTGCTTCGGCAGCTCAGAGCCCTGGGGGAAAACGTAAGCCTCAATCAGGCTTATAGAGCCTTGAAGTTTGCCTGGGACAAGTTAAAAGCGCTGGAAGTACTGGAAAAGACTCTGGAATTCTGTCTGCCCCGGGCCATTGACAAAGCCCTGGTTGAAAAGCATTTCGAAGAGGGCCTTCACGCCATCGACGGGATTCACGATCCAAAAGATCTGGAGGATGCCACTCTCCGGGCTGATCAGGCTATGCGTGGCGTGCCCTACAGTGACGAGCCGGTTCTTAAAATTGGACTGGTGGGGGAAATATATACCATCCTTGAACCCGCTACCAACTGCCATATTGCCCGTCACCTGGGCAGAATCAATGCGGAAGTGACCAGATCGGTTTACTTGAGCGACTGGGTAAATGATCACATTCTGGGCGGCTGGGTGAAAAAGTCCAACCACAAATACATATTGGAATCTTCCCGCCCCTTTCTGAATTACGCAGTGGGCGGCCATGGCCGTGAAACGGTGGGATGCAGTGTGGACTTCGCTCGTCGCGGTTATGACGGGATAATCCAGATCGGCCCCTTGACCTGCATGCCGGAAATTGTGGCCCAGTCGGTTATGGGGAGGGTCAGCCGTGAACTGCGGATCCCCTGCATGACCTTGTATTTTGACGAGCATTCGGGAACCGCCGGAGTCTATACCCGTTTAGAGGCCTTTGTCGATATGCTGGCGCGCCGCAAGCGCTTGGCCGGCGATGCGGCAGCTTCCGGGCCCTGCCCGAGCAGAACGGTTGGAAACAAGGCGGCTATAAAGTTGAATATGAAAGGATGAGCGTGTTGGCTTACTTTCTCGGTGTAGATATAGGCTCGGTGAGCAGCAATTTTGTCTTGCTGGATCGCCGGGGGGAACTGGTTGATAAACTATACCTGCGCACTCAGGGTAATCCGGTAAAGGCAATTCAGGAGGGCTTTAGCCGGATTAGCGATTCAGCCGGCAGCGGACGGGTGCTGGGAGTCGGGACCACCGGCAGCGGCAGGCATCTGGCTGATGTTATACTAGGAGCCGATGTGGTAAAAAACGAGATCACCGCTCATGGAGTGGCAGCTTCCCATTCCTTCCCCCAGGTTCGCAGTATCATTGAAATCGGCGGACAGGATTCCAAACTGATCCTGATGCAAGACGGGATAGTGGTGGACTTTGCCATGAACACGGTCTGTGCAGCGGGAACCGGTTCCTTTTTGGATCAGCAGGCTGCCCGTCTCAACATTGCCATTGAAGACTTTGGGGGAAGGGCGGTTCAGGCCCGGCAGCCAGTCAGGATCGCCGGGCGCTGCGGCGTGTTTGCCGAATCGGACATGATCCACAAGCAGCAGATGGGTTATCCGGTGGAAGAGATCTTGATGGGGCTCTGTGAGGCCCTGGTGAGAAACTATTTGAACAATGTCGGCAAGGGCAAAAAGATAAACTCCCCAATCGTTTTTCAGGGAGGGGTGGCGGCCAATGCCGGTTTGAAAACCGCGTTTCAAAAGGTCCTGCAGCTTCCCATCAACATCCCCGAACATTACGAGGTTATGGGGGCCATTGGAGCGGCCCTGCTGGCTCGTGAACAAAAGCAATACAAGAACAGCCCCAGCCTCTTCCGGGGAGCCGATTTTGTCCTGGGAGAGGATTTCTCCTCGCGCAGTTACGAGTGTTCCGGCTGTCCCAACATGTGCGAAGTGGTATGCATCAGACGGGGCAGCACCCCCCTGGCCTACTGGGGTGACCGCTGTAAAAAGTGGGAAAGCACCTTAAACGCCAGCTAAACGCAAATGAGTTGAAGAAGCGTCCTCGAACTCACTCACTCATTATTTTATGCTTGTTGTCAGGGGGCAACTGCTATATAATGCTATTTAATCAACTGCATAAGGACACTAGGGGGGCCCCTTACGCGGGGCTGAGATAGAGGCGCAAGCCTCTGACCCTTCAAACCTGATCTGGATCATACCAGCGTAGGGAAGTGCTGAACCTTGAATATAAAAGGTGAACCATTATTCTGCTGGTTCACCTTTTTGGCATGGGAGGAAAAATAATGCGCTGTGTCCTGACTATAGCCGGATTTGATCCCTGTGGAGGGGCGGGCCTGCAGGCGGACCTAAAAACCATAAGCGCCCTGGGGGCCTACGCGGTTACCGCGGTTACCGCCATAACCGCCCAAAATACCAGGGAAATCCGGGGAGTGCAGTATATTGAGCCGCAAATGCTGGACGCGCAGCTGGAGGCTTTGGAGGCGGACCTGCCTGTAGACGCGGTAAAAATAGGCATGCTGGGCAATGAAAGAATAGTGCAAAGCGTAATGTCGTTTTTGAAGCGGTTTAGGGAAAAACGCCCTGGGCTGCCGGTGGTCATCGATCCGCTCCTGGAGTCCAGTAGCGGCAGTGCGCTGCTTGACAGAGAAGCGAGGGAGGAATTTATTGCCGGTCTTTTTCCTCTAGCTACCGTGCTTACACCCAATATACCGGAAGCTGAAGTTATCCTGGGCAGACTCGTCAAAAGCCGGAGCGACATGGAAAAAGCCTGTCTGGAACTGACTCATCTGGGGCCCGCCTGGGTGGTTTTAAAAGGAGGGCACCATGCGGGAAACCCGCTGGATATCCTGGGCCACGATGGGAAAATTCGGGTATATCCAGGCAAAAAGATTCCCGGGACGGGCTATCACGGTACGGGATGCGCTTTTGCCTCCGCTCTGGCCGTCTTTTTAGCCCGGGAACTTCCGGTCCCGGAAGCCGTAGCCAAAGCCAAATGCTATGTGGAAGGGGCGATAAAGGCGGCCTGCCGGCTCGGTCAGGGAGCGGCCTTGCTCAACCATTTTTATTTGCAGCATAGTGAAGAAAGGGGAGAAGGAGATTGATCTACCAGGCAGCCGAGCTGTGGGAAAAACTGAGGGTCAAAAGACCGCTGGTTCATTGTATTACCAATTATGTAAGCATAAACGAGGTGGCCAATGTACTTCTAGCCGCTGGCGCATCACCGGCCATGGCAGAACACGAGCAGGACGCCGGCGAATTTGCCCGCCTGGCCAATGCCGTCTATCTGAACGTAGGTTCACTGACCCAGGGTCAGGAGTTGGCCATGGCCGGCGCGGTTTCAGCCGCCCGTGCGGAAGGTATACCTCTGGTGCTCGATCCGGTGGCCTGTGGAGTTATCATGTCATACCGGAGGGCCTGCCAGATGATTATGGAATCGAAAGCCCTCACCATTCTGAAAGGAAATCAAGCTGAGATAAAAAGCCTGGCCGGCTTTGACGCCAAAGTGTGCGGGGTGGATTCGCTGGATGAAGGCGAAGGGGCTGAAGCGGCTTGCCGCTCCCTTTATCGAAACTACCGGTCGGTGGTGGTAGCCAGCGGCGCCCAGGACCTGGTGGTAGGGGAGAAGACCGCCCGGATAACCAACGGCAGCCCGCTTTTTCAGGCCATAACCGGGGCGGGATGTATGCTGGGGGCAGTGATAGCGGCCTGCCTGGCGGCGTCTCCGGATGATCCCTGGATGGCCGGCATAACAGGGACCCTGGCTTTCAATATCGCCGGGGAAAAAGCGGCCGGGCAGAGCAGCGGCCCGGGCAGTTTCAGAATCAACTTGATGGATCGCTTATATAGCCTGCAGGGCCAGGATATTATTAAAGCGGGGCGTCTGGAATGCTGAAAACAGATTATACCCTATACCTGGTAACTGACCGGAGCTTCCTGCGGGGCCGCTCCCTGCTAGATGAAGTATTGAAGGCGATCAGAGGCGGGGTCACCATGGTTCAGCTGCGGGAAAAAGAGGCCGGCGGTCGGGAGTTCTATCAACTGGCTTTAGGCCTGAAAGAGGCATTGCGGGAAAGCGGCGTGCCCTTGATTATCAATGACCGGCTCGACATGGCCATGGCGGTTGACGCCGACGGCCTGCACATCGGGCAGGAAGACCTGCCCTTGCCTGAAGTCGTCAGGCTATGGGGGAAAGATAAGATCATCGGTTTATCGGTAAGCAGCCTGGAGGAGGCCTGCCAGGGGCAAAAGGACGGCGCCAGCTACCTGGGCTGGGGACCGGTCTATGCCACTGCCACCAAAGCCGATGCATTGCATCCAACCGGACTGACATTGCTCCGGGAGGTAAAAAACCGGGTAAGTATTCCGGTCGTGGCCATTGGCGGAATTGATTTAAGCAATTTGGCGGCAGTGCGGGAAAGCGGGGCCGACGGAGCAGCCGTGGTATCCTGCCTTATGGACGCCCCGGACATAGAAAAAGCGGCGCGAAAGATGGTGGAATTATGGAAAAACCCCTGGTGATATTTTTGGATTTTGACGGCACCGTAGCCTATCGTGACGTAGGTTATCATATGGTAAAGCGTTTTGCCGCCCCAGACTGGGAAGAGATTAATCGCATGTGGGAAGAAGGGCTTTTAAGCACCGCCCAGTGCGCCCAGAGAACCCTGGATATAATGAAGGCCAGCCCCTCGGAACTGGAAGCATTCTTCCTGGAGCAAGAGCTCGATCCGGGTTTCCCGGCCTTCCTGGAATGGATATCCACATGGCCGGCATCGATTTACATAGTCAGCGACGGCTACGACAACTACATTGCGCCGATCTTACAAAAACACGGATTGGCCATACCCTATTACGCCAACCATCTGGATTATGCCAGCGGGTGGATATTTACCTCAGTCCACTCCAATCCCGAGTGCGGAAAATGCGGTACCTGTAAAAGCAGCATAGTGCAGGCCCAAACCCCGCCCGGGGCGGTCAGTGTTTATATAGGTGACGGGTATTCCGACCGCTGCGCTGCCGGGCGCTGTGATATCGTTCTGGCCAAGGACGCCCTGGCCCGCCACTGCCGGGAGAATAGCATAGTCTTTCACCATTTTAAAGATTTTCATGACGTAATTAGAATACTGAGTAGAATAATCGGACAGGGGGAGAAGAAAATTGGATCATAGCTTCAAGACTCAAAAGGAAGCAGCCCGCCGGGGGTGTATTACCGGGGAGATGAAAAGAGCGGCTGCAAGCGAGGGCATCGAAGCGGCTGTTCTGGCCGAGGGTTTGGCTGAGGGTAGCATAGTGCTGCCCGCCAACCGGGGGCATAAAAGTCTGGACCCCTGGGCTATTGGAAAAGGGCTGCGCACCAAAATCAATGTGAATTTAGGCGTGTCAGGTGCCTGCCGGGACTGGCAGGGGGAATGGGTCAAAGCCCGGACCGCCTGGTCGATGCAGGCGGAGGCCATTATGGACTTGAGCTGCGGAGAAGCGGCCGGGGACTTCCGCAGGAAGCTTACCGCAGAATCTCCCGCCATGATCGGTACGGTTCCGGTCTATGAACTGGCCAATACCTGCAACCCTTCCTGGCTGGATTTGAAAGCCGGGGACTTTTTGGAGGTGGTAGAAAGCCAGGCCCAAGACGGGGTGGATTTCATGACCATCCATGCCGGCTTGACCAGAGCGGTGGTAGAAAGATTAAAAAACCGCGAGCGCCTGACCAGCATAGTTTCCCGGGGAGGATCGCTGCTCTTCGCCTGGATGGCCGCGAACGGCAAAGAAAACCCGTTTTACGAGCATTTTAACGAGCTACTTGAAATCTGCCGCGAATATGACGTCACCCTGAGCCTGGGCGACGCCTGCCGCCCCGGCTCCATTCACGATGCCAGCGATGCCTGCCAGATTGAAGAATTGATCATCCTGGGCGAGTTGACCTTAAGGGCCTGGCAAAAAGATGTACAGGTCATGATCGAAGGGCCCGGGCATATGCCTGTTCAAGAGATAGCCGCCAACATGATCCTGCAGAAAAAACTGTGCCATGGAGCCCCCTTCTATGTCCTGGGCCCGCTGGTAACCGATGTCGCTCCGGGGTATGACCATATAACCTCGGCCATAGGCGGAGCTATCGCCGCTGCTTCCGGGGCTGATTTTCTCTGTTACGTCACCCCGGCCGAGCACTTGCGCCTGCCTACCCTGGATGACATGCGGGAAGGGATCGTAGCAGCCCGCATCGCCGCCCATGCGGGAGATTTAGCCAAGGGGATGAAGGGTGCTTATGCCTGGGATTATGAGATGAGCCGGGCCAGGAAGAATCTGGACTGGGAAGCCATGTTTACCCTGGCTTTGGACCCGGAAAAGGCCCGGCGCTACCGCGAAGAATCCAGCCCGCCCGATGAGGAAACCTGCACCATGTGCGGCGACCTGTGCGCGGTCAAGAACATGCGGGAGTGGATGAATAAACCAGCCTGGTAATAATTAATCCGAAGCCTCCTCCTCAAGGATGGCCAGTATTTCTTCCTTGATTGCAGGCTCGGGGCGGCCTGGCAGGCCGGGGCTTAATTCCAGCCGGATGCGGGCCGGCCGGGCCGTAAATACGTAGATGCGATCGGCCAGCAGCAGGGCCTCCTCGATATCGTGGGTTACAAACAGGATGGAAGAACCGAATTGCTTATGCAGTTTCTTTAACCAGAGCTGCATTTTGCGGCGGGTAATGGCGTCCAGGGAGGCAAAAGGCTCGTCCAGGAGCAGTATTTCCCGGGAAAAGAGATAAGTGCGCAGCAGGGCGGCCCGCTGGCGCATTCCGCCGGACAGCTGCCGGGGGTAATAGGATTCGAAGCCTCCCAGTCCAAAGTCGCAGGTATACCGGGCGGCTTCAGCCCGGGCGGCTGGCCGGCTTTTACCCTGAAGCAAAAGGGGCAGGCAGATATTGTCCAGGACGCTGCGGGATGGCAGCAGCAGATCCTTTTGCTGCATATAACCAACCAGTCCGGTGCGCCCCGTGCTATCTACCCCGTCAATTAATATACGGCCCCGGTCAGGGGTTATCAATCCCGCAATAATATGCAGGAGGGTGCTTTTGCCGCAGCCGCTGGGGCCCAGGACCACAACCAGTTCATTGCGGGCCACCGTCATGGATACTCCATCCAGGGTATGCAGTCCATCAAGGGTTTTATTCAAGTTTTCCACCCGGATTCTGCCCACCTGATCGCCTCCTTAAATGAGCAATAATCAACTGGCAGGCTGCTTTTCCGCCGGAGTGGGACGTACCTGACCGCGGGCCAGCGAGGCAAAAACCCCAAAAACACACAGGACGGTAAACACCCGGAAAGAAGTATGCATGCTGGACAGAACCGCCGGCGCGTTGGAGGCGTTGAAAGAGGCGTGACCGATGTAAATGGCGATTACCATGGTCACTACCGCCATACTCAAAGCCTGCCCGACCAGGCGCATGGTGCCCAGAGTGGATGAGGCGATGCCATAAAAACGGGGTTTCACTGAACTCATAACCGCATTGGTATTGGGGGAGGAGAAGAGGGCAAAGCCTAAACCGCTTAGCACCTGCAGGGACATAATAAGACCGATATGGGTATTAGCGGAAACGAAGGTCAGTCCGAAAAGGCCCAGAGTGCTCAAACCCATGCCGAGTGATGCCACCAGGCGGGGTTCGATCCGGTCGGACAGAGAGCCGGACAGGGGAGAAAAGACGGCCATAATTACCGGCTGCACCAGGAGTATAAGTCCGGCCTGCCCCGAATTGTAGCCGACCACCAATTGCAGGTAAAGGGATAGCAAAAAGCTTATCGCAAAGGTGGCGCTGTAATTGATTAAAGCGGCCAGGTTGGAAAAGGTGAAAGCCTGGTTGTGCCTGAATAGAGAAGCCTGCAAGATAGGATGCTCGACCTTCAATTCAAATGCGATAAACACCAGTAAAAGAAGCAGCCCTCCAACTGCGGCATATTTAGCCCAGGAGACATTGGCCAGGGAGGACAATCCATAAAGCAGTATACTCAGGCCCAGCGCATAAAAAAGGCTTCCCAGGCGGTCGAAACGCTCGCTGCCAGACCCGGCCCATTCTCCCTTAAGCCGCTTCCAAATGATCAAGGCCGCGAATATACCAATACAGGCGGTGAGGTAAAATATACTTCTCCAGCCTAAATTCTGGTTCATTATTCCGCCCAGCACCGGCCCCACGGAAAGCCCCAGATAGGTTACGGCCGTGGAGTAGCCCAGGGCCTGCCCCCGTTTTGGGGGCGGGTAAACCGAGGTCAGGATGGCCATGCCGGTGCCGAAGATCAGAGCTGCCGCTGTCCCCTGTAAAATCCGCCAGATCAAAAAGGGTACGATGGAGTGGGACAGGGTAGAAGCGATAGTGACGACGGCAAAACTGAATGTGCCCAGGAGGTAAATTTTACGCCGGCCGATTATATCAGCCAGGTGGCCGAAGGGCAGCAAGAGGGCGGCCGTAGACAGTATATAACTGGTTATAACCCAGCTGCTCATAATGGCACTGGCGTGAAATTCGGCACTGATCGAGGGCAGGGCCAGATTGATTGAACTGCCCATAAAGGTAACCATAAACGAGGTGCTCATCACCGCCGCCAGCGCATATTTTTCTAAAGAGTCCGATTTTTCCGCCATTGAAGCATCTCCTGTGCATCAGCAATTTCTCCTATTATACTACAAAGGAATGCCGCTCCCAATCAGGATTGCCCAGTGATTTTTTATTTAGCCCGGCTGCCTATGGCGCGGGCAGAAAACGATTGGTGAAGGCTTTTTCGGAATCTATAGTCTGTGCCAGCAGGCCGTTTTCCACCAGAAATGCAGTATAGGCGTCCCAGGTGGATTGCTTCATTTCACCCCAGCGCGCCGCGTCTGCCTGGAAGCGGGGCGCCAGGTAGCGCAGACTGGCGTTTACCAGACCGGCGTTCAATTCTGGAACCGCCTTCACCATAATATTGGCAGCCGCGTCGGGATGGTTAACGGCAAAAAGGTAGCCGCGCGAGGTGGCTTTCATGAAACGCTCCACCATTTGCGGGGAAGAAGCGGCGGTTTTTTCATTGGCGATGATGACCGGGGTATAGAAGTCAAAAGCCGGGTCCTCTTTATCCAGGGGGATGAAATTGAGCTTCAGCCCTTTTTGCTCAGCCTCGATTCCGGTCCAGCCGTAAAAGATCCAGGAGAAATCAATATCCCGCTGTACGCTGGTAAAAAAGTCAGCCGTGCCGATATTGACAATATTGATCCGGTTCACATCACCGCCGTATTTTTTCATCAAGGCTTTGAGCATGGCGGTTTCCGATGGAGAGCCCCAGCCGCCATAGGTTTTTCCCTGAAAGTCAAGCGGGGTTTGGATATTCTTGCTCTGGGGTGAGGCAAACCCGGAACTGTTGTGCTGGATGACTGCCGCAATAGCCAGAAGGGGCAGGTTTTGCGCTCTGGCCATGGTTACTTCTTCCTGGTAGCTGACCGCGAAATCGGCCTGTTCGCTGGCAATCAGCTGGGCGGCGCCGCCTTCCGGCGGCTGAACTATCTCCACTTCCAGACCTTCTTCAGCGTAGTAACCCTGGTCTCTGGCAATATAGAGCCCGGCATGGTTGGTGTTGGGCACCCAGTCTAAAAGCACTTTGATCTTTTGGGGCGGGTTGCCCGGCGGGGCAGGGGCCTGACTGCGGCAGCCGGCCAGGCTGACTAAGAATAAACCGATAAAAACCAGCGCTAATTTTTTCTTCATGCAAAACCACTCCTCGCAAACTGTTTATATTATGAATCAATTTTACGCTTGATAATCCGCGCGGACCTGTTCCCGGTTCCAGGGGATGCACAGGTATTCCAGCATATCCACCAGTTTTACCATGAGCAGGCTGAGCAGGCAGATAACCAGGACTGCCGCCAGAACTCGATCAATGGCAAAGCTCTTCTGTTGCAGGATCATATAATAGCCGAGTCCGTGCTGGGCCCCCATCCATTCCCCGATCACCGCCGCCATAATGCTGTAGGTGGCCGCAATGCGCAGCCCGGAGAAAAGGCCGGGCATGGCCAGGGGCAGTTCCACCATGCGGAAAATAGCCAGGGGGCCTGCGCCCATGGATTTGAAAAGGCTTATCAAATCCAGGTCTACATTACTGATGGCATTCATCAAACTCAGCGCGATGGGGAAAAAACACACCAAAACGACTACCAGAATCTTGGGCAGGAGCCCCCAGCCAAACCAGATGGTGAAGAGCACCGCCAAGACGATCAGGGGGATAGTCTGGGAAAGGATCAACAAGGGATAAAGGATTTTTTTGATCAGGGGAGACAGCGCAAAGATCAAGGCTAAAAAAATGGCCAGAACCACACTGACGGTATAGCCGATACCGGCTTCCAGCAGCGTGTAGGCCGAATGAGCGGCGATCAGGGAAAAGTTGTTTAACAGGCTGGAAAAAACTGCGCTGGGAGAGGGCAGCAGCCAGCCCGGCAGGGCAAAGAGCCTTACTCCCGCCTCCCAAATCCCCAGAAACAGCAACAGGCCGGCAGCGGGCCAGATATTAGCGGTATTGCTCCAGTTTCTCATCAAAGCTGACCCCCGCTGGCTTATAGTCGATCTTAACTATGGAAACAACCCGGCTGGCGCCGGCAGCGACGCAGATGTGCTGCGCCTCCCGGACCAGGTTGAGCAACTGATCCAAATCGCCTTCGATGCTTGTTTCCATGGGTCCGACGATATAGGGCAACCCGGAGCGGCGGATAAGGTCGATCACCAGGTCGACAACCGGATATATGCTGGCTTCGGGTACCACCGGCAAAACCTGCAGGCTTAAGTGAGCTTCAGCCATACTTGGCAGCCTCCTCTGCAAATAAAAAACCGCCCCGGGTACTGGGCAGCAAGAGAGTAAGCTAAAAGATTTATACTCCCTACGCTGGCATTACCCAGATCAGGTTCAAGGGTAAGGACATCACGAAAGTCCACTCTCAGCCGGTAGGAACCAGCTCCCCTTTATATGCTATTATTATTTGACTTTGCCGGGGTCTTGTCAAGCGGGGCAGAAAATACGATAAATTTTAGTGCGATGCTTGTTTGAGCCTGATTTTATATGCTAAAATCTATCTGTTATTATTTTAATAGTAGAGAGGAGACCAGTTGAGATGAGTAGAGAAGAGTTCACCAAAATTGTCCTGCCTGATGATAAAATTCCGAAATTCTGGTACAATGTGCAAGCCGATATGCCCAATCCCTTGCAGCCTCCCCTGCATCCGGCTACTTTACAGCCGATGGGGCCGGACGATCTAGCTCCTCTGTTTGCTATGGAGTTGATCATGCAGGAGGTTTCCCAGGAGCGCTATATCGAAATCCCTAAAGAGGTGCGCGATATTTACAAACAGTATCGGTGCACCCCTTTGATCCGGGCTCGCAATCTGGAAAAGGTCCTCGACACGCCGTGCCGCATTTATTATAAATACGAAGGGGCCAGCCCGGTAGGAAGCCATAAGTTAAACTCGGCGCTGCCCCAGGCCTTCTTTAACCAGGCGCAGGGAATCAAGCGCTTGACCACCGAGACCGGCGCGGGCCAGTGGGGCACTGCCCTATCACTGGCAGGCAAGATCTTCGGCCTGGAAGTAATGGTCTACATGGTTAAAGTCAGTTATTATCAGAAGCCCTATCGCCGTTCGGCTATGGAGGTTTATGGCGCCAAGTGCATACCGAGCCCCAGCCCCCTGACTGAAGCGGGACGCACCGCCCTGGCCCGCGATCCCGACACCCCGGGAAGCCTGGCCATGGCCATCAGCGAAGCGGTGGAGGATGCGGCCAGCCGAGAAGACACCCATTACTCCCTGGGCAGCGTTTTGAACCATGTCTGCCTGCACCAGTCGGTAATAGGGCAGGAAGTAAAGACCGCCCTGGAGATGGTGGATGATTACCCGGATATCGTTATCGGATGCTGCGGAGGCGGCAGCAACCTGGCCGGCATTGCCTTCCCCTTTATTCCCGACAAGCTGGCCGGGAAGAATATCCGCCTGATAGCGGTGGAACCGGCCGCCTGTCCGACCCTGACCAAAGGCGTCTTTGCCTACGACTACGGTGACAATGTGGGATTTGCGCCGGTGGCCATGATGTACACCCTGGGCCATGATTTTGTCCCGTCCGGCATCCATGCCGGAGGGCTCCGCTACCATGGAGATTCTCCGCTGGTCAGCCAGCTCTACCACGACGGCCTGCTGGAAGCGGTGGCGGTTATGCAGAACGATACCTTTGAAGCGGCTATGCTCTTTGCCCAGACCGAGTCGATCATTCCGGCTCCCGAATCCGCCCATGCCATCCGGGTGGCCATAGACGAAGCCATAAAGGGCAAGGAAGAGGGCGTTGGCAAAACCATAGTGTTTAACCTGAGCGGACACGGTCTCCTGGATCTGGGCTCCTACGACCGGTTCCTGTCCGGGGAAACGGAAAACATCGAGTTCTCCGAAGAGGAAATGCAAAAGAGTCTGGCCACCTTGCCGCTGATAAAGTAAAGCCTTTGAAAGAAATGAAAAGCCGCGCAATAGAAGTCCTGACCTCAAAAGGTCAGGACTTTCAATTATTTTTAGATTTTTCCATAAAAATACGCAGGTTTTCTTTAATTATGCCGATAATAATATAGGGCGGAAAACCCTGTAAAGGAGCCGATTGCTTGGATAGAGAGCCCGGCATCAAATTGAGCCCGCGCTTGTACGCCATCAGCCGGTTGGTTCAGCCGGGTCAGATATGTGCTGATATAGGCGCCGACCACGCCCAACTGGCGATCTTTTTAGTTGAACAGAAGCTGGCCCCCAAAGTCATCGTCACCGATATTGCCAGGGGACCCTTTGAACGGGCGAAACAGGCGGTCCAGGCCAGTCCCGGGGCGCGATTAATAGAGCTCCGCCTGGGTGACGGACTGCAGCCGCTTCGACCAGGGGAGGCAGATATGATAATTATTGCCGGATTGGGCGGGGACGCGATTGCCGGTATTTTGCGCAGCGACTGGAAAAAGGCCGAATCTTTCAGGCAATATATCATGCAGCCGATGAGCCGGGCCTGGGTTTTGCGCAATACCCTGGCGGAAAGGGGATGGCTCATCAGAACCGAACAGGTAATCCGGGAAGATTCTCGCTTTTTTGTGGTGATAAAGGCCGCTCCCGGAAACACTCCTTATCGGTTGAGTCCCTTGGAAGCTGACATCGGACCACTGGTTCTGGCCTCTGGCCCGGCAGAAAATCGGGACTATTTGCTGGAATGGCTTAAGAAATACCGCAAGATCAGGGATGGATTGAGCCAGACTAATCGACAGGAGGAGCTTGCTGCAGTTCAAATGAAGCTGCATGAACTGGAGGACATAATAAATGGAGCCTAAAGTAAAAGATATAATGGCCATCCTGGAGAAGCATTACCCGCTGTATCTGGCCGAAGAATGGGATAATTGCGGGCTTCAGATCGGTGACTGCGAGCAGCGGGTAGCCAAACTGGCCGTTGCTCTCGATCCAAGCCCGGATATCATTAAACAGGCCGTAAGCATAGAGGCCGATCTCCTGGTAACCCACCACCCCCTCTTTTTTGCACCGCTTAAGACGATAGACTATCGAACTCCGACCGGAAGCCTGATCAAAATTTTAAGCGATTCAAATATGTCGGTCTATTCGGCCCACACCAACCTGGACAGCGCCCCCCGGGGCTTAAACCAGCATCTGGCCGAACTTATCGGACTCGAAGATATAACGCCCCTGTCTTCGGGGCGCCGGGAATCTCTCTTTAAGTTGACCGTATACGTGCCGGAAAGCCATCTAGAGGTGGTGCGCGAGGCACTGGGTCAAGCTGGAGCAGGGCATATCGGGCTTTACAGTCACTGTTCATTCGGTGTTGCCGGTCAAGGTACCTTCAAGCCCCTGCCGGGCAGCCAGCCTTACATCGGCAGCCCTAACCAGCTTGAAAAAGTAGCTGAATACCGCTTGGAAACCATCGTATACCAGAGGTCCATTTCAGAAACGGTGCAAAAAATGCTGGCGGTTCATCCCTATCAGGAGGTTGCCTACGACCTTTATCCGCTGGCCAATCCCGGGCGTTTAATAAGTCCGGGACGAAAGGGCAGTCTGCCCGAAACAATTACTCTAGAGGGTTTGGCCGGGCGAGTAAAGGAGGTATTGAAGCTCAGTTCAATTAAGGTAGCGGGCGGCCTGGAAAAATCGATAAACCGGGTTGCAGTGGTAAGCGGCTCGGGGGCATCATTTATTAAATCGATAGCCGCCGAAGGGCTGGACGTGCTGGTTACCGGTGATGTTAAATACCACGATGCCTGCCTTTCCCGTGACCTGGGGTTATGCCTGATCGACGCCGGGCACCATGGAAGTGAACAGATCATGGTTGGGATGCTGTCATCAATGCTTGAACAGGAATTGGAGGCCAAGCATCTGGACTGCCAGGTGATGAACCTGTATGAACCGGATTGCCTAAAAAACTTTTAAACAGCCAAGTTTTATCTTGTAATTACAAGGATTTTGCCGTATTTTACAGAATTTATTGTACAAATACGCAAGGAAGTGAAAATGATGCTTAAAATCAAGGTGAATAGCCTGCAGCCGGGAGTGGAACTTGCCAAGAATCTATTTTCCGACGATGCCCAGCTTTTACTTCCGGCCGGTACGGTTATTAACCAGGAGCATTTAGATTCTTTCGCCAAGCGGGGCATTATCGAAGTATTCGTTGCGGAAGAGAAAAAGGTCAAAAGAAGCACCAAATCCTTTGATGATGTTTATGACGATTCCCTGCTGGCGGTTAAGTCTTTTCTTATGGAAACCAAACTGGGACAGCCGCTCGACTCCCAGGAAGTCAATTCAACCGTGGACTCGCTGCTCAACCAGGTTCTTGATGAATTGAATGTCTTCAAAGGCATAAGTGTAATGAAGGGCAAGGATGAATACCTCTTTACCCACGCCATTAATGTCTCTATTCTGGCCATGCTGGTGGGGCGGTGGATGAAGCTAAAGGAGCAGCAAATCCGGGATCTGGGTATAAGCGGGCTGCTCCATGACCTGGGAAAGGTATTTATTTCGGATGAAATCCTAAATAAACCGGAGCGTTTAACCGATGAAGAATATGAGGAGATCAAGAAGCACAGCACCTTGGGGCACGATGTCCTCATGAAGCAGGGTTGGGTAAGCCCCGAAGTTGCCCAGGCGGTTCTATATCATCATGAACGCACCGATGGTTCCGGTTATCCCACCGGCGCCACAAATTACGGAAATAATCCCTATGCGGCCATAATTGCAGTTTGTGATGCTTTTGACGCGATAACTGCCGATAGAGTATATTCCAAAAAACGATCCCCATTTACAGCCGCCGATATCATTTGGGAAGAATCATTTGGCAAGCTAAATCCCGCTATATGCAAGTTCTTTTACAGCAAAATGACACCCTTTTTAATCGGAAGCCAGGTAACATTGTCCAACCAGTTGCAAGGCACAGTCGTTTTTGTGGACACAATTCAGCCCACCCGTCCTATTGTAAAGGTAGGAGAAGAATTTTTTAACCTGGCTTTGGACCGCTCAATTCATGTATTGGAGGTGATAGACGGTTAAGGTGGGTTAAAAAGTGCCCATAAATAGGGGTTTGTTGTGCATAAAAAACCTCTGATGTTGGCAGAATGTAAACATACTCGGTGTTGCACAAAAAATTTTTTTTAAAAGATCCGACTATATAGCAGGATTTGCCTTTTTTTTGAGGAATTTTTACATGTGGTCAATAAAATTTAAAGGGAGGATTCTGTCGTGAACAAATCGGAACTGGTAAAAGCGTTAGCCGAAAAAGCGGAGATAACTCAAAAGGATGCAGCCAAAGCATTGGATGCCCTGGTGGAAACCATTCAAAAGGCCTTAGCTAGTGGAGACAAAGTTCAAGTTATTGGCTTTGGAAGTTTCGAAGTGCGCGACCGCAAGGAAAGAAAGGTTATCAGCCCGGCAACCGGAGAAGAAATCAAAGTGCCGGCAACCAAGGTTCCCGCATTTAAACCTGGCAAATCCCTTAAAGAAGCAGTTGCTGTAGAGAAAAAGGCTCCTGCCAAGGCTGCGAAGAAAAAAGCCAAGAAAAAATAGTAATTAAACTCGGGAAAAAAGAGGCTGTGTTGAAACTTTAGTTTTCGTTCACAGCCCCTTTGCTTTTACGACGGGGAATATCCAGAAAATAGAAAAGGGTTACGTGCACTACACCGTAGCAGTAACCATTTTTCTCATATTGTGGGCAATACAATGTAAACCCCATTCCAGCTTTACTTTGTTCAGTCCTTTTAGAATAAATCGTCGGATACTAGAGTTGCCCTTGATATCGCCAAAGACACTTTCAACTTCTATGGGCCTTAAGCTGCGCATTCGTAATCCATATTCACTTGTCAGGTTAGCTCGTGCCTGCGCTCTAAGTTCATTACCACGCCTATTGATGTAAATTCGCTTGTTGAAATCAGGCTTGTCCGTCTTTTTTATGCAGCGCTCTCGATAAGGACACTCCTTACAGTCATCACTTTCATAGACCCGGATTAAACTGCTGAACCCATTTTTGCTTTTTTGAGTTTTTTCATATTTGAAGCGCAAGGTTTGGCCATTACCACAAATGTACTCGTCTTCTGCTTCGTTATATTGCCAATTTTGTACCCGGGTCACATCCGATTTCCATTTATGAGTTGCTTCTTTATGAAAGGTATTGTACTTTACATAGTTTCCGAGACATTCCGTTTCTATATATTCATAGTTTTCTTCACTGCCATAACCTGCATCAGCCACGATATTGGCAGGGAGTTTACCCCCAAGCCCCTTTTTTACTTCTTCCAGGTGCTCTTTCATGCAATTGCTGTCTCCAGCCGATTGATGGATGCTATAGCCAACTACGAATTGATTCTCGGTCCCTATTTGCACGTTATACCCAGGCTTTAATTGCCCGTTTTTCATATGATCTTCTTTCATGCGCATAAAGGTTGCATCGGTATCTGTTTTGGAGTAACTGTTGCGTTCAGCCAGCAGTTCTTCTTGTTTTTCGTATTTCTTCATCCGCGGCAGGTAATCTTTCTCGATCAGCTTTTTTGCCTTATTTAACTTTTTGTCCGTGGGGGCTGCCGCCAGTTTTTCATCAATTCGTTTTACAGCTTCTTCTATTGCTTTTGCATCTATGGGTTTTTCTTCCCCTAATTCTTCTAGGTTACGCTCCCCGTATTCATCATTTTCTTGATCATTGATTAACTCTGCAAAAGCAAAAAGCTCTTGGCATTTTTCCCTGAGCTTTTCTTTGTAACGTTTGGTTGATTTCCCCCAGACCCAGCTATACTTATTGGCGTTTGCTTCTATTTTCGTCCCATCTAAAAAGTAGTTCTCTAATTTTATGTAACCCTGCTTAATCAAAAGCTCCACGACTTCACTGAACACGTCGAGAATTACCTCTTTCATTCGTTCTCCCCGGAAGCTGTTGATGGTTTTAAAGTCTGGTGCATTACCGCCGCATAGCCACATATACATGATGTTTTCTCTAGCTGCTTTTTCAATGCGCCGGCTTGAATATATTTTGTCTGCATAGGCATACACTATGAGCTTTGTCATCATGACGGGATGGAAACTGGAGCGTCCCCCTCCTGGATATTGGGCATACAACGGTTCCAGGTTCATTTGATCTATGGCCGAATTAATTACTCTTACCATATGGTTGGCAGGGATCAGGCTTTCCAGATCCATCGGTAGGCTTAATTGTTTTTGGTTATATTCTTTGAAGACGACTTTGTTATGTACTTTTTGTCCTGGCTTTGACATTCATTAGCACCTGCCTCTGTTAACTTCTTATATGTATATTTTACCATTTTTGCTCCCCATAAATGTGAAAAACCGCCTAAAACTCTATGTTTTAAACGGTTTCTCTTTGCTGTGTTTTCACACAGCCCCTTTTTTTTTCATTTTAGCAGAGGAAGGTTGATATCCTGGTAGAACCGGTCCTATCCTGGTGGAATATCATACCAATAAGGAGGTGGAAACAGGTGGCTGACCAAAAGACACAGTTCATTTCTGAAGTCATGGGGGCAGCTGTTGCAATCCAAAAGAAACACGGGTTGAATGCGGCTGCGATTACGGCCCAGGTCTGCCTGGAAACGGGTTATGGCCAATATGTGGCTACCGATATCAATACCGGTCAGTACAGCTATAACCTGTTCAATATCAAAGGGACCGGCTCAGCTGGCAGCGTCCTGGTGAATACCTGGGAAGTCTATAGCGGGGTGAGAAAGAAGGTGCAGGCCTATTTCAAAGCTTACCACAACTATGAAGAGGGCTTTGCATCGTATGTTCGCTTAATGCAGACGGACCGGTATGCACCATGCCGGGCAGCGGTTAACGATCCGGATGAATATTGCAGGCAGCTGCAGGCCTGCGGGTATGCCACAGACCCGGCCTACTCGCCAAAACTCATCAAGATCATGGATATGTATGGACTGCGGAAAATGGCGGAGGAGGCGATTTTCAAATTGGATAAGACTACGATACTGATTGACGGGGAGAAGGTGGCTGATGGTTACTTGGTTGATGACCGGAATTATGCGCCGGCCGGTATAATTGCTATAAAGCTCGGCATCCCTCAGGAGAAGTTGCAGTGGGATGCTTCTAGCAAAACCTTGAACATCATTACTAAATAACCGGCCCCGGCCAATGCCGCCCATCGAGGCGGTTTATTTTTGGAAAATCCCAGACTTTTTGCATTTACAACAGCTTATACTGTTTGGCTATTTCAAAGCCCTTATCTATTGCATGATTGGGGGAATCGGCAGTAAAGTATCTTATAGCTTCGCTAACACCGGACCGTCCAGAAGGTTTCCTCATTATACAATATTCATCTGAATCTACAGACTTTCTCATAATCCAGAATTCTATACCCGCGGCTACCTTCACATCCCATTCTTTGGCCATTGCAATAACCTCCCTGTTACGGTTGAATATATTTTACCATCATTATCGGATGTATGTAGATTTAAAAGGATATTATAATCATACCACAAACGCTTGTTCTGGTAATTATACATGTTGTAGCATCTTAAATTTCGCCCATACTGAAGGTAGGACTTAAAGGTGGGGAGCATATAGGATTTAGAAGAGTGATTTATATGACGCTTATTGAAAAAATATGAACTGAATTCCCGATATCAATATTACGGCTTCAATGATCCTGGTGAACCAGACCCTGGGCAGCCGGTCAAGAATCTTTTTACCCCAATAGGAACCCAGGATCATTGCTGTTCTCATGGCCGATCCTATTGCCGCAGTATCTAAAGTCAGCAATGCGAATTGGGAATATTGCTTAGAATTTTCCCAGGTATTCTTTTAGCTCCCAATCATAAACCCGGGCGCTGTAGCTCTCCCATTCCCTGGTTTTAGCCAGTAAGAACCGGGAGTAAATATGTTCACCCAGGGCCATTTCATATATATTTTCATTTGCGGGGGACGGCGGGTCTATTTGTTCGCGTATTCCTTCCAATCCTGCTTTTAAAATACGGGCTAGACCGAGGTAAGGATTGCAGGTTGGATCAGGATTTCTTAGCTCGATCCGAGTTCTGATACCCCTGCGGGCTGGAATGCGAATCAACGGGCTGCGGTTTCTATAGGACCAGGTAATATAAACCGGGGCTTCATAACCGGGGACCAGGCGCTTGTAAGAATTTACGGTCGGGTTGGTTATAGCGGCCAGCGCCCTGGCATGCTTCATAACACCGCCGATAAAGTGGCGGCAAGAGGTGCTCAAACCATTTTCGGCTGATGGATCAAAGAAAATATTTTCGCCGTCCTTAAACGCAGCTCCATTTCCTGGCACTGCCAGGCATTTTTGATAAGTTCTACCGTTTGCAGTCTCCTATGAATGTAAGCGGCAGTGGGTTGGGATTATCTATCTGCCGGGGAATAGTAGAAGCTCATGGCGGCAAAATTTGGGCGAATAACTGTACAGATAGGGGATGTGAAGTGAGTTTTTCCATACCTTTAGATAAGTAAACAGGTTTACGGTTTACTATGGCTACCTCTAGAAATCATACTCCGGGCGGCAACGGCTTGCATCTAAGTGACATGTACACACAGCACCATCCTGAATCATGCGTTGAAGACCGGCGGTGTGGGTCTCCAAGGTCTCTGCGCCAGCGGCATCCATCACTCCCAAGATATCGAATCCTACGCGCAGGCCATGGAGGGAAGTATGGCACATGCACATACTTGTCCAAAGACCCGACAGAACTATCTGTTTTTTGCCGGTTTGTTTTACGGCCGCCAGAAGCTCATAGTCCTCAAAAACATCAAATGAGGGCACTTTACGGTCTATTATTGAAGCATGGGGGAAGATCTCAATAATCTCGGGCAAAAAAGGCCCGTATGCCTTGGCTCGGATGGTAGTTAAAACGGCAGAAATACCCAGTTCCTGAGCACCCTTTGCCAGGACTATGACGTTGTTTTTAATGTCCATACAATGCCGCGACTCAATGCCATCAAATAGTCTGTCTTGATAATCCACCAGCAACAGGATGCTGTTGTCTGCATCCCGGATTCTAAAGAAATGATTTATCATACATATAGCCCCCCTGTTATACTTCCGATGGATTGCATCCGCCATCAATTTGGGGAACCTCCCAAAGCCCGATTAGATTCGTATCTCAATGTGTCTTTATGCCATCCCTGTTCAAAGATATTGGTAAAATTATTCTTTTGCAGATTGCCGCGAAGGGCACCGAATGTGCCCTTCGCCACGGGTTCTGCACCCAGGACTGATCGCGGCCCGGGTAAATGATGATCATTCCACTATTGCATTGGTTATTTCCTTAGATACATTCCATACTTCATCACCCATAACTAGCACTTCATGAAGTTTTGCTTGCAACGCTGACTGCTTAAGCTCTAATGCTTCAAGCTCCTCGCCAATCTGCTTCATCTCTGTTGCTGTTTGGCGGTCTACTTCCTCAACTACACCCCAGAAGGCGTCCCATACTTCATTCCATAGTTCCGTAAGTACTTCGTCCCCCGACAATACCGATTCGTGAAGCTCTACTTGTAGTTCCAACTGCTTAAGATGTAGCGCAGGTTCCAGCTCTTTATAATACTGTTTTATCTCCGTTGGATCTTCGCAATCGAATTCCTTAACAACATCCCAGACGCTACCCCAGACCAAATCCCAGACTTCATCCACTGACATTGATTTACTAATGTTGGCTTTTGTCGATGATTGTTTAGCCTGAAAGGAGGCTTCCAGCTCATCATAAGCCTGTTTGATTTCAACTGCCACTTTATTACTTCTGACAACCAATTTCTCGATCTCAACACCCACATCACCGAGTTCACTCTTCAACTTTAGGATATACTCTTCTTTACGTTCCATAATTTCTCCCTCCTTTTGCACACGCACCAAAGCAGTATTTATAAGACCTAATTATGCCTCTCTGCTGCAATTTCAACGGTTTGATCCGCATCCTGCCGACCATAGATATCTTCAAACCGCACTATATCATCCTCCCCCAGATAACTCCCATTCTGAACCTCAATAATCACGAGCGGTGTTATACCGGCATTCTCAAGGCGGTGCCGGGCTGTCTGCGGTACGAAAACGCTCTCGTTCTGGTATACTTTTTGTTTGCTTGCGCCGATAGTAACCTTTGCTGTACCGCTGATAACGATCCAGTGCTCACTGCGGTGATGATGCATCTGCAGGCTAAGTATCTGCCCCGGGTTGACGACGATCTTCTTGATCTTAAACCCCGGTCCGGAGCCCAGTACAGTAAACAACCCCCAGGGACGATAAACAGTCATATGCTCATCCGCTTCCAATCGACTAATCGCCTTAAGTTCGTTAACCAGGTCTTTCACTTTTTGCGACTCGCCCTTTTTAGCGATGACAATAACATCACCCGTTTCTACTATCAGTATGTCTTCCAGGCCGATGCCGGCAATGAGTCGGCTATGTCCCAACATTAGAGTGTTGGAGCAGTCTATTTGCATACAGTCCCCCAGGAAGGCATTACCGTCTACATCTTTTTTCATCACATCAAAAACAGCGTCCCATGATCCGATGTCGTTCCACTCTGCCATAAGCGGTAGCATCACAACCTGCCTGGATTTCTCGGCCACGGCATAATCGAAGGAGATATTGGGCATATGGGTGAAATTAGATTGCATCTCCTCCAGGCCTTTGTTGGCTAACGCATAAAGATCCCACCGGTTAGCTCGTAACTCGTCAAGAAAACAAGCGATGGTAAAAGCGAACATTCCCGAGTTCCAATAGTAGCCTCCTGCAGCCAGGTAGGCCTCTGCCGTTGTCCGGTCAGGCTTCTCATGGAACGAATCGACGCTAAAACCGCTGCCAAATGGCTGACCAGACTTGATATAGCCATAACCAACTTCAGGACTATTCGGCTGTATCCCAAGCGTAACAATTTTGCGAGTCTCCGCCATGTCAGCCGCCTTCCTTACAGTTTCAGTAAACTTCTCCAGAGGGCTGATAAGGTGGTCTGATGGTGTCACAAACAGCACTTCGTCCTCTTCGCAGCCCAACTGGTCAATGCAGTACCTAACCCCAAATGCGATGGCCGGCGCTGTATTGCGTGCCGCCGGTTCCAATATAATATGGGCTCCCTGCGCCTGGGATGCAATAAGCTCTGATATTACAAGGTGAACATAGTCATTGTTGGTTACTATGACTATATCGGATGGTTCTACCAGATTCAAAAAGCGATCAATTGTCTGCGCCAGCAGAGATTTAGTGCCGGTTAGGGTCAGAAACTGTTTGGGGTACCTGGTACGCGAAAGCGGAAATAAACGGTTGCCGCCGCCGCCGGCGAGGATAATTATTTTCATGGGATACTCACCTTCCTTTCCAACCGGAGAGAATCGACAGCCTTGTATTTTTCTATAGACAAATTGGCAATGCAATAACCAACGATGCTCTCAGCCCCCTGGTTCTGGTTTAATCCGTCAGGGGTGATTCCGTCGCAGCATCCCCCTGTCTCCCCATCAATCAAGCTTTCATTACGAGAGTTTTCACCCAAATACCAGGCAAAACTTCGTCGTGCCAGCTTCATCATCAACCCATCGTCAGCAACCTCAAAAGCGACTAAATGAGCGAGCGCGGCTGTGCATGCTTCAATAGGCTGTTCGTCATACTGCGCCGGCTCTTCCCCCTGGATCATCCAACCTTTACAGCCAATGGCCTGAAAATAGCCGTTGCGAAACGTAATATGGTCAAGAAAACCCAGGCTTTTTCGCGCCGTACGCAATAACTGGTCCTGCCCGAGGTGACGGTAAGCCACGAACAAAGCCCATGGCAACACAGCGTTATCGTAGGCAAGCCTATCCTCAAACCAGTGCCATTCCTTTTTGGCACATAGTTCAAATTGATTGAGGAGTGACCGGGCCAGAACAGGCATGAAGCATTTGGCTTCATTACCGCCAATCAAGCCAAGTCCGATTATCGTATATGCCTGCCCACGCAAACTGGTGATGGTTGAAATACGAAACAGAGCGCACTTGAGAGCGGCTGTGCACGCTCTTTTTATCCCGCCTGGCATAGCCGAGGAAGCCAGTGTATATCCCAGAGCCCATATACAACGGCCGGTACAATCCTCTGATCCTTCTTCTTCAGTAAACTGCCGACCGTATGTCATAAAGTTCCGAAACCCGCCGCTTTCACTTTGAGCATACAGGACGAAACCCAGGTAGCGGTAGACTAGCGAGAGATAGACGTTCTCTGGGAGGTTCTCATAAAGCATCACTGCCATTATCAGCGCCCGGGCATTATCATCGGTGGTGTACCCTTTATCCGGATCGGGGATGCTAAACCGTGCATGTTGGAACATTCCCGTATCGTCAGTCATACGAAAGATATGAGTGGCGTCAAAGCTTTCTTTACCCCTACTATCCCTATCATCTGCCGCTTGTGTTACTGCATAGTCGTTAGATCGTTTGTTTTCGGGAGCGGCAATTTTGATCACAAATACTCCTCCTTCTGCGTTCTGGACATTTTATGAAATTATTCCAGCAGTTCGCTTAAGGTAGCCGTGGCACAATGCACGTATCCGCAGCCCCGAAATAAATTAACCAGGCCCCGGTTATTCAATACATCATTGTCTAATGGGGTTCGGTTGCTTATAACCAGATCGGTTCTGGCTTTCCGACCCACATTGCACGTAATTACATAGCTCTTATGAAGAAAGGTTTGAAAGAATAGAAATGTACGAAAGAAAGAGAAAGACTAAGAGGTCTTAATGTAGTTACAATTATATACCCGTTTTTGGATAATGCAAGTAATGTTTAATTTATCGGTGTTATTTCTGTTTACCCAAGAATATTTCTTTACAGTTTCCCTCGGAATCAGCGGCCAATGTTATTGGATTACGAATTAGAGAATTGTATCTTTCCCTATTGGCGGACTGAATCACTTGGCTTTTCCATTCGTTGTAATTTGGGCGACTGCTTCAACCATTACCTTTTCAACTGCTGTAGGAATAATTACTTTCTCATGCTTATCTTCGGTGAGCGCAATAGATAAGCAACCTGTATTTAAGCACAATTCCAATAGGTCAATGGCGCTTTGCCTGGTGATCTTTAGGACTGTAACGGCTTCGGAAATAAAGAATTCCCTCCCGAGATACATTTTAGGTTTTCCCGCGTTTCGCAAATAAAAACTATTCACCAGGGAAACTCCCTGCAGAACCAGTGATTCAATATCTATTGAGTCAATCTTTATCGGTTCCAAACCTAAAAGCAATTCAAGTGATACAGCTTCATCTGCATAATCCAATAACGAACTATCGGTTCCAATAAATGCCTCTAAAAAGAACAAATGAACACTTTTTCCATAGTACTTCACTCTATTCATTAATGGGATTATATTTTTGTCAGCCGATGTTATCGCATAACAATCTATATCAGGGAATTTTATCAGCGTTTCCAGAGCATCAAGACTCAATTCGATGTCAACCGCGTTTCTAACCATATCGCTTAGACGCCTGCTGCTAGAAACATGTCTCGTAGTGACCCTTTTTCGTTGAATTTCAGTCTGTATTCTGGGGCCCTTTTCAAAATCCGCATAGGCGCTAAAAATTCTTACTTTATCGTCTTTGTATATGTCCCATATTTTATCTATAAGCTGCATGAGCATTATTCCTGCATTTGCTCCGTAGAAATTCGATAGCCCCCAGTAAATATTATCTAAATCCCAAAAAACAGCCACTTGTCTAGCCATTTTTTATCTCCCCCCTAACGATTGTTAACCTTAGCCGCAATCCCCATTAGAAGTTAACTACCATCTTAATCATAGCATTAATTACCATGTATTTCTCATCTTTTGGCAATCCGAGTCGCCCAATGGTAGATAGAGGATTTACATTTTAATAGATAAGCTGTATAATAAATAAAGGGAAAAAATGTAAATAACGTCATGCATTAACTTCATGTCTTCTATTCACCTTCTATTTTTCTCTCCACCCATCTGGAACAAGAGGGGTATATTCGAAAAGCCATTGAGAACCATCCGAACAATTTACCTTCCATATTTTGCCGCCCGGGAGTTCCATCAATAAAGAGGTAATAAAAAGCATGGCTCGCAGGTATTGGCCGTATCGTATTAGTGCTTCCAGTTAAGCTGGTAAGTTTAATACAAGGCAGGTATCGAGTTCAAATAGCTCGGCTTTTATATTATCGCTGTCTGGCTACAAAATTCCATTTGCCAGACCGACAAGCATAGCTCCAAAAGCCACAACTCGATATTTTTAATTGAAAGAAGGATTACATATGAATATGTTGAATGTTGGCACCTACTCGCCACAGCAATGTGGAATTGCGTCTTTCTCCAAAGATCTGAGGGACAACTTGATGAGATTAGGGGAGAGCATTTCGATAGCAGCGGTCTCCGATCCCCACTATACTTATCGTTATCCCAACGAAGTGTCATACGTTATGAGACAGGCTCAGATAATAGACTATGCCAGCACTGCAAACGCTGTAAATAGAGATAATGGAATTGATCTTGTAATCGTCCAACATGAATACGGCATCTATGGTGGAGCAGACGGCAATTATTTATTGGATTTTACAAGTCACCTGAAAAAGCCTTTTGTGCTAGTTACCCACACGATGCTGCCCGCCCCAACAGCTAGCCAGAGGGTTGTTTTGAGCAGGTTATGCCGGCAAGCAGCTGCTGTTGTCTGTATGACTAGAACTTCCGCCAGGTTAGCATCTCGGATCTATGAGGCACCACCGGAAAAAGTATATGTTATTCATCATGGCGTACCCGCATTTCAAAAAAAGGATCGGTCAATGTTAAAGCGGGAATATGGTTTTGAGGACAGGATTTTGATCACTACTTTTGGATTGATTGGACCTGGTAAGGGGATAGAAATCGGAATTAGGGCATTGAAAGAACTGGTTACAAGGCATAAAAACTTGATGTACATGATTGTAGGCAGAACCCATCCGATGCTGGTTAAACATGAAGGAGAACGATACCGAGAGATGCTGACAGATATGGTAATGGAATTGGGACTGCAGGATAATGTGAGATTCATAAATCGGTTCCTGGAACCGGAAGAACTGGGGGATTACCTGTATATGACCGACGTCTACCTGAGTCCTTATCCTCAAGCAGATCAGGCTATCAGCGGAACGCTAGCCTATGCTTTGGGCTGCGGAAGGGCAATAGTCTCCACACCCTATCTTTATGCTCGGGAAATGGTGGCCCAAGGACAGAGAGGACTGGTGGCACCTGATGCAACCGCTAAGTCCCTTTCAGAATTGCTTAATCGAATTCTATCGGATCCAGATCTCAAAATTATACTGGAACAGCGAGCCGCAAAACTGGGGGGGAAAATTAAGTGGCCATATATTGCCGGGCAGTACGCGATGTTGGCTGAAAGTATCCTCAAAAATAAGGTGGTCGCCATCTAGATTGCTTCCTAAAGAAAGGTAGAGCCAAATGAGATGGCAACCGGGGTTTAAGACGAAGGAGGGATTACCCTGGATAGTATTCAGGCGCAAATCAACGAACTGGATTATCTGGATGCTCGTATTCTGGAGCTAAATAGTAATCATTTCCTTGACGAAGTCTCCCTGGTTTACGAGTCAGACGACAGCAATGTAGCGTACAGTTTTAAAGGATGTTACAAAATGGTGTTTAACCATTGGGTAGGATACGATAAATTGTGGGCTCGTGAAGACTGGGAAAACGGTAAATCTCCTTACTTCCTTCAACAAGTAAAAATCGGACAAATGGATTATGAGGGGGTAAAATATCATACTTGTAAGGTTTACATGTGGCCTGCGACCCTGGAAATTTGGTGCAAAGAAATTATTGTCGGCAGAATCATGGATGCTGAAGAATAGGAAAAATTATAGCAACCTCGGTATTTTTATCTCGAGATAAATTACTTTGGCGCTATCAATGATTAAAAATACCAGCGGTATATTCTGAAACTGAAGCTGCAGGCACTAAAACAGGGAAACGGGAAAAGGCTTGTAAACACATTGCGAAGCAAGAAGCTGTCCCTGAGAAAGAGAGAAGAAAAAAGTATGGAAGCGAGACTTAGTTCTGCGTCTGCGACAACTATGTCACAGACAGTTCTCACCGGTCAGGCGAATATGGCCGGGAATATGCACGGAGGAGAAATTATGAAGATTATGGACGCGACAGCTGCAGTCGCTGGTCAGCGTCATGCGTAGAGCCATAATGTAGTCACGGCTTATGTAGATCGAATGGTCTTAAAGGAACCCATTTTTATAGGTGATGTAGTCATATGTAAGGCTGAAGTTGTATACGTTGGCAAAACATCAATGGAGATATTTGTAACGGTTGAAGCTGAAAACCTGGCTCGGGGGGAAACGAAACTCGTGCTTGAGGGGGATTTTACCTTCGTGGCTTTAGACCGTAACGGTCGACCAACTTCAGTACCGCCTCTGCTAATAGAAACAGAGGAGCAAAAGCAGCGCTTTGATGCAGCACGCTCCAGGGTGGCGCTCAAGAAGGCTGCCTCTCAATAACAATGATTCTGGACGGGGAATAGCACGAGCGGTTTATCGGAGTTTGCAGGATAAATCATGTAAACTCCGAAACCCGCGTTATGGATAAAGTACTGGGCATATAATTGGCGAATAAGATCTGGATGTGAATTTCTGGGGTTAGATATAATTCTCCGGTTTGCTGAACATGGGCGGGAATTGAGTCGTGAAGGTATCGGAACGCCTTCTAACCGGGAAGTGTTCCAACTCCAAGAGCCAGGTTATCCCATAGCACATCTTTTACCTGAGACACTTGCCTAGCGTCACATTCTACAATGATAAGTACCTGAGAAACCAACCTTTCCTTATTGGTTCCTTGCCCTTTTTTGATAGAGCGATTCTTTTTCAGTATAAATCGTGATATTAGAATATCTCCTGCTAACCCTAATATAGCTCCGACAGTTAGGCCAATTAAGCCCCAAATGATAGGACCCCATTTTAGGACAAAGCCATAAATAGCTCCCGCCAGCATGCAAAAAGTTCCCAGGAGTGCAGCTGCGTCGAAGGAACTTATCCCGTCGGCCTGGTGGATGGTATCCAGAATTTTTCGCTCTTCCACCCGGCTGTCCATGAGAATGGCAGCGATGGCATCTCCGGGAATGCCTTTCTTCTCTAGTTCGGAAATGGCCAACTCCAGATGAAAATTATATGCAAAGGACCCGCAGACGAACATCTTATCAACTCTCCTGGTTCTGGATTTTGGTTAATCGGGAAGTATACTTCGGATGCTGATAATTGTCTCTCAAGAACCTGGCCTGCTCCTGCTCGAACAGTTTATTGTACTCGACCGTATTGACATATGAATCGTATACGGCGAACCCATAAAGGGAGGGGATAAAGAGAAACCATTGCGGATCTAGAATAGCGGTAGCCTGGCTGAAAGCGCCCACCGCAGTAAACTGTATGGCCTCCAGGATATGAGACATATATACTGTTCCGATGGTTAAAGAAAGCAGGAAAAAGCTGGTGGGAATGCGGTGGGTATATAGATGCCCCAGTCCTGGAGATAGCAGGGAAAGCCCCACCGATACCCAGGGCTGTCTCTTATCAAGGAAGTTTATATCCATTGCCCCTATGGTGACCGGCAGCATAATGGAATCCTCGCGAATTCCCAGAATCGCCAATTTATTTAAGTCTACGGTTAAAGAATAACTCCCCCATATGCTAAAGGCCCATACCGCCAAATACAGCAGCGTCCACCGAACGTTCAACACTTCTCTGGCCAGGTCAAACTGCCCTAGATAGGTGTACATAATCGACGTATTGATGTGTGCCTGGGTATTGATTAAGAATTCCCACGTTATCAATAGAAATCCCTTGATGTAGCTTCCCATAATAACATAACCGAATCCCGGGAACATGGCAGACCAGAAGGCTGTCACCCAGGGGTTTCTCAAATGAATGTAGTTGGTAGTTACTGAGCTGACAATCCCTACCGGGCGTCTTTTATTGCGGATCGACTCAGGCTGCTTTTTTTCCACCGTCAACCCCCTTGTATTGAGAATCCCGGCCGGTAACGACTATGGTTACCCATTTGCAAAAACAAACCATAAAAACGAAAGTCGGGACCGAGTAGTAATACTGCCAGGAAAGAGGTTGGTAAATATTCAGGTAAACAATAACCGGATCCAATACCAGTGACAATACCGAGGCTAAAATGGTGCTGGCTATGATAAACTCTTTCCACCCCGGGTGTTTTTGGTAAACCAGCATAAAGCTAACCGGGATGGCAACATAATCGATGGGAAAGAAATTGGGTAAAGCAGGTACCAGGCCATAAGGATAAGTCCACAGGAGAAGCTGTACTCCAACCGAGTCCAGGATCCCTGCGCTGATGCTGACCATTACTCCGAAAAAGCTGATTTCCAGGAAACGCCTGCGGTCAAGATATTTCCACCAGATAACAAGCGGGAAAATAGTCCAGAACAGGAGGAACCACCAGGTCCACTTGGGAAAGCTATAGTGCAGCCAGTTTTGGATATGAAGATCGGTTAAGCTGCGCTGAGTTTCCAGGATTTTTGCATAACTGGATTCCCAGTAGAGCTTGGCAGGAACCTTAAAACCCTGTAGGAAAGCATTCAAGAGAATAACTCACTCCCTCAGATTTTTGCAGACTGATTCCTCATTATTATCTGTTATTCATCCATGGGCTATTCGAGCAAACGCTTACCCATATATGAAATCTTGCTAAATACCGGGAACGAGAACTTGTCCCGCTGGACTATATAATCTGGGCAATATTATTCGTATTGGATATTACAGCCGCACTTGGAAATACTAGAATTCAGTATTCGACTGAACAAGGAGTGGTAGGCCTTTGGAGGATGCAACAGTTGAAAGTAAACAGCCGGTTTCGGTCAGAAATCTGCGCCGGCCGAAAGGGCATATAAGCTCCGTTGCCACCAATATGCTCCATCTGAAGAATCCCTGGGTGACTGCCTGGTGGTCGGCCGCTTTTCCCGGCTTTGGGCATATCATCCTGGGCAGCTATGTCAAAGGCTTCTTACTGGTGGTCTGGGAGCTACTTATCAATGTAAAAGCCAAGCTTAACCTATGCATATTATACTCCTTTGGCGGTCAATACGAGCTGGCCCGGCAGGTAGTAGATACCCGGTGGCTGCTGCTCTATGCGCCGGTCTATGTTTTTGCCATCTGGGATGCGTACCGCCGGACTGTTGACCTGAACAAAAAGTCAGTCTTGGCTGATAGGGAAGATTCCATTGTATTACCCAGTAAAATCAATACCATAGAAATTAACACTTTGGATAAAAAGCACCCCTGGCTGGCCATGGTGTGGTCGGCTATTATACCAGGGGTGGGCCATCTTTACACCCACCGGGTTCCCACCAGTTTTTTTGTACTTATATGGTGGATATCGGTAAGCTACCTTTCCAACATCCTGCCCGCAATCCATCTAAGTTTTACCGGGCAGTTTGCCATGGCTACATCTGTGGTCGACATGCAATGGCTTTTGTTTCTGCCTTCTATGTACACCTTTGCCATCTATGATTCCTACGTAAACTGTGTGGAGTATAACAAGCTGGCTGAAGTCGAACAAGCCCGGTTCTTGAAAGACAATTACCAGAGTCCTGACGCCCTAATGCCTGTATAAGGAGAGAAAGTCTTTTATGTTCATTACAGCAACATTTGAATATTCGGAATACCTGGAGCTGGCCATCAGCGAACTCGAGCAGCACGGTATCATAAGAGAGCGAATCGTAGCCATTCCCCTGGATAAAAAGGTGGAAAAGAGAAAAATACTGGACACTATTCACCGGGCCGACGGAGTCAGTCAGATAGATGGTGCCATGGTGCTGGGCGCAGTTTTTATGGAGCTGGGCGTAGTATACGGGTACTTTTGGAAGCTGGGCCCGGTTCTATGGGGTCTTATCGGACTGGGAGCCGGTGCATTAGCTGGCTTTATTTTGGACTACTATGTCGGCAAACTCCTGGCCACTGGAAAACAAGCCCGAACGCTAAAAAAAGAGCGACGGGAGGAAAGGCTGCGGAAGTGGTGTTGATCATCAACTGCGAAGAAAGCCAATCGCAAGCGGTTGAGGAAATTTTATGGGACAACCTGTCACTCGGAGTAGGCAAGCTAAAAACCACTTGAGAATTCCCCCCTCGGCAAATCTCAAAAAGAGGCTAAGGAAGCCTAATTTGCTTTTAATGGATTAAGGTGTTAAGCTTGATTTAACAGAATAATCCTTCAGGGCTTCTGCTGCGCATCATTAATCCCTCCCCTCAACCAGTCTGAAAAAAGACCGGCAAGTAATAAGACGAATCCGCACTTTTATCTGCTCAGTTTTATTCATAAGAAAAGCCACGACAGGCTATTAGCGTTACTCTTGCCTGTGTCCTGGTGCACACAAGAGCGATTATCTCAACTCCTTATAGGGTAATTACAGAGATAGCTGCAGTGTCAAAATAGGCTAGCCGGGAGCTGGAATCCCGGATAAAGGAGAAAACCTATGTTTACTCCCAAAAAAACCATTAAAGAATACAACACCAACCAGCAAGGTGCAAAAGTTTTTTGGATATAGAACACCAGCCCAAACTGGCGATACCGGTACTGAAAGACAACAAAATCAGGGGGGTGGTACTCGAAGTTCTTTCTGTGGCATTTCATGATCAAAACCATACACCGATGGTAACGGTTAGGAAAAACAAGACTATTAAATCATATTTATTACCGACTGGTATAGAGAGTGGGCTGAACTCAATATTGTGTCAGCTCACGGTGCAGCCACTCCATTTCCCTGCCAGATTGAATTTGGCTATATACCTGATGAAGAAAGATACTATGCTGAAGTACTATAGGTTCCTGAAGATTTGCAAACTCCATACTAGCATTTGTTAAACAAACGTCCGATAAAAGCGGGAAGAAATATGGTGATTATATACTCAAGTTGAAGTCCGAACTGAATTCGATTTACCCGGCCCAGATTACGAGAAGAGGCCGAGCTGTTCCAATGGCGCCTTAAACAACACCGAAAAAGTCGTCCCTTCACTGCCAGTCGCCACCTTGATCTCAGCCCCATGCTTTTCCGCCACATTATAGCAGACCACCAAACCCAAACCGGTTCCGTTGTCTTTGGTGCTCAAAAAGGGAGTGCCCAATTTTTCCATTATATCGGGTTCAATGCCTTTTCCCTCGTCCTGTACCGAAAAAACCACGTGGCCGTCTTGCGAGAGAGTTCGTAAAATAATCTTATTGCCAGGGGCTGATGCTTCCAATGCGTTACGGACCAGGTTTAATATAAGCTGGCGAACGTCATTTTGACTTAATTCCAGGTTGGGTATATCAGCCAATTCCAATTGCACCAACTTGTTATCTATAATGGCTTCGGCCTGAATAAGGGGAGCAATACTTTCAATGATCCGGTTGAGATTTTCTTCCCCAACTTCCACTGCTCTTTCCTTGGCCAGGGACAAAAAACCGGAGATGATTGAGTTTGCCCGGTCCAGTTCATTGAGCATTACATCGAAATACTCTTCATATTTGCTGAAATCGCTGTTGATTTTAAGGAGTTGGAGAAAACCATGCACGGTTGTCATGGGGTTTCTGATCTCATGGGCAATCCCGGCCGCCATTTGACCTACAACGTTTAACTTGTCCAGGCGGGCCATCTGCTCCTCCATTTGCTTGGTATCTGTAATATCGCGAAATACCATAACTACGCCGATAATGGCGCCGTCGTCGCTGCGGATGGGCGCGGCCGAATCGGCAATGGAACGAGTTTCTCCATTTTTGGTAACCAGGCCGGGATGATTGGCCAGTCCGATAATGAAGCCTTCCTTAATTACCCGGTCTACCGGAATCTCAGCCGGCGCCAGGGTAATTTCGTTAAAGATCCTAAAAACAGGGGCAATAGGTCTACCAATGGCTTCTTCCTGGGTGTACCCGGTTATCTCTTCGGCGACCGGATTCATAAAGGTCACGATGCTGTCAGTGTCAGTGGTAATTACTGCGTCGCCGATGCTGGACAGGGTGACCCGAAACCATTCTTTCTGATCCCGCATCTCCTTATTTGCAATCTTATGCAGGTTGCTCAACATCTCATCATGAACCTCGCTCTTTACCGAGGGGATGAATTCCCTTATATTGTCCTCAACGATATTCTCTTCTACGCCCACCTTAATGGTTTTTACATGGCGTTTTCCGTTTATTCGTTCAGACAGAATAAGGCAGGGAAGGTCTACTTTGCTATCCTTAATCAATCGTAATATAGCCTGTTCATTAAACTGCAGCACACTTATGTCAACAATTACAATATCCCAGGGTCCGTCTGCAAGGGCAGCTATGAGATCATCTGTCTTGTCTACCCGTTTATACATCTGTTGATAGCCATTGCTATGCAGTGCCTTTAACTGCAGCATTGAATCCATCTCTGCTTCTTCAACGATTAAAATCCGAAGTGGAATATTCAAAAAAACTCCTCCATCAATAACAATTCGACCAAGAAAAACACATACATGTTCTTTCGCCGGTAATTGCTTTAAACCTCTATCTGGAGAAATATACTTCATAGCCCCACTCGAAAATTGCTTGACTTCACGATCATATTTCTAATTAAACCCGTAAAAACTAATCGGAGCACTTTTGAACGAGGAGGAATAATAAATGCCCACGATAACAAAAAGCACCATTTCTTCTTCCGAATTGGGTACATTATGGATGACATATCAAATAAAATCATTAATGGGTGTCTTTGTTAACCGATTCACTCAGGATTCAAAAGATAAAAAAGCCAGAAAAATATTGGAAAATCATGTAAAGGAGAACAAAAAACTCCTTGCTAAAATTGAGGGAATATACAATAAAGAAAGCGCAGTTGTTCCAGAAGCATTTACCGACCGGGATATTTTCGATGACGCACCAATTTTATTCGATGATATATTTCATATCATGTTCCTTCGTATAATGATGAAGATAAATTTGGGATTTAATGCAATTCATTTAGGAATGTCATATAGAGACGATATTCTGGATTTTTATGAAAGCACGGTTAGAAACTCACAAGACACCTATCGTACTTGTACTGATTATCTCACCGAACAAGGTGTTTTAGCTAAACCCCCCTATGTATCGATGCCTAAAGAAGCAGAATATATTGAGGAAAAGAAATATATGAGTGGCATCCAATTATTTAGAAATAAACGTGCCTTGAATACACTTGAAATAGCATATCTTTTTCAAACATTAGAAGTGAATATTTTTGGAATGCAATTAATGGCCGGTTTTGCTCAGGTTGCCAAGGAAAAAGAGGTTAAAGAGTATTTTATATCAGGTAAAGAACTTGCTAAAAAAGTAGTTAGCAATACAAGCAGTCTTTTGTTGCAAAGCGACATTCAACCACCCAGTACATGGGCGGGCAAAGCGACAGATTCCGTAGTACCGCCTTTCTCGGATAGAATCATGATGTATTGCACTAATATTATGGCCAGCTATTCAGTAGGAAACAGTGCATTAGGTATGTCTTTTAGTATGAGAAGTGATCTTCCAGCCAAGCTTGCGGTTATGGCAAAAGATACATTAGATTTTGCCAGAGAAGGCGGAAAACTGATGATTAAGCATAAGTGGTTGGAAGAACCTCCGCAAATGGAAGATAGAAGCCTGTTAACTCAAACCAAATAATAGTGCATGCCCAAAGCTTTGAAACCTCTAAAGTAATTTATCCTTTCATAAAACTGCTCAGTCTATCCATAGCTTCACGCTAGGGTAATCAACCATTTTTTCCCCAATCAAAAAGCCACGCAAACCTGCGTGGCTTCTATATTCTTACTGGTGGGCCATGTAGGAATCGAACCTACAACCTTCTGATTAAGAGTCAGCTGCTCTGCCTAATTGAGCTAATGGCCCTTGAATGTCGCAATTGATATTATACAATCCCTGCCCGAAGAAATCAACCGCGGAAAGGCCAAAAATTAAAGATATAGTGTTTGAGCCAGGATGGCCAAGCACTTTCGGCTGTATACTCCCATTTTAAGGGAGTATACCCTGTGAGACGCTATGGGTGGCGGTGTCCTGATCCCGCTGTGCCCTGGGGTAGGTAAAGTAGAAAGTTGCTCCATTATCCGGATCACCGATAAGCCAGGCCCGCCCGCCGTGTCTTTTTAATATCCGCTGGCATATGGCCAAGCCCACTCCGCTTCCAGGAAATTCCTCCTGGGAGTGAAGCCTCTGAAATACCTTGAACAACCGGGAGGCGTAGCGCATGTCAAAACCGATTCCATTATCCTTGATCGATACAATGTACTCAGTGCCTTGCTCCCGACTGGAAACCTCTATTACGGCGGCATCCCTGCCTCCCGTGTACTTTATGGCATTGGATAAGACATTGGTAAGCAAAAGTTTAATCATGAACGGATCACCATGAATTTCCGGAAGGCGGCTCAGGATCAACTCAATCTGTCGGGGGCCTTGTTGTTCTTTAAGCTCGCTAAAAATCCGGAGAAACAGGGTTTCTAAATTAATGCTTGCACTGGTCAGGGGCATTTCACACATTTTGGAAAATTCCAGGAGATGGTCTATAATCCTTAGAACTTCATGGGATTTATCCTGGATATGGGAAAGCAATTCAAGCCCATTTTCATCCAAGCGCTCGGAATAATCCAGAGCCAGGTATTCAAGCAGTTTGCCGATGGACAACAAAGGGGCCTTCAAGTCGTGGGCAACCGTGTAGCAGAAGCTGTCCAGCTCTTCATAAGCTTCAATCAATGACTCCGACTGGTGCTTTAGTTTTACATGGGTGTCAACCCGGGCCAAGAGTTCGGAAAAATTGAAAGGCTTTACTACATAATCCTGGGCTCCCAACTCAAAGCCTCTTTTGATGCTTTTTTCATCATTGCTCGATGTCAAAAAGATGATGGGGAGCGAGGCAAATTGCAGCTGGCCTTTAATGGTCTGACAGAGTTGAAAACCATCCATTTCCGGCATATAAATATCCAGGAGGATAATATCCGGGGCCTGCTGCTCCAGCAGTTTTAGGGCGGTGCTGGCTTTGGTGGCGATCCTGACCCGGTAGCCGTTTTCACGGAATAAGGCGACCGCCGCCTCAATATCTTCCGGGGTGTCATCTATCAAAAGTATATCAGGCACATCCATGGTTTTAATGTTTTCCACAAAAGCAGACCACCTTTTTGTAAAAGTGTTGTATAATTTTTAAAAAAATATATCATGATGACTTTGAGGCATAGGGGCCATGGTTTGAAACCATCAAACGGGCTCCTTGCCTTTTTCATTTTATAACATGACCGGGGGCAAAAGGGAATGGCAATGGCGCCTTTAGTGGTATGGGAAGGGGGGCAGACGCCCAATGAAAATGAACATCAAGCAGTCAACCATCAGCGCTATCATGCTGGGCATATTCCTCTTTATCGCTATGTTGCTGGGCGCCAGTATATTCTACATGAATGCCGGCATTAAAGCGGAAAGGCTGGCCGAGCAGAGAAGAACCGAATTTAAACAACTGGGCATCAACCTGGCTGACGCCTCCGATTATCTTACCGATGAAGCTAGAAAATACGCGGTCACCCAGGATATTTCCCACCTGCAAAAATACTGGGAGGAGATCAATCAGACCAGGACCCGGGATAATGTCATTGCCCGTCTTCAGGAGTTGAACTCACCCCAGGAGGAATTGGCCTTATTGAATGAAGCCAAGCGCAATTCAGACACCCTGGTCACAACGGAACGTCATTCCATGCGCCTGGTCCTGGAGGCGCAAGGCGTGCCGGAGAGTGAGATGACAACGGAAGTTGCCAGCTACCGCCTTAACGTTGAAGATAAGCAACGGACCGGGCCGGAAAAACTGGCCAAAGCCCAGGATATCATGTTTGATGAACAATATGACGCTGATAAAAGGAGTATTATGAGTCCCATCGCCACCTTCCAGACGATTATGAATGATCGTCTGGAGGCTGAACTGGCTTCAGCCCGGCAGGGCACATCGAGGGCGGCGGCGGTGCAGATGATCCTGGCTGTTATCATCATGTGCGCCATCGCTGTTTTATTTAAAATTCTATTAACCCAGATCACCGATCCCATCAACAGTTTCACCAAAAAACTGCAGGTGTTTTCTTTTGCCGACCAGCGGTTCAGGCTGGTGCCCGAAGGAACCCGGGAACTGCGCATGCTGGCTTCCACCTTTAATGAATTGTATGCGTCCTTTCAAGAAGAGCTGGTCAAAAGAAGGCAGGCGGAAGAAACCATGAAGGCGGCCAAAGAAGAGGCGGAGCTGGCCAACAACGCCAAAAGTGAATTCCTGGCCAATATGAGCCATGAAATCAGAACCCCGTTAAATACTATTATCGGCTATGAATATCTCCTTGAGAACACCGAACTTGAGGTCAAGCAGAGGGAATATGTTGACAAGATAGACAGCGCCGCCCGGAATCTGCTGGCCATCATTAATGAAATATTGGATTTCTCCAAAATTGAAGCGGGGCGAATGGTCCTTGACAACGCTCCCTTTGAGCTTCGGGCGCTGCTCTATGACATTTATGACATGGTCAGTGTTGAGGCGCAGCGAAAAGAGCTGACTCTAGACCTTGATATACAGGATGATGTACCGCGCTATTTGTCGGGTGATGCCAACAAACTCAAAGAGGTGCTTTTAAACCTTTTGTCCAATGCCATTAAATTCACTCACCAGGGCTGCATCAAACTGGGGGTCGAGCTTGCGGAAGAAGGGGAAACCCGGGCTGACCTTCGCTTCACGGTAGCGGATACCGGTATTGGCATAGCTCCTCAACATCATACCGCCATATTTGAGGCCTTCACCCAGGAGAACGCCTCCACCTCTAGAAAATACGGGGGAACCGGCCTGGGATTGGCGATATGCAAGCGGATTGTGGGGTTGATGCAAGGGGAGATAAGCTTACAAAGCCAGCCGGGCAAAGGCTCGCTATTCGCCTTTACCGCCCAATTCACCGTGGCTGAAGCGGCCCCCGACCCGGGGAATAAGAAAACTGCGGTGGGCGGCTGCCGGGGCCTTTTTAACAACCGGCGCATTCTGGTTGTGGAAGACAACCGGATCAATCTTGATATGACCCGCGAAATACTGGAAAACATGGGATTTGAAGCTGAGATGGCGGACAGCGGATCAGCCGCTCTGGAAAAGGTACGGAAAAAGTGTTTCGATGCCGTTTTAATGGATGTCCGCATGCCGGTTATGGACGGCTATGAAGCCACCCGGCGTCTGCGCCGGTTAGCCGGCGCTGAAGGTCTGCCGATTATCGCCCTGTCGGCTGATGCGGTGGAAGGAGTAGCCGAAAGGGCCATGGCCAGCGGTATGAATGCCTTCCTTACCAAACCGCTCGATCCGGTCAAATTAGTGGCGGTTTTGAAGGATTACATACCTGTTGATGAGAGCCTCCAGGCGGGATGCTTAGTCTCCCCGGCCGCTGAAAACCAGTCCTGGATCGCTTTTGATAAAGGCCTGCAACGAGTGGGGGGGAGCGCCCGGAAATACAAAACGCTTTTGGAGCAGTTTGTAATGAATCACGGGAATGACGCCATAAAGATACGCCAGTCTATTCAGGAGCAGGATTTTCCCGAGGCGCAGAGGCTGGTTCATACGATGCAAGGCATCGCGGGCAATATCGGGATTAAGCAATTAAGAGACTCCGCCCAGTCCTTGCAGAAGGCGTTGGGCGCCGGGAAAAGCGAAGCAATTTACAAATGTTTAGACGAGTTGGCAACGTTTTTGCAGCTTAGCTGCCGGCATGCTGAGCAGTTCATAGCCTCGGTTGCGGTGGTAGAGGGGGAGCCGGATATCGACCCCTATCCCGGGAACCAGGAGGAATTTTGGGCCGAGCTTCTGGATTTATTAAGGTCCGGAGACGCTGAAGCCAAGAACTTTTTCTATTCCGGCCGCCACCATCTGGAAGCGGCATTGGATGATTTGACTTTCCGGCAGCTGCAAAGGAAAATCTGCTCCTACCGGTTCGAAGACGCCGCTGCGGATTTACTGGATATTATTGGGAAAATAAATGTAAAAGCGAGCGAGGTGTAGGGTATGTATGATGTTCTGATCGTTGACGATGACCGGACCAGCCGCTATATGTTAAAGCGCTATAAACAGTGGCAAAGTTTTGGTTTAACCATTGCCGGTGAAGCCTGCGACGGTAAAGAAGCCTTAAGGAAAATGGCCTCCCGGCACTTTGACCTGCTGCTCACTGACATTAAGATGCCGGGTATGGATGGAATAGAGCTTTTAAAGGAGCTTAAGCTTTTGCAGTGGGATATTTGTGTGGTTTTTTTGAGCACCCACAGTGACTTTAACTATGCCCGGCAGGGCATCCGCTGGGGAGTGTTCGATTATATGACCAAACCCATAGACGAAAGAGTACTGGCCGAGATTTTAAAGAGGGTGAAAGAGCACCTGGACGATAAAGCGATGATCAGGGAGGCAGGGGAGAAGAACCTTATGGATGATTCTCTGAAACAGTATTATCCCCTGAACGGAGTTAGAAACCTGAGCGCTCTTTTATTGGCGGGAAGCCCTTCCATCATGGAGGAAGCCCGCCGGGTTGTGGATGAGATAGGCTTCCTACCTGATCCCGGCGCGGTAAAGCTTATGGAAAATATAATGATTGAAGTGAAGGAAGGGATCGGTTCGGTATTTCCCTGGCTGGAAAAAGTAGAAGGCGAGGTACTGGCCTGCCCGGCGGCCCTGGAGCGCAATAAGCGTGAAATGGAGGGACTTTTCCTGGAATTCTTTACCCGCGGATTGGAAGTCATAAGAAAATATGAACTCCATCAGACCGACGGCATTGTGAAAAGGACCTGCAATTATGTAATAGATCATGTGGAGTCAAATATCACTCTGGATGCGGTTGCCCGGGAAATCCAGGTTAGCAAGGATTATATAGGAAGGCTTTTTAAACAAAAGACGGGGAGCAGCTTTCACGAGTATGTCACCAAAATTAAGATGGAACATGCCAAATACCTGATTAGAAGCGGCTGCTATAAAAACTACGAAATTAGCGGGAAGCTGGGGTACCGCACCAGTGATTATTTCAGCCAATTGTTCAAGGAGTACACCGGCTACACCCCCAGCCGGTTTAAAAAACTGCCTGAATAAAAATGCGGGATCTTTGTGTAAAATAACGGTTTTCTCCCGTATATCATTGGCCCGGCATAAGGTAAAATATCTAACATGAACTGATGACTGAGCCATAAAAACATCCGGGGAAACATAGCACGGGCGCTATAGCAATGGAACATCCGGCCGGGATAAGTACATTGCCCAGGGCGTCTTTTGTTATTTTGTCCGGGAAGAGTTGCCAGGAAACACCACAATCATGGCCATGATATTGGGGTTGTCGTAAAAATCTTAATAGGTATCTGTAATCCACCGGTTTTTGGCATAGGCGCTATAGTGATGAAAAAGCCACTCAGGCTTTCACGTCGCAGGCGCCTTTGCTACTTACGGAGGCCAGTCATCAGAAAACCTGATAGGCATTGTTGCCGGTCTTGTATCAACTACGGAATTTCACAATCAGGAGGTAGGCCCAAACGGGCAGGGATAGCACAGGCGCTATGGCGATGGAAGCCGTAAAGAGGCTCCATTCAGGCCGGCGCCTTTTGCTATATTTCCTGGCAATTGTGAACTGGCTTAAAACCGGCTTCACAAAAGCGGGCCTCATCTTTAACGGGCTCAATAATACTGGGAGAGGAAGGGTTATCAATGATCAAAAAAAAGATAATGCGTTTACTAGCGGTTATGCTGGCAGCGTTCTTGCTGCTTTCCGGGTGCAGTTCTCAAAAAACCGGGGAAACCGGGGCAGCCAAAGAATCCGGCGACGTTATCAAGGTGGGCATTTTACATTCCTTAAGCGGAACCATGGCGATCAGCGAGGTGTCGGTCAGGGATGCTGAATTGATGGCCATAGAAGAAATCAATGCCAAAGGCGGGGTGCTGGGCAAGAAAATCCAGCCGGTCATCGAGGACGGGGCTTCAGATTGGCCGACCTTTGCCGAGAAGGCCAAAAAGCTGTTGCAGAATGATAAAGTGGCCACCGTATTTGGATGCTGGACCTCGGCCAGCCGTAAAGCAGTTTTGCCGGTGTTTGAACAGAACAACGGCTTGTTATGGTATCCGGTGCAATACGAAGGCATGGAGGCGTCTCCCAATATTTTTTATACCGGGGCGGCTCCCAATCAGCAAATCGTACCTGCAGTTGATTGGCTGCTGAAGAACAAAGGAAAAAAATTCTTCCTTATAGGGTCCGATTACGTATTTCCCCGCACCGCCAACCAGATCATCAAGGCCCAACTGGCTGCTTCCGGAGGTGAACTGGTAGCCGAAGAATACACGCCGCTGGGCTATACCGACTACAGCACTATTGTCAACAAGATCAAGGCCGCCCAACCGGACGTTGTGTTCAATACCTTAAACGGGGATAGCAATGTGGCCTTCTTTAAACAGTTGAAAGACGCGGGAATAAGCGCCCAGGATATAAGCACCTGTTCAGTCAGCGTGGCGGAAGAGGAGATCCGCGGTATTGGTGCTGACAACATGAAAGGACACCTGGTTTCCTGGAATTATTATCAGACCACCGATACACCGGAAAACCAGCAATTCGTTGCCAACTACAAGAAGAAATACGGCCAGGACCGCGTGACCGACGACCCGATTGAAGCGGCTTACGATGCCGTTTACCTCTGGGCGGCGGCGGTGGAAAAAGCCGGCTCCACGGATGTTGAGAAGGTGAAAGCGGCTGCTAAGGGCCTGGAATTCAAAGCCCCGGAAGGCCTGGTGAAGATTGAAGGGGAAAACCAGCATCTCTGGAAGCCGGTGAGAATTGGCGAGGTTCAGGCGGACGGGATGATTAAAGAAATCTGGAATTCGGGAGAAGCGGTAAGGCCGGATCCTTACCTGAAAACCTATCCTTGGGCCGCAGGTTTGAGCAATTAACATGCTGAACCCGCCTGGGCAGGCGCCTTGTCAGGCCTGCGCAGGCGGGGCCCGGCAGGGGGTGAAGGACTATATGAGCATTTATCTTATGCAGATATTTAACGGGATCAGTGTAAGCTCGATTCTGATGCTGGCCGCACTTGGTCTGGCCATCATTTTCGGCCTGATGAAAATCATCAATATGGCTCACGGTGAACTGATTATGATCGGCGCCTACATGACCTATTTGACCCAGAAAGTATTTGAAGCGTATGGGGGCCCAGGCCTTTTTAGCCTCTACTTTATAGCTGCCATACCCGCTGCCTTTTTGACGACCGCCCTTATCGGGTACGTGCTGGAAGTCACCATCATCAAACGCTTGTATGGACGGATTATAGACAGCATTTTGGCCACCTGGGGCGTGAGCCTCATTCTGCAGCAATTGGCCCGGAGTATCTTTGGAGCCCCCAATGTGGAGGTAAAGAGCCCGCTTTGGCTTAATGGCGGCCTCCTGCTTATGGGTAATCTTCAACTGCCCTATAAAAGACTGTTTATCATACTGCTGGTCACGGTATGCATTATAGGAGTGTACTGGTTTTTATACCGGACCGCCACCGGCAGGCGGGTCCGAGCAGTGATGCAAAACCGGAGCATGGCTGAGAGTCTGGGTATTAATAGCCGAAGAATCGACGCCCTGACCTTTGCCCTGGGTTCAGGACTGGCGGGTATCGCCGGCTGCGCCCTGACCCTGCTCGGTTCCATCGGCCCCACCCTGGGAACCAATTACCTGGTGGACACCTTTATGGTAGTGGTCCTGGGCGGGGTGGGCAGAATTGTCGGTACAATCGCCGGGGCTTTCACCATCGGCATCGGCAGCACCAGCTTGGAGTTCCTGACCAATGCCTCGCTGGGTAAAGTGCTGATGTTCCTGCTGGTCATTCTATTCCTGCAGTGGAAGCCCCGGGGTTTGTTTACGATTAGCAGCCGCGAGCTGGACGGATAAGGCAAAGGGGGGAGCAAGGTGGTACAGATAAAGGATAAAGTAACGAACGCACTACAGGGCAAAAACCTGGCCATATTCCTTATATTTTCGTTGTTGTGCCTGGCGCCTCTGTTTTTAAGTGATTTTAGAGTCAATCTATTGGGCAAGTTTGTAGCCTTTGCCATTCTGGCTCTGGGAATTGATCTGATCTGGGGATACACCGGGATATTGAGCCTGGGGCACGGGGTGTTTTTCGGTCTGGGCGGCTACTGTATGGCCATGTACATGAAATTGACCGCCAGCGGGGGCAAACTGCCGGATTTTATGACCTGGAGCGGGCTTCAGAACCTGCCCTGGTTTTGGGCTCCTTTTTCCTCGGCGCCCTTCGCCCTGGCCATGACCATTCTGGTGCCGGTTATTCTGGCCTTGCTGGTGGGGGCCTTAACCTTTCGCAACCGCATTCAGGGGGTGTACTTTTCTATCCTGACCCAGGCCCTGACCATCGTTTTTGTAACCCTGTTCATCGGGCAGCAGCCCTATACCGGAGGCACCAACGGCATTACCAACCTGAAGGCCATTTTCGGCTTTCCCCTGGCCAGTCATGACACCAAAATCGGACTTTATTATTTCGCGATTCTAATGCTGCTGCTGGCCTATTTACTGTGCCGTTGGATCGTAACCCGGCGCATTGGCAGGGTGCTGGTGGCCATCCGCGATGGGGAAAACCGGCTCCGCTTTTCAGGGTATAACCCGGCCGTCTACAAGGTCTTCGTGTATTGCGTCTCCGCTGCTCTGGCCGGTATAGCCGGAGCGGTGTATGTCCCCCAGGTGGGCATCATATCTCCGGCGGCCATGGGCATTGTGCCGTCGGTGGAGATGGTTATCTGGGTGGCCATCGGCGGTCGCGGCACTCTGACCGGCGCGATCATCGGAGCCATACTGGTCAATTCCCTAAAGAGCGCCTTTAGCGAAAGCTTTCCCGATATCTGGTCTTATTTCATCGGCCTGGCCTTTATCGCAGTGGTTTTATTCATGCCCCATGGACTGGTGGGAATCTTTCAGCAGCTCAAAAGCAAGTATGGGCGGACGATTCGTCAAGAGGGCGCAACAGTGGACCCGGCGGTGTTGGAAACGGCGCCAAAGGCGGGAAACTAAGTGGAATCAGGACAAGGAGAATGATGGGAATGAATAGTCTTTTGGAGATCAATGACCTGACCGTGAGCTTTGACGGGTTCAAGGCGGTAAACCACCTGAGCACGACGGTGAGGAAAGGGGAGATACATTGTTTTATCGGCCCCAACGGCGCCGGGAAAACAACCCTGCTGGATGCCATCTGCGGGCGGGTAAAGCCGGATGAGGGCAATATCATCTTTAAAAACGACAGCGATGTTACGAAATTGACCGAGCATCAGATTGTGGAGTTGGGAATCGGACGCAAATTTCAGGTGCCGTCGGTTTTCAACAGTATCAGCATCTACGAAAACATGGAGTTGGCGGCGGAAAAACAACGTACGATTCTGTCTACCCTCTTTGGTAGCCTGGATCACGAACAATTGGAGAGAATCGATGATGTCCTGGAGACCATCGGTTTGTATGAAAAAAGGCATCAGAAGCCGGAAATACTTTCCCACGGTGAGAAGCAATGGCTGGAAATCGGGATGCTGCTCGTTCAGCAGCCGGAGATCATGCTGCTCGATGAACCGGTGGCCGGTTTGGGGAGAAAAGAAACCGAAAAGACCGGAACCCTCTTAAAGGAGATTTCCCGGCGGTGTTCACTGGTGGTGGTCGAACACGATATGGAGTTTGTCAGAGAATTTGCCAGCAAGGTCACGGTTTTACATGAAGGGACCTTGCTGGACGAGGGAGACATGGAAGCGGTTCAGAACAATCCCCGGGTGCTGGAGGTTTACCTGGGCCGAGGGGGCAGCCGTTGTGCTTGATATCGCCAAACTGAGCGCCTGTTACGAAGAGAGTCTTATCCTCCAGGATGTCAGCCTGACCATCAATAACGGTCAGGTGGTCTGCCTGATTGGCCGGAATGGAGTGGGAAAAACCACCCTCTTAAAGAGCGTCATGGGCCTGGTCAAAACCCCCTCGGGCAGCATCTCGCTGGAGGGTGCGGAGATCATAAAAATGCCCACCTATCGCCGGGCGCTGCTGGGGATAGGCTACGTGCCCCAGGGCCGGGATATCTTTCCCCAGCTCAGCGTTCAGGAAAACCTGCTTTTGGGCCTGGAAAGAAATAAAGGCAAGCACCTGGATGAAAGCGTATTCGAGCTTTTCCCGGTTCTAAAGACCATGCTCAAGAAGAAAGGCGGAACCTTGAGCGGGGGCCAGCAGCAGCAGCTGGCTATCGCCCGGGCGCTGGTTTCCAAGCCCAAGCTGCTGCTGCTGGATGAACCGACCGAAGGCATTCAGCCTTCGATTATTCAAGAAATTGCCCGGGTGATCAAAGCGCTCAAGGGGCGGGGCGATATCAGCCTGCTGATCGTTGAACAATACATTGATTTTGTCATGGAGGTGGCCGACTACTGCTATGCCATGGATAAAGGGAGGATTGTCATGCAGGGAAAGACCGGAGACTTGGATCTTCATCATATTCAGGAGCAGATTGCCATTTAACGGGAGGTGAAGACGGTGCATTTATCCCCTAAAGAAACCGAAAAACTGATGCTCCACCTGGCTGGAGAACTCGCTAAAAAAAGAAAAGCCCGGGGTCTCAAGTTGAATTATCCGGAGGCCATAGCCTTGATCAGCGCCGAGTTATTGGAGGCCGCCCGGGACGGGCAAACGGTCACCGAGCTGATGCGCCAGGGCGCGCAGATTTTAAGCCGGGAGGATGTCATGGAGGGGGTGGCCGAGATGATCCACGAAATCCAGATCGAGTCCACCTTCCCTGACGGCACCAAACTGGTTACAGTGCACAACCCCATCAGATAACCCTTGTTTATATCAATTCTAAAGGAGGGAAAAGGGCATGATACCGGGCGAATACTTCATTGCCAACGAATATATCATCTTGAATCAAGGGCGGGAAGCGGCGGCCGTCAGAGTGGCTAATACCGGCGACCGGCCGGTTCAAGTGGGTTCGCATTTTCATTTCTTTGAGGTCAACAAATGCCTGGCTTTTGACAGAAAAAAGGCCTTGGGCAAGAGGCTGGATATTCCTTCGGGGACCGCGGTCAGATTTGAACCCGGTGAGGAAAAGGAGGTCTGCCTGGTGTCCCTGGGCGGTACGCAGGAGGTTTACGGCTTGAATGATCTTACGGCTGGAAGCCTTAATGATGAAGAGACCCTCGAGAAGGCCGTTGCAACGGCACAAAGCTTGGGATTTAAGGGAGTTGATAATGAATGAGCTACGCGATACGGGGCAGCGATTACGCCGGGATTTACGGCCCGACGAAGGGAGACCGGATCAGGCTGGCCGATACCGATTTGATCATAGAGATTGAAAATGATTTCACCGTTTACGGAGATGAGTGTAAATTCGGAGGGGGCAAATCTATTCGCGACGGAATGGGTCAGTCGCCGTCCTTATCCAGGGGCCAGGGCGCGCTGGACCTGGTGATAACCAACGTGGTGATCGTCGATGCCGGAGGAATTGTCAAGGGCGATATCGGGATCAGGGATGGCCGGATTGTTGGCCTGGGCAAGTCGGGTAATCCCGGCATCATGGAAGGAGTCTGGCCGGAGCTGGTTATCGGGGCCTCCACCGAAGTAATCGCCGGAGAAGGGCTGATTGCCACCGCCGGCGGCATCGACACGCATATCCATTTTATCTGCCCCCAGCAGATAGAGACGGCGCTGTTCAGCGGAATAACCACCATGATCGGCGGGGGAACCGGGCCGGCTGACGGCACCAACGCCACCACCTGCACCCCGGGCAGTTTCAACATCCAGCGCATGCTGGAGGCGGCGGAGCACTTTCCCATGAACCTGGGCTTTTTGGCCAAGGGCAATGCCTCCTTTACAAAGCCCCTGGAAGAGCAGATCGAGGCCGGGGCCATTGGGCTTAAGCTTCATGAAGACTGGGGCACCACTCCTAAGGCCATAGACACCAGTTTAGAGGTGGCGGACCGCTATGACGTCCAGGTGGCCATTCATACCGACACCCTGAACGAAGCCGGATTCGTGGAAGATACCATTCGGGCTATCAATGGCAGAACCATTCACACCTTCCACACCGAAGGCGCCGGGGGCGGACACGCGCCGGACATCATTAAGATCGCCGCTTTGCCCAATGTGCTGCCCTCTTCCACCAACCCGACCATGCCCTTTACCGTGAATACCATCGATGAACACCTGGATATGCTGATGGTGTGCCATCATTTGGACAGCAAAGTCCCGGAAGATGTCGCTTTTGCCGATTCCCGGATCAGGCCCGAAACCATTGCGGCGGAAGATATTTTGCACGACCTGGGCGTTTTTAGCATGATGAGCTCCGACTCGCAGGCTATGGGCAGAGTCGGCGAAGTCATCATCAGAACCTGGCAGACCGCCGACAAAATGAAGAAGCAGCGCGGGTTTCTAAAAGAAGACAATGGACGTAATGACAATCAAAGAGTCAAGCGCTATGTAGCCAAATACACCATCAATCCCGCTATAACTCACGGCATTGCCGCTCACACCGGATCCCTCGAAAAAGGCAAAATAGCGGATATCGTTTTATGGAAACCGGCCATGTTCGGGGTAAAGCCGGAGATGATTGTCAAAGGCGGATTCATTATTGCCAGCAAGATGGGAGACGCCAATGCTTCCATACCCACCCCCCAACCGGTGGTTTATCGCGATATGTTCGGCGCTTTGGGCCGGGCGAAATATAACAGCTGTCTTACCTTTGTCTCCCGGGCGGCCCTGGACCAGGGCGTGCCCGAGGCCCTGCACCTGCAAAAGAAAATAGCCTGTGTCTCCAATTGCCGGACCGTATCGAAGCGGGACATGCTCTGGAACGACGCCATGCCGGTCATCGAAGTTGATCCCGAAACCTACCAAGTGAGGGCGGATGGGGAGCACCTGACTTGCGCGCCGCTTCCAACTCTATCCCTGGCGCAGCGCTATTTCCTATTCTAACCGTTGGCGAGGTGAACTGTATGATTATTGAAAAAATACTGGGAAACATCCGGGATATGAACTATACAGAAGGGGGCCCCGGCATTATCGACCGGGTTCCCATTGAATGGTATGAAGTGCATAAAAAGACCCTGCGCAAAATCAGCCGGCAGGGTTTGGAGGTGGGCATTCGCCGGCAGGAGGGGCCTCCGCTGCAAGATGGAGACATTTTGTGGCAGGAGGGAAGCCATTTACTGGTCGTGGAAATAGCCAAATGCGAATGCCTGGCTTTAAAACCGGCCACTATGCTGGAGATGGCGGAGGCCTGCTACGCTATCGGCAACCGGCACGCCCCGCTCTTTTTTGAGGAGGGGGAACTGTTGACTCCCTATGACGAGCCCCTGATGACAGCTCTGGCCAGGCTGGACTTGCCCAATTACAGGAAAACGGCGCGATTGACCGGGAGCATAGGAGGAAGCAACGGTGGACACCTCCACTCGCACTGATTGTGGACTGGGGCCGGTTTTTACACTCTTGCAGATTTCCGATCCCTACTTCCCCATCGGCGGCTACACCCATTCTTTTGGCCTGGAAACCTATGTGCAAAAGGGCCTGGTTCATGATGCGGCGAGCGCCGAACGGTACTTGCAGAGCTTTCTCGCCAGCAGTTTCCTCCATAATGATCTGCTGGCCGTTAAGCTGGCCTGGGAGTATGCCGCTGGAAACGATTTGGATGGGCTCGTAAGCCTTAACCGGACCCTCAGTGCCGCCAAGGCGGCCCGGGAAGTCCGCACCGCCAGCCTTAAGCTGGGAGCCCGGTTTATTAAGATTTTGGAGATGGTGCTGGAGAAAAATCCTCTTTTTAAAGCCGGCGTGCAAGCGTTCAGAAATAATGGGCCGGGAGCCAACTACAGCGTGGTCTTCGGCCTGTGCGCCCGATTGCTCGACATTGAAAAAAAGGCCGCTTTAGCGGCCTTCAGTTACGGCACTGCATCATCAATCGTAAACAATTGCGCTAAACTGGTGCCCCTCAGCCAGAGCGACGGGCAGAGCATACTGTTTAGCTCCCGGGCCCTTTTTATAAGCCTGCTGGCCAGGGTTGAAGAGCTTAGCGTGGAGGATATCGGAATAGGCGGAACCGGGTTTGACCTCCGCTCCATGCAGCATGAACGGCTTTATGCCCGACTTTATATCTCGTAACAGGAGTGATATCAATGGCTTACATCAAAATCGGGGTGGGCGGCCCGGTTGGTTCGGGTAAAACCGCGCTGATCGAGCGCCTGACCAGGCAGTTGAGTTATAACTATAGTATCGGGGTGGTCACCAATGACATATACACCCGGGAAGACGCCGAGTTTTTGGTGAAGAACAGCATCCTTCCCGCGGAAAGGATCATCGGGGTGGAAACCGGGGGCTGCCCCCACACCGCAATTCGGGAAGACGCTTCCATGAATCTGGAAGCGGTGGAGGAACTGGTAGAAAGGTTTCCCGATGTTCAAATCATATTTATCGAGAGCGGGGGAGACAACTTGTCCGCCACCTTCAGCCCCGACCTGGCGGATGCCACTATTTATGTCATTGATGTGGCGGAAGGGGATAAAATTCCCCGCAAAGGCGGGCCGGGAGTGATTCGTTCGGATCTCCTGGTAATCAACAAGATAGACCTGGCGCCTTACGTGGGAGCCAGCCTGGAAGTCATGGAAGAGGATTCTGTGAGGGTACGCGGCGGCAGGCCCTTTCTATTCACCAATCTGGTCACCAATGAAGGCCTGGACCGGGTGATCGCCTGGATCAGACAGAGCGTTTTGCTGGAAGGACTGTAGGCTTATGGGCGGCGCTAGCTTCGGAAAAGATAGTGAACTGCTCATCAAAGCCGCCCTAAAAGATGGGCAAACCGTGCTTGAGGACGCCTATTTTACAGCCCCGTTCAAGATTGCCAAGCCGTTTTTCAACCCCGCTAGAGGCCTCCTGGAGCTGGTCTTAATGGCCGCTTCCGCCGGAATAATGCAGGGTGACCGGTATAAAATAAAGGTGGAGCTGGGCCCTCGTGCCCGGGCCTCGCTGCGCGGCCAATCGTACAGCAAGATTCATCGTATGGAGGACGGCTTTGCCTCCCAAAGCAATAGCTTGGTTTTGCATGAAGGCGCCTTTTTCGATAATGCGTCCCGGCCTTACATCCCATTTAAGGACTCATCCTATCTATCCACAACCGATTGCCATCTTGACCGGCACTCGGTTTTGCTGCATACGGAAATACTTTCCTGCGGAAGGAAAAAAAGCGGGGAGAGTTTTCAGTTCAAGCAATTTAGAAATTGCCTGCGGGTTTATTATGGTGATGAACTGATTTTCATCGATAATCAATACTATGCTCCGGCGCGGCAAAACCTCGAAGGCATAGGCTTTTTCGAAGGATATACCCATCAAGCCACGCTGGGATGTTTTGGCGACCATTTAACAGATAAGCTGCTCGATAGTCTTTATGATATTCTGCAAATGACTGAAGGAATCGAATTTGGGATAAGCAAGACATATAAATTCGGCATGGTAGCAAGAATTCTGGGTAATGGAGGCGATTGTTTAGAAAAGACGCTATCAGATATGAGGAAAATAATCTACAATCTGGTTTTGCCCGATAGGTAAGGGATAGGTATCTTTACTGCCCGGAGCGATCAAGTGCCGGGCAGTAAAAAAGCATAGTTGGATATAAACTAGTACAACGTTCGGTATATTCGTGTCCATAATTTGGGCAGCTTTTTCCGAATTACTTCGTTGTCGTCAATCGCAATACGTCCAGTATTACTCATTCCTCCGCCTTGTACTTCAAAAAAATCTGCTCCAACTTATGAACACGATATACCGAATGTTGTACTAGGCCAGCATCTCTATCAGGGCTTCAATCCGGGTCCGCAGTGCTTCGCTGTCCTGCTGGCTGTAATCGCTTTCGATATGCAGGTAGGGGAGGCCTTTATTCTGCAACAGCTCTTTCACCAGATAGCTTTCGGTTGAATAGAGGCCGCAGAATTGCAGACTGTAATCAATAACCGCGTCTACCCGATAATCATCGGCCAAGCGGGCGATGTCCTGCATGCGGCCCTCGTTCTGATGGAAGCAGGCGCAGTTGGTTTTCATGTAGCGCCTGGCCAGGGCCATAATCTGCCCTTCCAAATCGCCGGCCGATTCGTCAACCAGATTTTCGTAGTAGCGGGTTCCCGTGCACTGCTCTTCGCAGACCACTACCGCTCCGCTGGTTTCCACCAGGTGATGCAGCTTCCAATTGGGAAGGGCCATGGGGCTTCCCGAGATCATGATTCGCGGAGTCCCGGCCGGGAAAGGACCTTCCTTTTGGGCCTGGCGTTCTTCCAGTTCATCGCACAACTCGTTCACCATTCTGGCAAAACGGGACGGATCGTCATAAAATGCCACCTGGGTTACCATCAAGGCGTCTTTGCCGCTTATCGGAGCCGGAGCCGATTGGCGGGTATGGTGCAGACGTATTAAAGCCCGCCTTTTCTCGTTAATGAGACGAATGCTGTCAGCCAGGGCGTCGCTGGTTAATTTCTTCCCGGTAAGGTTCTCGGCGACTTCAACCAGCTCCCAGATTTCCTCGGCGAAGCGCTGTATATCCTTCTCCCGCTTTTTCTGGGGCATATCCATGATATGCATAGGCACATCCCGGGCCAGTATCTCCCAGGCCTTTTTCTTGCCGTCGCAGGTGGCCTCGCCGATATACAGATCGGCAAGCTGGCAGAAAGGACTGGTGTGATCCAGTCTCGAACCAACCGATGATTTGATCAAGGCGCAAGTGGCCCGGGGCAGAACTTTTTCGCCGCCCGGGACCCAGAACTGATCGCCGCCGCACAGCCCGGTGGTAACTGCGCCTAAAGCAAAGAGCACTTCGTCGGGTACGTATACGCAGTAGGTCCCGAATACTTTGCCGCCCCGCTTTTTATGTTCAAAAAGCTCATAGGGACGCTGGCCGTGGACCGTGCGCACAACGTTGGTGAAATACTCCATAGCCTGAGGGCGGTGTTCCTGAGTGGCAATAATTTCTTTCATTACGGACGGAAACGAATTGAGGAATTCATCGTGCTTTTCCAGATCCATTCCCAATTCAGTCCACATGCTTTTAATTTCCTTAAAAGAAGCCATTTTATTATACCTCCTATCTCCGCTGGCCCGGGAGATAAATAATAACGTAAAGTTATACTTGTAATTATTAATGATGGATACATTTTAATGGCTTGCAGGAAGGGCGTCAATGGACAAAAATATCAGTTCTTCATTATGTCTGTAAATTGAATTGGCGGGGGAAAGGTTCGGTGCTAATAATAGTATATAACCCCGGACGCCGCAATGAATTTCGTATCCGGGGTCGCCAGTGATCACCAGTTTTCCGGCAAGCTGCCGCTGGCCAGGATTTTCTCCAGCCTTTCCTTATGAGCCTGTTCCATACGGGCCAGGTTCTCCAGGAGCTTCTTTTGCTTACCGTCCTTTACGAGGGAGGCCATAAAGAGATAATCGCGCATCGCTTCATCTTCTTTGCTGATAGCCAGGGCGATGCCGTCCTGGGGTTTCATGAGGCTGGAAAGCGGCGGCAGTGGTGCCTCATTATCCCGGGGCAGGTCAATCCCGGTGTCAAATTCCCGGTATTGTTTGTTGTCCAGGAGCTTTTGCAGAAAATCCCGGTGCTGAAGCTCTTCTTTGGCCAGGGCGGCAAAGACGGAGCGCAGTTCTTCGTTCTTCAGAGATTGGCTGAGGCTGGTATAGTATTCGTAGGCCTCCAGCTCGTCTTCAATAGCTGATTGCAGCAGGTTGGCGTAGCGGTTTGGCATATATTTTTACCCCCGAAATGCAAGATTTGATTGCCTTTAGTATATATTAATCAAGGAGGCTGAACAAATTCTGGATCATCCCTTAATAAGCAAATAGGGAGGGACGGTAATAATAAATGGCGGCAGAACAACCGGCCTTTTCGCTGTAGGTATGATTTACCGCCGGTAGGGACAAGATAGTAAAAGGCGTATTATTATGGTATGCTAACCATAAATTTGGATATACTTTAAGCACAAGGAGGGGAACGAAAGCTATGATGAAAAAGATGATCTATTTTGGGTTGGGAGCCTTGACCTTGACTCGCGAAAGAGCGGAAAAGGTATTTTCAGAGATGGTGGAAAAGGGCGAAATGAACCGCGATGAAGCCAAGCAATGGGTGGAAGATGTGATAAAACGGGGCGAGGAAGAAAAAACCGAGTTTCGCGCCGCGATAAGAAAAGAGATGGAAGAGATCCGCAGTGACTTTCCCCTGGTAACCAAAGCCGACCTGGAGGCTATTGAAGCCAGGCTGGCAGCCATTGAGAGCAAACTGCAGCAGCAATAAGAGCTAATTTAGAGATGCCGGGGTACCCCGGCATTTATTTTTGGGGGAGTATTATGGGCGCTCGGCAGATGAGCAAAATGAAAAACTGGCCGCGCTACCGTGAAGTCGCCAATATCCTTATTAAGTACGGATATGGCTTCATATTTGAAAGGTTTACCCTGCACCGGTGGAGGAGCAAGCAGAAAACGGCGCTTCCGCCCGGACGGGGTGAATCCTTTCCGCGCCGCCTGCGGGAAATGCTGGAAGAACTTGGCCCCACTTATGTCAAGATCGGCCAACTGCTCAGCACCCGACCCGATATATTGAGAGTTGACTATATCCGCGAGCTGGAAAAGCTGCAGGATGAGGTGCCGCCCTTTAGCCAGCTGGAATTGGTGGAAACCCTGACCCGTGCCGGCTTTGATCTGGAGCGGGATTTTGCCTGGTTTAATATGCAGCCCCTGGCGGCGGCCTCCATTGCCCAGGTGCACGAAGCCTTGACCAGGGATGGGCAAAAAATCGTGCTCAAGATCCAGCGCCCGGGCATTGCCGCCATAATAGAGACGGATTTGCTGGTCATGATGGAACTGGCCCGCCTGGCTGAAAAGCGCACCAAGTGGGGAAGCCTCTACCGGCTCAGCGAAGTGGCCGAAGAATTGGGGGATGCATTAAAGGCCGAACTGGATTTCTTGCGGGAGGCCCGTAATGCCGAACATTTTTATCAAAATTTTAAAGACCATCCCCATGTGATCATCCCCCGGGTGATGTGGGAATTCACTTCCCAGCGCATCCTGGCTATGGAATACGTCCAGGGGGTCAAGGCGCAGGACATTATTCGCATGGAAAAGCCGGGATTCGATCGTGAAGCCATCGCCCGCCATCTGGTTGACGCGCTGTTTCACCAGCTTTTTGAGCATGGCTTCTTTCATGCCGATCCCCACCCCGGCAATCTTGCCATCGCCGACGGTGAAGCCATTATCTTTTACGACTTCGGCCAGGTGGGGATCGTCGATGATCATCTTAAAGGCCTTTCCATGAACCTTATAACCGGCATGATGCGCTATGACACGGAAGGGGTGGTCCGAGCCCTCCTGCAGATTGGAATAAGCTCCGAGCATGTAAACCGGGAGGCTTTTCGTTACGATGTGGCCCTTTTGCAGCAAAAGTACTACGGGCTTCCCATGTCCAAGATCAATGTGGGGGAGGCATTGCGTGAATTGATCGATCTGTCCATAAAGCATCAGATTCGCCTGCCGGCCCAGCTTTCCCTGATGGTCAAGATGCTTCTGACCGTTGAGAGTCTGGTCTCCCAGCTCAATCCCGAACTCAGCATCGTGGATATTGCCGAGCCCTATGGACGCCGCTTGCTGTTGAAACGATTCTCCCTGGACCAGGTGCGCCAGAGCCTGCAAAACCTGGCTTTGGACTATCTGGATGTTGCCCGGCAGCTGCCCCGCAGCACCGCCAACCTGGTTAAAATCATCGAGGACGGCGAGCTCAAAATAAAATTGGAGCATGCCTATCTAAAGAACCTGATATCCAAGGTGGACATCATGTCCAACCGCCTGTCTCTTTCCATCATTATCGCCGGCATTGTCGTCGGCACCTCTCTTTTGGCCCGCCAGGATCACAGCGCTTTCTGGGGCCGCCTACCCCTGGTCGAACTGGGATTTGCCACGGGTATTCTCCTGGGCCTTTTCCTGGCCTACTCCATTATCAAAAGCGGCCGGTACTAGTGCACCCCTGTTGTACCCCTGTTGCACACCGTCCCCGAACTCATTTCTGCGTTACACGATGCCAGTGTCTTCGAAGTTGGCCAAAGGCCTGAAAATGGCATATAAAGGCCCCTGAAGAATATACATGTACAAATAGAAGGGGGGACTTATATGAAACGTAGGCCATCCCTGTGGTTGATGATAATCATTTATATATGCGGCTGTCTGGCTGTTCAGCCGGTGGCGGTGGCGGCGGAGGAACCGCCCGCCGTACAGTACGTTTTCCTCATTCTGGTTGACGGTTTAAATACAGAGGGCTACCGCAACAGCCCGGCTCCCAATATTCGATTTCTGGCCAATGAGGGCATTCTGGACGAGCAGTCCGTCACCCTGCCTGCCGACACGGTTGAAGAAGGTGTGGCAACCCTTTTAACCGGCACCTTTCCGGAAGAACACAAACATTACACGATGAATGACAAGGTCGAAGTTGAATCCCTCCTGGACGTCTTGAAGAAATACGGGAAGAGCAGCGCGGTCATTGACGGTTCCGGGGGCAAGCTGCAGTCCTTTGCGCGGGGCGACAACAGCTATATTCAATTGGATGCCAAAAGCACCGACAAACAGGTATTTGACCAGGCCATAGATCATTTTTACAATTATAAGCCTTATTTCACGGCTATTTACACCAATGACTGCCTGGAAGGCCTGGTGAGTGTTGACAAGCAAGCCTATTACCAGGCCACTATTGCCTTTGACCGCAGCCTGGGGTCGTTCCTGGACGGTCTGCGCAAGCAGGAGCTGCTGGATAAGTCGCTGATCGTATTGACCTCCCCGCGCAGCTCTTCCGTAAACCGCACCTGTCCCTTGATCATGCGGGGGCCCACCTGCAAGCCGGCCACCCGGGTGCAGCACACTATGGGTATTGACGTGGGGCCGACCTTAAGCCGCTTGACCGGAATGCCCAAACCCTTTAATGCCAAAGGCACCCCCCTCTACGATGTACTCAACCTAAAAGGGGAAGAGGAATTCCTCACTCTGCGCCAATGGGTTAAGGAGCTGAAAGAACAGCGCCTGAACACCTGGAACAAATACCTGGACCTGCAGGATAAACTGAACCGCACCATCCACCAGATGACCGCCATAAAAGAAGAAAAGCAAAGTATTTTCGACTTTGCCGGGGAAAGAGAACAGGCCATCGGCCAGCTGCGCGGCCAGATTGTCAGGGAGCGTTTGATATTCCTGGGCATCATGCTGTTGATGGGGCTGGGTTACCTGGTGGAATTTAAGCTGTTAAAAAGAAAATTCCTGTTGTTCCGGTAAAACCGGTTGGATGTAAATACGATAACTTAAGTATAAGGCCCTGGTAGTCTGTAGATGTTACAGACTATTAGAGTTTATCCAACAGCTTTTCCAGGGTTTTATAGAAGAACAGTATGGTTTGGCGTTCAGTTTCGCTGCTGTAGTGGTGCGATTCCAGGTCATGTTCGGCAATCAGCCGGGCGGCCCGGGCCTTTTCCCTGGTGGTCATTTGACTGGATTTAAAGTAGCGGTTTAAACGCTCCAGGATCATGAGTTCATCACGATCAAGCCTTGGCCCTATAGCCATATGTAGCATGCACCTCCGGATAAGTAATTAGAAAATACTATGCAGGATCCCGATAAATGATACTGAATAAGTTTACACGGATTGACATGGTTTTACAGCTTGACGGGGGCGGCTCCAAGTGGTAGGATATTTATCAAATTTATATCAAACGACTGAGAACAGACCAATCTCGTCCCCCCTGTTTTAAGAGAGCCGGGTCAGGTGGAAAACCGGCAGCAGGAAGCGAGAAAGCCATCTGGGAGTCGCCGGTTCCTGACAGGGGTAAAAACCGGACGGTCTTCACCGTTAAAGGATGTAGAGTGGGCCATGGCCAACGAGGGTGGTACCGCGGAAGTAAGAACTTTCGTCCCTATTCAGGGGCGTGAGTTTTTTTGTTTTTTTAAGGAAAGAAAAGGAGGCTTTAAGGATGGACTTGACCAAGAAGATTCTTCACCTGTTGGAGAGAGATGCCAAGCTGAGTCCCAAAGCGATCGCGGTAATGCTGGATCAGGATGAGGCTGCCATAGAGGCGATCATCGCCAGGCTGGAAAAACAGAGGGTCATCCTGGGCTATAGCACTATCATCAACTGGGATGCCCTGGGAGAAAACGGCGTCACCGCCATGATTGACGTCAAGGTAGCCCCGGAAAGAGAAGTGGGCTTCAATGATATCGCCGAGCGGATCGGTCGCTATCCCGAGGTACAGAGCGTTTCCCTGATGAGTGGAACCTATGATTTGTCGGTTGTTGTAACCGGCAAGAACATGCAGGATATTGCCGGGTTTATCTCCCACAAGCTGTCGACTTTGGACCGGGTTCAGGGAACCACGACCCATTTTATCCTGAAGCGTTACAAACAGGTGGGGTTTAGCTTTGAAGAGCCCCGTGAAGATAAAAGATTGGTGGTGAGTCCTTAATGAACCGGTTTTTATCAAAAACCGTGCAAGCCATTCCGCCGTCCGGAATTCGCAAGTTTTTCGACCTGGTGGCCCAAACCGAAGGGGTAATATCCCTGGGGGTAGGCGAACCCGATTTTGCCACCCCCTGGCATATTACCGAGACCGCCTGCTATTCTCTGGAGAAAGGGGAGACCATGTATACCTCCAACCAGGGACTTCCCGAATTGCGGGAAGAGATCGCCGCCTATCAGAAACGCCATATCGGGGTAGAATATTCACCGGGTGACGAAATCCTGGTAACCATCGGAGTCAGCGAAGCGGTGGACCTGGCCGTCAGGGCTCTGCTGGAACCGGGTGACGAAGTTTTGGTGCCCGAACCCTCCTACGTTTCTTACTGTCCGGAGGTAACCCTGGCTTATGGGACGCCGGTTCCCCTGCCGACCTACCACGGCGACCAGTATCGCTTGCGGCCCGATGTGCTGGAAAAGTACATAACGCCTAAAAGCAAGATCCTGGTGCTGCCTTACCCCAGCAATCCCACCGGCGGGATAATGAATTACGATGATCTGAAAGCCCTGGTTGACATTATCATAAAAAATGATTTGATAGTTATTTCCGATGAGATCTATTCCGAATTGACCTACTATGGCAAGCATGTATCGATAGCCTCCTTCCCGGGTATGAGGGATCGCACTATTGTCATGAACGGCTTTTCCAAGGCCTTTGCCATGACCGGGTGGCGGGTCGGATATGCCTGCGGCCACCCCGAGATCATCGCAGCTATGACCAAAATCCATCAGTACATGATCATGTGTGCGCCCATTATGGGACAAAAAGCCGCCATTGAGGCCCTGCGCCATGGGGAGGAAGAGATGCGGCGCATGGTGGATAGCTATAATTACCGGCGCAAGATAATATTATCCGGTCTGGCAGGCATTGGTTTGGATTGCTTTGAGCCCCAGGGGGCATTCTACTGCTTCCCAAGCATAGCAATATCTGGCATGAACAGCGAAGTTTTTTGCGAGAAACTTCTACACGAAGAGCAAGTGGCGGTAGTGCCCGGAAATGCCTTTGGCAGCAACGGGGACGGATTCATAAGATGCTGCTATGCGGCTAGTATAGGCAATATTGAGCAGGCGATCGAGCGAATGGGCCATTTTTTGAGGCGTCATGCCTATGATTAATTAGAAAATAAGGGAACTTGTGGGAAAGAGAATTGGCTCGAAAACACGAGGAAAACAAAGTAATAATGCGATAATTCACAAGAGGAATTATTCTTAAAGAGTGGAACCTCCTTTATAGACAGGGAAAATGGTCTGTAAGGGAGGTTATACATTGCTGGGCGATTTTACCAACGAAGAAGTGGAGTTGTTGAATGCCTTTACTGCGTTGAGACCGGGTGGACAACGGGAGATAAAAGAATATATGCGCTATGTATTGGGCAAGCAATACAAACGCGAGGTCAAGGTGGCCGTTTTCAACAATAAACTTTTGCAAAACCTGTTCCACAGCCTGCTTCATATTGTTGAAAAGGAAGATTTTGATCTGATCCTGGTGAGCAAACGGGTTGCCCAGATAAAAGAGCTGTACTACGCGATTTTCGAACAGGTTCACAGCCGTTATGCCGAACTGATCCCCGAGCTGGACAGCAACGAAGTGGTGCGGGAATTTGCCCGGGCCGGTTTCGAAAACCTGAATGCGGCGATTGTCAAGGGCAAGCCGGAGATGATTCGTCTGGAAATAGTGGACTTTTACCAGGAATATAATAAACTCGCGCAAAGGAGAGACGCCAGACAGATTGTTGCAGTATAATAGTTCTTGAAATATATGAAGCAATGGGGGACGCTCAATGAAGCTAAGATTTTTAGGCGCGGCCAGGACAGTTACCGGGTCCTTCCATTTGGTGACTACGGATAAACTGTCCTTTGCTGTAGATTGCGGATTGTTTCAAGGACCTAAGGAGCTAAAAGAAAGGAATTACGGGGATTTTCCCGTTGATCCCGCTACCATTGATTTTATCATCCTGACCCATGCCCACATCGACCACACCGGACTGGTTCCCAAACTGGTTAAAAAAGGATTCAAAGGACCGATATACTGCAGCGCCGCCACCGGCGAGCTGGTCAGCATCCTGTTGCCTGATTCCGGGCATATTCAAGAAATGGAGATCCAGCGCAAAAACCGCAAGCTGATGCGCACCGGACAGCCGCTCCTGGAGGCGGTCTATACTGCCGAGGAAGCCGCTGCCTGCCTCAAAAACCTGCGTATCCTGGCCATTGACGAGATCGTCCCGCTGGCGCCCGGGGTCGAGGTTCGCATGCGCGACGCCGGCCACATCCTGGGCTCCAATATCCTGGAGATCTGGGTAGAGGAAGAAGGAGCCAAAACCAAGCTCGTTTTCAGCGGAGACCTGGGCAACTACAACCAGCCGATCATCAAGGATCCTACTATTATAGAGAGCGCTGACTATGTAATAATGGAATCCACCTATGGGGATCGCCTGCATGGATTGGCCCCGGACCGCAGCGTAGAACTAAAAAAGGTCATCGATGAAGCCATGGCCCGGGGCGGCAATCTGATCATTCCGGCGTTTGCCGTGGAGCGCACTCAGGATCTGCTCTATGACCTGATCCGGATCTACCACCGGGGAGAGCTGGACCCGGGCATTTCCATATACCTGGACAGCCCCCTGGCCATTGCCGCCACCGAGATATTCCTGCGCCACACCGAGCTGTATGACGATGAAACCCTGCAGTTGCTGCGCCAGAACGAGCAGGCCTTCAAGGCCCTGGGAGTAAAGTATTCCCGCACAACCGAGGATTCCCAGCGTTTAAACCAGGTTCTGGGCAAGACCATCATCATATCGGCCAGCGGTATGTGCGACGCCGGCCGTATAAAACATCATTTGCGACACAATTTGTGGAGGCCGGAGTCGACCGTACTATTTGTCGGCTATCAGGCGCAAGGCAGCCTGGGACGGCGCATCATTGAAGGCGAGCCGATTGTCACCATTCACGGCGAGCAGGTGGCGGTCAAAGCGGCCATACGCAGCGTTGACTACTATTCGGCCCATGCCGACCGGGACGGGTTGATGAAGTGGCTGCACGGGTTTGTAAAAAAACCGCGGGGTATATTCCTGGTTCACGGCGAGGAAAAGGCCCAAAATCATTTGGCCGGGTTGATAACCGAAGAGTTCAAGATCCCCCTGGAGATTCCGGAGTGGCTGGATGAGTACACCCTGAACGCCGAGGCTTCACTGGCCGCCTGCGGAGTGGGGATTCCGAAGCCCCGGCCGGAGGCCGCGGCTGAGATAGCCTACCGTAATATTCGGCGGAGGCTGGATGAATACTTCGTAGCTCAGAGCAAAGATGGCAAATACGATGAAATAGTAAAACTTTTAGAAAAAGTATCGAAAGATCTAAAATAAAGAAAAATTATAGGCGGGGCTGTCGTTTTTTGACAGCCCTATTTTTCTTCACTCTAAGGTCCATTGACCTGGTTAAATTTGGGACCATGGTATCGCTGTGCCCGGAGTCAACCTTGGATTTGGAGCTTGATTTGCCTTCCCAGCTTTTCAGTGGGCATGCGCCAAAGATTTACCTGATAATAACCCTTTTTAGACATTAATCCTTAAAACAACTGTACTTGTTTAGGGCCAAGCATGGTGCTATAATTCGTTTACACCATAGGGGAGGCCACGCTTTGATGAACCAGCATTCTGCTTTTCTTGAGCTCTTTCGGTGGGGCTTTGCCAACGTCCCCGGCATCGTATTGCACTATTCAAAAGAACTTGATATAGAAATTGAGGACATCGGTGTTCTTACGGCGATCTTTTATACCTTTGAAAGAACCCAGCCCCTCTTTCAGATCGGCGTGCAGGTTGGACAGGTCTTGCAATACTGCCCGACCTTGAGCAAGACAAAATTGTCGCGCCGTTTAGCCAATCTGGCCCGGGCTGAGATCATCCACCTGGACGGGGCCGCTAATTTTGCCGACCGGGTGATAACCCTGGAACCCCTCCTGAAAAAGGCGGAAAAGCTGCTCCTGCGCGATCATGTGGATCTGTACCGCCAGAGCTATCCTGCTCCCGCCCCGGTCGAAGAGGAAAATAAAGTGGCCCTTTTGGATGATTACCGCAGCAAGATAGAGCAACTGGAGCTGCAGTTGGAGGAGGAAAGGTCCAAAGGACCGGTTGAGAATCAAAACTCTATACCCAATGGCAACCTGAAAAAGCTGGGCGACTTCATCTCCAAAAAAACCGGCAACCTGATGAGCCACAAGATGAGCGTGGAAGTGCGCAAATGGCTGGAAGAAATGAAGTTTACGCCGGAATTCCTGCTTTGCATGCTGGAGCTGTGCTTTGAAAGAAATATATACAACCCCGGTGAAATAACCCGGATCGCCAAAGACCTCAAAGAATATTCCATATCCACCCTTGAGGGCCTGGAGAGTTATTTTAACAACTATATCGATGTTGAGAAAAGCACCCGTTCGGCCCGGACCAATACCTTTGACCCGGAGATCGCCGGGTTTGGCAACTATACCGGCATCGATATGAGCGCCGAAGCCCGGCGCAAGGTTTACTATAAATGGCGCTATGACTGGGGATTCAGCCACTCCATGATAATGAAAGCCGGGGAAATAATGTGCCAGCGCACCCGCAATGGCGGTTTGGAATACATAGACAGCGTACTGCACAACTGGATGAAGAAAGAGATCAGGCAGCCCGAGCAGGCCGATCAGGAGATAAAGAATTACAAAGCCCGGAGCAAAAATGAAAAACCCGCCCCGGCCTATGCCAAAAAAGAGAAATCAACCGTATCCAACACTTATGAAACGTTTGTACCACCGGGCCCCAAAGAATAAAAGCGGCGGTTTTTAGCTCGGGCCTGATATAATTAGGGGGCGGAGGTGGTAAGGTGAGTCTGCCCGTAAAATCAAGCAGTAAAGAAGATTATTTGTTTGACCTGGAAAGCGAGCGGCGGGTATTGTCGTCCATGCTGCATTCTGAAGACGCCTGTATCGAGGCCTATAACGCGCTTTCGGCCAGCGATTTTTATTCACCCCGGCACGCCAACCTGTTTGAGTTGACCTGCAGCATCTACGAAAGGGAAATTCGCCCCACCTATGTGGAACTCCTCAAGGAAGCCCATACCCTGGGCCTATTTTCCAATCCCCGGGACATCGAAGAGCTTAAATACATTTCTGAACACTACATAGAAGACGAGAACATCCTGTACTGGATAAAAAGGGTCAAGGATAAATCCAAGCTGCGCCGCTTTGAAGGCTTCCTGCGCCGCAACCAGCAGCTGCTCACCGAGAACCCGGACCGTGAAGTCGAAGAGACTTTGCTGCTGGCCGAGGAAGAATTGACCAACCTGACCGCCCTGGACCACGACGACCACATCGACACCCCCGAGGAGCTGGCTCACCTGGGCTATGAAGAAGTGGAGCGGCGCTTTTTGCGTTTTAAGGAAATCCAGGAAGAGCATAAGGGGGTAATCCCCCTGGATGGTTTGCCCACCGGTTTTGACAATCTGAACCATATCACCCTGGGCTATAAACCAGGCGACCTCATTATTCTGGGAGCCCAGACCGGCCATGGCAAGACCGCTTTCGCTCTCCATACCGCCAAAGCGGTGGCGGTGGACAACGGCAGGAACCTGCTCTATCTGAATACTGAAATGAGCCGGCAGCAGATCGCCCTGCGCTGGGCTTCCATACTGGCTGGCATCGACCACGACCTGATCCGCAAAGGGGACATCACCGAGACGGAACTGTCCAAAGTCTTGAACGCCTATTCCCGGCTGCGGGTCAGTGGATTCTATTCCTATCCCTGTCCCAACCTGACCCCGGAGAAGACCATATCTCTGGCCCGCAAGTTTAAAGCCCAAAAAAACATAGAGATGATGATCATCGACTATATAGGCCGAATGGATAAAATGGACCCCCGCCTGGCCGAGTGGCAGCTCCTGGAGCAGATCGTCAAAACCCAGAAGATTCTGGCCCAAAACTTAGGGATAGCAGTTCTCTGCCTGGTGCAGTTGAACCCCGACGGATCGCTGCAGGGTGCCAAACGAATGAAGAACGAATGCGACCTGATGTTAAAGCTCAGCCCCCTGGACCCGGAAGACCTGGAAACCGATGAAAACCTGAAAAAATACCATAATCCCAACTACGCCCTGTACATAGAGAAAAACCGCGATGGTGTAAGCGGCAAACGTATTCCCATTGTTTTCGACCTGCAAAAACAGACCATGAAGGATGCGGATAGGAGAGGCTAGTATGTACGAAGAGCAAAAAATCCACAAGATCTATGATGAAACGGCCAGTTTAATCGTCGATCTCTCCCTGCGCCACCGGATAAGCCATCATGAAATGCATTTCCTGTTGAACTTGTTGGACCAGGCGGTGGTCAAGGGCCGCTGCCCGGAGCTGATGGAAGCCTTGAAAAAATGGGAGCCTGACCATCTGGACCCGGAGTCTAACGAGATCATAAAGGCTACTCTGCTGGCTCTGGACATGCAGGACCAGGAAGTTCTAAAAAACACGGCCGGACTTATCGAAGATCTGGTTCGGGAAGGTGATAATTAACGGATCACACCTGGAGGATGCTATATATGCATTAGTAAAAAAAACTTATATCTTTAAAGATAAATTAGAGTAAATTAAACAACCCTGCAATTGGGTACCATTGAGGTACTCGAATTAGCGGGGGTTTTCTTTATGCCGGCTTAAATACGGTAGGAGCTTATATACTATCGAAACCAGTTAAATCCATAGCAAATTGACTAAATATAATAAGGGCTGTTTAGGCAGGGTCTTTGGGGCAGTTTTTGATAAGTGAAGTCTGTCAAAACCGCCCATTCCCCATATAATGACAGGTGCCTCATAAGATGAGAACAGAAGAGAATTTTAAAGGGGGAGGAGGAAAAAAGTCATCATTTCAGGAATATAAAACTTAGATGAAGTCCACCCTTTAAAACGGTAAATGACCGGGTGTCATTGATGGTTGTTTTATTGAATATGAGCCCCAAACAGAAGGCGAGGTGTTTTTTTTTGTCTTAATATCTGTCAGCGTTTTGTCATGTTCCTATCATTGTTTATTGAGTGGGCCTGGCATAATGTTTAGTTAAGGAAAGACGCCTTTACGACCCCGGAGGTGAACTATGTTTAAGAGACAGGAAACTCGTATTGCGCTTATTATTGGGCTGGTAGGCCTGGTTTTTATTGTAGGCGGCGTAATGAAGCTATAGAGTAATTTGATGCTGTGAGTGGTGATTATGGATAGAATAAAACTGGTTATTGCAGACAAAGACACAAATTACTTGGACCAATTCATGGATTACATTCGTTCCAGTGATTACGGGCGGAAGTTCAGTATAAAATCCTTTACCCGGGAAGATGCCTTTGATAAATACCTGCATTCCTCGGATATCTTTGATGTGATTCTTGCTACTCCAGACTTTGTGGACATGAGCCAAAAAGCGGGTTTGGGTATTCCCATCATTGTTTTACAGGAAAGCGCCGTTTCCGGCCCCAACAAGATGCCTGAGATTTTTAAATACCAGGCATTGAGTCAATTACTATCTCAAGTCCTTTCTATATATCTTCAGGAAAATGAATCTAGCCGCCAGACTATAAGCGGCACTCATAACAGCCGGGTGGTGTCCGTATTCTCGGCTGCCGGAGGGACAGGAAAAACCACTGTGGCGTTAAATCTGGCCGCCCGTCTGGCCGAAGAAGGACAGGAAGTATTCTACCTGAACCTGGAATACTTGAGTTCCAGCCCGGTGCTTTTAGCACCCACCGCCAGCAATGATTTTTCTCGTTTGCTCTATTATCTGAAGGCGAAACCAGCTCAAGCCCAGGCTTCTTTCGAAAGCATCCGTAAACGGGAGCCAGCCCTGGGTTTTGACTATTTCGATACTGTACAGATGCCGCGTGAAATACTGGATATGAGCAGGGAAGACGCCTCCGCTCTGGTTGAGCTGCTATGTTCGCGCGGCAGTTATGACGTTGTGGTCATTGATCTGGAATCTTCAAGTCAAGAAAGGATCCTGGGAGCGCTTGAAAAAAGCGATCTGATCTACTGGCTGGTGCTCGACGATATACAGGTCTTGCACAAAACCAGGGCTCTATTCACAGATTATCAGAGCCAGTTGGATACCACTTACAACCGTTTGATCAGGCGGGTCCGCTTGATATTGAACAAACGCCTGCAGACCATCTACAATCCCCCCGACCATTTTGGCCTAAACCTGTCCGGGTATCTTCCTTACGTGCCTGAATGGAAAAATGTAACATCACCTAGTCAACTGCTTGCTTCCACGACCTTTAAGATGGCGGTTAGCAACCTGCACCGGTCACTGATGGAGTCTTATCTTGGGGGTAGTGGGGTATGAACAATCTGGACCTGATCAACGAGCTGCGGCAAACGGTTAATGCCAAGCTCGATCCCACCCGTCATATCACGGACGAGGACCTGCTGCAGATGATCGAGGACGAGATCTTTGACTATTCGAGCCGCCAATTCCTCAGTGTCAGTGAAAAGCAGGACATTATCAGAAAGGTATACAGCTCTTTCCGCGGCCTGGATGTGCTGCAGCCCCTCCTTGACGACCGTGCCATTACTGAAATTATGGTGAACTCGGCCGAGGAAATATTTATCGAAGAAAAGGGCGAGGTGCGCCAGGTTCAGGTAAAGTTCGAAAGTCCCAAGAAATTGGAAGATATCATTCAAAAGATCGTTGGCGAGGTCAACCGCGAAGTCAACGAGTCTTCTCCTATAGTCGACGCCCGGCTCAAGGACGGTTCACGCGTAAACGTGGTGCTGCCTCCCATTGCGCTCAAAGGGCCGACGATGACCATCAGAAAGTTCCCTGAAAACCCCATGACTATAAATGATCTGGTGGCCCGCCAGGCCATAACCGGGGAGGTGGCAGAGTTCCTGGAAAAACTGGTGAAGGCCAAATACAACATATTTATAAGCGGAGGAACCGGTTCAGGCAAGACCACCTTTTTAAATGCACTCTCCAACTTTATACCCGCCGATGAGCGGGTGGTGACAATTGAAGACTCGGCCGAACTTCAAATCAAGTCGGTCCCCAACCTGGTCAGTTTGGAGACCAGAAATGCCAACACCGAAGGCAAAGGGGAAATAAACATCCGCTACTTGATTAAAACCTCGCTGCGTATGAGGCCCAACCGCATCATTGTCGGTGAAGTCAGGGGGGCTGAAGCTCTGGATATGCTTCAGGCCATGAATACCGGACATGACGGTTCACTTTCCACCGGACACGCCAATACCATTTACGATATGTTGAGCCGTTTGGAGACCATGGTCTTGAGCGCCGCATCCATTCCCTTGGAGGCCATTCGGCAGCAGGTCAGTTCGGCCATAGACATAATGATTCATCTCATACGTCTGCGGGACCGGAGCCGCAGGGTTATGGAAATCTGTGAACTGGTCGGTTTGGCAGACGGCCAGTATGTTTTAAACCCCCTTTATTCGTTCTTGGAAGAAAGGGAAGACGAAGACGGCAAAATTGTCGGCAGTTTGGTTTCTTCCGGCAACACGCTTCAGAATACCGGTAAACTTCGATTGGCTGGTATTCGTCTTTAAATGCCCGTTAATTTATCCACCTGAAAGGAGGTGCGGAATAAAGTGAAGATTGTTGTAATAGCTTTAGCCGTAGCTGCCCTGGTTTCAATCATATTTGTGCTAATGGACAAAAACAGCGCCAAGGAGCAACAGAAGCCGGGCGTCCCGGAAAAGGCCCCCCGCGAACTGTTGGGCCGGATGAAAATTGAGCAACAACCGGAAGGGCTGATCGACTACTCAGTGTACATCATGTCTATGCGGGAAAAAGCAATCGCTGTCATAGTATCGGCAGTATGCCTCTTCGTAGTGGGCTATATATTTTATAAGAATATTTACGTCTGCTTGATTCTATGTTTGTTGAGTTATTTCGCCCCGCGTTTTAGGCGCCAGCAGCTGCTGAACAAGCGAAAAGAACAACTCACCCTGCAGTTCAAGCAGGCGCTCTATTCCCTGGGTTCATCCCTATCGGCGGGGCGCTCGGTGGAAAACTCGTTCAAGGCGGTAGTTGATGATCTGCACCTGCTTTTTTCCGATCCCAATACCTATATTATTCAGGAGTTCCAGGCCATAAACCGGAGGGTGGAAAACGGTGAGCCCATAGAAGTAGGCCTGATTGATTTCGGAGAGCGGGCGGATATTGAAGATATCTACAACTTTGTCGATGTTTTTGTCACCTGCAAACGCATGGGCGGCAACCTGGCCGATGTTATCCGGCGAACCTCGAACATTATCGGAGACAAATTGCAGACTCAACAGGACATTGCGGTGATGATGGCCCAAAAGAGGTTTGAAGCCCGGGTGTTACTGGCGGCACCGGTAGTAATGGTAGGCCTGATGGCCTGGAGCTCTCCTGATTATATGGCTCCAATGTACCAGCGGGGCATTGGACTGGTGCTAATGACCGTTGCTCTGGCAGTAATGGTGCTGGTATTCTGGATAGTTCAAAAAATAATGAACATTAAGGTGTGATGTTATGAGAGCCGCACAGATAGCTTTAGTGGTAGAAATGGCGGTAGTTTTGTTCCTGGTGCTGGCCGGGAGCAGAAAAAGGGAATATAAAGATTTTGTGACTCAGTATGGTGAGGGATTTCAATTGACCTTCATGGCTCCGGCCGGCCTCTTGCTGCTTGATCGTTTCCAACTGGAAACCGCTTTGGGAGAGTTCAACCAGCGGGTTCGGGATAAGATCGTCAGGGTTTATGGGGCAATGGAAGCTGCCCAGTACTCGCGGATGTTTTTGGCCCAGGCTATGTCGGCCTTGCTGCTCATCCCGGTGATAGTGTCGCTCCTGATTGTTCTGGGCGAAGGCGGGATCGGTGGGGTAGTAACTGGCATAGTGCTGGCCCCGGGTGGCGCCTATCTCCTATTTTTAGATTTGGATAAGAAGATAAAGGAGCGGGAGGAGGCCATTATTCTGGAACTGCCTGAATTCTTAAACAAAATCATCCTGCTGGTCAATGCCGGGGAGAATGTTCAGGAAGCTATTATACGGAGCATAGACGCCAAACTCAAGTACTATCAAAAAAGACCAAAAGAAAAAATAAATCCTCTTTACAAAGAACTGCAGCAGGTGATGAACGAGCTGCGCAACAACCGTTCTTTTCATGACTCTATGGAGGATTTCAGCAAGCGATGCGCAGTCCATGAGATATCGGTGTTCGTTTCTACTTTACTGCTCAACTACCGGCGTGGAGGAGGTGAGTTCGTCTCAACCTTAAAAGATCTGTCCGAGAATCTGTGGAATAAGAGAACCGCAGTCGCCCGGACTCTCGGCGAGGAGGCATCATCAAAGTTGGTGTTTCCGATGGTTTTAATCTTCTTCGTAGTTATGGTGGTGGTGGGAGCGCCCGCCGTTCTGTCGATGAATATGTAATTATTTTATAAATCAAAGGAGGAAGAAAAATGTTGGAAAACATAAAAAAGTTCTGGAATGACGAAGAAGGCATGGGGACATTGGAAGTTATAGTCATTATTGCAGCTCTTATCGCAGTAGGCTTGCTATTTAAAGACCAAATTTATCAGTGGGTTGAAGGTCTATTAGGTAAAGGAACTCAATCGACGCAAAACATTTTTAGCAATTAGGGAGTAGACAGTGGTGCAGATAGAGACCCGAATCAAGTCCGCTTTTAAATATATTACGGATGAACAGGGCAGCTTCACCATCGAAGCTACCCTGGTTTTCCCCACTGTGTTCCTGGTAGTTATCGCCCTGCTCTTTTTCAGCATGTATTCATACCAAAAGGTGCTGGTGTACTATCAATCCTCTACGACTACGGAAAGAGCGGCCTTTATTTGGAACAACAGCCACCGCAATGGGACAACCGGAGCACTGGGAGGATCATCAGACGGGTACCTTAACATCATGGAAAACAATGACGGTCTTTACTGGCGTTTGTTTCAGGATGGGTCATACAGCTCCTCGCTTTCGGGTGCGGGCGGACCTATTCAAGGACAAAAATTCAACCAGGTATTGAAGGACCGGCAATTTTCGGGAACCGGCACCATTACCTATAACAACTATTTCGTGGTGCACGAGATAAATATGGAAATGAATAAAAAGATTGCCATGCCCAACCTGTTTGGCATGCCCAAAGAGGCTATAGCCAAAACCCGGTCCACTACTACCGATCCGGTTGAGTTTATCCGCACAGTGGATTTCATGTACAGCTATATGCCTACCGTGGTCAAAAGGGCAACTGCCGAAGGCGGAGGAGGGAAGGCTGTAGTTAGCAAAGCCAAAGATTTCATGCAGCAAATCGAAGCTAAAAGATAATCAAAGATAAAGAGCCTATACAGGGGATAAGCTATGATACAGTTTTTTCGTAAAGAAAACGGCAATATAACTTTGTTTCTAGCCATAATAATCGTTTTTTTCTTCTTCTTTGATGCGATTTTGATCGACTATGCCAGAATTCTGGCAGCATCAAAAGAAACCGAAAATGCCGCCCAGGCCAGTGCCCGTTCTGTGTTGTCCAACTATGACAGCAAGCTGCAGAAGGATTACGGACTTTTCGGCGTCAGTCAGAAAGGCGGCGGGCAGCAGACTGTGCAGTCGGTTGTTCAAGGCAACCTTTCCGGACACCTTACCGGAAACAGCTATACATTTATTGACACCCGATTGGAGTCTGCCGGGCTGTCAACTCCCATAATGATGAGCAATCAGGCCTATTTTGAACAGCAGATCCTGGAGGATATGAAATATAAAGCTCCTATTGAGCTTTTTCTCGATATAATTGATAAGTTTGACAAAGGCGATATGAAAAAAAATATAGAGGATGCGGACAATCTTAAGAAAAATGCCGACGAAATTAAAAAATTGGTTAAGGAGCGGCATGAAAAGCTGCAAGAGCTCAGGGATATTTTTAACCAAAGCCTGTGGGACAAAATAGACGAGCGTTTAACGAAGGCAGAAAGCCTTGGAGAACTTTCCGATAATTTTGTACCCAAGGGGCTTAAAATTGTGTCTGAAGCAAAGGAGATTAATCAAAAAATTGCTGCTTTGGAACAGTCTCTTCCTCAAACCGGCGATGGTGCCAACGTAAAATATGCCTACGATGAAAGTAAACTTGGAGAATTCAGTGATGCCATCGTCAAGTGGCAGTCTTTTATAGAAGATTTTAATGAAATTGAAAAATTAGAAAAGCATGATGGAAGCAACCATAACAACGCTCCTGGAGGAAGCCATAAATACCGGTATTTGGATTTAAAGCGCGAAATCGAAGGTTTGATGGGATGGGAAGACCAGCAGTATGCAAACTGGCAAAATTCCAATAACAAAAGCGACGATGAGGCCAGAAATGCGGCCAAGAATGAACAAACCGAGTCGTGTGAACAGAGCATCGATCCGGAGCAAATAGGAAAAGCGGTACAAGATACTACCGATGCGGTTGCGGCTTTTGAAGCCCTTAGGGGTATTGATAGGTACGGGAGTTCGGGCCAGGAAATTTTCGAAACAGATACCAAGCAATTGGAGGCCGGCGCTTTTTCCAAGGCTTTGAAAATATTCACCGGAGATGGGATTATAAGCCTTATTTTGGGAGCCAGGAACGAATTGTTTGTCAATGAGTACGCTATGCTTCGTTTCAGCTGTCATACCAAACAAATGGACGGGCACAAGATAAAAGGGGAAGAAGCCGAGTACATATTATACGGCATTCCCTATGCCGGTGCCAACTTTGGCGCTGCCTGTGGGGAAATATATGCCATTCGTTTTGCCATCCGTTTTGCTGAAGGACTAAAAAAGTTCCGCGCTACAGCTGCCAACCCGGTGGCACTGGTTTCGGCAGCCACCATTTATGCAGCCAGTATGGCAGCCTATGACTTGAACCGTTTAATATCCGGTAAAGATGTGGAAATATCATCCGCAACTGAAGCATTGAAAAAGATCAAACTTAACTATCAAGACTACCTGCGAATATTTTTGTTCATTCAAAGCAATGAACAGCAGAAACTGGCCAGGATGCAAACTCTTATCGATCTGAACACCGGTATCGATTTAACCGAGACCGCGGTATACGCGGAATGTGAGGCCAAAACCTCAATCCGCCTCTGGTTCATCCCCGGTGTAATGAAAGCCCTGCATATTGGTGGGGGAGAGGTTCAGGACAACCGCATCTACATTACCAAAAAAGCCTGCATGTACTATTAAAGGGAGGGTAAGCGGTGAGTTTTCTAAAAAGACAAGAGGGAAGCATGTCTCTGGAAGGAGTAATAGTCCTACCCTTTTTCATCGCCTTTGCTGTAACCCTGATAATTCTGATCCGCATATCCATAGTGCAGATGGCCTTGCAGTCGGCTGTTTCTGAAACGACCAAACAAATAGCCACCCACTATTACCCTATGGCCATTGTCTATGGCGAGTGGCAGCAAACCGGTTTGGCTCAAGGTATTGATAACGCGATGGGCTATATGGACAAAGCTCAAGCCCAGGTTGATGAATATGGCGCCCTGGTTCCTCCTATTATTGTTAACGGCACTGAGACCCAACTGGACGGGTCTGAAGTTAGAATAAGCGATTGGTGTGATGAACAAATCAATAATGCAGCCAAAGCGGCCGTCAGCCCCCTGGCTGAAGCGGCTGTTAAAGCGGCGGCTGATCCCAATGTTTTAAACGTCGACAAGATAACCGCCCAAGTGGTGGATATTCCCGATATGGATGAATTGGGCAAGTCGGGGTATATAGCTATAGAGGCGGAATATGAGATGGTATTGAATATACCCTTTATTCATGTCGAGCCGATCAAGATAAAAAAGCGGGCTGTGGAACGAGCCTGGATAGGAGTTTAGTATAGTAGTATGCATTACCTGCAGTATATAATTCTCGCGGTGTTCCTTGGACTGGCCTTGTTTTACGACGCCCGGGAATCGCGTATACCCAACTACCTGGCTGTTGCGGGACTGGCCGCCGGCCTGGTTTTCAACCTGACTGCCCAGGGGACGGCAGGGCTGCTCTTTGCTTTAAAAGGATTTGCCATTCCGTTCATTATAATGCTGCTTGTTTACTGGCTGGGTGGTGTAGGAGCTGGGGATGTCAAGCTCTATGGCGCTATTGGCGCCATTATGGGAAGTATATTTACCATATCAAGCCTATTTTATGCAACGATATGTGCGGCTATAATCGGCATATGTCTGGTGGCTGTGAAGGGAGAACTCCTTTCCCGCGTTAAAAATCTGTGGTTCAGTTTTTTATGTATGATTACCTTGGGCAAGGTGAAATACATCCAAGATTTAAAAACGTCCGACAGCTTCCGTTTTCCTTTTATGTATGCAGTGATACCTGGAACCGTACTAGCTTATTTTTATCCCATATTGTTTTAACTTATATCCGGAGGGGAGTGTTTCTTAGTTGGGCCGCATCTTTGAAGACTATACCTATGACTACGTGGATCAAAATGGAAGATTTCTGCTTATCAGCAAAGACTCGGGCCTGGAAATGAGTGATGTCGATGCACTGCAAAAAAACATGATCTATTCCAATTCCATCAACCGGCTGTTAAACATGGAAGTCGAGGAGCGGGACTTGGCGGTTCGTTTGAGGTATACGGTCGGCCCCCGAAGGTCCTTGAAAAACGTCCTGCGTGGCAGGAGGATGAACAGGAACGAATTTTACCAGGTACTGCTTGATATAATCAACACTATCCAGTCCGGCCGCGATTATATGCTAAACAGTAAGAACTTCCTCCTGCTCAGTGATTACATATTTGTGGGCAGCGATCTCCGCGAATTGAATTTCGTCTATTTGCCGCTGAAGGATTTGCCGGGCAAAAAGCACCTGACAGAAGAGTTCGAACAGATAATTCTGGAATTAAGTCAGTGTACAGATGGATTAAGGCAGCAGGAACAGACCATGCTGATAACTTTTTGCAGGGACAGAGAGCAATTTTCTCCGGAAAATCTGCGCCGGATTATAATCGCTACTCTGGGACAGGAAGAGCGAGAACCTGATATACGCCCTTCACAGCCGGTAAGGGAACCGGTGGTCCAAAGACCTGCGGTGAACGAAATGGCAGCTGCAGTACCGGTGGAAACTCATCTGTCCAAGCAGGCAGCGCAGCAGGCCCTGCCAAGCCAGGCATCCGCCCCCGTTAAACAAGGAAAGGCCCCGGAACGGATGCGAACCATAAGCCTGAGTGTTGCAGCGGTAGCTCTGGCTGCGATTGGGAAGTTTTATTTGGGCCATCCGGGGGAAGGGTATCTGTATATATGTATTGGCACCAGTATTCTGGTAGCCGATTCCGTTTTTATCCTGCTCAAGGTATGGCCGTGGGGCAATGATGAAATCCAAGTACCCGGTTCGGAAGGTATTCCTGAGGTAAAAGCCAGCCCGGCTAAACCCGTTTCCTACCAGTCTCTACCGATACAAGACCGTGTCCAGGATGACCCGGCATCTATTCCCCGTTCTCCGGTGCAAACACCCGCTGCTGGTTTGCACGCTGCGCCCCATCCGGAGTACGAATCGGAAAAAGCCTATTATGACAGCTTGCCGGATCGCACCTCAATATTATCTCCGTCTAACGAAACCGGCCTTTTGAATATTGATGAGGTAGTAAAACCGGCAATAACCAGACGCGTTTGGTTGGAAGTGGAGCGAGGCGGAGTCAAGGAGCGTTTGCCAATTGAAGGAAGCAGTTTTGTGGTAGGTAGAAAGGGTTCGGCTGTAGACTATGTGGAAAACGGAGCGGGCGTATCCCGAGTTCATATGGAGCTGATTAAAACTGCGGCCGGGTGGATAGTTAGAGACCTCGATTCAAAAAATGGAACGTTTATAAACGGCGAAAAGCTGATTGCCAATAAAGATTATCCCTTGGAAGACGGTTGCAAGTTGAAAGTTGCCACCGTGGAGTATTCTTTCCACATTGATTAGAACGCGTCTCTGGTTTAAACTCGTAACCTGATAAATCCGGCGTTGGCTATTACTGCTTTGTGACTGACCTGTCATCGGTTTGTCAGATAACCTCCATGGTATGGCAGGTATCTCGAACTATACAATTCAATTAATAAGATTTTTTCATAGGAAGGAGAAACCTCAGTGATTCGGTGTCCGGTTTGTACCAGTGATAATCCTGATGATCAAAAGTACTGTGGAGAATGTGGCCTCAATCTCATGGAGAGTTTTACTGGCCGATTGAGCCAGGACAGCCTCCTGGAAGACCGGTACAGAATCATAAAAACCATAGGCCGGGGTGGTATGGGCGCCGTTTATCTGGCCCTTGATCAGCGTCTCAACAATATGCGGGTTGCCATAAAAGAGATGAGTACCCGGGCAGTGGGACAGGGCAATTTGGACTCGGCCATATATTCATTTAAAAAGGAAGCGGCTCTACTTATCCACCTGCGTCATCCGGCGCTTCCCCGGGTAATAGATTTCTTTCCCCGAGGTACCGAGCGTTGGTATCTGGTTATGGATTTTATTGAAGGCAAAAACCTGGCCAGTGTTCTTGCTGAGCGGGGCCCGGTGGGTGAAGGCGAGGTAATGTTGTGGACCAGGCAGCTCTGTGAGATACTTGATTTTCTTCACAGCCAAACCCCGCCCATTATTTTTCGGGATTTAAAACCTTCTAATATAATGCTTACTCCCCAGGGCCAGATCAAACTGGTTGACTTTGGGATAGCCAGGCATTTTCGCCCTGGAGTCGGGTCGGATACTGCTGCCTACGGTTCAACAGGATTTGCTCCTCCGGAACAGTATGGGGATCGGCAGACCAACGTCAGATCCGATGTTTACGCTCTGGGCGCCACCATGCACAATTTGTTGACCGGAATTGATCCCAAAGCAAGCCCGTTTTTTTTCGAAGCGCCGAAGAACCACGCTAAAATATCGCCGGATCTGAATGATGCGATAATGAAAGCACTGGAGTTCAAAGCTGAGCTAAGACCGGAAAATGTTCGCCATTTTTGGACCCTGGCAACGGGTGAGGACTGGGCTTCCCATCCGGTATACAGTGGCAATGTCATTCCACCGGAAGTCAGGGTCGTCGAACAGCCTGTTGAAGAAGAACTGCCAGGGCCAAAAGAGCTTAAAGAGGCGTTGGCTGCTGCTCTATCGGAGCAAAAAGAAGTTATGCCGCCGATTTCTCCGCACCTGGAAGGAGTACTCGAGCAGTTCGACACTAAAGATTTTGAAGAGGAGGCTGCTGAACAATTACCAAATATAGAATCAGATGAATCAATAGAACCAGTTGTTCCGGAAGCCTCTCTGGCCGAAAAAAAATCGCCTGCGGAAGAGTCCTTCATAATTGCGGTTGCAGACGTTGCGCCGGAGCTTCAACCGGTTGCAGGCGCCATTGGAGAACAGGAAATAAAAGCTGGCATTCCGCAAAATGAATCTGGAACCGTAGCCCTATATGTAGAGGCTGAAGAAGAGCCAGAGAACTCCGCCAGTATTCTGCCTATATCAAATTTTGTTGAAGCAAGCACTCAAAGTATCGCAGTTTATGATGTTTTAAACACTCCCAGTTCAGCCGGAACTATGGTGTTGGATGGGATGGATGCAGTGAATACTCCCGTCCCACCAAGACAATTCCTTTCAGCCCCATCCGAAGAGCCTCGGAAGGCGAAGCCGGCTAAACCCAAAGCAAAAGATTCAAACCGTTTGGACAAAAGTCCGAAACAAGCTGCCAATCCTTCAGCTGTTAAAAGCAAAAGCGGTAAATGGGTTAGGTTTGTAGTCGCTGCTGCCCTTGTTATTACGGTTTTAAGCGGAATTTATATAAGCCTGAACAAGAAAACCACGGTTCCCAATCTACCGTCACAGGTTGAGACCGTAACTCAGGAGTCTGCTCAAAATACGGTGGTCAACCCCAGCAGTGAGCCGCTTGTTCAAGAACAAGAACAGAAAACCGAGGATGTTCAGAAAGACCCCGAAACAACTAACGAGAATACGAATTCATCAAACAGCACTTCAAGTTCAGCGTCCAAATCCAAGCCCCGTTCTTCAGAGTCATCGGGAGGAGGGGGGAGCAGTTCAAGTGGCGACTCCAGCAGCGGCTCCAGTCAGCCGAAAGGGGAGACCTATGATTACAGGATTTAGATTTAGTAAACAATAAGCTTTTGCCACAGGAGGAGATGGAGTTATGCTGTGCCAGGAGGGCAAAGGATCGTCATCAATGAATGCACCAAACCCCAGTCATTTTACGGGCAGAGGGCCTAAGATGAGAAAAGCGGATTTCCAATAGACTACAAAGTGTATCAAAGAGGTATTAAAGCAAAGTTCTTAGTATAGTAGCTTTCAGGTTACCTCAATGTCAGCTTAAAGAATACTCATTATGTTCAAAAATAAAGTCTTGGCTCGGGTAAACAATTTATTGATAACGGGCTCTTTTGATTTTCGTTTTATTACTAAAGCGGTTATATTGTCCAAACCTCCACGTTCATTGGCCAGGCCGATTAAATAGGTCAGTGAACTCTCTAAATCCTGACTGCTGGTCAGGCAGTTCTGAAGTTCATCATCACTCACCAGGGAGTACAAGCCGTCGGTACAGAGCAGCAATACCTGGCCATTCTCAAGCCGGTATTCGGCCAATTCGGGAATCGGATCTTGATCTATACCTCCTATAGCCTGGGTTAAAATGTGGCGTTGGGGATGGTTGCGGGCCTCCTCCACAGTAATCTTGCCCTTGCTCGCCAACCAGGCGGTAAGAGTATGATCATGGGTCAATTGTTTAATTGAGTTGCCGTTTATCAAATAAGCCCGGCTGTCCCCTACATGGGCAACAAAAAAATACTTTTCTAAAAGCGCAATCGCTGTCACCGTGGTTCCCATACCTGAAGTCTCTTTATTGGTGCTGCTGTTGATTTGAATGATTCGGTGGGCTGAAACCAATGCTTTTTCCAGGGTATTCAAGGCATTCTTTTCTTGAGTATTATAATAATAATTCTCTACTTCGGTGATTGCCAGGCTGCTGGCTACCTCGCCGGCGGCTCGACCACCCATACCGTCTGCCACTACAAACAAGTAGCCTTTGTTCAACTTTTCCCGCCTGTTTTTAGGAAAAGCGACCAGGCAGCGATCCTCGTTGTTGGTCCGTTTCCTGCCTACATCACTTATTGCAACTGCTTGAAAGCTTTCAGTAGTATATTGATTTAACATAAAGTTTCTCCTTAGTTGGTTATTTGGTTAAAATTATAGATATAAATTGATTCGAAACAATGATAGGCCCCTGATAAATTAATGATAATTAAACATTTAAATGTTCAAGAATTATAAAAAAGCTGGAAATTGAGTTATAATTTTTTTAGCGTAGTTTTTCGGGAGGCATTATGAAAGGCGTCAAATGCTGCATCTTAATTGAACAGGGTGAACCTTACGAAAAAGGTACAGAGATTATCCTTTCGCCGGGTGTTGTAGTGTTAGGACGGCCGTGGAAAGACAACCAGCCCGATATTCCTTTCATCAGTCCCCATGTTAGCAAGCAACATGTGGAGTTATCCATTAAAAAAGGAGTAGTCAATCTCGTCGATTTGTTTAGTAAACATGGAACCCAGATAAACGGAATCGATATTCAACCTGAAAAGCCGTACGTTTTAAAAAACAAAGATTTCGTGTCTCTGGCCAAAGGAAAAGTGCAGTTTCAACTCCTAATGCACTTTGAAAGCTCCAGTGAGAATACGGTTGATTTAAATACCAGCGACCTGGCGGATTTAACGGCTTGTTATCATTCCAACTCTATGGTTATTGACGCGAAAAAGCGAGAAGTTTATATAGATGGGCAGAAGATAAAATTTTTTGGCAAAGAAATAGAACTCTTATTAGTGCTCTATGAGAACGTCAACCAGGCTACAAGTATTGATGAGATAAAATTGCGGGTTTGGCCGGAAAGACCCGTTGATCCCATTTTAAAAATACCCGACGTTGGAGCGGATGAAATAAACTCCCTGGTGTATCGCCTGCGCAAGCGCCTTTCAACCCATTCAAAATCAATAGTGACTGTGCCACGTTATGGATATCGTCTGGATATTTAGATACTAATGTTTTAATGTGTAATTGCTATTGAGCTCTCAGGGATACAAGACCTGGCAGCCTAAATCTGTGTCGGGAAAAGACTCCGCCCTGATTTCCAGCAATTTAAGCTTAACTGATATAGTAGAGACCGCCTAATTAAGGTGGTCTTATTACCATGGTTAAATAGATTTCGGAGGAGCTTACCACATACAATAAAAGTCTTTGGTTTAAAAAATCATCGAAAGCCATAGTTTTATTCAGATGGAGATTTGCGTCAGCTTTTTATCATTTACTTATCATGGTATTGTCGTACGTGTTTTTCTATAATTTATACCGGGAGGCGATATACGTTTAAATTTGGTTTGAGCGGTTTTCATAAAATCAGTAAGAGAGGTGTAGAATTGATGGCTTATTGTAGGCAATGTGCGGCACAACTCAGTGATAGTGACATGTTTTGTACAGTCTGTGGAGCTCCCCAAAGCCCGGGGGCGAGTCCCCTGGCATCCCCAAGAACAGCCCAGCCCAATGAACGTCTGAACGAAATAATTAAAGTAGCGACAGGTATGCTCAGTAAACCGGTAAGTTGCATTCGGTCGGTAACAACTATAGAATTCTCCAGTATGGCAATACTGGGCGGGATCATAGCTGTTGTCACAGGACTGTTGGTTATGTGGATGATTGGGGCCGCGGGTGACATTATTTCTGATCTAATACCATTTGGTTCAAAACACAGTTTGACATCTGATTTACCTTGGGGAAAGATATTTGCCTATTCTTTATTCGGTATGATCGTTTTTATTGGCGCTTTGTTTACCGGCTTGCTTACAGTGGGAAAACTGATGTTCAAATCTACTGCTTTATCCCATCAGTATTTTAACGTGGCGGTTGCGAGTACCATCCCAACAATAACCGCTCTGGCCGGCGCGATTCTCCTTTCCTATATTTATGCCCCTATAGGTCTGCTGGTTTTTGATTTGGGAACCTTGATCAGCATTATATGCGTTTATATGGGGTTGAAAGAAATTAGCTATGGCGACGATGACCGCCTGACTTATGGAATGGTTTTAGTATTTTTGATATACTACATCATTTTATTCATATTTGGCAAAATTATAGTTTCGTCTATGTAATTAAAAAAACAGGATAAAGTATTTTAGGGTATTCACCCCAAAATACTTCGGCTCTCTTCCAAAGCCCCAAAACTCTATTGTTTGTGACTTTACTCAGGCTTTTAAAATAGTGCAGGCAATAAACACTGATAAAATTAAAAATCCCAACGTCCTGGCCAAAGTTGCCCAGCTTTATCTACTTGCCAATTGTCTACAATCTTAAATCATACGACCAGACTTGGGTTCAGGTTATAGCCGGCGGGGCGCTGCCCCTGGAAAACCATTTAAAAACACCGGTGTTTCTGTTGAACTGTTTACTTTTGTAGATGTTCCAGAATTAAAGAAATAGCTGAATGGCCCATAAAAGGGGGAAGCGATTTAATGAACAGGTTTAAATGGGGATTAGTATTGTCGATTATGTTATTTTTAATGCCCACCCCGGCGCTGGCCGGAAATTCCCCGAGCGTGTATCTCGACGGGCAGGAGCTTTCTTTTGACGTTCCTCCGGTTGTTGTGGATGGCAGGCTGTTGGTGCCTTTGAGCGGGATATTTGAAGCCCTGAATCTGAGAGTATATTGGAAAGAACCTAACATAGTAATGTGCCAGGAGACGGGTGAAGACCTGTGGCTGGAAGTCGGCAGCAATACCTGTTGGATAAGGCAAAAGCAGGTTGACCTGGATGTTCCGGCTCAGATAATTGACGGCCGGGTGATGGTTCCTATGAGGATAGTAGCTGAAGCAGCGGCTTGTAAAGTTGCTTACGATGCCAATAACAACAGAGTAACCATAACCAGGGGAGAACACCAGTTAGTAAACTACCATCTTGCCCAGGGATACGATGAGCAGATTCATAAAGCATATGGCGCGGAAAAAAGTATTAATATAAATTCCCCTCGAACCGTGGCGATTGCTAGTTTTACCGGCATGTTATCAGATGATGTTTTGTTTGAATGGTATTTCTGTTCGAATTCTGATAAGGAGTTAGTATCTGAACAAACGACCAAACCTTACTATTCTAATGGTTATTCTGAAGCCATATCTAAACTATCCAGGGAGCAGTATAAGCTTGGCAAGTGGGTGGTAGTGACAAAAGTAAACGGGCAGGCGGTTCAAGAATACAATTTTACGATAGTAGATGATAAGCAGCAATACGGCACCTTGGATTGGATAGGTGGCCAATATACCGGATATCTATGGGAAGGCAAACCCGGCGGTTATGGGCAGCTTTTGCTGGATGACGGAACTACTATTGAAGGAGATTTTAATCAATCCTCGATTCATTGTCTTTTTATATCTGAACCACTGGATACCTTGGAGGTAGCACCCAATAATAGTTATACGTTAGATATTTATGGCCGTTGGGTGTACCCTGACGGGAACGAATTTATAGGTGGCACTGGTGTGCAAGCCGTTGCTAAAAACAAAGCTGATATGAGAGCGGGTAAATACACACTGTACTACTATGTTGAGGGTGATATTAAAACAAAACAGGGGAGTACTAAACACATTAAGGGATTTTCTAAAGAATTCGATCCTTTATACCGCTTTGAGTCAATTACTCCGGGGTCGGTTATGGATGCAATTGAATCAGGACTTATTCAAATGTAACTAAACGCCAATTCAAATTCTACGATGGCCTGGAAATAAAATCGATTGTAAATCAGAATTAGTTTAAAGGGGAGAAAGATGTCTGATGTATTGTCCGGTTTGTGGTAAAGAAAATGGTGATAACAACAAGTTTTGCGGAGGTTGTGGCGCAAACTTAAGCACAGAGACGTTAACGGGAAGACTCGACCCGCAGACCATGCTCGACGGCCGCTATGTGGTTTTGAGAACGCTTGGCCAGGGGGGGATGGGGGCTGTTTACCTGGCCACGGACACCCGTTTAAACAACATGCCGGTAGCTATCAAGGAAATGAGCACCAGGGCTGTAGGGGGAGATTTGCAGGCGGCAATCGAAAGTTTTCAGAAGGAAGCCCAGATGTTGATAAGTCTCAGGCATCCGGCATTGCCAGTCATCTATGATTTTTTCTCCAGAGAGGAGAACCGTTGGTACCTGGTTATGGATTATATCCAGGGGGATACCTTGAAAGCCGAAACGCAAAAAAGGGGGCGGATACCGGAAGCGGTGGTGGTCAACTGGGCCATGCAGCTATGCGATATTTTGGAGTATCTGCATAAAAGAAATCCGCCGGTAATATTTCGCGATCTGAAACCCGACAACATCATGCTCACACCGGAAGGACAGATCAAACTTATCGACTTCGGTATAGCCAGAAACTTTCAGCCGGGCAATTCGGCGGATACCGTGGCCTACGGGTCGGGCGGCTTCTCCCCCCCGGAACAATATGGGCAAAATCAAACCGATGCCCGTTCCGATATATACGCCCTGGCAGCGACATTGCATTACTTATTGACCGGAATAGATCCTGTCCAAAATCCCTTCAGGTTTGAGCCTCCAAGTAAGTATACTGCAATCTCGGCCGGTTTAGAGAAAGCAATTATGCAGGCTTTGGATCTTAGCCCGGAGAACCGCCCGCAAACCATTGGGGCATTTAAGGCCTTATTATCCGAAAGCTTTTCCAATGCAAATTCATTACCCGTAAAAAGTTCTGTTCCGGGAGAGATGACCGCTGATTTTCTACAAGAATCAAATACCGTACCCCTAAGTGTGGACCATAACCAGTTGTTGAACGCTCCACCGGCCGGTGTGGGAGTGGGCCCGTCCCGTCCCAACACTCCCTCTTTTACGGTCGAACCTCGGGCTGCGGGCTATGCAAATAGTAACCATGCCAATAAAAGCTGGCTGGTTGGGGGTATTGTGGCAGCCTTGATACTGCTAATCGGTGGTGGGACGTTTTGGTATTTTAAGATGCGTGAGGATGTAGATACGCCTAAAGTTTCTTCTTCAGCTAAGACAACTGAATCAAGCAATTTACTGGTTTTACCTGATAATACATCATCGCAAAGCCAATCCGGTAGCACACCATCGCAAAACCAATATAGCAGCAGCATGCCGACGACCGATCAGATTCAAACCGACTATGCTCGCAAGCAAAGCACTCTGGAGGAACTTAATAAAGGAGAGCAGCTTGCCGCCAAATATGATGAGATCAGGGTCAACTTGATCAGAATGCTGACCAATCTGGCCAACGGCCAGGGTTCTGTTTCCGAGTACTATAAAACTTGCAGTACTGCAACCGCTGAGAGGCAGGCTTTATTAAATGAGGCCCGGTCGCTTAGCAACCGCTCCACTAATCCGGCAATTCACAAAGAGTTGATAAATATGCTTAATTATTCATTGGAATATTGCACTCTGGCCAGACAGGGTGGGGAGTGCGTGGAGCGCGACGACAACAACGGGCTGGATCAAAAATTAAACGAGCTGCAAGCTTGTTCAGAAAGGATTCAAAGCAGCCTGGATAGCTATAAAGCTACGATTCAACAAGAACGCAGCCGCCTGTAAAGTTCAAATTATTAAGTAAAGAGGCTCAAAAAACTATAACAGTCAGGGTTTAGTATATGGGCCTGTTTAGAAGTAGGCTTTCTTGCATGGCAGAGATTGGGATTTTTAATACAAGATAAGAGGAGAAGTAGCTGGGAGGCGGAATGTATGAAGTACTGCGGCAAGTGTGGCATGCAGCTGGAGGATGATGACCAGTTCTGTACGGGGTGTGGTTCAAAAGTAAGCACTGTTAATGCTATTGATAGTGGTAAGAGCATTGTTCCCGGCACCCCGGTGTCTACCTCCAATCCGGTTGCTCCGGCGAAAACCAATAGCAGGATGAAGATTAAAATCATCATCGGCGCGTTCCTGGCCATTTTGATAGTGGTTGGTGGCTTTTGGGGATGGAATACCTTGGGGACCGAAGCCCGGGTACAGGCCAAATTAGATCTGGCAGTTAAATACCTGAGCGAAAACGACTATGAAAAAGCTGTCCTGGCCTTTAACGATGCTATCAAAATAGATTCCAAAGAAATAAAAGCCTATCAAGGTCTGGCGAGAACCTATACTATACAGGGTAAATACGATGATGCCAAATCCATCTATGATAAAGGGGTAGCGGTGGTGGCAGCGGAGGAAAAGGCAACCCTGCAATTGGGTTTGGCTGGCATGTACATCGATCAGGGACAGTTGGATAACGCCGAACAGGCTTTTCAGGAGCTAATCAATGGCAATAAAAACTGCCTGGAAGCCTACTGGGGATTGGCCATGGTCTACCAGCAGAAGGGTGACAACACCAGGGCTGAAGCCATACTGCGCCAAGCCATTGAGAACAACCCCAACGAATACCGGGCCTACAATACCCTGGCTCTGTATCTTAAACAAAACGGCAAAAAAGACAATGCTTTTAATAATCTGGTCAAATCCCTTTCCCTTGAGCTCAACCAGCAGGAAGCCTACCTGGTTTTGAGCGAGACGTATAATAATAACTGGAGTGAGATGCAGTCAATAACCTCTCTGGTCACTGATAAACAGCTAGCCGCAATGCTGCAATTCTACGGCTACTACGCCTCTGAAGAGTACCAAAAAGCAGTCAATATCTATAATGAAAAGCTCAGCCAGCAAACCGGCAATCAAAAAGCCCGGCTGCTCGCTGCTATAGCCATGATCAAATTAAGTGATAAAACCGGTGCGGAGGCTTTAATAAAGAAAGTGACTAAAGAAAAATTGAACGAGTGGCTCTTGAGCGACCTGGGCAGGTATTACTTGGAAGTAGGAGACAAAGACAAAACTAAAGACTGTGCGCTTAAGGCCCTGCAAGCCAATCCAACCAATCTGGAGGCGGTTGCTTTACTGCAGACCATCAACAGCGCCGATGCCAATGCCAGAGTCTATGCCGCGCAAGCCTTGCTGTATAATTGGAAACCGGTAGTCAAGGTTAAAGAAGAATTACAAAAAATATACCCTTCCTATACCTGGCAAAAAATTATTGATGAATATGAAGATGCCATCTCGATTAGGCAAACTCAAGATGGAGGATATATTGTTACTGGCAACACGAATTTTTGCCTGAGTACCGGTGATGTATGCAAAGCGTATTTAACGAAATACGATGAAAAGGGTAATAAAGAATGGAGCACCACCTACCAGCGCGCCCAGCTTACCCAAGCCAGTTATGTGCAGCTTGCTCCGGATGGCGGTTTTATCGGCTTGGCCAACGGCTATCCACGGGAAGCCTATATATTCCGGACCGATGCGACAGGTCGCCTGCTGTGGGACAAAGCATTAAAAGACCACGAATTGACCTCCATTCAGCTAGCTGATGATGGCAGTTATATTGCGGCGGGCAGCTTGATCACCGCTGATGCAGACGGGACGGCAGGTAATGGAAAGACCGAGCAAAAAGCTTGTTTAATAAGAATTGACGATAAAGGAGAAACCAAGTGGATACAAACCTATGGAGCAGTTCAAAGGTCTGCTCATTCCGCCCAACAAACCAATGACGGTGGTTTCATTATTTCTGGATTATCCGACTCGGGCTTGCGCCCTGGGACGTATGATATTTGTATTATCAGAACTGATGTTTCCGGCAATGTAAAATGGACCCGTGTTTTTAAGGGAAGCGATAATGCGATGGATTGTTCAATATATCAAACCCGGGACAAAGGATACATCGTGGCCTATAATCTGGGCAATGTACCCTCAACGGTAAATCTGCTCAAACTGGACCAGATGGGAAACAGTCAATGGGAAACCCATTTCAGCGATCTGAGAATTCTCTCAGATGTCCAGCAAACGACAGATGGGGGGTATGTGTTTGCCGGGTTTGATCTGCACAAAAATGTAGCATCTAGAAAAGCATTTTTGCTAAAAACCGATGCTCAGGGCAACAAAGAATGGATGAGGAATTATCAGGGATATGAAATGGACAGCGACTTCTGTTCTATACAACAGACAGTAGATGGCGGTTATATCATGGCCGGATCAACCTGGAAGGGGCCGGGCGACGGTTACCCGTTTATCATCAAGACCGATATTTACGGTAATATAAAATAGTATGGCTCATTCTTAATCGCGGATCCATCGGACTTGGCCCGGATTCAAATTCGAGCTTTTTCCTGCCCGATTTATCATACCATTATCAGGGAAATATCATTTCATTTAAAAACCGCTTAATATAATCTATTAGTATGTAAAAGAGGGATTTTGTAGAAAAATAAGCCGGGGGCGAAATTATGAAATTCTGTGGCAAGTGCGGAAAACAGTTACAAGATGAGGACAGGTTCTGTGGCGGTTGCGGGTCTACCGTAAAGATGGATAGGATTGAGGAACAATCAAAAGTTTCCGGCAGCCCTCCACCTTTCTTAAATTCTCCTCCAACTTCAATAAAAAAAACCGGTAATAGATTAACCAAAAAGATAATTATTGGATCCCTGCTAGCTATTTTAGTAATTGCCGGAGGGCTATGGGGATGGAAAAACTTCGGTACTGAAGCCCGCATACAGGGCAAACTGGATCTAGCGGTTAAATATTTAAGTGAAAATGATTATGAAAAAGCCATCCTGGCCTTTAATGATGCCGTCAAAATTGATCCCCAAGAAGTGAAAGCCTATCAGGGTTTAGCCAGAATTTACACTATCCAGGGGCAATACGCTGAAGCTAAATCGACATATGACCGAGGCCTGGCGGCAGTAACGGCAGAGAAAAAACCGACCCTGCAGATTGGCCTGGCTGGTATGTACATGGATCAGGGAAAGTTGGATAGTGCCGAACAGGCTTTCCAGGAGCTAATTGACAGCAGCAAAAATTGTCTGGAAGCCTACTGGGGTTTGGCGATGATCTACCAGCAAAAAGGCGATCAAACCAAAGCTGAAGCTATCTTACGCAAAGCCGTTGAAAACAACCCCGGGGAGTATCGTTCGTATAATACCCTGGCGCTGTATTTAAAGCAAAACAGCAAATCTACCGAAGCGTTTGCCGCTATCGAAAAATCTCTTTCCATGGAGATGAATCAGCAAGAAGTTTATCTGGTTATTAGCGACTTATATAAAGACAAGTGGGCCGAATTGCGGACCAAGGCTGCAAAATCAGACAACCCTCAGGTAGCGGCCATGTTGGAATTCTACAGTTACTTTGCTGTGAAGGACTATAAGAAAGCCGCATCCATCTATGATGAAAAACTGGTTCAGCAAACCGGAAATCAGAAAGCCAGAATATTCGCTGCAATCGCTATGTGCAAAACAGAAGATAAAGCTTCGGCTAATAAAATTATTGCTCAGCTGCTTAAAGAAAAAATTAACGGGTGGCTTTTAAGCGACCTGGCTACCTATTATGTAGAGGCCGGTGACCAGAAAAAGGCCAAAGACTATGCTCTAAAAGCGCTGCAGGCCAATCCCAGCAATCTGGAGGCCGTAGCTGTGCTGCAGACGATAAACAGCAGCGACGCCAACGCCAAAGTTTATACCGCCCAAGCCTTGTTATACAACTGGAAGCCAGTGGGCAAAGTCAAGGAAGATTTGCGGCATTTCTCGTTAACTATCTACGGCTCTACGAATTCTATTGCTCAAAGCCAATACGGCAATACTCCCGGCAATATAGTAAACTTCGGGTATATTTGTCAGCAAGGCAGTATCATTTATTATCGAAATACAAGTGATGGTGAAAAACTCTACAAGATTTCCAGCGATGGGAGCGGGAAAGCCAAACTAAATGATGATAAGTCCCGTTTCATTAACGTAATAGATGATTGGATCTATTATGGTAATGAAAGTGATGGAGGGAAGATATACCGGATACACAGTGATGGCAGCGGCCGGGAAAAAGTAAGTGATGATAAATGTGGTTCAGTCAACGTAGTGGGCGATTGGATTTATTTCTGGAGTGAAATGGATGGACGACGGATATATAAAATGCGGTCCGACGGAAGCGGGAGAGAAAAATTAAGCGATGATGGCTCAGATAGCGTCATCGTAGCCGGTGATTGGATTTACTATAATAATTCAAGCGGGGGATATAAAATCTATAAAATGCGCCTGGATGGAAGCGAGCGGGTGAAATTAAATAATGATCAATCTTGGGACATCAATGTAGTTGGTGACTGGATTTATTATAATAACGCCGACAGTAAAAACAATATTTATAAAATCCGCTTAGATGGAAGCAACCGGACAAAAGTAAACAGTGACATTTCTCACTTTGTCAATGTAAGAGGGGATTGGATTTATTATCAGAATATGAATGATGGGTGGACGTTATATAAAATACGTAACGATGGTTATGGAAGAATGAAATTAAGCAGTGATAGAGTAAGCAATATCAACCTTACCGATACCAGGATCTATTATTGTAATTGGGAAGATAAATATAACGTTTATAAAGTCGGGATTGACGGGTCTGATAAACAGATAATGAATTAAAAAATATTGTTTTGTAAGGCTTAACAAGCTATAGCTTTGTACGCCAGAGTGCTAATGTGCCAAACAAAGAATTTGCACATTAGCACTCTGATTTATGAGGCGGCCTATATCAGGTGGTTTGTCAGGGAAATATCATTGTCCAATCATGTAATCTTTGGTCAGCGCGATGTACAATTCTTTTTGATGTAATGCTCGGGGATTCAAGGTGTTCAAAAATATTATTAGGGAGGGATCAAATTGGCTCAACGAGGAACATCAAATACTCCAATGATCTTGGGGATTATTGGTGCATTTATTTCGTTGCCAAACATTCTTTGTGCAAGCACTTGTGGTGCTATTATGGGTGCTGGAATAACAGATTCGGCAGGAGGACTTGGAATGGGGGCTACTTTAGGGTTTATTCCAGTAATTTTAGGCTTTGTGGCATCATTTTTTGGTAAATCGAAACCGACTTTCTGCGGGATTTCAATGTTGATTTGTGCGGCCATATCCTTGATAACAGTTATTTTAACAGCCTTTACCAGTTTGTTCGGCTGGGCTGCTTTAATACTTTTTCTTATAGCCGGGATTATTGCCTTCGTGCAAAAAAAGGAAGAGATTCCGTTAAATCAATATTAAATATTGCGAAAATTATTTAGCGCGGAACCGAAACTCTAGCACAGTTTTTGTTGAACACCTTGACCCTAAATTACATTTCTGCGATAAACCCTTCTTAAAAAAGACCTCGAACAAATTATAAAGGCGGATTTTTTATGCGATATCCCTTAATAGATTTTGGTACTTTACCAATATATAATTTTATGGCAGGATGTGGCTTGATTCTGGGCTTATTGCTGCTTATTAGAAATCTAAGAGATTACCATATTAGTGATGCCGATAAAGACCGGGTACTGTTACTATTGGCCCTGGCATTTATAGCCGGGATAGGATTATCCAATGTGGGTAACTGGTTTATAATGCCCGGTATGATGAATTTGCCCTTATTAACGAGAATCCAGAGTGCCGGTCTGAGCTTTTACTTTGGACTTATCGGATTCTTAACCATATCTTCTTTGCTATTAAGAGCGTTTAAATTCAATGTCGATGAATGCCTGAATTACATCATACCATCCTTGCTTTTGTTCCACGTCTTTGGAAGAATTGGATGCTCTCTGGGTGGATGTTGTTTCGGAAAGGTTGTAAACTGGAGCTTCTTTAATACTTTTGCAATTACCCGCTTCCCGGCACGTGAGATGGAAGCCTTCGGTCTATTTATAATGTTTTTACTAACCCAATATTGGATAAGAAAACACCGATTGGTATTTTACCTTTATGCCTATCCAATAACCCGGTTTTTTCTGGAATTCGGAAGGGGAGACAACCGGGGGTGGATAGCAACCGGCATTTTATCCCCGGCGCAGATAATATCTATCACCATACTTGCAGCAACGTCAATATTTCTTTTACTTAAGGCAATAAACCGTCGAGATCAAATCCGAAGTTGTGTGTAAAATCAAACAATGCTAACTTTTTCAGGGCCCAGGCCGCCAACTCGGCTTTAAAAGGCAACCTGGCTATGATCATTAATGATTTTATCAACCCTTTACCCGGAGTGAATCGTGCCAAGGTGCTGATTGCCTATTCCGAAACGGATGAAACAGGTAAAATACAGGTTAGTAAGAATTATTTGTTTTATAGTTTATGGTTGTTGAATTATTTATGGAGGTAAAAAATTGTCTAAAAGGATTTTAGGCCTGGTGATGGTGATTCTGATTCTACAAGTTGCAGTAGGAGCGAATGCTCAGGCGAGTACAACCGTAGTCTTAAATGGGCAAAACCTAGTTTTTGATGTACCGCCGGTTACATACAATAATAGATTACTGGTGCCGATGGGGACTATTTTTAGTGCCCTGGGGTGTAATGTGGCCTGGAATCAGGATGCTCAGACCATTACAGCCACCAAGGATGAAACAAAAATTTACTTAACGGTTGGTTCTACAATAGCTTATAAAAACAGCGCGCCCATTGACCTGGACACTCCTCCTATCATCGTGGAAGGCCGGGTTATGGTTCCTTTGCGTTTTGTGGCGGAGTCTATGTCTCTCTATTTAAATTATGATCCGGATGCGAATATGGTAACTATCCTATCCCGACAAGGCGCCGGCAATAATAATCAATTACATTCAGTGGAATATGGCAATACGTCTGGGAACATCTACAATACAGGCAAAGTTGCTCAAAAGGGAGATTGGATTTATTATTCCCCGCATTGTGGAGGACTACAAAAGATAAAAACTGATGGAACTTCCCACGCAATACTTACTGATTTAGAGGCCCAATACATCAATGTGGTTGGTGATTGGGTTTATTATACCCTGTTTAATGACCCTGGCAATCTCTTTAGAATAAGAACTGACGGCAATGAAAAAAAACAGTTAAATAATGAACAATCCAATTATGTCAGTGTTGTTGGGGATTGGATTTATTATACGAATGGCAATGATAATGATAAGGTGTATAAGATGAAAACGGACGGAAGCCAGCGGACTAAAATAAATGATGATTGGTCAGGTTTTGTAACCGTGGTGGGAGACTGGGTTTATTATGCAAATTGGGATGAAGATTTTGCTCTTTATAAGATGAAAACGGACGGCAGCCAAAGAACTAAATTATGTGACGACTCTGCACAGGGTTTTTGTATAGATGGGGAGTGGATTTATTTTGAGAACCAGACCAGTTTATACAAAATTAAAACTGATGGAAGTCAACAGACTAGAGTAAGCAGTGAAGGAACTCAGTTTTCCAATATTAGGGGAGAATGGCTTTACTACAGAAGCCTGAGTGAAAGCGATTATCTTAAAATGTATAAAATAAGACTTGATGGAACCCAAAGGACGAAGGTGCTTGATGAAAAGGTAGGTAGCATATGTATAGTTAATGATTGGATTTATTATTCCAGTGTCGAAAACGGTGAGCTATATAGAATGAAAGTGGATGGAAGCTCCAAGGAACTGGTTAAGTGAATACAAAGTAAATTGCAATTGTTAGATCGCCTAAAAAACTCGGGTTCCCCCGGGTTTTTTTGTTGGCTGGATTTATCATGCCATTTATCAGGGAAATGTCATTTAATTTAAAAACCGCTTGATATAATCTATTAGTATGCGAAAGAGGAATTTTGTGGAGAAATGACGGGGGCGAATCTATGAAATACTGCGGCAAGTGCGGAAAACAATTGGAGGACGATGCCAGGTTCTGCGGGGGGTGTGGCGCCAGCGCTTCAACGCCTGCTGAATCGGCAGTAGCGAACGAAGGAACAGACTCTCCTGCCTATTTTGATGACCAAGATAACTATATAGTACCCAGCCCTTTAACTCCCTCAGATACCCAAACTTCCAAAAAGAAAAAGCTGCTAAGTGGACTGCAAACTAAAATCTTAATCAGCTCTTTGCTGGCGATAGTACTGGTGGTAGGCGGCGTCTGGGGCTGGCAGAACTACGGGACTGAAGCCCGGGTGCAAAAAAAGCTGGACCTGGCTGTTAAATACCTCAGTGAGAATGATTATGAGAAAGCGGTACTGGCTTTCAATGACGCAATTACCATTGATCCTAAAGAAGTAAAAGCCTATCAAGGTCTGGCCAGAACCTATACGCTACAGGGAAAATACGATGATGCCAAATCAGCCTATGATAGAGGCCTGGCGGCGGTAACAGCGGAAAAGAAACAAACCCTGCAAATTGGCCTGGCTGGCATGTATATTGATCAAGGGCAATTGGATATGGCAGAGCAGGCATTTCAGGAACTCGCCGACAGCAGTAAGAACTGCATTGAAGCGTACTGGGGCCTGGCCATGGTTTATCAGCAAAAAGGCGACATTGTGAAAGCTGAGGCCACCCTGCGCAAGGCCATCGAGAACAATCCCCAGGAATACAGAGCCTATAATATGCTGGCTTTATTTCTAAAACAGAACAGCAGATTGGATGAAGCCTTAAACAACATCGTGCAGTCGCTTTCTTTAGAGATGAACCAGCAGGAAGCCTACCTGGTTTTGGATGAGATGTACAAAGACCGCTGGTCGGGACTGAGGATCAAATGTTCAGGTGTAAACAACCAGCCGGTGGCGGCTATGCTGGAATTCTACAGCTATTTTGCCGCCCAAGACTATCAAAAAGCAGTAAGCATCTATGAAAGCAACATAACTCAGCAAACGGGCAATGATAAGGCTAGAATACTTGCTGCCATTGCCATGTGCAAATCAGGCGGTGAAGCACCGGCCGGTAAGATAATAGCTCAATTAAACAAGGACAGGTTAAATGACTGGCTGTTGAGCGACCTGGCCAGATATTATCTGGAAGCTGGAGATAAAGACAAAGCAAGGCAATATGCCCTGAAAGCGTTAAAAGCAAACTGTACAAATCTGGAAGCTATCGTATTACTGCAGAGAATAAATTCTGATAATGCGGAAGCCAGGGTGTATACAGCCGGGGCACTGGTATTCAACTGGAAGCCGTTTGGGGTGCTGGTATCGGAAATGCAGGCCATGGGGCTGCCGCTTTCCGGAAATCTTCGCAATATTGACGAAATAATCAATAAAATTGCCAGGTCGGCCAATGTAAAAGTTAAAATCAATCAGATAGACAACCAGCAGTTTCCTTTGATGAAGTTGTACGTATCCGTTCTGGATTACAATAATGAATCTATTGACAACATACCGTTGGATTACTTTATAATCCGGGAGAAATTGCTGGGAACCGAAAAATTTATATCTCAAAAAGTAAAAACCGTTGATAAGGTAGAACAAAGTTCAGCTTTGTCTATTGATCTGGTCATGGACACCAGTGCCAGCATGAGCGAGAAATCCAAATTGGAAAATGCCAAACAGGCGGCCAAAAATTTCATAAACATAGTGAACGGAGCTGATGAACTGGGAATTCTTGAGTTCAACAGCTATGTCAGAACCAAATCCGATTTCACTAATAATACCGGCGTTCTGCTCAGTGCTATATCTCAGCTGTATACCAGTGGGCAAACCGCCTTATATGATGCAATGTATACATCACTGGTGCGGACCAGTCAGAAACAAGGTGCTAAATGCGTAATCGTATTTACCGATGGACAGAGTAACAAGGGAACAAAGACCAAGCAAGACGTCATCGATTTGGCGAAAAAGACTGGTATACCGATTTACACTATTGGAATTGGCAGCGATGTACACACCAGTATTCTTAACGAGATTGCCGTGCAAACCGGGGGCTATTATGTCAACACCCCGACGGCTGCCGATTTAGAGAGTATTTACCGGAGCATCTTCAAGGAGCAAAAAAAGCAATATCTTGTTACGTATGAAACCAGTAATATTGCATCCGGCAGTCTTTGGAGAAATATTCAATTGGCTGTGTACAGCAGTGACTATGCGGGGATGTCGACTAAAGATTATACTTCCGAGGTCGTTAAACCCCAATTAGCCGCTTTTGATACAGCTCAAATTGAACAAATCATAAAAAGCAATGTCGGCAGCGGCGATTACAGCGTCGTTATAAAAGACCTGTCCAATGGGGAACAGTACAAGGCCGGGCAATACAATAAAAAGATGCCGGCGTCTGCCTTAATTAATATTCCCATAACCCTGGCTATAGCGGATATGATAAAGGATGGAAGCATATCTCTTAGCACCAAAATACCCTTCCACTATACCATGGGGGGAAGAGTTAAAATAACCGAGGAAAATGACGGGCAGCTTTATACCGTCGGTGAGCTTCTCAAAACCATGCTCAATTACAGTGATAATAATTGCACCAATACGCTTCTCAATTATATAGGGATAGACAGGGTAAATAGTATAGCAAATAAATATGGCTGCAGCGATACCTCCATAAAGCATCCTCTGCAAGAGGAAGAAACCAATGTTGAAAATTTAACAACCTGTGAAAATGTAGAAGCTATGTTGGAAGTGCTTTATTCGGATTCGCTGCCTATCGGCAGCTCCTATATGAATGATAATTTTAAAATTGTAGATGAGACCAAAAAGGTCGGCATACTTAAGTACCTGCCGGATGGCGTTTTTGCCTTGCACCACAACGCCATGACCTCAACTAAATATAATGAAACCGCTTATATTGGAAGCGGAAGCAAGAAATATATCATGACGATATTAAGCTGCAACGGAAAACAAGCGGAACTCGAGGAAGCTTCAGCCCAAATTTCAAAGTATGTTTATGACCAGATGTTGAAATGAGTATTGCAAAATCCGCAGGTAAAAACGACACAAATATTTAAAGAAGGAACGGGGTTCATGTATTTTAAGAAATGACAGCTGCTTTTAAGAATTACAAACTGGATATATTTTAACGACACTGTGTCTGGGCATCATTTGCCTTATTTTTTACATCATTTATCAGGGACATATCATTTATTTTACCAGTGGGGTTGATATATCCTATTTACAGCTTAACCGGATGAAAAGTGAACAAAGTAAAACCCATATCCTGGGGGTTCAGCAAATTTCTATTTAATTCAGGAAGGTGGTGTGTGTTGGACATATTATGAAGCCGGCGGAGCTGGCAATTGGATAGTCTCCGGGCAAAAGGTTGTTCTGGCGCCAGTAACACCGGGGCAGACATGGGAAAATACATACCAGATAAAAGCAGGAGAGTGAAAAATGTGAAGAAAAAAAACAGGATTCTGTATTTATGTGCAGCCCTGTTTGTGATGACCGTGATAGGGGGTCTATTATATGCCCCGCCGGCCCTGGCCTGGGATACCTGGCCGGCGGCCACTAATAACGACATCAACCATACCTGGACAGTTGTTTTTGACCAGGCAATGAACACAGAAACTATGAACAGCGAAAACATTTATGTCTCAAACGATATAACCGGCAGCAGTATTGTCAGCGGGGTAAATGTCAGAGCATCCGACAGCACCCACACTCTGGTCGCTCCCCCGGCCGGAGGCTGGAGCAGCGATACCAACTACTATTTGATTATTACCCAAAAGGTTCTAACTGGTACCGGTATGCCGCTGAAAGACGAAGTGCGCATGCCCTTCCGTATAGTCATCGAAACCAAGGCCACCCCCACCATAGACGTGACTAATGACGGCGTAAACATCACCGTCAAGGTAAACGGCAACCAGCTCTCTTTCGACCAACCTCCCTACATAGCCAATGGCAGCACTATGGTCCCATTTCGCACCATCGCCGAAGCCCTGGGTGCCGAGGTTGACTGGGATCAGGCCAGCCAGAAGATAACCATTATGGGAGATAAAACAGTGGAACTCACCGTTAATTCGAAAACTGCCAGGGTCAACGGCACCGCCGTAACCCTGGACAACCCTGCGGTTGTCACCGGAGGACGTACCATGGTTCCGTTGCGGTTTGTAGGTGAGGCCATGGGAGCGAAAGTTAGCTATACGTCGACAAAAAGCCCTTCCAGTGACGTAGGCAATATTGGTAGCAATACAACTGAAAACGTGATTAATATTCTTGGGGGTTCTCGCATAGAGTTTCGAATTACTCACAATGTAAATGAAGTTATTTTGGAAAATATAAAAAATGATCTTACACAGAAGGCGCAGATACTGGGCTTTGAGAAGACAGCCATATATCAGAAAGGAACGAACATGATAATATTGGACATTGTTGGGGAGTCGATTAATAGCCAACAGATCATAGAGATGTTAAATACCGGTGTTCCTTTGGAGTTAGCTAGTAATGATATAATACCTCCACAGATTAAAGGTATTAATGTAGTAAATGGAATAACATTGGCACCAGGATTACGCACTGAGTTTGAGTTAGCCTGGTTACAAGGAGATGTAAACAACCAAGAGATTCTAAACAGCACGATATTATTATTGCACAATCGAGCTCAAAGCTTGGGCTATTCTGATGTTCAAGTTTACCAAATTGGAACTGACCGAATAGTTATTGACATGGGTAGTGATGAACATCAGGATCTGGAAAGGGATTTAGCCTTACTCATAGATTCAAATTCCCTGTCTAGGCCGCTAAGTGTAATGAGTAAGAATATTATTCATCCTTAACTCGTGTAAATTTAGTCTTTGATATGTCAAACTTTAGCCTAGTCGTTTGAACTTATACCCTGGATTTACACCAGTTTATAAAAACTGTTGAGGAGGTAAATTGTATGAGACCATACCGTGTTTTATGTCTGATGGCAATTGTAGTTTTGATGGGAGTTGTACTGCTCCCCCAAACAGCTTTTGCCGATACGATTTTCGAAGTCGGCAATCCTACTTACACAAACAACGGAGTGGAAAAAAGTATGAATGTGGCCCCATATGTTCATGATGGCCGCACATTTTTGCCCATCACTTTTGTGGCTGATGCTTTGGGGATATCCGGTTCCGACGTGATATGGGATGAAATTGCTCAGACGGTTACATTGGTAAAAGGTGATAAAATAGTACAGATGAAGATCGGCAGCACCACCATGTTAGTTAATGGAGCCGCTATTACTTTAGACGCTCCTCCCGAAGTTCAGGGGGGAAGAACATGTCTACCTGTCGCCCTGGTGGTCAAGTCATTTGATTATTCAATTAACTGGGATCCCGCGGCTCAAAGCATAACGATTTCGGGGAGTGCAAACAGCGGAAACTCCAGTAATAATTCAGGCACCGCGGAAGAAAAATCGAATAATAGTCCGGTGATTAACAACAACAATTCTTCCAATTCTATCGACCTTACATCATTAAATTATTATGGAACCGATGCGGGCTCCTCTCTACACATCGATCAACTCTCTAGCAACAGCCCGCTGGAGATGGCAGGGAACCAATATGATAAAGGTTTTACAATTAACAATAATTACTCAAAAGCAGCCAGTAAATATGTCGCCTACAAATTGGATTCGGCTTATACCAGGTTAACCGGAATACTGGGTATCAGGGTAAAGGGGCTCACTGGAAAATACACGGATAAAATGATAATTTACGGCGACGACAGGGTATTATACGAGAGCCCCTATTTCATCAAAACGGATGCACCCCTAGATGTCGATATTGATATAACAGGAGTTGACGTGTTGAAGTTCTATTTCTGCGGCAATGGAGATGCTCAATGGGGGTACCCGGTATTTGCCAATCCCAAACTGTCCAACGGTGGTAATAACGATGCTCTGAGCAAACCAACCAATACCGGGCCTATCGACCTTACATCATTAAATTATTATGGAACCGACGCAGGCTCCAATCTGCACATCGATCAACTCTCTAGCAACAGCCCGCTGGAGATGGCAGGGAACCAATATGATAAAGGTTTTACAATTAACAATAATTACTCAAAAGCAGCCAGTAAATATGTCGCCTACAAACTGGATTCCGCTTATACCAGGTTAACCGGAATACTGGGTATCAGGGTAAAGGGGCTCACTGGAAAATACACGGATAAAATGATAATTTACGGCGACGACAGGGTATTATACGAGAGCCCCTATTTCACCAAAACGGATGCACCTCTAGATGTCGATATTGATATAACAGGAGTTGACGTGTTAAAGTTCTATTTCTGCGGCAATGGAGATGCTCAATGGGGGTACCCGGTATTTGCCAATCCAAAACTATATTAAGCCCGGGCAATAGAAATCGCTGATTTTAACAATAGAATCACTGTTTAACTTAAACTATTCAATTAATGCCGGGTGTATAGCCCGGCTTTTTCTTTACCAATCTATCATGGGATTATCAGGGAGATATCATTTATTTTGAGCAAACGATAATATATCCTATTAATAGTGCAGAAATATATGGATATAAGCTCGGGGGCGGAAATAAGGACAGACGGCAGCGACATAGGCCTGGTTAGTAATCAAGGATACTTTAATGCTATAGATTCCAAAGGATCGTGGCTTTATGTATATGACAGTAAAAAAGTAGACAGAATCTTACGGGTCAGTGGTACGGGCTCAGAACAAATTGTTAAATACGATGACTTTAATATAGCTTCAGAGTTGGGTATCAACATTATTAATGATTGGAGGTTTATGCAATGGGAAACAAGGGCAGAGCCTGGTATCTATGTATCGTCCTGATGCTGCTGCTTGGCATCGGAGGAGGGAGTCAGGCTTGGGCTGCTGGCGGCGCATCCTTTGTAGTAGGATCTACTTCGTATTATATGGACGGCGTTGCTCAGAATATGGACGTTGCTCCCTATATAAAGGATGGGCGAATTTATGTACCTATTTTATATCTTGCACAGTCCATCGGAATTCCGGCAAACAATGTTGTATGGGATGCCGGGAATGCTACCATTACCCTGTTAAAGGGTGACCAGGCCATTCAAATGCAGATCGGCGATAAAACCTTGCTGGTAAACGGCGCCACACGCCAAATGGACGTAGCCCCGGAAATAACCAATGGGCGAACCTTCTTGCCGGCGAGTTTTGTCGCACAAGGCTTTGGCTATTCGGTTGACTGGGATGCTGCATCACAAACCATAAAATTATACCAGGGATCTTCACCAACCCCATCGGTGAACAATATCAATCCACAAACGGAGACAGAACCGAAAACCTGGGAGGACTGGCCGGCGGCCAGCACTGATGACCCGAACCATACTTGGACCATCGTCTTCAAACAGACCATGAATACTTCGGCCATCAACGATCAGAATATCTATGTATCTCCCGATGCCGACGGCAGCCGCCGTATAGATGGTGTCGGAATTACGGCCTCCGATAGTACCCATGCTCTGGTAAGCCCACCTACTGGGGGGTGGAAGGCCGAAACGAAATATTATTTAATTATTACCAAGAAGGTTTTAACCAGTGAAGGAGAGCCCCTGAAAGATATCGTACGGATGCCTTTTAGCTTAACTGATACACAAGTAGTGCTGACACCGGACTATTTCGTTCCTGATGATATTTCAAAGATTTATGTTGTATCTTCAACAGTAACCTTTTCCAGTAGCAGTTACAGTTACAGCAATAACAAATATATAAAATGGAAGGGTACTACTAAATATACTTACAACGGAACTGATTTTGACGGAAGAAATTGTACCGAAGATAAGTATGCAATCGACGGTAATGAGCTCAAGTGGATTGTATCAACATTGCGTAGCAATGGAAACGGGCACGACGATACTTGCACTTCTGGTTCTTGTGTTCTAATCAAACCTGTATCAGTAGGAGAAACATGGGATCTCAACTATGTAAGCAATAGTAATGTGGGAACTTTCACTTGGATTGCAGAAGGGCAGTTCGTAGGGATGGAGAACATCACAGTCATGGGTTCAAATATGGAATGCGCCCATGTCCGAATTAAAGGAATTTGCCAAGACAGGTCATCATCAAAAAGTTTTGCTGATAATTACTGGTTGGTAAAGGGTAAAGGAGCGGTGAAAGTCATACATGAAGGACCGGGCGGAAACATTGAAACCGTCGAACTGATAGAAATCCAGTAACAATAAAAGTCTAATAATTGGCCGGGTCGTTACGAGGTGAACAAGGGAAAGTTTCTTTTCTTGTTCACCTTAACTTTGTAATTTCTCGACATATCATACAGTTATCAGAGAAATGTCATTTATTTGAGAAATAGATTGTAATATTCTATATGTAGTGCCCAAAAGAGGGAAAAAACGGGGGAAGGGCAGGTGGCATGTGTGAAGTTTTGTGCCAAGTGCGGAAAAGAACTGCAGGATGATGCTCGATTCTGCGGGGGATGCGGGTCTGGTATGGAGGTCATATCTGTCAGTAAAAATGAAGCAACTTTCGGCAGCCCGCCTCTTTCTCTTGATGCTCCACCAACACCAGTGCCAACCCCCAAAAGCGGCTCAAAGACTAAAATCATCATAGGATTAGTTCTGGCCATTTTGATAGTGGCTGGCGGCTTTTGGGGATGGCAAAACTTCGGCACCGAAGCCCGCATGCAGGCCAAACTGGACCTGGCGGTTAAATATTTGAGTGAAAACGACTACGAGAAAGCCATCCTGGCCTTCAATGATGCCATTAAAATCGATCCCAAAGAAGTAAAAGCATATCAAGGTTTGGCTAAAGTCTATACCCTGGAGGGTAAATACGACGAAGCCAAAGCCGCCTATGAACAGGGTATCGCTTCTGTAGTAGATAAAGACAAGCGGAATCTGCAGTTAAGTCTGGCCGGGATGTACATAGACCAGGACAACCTTTCGGAAGCGGAAAAGTCTTTTCTTGCGATTAAAGGAAGCGATCCAAAATGTTGGGAAGCTTGCTGGGGATTGGCATTGATTTATCAACTGCAGGGAAACCCTAACAAAGGAGGAACCATTCTGAGTCAGTATGAAAATGATAACCTTGACGACTATCGAGCCTATAACATGTTTGCAGCCCATTTAAAAAAATACGGAGAAAGTAAAAACGCTCTGATATCTTTGATATGGTCTATAAAACTGAATATCAACCAGCAGGAAGCCTATCTTTTACTGAAAGAATTTAGCCCTTCAGATATCCTGACTGCAATAACAGATTTAGACAATCAGAATGCAGCTGGTATGCTGCAGTTTTATAGCTATTATATGATTGAGGATTACGGCCAGGCATTATCAGTATACAAAGAAAAGCTGAAAAAGCAAAAAGACAATCAGAAAGTTCATATTTTGGCTGCAACAGCTATGGTTAAAACAGGTGATCAAAACGGTGCCAGCTCAGTAATTGGCAGCTTGAATGAAGGGATCCTGAATGATAGTCTTTTCAGGGATCTAGCAGAATACTACCATACAGTTGGTGATGACGAAAAAGCTCGACAATATGCAATCAAAGCCTTGCAGGCCAACCAAACCAACCTAGAAGCCCTTGCTCTGCTGCAAAGCCTGAATAGTGAAAATGCGAAAACATATGCCGCTCAAGCTCTGGTTAATAACTGGAAGCCGATAAAGAAAATTAGGGAAGCAGCCCGAATCCTTAATATCCAGCTGCCTGATACATCTGCAATCAAAGAAATGGCTGTAAATACGCCCAAAGGCCAGTCATCAAATTCCAGCAGCAAGGTGGTAAAGAAATCCATAGATCATTCACTTGACTGGGATATAATGCAGGCTGTTAGCAGCAATTACGTGGACCGAGTTAAGCAGTTACTGGCAGATGGTGCTGATCCAAATGCAAAAGATGATACTGATACTACCGTACTCCAAAAGGCTTCGTATTGGGGTAATTTGGATTGTTGTAAATTGCTTTTGGCCGCAGGTGCTAACGTGAACAGCAAAAATAATCTTGGTGGTACACCATTAAGCGATGCTGTCAGTACTGGAAAGGCCGATGTTGTACTACTCCTTTTAGACTCGGGAGCCAATGTAAACAGCCGTGACTATTTTGGTATGACCCCTCTTGACCATGCGACTAATTCAGAAGTAAAAAGCATTCTACTCAAGCATGGAGCCAAGCACGGGACATTAAGATAATGCCGGAGACCGATTCGGATTTTGTATAAACTGACCGCCAAGAGATGTAGAATAAAAGCATCACTTGAAGATTTTAATTATGGCAAAGAGAAGAATTAAGAAAGAAGAGCCCAACGAAAAAAGTTATTGGAAATGCTTTAAGACGCCGGAATCAATGATGTGTCAGAAGTATTCGGGAATGTTAAAAAAGGTTAGTACCGTTCTTGAAAACGGCTTAGAAGCGGAGCTGGATTAAGAACACCGGGGAGGTAAAGGGAGAGAATGTACTGCGGAAAGTATGGATAGGAGCTGAAAGACTACGCCAGGTTTTGTAATTCTTGTGGAAATAGCATATTTAATGCCGGGTGTATAGCCCGGCTTTTTCTTTACCAATCTATCATGGGATTATCAGGGAGATATCATTTATTTTGAGCAAACGATAATATATCCTATTAATAGTGCAGAAATATATGGCTATAAGCTCGGAGGGCGGATTTATGGAGTATTGTAAGAAGTGCGGGCAAGCGCTGCAAAATAGTGACCAATTCTGTGGGGCATGTGGATCTGCTATTAAGGCTGATAATGGGGCTGTGGTACGAGATGTTAATACGGGAGTTGACTCTGATGCTCCACAAATCTTAAACGACTCTTACACAGCCGCCACTTCATCTACTGCTCCACTTAATAATGGACCTGAAAGTAATCCTCTCAGCAGCCCCCTGTTCCCATCAGATACTACTCCTGCCCGTACGCCAAAGCCCAACATAGGCAAAAAAACAAAAATCATCATTGGAGCTCTGTTGGCTATAGTGCTGGCAGCAGGCGGCTTCTGGGGATGGCTGGGTTATTCGAGCGAGGCCCGGGTCCAGGCCAAGTTGGAATTGGCAATTAAATATCTCAGCGAAAACGACTATGAGAAGGCTATTCTGGAATTCAACGAAGCCATTAAAATCGATCCCCGAAATATTGAAGCCCGGGTCGGTTTAGCACAGGCTTATATCGGAATTGGAGATACCCAAAAGGCAGATGAAGTCATGACTGAAGCAATGAATATCGGTACCCTGAGTCCCGGACAATACCAAAAAGTTATCGAAATGTACATTAAAAAGGGTGACTATGAAGAAGCAGCCAAACTGCTGGCTCAGGCCAGGGGTAAATATCCCGATAATGAAGCGTTAAAAGCGATTGAGCAAGTCCTTGCCGAGGCAAAAGCCAAAGCGGAGGCTATTAACCGCCCACCCCCGGTGGAACAGCCGGCAGAACCGGAGCCGGAGCCAGAGCCGAAGAAAAAAACCACGGTCAGAAAGAGTAATTCAGGATCAGTATCAAATATATATTGAGCCGGCAAACCGGATAAATAGAAGCCCTATATTTAGTTGAAAAACGAGGGAGGTTAACGGGATTGAAGAGGAAAAGCGGGATAATTATCGTTCTATGTTTGTTGATAACCATGGCTTGTATGGTGGTGCCACCCCCTGCCCTGGCCTGGGAGGACTGGCCAGCGGCCAGCACTGATGACCCGAATCATACTTGGACGGTTGTATTCAAACAGGCCATGAATACCGCAACCGTCAACAACCAGAATATCTATGTATCTCCCGATGCCGACGGCAGCCGCCGTATAAATGGTGTTGGGATTACCACGACCGACAGCACACATGCTAAGGTAAGCCCACCAACCGGAGGATGGAGCAAAGATGCAACACTTTACCTCGTTATTACGCAGAAGGTCTTGACCAATGAAGGAACACCGCTAGAAGATGCAGTGCGTATGCCCTTTAGTATATCGAACCAACAAATTGAATACGGAAACACTGTCGGTAATTTATCCAATGTTGGACTGGTTGCCGAGAAAGGCGACTGGATTTATTACTGCAACGTTAATGATAACTATAAGCTATATAAGATAAAAACTGACGGCAGCAGCCGGACAAAACTGACTGATGACAAAGTTTGGTACATCAATATAGTTGGTGATTGGATTTATTATGATAAATTTAATATTTACAAAAATAAACTTGAAGAAAAACTCTATAAAATTGGTACTGACGGCAGTGGTAGAACCAGTATAAACAATGATAATTCCTCTCCCATAATTGTCGTAGGTGATTGGGTTTATTTTAGCAATGACGATGATCACGGCAAGCTATACAAAATACGAACCGACGGCAGCAGCCGGACAAAACTGACCGATGATAAAGCACGGTACATTAATGTAGCTGGTGACTGGGTATATTATAAAAACGGAGATGATTACAAACTCTATAAAATAAGCATTACTGGCAGTAACAGAACCAAAATATGTGATTTATCTTTAAGTTCATTCAACACAGTCGGTGAATGGATATATTTTAGCAATAACAGTGATGGCGGGAAATTATATAAAATGCATACCGATGGCAGTAACCAGGCCAAACTAAACGATGAACCTTCAGGTGAAACAAATGTATCTGGCGAATGGGTCTACTATGCTACCATGACCGATGGTGGAAAGTTTTGTGGTCCACTCTATAAAATCCGAACAGACGGAAGCGGCAAAACTAAATTAAATGATGATAAAACATACGATATTAATGTGGCTGGTGATTGGATTTACTATAGAAATGATGGTGATGACTGCAAGCTTTATAGGGTAAAAAACGATGGAAGTAACCGAGAATTGGTTCGGTAAAAGTATATAATTACCGACAATCAGCTGGTATTCAGGGTCGATAATATCGTAGGTGACTGGATATATTATTCGAGTTTCAGCGACGGTGGAACCGTTTATAAGATTCGTCCAGACGGCACAGAAAGAACTAAAATTTATAACACCTCTTTATCGTGTAATCTTAATATTGCGGGCAAGTGGATAATTTATGGCAAAGGCATTGGTGATGGTGAGAAACAGGTATTAAAATAATTTTATCGAAAAAACTGCAATAAGTTTTTTCAAGAATGGGCACAAGCCTTTTAGGGTTAAACTGGGGAGGTAACGAGATAGCATGTATTGCGGAAAATGCGGCCAGGAGCTGAAAGACGACGCCAGGTTTTGTAATTCGTGCGGGAACAGTATTGGGGTTCCCAAAGAGGAGGGGAGTGTTCCGGCAGAGTCAGGTTTCGAAAAGCAAACCTTTAATGCGCTGGAGTCTCCTAATGAAACCAGCGCCGCAGCACCCATTCTAACAAAACCGCCGGGGATAGGAAAGAACAAGGTAATTGTCGGTTCCATCCTGGCGGTGGTGTTAATTCTGGGCGGATTTTGGGGGTGGAACAGCTTCGGAACTGAAGCCCGCATGCAGGCCAAACTGGATTTGGCGGTTAAATATTTGAGTGAAAACGACTATGAGAAAGCCATCCTGGCCTTCAACGATGCCATTAAAATCGATCCGCAAGAAGTAAAAGCCTATCAAGGTCTGGCCAGAACCTATACTATTCAAGGGAAATATGATGAAGCCCAGTCTACCTATGATAGAGGTCTAGCCGCGGTAGCCGCGGAGAAAAAACCGACTCTGCAGATTGGTTTGGCTGGCATGTATATAGACCAGGGGCAGCTGGATAAGGCGGAACAGGCCTTCCAGGAGATCAATAACAGCAACCCATCCTGTCTAGAAGCCTACTTTGGGCTGGCTATGGTCTACCAGCAGAAGGGCGACAATGCCAAAGCAGAAGCGATGTTGCGTAAAGCCGTTGCAGACAACCCCAACCAATACCGGGCCTATAATACGTTGGCTTTATATCTCAAACAAAACAACAAAACAGACGATTCCTTTAACAATTTGGTTAAGTCTTTTTCCCTTGAAATAAACCAGCAGGAAGCCTATCTGATCCTGACTGACCTGTATAAAGGCAATTGGAATGCCCTGCAGTTAAAAGCTTCTCTCGTTACTGACCAGCAGCTTGCCGCCATGCTGCAATTCTACGGCTATTATGCTTCCGAGGACTACCAAAAAGCCATCACCATCTTCCAGGAAAAATTCAGTCAGCAGAGCAGCAATCAAAAAGCCCGGATACTGGCCGCCATAGCCATGTTAAAACAGGGTGATAAACCGAGAGCCGAAGCCCTGGTAAAGCAGTTGACTAAAGAAAAGCTGAACGACTGGCTCTCAAGCGACCTGTCAAAATACTATTTAGAAGCTGGCGACAAGGCCAAGGCTAAAGATTATGCTTTAAAGGCCCTTAAGGCCAATCCCACCAACCTGGACGCCATTACAGTATTGCAGAACATAAATAGTGCGGATGCCAGTGCCAAAGTCTATACCGCCCAGGCTCTGCTCTATAACTGGAAACCGGTTGTCAAAGTTAAGGAAGAATTAAAGGAAAAATCGTTGATTGTTTTGGGCAATAGCGAGTCGGTCAAACCAGAAGGATCTAATCAACAAACCGGTGGAAGTGGTAGTAATGCTTCATCTGGACCGCAGGAAAAAAGCGGTCAACTCCACCAGGCCGAGGCGAGTCAGGACGGTATAATTAAACCTGAACCTATTAGCATAGAAGTCAAAGAAAATAAGGAATTATGGGTAAAGTATTCAGATGGCCATAAAGAGTTACTTGTAAATAATTTTAAGCAAGCATACCTTGGAAATGCTCAGTTTTCTCTTGATGGTACAAAAGTATATTTTGGTGCATCAAACGGTAATGCAGGTAGTGCTAATACATATGCGGTTAACATTAAAGATAAGATTGTAAAATATATTACTTATGGTTATTTCACTAAAGTTATCAATGAAGGAGAATACAAAGGTAATATTATAGTGTCTAAGCATGAGTACTATGGACCACCTAATTATGGTTCATATGATGAAAAATGCGTTGTTGATGATAATGGTAAAGTATTGACTAAATTAAACTAGTACGCTATTGCAAAAACTGCATTTAAGGCGCTGCAACACTGGATTACTGCCGGGCTTGTAATTTGACGACGTGTCATAAAGTTATTAGATAACGTCATTTAAGAAACAGATTGTTATATTCTATATGTAGCGCAAAAGAGGCAATGATAGTGGAAGGGCAGGAGCCGTGTATGAAGTTTTGTGCCAGGTGCGGAAAAGAACTGCAGGATGATGCTCAATTCTGTGGGGGATGTGGGTCTGGTGTTGAGGTCGTACCTGCCAGTGAAAATAAAGGAACTTTGGGTAGCCATCTCCACAAATAGCGCAAGAGCCTGCTGTTAAGACGTATCAACAGCAGGCTCTTGTTATGAAGTATGTATTCCGCCCAGTTCCTGGCTGCAGGCTGCTAGGCTATATCAAAGGTGTATTCAATATCGGCCAGCATTATGGCGTCACCGGGCGATAAAGGTCGCTGCTCATGCGGATGCAATCTTCTGCCGTTCAGACAGGTACCGGCTTGTGAACCGTGATCGATCAGGAAATAAGAATTGTTTTGACTGATGATACTGGCATGAACCGCATCAATGCCGGGATGGGCTTCAAAGTAATCAGCCCTTATTTGATGGGAGCCGATAGAAAACTCTGCTTTATTCAGCGGGATAAGTTCGTCACGGCCCGGGCGCTGGACCGCCAGGAATCCAATCGGGTTGCCGGATATCCAGGGATCGTAAGATTTGGTCGCGGTGCTTTGGCCCTGGTTAACAGCCACATGTTGCTGAGCTGCAGCCGGTGCCGGCGGGGCAACACTTATATTAAGCGGTCCGGCAGCTGGCGACGGAGGAGCAACACTAACATTAAGAGGGATAGCCGCTGGGGCGTCAATACTCTTTAACTGGCTGCCGCACCTGGTGCAATATTCATTACCTATTGGATTTCTGGTGCCGCACTTCGAACAGAATTTAGCTGGGCCTTCCCTGGCGGGTGGATGAATTGCGGGAGCAGCCGTTATGCTGCCCTTATTTTTTTGCATCTCGAAAACATTAAAGACACAGGCACCGGCGAAAAGAAAAAACGCCACCATAAAACCGGATTCCCAGGTAGTAGTTAAGAGTCCTTCACCCTCTTTGGCAACCGTATTATCGAAAAGGGTTTTTAAAGTCAACAGAGCGATCACCCCTAAGCCGCCCACAATAGAAGAGGCCATGAACCGGCTGCGCTTCTGCCAAAAGCCCAGGCCGACTCCAGATACGGCTAAAACCACCGCGCCTACTGCCAGGGGGTTGGGGCTTTCCTTGTGCTTATCTTCGGCCGACCAACCAGTAACCATCTGCATGCCGGTCAAAGTAAGCGACATCTCTTGGGATTTCCCGCAGGATACCGTAACAAACGGAAGAAAGAAACAGAGCAGGATTATTCCAAACATAGACGGTGAAAGGTATTTCTTTAGGCTGTTCATACGATCCTCTCCTCATTTAAATCGTAACAAACCGTTCAATTTGCCGATAGCTTTTAACATGAAACGCACTGCTACGAGTTTACTTAGGGCTTTAGTAAATATATAAAATGCTCACCGCGGTTTCAGGTGGTGTTTACCATAACGATAAACTTCTTTTCGGCAATCTGTATTCGATCCCCACTGGCGATTGGGAAAACGACAAATGGCACCAGCTTCTGACCATTCAGGAAAGTACCGTTAGTTGAATTCAGATCCCGGATGGCAAAACCGTCTTTCAGAGTAATTACTTCCATATGTATGCGTGAGACTCCCGGCAGTACCTCCTGGTAATCCGCGTTGATGCCGCGCCCGATCAAGAATAATTCCTTGGTTATCTCGATGGGCGGCATACTATCATCACCATCCCGAATCAGGCTGCAAGACAAAGACGGGGCCTTGCTTGATTGCTGGGGCAGCGCGGTGTTGTCAACTTTCGCAATGGTATTTTGCAGATCATCAATTAAGTTTTGGAATGGTAATTCATCTGCTTCACTATCGATAAAATCCTGAGCGTAACGATAGGCCTCAATTGCGCCGGTCAAGTTGCCCATTTTAATCAGTTTTCTTCCCAGGTTGCTCAAAGCCTGGGCTTCAGGCTGCAAACTATTGCCGGGTTTGTTTTCATTCCGTTGTATCGTACTCTGGTTCGACTCGTTCCTCGTATTCTTTCCGGGCAATAAAGCGGTATTAAGGGCATACTGCCACTCTGAGAAACGGGGACAATCGGCCAGGCTCTGACTAAACCAGGCTTTTTCAAATAAGCTGCTTACTTCAGAACCCCAAAGCTCACTTAAAATTCGGCTCAATGAGGAATATCTTTCGCATTTTTCTTGCATTTCGCCGGGATCAAAATAGCTTTCTCCCCAGGATGTGGCTCTTAGTTCAGGAGAACACCAGGCCAGGATTTCTGCTAGCAATACTGCACCGGCGAAGCGATCCGCATCCGGCCCCCAAAGGCCATCTCTAGCAGTGCGGTGGGCGTAGCCCGGTGAACCGGCCGGCAGGCTGTCAGGCTGGTCAAAACTCCGGTGGAAAAGCTGTTCAACATCCACCAATTCAACCAGTGGGTCTGAAGCATTGCTTTCCCCTTCTTTCTCCAGCAATCCAGGCAGCATTAAGTTGGGGGATGAAAGGTCACCGTGGGAGATGTATTGCTGCTCCATTATAGTCAGGGTGAATACCAACGCATGAGCCAGATCAAATGACTGTTTCTTGGTAAGTTCTTGGCAATCAATTAAAATATCCAACCAGGTCGGGCCCTGTATCCAGGGCATCAACATGGCAAAAGTAAGATCTGGGTGCTTGCTCAAGAGCCTTTTGTTGCCTTCCTCGGTGAGAACCTGGCGGTTGCAAACTGTCAATCCCGGTATACTGTTCAAGGGCTGCAATTTGTCGCAAAGTTCAACCAGGGCCCGGGAGCGAAAGACCGGTTTAAATACTTTGAGAGCCATAACCGATGCCGCATTTTTTTGTCTCATGGGTCTGGCTTGGGATAGTATCTGGTAAACAATCGCCTGGCGGCCTTCCTGGCCATAGGGTATGTCGGGGGCCAAAGGATGCTCAGCTACGGTATAGGTTTGTCCATCTATGTCAATGGCCTGATTTACGTCAGGATTAAACGGCATTTTTTTCAAATCCTTTTGTAATTTTTAGTCCAGGCGCTTCCACACATAACCTTCCTGTTGCTGGGGAGGCGGTGCAGGCTCCGGATCTTGGTCTTGTTTCGGGTTTGCCTCGGGGACGCCAAGAGGCTGCCAGCTGCTGCCGGGAATATCCCCCAGCGGAGTAAAACCGGATGGGTTTGGAGCAACTGGTGCAGCCGCAGCAGGCTGTTGCACCTGAACCGGAGTTTGTACTGGAGGCTGGACTGAAACCTGAACCGGAATGTCGTTTCTTACGGGACGAACATCAGGCATCTGCCCTTGCAGGTATTTCTGAAGGGTGGCGGTATCTAGATTTTCAGTGCAGGCCTCATGTTCCTGAGAAACAGTGGGGAAAAACAGAATGGAGGCTCCATCGGTGGCGCCTGCCTGCTCCAAAGTCTCACGTTGGTTAAGAGGCCTGCCCGGTGGATGGGCTTCAATGCGGTAATTTTGTTTTCTACCGCCCTCTGCGATGTCCCACCCCATACTTTTAGCCAGTATTCGAGCTAGAATCCCGGCCGGGATATCCGAAGGAACTTCGAAATTGTGAACTGAGTTTTCCGAGTCTCGATAGGCGCTGATAATAATTCGCGGCACAATTAACACCCTTCCTAAGGTTATGACTTGAAGACAGCACGGTTATAAATATATGAAACCTTATACGGTCAGACTTATGAGTCTTTATTGGCTTTTGCGGACCGAATATCCTTCCGTTCTGCCAGATGACCTTCCGATCTCGATTTCCAGGGTTCAAAAAGGATTTCGATAAACGATATATCGTCGCTGGTGGGCAGTTCCTCCGTTTGGTTGATCAGCCGCTGAATATCCCAGTTGGTCAGCAAGCGTTCATTATCATCCAGTGCGGAAAGTCCGTCCGAATATGATACAATTCGGCGAATACCGTGGGGGCCGAGCAGCGGCCGAACGTGGACATGAACGGTGGAACCTATCTGCCCCCGCCTGGTAGACCAGCGCTGCATAGTTTCAAAGACTCCTGGTAATTCCGAACTCCTTTCTATTTCGCCATCCCAAATCCGCAGGCGGGAATCCCCCAGCCAGGCGAAGACAGCCCTGCCCATAGGGTAGGCCGGATTGGGAAGATCGGCGCGACAGCAAACAAAGGTGGTTTCACTGCCCATTCTTTTCTTATCATAGAGAACCGAACGCAGCAGCTCGGGAATGTCAGCCGGAAGCTGATGTCGATCCACCATCGCCGAGCCGGGGTAAACAGCCTCATCGAGAACTGAACCGAGCAGCGGTTTGATTGCTGTAACATCCATGGTTTCTGGAATGTAAAATTTCAGCCAATTTAGCAGGATATCGCCTAAAAACCTGGCTGCCAGCTCCCCATAATAGGACTGGCTCACTCCATCGCAGAGGACAAATGCTATAAACGAATTACCGGGATAAATAGCCAGGTAGTCCTGTCCGGTATCCGAGGCTTTTCTAGTATCAGATGACCGGGCATAGGCATAGCGAAAAGAATAATCATCACCTGTAAGCGTTATAATCGGACTTTCACTATTTTGAGAAACCTGTATATTATCCTGGTTTATCCTGGCGGTACTGCGGGGAAGCATTCCCGTAAATTTGCGCAGAGTGTCACTAATCCTAAGGTTCATAGTGGATTCCTTTCAGGCAAGTATATAACAGTATCGTCATAGCATGGGACAGATGCCGCTTCCTCGGGCCAAGTTATGTATAACCAGTCTAGCGAACCGGGGTGGCGGCAGACATCTGGAAGCCAAGCGATACCAGTTCGGGACTGGTCCCGGGGAACAACATACGGGCATTGGCACCCAGGCGATAGCCGAATTCAAGCATTACAGCACGATAGCTATCCGGGATCGGAGATGACAGATCTCTGAGTTTACGTGCGTATTCGTTTTCCAACGGTGTTTCCGGCATTATACCAGGCCAGTTGGCCGGGTCGGCAATGGGTTCCGGAGTAATATTGCCGGAGATAAAAATATTTTCAACCAGAACCGGTCCGTCCGGGACGGCTATCTGTTTTATTCTCTCAACTATAGGCGCGGGATCCGCTCCCGTATATTCTCCATCAGTCATATGGCAGATAAGCGGTGCTGGGCAGGACTGCAGGTTGGGAAGCTCCTCCATAAGAATTTTTTCGGCCTGGATGAAGGCCTTGGCGGTCTCGGTAGATCTTTGGGTAGATAAATTGGGGATGCCTAATTTTGCAACATGTTCTATGCTTTTCACACCGTCTAAAAGATCATATACATGATCGCTGTAGGCAAGCATAGCAACCCGATAGCGGGGTGATAAACGGCCTCCTTTGGTTGAACGAAAGACCATCTGTCGCAGAGCCGAAGTAAGAGAATCCGTGACAACTTCGATCCTCATCTTCTTGCCCATAGCGCGGCTCATGGAACCGCTGACATCAAGCAGGTAAATAATTAGAGCGGGTGTTCGTTGGGTAGCCATGGTTTCGTAGATCACAATTTATCTTCCTCTCCAATATAAATCTAATCGCGTAAAAACTTTCGGGCTTTCTAAAGATAATATTAGAAGTTTTATTTACAAATTCCCATAACAGATTCCTGATATTTTCGAGAACACCGGCTGAAAAATTATTACTAATTAGAATTCTTATAATTTTTAGGATCTCCTTCTTGTATGTTTCGGCATAAAACTGAGTTTAGAGCAGGGAACCGGCAGTATACGGAGAATTTTTAATATGGGTTTGACTTCAACAAACGATGCGTATATTGAAGTTTTTATTTGCATTCATTTATCAGCTTCCCGTTATTGTTTGCTACGGTCAGGCCTGTTAGAATGGCATTGCAATTCTTAATTATGTGGGGAAATACAGTTGTATACATTAGAAAATAAGCTAAAAGCCCTGGCTTTTATACTGATAATGTGCGGGACCGGACTCTGCCTCTGGGGATTTACCTCGCTGGAGAAAGAGTACTTGCTAGTGGTAACAGAAAATTCTCAAGGAAGCAGCCTGGTCATAACTCAACCGGGAGTTGGCGGTGAACATTACCTGCTTCAGGAGCCGGGCCGGGTTGAATCGGCCGGTCTGGTTGATGAACAAAAAGTAGTCTATCAGGTCAAAAAAGATGGAAAAACGACCACCCGGGTATTCGATCTACCGGAAGGTAATGTAGACAAAGATACCCCTGCTGCACGGCTGATAGATGATATAAACAATAAAGCAAAAAGAAGTATCGAGATCAGTACAAACGCCGATATATCAGGAGCAGCTATTAAAGGCCCCGTACCAACCGGTTTTAGAGCTGCAGCCCTGCTCCCGGAAAGCACTTACGTGTTGGGATTCGCAGGAGGAACCCTGAAGATTTTTGATCAGGATACACGGGCATTGTTTAACACTGGCTTCGAAGAATCCGACTGTATGATAAACCTGTCTTCAAGCAATAAAAAGATGGCTATTGCCGGGAAGGGACAATCCGGCAGCTTGTTGCTGTTTAATTTACTGGATATGCAGCCCATTTACAGCGAAAAAGTTACCGGTCAGGTGAGTCAGGCCGATTGGAATGGAGACGGATCCGCTTTAGTATTGGTGGCCAGGGATGATAAGACCACGCATTGTTACAGGTACGCGGTCGGCAACACAGCCTGGAAAAGCAGCATTTTGGAAAGTGACAAACCGCTAAGGGTTTTCTATCTTTCTCCATAATGAAATTTTAGGAGGAACAGATTTGAAATCGCTTTATTATTATTCACAGGGTTATTTATATATTAAAATAGGACTTCTTTTGGTGTTCATGGGCCTCAGCCTGGCTGTTTATAATCTATTGAAGGCTCGAAAGACGGTGATTCAAGGCAGTGTTGCAACTGCCCCCCAAGGACCTGAAGATCGGCCTACTGCTCATCTGGATTATTCACCAACCGCTTTTACAGTCGATGTTGAATTATATGAACACGGGCAAAGACCGAAAAGAGATGCGTATAAAATGAATGTTTACGATGAAAACACCCGCACGCTTGATTCCAAAAGCATTGACAGGGATGCAGCTACCGGGCTCTTGCATGAACCACCGGCTGGACCTGGTGCAGACTCATTGGTTAATGAAGAAAAAAACACCACAGCATTTCTGAACGACTAGATTGTTAAGAGACAGGGAGGAATTTACCGGTGTTAAAACCCAATGAAAGACTGGACGGAAGGTATGTCATAATAAGTGTCATTGGTTCTGGAGGTCAGGGGATTGTTTATCTGGCCAGTGACACTAAACTGGGTACCCGGTGTGCCATAAAGGAGATCGATCTGTACAACAATACCAGCCTCGACCTGCTGGCTGAACCGGAGATCCTCAAAAAATTAAAATATCCTGCTTTACCGCGAATCCTGGACATTATTAGGACTCCTAATTTTTTATACATTGTAGAAGAATACTTTGAGGGCACATCGCTAAAAGATTTAATTCCCAACCGGGCCATATGCAATGAGGAAAACATTATTATATGGATGACCGACCTGGCTGAAATCCTCCGTTACCTCCATTCCGTGGCGCCGCACCCGATTATATACCGGGATATGAAACCCAGTAATGTAATTATCGATAGGGAAGGTCGGGTTCGTTTGGTTGACTTCGGGATTGCCAGACATTATAAAGCCGGACAGGACAGCGACACCAAGCATATTGGAACCCATGGATATGCGGCGCCGGAACAGTACGGCAGCAACCAGACCGATGCCCGCAGCGATATTTACTCGTTGGGCGTTACCATCTACCATGCCATTACCGGCAAGAGTCCTTTGGAGCCGCCTTATGAGCTGCTGCCCATCAGGCAGGTAAACCCCAACCTGTCAGAAGGCCTGGAAACTATAATCTCCCGCTGCGTCAGGGTTGATCCGAATCAAAGATATCAATCAGCAAATGAACTGCTAAACGATATCAAGAACATACATACCATGAACCGCGGCTATCAGCAGCAAAAACTCAAACAAAAACTTGCGGTTGTAGCAGTTATTGTCCTAATTCTGGCCGGTGGGCTGGCCGGAGCAAACTATTATCAGTCGCTGCAAGAGGAGAAGACCGCCCAGTATGAACAGTACCTCCAGGCCGGGACCGAGGCTTATAAATCCGGAAAATTTGACGAAGCCGAAATTCAATTTAACAAAGCCATGGCTATAAAACAGAACGACGAGGTATATATTGATTTAGCCCGGACCTATTTGAGAGAGGGCAAAAATGAAAAAGTCATTTCATTCTTACAGGAAAACATCAATCACGGCCAGTTAAACAGCAACAGCGAGGTTAAGTATTTAACCGGAACCGCTTATTTCAATATGAAAGATTTTGAGAAGGCGGTTTGGTATTTCAAAGAGGCTGTAAAAAACGGCCAGGTGGGAATGGGAGATGATTATGCCGCCGCCTACCGCGATTTGGCGGTAAGTTACGCGAAAACCGGCAACTATGAGCAAGCCCAGCAGATCCTTAAACAAATAACCGAGGGCAAGGAATTTGGCGAGCACGTGGCCTATTATATAGCCGGGGAATTAGCCCAGCTCCAGCGTGATTATAACGGTGCCAGGCAGCAATTTGAAAGAGCGGTGCGTCTTGATTCGCAAAATGCCAGGTATAAACATACCCTGGCCAGATTGTACCTGATATTGAACAGCCAGGGCCTGGCGGCCAGTGAACAGCGCAGGAATTATGAAAGCGCTGTCGCCCTGTTAAATGAGACAGTTCAATTAAGTCCCTATGACCCGGCGGTCCTAAATGATTTGGGCAAAGCCTATTATGATTTTGGCCTGCTGTATGAGAGCGAAGGCAGTCTGGGTGGACAGCAGATGTATCAATCTTCTCTGGTATGCTTTAAAAAGCTCGTAGATATGCAGGCTCAGGATATTGATGTCTTAATCAATATGGGCATTTTATCAGGTAAATTGCAAAAAACTGCCGACGCCGACAGGTATTATACGCAGGCAATAAATCTCGACAGCAATAACTCAAGGGCCAACCTGGTCTATGGCCTGTTTAAGTTGGAGCAAAAAGACTACACAGCCGCTTATAAATATCTGGATAAAACCGTACAGTTGAATAAAAACGCGGGAGACGCTGCGGTAGCCCGCAGCAAAATTAGTGAACTCCGGGAAAAGGGGTGGCTTTCATAGTATTAAGCGCTCCATTCCGCCGATTGATTCCATAGTTGATGATGACAGATATTACTGCAGCAAAATTTGTCAGGATTTATCAGGCTCTTGCTATGTTTTATCAGAACGTTTTTTAGCATAATTTAGAAAAAGCCCTGGCGCAAAAACATTTTGAAGCAGTTTATTGTAAAAAAGCCACTTACTATGGAGGATAATTCCTCCTTTTTCTAATAGTATATTTGACAATGCACACCAGGACTTTTATTCAGTGAGAGGAGAATACTGATGAAATACTGTGGTAATTGCGGCAATCAGCTGGCTGATGAAGCAAAGTTTTGTGGTCAGTGTGGACACACGGTGCCGGGTGCTGACCCGGTGGCAGGCAGTCAGAGCAGCGCAATCGGCTACACACCAATGCAGATGGATTATGCGCCACCATCTTTTCAACCCGCCTTTGATTCTAATACCGGGCAGGGAGCGATGCCGCCAGACAACGCTGCTGTTTTGAATACGCCGCCGCGAAAACGAAGACTTTGGATTTACCTGTTGGTAGGGGCGGCCGCCTTTTTGGTGGTGCTGGGTGCTGTCTTTTATTCTTTGGGGAACTTTTCAGAACCCCGGACAACCAGACTGGCTCCTGCCAGTACCGAATTATTTGTTTATATCAAACCCAACTTTTTTCAGGCGCGCAACTTTGTCACCGTCAAAGACACCTATATGTCGATTCCCGAAGTTAAAACAGCTTATGATAAACTGGTTCAAATGCAGAGGGATGAACTTAACTTCGATTTTGAACAGGATGTGAAACCCTGGCTGGGAAAAGAGGCGGCATATATCGTTCCATCGGTTTCCAAACCGGAAAGTATGGTTTTTGTCGCTGAGCAAAAGGATAAAAATAAAGCCCGGGAATACATAAATAAATTGGTTGCAGACGAAAAGACCCACGAAGAAACCTACCAGGGAGTTACCATAACTGCCAATGACAGTCATTTTGCAGCGGCCATTTCCGGGGACTACTTGATGATAGCTACGGATAAGGACCTGCTGAAACAGACTATTGATCGTGAAAAAGGGACTATAAAAGATAGTATCAGGGACAACCAAGACTTCCAGGGAATCATTAAGAATCTGCCCAGCGGTGAGAGTGTGTACTGCTATGCTAATTTATCCAGTACCATCAATGAGGCATTCGATGTCAATATTCGCAACCAGCAGGTTCCGGATCAGTTAAAAACCTTTAAGCAAATGGGATTGGGTATTGCCTTTGAAAGCAACGGTGTTCGCGGCGATTATGTGGTAGCCTGCGACAAAGACAATGTGCCGTCTTATTTAAAAAAGAAAGCAACCAGCACTGCCGATTTAAAAAACACCCTCAGCCTGATTCCGACTGACTGTCTCGGATTTGTACGCAGTGAGATGCTGGTGAGCGTACTACAGGAAATGTACAACAACTCCAGTGATAAGAATGCTCGTGAATTCAGAAAAGAAGCGCAGGAATGGGAGCAGGAAATGGGGATCAATATGCAGCGGGATATATTTGATGTTTGCCGCGGGGATGCAACTGCAGTGATGATGCCCAATAACGACCTGCGTATACTGGGAATGGGACGCCTTTTCTCTGGCGGAGCTCTGGTTTTGGGGATAAAGGATCAACAGCAAGCCACTGGTACCTTGGATAGATTTACTCAAGCGGTGCAGAAGGAAAAGGTTAATGTTAGCAAAAGCTCCAGTAATGGATTTCAGATCTACGAATACCAGCAGGCCAATAGCAGGTATCTTTTCAGCCTGGGCCTGGGCAAGCAAGATGCGATACTGAGTTCATCCCCTGAAGTGATGAATTTGATGACCGGCAATCACCCCTCATTGACTGATGACGCCAGCTACAAAAGAGCCTTTGCGCCTTTTGACGGTGACGCCCAACCTGTTTTATTTGTCAATATAAAGAACATAAGCGCCCTGATAGAGAAAAACCTGTCCGATAGTGAAAGAACCGACTACAGGGAGACCGTATACCCGTGGACCATACCTCTGCAATCCGTCAGTGCGGCAGCTTCAGGATATAATGCAAGCAAAGGAACTCTGGAAGGCGGCCTGTTTATCTGTATTCAAAAGTAGCAGCCATTATAGGGCATCTTAACCAAAGACTGAGAGCCTGGCATCTGCCGGGCTTTTAATTTTCTAACAACCCCGAATCATTAAAAACCGTCTTCCGCGACTTCGGATTTCTCGCTGAAAAGCTAAAATAAAGGGCTTTAACGATTGAAACCGCCCTGGATTTAGTAATGGCATATCACCAGGGATTGAGTTAAAATAAATAAGTGCAGTGCAGAATTGTAGGGGATTTTGCAGAATGGCAGCCGTTTTCTTTTAACAAGCCGAGCGGGTGATCGATTTGCGTTGATATGGAGGAAAAGATACCATGCCCAACCGCAGTGTCAATTTGGCCAGGCCCGAAATTTTCAACCTTAAGCCTTATATTCCCGGGAAGCCTATTGAAGAAGTAAAGAGGGAACTGGGGCTTACCGACGTAATAAAGATGGCCTCCAACGAAAACCCCCTGGGGGCGTCGCCGCTGGCTAAAAAGGCGGTTAGGGAAGCTGTAAACCTCCTGCACATCTATCCGGACAGCAATTGCTATTACCTGCGGCAGAAGCTGGCGGAAAAATACGGTGTGGCCGAAAACATGATTCTGCTGGGCAACGGTTCGGATGAGATCCTGCGCCTGATTGCCGAGACCTTTTTACGGCCCGGTGATGAGGTGGTATTGGCCCGGCCCACCTTCGTCGAGTATGAATTCACCGCTCTGGTTATGGGGGCCCAATGCGTGGCCGTACCCCTTAAGGAAGACCGTCATGACCTGCCCGCCATGCTGGAAGCGGTAAATGGGGCAACCCGGATTGTCTACTTGTGCAATCCCAACAACCCCACCGGTACCTACGTAAACAAGTCTGAATTAGATCGATTGGTCGCATCCCTTCCCGATGATGTTATACTGGTCATCGATGAAGCCTATGGTGAATATGCCACCAAGGGGGATTATCCGGACGGTCTGAGCTATGTAAGGGAAGGCCGCAATGTAATCGTTTTAAAGACCTTTTCCAAGATATACGGATTGGCCGCCCTGCGCATCGGCTATGGTTTATGCCGGGCCGAGCTGGCCGCTCTGGTGCAGAGGGTCAGTGAACCCTTCAATGTCAACCTGCTGGCTCAGGTGGCGGCCACCGCAGCCCTGGATGATAACGAGCACGTGCAGCGCAGCCGGGCCAACAATGCTGAAGGAATGCAGTATATTACCCGGGCTCTGGACGAGCTGGCTCTGCCCTGGATTCCCAGCCAGGCCAACTTTCTGCTTATCGACACCGGGCGCGACTGCCGGTCGGTTTTTGAAAAACTGCTCAGCAAGGGCGTTATTGTCCGCACCGGTGACGTATACGGCTATCCCCGTCACATCAGGGTGACAGTCGGCCGGCCGCAGGACAACGCCCGTTTGGTCAGAGAGCTTATAGGGATTTTGAAGGAGCCGGTATAGCCATGCTGCTGATGGACTGCCATCACAACGATCCGGAGGCCCCGGAACTGCTTAACGGTTTGATGAAAATGCTTCTGCCGCCCGGTATCGAGCGGGCCGTGTTTTTATGCGTCGGCTCCGACCGCCATATCTTGGATTGTTTGGGGCCCCTGACCGGAAGCCTGCTTCAGGAAGCTGTCCCAACTCTGGCGGTGTACGGCACCTTGGATAAGCCTTTGCATGCCGGCAACCTTACGAGTGAACTGGGCAATATCAACCGCCAGCACCCGGACAGCATCCACTTTGCCGTCGATGCTTCAGCCGGCGCTCCCTCGGAGCTGGGCGCTTTGCGCCTGCGCGACGAGCCTTTAATGCCCGGCAGAGCCCTTTTGAAACGGCTTCCTCCTTTAGGGCATTACTCATTGACCGGAGTGCTGAGCCTGAAAGGCCGGGGCAGGTTTAAAGACCCGCAAGTATCGAGTTTAAGCCCAGTCTACCAGATGGCCCGCCTGATAGCCCAGGCGGTCCGAAGCTATTATTTAGAAATATGAGGAGTCTAGGACGACTGCTCTTTGCAATATCGCCATGGGGCATGAGGAGGTATCCTGTTTGAAACGCTTAATGATTGGAAATGAGGCTATTGCCAGGGGCGCCTATGAAGCCGGAGCCACTGTAGCAACCGCCTACCCGGGCACGCCCAGCACGGAAATAGTGAGCAGCTTTGCCGAGTTTCCGGGGGTCTACGCCGAGTGGTCCCCCAATGAGAAGGTGGCCCTGGAAGTGGGCATCGGAGCATCCATAGGCGGGGCCAGGACTCTGGTAGCCATGAAGCACGTTGGGGTCAATGTGGCGGCCGATCCGCTCTACACCTTTGCCTACACCGGAGTAAACGGGGGATTGGTCCTGATTTCAGCCGATGACCCGGGCATGCATTCCTCCCAGAATGAACAAGACAACCGGGGTTATGCGCGCTTTGCCAAACTGCCGGTCTTGGAGCCGGCGGACAGCCAGGAAGCCAAAGACTACACCCGGCTGGGCTTTGAACTGAGCGAGCGTTTTGATACGCCGGTGATGCTCCGGGTAACCACCCGCCTGTCTCATTCCCAGACCCTGGTGGAGACGGGAGAAAGGGAAGAAGCCGGGGTAAAAGAGTATAAAAAGAACGCGGTCAAATTCGTCATGCTGCCCGGACACGCCCGCCTGCGCCATGTGGAAGTGGAGAAGCGCATGCTGGCCTTAAAGGAGTTCGCGGATGAAACCGAACTGAATAGAATTGAATGGGGCGACCGCAGCCTGGGGGTCATTACCAGCGGAGTCGCCTATCAATATGTAAAAGAAGCCATGCCGGATATTTCCATACTAAAACTGGGATTTACCAATCCTCTGCCGGAGAGGCTGATCCGTTCGTTTGCCGGGCAGGTGGACCGTCTGGTGGTTGTGGAGGAGCTGGAGCCGGTCATCGAAGAGCAGGTAAAAGCCTGGGGCATCAAGGTGGAAGGTAAAGATATCTTCACCCTGCTGGGCGAGTACAGCCCGGAAATGATCGAAGAGCGTCTGGCTGGCCGCGATACCGCCGCCGGTTTCGGACTGGATAAAGAGATCCCCGGAAGGCCGCCCCTGCTCTGTCCGGGCTGTCCGCATCGCGGGGTTTTCTACACCCTGCACCGCATGCGCCTTACGGTCACCGGCGACATAGGCTGCTACACCCTGGGGGCCCTGCCGCCTCTGGATGGCATGGACTCCTGCATCTGTATGGGAGCCAGCATCGGTACGGTTATGGGAATGGAAAAGGCCCGGGGCCAGGACTTTGCCCGTAAATCAGTGGCTGTGATAGGCGATTCCACCTTTGTTCATTCAGGCATAACCGGCCTTATCGATATCGTATACAACCAGGGAACTTCAACCGTTCTCATCCTGGACAACGACACCACGGCCATGACCGGCCATCAGGACCACCCGGCCACCGGGCGCACCATTACCGCTCAGACTACCAGCAAGCTGGACCTGGTGGCCCTGTGCAAAGCGGTGGGAATCGAGCATGTGCGGGTGGTCGATCCCCTGAAACTGGACGAGTTGAGACAGGCTCTGACCGAGGAACTGGAGAGAAGGGAGCCCTCGGTCATCATTTGCAAGCGGCCCTGCGCCCTGATTGTAAAAGAGCCCCCCCAACAGAAATACTATGTAGATGCCGAACTGTGCAAAGGATGCAAGATCTGCATTCGCATCGGCTGCACCGGCATGTACTGGCTGGATAAAGAAAAACTGGCGGTGATCAATCCCAATAACTGCATTACCTGCGGCCTCTGTCCTCAGGTCTGCACCTTTGACGCCGTCAAGATAGTGGAGGGATAACTATGCCAAACCAGACGAGAAACATCCTGATTGTAGGAGTTGGAGGACAGGGAACCCTGTTGACCAGCCGCATTATCGCCCAGGTGGTGGTACAGATGGGGTATGACGTTAAGGTTTCGGAGATACACGGCATGGCCCAGCGGGGCGGCAGCGTAGTATCCCAGGTCCGCTACGGGGAAAAGATCTATTCCCCGATTATTAAGAAAGGCGACGCCGACGTATTGCTGGCCTTTGAAAAACTGGAAGCGGCCCGCTGGCTGGACTACCTGAAGCCGGGCGGAAAAGTGATCATAAACAACGACCGGGTGGACCCCCTGCCGGTGATGACTGGCAAGGCCAAGTACCCGCAGGACATCGATCAGAAGATCGCCGCCCTGGTTCCGGATACCACCATTGTCGACGCCACCGCCATTGCCATCGAATGCGGCAATGTGAAGGCCGCCAACGTGGTTTTGGTGGGCATGCTGTCCGGAGCCATGGGAATTCCGGCTGAAGAAGTGGAAAAAGCCATAGCCACAATGGTTCCCGCCAAGGCCCTGGAAGTGAACCTGAAGGCTTTCCGGGAGGGCGAAAAGCTGTTTGCTGCCATGGTTGGATAATGCTTTTAATCTATGGATTATTGATCAAAGGAGGCTGCCTCAACTTTTGAGACAGCCTCCTTGTCCCCTGGATCTGTCATTTTGTCAGTTTACTCAAATCTTACGGCGGTTCCGCTGGCAGCTACCATCAGCATCCCGTCACGTATTACTTCATAATCCAAATCTACGCCTACAACGGCATTGGCTCCCTTTTGGCGGGCCTTATCCACCATTTCATCAATAGCTATTCGCCTGGCATCATTCAATTTCTCTTCATAAGCACCGGAACGCCCTCCGACGATATCAGTGACACTGGCGAAGATATCGCGGACTATGTTAGCCCCCATAATGGCTTCCCCGGTGACCAGTCCCAGGTAATCTTTGATGGCCTTGCCTTCAATATTGGGTGTGGTAGTTAGTATCATCCATAGCACCTGCCTTTTTTTACACTAATAATAACATAAGGTGGGTTTACAAAACAAAAGGGCCATTTATTACCAGACGCTCCCCTTGTCACATAAGCTTTTATATCAAGCTGTTGATATATATAGTAATATATATGAAATAAGCGCCAACCACCTGCCTGGGCATTTAACGGCTGCCATGGGATAATAAGCAACACGGCTAATGATTGGCTTTTTGCTCTCAGTTGGCGGTTTAAGAGGGAGTGCCTCTATGCGTCAATGGACAACGGAGAACGGCCTGCTGGTACACCGCCTGGTCGGTCCCGGCTGCAATGTATATTTAGTAAGCGGGCCGTCGGGATGCATCATGGTGGACAGCAGCTATGGTTTTACCGGGAAAAAACTGCTGCAGCGCGCTGAACTGGCTTGCGCTGAAAAACAGCTAAAAGCTCTGGTTTTAACCCATACCCATTTCGATCACGCTGGCAATGCGGCGCTCATCAAGGAGCATTTCAAGCTCCATATTGTCGTGCATGAAGAAGAAGCGGGCTACCTTAAAAAAGGCATCAGTCCGCTACCCCGGGGCACGCAATTTTATAATAAAGCCATAATGAATATGGTGCGGCGGGTGCATATACCGTTTCAACATTTCAGAGCTGTCCAGGGCGATATTCTTATAAACGATAGATACGACTTTTCCGAATACGGCTTAAACGCTTACGCGCTTCCTACTCCGGGGCACACCAAAGGGTCGCTCAGTGTGGTGGTAGACAACACGATTGCCCTGGTAGGGGACACCCTGGTGGGCTATGTCCTGGGGCACAATTATCCCGCCTTTGCCGATTGGCCGGATCAGTTCGTTGCCAGCTGGGCGGCGCTTCTTGACACCGGGTGCACAACCTTTCTGCCCACCCATGGAGGGGCGATAAAGCGTGAGGTTTTGCAGGTTTTGCTTGATAAACATTTATAGAAAACCGGCGCCTTATCCTACAGAAATTTTCCTCGAACGAGTAATATACAGAATTAGGATTAACAGGGTACTTGGAAATAGGGGCAAAAGACATTATTATATTATAGAAAGATATCTGATCTGACCAAAGCGGATATCTTATATCAAAAGATTAGAGGGGAGGAATACCATGAAAAGTTTGAAAGGAACCAAAACTGCTGAAAATCTGATGAAGGCTTTTGCCGGCGAATCGCAGGCCCGCAACCGCTACACCTACTGGGCTTCGGTGGCGGACAAAGAAGGCTACAAGCAGATCCGGAACATCTTTATCGAAACCGCTGACAACGAAAAAGAACACGCCAAACGTTTTTACAAATTCTTATTAGCAGGGCTCGACGGTGAATTGCCGGCCAAAATAGAGATCGACGCCAGTTTCCCGGTGGCCCAGGGGAACACCCTGGAAAACTTGAAGGCGGCTGCCGCCGGAGAATACGAGGAGTGGGGAGAACTCTACCCGGCTTTTGCCCAGGTGGCTGAAGAAGAGGGATTTATTGAGATCGCGGTGGTGTTCAGGAATATAGCCCGGGCTGAGAAAGCCCACGAAACCAGGTACAACAAGTTGGCCAAGAACATAGAAAGCGGCCAGGTCTTTAAGAAAGAGGAGAAGGTTCAATGGAAGTGCGGCAACTGCGGCTACGTTCACGAAGGAAACGAAGCTCCCCCGCGTTGCCCGGCCTGCGATCATCCCATAGATCACTTTGAGGTCTTTAAAGAAACCTATTAATATGGGAGAAAAATCAGAAAAAGTCTGAAGCGGGTTGCATGCCCGCTTTTTTTATACTTTTGCCAAATATTTAACGTATTTAATAAAAGAACCGGTATACTTATTGTAGTGTCGATCCGGCCGATTTGATTAATCCCGGTCAAGACTCCATTGTTGGAGAGGAGTATTTTTCCTGCATCTGTTTGAACTCGGTATAATATTCATTAGCATTGTAGTCGAAAACATGGGAGTGCCTTTGCCCGTTGAAGCCAGTTACCTGCTGGCGGCCAAACTGCTCAGAGACGGATATTCCTATGTATTTATGCTCATCGTGCTGACTGCCGCCCACCTTACCGGCAGTATATTGTCATTTGGATTGGGCTGGTGGGGCGAAGGCTGGTTGACCAAGCGCCTGCAAAAGCGGCCCGGGTTCATGAAAGCGAGCCAGACTATTCATAAATGGTATACCGATCACGGCAAGATCACCATCTTTGCCACCCGCTTTATCGGGTATGTACGTCCCTGGTCGTCAATGGTGGCGGGTTTTGCTCGCATTGGTTTTGGCTCTTTCGTATGCTGGACCCTGCTCGGTTCGCTTCTATTCAATATAGTCGTGCTGATTTTCACCCAGTACCTGTTAAACTGGTGGTATCAGTTCGGAACCGTTTTCAAAATTGTTTCGGGGGTTCTTTTGGTAGTCTCCTTCAGTGCGATTTTCGTCATTCATCACTTCATTCAGAAGAGACACCAGGAGGAACTCGATCAAGAATGAGATGCTATCCGGCGCCGGCAGAGCAACTCATTGTCCCGCAGTGAAACCCTGAACAAAGGAAATAGAAAAGGATTGCGCCGTTGGCTGCGGTATTTAAGGAGAGCGGAGCGTTTGGCCCCCAAGGCTTCCAGGGAGAGGGCGATCTTATGCCAATCTTCATGGTTGCCGGGCATAGAACGCGGAGGGAATAGATGTTTCGAGAAAAGAGCCGGCAGTTGGAAAAAGTTATAGTGAATGAGATATGCATAGGCCTGAGCCCCCAACCAATGGGCTTGCTTTAAAGAGCGCTCAACACACCTTCCCAGGACGGAGTGATCGGGGTGTTTGTCTTCAGGATGGGGGTACATTAAGAGGTCGGGCCGATACTGCTCTAGCTCTTGTTCCAATTGCTCCACCAGGGCCTCTTGATAAAGACGTAACGATCCATCCGGGTATCCCCAAAACTTCAAATCGGCTTCCGAAATCCCCAACTCCCGGCTGGCGGCCCTGAATTCCTGGTAGCGCAGGTCGCGCAGGCCCCGGCAGTTGCCGTCACTCACCAGGATCAGGCGCACCGAAGCCCCGGTTTGACGGCATATATAGATATACCCGCCGACCGCCAGGCTTTCGTCATCGGGATGGGGTATAAGCACCAGGACTTTATGCTCCCCGGCGGCTAGCGCTGCCGGAGGCAAGCGGCGGAATTGCTTCCGGGGCATGGTTTTCCAGACAAACAACAGCGCGATAAACAGAATCGGAAGCGCTATGGCCGGGATGAACAGCCATACGTTAGGCGATGGCATACATTACCAAGCCTTCATATATATGCTCTATCTGCTGCATGTTCAAATTTATATCATGTTTTAGCACCCTTTCCATGCCGAGTACACCCATTTGCCTGGCCAGAGCCGGGTTATCCAGGATCAGGCCTACCTTGTGGGCCAGATCCCGAGCATCGCCGGGCCTGAACAAATAGCCGTTTTCTCCATCAGCGACCAGTTCGGGAAGCGCTCCCGCAGCCGCCGCGACTACGGGAAGACCAGCGGCCATGGCCTCCAGGGTTACTATGCTTTGGGTTTCACAGCAGGAGGGCATTACGAAACAGTTGGCCAGCTGGTATATGCGGGGCAGTGTTTCATCCTGATGCTCAAATTGGCCGCAAAAAGTCACATGACCGGCGAGGCTGCTCCGGGCGGCTTGTTTCTTCATTCGCTCCAAAAGGCTGCCGCCGCCGCACAATACGAAATGGGCCGGACGTTTGCTCAAGATTAGGGGAGCAGCTTTCAAAAGAGTATCCAGGCGTTTTTCCCGGTCAATTCTGCCCACATAGAGAACGAGCGGCAGATTGGGAAGCCCCAGACTGGCGCGGGTAGCATCCGGGGATTGATAGGAGTAAAACCTCTCCAGGTTAACCCCGTTGGATACCACCGTTACCGGTGTCGTTACGCCCACCGCTACGAGCCACTCTTTAACCAGTTCACTGGGGCACACCACATACTGGCAGCGGTTGTAAAAGTCTTTCAGGTATCTGGTGAATTGGGCATTGGAATAATTGTGAATTGGTTTGAGGAGCTTTAAATAACTCATGATGAAATCAAGTGTAAAATGGTGGCTTATCACAACCGGGACTCCGCACTGGCGGGCGGCCTTGGCCAGGCAGGAACATATGGAAGTCGGATCCTGCAAGTGAATTACATCGGGCCTCCAGGAGCGGACAATGCCGAGGATCTTTTTGTAGGGATGCATGGTTAGCCGAAAGCCTTTGCGGAAGGGATTGCGAATGGAGGAAAAGCGATAGACGCCAAACCCCTCGGGGTATATTTCGTGGCCATCAGCTGGCCGGATCGCGGGGGCTAGAACCGCAACCTGATGACCCCGGCCGGCCAGATAGGAGGCCAGGTTCCGGGCGGTTACGGCCACGCCGGAAACATTAGGATAAAAAGATTCTGACCCAATAAGTATGCGCATTGATAATACCAACCTTTCATAAATTTTGGCAGAATTCTTTTTATTATAATAACACTAAAATAACACTAATTTTATTAAAATTGGATTAAATAAAGAGTTTATTCTTCTTAACCTGCATTCCAGCTATATCAACTATATGGCGCTCTTCATTAAACAAGACCCGACTTTATGCATTACATCAATAAACCTTTTTAGCGCTTGGTCTTTCCCTGGGTTAAAACCAGTTTAAAACTCCACCCGGACTGTTCAATCATTTGCTTCAAGGCCTCCCGCAGGCTGCCATAATCAAACTGATAGTCGTATACCGGTTGGCCGTTCGGCCCATATCCCTTCTCAGAGATGCTCCGGAAAAGCTCTTTCCCTTTGATCTGGGTTTTTTCCACCCCTATAGAAAACTGTAGACCGCTGGACGACTCTTTGAGTAATTCCCAGAAATAGGCGGTTGCCGTTGCTTCATCCAAAAGCAGGCGGGCTTGATAGCTTACCTTTTTCTTCCCGGTTGCCCAGCTTTTATTGACTGCTTCATTGGTGATCAACAGGTCGGTATCAACCCCCGGGCTTATAGAAAACGGGCCCCTATCATCAAGCGCCAGCAAACGAGACAACAGCTCAGTTCGGGGGAGGAAACTACCGGGTGCGGAATTGGACTTCTTGGAAAATAAACCCATAAGGCCACATCCTCTCTTATGCTTTCCTAATTGATGACGTAATAGCTTAAAGCAGCTTTCTTTAATAATAAATCCTGGTGAATTATTCAGGAAGGCTTTTTTAGCCGGGCAAAAACGCTTCCTTATCAAAACCATAAACAAATAATGCCAAATTCACGAAGTAATAAATAAACAAACACCGGTAAAGGGAGGCGGCCAAGTGGAGCTAAGCCAGAAAGTTGAAAAAGTTCGGGCAAAACTGGTTAAATTAGGCATGGAGAAAGGCTTCCAGGATCCCGGGGTAATAAAACTCAGTCAAGCGTTGGACAACTTGATTAACAAGCTATATATGCCAGAGCCTTGTGGTAAAAGCAAGCAGAACCAAAATGCCTGATTTATAGTAAGGTATTTTGCTATCAGGCCTTTTATATTATTATAGTGATCGTCAGCAAGTCGTTGAGGTTTTAAACCTTTTAGCCCCCAGCCTTTTATTCACATGTTTAAGGAGAATGGTATGCAGCTGTCTTTTTCGTACCAGAACCGGATCATTGCCTTTGAAGTCATCTACCGGCCCAGAAAGACTATGTCCATAAGGGTGGAGCCGCCCGACCGGGTGACCGTTATAGTGCCTCTTGGCACTAAAAAGGCGCTCATTTTAGAGAAAGTAAAGGAAAAGGGGCATTGGATAGCGGAAAAATTGGATGCCTGTAAAAGCGCGGGGTCAGCCGGCCCGGAGCAATTAAAGAACGGCGCCCGTATAGTATACCGCGGCGAAAAGTACCTGCTCTGTATCGAAGTCGATTACTCCAGGAAGAACAGTAAAGTCAAGATCCTGGACCGGAGCATCCATATAAAAACTCCCGATCCGGCTCCTGAAGCCATAAAGGGGACTTTAGAAGCCTGCTTCCGCCAGCAGGCCCGGGAAGCCATAGAAGAACGGATCCGCTTCTATCAACCGGTTATTCCTAAAAAGCCCAACCGGGTGTTTATAAAAGCCCAGCGCAGCCGCTGGGGCAGCTGCAGTTCGCTGGGGAATCTCAATTTTAACTGGAAAATCATACTGCTCCCCCCGGCCGTTTTTGACTATATAATTGTACATGAGATGTGCCACCTGGTTTATCTCAATCATTCCAGGGAATTCTGGGATCTGGTCGCCTCCATACTTCCCAACTATAAAGAAAGTTACCAGTGGCTGCGCGAGCACTCCCAGGCCCAGCTCTGGTAACCATGAAAAAGGGTTTCATAACATATGGGAAAAAGATAAGCCGGAATATTAGAACAATTCCGGCTTTGGTAATTAGATAAGAAAGTTAGGTTATCTTATTAAGCCCAAATATAAGTAAGTATTGCTGCCACAGCCGTAAAGACGATGGCTATTATAACGGCTGTCTTGATCACTTTTGATTCAATGCCGAGCGCGTCAATGGTTGCCGCCGCGTTTTGCAGCTTGGCCGGAGATATTACACTGGCCAGGCCTCCGGCAATGGCGATCCCGGCCGTCACGACCAGGGTGTTCAAGTTCAAAAGCTTGGTGGTTATAGCGTTATACTTGGCATATAAGGCAATTGCAGAAGCCTCCGAACCGGTCACAAAACCGCCCATCAATCCGAGGTAGGCTGCAACTACCGGATACAGGCCCTTGAAGAAGTTGGCTGAAGTCGTGGCCAATACCGAGATCATATTCCAATCCGGATTTGCAATCTTCCATACGGCGCCCTCGCTTGACATACCCGAGTTTACCAGTACTTCAGCGATGGCAAAGAAAATGGCGGCGGAGAAGACCGGGCGGGGTGCGCGCTTTAGCCATTTTAATCCGATTTCTTTCCACTGCTTTTTAGTAGGAGTAATGAACGGAACAGCTAATAGAGTGCTTATAATAACCCATGTGTAGGCATTCCAAAGCATTCTGGTCGCTATAGGCTTGCCGCCGGGAATAAGGTTGAAAGGCATGGCCAACTTTTTAGAAAGCAAAGTTAAAGCAGGTGCCCAGAAATTTACAATCAAGCAGCAGATAATAAGGATCAGCCAGGGAGCCAGGGCTTTTAACAATGACATCGAATTTTCCACGGCCAAATCGGAGTCGCTTATTGCGCTGCGATCAATAAGGGTTCCACCCTGAACTTTTAACAACCCCATCATAACCAGAATGGTGGCGAGACCAGCAAAGACACCGGTTAAAACCACTCCATTGGGAAGCCAGTGGGCGACTGCAACGGCGGTGAAACCCATTGACAGGCCGGCCAGCAGGCAGGGAATAAATCCTTCCACAACTTTCTTCCATCCGCCTACAATCCAAAGCATCCCGAAGCCGATCATAGTTGAAATAACCGGCATGAATTTGGAAAAGACCAGAGCCGATGAAGAAATAGGGGTGCCGGTAAGGTCGGCAAAAGCAACCAGGGGAGCACCCAGCAGGGCATAGGTGCACAGTCCGTCAAATCCGAGGGCGGGAAGTGCAACCGCAACGAATGTGGAATACCCCATGGCCAGCATGATGGGGGGCAGGATTGAAACCGGGGTGGCTCCCACGGCGACCAGCAGGGTTCCAATGCCCATATTGATGATCATGATCTGAACAGCATGGTTGCTCCGAGCGATTGTTTTGACAAATACAACGATTCTTTGAAGGGCTCCGGTGGATTCTAAAAAGGTAATCTGCAGCAGGGAAGTTGCAACCATTAAAGAAACCGGGAATGAGCGAACCATCCCCATTACTGTCGAGGTAAGACTTACGCGCAGGGAAGTGTGAAAAAACAGGTAGGCAACGGCAACGGTTAACAACCATCCGATGAGTCCGGCGAGATCGGCCGGCCATTTGAGAAAAACCAGAAGACCTAATACGGCAATAATGGGCAAAAGAATTAACAAAATGTCCAAAGTACATCCATCCTCCTATACTACATGATTTAGTTTTGAGCTAAAAAACCTTCCTACCGTCTTACCATAATAACCGGACCTTCGACACTTTATATAAATAGCATATAAACTATTCGACAGCCAAGTAAAAAAACCTTTTTCTTAATAATACTAACTGCCGTAAAATTTATGAGAGCTTAATAAGGTGGGAAAAGAGAAAAGGAAAACCCGGGAGAACCGTTCTCCCGGGTCAAGGATCTATACGATTAAGTAGAGTGGGACTTCAAGTTTGTTTAGGGCTGAAATTCAATTAAATGTCTATTCCCGGATGCCCGTTGGCCACATTGGGATCCTGGCGCCTATTCCAGTCTCTTATATAGGTCGGAGAGGAAAGGCCCGATGCCTGGAGGCAGTTTATGATCTGCCGCCCGTCTTCCTCACTGGTTCGGAAATGCTGTATACCCTTTATATTGCGGGGCTGTACGATAAAATCCAGTTCCACCCTGGCCTGCTGCAGCATCTTCTGCAGGCGCTTCAGGGCTAGGGGATTATCATTCACCCCGTGTAAAAGGATGGCCTGATTGGCAAAGACTACACCGGCCGTCTGGAGTCTTTCCAGGGCCTTACGCGCTTCGGGGCTTAACTCTCTTGAGTGGTTGAACTGGGTCGTGATGTGAACCGGTGCATAACGCCGCAACACTTCGCATAAACCAGGTGTAATCCTCTGCGGCAGGGTAACCGGCACCCTGGTCTTGATTCGCTTTATCTCAACATGCGACATACAGTGCAGCTGATGCAGTATCCAATCCAGGGTCTGATCGTTTAGCAAGAGGGCATCGCCGCCGCCTATGATCACTTCCTTGATTTCCTTGTTCTTACGGATATAATTAAGGGCCTTGGTCATATCCCAACCGGCCGTGCGTTTATCCAACTGCCCGGGCCGGCGTTTGTTGGAACAGTGCCGGCACAGCATGGCACATTGATTGGTAACCTTGAGTACGGCACGCTGAGGATGGACCAGAGTGACGCCGGGAGCAGGGGATGGCTGTGACGATTCACGGGAATCAACGCATCCGCCGGCTGATAATTCCTGAGTATCGGGAATCGCCTGTTTATAAATAGGGCTCTCGGCATAATTACGATCGATCAGACTGAGATAATAAGGTGTGACGGCCCATTGATAGACCTTGCCAACTTTTTCAATTCTCTTTCGCTCCAGATCGCTCAATCCCAAAATTTGCTCAAGGACCCGGCTGTCACTTATGCGGTTCTTTTGCTGCCACCGCCAGTTTTGCCAGTCATCTTCTGAAGCGCCGAGAATCTGCAGGATCTGGTTCTTTCTAATGGCAGCCGGATCCTGAAAGTGGTTAATCGCCATGGCCTTGCAGGCATCTACATAAGGCATGAAGATTTTTTTCAGTTCGAGCTTGCCAAAGAAATTCTGACACATTGCACCCATTTCTCTCATGTTCACTCCTCCTTACCTGACAAGATAGGAATGTCACATCGGAAAAGGGGCCGAGGCTGAATTCGTGGACGGGCATCCTTAAATAATAAAAACCAAAGGAAACACCTTTGGTCGTCGGTATAAGGATACACTATAAACCTCGGTTCCCTTTCAACGCTTGCGAGGTTAGCTGACGGGTTCGGGATAAGGGAGTTCCCTACCGGATATCCGGATTCACCCCAATTGTTGGGTCCCCCGCTCTCCAAATGGAGACTCAGCGTATTAGCTGTGAAATTATTCTAAGTTGCTTTACAACAACTCTAATAAGACAGAGTGTTCTCCGCCTGTTATTAATATTGTAATGCATAGAAGCGGATGTGCAAACAGTTTTTCTTACAAAAACTTAAAATAAGCTTTCCCCAAATTTTATCAATTATCCATTTAATTAGTGAAGTAAAATGTAAATTTGATGATTGGGGATGCCCAGGCTTGCTTAAAAGGCATATTTTCGACATCCGTAAATAAACAAATAGCTGGGAACAGCAAATTACGTAACCTACATTAAAAAGAAAGAGCGAGCGACGGAAGCACCATCCAGGCACCACGATTTACGCTCCGCTCCGCTTCGCATATTATTAATGTTGCGAAGAGCAAGGCGCGCAACCTTATTAGTGAGCGATAGCGAACATCTGAAGTGCCCGTGGTAAAATAGGCCCGCGATTGAGGCGTACATAAGTACGTTGATTGAGCGGGCCTATTGAGTAACGCAGCTATTTGCTTTTGTCGACGGTCTGAAACAAGGGAAAGGTTAACTCTCCCTTGTTTATATTGGGCTTAGCAGTAGTTGATAATCAGTTTGGGGCCGGTATACCAGGGGGGGACGTGGTATTTACCCCAGGGGGGATACCGGTGATGCTTATGGTCATGCTTATGATCATGTTTATGGATATGCTTATGGTCGTGTCGTTTGACGCCCCCACGTTTCTTGAGTGGTTTGTGGTGATAGCGTACGGGTTCCAGTCCAAATGAATCGTGATGCTTAAAATCCGGACCCGGATGGAAGAAACCGGGGTGATGCCGGTCAGAGCTGAACAGGCCCAGAAGGGCATTGGCAGATTCGTCTCCTTCCAGAAGCAGGCCGTAGTTGGGCTTGCTGCCATCCAGCCAGCTGCGCACCAGGAAGGTTATATCGTTATAGATCACTGTTCCCGGTGTGTCGGCCCAGGATGAAAGAAAGGTGTAGACCAGTTTGGAGCGGGGCTGGTCGTTCCAGGTTACACACCCCGCATCCCAGGGCTCCAAGGGCCGTTTTAGGCTGGAATAGGTAAGGGTCCCGGTCGGGAATTCGTTGCGATAGACTGTGAACTGCAGTTGGGCCAGTTCGATCCGCCTGTGTTTGGGTATAGCGCGCAAAGGAAATTGAAGCAGGGTTCGGTAGCTGTCTCCGAGCTGTTTATACTGGCCAAAATACAGGAACGGACTGAAGGCAAAATTCTGGTTCGCATAGTACTGGGAAATGTAGGCATCTTGTATGGGAATTAATGTCTTGACTGGCACCATCATCATCTCCTTTCAGATATTTCAATATATCATATTGGAAAATTGATAAATAGGTGCCATCTTTAACTAGAAATAGATTTTTCGTCAAGGTACAACCTGTATAATCCAAAGGGATCTGCGTTAAGCGGCATCCAAATAATCGTCTCAGAACGGTTTTATCGTGTTTCAATGGTTGGCGGGCAGGCCGGCTTGAAGCAGGGAGTGCTTGAGAGTTGCACGGTCCGGCAGCCGGTCGAGGCTTATTGAGATATGCGGTAAACCGGCGGCGGCGGCGGCTCGCAGTGCGAAGTCCCGGTTTTGGCGGTGGTTCTCGTCATCAGCCCGGCTTTCTGTCATTACCAGCATAAGGGGAGTTTCGTTAATGGATTGGCAGATCAAGAAGTCGCAGCAGCGCTCCCGAAGGCGCCGGAGGTACTCGGAACGGTGGGAGGCTTCGCCGGTCAATTCGATGATTTCAGCCAGGCGAACTTTGGGAAAGACCACCTGAGCTTGGGGGGTAACCAGTTCCTGCAGCAGGGTCAGCAGGTTTTTTTCCGAATCGTTCAAGAAGCGTTTCCGGGACTGGTAGGGTAGATTGCCCAGATCAATCCAGGCATTAGAGATATCGAGCACTTCTTCTCCCTTTTTACCCGGCCCCGCACTGTTTTTCGCCGAGAACAGTTTTTTAATAATATCCGATGCAAAGTAGAGGACGAGGACCACCAGGGCCAAAATAACCAGCTGCAGCATTGTAAACCTCCCACAAATCGGGTAAAAGTCATGTTTTTATATTACCCAAATTGAATCATGTTTTCTAGTGGTCTGTAACATCTAAAGATTTAGGTTATCCACTAGTACTCTGTTAACTCTAATTCTTGTATAAATCGTCGAGGAAAATTTTTGTAGGACAAGGCGGGCGGCTCCATGGCATCCTGCCACCGCCGCATTAGCCCGTCCATGGGCGTCAAGGAATGAGTAATACTGGCCGTATTGTGATTGACGACAACGCAGTCATACGAAAATTTAACCGACGAGTAATGCAAGAATTAGAGTTAACAGAGTACTAGGCTTTGATGGACTATAAATGCCGTAATTTGATGGGAGCCCTTTTGCCCGCAGGTTTTTCAGTATAGAATGTTTAATAGATTATCGCTGGAAATGAAGGTTGGAAGCCTTCCCGGCGGTAAGCTTAAAGACAAGGAGGCAGGGCATTGAAGTACTTGAGCAGCAGAGGAAAATACACCTGTGATTCGGCGGCCATGGCGATAAAAATGGGCTTATCACCCGACGGCGGACTGTTCGTTCCCGAGAGGATCCCAGTTTTAACTGATGAACAACTGCAGTTTATGGCAGAAAAGGATTATAAAGAGCGGGCCGCGCTGGTTTTAGGAGAATATCTGAGCGATTTCAGTGCTCCGGAAATAGAGAGCTGCGTCCAGGCGGCTTATGGAGGAGGAAAGTTTGACCACCCGGAAGTGGCGCCCCTCCACCATCTCGGCGATAACCTATATGTGCTGGAGTTGTGGCACGGTCCCACCTGCGCCTTCAAAGATATGGCCTTGCAGATGCTTCCCCACCTGTTAACCACCAGCATGGTCAAAACCGGGGAGCAAAACCAGGTTTTAATTCTGGTGGCCACTTCCGGCGATACCGGGAAGGCGGCTCTGGAAGGATTCCGGGATGTAAACGGAACCAGGATCGTGGTCTTTTTCCCGGAAGAAGGGGTCAGCCAGGTGCAGAAGCTGCAGATGCTCACCCAAGAAGGGGAAAACGTACTGGTTGCGGCGGTTAAAGGCAATTTTGACGACGCCCAGAATGGAGTGAAGGCCATCTTTTCCGATCTCAAAATGGCTGAAGCCTTGAGAACCAGGGGATTTGAACTCTCATCAGCCAATTCCATCAACTGGGGACGCCTGGTTCCCCAGATCATATATTATATATCAGCTTACCTGGATGCAGCCCGCCGTGGAGTTATAAAACCCGGCGAACCTGTAAACGTGGTCGTCCCGACCGGTAATTTTGGCAATATTCTGGCCGCCTTTTACGCCCGCTGCATGGGCATTAACCTTAAGCGGCTGATATGTGCCTCGAACGCCAACAACGTTCTTACCGAGTTTATCAATACCGGAACCTATGACCGTTCGCGCCAGTTTCATAAAACTATTTCACCCTCCATGGATATACTCATATCATCCAACCTGGAACGGCTCTTGTTTGAAATGACCGGGCGGGACGCCGGACGGGTGTCGGCCTGGATGGAGCAGCTCAAAGACCTGGGACGCTACACGGTGGAAGAAGATGTACGGGCCAAAATCAAGGAGATTTTCTGGGCTGATTACGCGTCAGATGAAGAGACCAGACGAACCATTGCCCAAATTTGGGAGAAATACGGCTATTTAATCGACACTCATACCGCGGTCGGACTGAACGTCTATCAGAAATACCGGGAGGCCGCCGGGGACGACACCCCGGTGATTATCGCCTCGACCGCCAGCCCCTACAAGTTCGGAGGAAGCGTCAGCCAGGCCTTGATAGGGGATAAAGCAGGCCAATGGAGCGAATTTGAGGCCTTGCAGGCCCTGGAGAAGCTGACCGGAGTGCCGATCCCCCCGGCCATAAAAGGCTTGGAAAACAAGGCGGTAAGGTTCAACCTGTCAACCCGCCAGGATCAGATGGGGGATATACTGCTCGCCAATTTATAAAATTGATTTTTATCACAAAAGGGATGGCCCGCAAGCCATCCCTTTCAACATTATTATGCTTATTCAGGAAACCCTTGAATGAAAAAATCCATCAGGCGGTGGCCCTCATGTACGTGCAAGCCGGCCCGGGCCGCTTCTTCATCATAGACGTTCGGACCCTCTGTACAAGGCTGCCGGGAATCAAAGACCAGATAGGGCACGGGATCGCGGCTGTGGGTTTTGATTGCCACCGGGGTGGGGTGGTCGGGCAAAAGCATTATCCTGATATCGGATAAGCTGTCCAATTCCTGCCTGACCAAGCCTACCACCTGGCTGTCTATTTGTTCGATGCTCCAGACCTTTTTGCTGATGCTGCCCTGGTGCCCACACTCATCGGGCGATTCGATATGAAGATAAACAAAGTCCTGGCCACCTTTAAGCTCATCCAAGGCCGCCCGGGCCTTTCCGGCAAAATCGGTTTCTATCCCCCCGGTAGCCCCCGGCACCACGACCGGATTCAGACCCGCGCACAGTCCCAGCCCTTTAACCAGATCGACTGCGGCAATCACCGAGCCATTGAGGCCATAGCGCTGCTGGAAAGTGGTCAGGGCCGGTTTATGCCCTTCACCCCAAAACCAGACGGAAGTAGCGGGGTTCAAGCCGGCCTTTACCCTTTCACTATTTACCGGGTGTTCAGCGAGAATGGGTACGCTCCTTTGCATCAAGTCCAAAAGAGCCTGTGAATCGCTTCCGGCGGGCAGGTATTCGCCCACCACCCGGTCCGATATATCATGGGGCGGGGTCAACTGCAGCTCTTTGCCGCGCCCACCTTTCCACACCAGGAGGTGGCGGTAGCTTATACCCGGATAGAAAGAAAAATCGGAGTTATTAAGCTTTTCCTGCAGGGTTTTGATAATTCGGCCCGAGTCGCTGCTGCTGATTTCACCCGAGCTGTAGTCGATCATGGTTTTGGCTGCATAATCATCCTCGGCGGACAGGGTAACCAGGTTGCAGCGCAGGGCCAGATCATGGTCGGCCAATTCCACTCCCATGCTGACCGCTTCCAAGGGGGAGCGGCCCGAGTAATAGCGGCTCGGCTCGTAGCCCAATACCGACAGGTTGGCTACATCACTTCCCGGCGGGAAGTTGGCCGGTATGGTTGATACCATGCCTATCCTGGATAGTTGGGCCAGGGCGTCTATGTTGGGAGTGCGGGCGTACTGCAAAGGGGTGGCGCCGCCCAGCTCCTTTATTTTGTAATCTGCCATCCCGTCGGCCAGAATGACCAGGTATTTCAATAAATTCATCTCCTGACATCAAGAATTTTAATCAAGTATATCATTTTCCGGCTCGGTGGTGGGATGCAGATGATGACCCGCTTGTTTCTATAATATTCTATAAATATAATGAAGGTGAGTTTATCCAGGGAGGGTGAGGCCCTTTTAAGAATATGAAAGTAGAAGCGCCGATCCTGCGAATACTATTAGTAAGGGTCAACTCCCATAGTAGTTCTACTCGTCAGTTCAGCTTTGAACATAATTTCATGATATTAATAAGGAAGGGTGTATAAGATGAAATACGATAATTACGATGTGGCAGTGCTGGGATGCGGACCGGCCGGTCTTTCCGCCGCTATAAACGCCAGGGTGCGCAACAAAAAGGTGCTCGTAATCGGGGCCGACCTCTGCAGCCCTCCGCTGCATAAGGCACAGAAAATCGAGAATTACCTGGGATTGCCCGGATTGACCGGAGGCGAACTGCTGAACCGCTTTATGGACCATTTTGAGATGATGGAGATCGAGCGAACCACGGTGAAGGCCAGCGGAATCATGGAGGAACCGGACGGGTTCACCGTTCTTTTAGGTGAAGAAGTATTGCATGCCAGAAGCATTGTAATAGCCACCGGTATACCATATAAGTCCACCCTTCCCCGGGAAGAAGAAATGCTGGGCAAGGGCTTGGGCTACTGCGCCACCTGCGACGGGCCGCTCTATAGAGATAAGGATGTGCTGCTGATTGGACACAGCGATGAAGCTGAGGCTGAGGCCCGGTTTATGGCTGAGATCTGCCGCAAGGTTTATTATCTCCCCCTGTATAAGGGAAGCCGGCTGAACGACGAGCGGATTCAGATCATAAACGAACGTCCGGTGGAAATCATCGGGCAGGATTTTGTGGAAGGATTGAAGGTTAAAGACGGCCGTGTCTATAATATTGACGGCCTTTTCATCCTGGGCGGCGAAACTGCGCCGGACCGTCTGATCCCGGGGCTGCAGATTGAAGACAAACACATCAAGGTCAACCGGCAGCAGGAAACCAATATCCCGGGAGTCTTTGCGGCGGGTGACTGCACCGGGGGCCCCTATCAGGTGGCCAAATCGGTCGGCGAAGGGCAGGTGGCGGGACTCGGCGCGGCCCGCTTCGCCTCGCGCCAAGCTTAAAAAAGTCCGGGGTTCTTCCCGGGCTTCCAGGCGTTATTTATCCGGTTGGCGATCGTCCTTGGGTTTGGGCCTGCCGATCAAGCCGAATTCGTAGAACAGGTCATTGACCTGGGCAAAGAGTTCATTGGCGTAGCTCTTGCCGAATTTGCCCTTGGCGGCTGCTTCGGCCGGGCTTTCCCGGCGTTTGTTTATAGACATGCGTCGCACCTCCTTTTTAGTAGTATTCTCTAATCGCGGGGGGAGTATAACGGATTGGATTATAAGTCTGTTTAGCTCCTTTAACAGTTAATAACTCGCGCAAGCGACGCCGGTTTTAAACGGGGCTTAAAAGTCGCGAAACTGCCGAAAATATGTATTAACTAGAGTTGACGAATAAAAAGGGTGATGCTATAATAAAATTCGTTGCGGAGCCGTGGTGTAGCGGTTAACATGCCGGCCTGTCACGCCGGAGATCGAGGGTTCAAATCCCTTCGGCTTCGCCATATAAGATTTCTCAGGTGCCTGCTCCAATGGGCAGGGACCTTTGTGCCTCGGTAGCTCAGCTGGTAGAGCAGCGGACTGAAAATCCGCGTGTCGGTGGTTCGACTCCGCCCCGAGGCACCATTAAGCGGAAGTGGCTCAGTGGTAGAGCATCGCCTTGCCAAGGCGAGGGTCGCGAGTTCGAATCTCGTCTTCCGCTCCATGAAACTTAAGTGGCGTTACCTTTGAGTAACGCCTTTATTATCGCGCTTCATAGTATTGCATACCGGCGCTGATGTCTGTTATAATTACAAATGCGCGTAAGAATGAGGTTGGTTAATTTGAGGGCGGATGGCGAAGTGGCTAACGCTGCGGTCTGCAAAACCGCCATTCACCGGTTCGAATCCGGTTCCGCCCTCCATAATTTTGCCCGGGTGGCGGAATAGGCAGACGCACGGGACTTAAAATCCCGCGGGGGCAACCCCGTACCGGTTCGACCCCGGTCTCGGGCACCACTTGAAAAATAGAGGGTTTCGGCCCTCTTTATTATTTTTCTGAACAGCTACTAAAGGATGATTTACTGCCGTTTATAGGCCCATAGATACTCATCCCGGAGCATGATCTTTTCTCGCTTGGACTTCCAGCGCGCGTTTTGTAAAATGGCCGCGTGTTTTTACCCCCCAAACCAAAGCCCGGCATCAACTGCCAGGCTAAACTCTTACGTATAATACGTATTTCGCCATTGATGATACGTGCTATACGTATTATAATTGAAACATGGAACGGAGGTTACAATTAATGAAATTCCGGGACATAGAAAAAATAATCAAAGACGATGGTTGGCAATACTCATATACCGCAGGGTCTCATTACTTCTATCTACACCCAACCAAACCCGGAAAAGTAACGGTACCGTACCACAACAGAGAATTAAAAAACAAGACAGTAAATTCTATTCTTAAGCAAGCGGGACTGAAATAACCCCATTGCTTGAGGATTTAAATATTAAAAGGAGGTTCTACTTTGAAATTAGTTTATCCAGCCTGTTTTTATCCTTGCGAAGAAGGTGGTTATACAGTGATTTTCCCGGATTTACCGGGATGTGTAACCGAGGGCCATACCCTGTCTGAAGCTATAGAGATGGCTGCTGACGCTGCTTCCGGTTGGTTGTTGTATTTACTAGAAGATGAAAAGCAACAGCCACCAGCATCTTCAGACATAAAAAATGTTGTTGCTGATGAATACGAAAATGGTTTTATAAGCCTTATAAGTATTGACTTAGAAGAGTATGCTAAAAAATTCGGAAACAAAGCCGTAAAAAAAACGCTTACTATTCCTGCTTGGTTAAATTCTATCGCAGAAAAAGAACACGTCAATTTCTCTCAAGTCTTACAAACTGCTTTAATCAACCATCTTGGAATTAAACAACCATAGTAAGTACCAAAAGAGCCGGGTTAATCGCCTGGCTCTTAACCCTTCAGGTATTACACCAGTAGTTTCTCGGTTTTAAACCAATGAAGTCTTTTGATGATCGAGGATTCTTCGGCATACCCTAATAGAGCCTCTCAGGGGGCGTTTTCACCATTCGCATGAAAAAACCCCATTCAGGAGAAGCGAAACGGCCCGCTACGGGCCGTATATTAGGAGTTATTTGGTAAAGTACAGTCCAAATCAGGTACATACTCCAATAGGTCCCCTGGCTGACAGTTGAGGGCAGCACAAAGCCGATCAATGACCTCCAAAGATACATATTCATGCGAACTTAATTTGGCCATTGTTGCATTTGAAATTTGAGCGAGGTTCATAACCTCTTTTTTCTTGAGTCCTTTGTCAATCAATAGTTTTTGAAAAGGTTTATAGCTAATCAAAAAACATTCCTCCAAATATGATTTGTTTAACATTATATCAAATAGAAATTAGCCATATCTAATATTGTTTAGAGAAGTCATTGACTGTTAAGGTTAGCGATGTTATAATAAAGTTTAATAAAACTAATATAAATTAGCCTTGCTAAACTTTGGGAGGGAAACAAAATGTCATTAACAAACCTGAACAACCACATTGAAGGAAGTCCAAAATTTTATGTCCCGCTTGCGTCTGGCCTTGTGGATCTTGCTCAGGTAATAGACCGGGTAGCCGACAATATGGAAGTATATTCAGGAACTCCGAAGGTACACGAAACCGATAAGAAGGACATCCAGGAGTTAAGGCGTGAATTGTCTGGTAAAACCGCTGCCATAGAAAGTGCTGTGCTAGAGCTCGACAAGGCGATTACCGTGTTAAACCATTGGATGGATGCGTATTTGTATTTTGAAAAACCAGATCCTAAAGCAGCAATGGACTGGGGGAGCAGGGCGGGTAGAGGGCCGCATTATGATCAATCGGCTCAATGGTATATGGAGTATAACAAAATTACTAAATTTATAAACATTGCAAGTGACTACGTTTATAATAGTAAAGAGATTTTGGCCGGAATATTGAAAGAGGCTTAAACGCCTGAGATTCTCCTCAAAATTGAGGGAAATCTTTCGCCTGCTATTATTAAACGGCAAGGGCTTAAATAAACCTATCCTGGACACTCTTAAAAGCAATGGAGGTGTTTTCATTGAAAAAAGTATATCCAGTAATATTAACCCCGTCTGACATGGGGTATGTTGTCTATGTGCCAGATCTTGAAATAAACACCCAGGGTAAGGATATTATAGATGCTATTGAAATGGCGCGGGACGCTATCGGTTTATGGGGCATTACGGAAGAAGACCTGGGGCGTTCTATCCCGGAGCCTTCTTCTCAACTACCTGAACATGCGCCCGATGAGATCGTTACTTTAGTCGATATCGATTTTGAGGCCTGTCGCAGGGCCAATGACAATCGAGCGATTAGAAAAAATCTTACTATTCCCAGCTGGCTAAATGACCGCGCTGAAAACGCGGGGATTAATTTTTCTCAGACACTGCAAAAAGCCTTGAAGCAACAATTGGGAATTCGGGAATAAACACAACAGCCGCCTGCTGGGGAAGGCGGCTTATTAACGATATCCTATCTTTCCGAAGCCTTTCCTGGAACGGTATTGCAACCGGTCGTAAAACTTTGATAAAAGCACTTTCGTCAAAATCCCCCGGGAAAGGTGGGGTCTTCTATTTCGAAATCAGGTTAGCCTACCAGTTCCAAGAACCGTCCGCATTCCAGCGGCTTGGTTTGGCTTCAATCAGCCCCAGTTTGAGTTGAATGGTTTGAGACAGGGTAGTGCGTTCCCGGAAATAATTCATATCTTCGCAGGTTTCGTCAGGTTTGTAGTTGGCTTCCTTGGCCTGGGCGGCGGTTATGCCGTACAGCCTGCTGACGTCCAAGCCGCTGGGATATTTTTTGCCCAGTATGTATGGCGGGGCATAGTATATATGAGTCTGGTCGTCAACGTATACGGTGGCGGTCGGCGGCATGGGAGTGTTGATCTTGATCAGGGACCCGACCAGTCCCAGAACGATCAATATTCCAATAGTAACGGCAGCGGTGCTGTATATTCTTTCCATAAGCTCCCCCTCGCAGCAATTGATTTTTGTTAACAGGTGTCTATATAATAAACGAAGAAAAAAGGAAAAAATTTCACCTGGCAGGCTGTTATATCTCTAGAATTTAGTTTAATATACCCAGATCGAAAAAAACAATATCCGGCAACAGTTATAAAAGAACGAATTTATCGATATCTTTAGCTCAACATGAATTTTTCATCCATTTCTAGGAATTAATATGCTTGTGCGTATTTTTCATGTATTTTTCTCCTTGAGAATGCATTGTTAAACATGCCAAAGACAGGGGAATCCTGGTTTATTAAGAAAAGGAGCGGCTCTATGAACGATATAGTACTGTACGGATTAATAGGGATAACAGCCGGCCTGTTAAGCGGCTTTTTCGGGGTGGCCGGGGGTATTGTGGTTATTCCCGCCTTGCTCTACCTGGCGGGCTTCAATCAGTTAACGGCTCAAGGAACCTCGTTAGCCATTCTGCTGCCGCCGGTCGGACTGCTGGCCTTCCTCCAATACTATAAATCGGGTCATGTTGACGTAAAAGCGGCGGTTATTATCTGCGTGATGCTCTTTATAGGAGCCTTTTTCGGGGCCAAATTAGCCCATAATGTTCCGCCCGCTTTCTTAAGAAAGGGTTTTGCCCTGGTGCTGCTCTTGGCCTCAGTAAAATTACTCATTGATAAATAAAACCTGCGAAATGATAATCGCAGGTCCTTCCTAAGTATAAATGAAAAAATGAGTTACTTGGCGGCCGCCTCGTATTGCGGCAGCAGGTTCTTCGCTTCTTCCAGTTCTATGTAGCTCAGGCTTTGTTTGAGCGCCAGCAGGGCCTGAGGGTAGTCTTGAGCGTTGTAGTAATCTTTGGCCCGATTTAACCATGACTCGGCCTGAATTATCTGTACTTCGTATATCTGGATTTGAGCCAGGCGGTGGGTCTCGGTTTCCAGCGAGCTGACCATGTTGAAGGCCAGCAGGGCATTCTCATAATCCCCGGCGTTTCTATACTGCCTGCCCAATTCGTAATTTATCCGGGCCTGCTCCTTCTCGTATTTGGGGACTTCCCAGGCTCCCCATACGATGAAGGATATCGTAAAAACAATGACCGATACCCTTACAATTTTGCCCCAGAATCCAACCGGTTTGCCGCCGAGCAGCTTTGCCAGCGATACGACAATGGATAGTAGCAATAGTATTAAAGAAACGCCGACAATGTAGCCCCACACAAGGAATTCCCCCTAAGTCATTATTGTTCTAAAATCACTTCAAAAGATTCAGCTGTACTTCCTCCATTGAGACAATACCATAAGCCGCGAAGCAGTGCAAATTTTTAGAAACGGGTGCTTTATGCAGCAAAATGTTGGGAACAATTGCGGAACATGCTAAAATTAATACATACTTGGATTAAGGATGAAGAAAATGTCAAAGCAAGATATGGGAAATCGTATTCTCTGGGCTGCACGCCTGATGGCCTTCTTATTGATTGTATTGCTGGCAATTGTCTCCCTGGATGCATTCAGCTGGGCTGAGCCTTTTTCCAAGCAATGGGGCGGTTTTGCGGTTCGCCTTCTGCCTGCCCTGGCAGTGCTGCTGGTTTTGCTGGTGTACTGGCACAATGCTTTTTCCAGCGGGATCGCTTTTCTGATCGTGAGTATTGCTTTTACCGTGTTCTTCAAAACCTACACCAACATATACTCCTTTTTATTGCTATCCATACCACTGGCTGTAACCGCCTTGTTGTTTATTGGTGCGGAAGCAGCAGCCAACCAGAACCCTGCCGGGAAAGGTGAATAGACAAATAGATTGGGGGAAGGCATCAGTGCTAAAGGACAACCGGCTGCAGGGAGAATTCAACGCGCAGACCAAACTGCTGTCCGAGCAGATTAGAAAGGCCATGCAAGATGTTTTCAACGAGTTTAACGCCCGTGATTCCCTGGAAAAATCCGGTGCTGCTTACGCTGCCGCGCGTAGAGGGGTTGACGTGTTGCACACCGGACTTATCAGCCTGATAGATAAACTGGGCTGGTCGGAGTTATCCCGAAGGCAGTGCCTTTATCTTGAGGAACTGGGCAAGGATTACCTTCTAAAGGAGAAAAAATTCATTGCCAATGAATGTGTGGCCAGAACCGGGCAACCGGTGGCCCCTTATGTCGAAGAATTGATCAACAAGATATTGCCGGATCTGGAAATTATGGCGGACGTCCATCAGAACCGGAGTAAGATCAGGAACAGCCAGTTCCGGAGCAAAGCCCGGAGCCTTTGGCTAAGAATCAGACTCGTTTTAAGTCATTTACTGGCGTTGGGCCTGGGGTATTTGCTGGGAAAATATCTCGTTTAGCCGCAATGCATCAGAGCATTCGACATAAATACCAGTCCGGGCAGGATTCCGGTCGAGCAGTGTTGAATATTTTTATCAAATTCCTTGTTTATACACGCAAAAAGTTTCATTCATACGCAGCAACTCACATGTTCAATTAATACATTTCGTTTAAACCTTAGTAAATACCGATTATCCCACTCCGAGCGGGAAAGGAAGAGTCATTAATGACCACGAAACGGAATGTGATTCTGAAAAGAATCGTCGAGTTCTACCTTGATTCTCCTGAATTTAACGGTATTCCTCATTGGCAGCTGCATGCCGAAGTGGGCGGGACCATAAGTGATATAAACCAGCAGTTGGAACAGTTATTGGAAGAAGGGGAGATAGCACTAAACACCCTGGGTTATCCCAATATAAAAAAATACGATGTTGCTCCCGGGGAAGAACAGCTTAAGGCCCTGAAGAACTGGCAGAACGAGCGTATAAGTGTGTTTCCCTCCGAAAAGCACTTGCGGGGAGTGATCGACCAGGAGTACCTGGACCAGCCATTTACCAGGATGGTGGCTCTGGGTAAACCACAGCTGGCGCCCCGCTATTTTTCCATCGGTGTACTGGAGCAGTATTTGAATGATCCCCGCTACATTATCGAAAATACGGAATTTTGGGGCTCAATAATAGAGGCCGCTGCCTTCGAGGAATTTGAGCCGTATTTGCTGCCCAATTTTGGACTGGGTTACCGGGAAAATGGTGAAAGGATAATTTTTGTCTCCCTGCGTTACCTTGCCAAGATGCCGGCTGAAGACCAAATGCACTGGAAAAGCCTTATGCTGCCGTGTGATATAAGAATTGTCAGCAAACCGTCCGACTCGCTTAAAAGGGCGGCATTTTAACGGCTTTAAAAATGCGCCGGCTATTTATTTAAGCGGCGCATTTTTACATTTTCATATTTATTTAACCGAGGATTATTTCTTTTAAATGCCGTTTGGGAACGTGATGGGTTCCTTCTTTGTCTCGCCAGTATTCCACCTGGTCGTTTTGCATGACTTCCAATTCAACGATTTCCCGGGGTTTGCCCAGGGCTATCACCAGCATTATTTCATATCTTTCCGATATCTTTAAAACTGTTTTCAACTTATCTTTTTTAATAGATGCTATTATGCAGCCGCCCAAGCCAAGCTCGGCCGCTCCGAGCAGGATGCTCTGGCAGGCTATGCCTGCATCTATCGGAGTAAAGGGACTGGCCCACTGTGAATCGGACAGCACCACAATATAAGCGGAGGGGCGTTCCCCTTCCGCCGGGCCGGGCCAATCCTTGAGATAGGCCGCCCAGCCGAGCGCCGGAAAGATGCTTTTATTCTTCTTGGGGTCGCAGAAAAGCATGTAGCGCAGCGGTTGTTTATTGGCTGCGGAAGCCGAAAGCCGGGCCAGGTTGACCAGACTTTCCAGGGTGGAGCGGTCAATGGCATGATTCTCATGGAAACGTCGGTAGCTGCGATTTTTCATGACTAGCTCTTCAAGGCTCATTAATAACACCTCATTCTTATTTGCCGTTACGACAATGGTCAGTCTCTCTAACAACAAGTACTCGTAATATAGCCCACTGTTTATATTTTGGCAGATACGGCTAATAAAATAAACTCGAAATAAAGGCGCTCTATGGGCTTGCCAAGTAATTAGAGATTATGCCATGATGAATACGCCAGTATTTATATTGATGTAATAATTTATGAAGAAATTTCTAAGAAAGGATGAGTCCTGAAGTGAACCGATTTGATATTACTGAAAAGACAGGATATTCCGGAGCCTGGGTTATCATGTTCATCCTTTTGGTAGCCGGGATCGTGGTATGGTTTGCCTTTTCCGCCCTGGCCGCCCTGATCATCGCCGCGGCGGGAATGCTGGTAAGCCTGTTCTTTCGGCTGCATGGCAAAAAAAGGGTGGGCCATTCCCTTGAAATTAATGACCGGGGTATGGTTTTCTATGAAGAGGAACAGGCCCGCTGCATCGCCTTTTCTGAAATCAAACAGATTAAGTTCTCCAGGATGCCGGGGAAAAAGGATGTGTACATTATAGAAACAACGCTGGGAAACAAACGCACCTTGAACCCTGAGGATTATGAAAACGGCGGCGTGTTGAGGGCCAGGCTTCAGGAAAGCTTTACTGCCTATAACTGCCCTATAATAAACTAGCAACCGCAGAGGATTGTTCTATAATGTCCAAGAAAAATGGGTATCTGCTGATTACAATGGCAATACTACTCATAGGGGCGGGAGCCTGGTATTATGTTTATCGGGGTCCCGCTCAGCCTATTCAGAGGGTCCAGCAGCCCGGGCCCTCAGCAGGCAACGGAAGCAGTACCGTTGGGCCTGCGCCCAATTACCAGGTTCCGCCCGAAAAACCCTATGTTCTGGCAATCCTGGGTTCATCCGGGAACTTGAGTGAAAGACAGAAAACCAGCATGTCCAGGTGGCGGGAACAAGTGGCGGAAATGGCCCGTAAGAGGCCGGAAGCTATTGTACTGAATGGGCCGGCCAGCAACTGCTCAGTCAGCTTAACTTTTGACGACGGGCCCGATGGTGACATTACCCCGCAAATACTGGAGATACTCAACCAGGAAAGGGTTAAGGCAACCTTTTTTGTAACCGGCCGGCAGTGCCATAAATTCCCGCTCCAGGTTCAGAGGATAAACAATGAGGGGCATCTGGTTCTGAGCCACACCTATTCCCATCGTCAGCTGGACCTGGCTGCCCGGGAGACGGTGAACCAGGAGATCGCCCTGACCGATCAGGTGATTGATAAGCTTATCGCTAGAACGCCCCGGGGGGTGAGGCCGCCGTATGGAGCGATCAATCCGATGGTAGTCGATGCGCTTGATGCCCAGGGGAAGCTTACCATTCTCTGGTCCATTGACACCCTGGATTGGGCAGGGGATGACGCCGCAATGGTTGCCGCCAATGTGCTCGATAATGTGCGTCCCGGAGACATCATTTTGATGCACAGCATTGACGGGCGAGGCAATACGGTAAGAGCCCTGCCGGTGATCATTAAAGGCCTGCATGAAAAAGGGTATGCCATGGTGCGGCTCGACGAACTTCTGCAGAGGGAGCTTTAAATGATTATGGGGGCTGACTGTTGCTCGCTTATTAATATTTATAATGCAGGCTTTCCTTATATTTGAGAGAATGATAAAATGACTGTGAGCTTGGCACGAAGAAGGTGCGGGATGAACCCGCCGTAAAAGCCACGAAGGCTGGACCCTGCCCTGGGGCGGGTTGCGCTTGGGGGGCTTTTTTGTATTTTAGTGATAAAGCCGCCCGGCTTTAAAGATATTTGCCATCAAGTTTTTTAGGCGGAATGCAGTATGCTATACTATTCCAAGACCTAACAGCAGCTGGGAAAGACGGGAGGGGCAGCCTTGAAAATTGCGGTTATCGACGGCCAGGGTGGAGGAATCGGCCGGGTTATTGTAGAAAAGCTGCGCCATGAAATTGGGCAAAAGTGCAGTATTATTGGCCTGGGCACCAATGCGGTAGCCACTTCGGTAATGCTCCGGGCTGGCGCCAACGAAGGAGCCAGCGGGGAAAACGCCGTGATATTTAATGTGGGGCAGATGGATGTTATTGTCGGATCGGTTGCCATAATCGCCGCCAACGCTTTTTCAGGAGAAATGAGCGCGCCTATGGCGGCAGCCGTTGCATCTTCACCGGCAGTGAAAGTCCTGCTTCCCCTGAACCGCTGCGGCATAGAAATATCCGGTGCCAGTGATGAACCCCTGCCGTTGCAGGTGGATCAACTGGTTTACAGGGTTAAGACCATATATATGAACCATAAATAACAATCCCATCTAGGAAAGGTGGTCTCTTGTATGTGTAAAAACATGCCTCCTCTGGAATTGGCCATTCAATTTCATGGCCATATTTGCCCCGGTCTCCTTATGGGGGTAAGGGCGGCCGAGTTTGCCCTGGAGAAGCTCGCGGTTGACCCCGACGTTGACGAAGAGCTGGTGGCAGTGGTTGAAACCGACTCCTGCGGGGTGGATGCCATCCAGTCCATCCTGGGCTGCACCTTCGGAAAGGGCAATCTTATTTTCAAAGACTTCGGAAAGAATGTGTACACGATTGGAAGCCGTGAAAAAAACCGGGCTATTAGAATAGCCCAGCGCTATGGAGTGAAATTCAGCCCGGACTGGCCTCGCTACAAAGCATTGGCGGATCTTAAGTCCCCGAGTCAGGAGGAACTACGGGAAAAAGAAAGCATTTTGGGAGCCATGTTTGAAAAGGTCATGACCATGCCCTTTGAAGAGTTGTTTAAATGGGAAGAAGTTGCTTTTGAAATGCCTGGCAAAGCCCAGATAGTTGAGACGGTGCAATGTCAGAAATGCGGCGAGGGAGTAATGAAGACCCGCACGGTGACCAGTGGCGACGGAATTATTTGCCTGTCCTGTGCTGCTTCGGAGGTGGCGTAAAATGTGCGAATCCAATGTCTATATCAATCGCAATGGGAAAGAAGAACTGGTTATGGAAAGGGTGGATAGAATCATACCCAGTCTGGACAACCAGATCTATATGGAAAACGTTTTTGGGGAGCGTAAAGTGGTCCAGGCCAGAATTAAAGAAATGGAACTGGTCCATCACCGCATAATTCTCGATGAGCTGCTGGAGCAGCCCGCGGTCAGGGAAGCCGAGATATGGCTGGAACCTCAGACCGACCACGGCCACTTTCATGCCGGGGAGGAAGTAGCCCTCAAAGTTTTGAAAGGCTACAACATGAAGCCCGACCAACACGGAGTGCACCAGGCGAAAGCGGTCATAGCCGCTGAGCAGGGCCAGCGCGAGCTGGAAATCCACGATCATCACGGCTCCCCGGAAATCAATCTGGGGCAGGAAGCGGACGGGCTCATTCAAGTTTATGTGCATGAAGCGGGCGATAAGGAACTCTACGGCAAAATAGCCCTGGAGATAGGCCACCATCATCATCATGGCCTGCCGGCCCTGGACATTCCCCTGGAGATCGTGCCCTGTGGCTACAGCCACGCCCGTATGGGGGAAAACTATGAAATAATGGTTTTAAAAGATGGTGAGCCGCTGCCCGGGGCTGAAGTAATGGCCACCTTCGCCGGTACCCATCATCAAGATTACCCGCACCGGCTGGTGGCCGACGGAGAAGGAAAAGCCCGGCTATTCTTATCATCCCGGGGCAACTACCTGTTCAGGGTGCGGGAAGGAAACGTGATCAGCACCTTTACTCTGGTAAAGAGCTTCTAAATGCCGGATTAGGAAAAGCAGGGAGCACCAACTCCAATCGTCAAATTGTGTTAAAAATAAAGGGATTTTCTATTTTAAAGATAAAAGGAATTGACTTCTTGATGTAGAATTAGGGGAAAAGAGGGTGTCACGAAGAGGCTCTCGTCATAAAATTCCGGGTTCGATATTACCAATGCGATAAAGCTAAGCTGATGCCATGAAGGTGTTGATCTTGTCAATATCTACATGGCTTTTTATTTGGGTTGTGCATTGAATTCACAAAAACTGCTCATAGGCAATTCAGCATAGCCAGCTAGGGGCAGATATTCAGTGGTAAGCCGGGTATGCACAGTCATAAGAATGTACTGGTAAAACAACATAAGGCTCTCCGAACGATTTTGCCTGTAGCCTGAAGGTCATGGCGGATCGTCTTTGGGTTTACCGGGAAACCGGTAGGCCTCCCGTGTTTGGAAAGGAGAACGCGCTAAGCAGCAGGTACCAAGATGCCTGGATGCTCTCTAGGGGCGTTCAGGCATTTATTTATTAATGAATTGCCAGTATGATTGGAAACACCACCATGAAGGTGATTAATGGTAGGAACCATTAGTTGCTGACGTGGTGTTTTTTTGTTCCCGGACAGTAAAGCTTGAGGTGAACAATCGTTTCGTCTTGACCGGGTGATAGAGGAGGTGACGGGGAAAAGGAGATTTGTCAGGTTGTATGACTATTAACAGTCTAGGAGGGATACTTTTGAGTGCAATCTTAACTGAAGGGGTTATAAAGGTCGAAGGCACCTGCAAAACCTGCGACCATTGCACCTCGGTCTGTCCCACAGGGGCTATCACAGGTTTGTTGGGACAGAAGCACAAAATTGAGTTCAAGAAGTGCTTGAACTGCGGGCAATGCTTGATCAACTGCCCATTCGGGCGGATCGGGGAAGTCAGCATGATGGACCAGGTCAAAGCGGCCATGAAGGACCCCAATAAGTACGTAGTGGTTCAGGAAGCCCCGGCGGTTCGGGTGGCTTTGGGGGAGCCCTTTGGAATGCCGGTGGGAACCAACGTCAAAGGCAAAATGCATGCCGCCCTGCGCCAACTGGGTTTCAAACAGGTTTATGACACGGAGTTTACCGCCGACCTTACCATTATGGAAGAGGGAACCGAGCTCATTAACCGGGTCTACAACGCAGTGGGGGCGGTAAAAGACGAACATGCCGGGCCGCTGCCCCAGTTTACTTCCTGTTGTCCGGCCTGGATACGGTATGCAGAAATTAATTACCCCAAAATACTGCCATATCTATCTAGCGCCAAATCACCCCAGCAGATGTTCGGAGCGGTGGCCAAAACTTACGCCGCCCAGAAATTGGGGGTCGATCCGGCCAAGATGTATGTGGTTTCGGTCATGCCCTGCACGGCCAAAAAATACGAGTGCGAACGCCCTGAATTCATCTCCAGCGGATACAAGGATGTGGATGCCGTTATAACCACCCGGGAACTGGCTGACTGGATCAAGGAATCCGGGATCGATTTTGTAAACCTCAAAGACGAAGAAGCGGACAAATTGATCGGTTCTTCCACCGGAGCCGCCACGATCTTCGGGGTAACCGGCGGAGTTATGGAAGCCGCTCTACGGACCGCTTATGAAATCTTGAGCGGGCAGACCCTGCCGGCGGTTGAATTCAAATCGGTGCGGGGGAGAAAACCGGTCCGGGAAGCATCAGTGGACATTCCCATCAAAGCCCTGGGAGGAAAACCGCTGACGGTCAATGTGGCTATTGTTACGGGGACCAAATATGCGGCTCCGCTTATAGAAGACGTCCTGGCCGGCCGAAGCCCTTACCACTTTATTGAAGTGATGAACTGCCCGGGGGGCTGCATTAACGGAGGCGGACAGCCGATCAGGCATGACGCCTATTAAAAGAGGAGGTGAATCGAGATGACTCTGTTTTCGGAATCAGGCGGTATAACCCGCCGCCAGTTTTTCAAAGGTTCGGGCATTCTTCTGGTAAGCGCGGTGATAACCGGGATTTTTGCCAAAATAGGATTTGATGCATCAGCGGCCAGCGATGAATACATCAACAAGCGCATCGCCGCCATGTATACCCTGGATGAAAAAATGACCCTGCGCAAGTCGCACCTCAACCCGGAGATTGCACAAATTTACAAGGATTTTCTGTCGCCCGGAGAAGTCAAACCTCTCACCGAAAAGTCGGAGCGCCTTCTCCATACCAAGTACGGCAAAGATATTCCGGCTTTGATCGAAGAACTGAAGAAACCGCATGAGCCCGGCGCTCAGCCTGGCGCCAACCATGCAGCATAAGGAGGGGAAAGGATGAGTGATGTAAAAGGCAAGGTCTTGAAGCACGGGGATTCTACCCGCACCATGCACTGGGTGCACCTGCTCTGTTTCATAATTTTAGGACTGACCGGGATAGGATTTTATTGGGAAATCGGCTTTATTGAAAATATCTTTGGCGGGGGAGCCAACGCTTCGCTTGTTCATCGCTGGGCCGGAGTGGTATTTCTGGCCGGGCCGCTGCTTTACATTTTCTTTAACTTCAACCGGTTTGCCCGATTCATGGATACAATCTCCCACATCACCAAGGATGATGTGGGCTGGTTGAAGGTAATGGGGGGCTACCTGCCCTTTATCAAGGTGGATCAGGTTCCTCCCCAGGATAAATACAATGCCGGTCAAAAAATGCTGGGATGGTTGATCATCATCGGCTGTCTCCTGATGATTTTAACCGGCTTCCCCATGTGGTTGTGGCGGGATGCGGTTCCGGCCGTTTTCTTGAGCCTCTGTTACAATGTCCATTTCTGGACGGCTATAATCTTAATTCTCCTGGTGGGCGGACACTTCTTTCTGGCCGCCATCCATCCCAAATCCAGAGTGGAATTTTCTTCAATGATGCTGGACGGTTATATCGATGCCGAAATAAGCGCCCACCACAATGAAAAGTGGTTTAAAGAGCTTAAACAGGACGCATAAAACTTAATCCCCATCTCATTATTTACAGGGCAGCCCGGAAAGTGATTGGGCTGCTCTAATTCTATATTGAACAAATAGATAAGAATGCCGTTTACAATTGAAGGATTTTAGAAAATAAATTAGAATAGTTAAAATAATTGGTGCCATGAAGGCGCCTGGCAGTGTTTAGGGGTATTTAAAAACAAAAAAAATAAAACAAACAGCCGTGCCATGAAGGTATTGTAGTGTTGCAGTATGGTTATGGCTTTTTTTGTGGGAAAAAACAGGAATTCAGTAGACGAAATTTGAATGCAGGAGGTCTTAACATGCATATTCCCGATGGGTATTTGAGCCCCCAAACAGCGCTGGTCATGACCGCGGTCATGGTGCCGGTATGGGGAGTAGCAGTAAAGAAGGTCAGGGAAAAGCTGAAAAGGAAGGACGTGCCTCTTCTGGCTATAGGGGCGGCTTTCAGCTTTACGATCATGATGTTTAATCTGCCCATACCCGGAGGCAGCTCGGCGCATGCCGTGGGGGCGGTTTTACTGGCGATTTTGTTGGGTCCGTGGGCGGCGACATTAGGGGTCTCGGTGGCTCTGATTATTCAGGCTCTGATTTTCGGGGACGGTGGTATTTTGGCGATTGGAGCCAACTGTTTTAACATAGCGTTTGTTATGTCCTTTGTAGGATATGGGGTTTATAAGCTGGTTCGAGGAGATTCTGACGCTATGTCCGCCCGGGCCCTTGTCGCCGGGGTGCTGGCCGGGTATATAGGATTAAATTGCGCCGCATTTTTTACAGCCGTGGAATTCGGCTCTCAATATAACTGGTTTAAGGCCGCCGACGGCACGCCCCTCTATTTTATGTACCCGCTCAAAACGGCCATAGCCGCGATGATGAGTGAGCATCTGATCCTGGCTGGTCCGGTTGAAGGTATAGTGACCGGATTAGGGGCCTGGTTTGTAGGGCGCAACTATCCCGAACTCCTGCCGCGTATCTCCAAAGCGGCGCTCAATTAGAAATATAGACGATGGAGGGAGCATAGATGTTTAAGCAATATAAAAAACTATGGCTGGGTTTGATAGTTTTAATTCTTCTGAGCCCCTTGGGTCTCATCGCCACCGGGACCGCATTTGGGGAATGGAGTACTGAAGAATTAATAACCGAGGTAGGGTTTATTCCCCAGGGGTTGGAACGTATGGCTGATTTTTGGAGCCATGCTCCTATGTCGGACTATGCCGTACCGGGCCTGGAGGGAAGCTTCCTTTCTTCCGCCGGTGGTTATATCATATCGGCGGTAGTGGGTATCGCCCTGGTAGTCGGGGTATTTGCCCTCTTCTCCAAAATAGTAAAAGAATGAGTAATATCGGGGAACAGGCGGTTGGCACTTTACCTGCGTGGATGACCGATTCGGGTCCCATTTCGGGAAAGACTGGCCGAAAGGGCGCGGCTACAGGCTTTTTGCGCAAAACCCTGCAAGAGCTAAAGACCACCCTGGCAAGCGATCTGCAAACCGAACAACTGGCTGCTCAGCCCGGTTTGCTTCAGAAAATCGACCCTCGCGTTAAACTGCTGGGACTTATCATACTGGTAGCCGCTTCAGGATTGGCCAGGAGCATCGAGGCATTGATATTTTTGGCCTTGCTGTCGGCTACTTTGATGCTGGCCTCCAAGCTGCCGGTATGGACGCTACAGAGAAGAATTTGGGGGATTATCCCGATGATAAGCCTGCTGGCAGCCGCTCCGGGAGTCTTAAGCATATTTAATCCGGGTGCGCCTCTTTTGGTTTTGCTGGCTGCTCCGGAAGGAATCAGCATAGGAGGCCTGCACCTGGCAGGTCCTATTTATATCAGCCGCCAGGGCGTGATAGCTGCAGCGTTTCTCTTTTTAAGAACCGGCCTTTCGCTTTCTCTGGGGACCCTTCTGGTTTTGACCACGCCGGTAAACCGACTGCTGCACTCCATAAGGGTTTTAAAGGTCCCGGACCTTATGGTTATGATCTTGGAAATGAGCTATCGTTACCTAATACTGCTGCTTACTGTTTCACTGGAAATGTTCGAGGCTCGCAAAATGAGAACCGTAGGCGTTATGTCGGGCCGCACCCAGAGAAGGGTGGTGGGTTCATCGGTTGCCGCCCTGTTTGAACGCAGTATATCCCTGTCTGAGGAAGTGTTCCAGGCCATGACCGCCCGGGGCTACACCGGCGAAGCGGTAAGCATCGAACCCCTGGCCTTGCGATTGTTGGACTTTATCGCTTTTGCGATTATAATAGGTTTAGCAGCGACAACGGTATTTTGGGGGAGCATTTTTGGATAAAGCAGTGTTTAGTCTAAAAGGAGTAGAGTTTTCATATCATGATAGCAGCCCTCTATTATCCGGTTTGAACCTGGATTTTTACTACGGGGACAGCGTCTGCCTGCTGGGGGCCAACGGATCGGGAAAATCAACCGTATTAAAAATGCTCTGCGCCCTGTTGTTTCCGACCAGGGGAATATTCAGGGCTTTTGGTGACGATATAGACGAAGCCCGGATGGAAAACGACCGTTATGCCAAGGAATACCGGCGCCGGGTGGGATTCGTATTCCAGAACTCGGAGGCCCAGCTGTTTACCACTCGCATCTGGGATGAGATAGCCTTCGGACCCTTGCAGCTGGGACTGGCTGCCCGGGATGTCAAGCAGCGAGTGGAGGATATTGCCGGCCTGCTGCGCATAGAGGACCTGCTGGAGCGTTCGCCCTACCGCTTGAGCGGAGGCGAGAAGAAGAAGGTGGCTCTGGCCTGCGTGCTGGTTATGAATCCCGAGGTTTTGATATTGGATGAACCTACCAATGGCCTGGATCCCAAAACGCAAAGATGGCTGATTGAATTGCTGCTTCAGTTAAATAAAGCGGGAAGAACTATCATCACTGCGACCCATAACCTCGAATTGGCTCATGCCATATCCAAACGCGCCCTGGTTCTATCGGAAGAACACCGGCTGATCGGTGACGGAAATACTTTTGAAATACTGAGCAACCGTGATTTGCTCATCCAAGTCAATCTTATAGACGAATATACCCATATTCATGAGAGTCACGAGCATACGCATCGATTTATACACGCTTAAATAACGCTTGGATAAATTCCCATTAAGTACATTTGCTAATATATATTTTTACATTATAGTATTGGTTATGAATAATTCAGGAACACTTGCGAGGAAACGCGTAAAAATTTGCTTTATCATAAAAGAACTCAACATTTGTAAAATTAGGGCTTGATAAAATTGGTATAACAGTATATAAAAATATATAGCATAGTGCAGGAAAGTCTATATTTAGTTGCGAATATATATGTTCAGTGAAAACTGTATAGCCTGATTGTCTAAAGATTATTCCGGGCAGAGTCAATATGAAAAAGCGCCTGGAAATCTTGCAGAGATGTCTCCGAGCCTGGCTGTCTAAGGTTTGACACTAAGGGAGTTGGGCCGTTAGGGTATAAGTCGGAAACGACTGTGCCTTCCATTCAGATAAGGAGATGCTTGGTTCAGGCGAGATACTAAGCGTGCCCATGAAGGTCACCGCGCTCGTGAAGGGCTGTATAGCTTAAGTATGTTTGCGTCTAACTCAGCATTTGCTTGCTGAGTTTTTTTGTTGAAATATTTTAGCTATTGTGAAATATGTAGCTTTTTAATAGTTTTACGAACCTGAAATAAAAGTTTAAACGAACTTAAATAACTAATTTAATAAGAACCAGGTCTCCGAGCTTGACTCTCTAAGGCTCCCTGCTATGAGGTCAAGACCATACGGTATAACGGGAAACGGTTATGCCCTCCATTGTGAAAAGGAGATGCTCAGTTCTGGCAGGATACAAAGCGTGCCCATGAAGGGTACAGGCTTATTAAGAGCTGTAATAGCTTCCGTATTTGTCACAAAACTCAGCATTTGCTTGCTGAGTTTTGTGCTTTTAATCAAATATCGGATACGGCAGAGAGTTAAGGGCAAGGAGTACCAGGGATGCATGAATTGTCGCTGATGACCAGCGTGCTAGAAACCGTAAGACAAGGTGCCCTGGACAACGACATAAAACAAGTAAAGAAAGTGAAACTGGTTATCGGGAAGTTATCGCAGGCTTTGCCCGATAGTCTTCAGTTTGCTTTTGGCGTACTCAGCCAGGATGAGATGTTTCGCGGTGCGGTTCTGGAGATCGAGGAAAAGGATATCATATGCCTTTGCCCGGACTGCCAGAATCAGTTTGCAGTTCAAGATGATTACAGCTTTATTTGTCCGAATTGCCAGGGATTGAAGGTCGAAATCATTTCCGGTCGGGAGCTGTATATTGATTATTTTGAGGGGGACCTGACTGATGGTACAGATTAAACTGGAAAGTCAGATTTTAGGAGCCAATGATCTGATCGCGCGCCGCAACAGCGCTCATTTTCAGGAGAATCAAATTTTAGCCATCAACCTCATGAGTTCGCCGGGTTCCGGTAAGACGACCTTATTGGAACGCACCATAGACGCACTGGCTGATTCGCTTAAGATGGCGGTTATAGAAGGGGATCTGTATACTGATCAGGATGCGCAGCGCATCGAAAAAAAAGGCGTAAAAGTTGTGCAAATCAACACTGACGGCACCTGCCATCTGGACGCCGGGATGGTAGAGCGGGCTTTTAAAGAAATTGCTTATGACGGATTGCAGTTGTTGTTTGTAGAAAATGTCGGCAATCTGGTATGCCCAGCGGAGTTTAATTTGGGAGAGGACCTGCGGGTGGTTTTGGCCACCACCACCGAAGGCAATGACAAGATCACCAAATACCCGCTGATTTTTCGGGAAGCGCAAGCAGTAGTTCTGAACAAGATTGATCTTTTGCCATATACCGATTTCAGCCTGGAACAGTTCCAGGAAGATGTGCAGCGGATCAATCCGCAAGCCAGAATTTTTATGATTTCAGGCCGGACAGGGCAGGGAATAGATGAATGGACCCAATGGTTGCTCGAGGAGGTGAGATACAAAATATCCACCGGGTGAGACAACTGAGGAATAGAGTGGGAAAGTAGAATTACGTAATTCAATTAAGTTGGGAGGAATGCAAAAGATGCCTACCAAGCTAAGCCGACGTGACTTTATCCGCCTCTGTGCGGGTTCGGCTGCGGCTGTATCCCTGTCGGGATACCTGGCGCCTTTTATCAAAGAGGCTGCCGCTGCTGGTGACTTACCCAAGGTTATCTGGATTCAGGGAGCTTCCTGTACCGGATGTTCAATCTCTCTGTTGAACACCGTTCACCCTGATATTCAGAAGGTTTTGACCGAGGTAATAAGCCTCACCTATCACCCCAATGTCATGGCTGCTGCCGGCGACCTTGCCATTCATGAAGGAATGTACAAAGTCGCTGAGGAGAACAAAGGCAAATTCTATCTGGTTGTCGAAGGTGCAGTTCCCACCGCCTTTGAGGGTCTGACCTGTACCGTGGGAGAAATAGACGGCAAGCCGATTACTTTCAAACAGATGGTCACCGATATCGGAAGCAAAGCTGCTGCGATACTGAATTTTGGAACCTGTTCCGCTTACGGTGGAATCCCGGCGACCGGCCCCAATCCCACCGAATGCAAACCTGTTTCCGATATAGTCAAGGGTGTACAACAGGTCAATGTGCCCGGCTGCCCGCCGCATCCTGACTGGATGATTGGAACCATCGCCCATGTGCTCTTGTACAACGACATACCCGAATTGGACTACCATGGTCGCCCCAAGATGTTCTTCGGCGGGATTATTCATGACAACTGCCAGAGGCGTCAATATTTTGACAACGGCATATTTGCCAAGACTTTCGGTGATCCCGGCTGCATGCTGGAACTGGGCTGCAAAGGCCCCATCTCTCACTGCGACGCAACCACCCGCCTGTGGAATAACGGCACCAACTGGTGCGTAAAATGCGGCGCGGTCTGTATCGGATGCACCGAACCCGAGTTCCCGGCCTGGCCGATGTATGAAAGAATGCCTGAAATGCCGGTCGGACCCGCTACAACAGTTACTGTCGACCAGATCGGATTGGTCCTGGCTGGAGCTACCGCAGTAGGAATTGCCGGACATCTGGGTGGTAATATTCTGACTGGCAGAGTTGGTCCTCACAAAGAAGAAGAAGTGAAAGAAGGTGAGAACTAATGGCGAAAATCATCGTTGACCCCGTAACCAGAATAGAAGGCCACCTGAAGCTGGAAGTTGAAGTAGAGGGCAATGTAGTAGTGGATGCTTTTATGGGTGGTGCCCTGTGGCGCGGCCTGGAAACCATCATGCAGGGAAGAGATCCCCGCGATGCCGAGCAGATCATGCAGAGAATCTGCGGCGTTTGCCCGACTGGTCATGCTACGGCAGGAATACTGGCCCTTGATGATGCTTTCGGCATTGAGCCTCCACCGGCCGGACGTATAATCAGAAACCTTATATTTGGTTCCAACTATATACAGTCGCACATTCTCCATTTCTTCCACCTGGCTGCTCTGGATTATGTCAAAGGACCGGAAATTGCTCCTTTTAAACCCCGCTATGAAGCCGATTTCCGCCTGCCCCAGGATGTAAACGACCAGGCTGTAGCCATATATCTGGAGGCTCTGACAGTTCGCCGCCAGGCCCATGAAATGTTAACTATCTGGGGCGGCAAGATGCCCCACGTACAGGCCATAGTTCCCGGCGGTGTATCGGAAGTTCCCGACACCTCCAAGATCTATCAGTTCCTGACTAGCCTTGAGAAGATCACTGATTTCATTAACAAGAAATATGTTCCCACCGTCAAAGCGGTAGCTGGGGTATATTCCGACTGGTTCGACGTAGGCCGCGGCTGCCAGAACATGCTGGCCTACGGTGCATTCCCGCAGGAGGAAGGTATGGACCACATTAAGAAGAAAAAATTCTTCAACAGCGGTGTCTACATTGACGGCCAGTATAAAGACCTTGATCCCAAGGTTATAACTGAAGATGTCAAGTATGCCTGGTACAAAGACGGCATTGATCCCTCCCCGGAAAACGCTGTTTTGACTCCTGATGCCAAGAAGAAAGACGCCTACAGCTGGATGAAGGCTCCCCGCTACAACGGCAAAGCCATGGAAGTTGGTCCTCTGGCCCGCCAGTGGATAAACAAGACCAAGGATGTAGTCGACCTGGGGCCTAAAGCTTTCTCCGTTATGGGGCGCCACTTTGCCCGAGCTATTGAGACTGCTCAAATGGCGGCAGCATGTAAAGACTGGGCAATGGAGCTGACCAAATACGCCGGGCAGCCGGTCTGCACCCCGCACAAGCTTCCTACCAAGGAAGTTGTAGGTATGGGATTGACCGAGGCCTCCCGCGGAGCTCTGGGACACTGGCACCGGATCAGCAGTGACGGACGTACCAAGGTTTACAACGCTGTGGTCCCAACCACCTGGAACGCTTCTCCGAGGACCGGCAGCGGAGCAGCCACCTTGCGCGGACCTATGGAGCAGGCCATCATTGGCACTACCGTAAAGGATGCCAACAACCCTGTGGAACTGGTAAGGATTATCCGGGCGTTCGACCCCTGTTTTGGATGCGCCATTCATATCATGACTCCCGACAAAAAGACGATCAGCCAGTTTGCCATTAACTAGGGGGGTGTAAAAATGGTAAAACAGATGGAGGACAGGCATTCCATATGGATTCGGATATTCCACTGGTCCAATATGATTGCCATTACCATGTTAACCTTAACCGGTTTTTATATCCACGCTCCCCAAACCTTCAGGTTGTTCAGCAACATGGACACCCCGAGAACGCTCCATTTTGCTATGGCATATGTGTTGTTGTTTGGAGTTATCGGCCGGGTATATTACGCTATCGTAGCCAAGGATGCCCACAACCTGGTTTTCCGTCCCGTGCGGGATACCTTGTGGATGCCCAGCTTAATTAAATATTACCTGTTCATGACCGATGAACATCCCTACTATGGCAAGTACAATCCCGGTCAGCGCGGAATGTACACCGGACTCTTGGTTTTCGTTATAATCATGGTCATGACTGGCTTCGTAATGTATAAGCCCAACACCTTCATGTTTATGTCCAGCTGGTTTGGCGGATACATTACAGCGAGGCTCATCCACTATGTTTTAACCTGGATTATCCTGCTGTGCGTTATGGTTCACTTATATCTTGACTTTGCCGAAGGACTGCCAGGTATAAAGTCAATATTCACTGGAAAAATCCCGGTGGGCTTCCATCATGGCCCTGATCAGGAGGAGAGCCACTAACTTAATCAGCTTGTTAACGACTGGAGGACTGGCGTGAAAAGAATAATGGTACTGGGGATCGGCAACCTGTTGATGTCTGATGACGGATTCGGAGTGCATGTAGTAAGGAAACTGGCCGAAATGGGCTTGCCGGATGCGGTTGAGCTGGTTGACGGCGGAACGCATAGTTATGATTTATTGGATTATTTTGAACAGAGCGATATATGTTTCGTAGTTGATGCTATGCATACCGGAGGAAAGCCGGGTACTGTTTACCGCGCACCTCTGGATGAGTTGGGCCTTACTCCCAGCGCTGATATCCAATCACTGCACGAGATAAGCTTCGCCGAAGCTATGCATATGGTTCGACTGCTGGGTCATAACCCCGAAGTCATAGTATATGGCATAGAACCGGAATATGTAGATATCGGGTTGGAACTTACTTCAGTTGTAGCTGAAAAGGTCGACTGGGTGGCGGGAAAGATTCACCAGGAGATTTCTGAACTGCTGTCCAGTTAATGGTAATGAGATCAAAGCTTATATACTCTGAGTGGGATGCGTTATGCATCCCACTCAGGCCATTTTAGGTGAAAATGAAAACTACGAAGATTTAGAGAATAAGGCAATACTAAGCAGACGACAATGAAAATAGAAAGCAAGGTCTTGTTTATGCCGGCAGTGGCTCATCGAATAACTATAAAAGGGATTGTACAGGGCGTGGGGTTCAGGCCGCACGTTTATCGCCTGGCTATGGAGCTGGGCCTTGCCGGGTGGGTTCTGAACTCCTCGGCCGGGGTCTTTATTGAACTGGAGGGAGAGCAGGGGATTATTGAGGAATTTGTTGCCCGACTGTCCCAACAACCCCCTCCGCTGGCCCTGATCAGGAGTTTGGAAACGGAAGCCATTCCCTTTCAGGGGTTTAAGGAGTTCACTATTCGGGAAAGCGAAAGCCAGGATCAGACCCTGGTCATGATCTCTCCCGATATAGCCATATGTGAAGACTGCAAGCGGGAAGTGCGGGATACGGGGGACCGGCGTTATGAATACCCCTTTACCAACTGCACCAATTGCGGACCGCGTTTTACTATAATAAAAGACGTTCCCTATGACCGGGCCAAGACCACCATGGCTCCATTCCCCATGTGCCCTGACTGCCAGGAGGAATACGAAAATCCTCTACACCGGCGTTTTCATGCTCAGCCCAATGCCTGCCCGGTATGCGGACCGGCTGTAACCATGCTGGCCCAGGATGGCAGCCGGGTTCAAGCGAATGCTCCGGCCCTGTTAAAACAGGGGGCGATACTGGCGGTTAAAGGACTGGGAGGCTTTCACCTGGCGGTAGACGCCAAAAACCCAAAAGCGGTGCGTGAACTGCGCCAGCGCAAACGGCGGGATGTGAAACCCTTTGCGGTTATGGTCTGGGACCTGGAGGCGGCTGCACGATACTGCGAAGTGAGTGCGGGCGCCCAAGGCCTTCTGACCTCACCCCAGGCTCCTATTGTGGTATTGCCGGAAAGGCCGGACAGCGAACTGCCGTCCGCTTCGATCCACCCGGGACTTAACACCCTGGGGGTGATGCTGCCTTATACACCATTGCATTACCTGTTGTTTGATCAAGATTTAGACGTTTTGATCATGACCAGTGCCAATATCAGCGATGAACCTTTGATAACCGGCAATGATGAGGCCCTGCAGAAGTTGGGCGGCATAGCCGATTACTTTTTGATGCACAACCGGGAAATCTACAATCCCTGTGACGATTCAGTTGTCGGTTTGACAGCCTGGGATGCCCCGCATTTTTTTAGAAGGGCTCGCGGTTATGTGCCCCGGTCTATTAAAATTCCCCGCGATGCTGAGCCGGTCCTGGCGGTGGGCGGTGAAATGAAAAACACCTTTTGCATCACCCGGCAAGGAGACGCCTATTTGAGCCAGCACTGGGGGGACTTGAATCATTATCTCAATTATGTGAATTTTCAAAACGGAATAGAGCGTTTTAAAAAAATGCTGGGGGTTGAGCCGGGCGTCATCGCCCATGACCTGCACCCGGACTACCAGTCCACCCGCTGGGCCAAAGAGCAGGGGGAGGCGGGAATGAAACTGATCCCGGTGCAGCACCACTATGCCCACCTGACATCGGTTATGGCAGAAAACCAGCTGGAAGGCGAAGTGCTGGGCTTGATCTGCGACGGCACCGGTTGGGGACTGGATGGCGCGGTCTGGGGGTGCGAACTGCTGCGGGGCGACTATAGACAATTTGAACGTTTAGGACATCTCAAATACCTCCCGCTTCCGGGAGGCGATTTGACGGTAAAAAGGCCTTATAGAATGGCGTACACTTATCTTCAGCAGGCCTTCGGGCCGGCAGCCGGGAGCGTGGGACCGCGTTATCTTCCCCGGTTGGGCGAAATTGAACGGCAGTATCTTGAATACCAAAACAGCAAAACCGGAAACACTCTGCTTACATCGTCTTGCGGCCGTTTGTTCGACGCGGTTTCTGCCCTGCTGGGAGTATGCCCCGTCAACCGCTCGGAAGGGCAGGCCGCTATTGAGCTGGAGGCAGCCGCCCGGGTCCTGGACGGACAGTCATACTCTTATACCCTGGAAGAGGAGCAAAACCTGCTTATAATGAATCCCCTGCCGGCCTGGCAGGAAATGGTGCGCGATCTTGACCGGCAACTGGAATCTTCCGTCATCGCGGGCCGTTTTCACCTGACCATGGCCGAGCTTTTCTGTGCCGCCTTAAAACAGCTCCGGGAGAAAAGCGGCATTAACCGGGTGGTTTTGAGCGGAGGGGTATTCCACAACCAGATACTTCTGTTAGAATTGCTGAAGAGGCTGAAGCTCAATAAATTTGAGATCTATTATCACAGTATGGTCCCCCCGGGTGATGGAGGAATAAGCCTGGGGCAAGCCGTAATAGCGAGTGAGGTGTTTGCATAATGTGCCTGGGTGTACCGGCCAGAGTACTGGAACTGAATGATGATCAGACGGCTGTGGTTGATGTTCAGGGTAATCAGGTAAAGGTCAGTGTCGTTCTTACTCCAGAAGTGGAAGCGGGGCAGCACGTACTGGTCCATGCGGGTTTTGCCATGGAAATTATAGCCGCAGAAGAAGCCTTGAAGACCATGGCCCTGCTCGAAGAACTGATGGAATACGGGGAGATGCCGAGCGATGAGCATGAACGATAAAGAATACACCAGGGCTTTACTGGAGGAGATCCGGGCGGTAAAGCAGGATTTTGCTCTGATGGAAGTCTGCGGGACTCATACTATGGCCATAGCCAAAAGCGGAATCCGCGAGCTGGTCCCGCCGAATTTAAAACTGCTCTCCGGGCCGGGCTGCCCGGTATGCGTAACCGCCCAGGGGGATATTGACTCGGTCATTGCCATGGCTGGCAATCCCGATATAACTCTTCTGACCTTTGGGGATATGCTGCGGGTGCCGGGAACTACGACCTCGCTTGCCGAGGAAAGGAGCCGCGGGGCCGATGTAAGGGTAGTGTATTCGCCTTTAGATGCGGTTCAGATGGCGGCCGACAATCCGGGGCGGGAAATGGTGTTCTTAGGCATTGGGTTTGAGACGACTGCGCCTACCGTAGCCGTAAGTATTGAAGAAGCCCGGCGTCGAGAATTGTCCAATTTTTCAGTCCTTTCACTGCACAAGGTGGTTCCCCCGGCCCTGGAAGTCATATTTTCCGATCCCGATATCAGGGTGGACGGTTTGATCTGCCCCGGGCATGTTTCGGCGGTTATTGGCCTTGAACCGTACGAAATACTGGTCCAACGCTATAAAAAGCCCTGTGTTGTAACCGGGTTTGACACCCTGGATATCCTGGAAGGAATCGTAATGCTTACCAGGCAACTCCGTAATGGAGAGGCCCGGGCCGAAATTCAATATAAACGGGTGGTAAAGAAGGAAGGCAACCTGGTTGCCCGGGCGGTCCTGGAGAGGGTATTTACACTGGCTGACGCGCGCTGGCGGGGTCTGGGCGCCATACCCGGCAGTGGATTGAATATTAATGATGAATATTCCAGCTACGACGCCAGGGTCAAATTCCAGGTGCCGGATTTTGAAGATAAACCGATCAAAGGATGCGCCTGCGGTGAAGTTTTAACCGGCAAAATAACGCCCCGGGAATGCCTCCTGTTTGGCAGGGCCTGCACGCCCGTGCAGCCGATAGGACCTTGCATGGTATCCCATGAGGGAGCCTGTGCCGCCTATTACCGGTATACACCTTTGAAAGGGAGAGCTTAGCGCAATGAAGAAAACGGATAGAATCCTTATGGCCCATGGCAGCGGGGGGCTGATGAGCCAGAATTTGATCGATCAGTTGTTTAAAAAGGCCATGAACAATCCCTATCTGGACCCCATGCTGGACGGAGCCGTGCTTGATCTGCCGCCCGGCCGCGCGGTAATGTCAACCGATTCCTTTGTCATCACTCCTCTGTTCTTTCCGGGCGGGGATATAGGTAAGCTGGCCGTATGCGGGACGGTTAATGATCTGGTGGCCTGCGGGGCCGAACCGCTTTATCTATCCAATGCCTTCATCATCGAGGAAGGATTCCCCTTGGCGGATCTGCGAAAGATAGTTGAGTCCATGGCGGCGACCGCCGACCGGGCCGGAGTAAAGCTGGTGACGGGAGATACCAAGGTGGTTGAGAAGGGAAGCGCGGACGGTTTGTTTATCAATACCAGCGGAATAGGAGTTATTCCGGCAGGCATCGACTATCGACCGAACCGTCTTATGCCAGGCGATGAGCTTATCGTAACCGGACCGGTAGGGGATCACGGCCTGGCCATTTTAGCCCAGCGGGAAGGACTGCGCTTCGCTACCCCGGCGGTAAGCGACTGTGCCCCTTTGCACCTCCTGGGCCGCCTGATGCAGGAATTTGGCCAGGATGTTAAATGCATGCGTGATCCTACCCGGGGGGGACTGGCTACGGTCTTAAACGAAATAGCCGGCCAGGCCAATCTGGGTATAAGGGTCATCGAAGAACTGATCCCGGTGTCGCAGATTGTTCAAGGAGCCTGCGACATGCTGGGACTGGATCCCCTTTACATGGCTAATGAGGGAAAAATGGTGGTCTTCGTTAAAAAGGGCCGGGGGTCTGCGGTACTGGATGTACTTCGCCGGAGTGAAGAGTTTGCCAATGCAGCTATAATCGGTGAAGTATTGGAACAGCCGGCCGGAATGGTTTTGATTGAGACCGGGCTGGGTGCGGAGCGCATTCTGGGCATACTGGAAGGCGAGCATGTTCCGCGTATCTGCTAAGATCGCTAAACAGAAAGCCATCTGAATGTAATATTAAACCTAAACGCGGTGTGAAAGCCGCGTTGTTGTTTTTTCTGATACCGCAGATAATGACAGATATCCAGCAAATTATCATATTGAAGAAGGAATAGGGAATTAAACGGCGAAATTATATAAGTAATACAAAACATAACAAAAAGTTATACGAGGAGGTCGGCAATGGACAGGAACAAATGGATTGTACTAGTGACGGGATTGATTACCGGCATGGTCGCAGTGGTCCTGGTGAAAATGGGTAATCCCCAAAATATGGGATTTTGCATTGCCTGTTTCGAACGGGATATTGCGGGAGCATTGGGACTGCACCGGGCGGACGTGGTGCAGTACATGCGCCCGGAAATTCTAGGGTTGGTATTGGGAGCCTTGATTACTTCGTTATTTACAAGGGAATTTAAAACCAGGGGCGGGTCGGCTACCCTGGTGCGGTTTATTATGGGAGTCTTTATGATGATCGGCGCCCTGGTGTTCCTGGGCTGCCCGCTGCGCGATGTTCTGCGTATGGCCGGGGGTGATTACAACGCAGTGGTGGGTCTTTTTGGATTCATAGCGGGAGTTGCCAGCGGTGTATTCTTCCTGAAGAAAGGCTTTAACCTGGGCCGGGCCCAGGCCAGTCATTCCCAGGTAGGCGGATTCGTCATACCGGCTCTGATAACATTTTTCCTGGTCTTGCTGGTTTTAAAAACGGTCTTCAACCCGACTGCGGGTGGGCCTCTGTTTTTCAGTAAAACCGGACCTGGGAGCATGCACGCCGCGCTGTGGTTGAGCCTGGGCGCCGGACTTCTGGTAGGCTTTTTAGCCCAGCGCAGCCGTCTTTGCTTTAGCGGCGGAATCCGTGATCTTATACTGGTCAAAGACAGCACCTTGCTGTTGGGCTTTATCGGGGTCTTCGCCGGAGCTTTGGTCTTGAACCTGGCTTTGGGCTTTTTCAAGGCCGGTTTTGCCTTTCAACCTATTGCCCACACCCAGCATATCTGGAACTTCCTGGGGCTTTATCTGGTCGGAATAACCGGCACCCTGCTGGGAGGCTGCCCGCTACGCCAGCTCATATTATCCGGCCAGGGCGACATGGATGCCGGAGCGGTTGTAGTAGGCATGATAGTGGGTGCGGCTTTCAGTCATAATTTTGTCCTGGCCTCTTCAGCCATGACCAAGGCGGCCAGCGGCGCTATAACTTCTTATGGCGGCCCCGGGCTCTATGGACAGATAGCCTGTGTGGCCGGCATCGTAATAATGTTTGTTATTGGCTTTATGTTCAGAGAAGAATAGGGGTGGAGTTTGTGGAAAAGCTTGATGTAAGAGGACTTAGCTGTCCTATTCCGGTAATAAGGACCAAGAAGCTGATCGACCAGGGTTGTACGGAGATATTAATCATTGGCGACAGCGCCCCGGCCAAAGAAAACGTAAGTCGGCTGGCTAAAAGTTCGGGTTACCAGATGCAATTTATTACCGATGAAAAGGATAATTGGGAGCTGGAGATCAAGAAATAGATTCTTCCCCTTCGTAGGCAGTGGCCAGAGCGAGCGACGGAAGCACCATCCAGGCACCACGATTTATGTTCCGTTACGCTTCGCATATTATTAATGCTGCGAAGAGCAAGGCGCGCAACCTTATTAGTGAGCGATAGCGAACATCTGAAGTGCCTGTGGTAAAATAGGCCCGCGATTGAGGCGTACCGTAGTACGTTGATTGAGCGGGCCTATTAAGCAACGCAGACGATGCCCATGGACGAACTAGTGCAGCGGTGCCAGGATGGCAAAGAGCTGCCGGTGGCAGGAGGCCAAGGAGCCGCGATTCGCTTTTGTCGCTCGCTCTGAGCTAACCCGTGGGGCGGACCCCACGGGTTAGCTTTGCATGTTACGGGACTCTACCTATTTCTCCTATATCTTGGCGATTCAATATCACCAGTTTTATAGTATTATGGAATAAGGAAGCTTGGAAAGGAGAAATGTCATGTCAGCTCTCCACTGGATAATTATTGCACTGGTCTGTGGGGTCGTAGAAATATTGACCGCCGGATTCTGGTTTCTATGGCTGGCCTTGGCCGGACTGTTAACCGCTCTGTTCGTAAAGCTCGGGCTGCTCCCCGGTATATCGGGGCAAATTATCGCATTCTCAATTATAACCCTGGTATTGATCATCTTTACCCGGCCTATCGTCATGCGGTTTATCAAAACCAAGGATACCCACAGCAATACTAAAGCGCTTATCGGTCAGATCGGGATTGTAACCAGTACTATCACCGCCCACGAATACGGCCAGGTGAAGGTGAACGGGGAAATCTGGACTGCGGCGGCTCAGGAAATTCTCGAAGTGGATTCCCGGGTAAAAATCATAGGAATCGACGGAGTTAAACTAGTGGTGGAACAAGAGTAGAAAGGAGAAATACTATGGGGTGGTTCATTAACGCGCTGCTGTTGATTATCGTAATTGTGCTGTTGTTTACCTCGATTAAGATTATCAGGCAGGCAACGGTCGGGGTGGTGGAGAGGCTTGGCAAATTTCACAAGCTGGCCGAACAGGGAATAAATATAATTATTCCCGTCGTCGATAAATTCAGGAGTAGGGTTGATCTACGGGAACAAGTGGCAGATTTTAAACCCCAGCCGGTTATCACCAAGGACAATGTTACCATGATGATCGATACCGTCATATACTACCAGGTAACCGATCCTTTTAGATATACCTACGAAATCGCCACTCCCATACTGGCCATTGAGAATTTAACCGCGACGACGCTCAGAAATATCGTGGGCGAACTTGAACTGGATCAGACTTTGACTTCCAGAGATTTGGTGAATACCAGGCTGCGCACCATCTTGGACGAAGCTACCGACAAATGGGGAATAAAGGTCAACCGGGTGGAATTGCGGAACATTTTGCCGCCCCAGGATATCCAGACCGCCATGGAAAAACAGATGCGGGCGGAGCGGGAAAAGCGGGAAGCCATTCTCCGGGCCGAGGGTCAAAAAACCGCCGCTATCCTCGAAGCGGAAGGTTTGAAGCAGTCTGCCATTCTTAAAGCGGAAGCGACCAAGGAAGCTGCCATCAGGGAGGCCGAAGGCATACGGCAGGCCAAGATCCTGCAGGCAGAGGGCGAAGCCCAGGCTATTCTTTCGGTGCAAAAGGCCTTTGCCGACAGCCTGATTATGATCAGGAATTCGGCGCCTGACCAGAAGGTCTTGTCCATCAAGGCCTTGGAGACCCTCAAAGCCATGAGCGAGGGTCAGGCGACCAAGCTGGTCATTCCTGGAGATCTGGCGGGTCTGGGAGGAGTATTCGCAGCTCTAAAAGAGACGGTTTCCGAAGCACCCGGAAAGTAAACTAAAATTCTACGGACCAGGAAATATTTATGGGTAGAGTAAAGTTGGGATACAATAAATGGTAATATGAATGAATAGAAGTCATGATTTACTACTTTGGGAGATGATTTTCATGCGGACACTTAATATAAATATCCCGATATCCGAGGACGTGCTCTTTGTTCTTAAAAAGGATGAAAAGTCTTTGCAGGAAGAAGCGAGAAAAATACTTGCTTTGCAGTTCTTTAAGGAACGCAAGCTATCTCTTGGCAAAGCGGCTGAACTTGCGGGCATGGACAAGGACGACTTTGCTACCCTCCTTGGAAAGAACCAGATTGATATATACCAGTATACTGAACGTGAATTAGAGCAGGAATTTGACGCTGTAGATAAGTTTGTGGAGGCTTTTAAGCATGAAGGTGGTAGTTAACTCCCCCCGCTGATAAGTTTGTCACTGATCGGTCAACTGGAGTTACTGCCAAAACTTTATGACGAAATTATCGTGCCAAAGTCTGTATACAATGAAGTTGTAGTTAAAGGAAAAGGTAAGGCAGGCAGTGAAGAACTGGGGAGCATTCATCACTTTACAGTGCTTGAAACAGAGAATAAAGTACTTAAAGATTCCATAATGCTTGAATTGGACGAAGGTGAAGCTGAGGTCATAACAATAGCTAAGGAAAAAGGAATCCAAAATGTCATCATTGACGAGTTTGCAGGAAGACAATATGCTTCCCTGCTAGGATTGAATGTTACCGGTACATTGGGTATATTGCTTATTGGTAAAAATCTTGGGTTTATTGGCGAAGTGAAGCCTCTAATGGATATGATGCTTAAACATAATCGTTTCATAAATCGGGGGCTATACTTGGCAGTACTGAAGAAGGCAAACGAAATCTAAAGCGTAAAAAAGCTGGCTCAGGCTTTCCCTTGGGTTTTGTGATAATGGCTTTATTGCCTCCCCGGGCCGTCCTTTTGACCGTTTATTCCGGCTCAGGGAGCCGCGCTCATCAGGTAGCTGGCCACCGGCACGAACTGGCCGTTCTTGTCCTGCATCATCACCACAAAAGCGTAGTCGCCGTTCACGGCCGCCCTGATCTTATCCGCGGCCCAGCGCGTCTCGAACATAATCGGCCGGTCCTGGGCGGCCACCTTTATATCGAGGGCCGGCGTGGTCGCCACCGTGGCTACCGCCTTGGTCACGGCGTCCTGCGCCATGCCCCTTGCGCCACCTTGTAGCTGCCCGGCATGACATTATGAAGGTTTACGGGCAATTTCTTGTAGAAATGGGCCTGTATGCGGAGACCGGAATTAAAATAATGATGAAATATGACTGGCTGGAAGAGCCGCCGCAGATATTAGATAGGGAAGACTTAGGCGAATGTAAGCATTAACCTCTATATGCCGAATTTCCCTTTTTCTATCCCCTGAAACACCAGGAAAAGCTGGGAGCGTCTTTTGATACGGAGTTTGTCGAAGATGTTTTGCAGGTGCATTTTTACGGTATTCGTGGAAATCCCCAACAAAGACGCAATTTCCAGGTTGGAGGCGCAGGACATAACCAGCCTGGCTATGTCCTGCTCTCTCCGGCTGAGCGGCTCCAGCCCGGTTCTTTCCCGGGGTGGCGCGGCGCCGGAGCCGGGTTGCGGCAGGGAGGCTTCTAAAATCCGGTTCCAGCGGAGACGGTTTTGCAGGTGAGGATATATGAGCGTCAGCACATCCAGGTCATGCTGCGAGAAATTACCGGTTTTCCGGCCCCGGGTAAGGCATAAGGCCCCCAGGTTGCTGGGCCCGTCTTTAATGTCAAAGCCGGACATGTAATGGATATCAAAGGGCTTCAAAAAATCGTTGTAAAAACCGCTTTGCCGCGTCCAGCGGGAGTAGTCGAAAAGTTCCGTGCTCAGGGAAATCAAGCGCTTGGCGTTCCGGTAGGTCTGGCGCACTTCGTCCTTGCCCAGATAATCAGGGTAGCCGGTGGTGATCTCGCCGGGCATATCCAGCGCAACCGGAGGTCCGGCCGGCAGACCGGTGAGCGGTTCGTACAGCCAGAATAACGCTCGGTCGAACCAGAGCACTTCCCGCAGCATATTCAGCGTTAGCAAGCGCACCTGGTCAATGTCGGTGGCGGCCCCAATAGCCTCCACGATATTGAGCAGTTTTCGCGTCTGCACCTCCAGCCCCCCTTCCTTGCGGCATCGCCCGTTGAATTTCTCCCGTCTTTATTCTGCTAAACCAAACGGATAATACTTTCGGGTGTACTTTAGCTCTCTTTTATTATGTTATATTCAATGCATATAGCAAATAAATGAAAAAACATTTATGTCCTATATTTACAGATGGGGTTTATATCTGCCAGCCTGGACTGCGCGGTGGAGTGGAACCCCCTCGCCCAATCCATTACGCTGAGCACCCGGTAAGCAAAGCACTTCCTCTGGTTCTCCTTAAAGGGGGTGAATAGACGATCAAGACTGAACCTGATCCCAAACCGAGAGCGGAAAAACTGGCTTCCGCCGTACAAACCATAGGCATCGCCGAACGGTTGCCCTCGGGTGACGAGCATCAGTCAACAGGGTTCAAAAGTATATCTTAATGGAGGTAATTATGGGTATCAAGAAAATTCTGGCATTTTTAATACTTCCCTTATTCCTGCTGCTGGCCGGCTGCAGCGACTCCGGCCAGAAAAACACGCCCCCGGGCAACAGCGGGGCGGCGCAAGACACAGCTACAAGCAAGGGACTTATCGATCCGGCCGCTTTGTTGACCAAGGCGGAAGCGGAAGCCCTCCTGGGCGAGCCGGTGAAGGAGCCCAAAAACGAAACCCGGGATACCAATAACCCCCTGGGGCAGAAAATCTGTTTCTATGATCCGGTTTCGGATAAAGAGACAAGATTTATTCAACTGTCTCTGGTGCAAAACGAGGGCCTGGCCAAGACCCTGACGGCGCAAAAGTATGATGTCAAGCAGCTGTACACGGAAACCAAAAAAATGCTCGGGGAGGTTACGGATGTGCCCGGAATAGGTGACGAGGCTTTCTGGGGAACCAACGGCCTCCATATCTTAAAAGGGAATGTCTATCTCAACATCTCCGTGGGCAACTCCAGCAAGCCGGAAAACCTGGAACTGGCCAAACAAGTGGCGGCCAAAGCGCTGCCCCGCTTATAGAAGGTAGCGCGGAGATTATCCCCGCGCCTCCCCGATCCTCATCAAACCAGGGATGCAAGGTGACGGGGTTGTTGGGAAGCAGGGGGTTCTTTTGCTTCCCAACAACCCCGTTGATTCTAGGTAATACGGCTTATTTAACGCCACGGATCATGCCGATAGGCCCAACCATAAAGGGCAGCTTCAAAGCCCGGGGAATGAGCTCGGATTTGCTGGTATCTACGAATACGACTTCCTGGACGCCCCATTTTTTAATATCCTTCACCATGTCACGCAGATCCCCGTAAAGTTTTTCGTTCCAGAATAAATCTTGAAAGGCGAATACCCCGCCTTTTTTAAGGACTCTCAGGGCTTCTTTGATTAAATCCTTTTTAGCCTGCACGTCCTTCACTTTATGAAAGGCCAGATTGCTTACCACCAGGTCAAAGGATTCGTCTTCAAAAGGCAGCGCAGTAGCACTGGCTTGTACAAATTCGATCCGCCCCATTACTCCTTCAGCCTCAGCATTTTTCTCGCATATTGGCCGGGCATACTCCCAACCGCCTTCCCGGAGGTAGATGCCGGTTAGCCTGGCTTCCGGGTATTGTTGGGCAAGCCTGATGGTCAAGGGGCCGTTGCCGCAGCCGATGTCCAAGGCCGTTCCCTGACCATCCCAGTCCATCTCGCCGACCAGCAGTCCCCGTATTTTTTCCTGCATACCGCCCCCTCTATCGGCAAACTGGTACCTGGCATAGATAAAGTAGGCGCTGATAAGCAGGGAAGCAATGGTTAGAAACCAGAACATCACCTTTAAAAGAACATGCCATTCCCCGGTTATGGAAAGCAGCAGCAAAAACACAAAGATTTCGCAGAAGACAATGGAAAAGATTATTATATTCATTGAAATCCAATTTCCGTAATCAATTTTATGACTTTTAGTAGCGAACATCAGACAAGCTTCACCTTCTTTAATATAAGCCTTGGGAGCTATAATTCCTTTCCCAAGATCAAAAATCCTGCTAATTCCCCCCTGGATACAGTACGTGTATAATGAACCGAGCCTTTCTGCAGTTAACTTTTATTCCATATTTTACATATTGTATTATAATCATTTCACGAGGAGGATTCTAAATGGCAAATATATGTACAGCCTGTCATAGCATCATATTTCGATGGCCCAGTAATATTGTCTGCTTACTTTAGGCGCAACTGGGGCGACGGGGGCCACCGGCAATACTGGCGCGACTGGCTCGACGGGAGCAACCGGTACCACAGGAGAAACAGGACCGACCGGAATAGCGGGCGGCCCCGGGCCTGCCGGAGCCACCGGCGCGACTGGTACTACCGGAGAAACTGGCGCGGCTGGTGCGACCGGTGCGACTGGAGAAACCGGCGCGACTGGTGCGACCGGTGCTACCGGAGAAACCGGAGCGGCTGGTGCGACCGGAGCGACTGGAGAAACCGGAGCGACTGGTGCTACCGGTGCGACTGGTGCGACCGGAGCGACTGGAGAAACCGGGGCGACTGGTGCAACTGGTACTACCGGAGAAACTGGCGCGGCTGGTGCTACCGGAGCGACTGGAGAAACCGGAGCGACTGGAGAAACCGGGGCGACTGGTACTACCGGTGCTACCGGAGAAACCGGAGCGACTGGTACTACCGGTGCTACCGGAGAAATTGGAGCGGCTGGTGCCACCGGCGCTACCGGAGAAATCGGGGCGACTGGTGCTACCGGCGCTACCGGAGAAACCGGAGCGGCTGGTGCTACCGGTGCGACTGGAGAAACCGGAGCCACTGGTGCTACCGGATCCACCGGTCCGGCGGGACCTTCAACAGGATTTGTCATTCCATTTGCCACTGGTTTTAGCAATGCAACACCCGCTACAAATTCAACGGGCGCATCGTCAGCTATTTCATTAACTGGATATGGTGAAAGTGCAACTGTGTTAACGTTGACCACAGATACAACTTTTTCAATTAACACAGCGGATGGCTATTATACTTTTACTATGCCAACTGATGGGACACTGACGGCAATTTATGCAAATTTTGCTACAGTAGCAACATTTACACCGACTACCAATATAACGTTGTATGTAGCAATTGCAACAGCGCCTTCCAACAGTCTTGATTTTACGATTAACACCAGTTCCATTACGCCGGCCACCGAGATATATGCACAGGGGACAGCATATCCCATCCGAACACCCAGGTCAGGCTCTTCCGCGGGACTGAATATTCCACTATCCGCGGGGGACCAAGTTGCCATTGTTCTGGGATTTACGACAAGCGGTGGCACGCAAGCCCAGAGTTTACCGTTTTACTATTCCGGCGGGCTTTTTATCGAATAAGAAGTAGCTCGGCGACTGCCACACTGATCCTTCATGGCGAAACGAATTTAAATTTCAACGTGGAACTGCGCATCGTACAGATCGCATAAAAGCAGCGCTCCTGCGGCAGCCTTGGAAAAGGGGCCGCAGGACGCGCATTACTTTAGAAGCTTACCTATATCCTCATTGAAAGCTCTAAGGATTTAAAAGGATATTTTTTTCATTATGGGGATCCACAAAAACCGGCGGCCTGGCTCCTACGTTGATAGAACCCAGGTCCAGCATGCTTATGACGTCTTTATGCTCCGTTTGATAGGGTTCTCTATCAGGTAAAATGATCAGCAGCAGGAATTTAACCTGGGGAAGCTCGTTGATATAGACCCCGGTCTTCCACCTATGCTATTCTTTCGGATATACTACCGTTACCTCTCTGGCTACCGGATCCCATGAAACCTGGCAGCCCAGTTGTGAGGCGATGAAGCTCAAGGGGAGCATGGTTCTTCCGGGCGGTACGATAATCGGCGTTACCAGGGGGTTGGCCGGGTCGATCTGGGCGGCGCTCCCGTTAACCAGAGCTTCGCTGTTATTGATGAAAACCGATATGGTAGTACTGCCCAGGGCAACCGTGACCCGCTCTTCAGCCGCATTCCAGTTTACCACCGCTCCCAAAGGCTGGGCGACATAGGTGATGGGCAGCAAGGTCCGCCCTTCAAGAATCATGGGCGCGGCGTCCATGGTATGAAGGCTGCTGGTCGCGGCGTCCGGCCTCTTCAGATAGTATTCCGTGGAGCCGATATAGAAGCGCAGTTCCGTCTGGCCAGCAGCCCCAGGCGAAGGAGTAGTTTCCTCCGAGGGCAGGGGAGCGGCGCTGGCCGGATTGGAATAATCCGAATAGATTTTGTGCCCCGATGAATCCTCGTTAAAAGCTCTGACCCGGTAGGTGTAAGTGGTGCCGGTGGCGAGGCCGGTGTCTATATAAGAGGCTCCGCCGGTTGTTTCGGTTATTTTTGCGAAAGAGCCGCTTCCGGTTTGACGTTCCACTTCCGTGCCTCTGCTGGAGCCGTTATTATCCCAGGTTAAACGGATGCTGCTCTCGGAAGCGCCTTCTGCGGCAAGATTTGATGGTGATAAAGGTGAAACCAGCATTTCCGCCAGTTCAAAGTCCCTCTCGTTGGAATAAGCTGAATTCCCGGCGGCGTTATAGGCACGCACCCGGTAGGTATAGGCGGTGCCGGGAGTTGGCGTGATGCTGTCATCGTAGGAAGTCACGTTAGCCCCCACCGTACCCAACTCGGTATAGGCCCCGCTGCCGGTTCTACGTTCGATTTTAAACCCGCTTTCATTGGTGGAATGGTCCGTCCAGGTTAAGGTCACGGTAGGAATATGGTAACTATAATTTAATCCGGTAGGAGCCGCCGGGACTGTCGTGAGAGGATCCAATGGCACAAGCAAAGAAATTCCGCGAATGGTAAAATCAGTGTCGCTCTGGTCGACGCATGCCAGATCGCCGTCCAGCAGCAAACGCACCGCCACTCTTACATGGCTTGAATTTACATTGGGCACGGTCCAGGAATAGGAATTGGTGTTCGGTACACTTGCAATTTCGATCCATGCGGAATCGTCGTACCTATAGCGAATTTGAGCTTGAAAGCCCTCTCCGTTGCTGGTCCAGGTTATATTATGGGTTTCATTCCAGGCCCATGTCTCTCCTCCGACCGGAGACGTAACCCGCACTACCGCTTCCTCCGTGGTATCCGAAGCCGTATTGCTGAAATCAGAGAATTCGCCACCTTTAAACGCCTTAATCTTAAAGTAATATGTTGTATCCGGGTGTAAAGCACTGGCACTGTAGAATGTGCGATTTGCCGACTGCTGGCCAATTACAGTGAAAGAGGCCTCTCCCTCGACCCTGCGATAAATGCGAAAACCGTCTTCATCATCCGAGTTGTCTTGCCAGGATAAGGCTATGCTGGTTGCGTCACCGGCTGCCGCGACCAGGTTGCTGGCCTCACATCCGGAGCCGCCCCTAATGCTTGTTCCGGAACAAGCAGACTGCTCAAAAACACCAGGCATATCAATAGACTTTTTACCAGAATGCTTTTCTTCATATTCTGCCTCCCTATAAATTTTCCCTAAAAACCAATTGACTTTCGAGCTAAGTTGCTGTTTTGCTCCCTCGTTTCCAACTGTATTTTCCTATAGAAATGCAAATTTTTTGCAAAACTACTATTGTTTTAAGCGGGAATATGAGCCAATAATAAGGCAAGTCATTAAATTAGGGGGGAGGAATGCCTTTCATGCCGGCTGTTCCCCTGATCCACACCCAGCTGCTTCCACCGCGGGTTAAGCATTCTATAAAACGGACCGGCCTTAGGGATACCGGCCGGGCCGTCCTGTCCCACCGGGTGACCACCCTGGTGGCTCCGGCGGGTTATGGTAAAAGCCTCTGGCTTTCTTCACTCCTGGAGGAGCCGGGCTGGCCTCCCACTGCCTGGCTGAGCCTGGACAGCCACGATATTGAACCTTCCTTTTTCCTTTACCATGTTATCTATGCAGTAAAAAGAATCCGGCCTGGCTTTGGCGGCTCATCCCTGCGCACCATGAACAGCCTGGAGGACGCCGGACGGGACTGGCTTATCGGGACCGCGGCCTTCATTGAGGAAATATCCGGGGAAAAAGAAATGATCCTGGTTTTGGATGATCTTCACCTGATTGATAAAAACGAGGCGGTCCGCCGCATCCTGGAGCACCTGATCCGCTGGCTGCCGGTCGGAATACGACTGGTATTGCTCAGCCGCCGCCGCATCCCCCTCAATCTTCACCGGGAGCGTCTCAATAACGAACTGCTGGAAATTCAAGGGGCTGAACTTTTGTTCTCATTTGAGGAAACCCGGGAACTCTTGCTGCTGACGGGCCTGGCCCTGACCGAGGAAGACCTAAGCCTGATCCATGCCTGTACGGAAGGATGGGCGGCCGGACTGCGCCTGCTGGCCGTGCTGCTCAAACAGGCGGGCGGCAACCTGAACAAGACCCTGACGGATTTAAAAAGACAGGACACCGATCTCTATACCTACCTGGGAAATGAACTGCTCGCTTATCTGCCCGGCGAGTTGTACGCTTTTCTACTGGATGCCTCCCTGCTGCCTTACCTGGAACCGGCCCTGTGCGACACCGCCCTGCAGTGCGACGACAGCGCAGCTCTGATCGTACAACTGCACGCCCACGGTATCTTGAGCAAAACCGGAGGAGAGGTCGTCACCTGGCGCCTGCACCACCTCATGGGCGAATTCCTGGAACAAAAGGCGAAAAATTTGCGTCCCCCGGAACATGGCACCTCGATCAGGCACCGCGCCGCAGTTTTCCTGGAAAGCCAGGGCGATATCGACCGGGCCCTGGAACAACTGGTCGCCAACGCCGACTGGTCAGGTATAGCTACCACCATTAACCGGCACGGGGATGATTATTTCCTGCAAAGCGGGCGATTGGACGCCCTGCGCTCCTGGCTGGGCCGCCTGCCCGAAGAGGTCGTGGCCGCCGATCCCTGGCTTATGTATTTTCAAGGGATGAGCATTCTGCACGGCCATCCGGGCGAAGCTCTGGACATCCTCTCCAGAGCCACCGACGCCGCCGGAGCCAAAGGCGATTTGAAATGCCAGCTCCGTTCGCTTTTTCTGATGATTGCCGCTTATACTTTTGCCAATAACCTCCAAAAGGTTAGTGAAACCGCCCGGAGGATTCCGCTGGTGGCCTCGCTTTTAAAGAGCCCCTGGTCCCGGGGCGTGGTGCTGGTGGCCGGTTTAAGCAAGGCGGCCTGGGAGGACAATTTGCGCAAGGGAGTCTGGCTGAGCTGGCTGGCCGGCAAAGCCAAACTGGATCCGGAATCGCATATGGGTTATTTGATGTTCTCCAGCATGATCCAATTCCGGTTGGGCAACTTGAACGCCGCCCGGGAACTCATTGAAAAAGCCTTGGGAGACCCTTATGTACAGGAGAATGAACAATGGACCGGCACCGTGAATGTTATTTATTCATTTATCTGCATGCTGAGCGGGGAGCATGAGAAAATGGCGCAAATCTGCTATGAGCTGCTGCGCCTGGGCCAAAAATACGATGCGCCCCACCAGCTGGGCGTAGCTCACCGCCGCCTGGCCCACCTGTACCTGGAAAAGGAACTCTTGGACCGGGCCGGGCAAGAATTTGAGCTTTCCCGCGACGCTTTTATCCGGGCCAACAATATTTTCATGGTTTATTTGACTGATCTGGACCTGGTTTTACTGCGCTTAAAAGCCGGTGAGAACGCCGGGGATTTGCTTTCGGAGAGCCAGTCATTATTGCATAAATTAAAGACCATCCCGGCTGGACAGGGTTTTGACGACTATGCTCTATCGGTAGCGGGCATTATCGCCATGGAAGCAGGGCACTTGGAATCAGCCCGGCAGCGTTTTGAGGAAGTGATCCTGAAATGCAAGCAAAAGGGCGCCCGGCAGGCCCGGGCCGGTGCCCAGCTGCTGCTGGCCCGGGTGCACCTTTTGCAGGGAGAAGATGACGAGGCCGACCGTTGCCTGCGCAACGCCCTGGGTGCCGCCGAGGAAGGGAACTGGGAGTTTTTCTGGGATTGGCACGCCGAGAGCGTTTATTCCCTGTGCCGTCGCGCGCTGGCCAAAAACATCCATCCCTACTGGGCAATCCATCTCCTGAAGCGCTGGTTCCCGCAGCGCATCGCCCAGGAAGCGGGCAGCCTGCTGGTTTATCCGGACGAAAAGGTACGCCGTTCTGCTACCGCTCTTTTACAGGAGTTGGCGCGGAAAGCGGGGGAGCCCTTTATTCATATTAATTGCCTGGGCGTTTTTCGCGTTTTTGTCAACGGCGCTGAAATCGGTCTTTCTGCCTGGAAAACCCGGAAAGCGGAAAATTTGTTCAAGCTTTTAATGATTGAGAGACGCCAGCACCTCAAAGAAAAAGTGATAGAGAAGCTATGGCCGGAATCGGAACCCCATTTAGGGGATGCCAGCCTCAGAATGGCCTTAAGCCAGGCGCGCCAGGTTCTGGGCCTCGGCGACCACACGGTTGAAAGCCTGGTGCTCAAACGGGGGATGGTTTTCTTACATCCCGGGATCAGGGTATATACCGATTACGAATTATTTACCTCCGCAGCCCGGCACGCCTTGCAAGAAACGGACGCGTACAATCCTGGTTCCGCATACCTTTTGGAACAAGCCGCGGGACTATATCAGGGCGATTTTCTCCCCGACAATATATATGACGATTGGACCGCCGGACTCCGCGCCCAGTTGTATAAGCTGTATTTACAAGTCCTCTCTAAAAAGATTGAATTTGATCGCGGCCAGGGCAAGCTTTTCTCTGCTATAGAAGGCTGCCGCCGTTTTCTGGACAAAGAACCGGCCGATGAAGCGGTATGCCGGACGGCCATGGAACTCCTGTGGCAAACCGGGCAAAAACAGCAGGCTTTGTCCCTGTATCAGACGCTGCAGGCTTTCATGGCCAAAGAATATAATGCCGAACCCTCAGCCGAAACCATCGCTCTGTATGAAAAGATAAAGCAGGGAAATCATTAACATCTCCGTTATTTCAACTTCATCATCGGGTTTATGTTTTCGCCGTTTTCATCATTATTCGTCATATAGTTCCATTGATTGTATGCTAAAATATTCCTGCTTAAAAGAACTAAATTTTAATTGTCCCACATAGTTCCATATATGACGTTAAAATAGATAAAATAAGTATATAAAAGAATAAATGTTTAATATGCGATTTGCTTTTTGTCGACAGAGCTCCTGTGCTAAATTTTTTAGTAGAGAGGCATCAGGGAGGTTTTGCACCATTGTACGAAGACCATACGAAGGAAGACCTGATTCAGCAACTAAACCTCGCCCACCGACGTGTACATGAATTAGAGGCAAGGCAAGCCGGATATATCTACAACTCCAAACAGCTAATGGAAAAGCTTCCTATAGGCGTATCAATATGCTATGACCTTTCCTGTAAAGAGATCAAGCATAACCCGGCCATGAGCAAGTTCCTGCGTATCAGCGACGGGGATAGTGCTTCGCACTCGGGTTCGACCCCACCTTCTTTTAACATGTTTTTGAATGGCATGAAAATGGAGCCTGAGCAAATGCCTATACAAAGAAGCCTATGGTCGGGCGATTCTGTCCCGGGGCAGGAGATTGAGTTTGTTTGGGAGGACGGGATAAGAAAGACCGGTATATGCAAGTCAAGCCCTCTATTTGATTTAGGTGGCAGAATCATAGGTGCTGTTACAACTTGTGAGGATATTACCGAACGTAAAAAAGTTGATGAAAACTCTCAAGAGAACCTGATAAAATTGAAATCGGCTTTGGCCAGCATGAGCGATGCCGTATTTATTTCCGACCCGGAGGGCAGGCTGGTTAATTTCAATGAAGCCTTCGCCACATTTCATAGATTCAGCGATAAGGCCAGGTGCTTGCCGACACTGGCCGAATACTCTGACATCCTGGATATCTGCCTGCCCGATGGAAAACCTGTGCCTCTTGATCAGTGGCCTATATCCCGAGCTCTTAGAGGCGAAACGGCTACCAATGTCGAATACATTTTGCGCCGCAAAGACACCGGCGAGACCTGGTGGGGCAGTTACAATTTCGCTCCCCTTCGGAATCAAGAAGGATTAATTGTCGGTTCTGTCGTTACCGCACGAGACATCACGGAGCGAAAACATGCGGAAGATGCTCTAAGACAAAACGAACAATTTTACCGTATATTGGATATAAAACGGCGTAAAAAAACTGAGGAAAAACTGCGGGAAAGTGAGCAAAGCCTGTCTGCCAACCTGGCGGGGATGACCAAGCTACAAGAGTTAAGCACCCGCCTGGTGCAGGCCGGTGATCTAAATACCCTGCTAAAAGAAATCCTGGCCGCTTCAGCAGACTTTACCGGCACTGATAAAGGAAACATCCAAATTCTCAATCCTGATACAAACTGCCTGGAAATCGTAGTACACCAGGGTCTGAGCCGTACATTCATCGACCATTTTGCTTACGATGCTGGTATTGGGAAATGCTGTCTGGCTAAAGAACAGCTGAAGCGGGTGATTATTGAAGACCTCGCCCTGGTACCGGAACTGGAGGGTACAACCGATCTTGACATACATCTTAAAGATGGCATCCGGGCCGTACAGTCAACACCGCTCATCAGCCGGGACGGTTCTCTGCTGGGTATGCTGAATAATCATTTCATCAATCCCTATCATCCGGAGGAGGGCGAGCTTCGCTATTTAGACTTGCTGGCCAGGATGGCTTCAGATTTTATTGAAAGCAAGCGCTCAGAAGAAGCTTTGCGTATCTCAGAGAAAGAAAAATCGGATATTCTTGAGGGTATCAGCGACTCTTTCTATGCCCTTGACAGTGATCACCGGTTCACTTACGTCAACCAGGCAGCAGAAAAATCGATAGGTAAAACCCGGGAAGAATTAATCGGCCGGGTAGTTACCGATGTGTTTCCGGATTTTAGCCCTGAGATGCTAAACTTGTTTAGCCGTGTTATTAGAGAAAAGACGTCTTGCCATTTTGAGATATTGTCTCCACCTATGCAAAGATGGACCGAAGCCAGCATTTATCCTTATCAAAAAGGTGTTTCAGTTTTCTACAAGGATATCCATGACCGCAAGGTTATGGAAGAGATTCTGCGTAAGTCGGAGGAACGTTTTAACAAAGTTTTTCATTCCAGCCCAGCCATGATGTCTATAAACCATATGGAAACCGGACGTTATATCGACGTAAATGAATCCTGGCTTAGAGTTTTGGAATTTACGCGCGATGAGGTCATCGGAAGGTCGTCTTCAGATATTGATATTCATCCCAATCCGGACCAACGCGCTAAAGTTGAACAACAGTTGCGAGTCACAGGAAGGTTCCACAGCCTTGAAATATTGGCGCGTTCAAAAACCGGTAAAATTATAAATTGCGTTTTTTCGGCGGAGGTTATTGAACTTATCGGTGAAAAATGTATTTTGAGCAACTTTATAGACGTAACGGAGATAAAAAGAATGGAAAATGAACTGGCCCGCCTGGATCGCCTAAACCTTATCGGAGAAATGGCGGCCAGCATCGGCCACGAAATACGCAATCCGATGACTACCATACGCGGTTTTATGCAATTATTAAAAGGATGGAACAATGATCCTGAATGGCAGGATTATTCAAAGCTTATTATTGAAGAATTGGATAGGGCTAATTCCATAATTAGCGAATTCCTATCTCTTGCCAAAAACAAACCGGTAAAACTTCAAGAATCTAATCTCAATACTATAATAGCTGCCGTGCTGCCATTGATTCGCTCCGACAGTCTCGCCAAAGATATGAACGTGGTCTTCGAATGCGATGATCTGCCCTTGATTTTAATAGATGAGCAAGAGATTCGCCAGCTTTTGTTAAATTTGTCAAGGAATGGACTGGAAGCCATGCCCCCTGGCGGAACGCTGACTATAAGAACTTATGAAGAAAACGACACGGTGGTCCTTTCCATCCAGGATCAAGGCTACGGGATAAGCGATGAAATCCTCTCTAAACTGGGAACCCCCTTTGTTACCACCAAAGAAGAAGGAACCGGCCTGGGTCTGGCCGTATGCTACAGCATTGCTGAAAGGCATAATGCCTGGATCGATGTGAATAGCAGCGAACAAGGAACCAATTTTAGGGTGTATTTTCCCAGGGCCCTGTATGCAAAATTGTTTTAACGCTTTAAAATGCAAGTGGTGTCATGGCTATAGATGCCGGCTACAAGACGCTTGGATAGTTCGTATGCTCGTTGTCGTCAATCGCAATAAGAGTACTGGGTCTTATACTGTTTAGTTTAATGAATAATCCGCTAATGTCAGCTATAATAGATAAATATAATTGACATAGGAGGGCTGGAAATGACGTTTCGAGAAGCAGTCCTGGCGGCTATTAGAGAGAGGCGGGGCGAATGGGTGTCGGGGGAGGCCTTGAGCCTGAGCCTGAAGGTGAGCCGAACTACGATTTGGAAGCAGGTTAAGACGCTGCAGGCAGAGGGATACGCAATTGAAACCTCACCCAAAAAGGGGTACCGGTTGTCAGCGCTACCCGACATATTATCGCCGGAAGAGGTGCTCCGGGGACTGCAGACTGAAGTATTTGGCCGGGAACATTATTTCTACTTTACAGAAATAGACTCTACCAATAATTATGCCAAACGCTTAGCGGCCCAGGGCTATCCCGAAGGGACCCTGGTCATAGCCGAACAGCAAATCGCCGGGCGGGGGCGCCGGGGGAGGCAATGGCATTCGGAGCCGGGCCAGGGTATCTTTATGTCCCTGATTTTAAGGCCCACCTTGCCGCTCAAGGAGCTTTCCCGAATTACCATGTTTATTGCGGTGGCCGTTGTAGAAACCCTGGAACGGTTCGGAATAAAATCCGGGATCAAATGGCCCAATGACGTGTTGATTAACGGCCGCAAAATTGCCGGCATTCTGACTGAGGCGGTTACGGATATGGATGGCATAGAGTATATTGTCACCGGCATTGGATTAAACGTCAACAACCGTGTTGCAGACTTCCCGGAAGAATTTCGCAGCGTTGCTACAACGATCAGAGAGGAAGCCGGGCGTTGCATTTCCCGGGTTGAGCTTTTACAGGAATTTCTCTGGCAATTGGAGAGCAGCTACCGGCAATTGGTTTCCGGTGGATTTAGCGAAATTTTAGAAAAGGTTAGAAGCCTGTCGCTGGTTATCGGCCATGATATCAAAATAGACAGCGTCAATGGAATAACCACCGGCCGGGCTATCGACATCGATAACAACGGCTTCCTGATGGTTCGTGATTCCCAGGGCAGCATTCACAACATCATGTCCGGTGAAATACTTTTCAAATCGGAACCGGAAAACAACTGATAAATGTAAACCTATACAACACAAAATAGTTGACAATACCTCCCGGCATGTATAATATTGTTTCTAAGTTGGGACATATTATATTCATTGCCAGGAGGTATTTGCATTGAAACCACCATCTTCCAGTCCAGTGCGCAGCATGGTATACGCGTCTATGTTTGGTGCTTTGACTGCTATCGGGGCACTTATTGTAATCCCTATGCAGCCGGTTCCCTTTACCCTGCAAACCTTTTTTACCGGTTTGTCGGGGGCTTTGCTGGGAGGGTACGCCGGGGCCTTAAGCCAGATAGTGTATGTGATTTTGGGATGCATCGGGCTGCCGGTTTTTGCCGGCGGCAAGGCCGGCCTGGGAGTGCTTTTCGGCCCCACCGGCGGTTATCTTATCGGCTTTATCGCAGGAGCTTATATCATCGGTAAAATTGTTGAAGCCCGGCCGCAAGCAGGAGTACTGTGGAGTGCTATGGCGATTTTGGTAGGCGACCTGGTAATATACGGCCTGGGCACCCTGCAGCTGGCGATGGTTGCCCACCTGTCGCCGGGCAAAGCTATACTGGTCGGTATAGTACCCTTCCTTATACCCGAATTGATAAAGCTGATCGCTGCTGCGATTTTATCATCCCGGCTCAGAAAAAGACTGCCGATCATGGAGAAAGCCAATGATCATAATTGAGAATCTAAGCTACACTTATCAACCCGGATTACCGCCGGCCCTGAACAATGTCAGTTTACAGATCGGGGAAGGAGAGTATATTGCCCTGATAGGGCCCAATGGCTGCGGCAAAACCACGCTTATTCGCCACCTTAACGCCCTGCTGCTGCCCGGCAGCGGCAAGGTGGTAATCGACAGTTTGAACAGCCGGGAGGTGAAGAACCATCTGGAAATAAGACGCAGGGTGGGCATGTTATTCCAGAATCCCGACAACCAGATCGTGGGAATGAGCGTGGAAGAAGACGTCGCCTTTGGACCGGGTAATCTTAAACTGCCCAGCACCGAAGTGCGCCGGCGGGTAAACCGGGCGCTGGCGACAGTAGGATTAAGCGGGTTTGAAAAGCGTATGCCGTATACCCTCTCCGGAGGCGAGAAACAGATGCTGGCCCTAGCCGGTCTACTGGCCATGGATCCCGCTTACATCATTTTGGATGAGGCTACTTCGTCTCTGGATTCCGGCGGCAAAGAGAAGGTGCTGGCTATTTTGCTTGAACTTAAATCCCGGGGGATGTCCATTATTCATGTCACTCATAACATGGAAGAAGCGCGCCGGGCTGATCGGGTGATCTTGATGGACCGGGCTCAAGTTGTGGACGAAGGAGCGCCTCGAGATATTTTGATAAAGGGTGAGCAGCTTAAAGCACTGGGCCTGGCCCCTCCGCTCATTGTAGAGCTGATGGAGCGTTTGCGGCCGGACGGTCATGAAATAGATAAAAGAGTCCTGACGGTAGATGAAGCTGCTGCCGCAATAAACCGCTGGCTGCAGGGAAGTTCCGAGGAGTTTAATGATCACCGGACTCGGAAAGCAGGCGGCTATGCATGAACTGGGCCGGTATTTACATGTGGATTCGCCGCTTCACAGAAGCGATCCGCGGATGAAAGTGCTGGTGGTGCTGGCTTTGAGCTTCTTGCTCCTCAGGTCTGGCCCGGCCGGTTTGACTGGAGCTGCGATTCTTATTTTGCTGCTTTCCCTGCTCGGAAAAATAGGCTGGCGGATGCTGCTCGGAACGACCCGTCCGGTATGGCTCCTCTTTACCATGCTTTTTCTTATCTATGTCCTTTTTACTCCTGGGATTCCCATATTGCCGTTTTCAACCGGGCCCCTTAAGATCAGTTATGAGGGTTTGTATGAAGGGGCTGTTCAGGTGAGCAGGTTTATTCTTTTGATCCTGGCCGCGTCTCTTCTAACTATGACCACTTCGCTATCCGAGCTTACCATGGCTCTGGAGTGGCTATTGAGGCCCCTTTCCAAAGTAGGCATCTCTTCTCATAATACAGCTCTGATGGTGAATCTGGCGCTGCGGTTTTTACCCACCCTTCAAGAAGAGATGAAAAATACCAAAGAAGCTCAATTGGCCAGAGGGGCCGATTTTAAACCGAAGAGCCTGACGGGAAAGATCCGGTCTATGATATTTATAGCCACCCCCTTGACCCTGAACCTCCTGCGCCGTTCAGACGAACTGGTTGAAGCCATGGAAGCCCGCGGATACCAGCCTGGACCTCGAACCTACCTGAGCGAACTCGCCTTTACCAAATCTGACTTTTGGTCCCTGCTTCTGATTTCTCCCGCCATAATCGCCATCTGGTTTCTCGGCTGAAAAAGTACCGGTCATCTTTAAGCTGTTGTATTTAGCCTCTACGCTAGCAGTGTTGTAAGATGCCTTAATGAGGATGCCGGTGATGTATATCCGGCATGTGGGAGTGCTGGTGTTCCAATTCCTCATGGGCATGCCAGTGGGAGTGTTCCTCAGAACCGCTTTCGTTGTGGGAATGTCTGTGATGCCCGTCGTCATGGCTGTGCCGGTGTTCATGGGCCAGCCTTTCATGCCGGTGCCAATGGCCATGGTCTTCCCAGAGGATCAAAGCCGTTCCAACCAGCATCAACGGCAGCGCAATGAGAAATGTGATTGGTGGAAACTCCTTAAACAAGCCTAAAGATAGGATCGCCCCGATAAAAGGCGCCGAGGCAAAAAAACCGCTTGTTCTGGCTGCGCCCAGGCTGCGCATCGCCAGGATAAACAGCATTATGCTGATGCCATAGCTAAAGAAACCTAAAACTAAGGCTTCCAAAAATGCTCCGGGCCGGGGAAAGGTTCCGCCGGTTAACAACGCTATACAGAGCGAAACAGAACCGGCCACGATTCCTTTTACGGTCACAATTGACAGCGGATCTTTAGCTGATATGTTTCTCGTCAAGTTATTGTCAAGTCCCCAAAAGCTGCAGGCCAGAAGAACTCCAGCGGCACCGATTGAAAGTCCCCAGGCTCCATTCCTGTCCCAGGTCAAAATTATGCTGGCTAGAGTAATCAGACCTATGGCAGCCCAGATTCGCTTTCCCAGAGCCTCTTTAAAGGCCCAAAGAGCGATCAGGCTGGTGGCAACACTTTCAAAATTGAGAAGGAGGGAGGCTGTTGCCGCCGGCGTACTCTTGAGGCTGAGCATTAGCAGGATGGGGGCGGCCACCCCGCCGGCAATTATGGCGCCTGCCAACCAGGGAAAATCCGCTCTGCTAAGGCCCGCTTCTTTGGGGACCGGTTTGGTAATAAATTTCTGGAACAGTTTAAGAGTTAAAAGACCCAGGCCACAGCCCAGATATAACAGGGCAGCCAGCATAACCGGCTGAATATCACCCAGGAGCAGTTTGGCAAGGGGAGCGCTGGCTCCGAATAGTAAAGCAGCCATTATTGCCTGAAACTTAGGATACATACCTGTCTTAAGCATTTTCAATCGTCAACCCCGTTTCCAGTGACCTGCGTTTATTATACAGTATCATAAAATAACGGTCGTAAAGGTCCGCCCTGGTATATTGCAATAGGCGCTCTTACCCGGCTAAATGATAGATAATGCTCTGCTTTTCCAAGGAGGGGGGAGCAAGTACAGGCGAAAGCTATGTATTTCGACGCTTAAATATGATAATATTATGAATCAAAAGTTATTGGGGGGATTTAAGGATGGACGATAATCCTGAGGATCGAAGTAGGAGCGTGCAGTCTGGTATGTCGTTAAAAATGAGAAATCGGTTAAGTACCGGCTTTCACAGGAGGCTATAAAACACCTGATTTAGGGTTTTGTGCCTTTTTTTGTTCTTTAGACGTGAATGGAGGGAAAAATGTTTACCGAGTTTTTGCTTTTAATGACACTTATTATACTGAATGCTTTCTTTGCGGCATCGGAAATTGCACTGATTTCATTGAATGATTTTAAAATACGGGCCATGGCTGAGGCGGGACATAAAAAGGCCCGGCTTATAAAGAACCTGTTGGATGAACCGAGCCGTTTTTTGGCAACCATTCAGATCGGCATTACCCTGGCGGGATTCCTGGCCAGTGCCTTTGCTTCCGACGCCTTTGCCAGCAAAATGGTGAACCTGATAAAAATTGCCGGCGTGCCGCTGCCCGAGACCTGGCTGAAAACGATTTCAGTGGTTTTAATTACCATAACTCTTTCATACTTTACCCTGGTCCTGGGGGAATTGGTTCCCAAAAGGCTGGCTATGAAGAAGGCCGAACCCGTGGCTATGTTTGCGGTAGGACCCTTACGTGTTTTATCGGCGATAGCTTCACCCTTCGTAAAGCTATTAACCCTGTCTACCAACTTCTTTGTAAGGTTATTGGGCATTGATCCTCATGATCAAGACGAGACGGTTACCGAGGAAGAAATCCGCTTGATGGTGGACGTGGGTGAGGAACGGGGGGCCATAGATGAATATGAGAAGTTAATGATCAATAATATCTTTGAGTTCAATAACAAGACGGTTGCCAGCATAATGACTCATAGAATCGATATCGGAGCGCTGCCGGTGGAGGCAAAGCTTCAGGAAGTAACCGCATTTTTAGAAACCGAGCGGTATTCACGCATACCGGTATATGAGGGCACAATTGATAATATTGTCGGCATCTTGTATGCGAAAGACTTGATCTATCTGATCAGGGATGACGCCGCTCGGGACGGCTTTAATTTAAAAAGCATAACCAGACAGCCGTATTTTGTCCCTGAATCAAAGAGAACCGACGAACTGTTCAGAGAACTGCAAAAGAAAAATATTCATATAGCTATTGTCATTGATGAATACGGGGGCACGGCCGGTATCGTGACCATTGAAGACCTGATTGAAGAGATAGTGGGCAATATCTTTGACGAGTACGACGAAGAAGACGAGGACTTCAAGAAAATCGATGAGAACACGGTGGTCATTAAAGGTACGGCCAGTCTGGACGACGTTGCCGAATTTCTGGAGGTTAAACTTCCCACCGGAGAATATGATACCTTAAGCGGCTTTTTAATCGGACAATTGGGCAGAATACCGGGCAAAGAAGATAATCCTTCGATAGAATTCGACGACCTGGTCTTTAAGATTGAGGAAGTAGAAGAAAAACGGATTGCCCAGGTAAAGGTATGCAGAGCCTGAAAGTTCAACTCTACTTAAAAAATCGTCTGCTTAAGCTATTCTATGGCAGTTCCTCATGGGGGATCTTTCCTTGGCCCTTTCATAGCTGCAGTCTACAGGTGCTGCAATATCCATAGAATACTAAAGACCGTTTTTCAATGGTAAACCTGCTTTCATGCCAAAGCAGGTCATATAAAGATTTATAAAAAGCATCCCCCAATTCCTCAATATGTCCGCATTTGAGACAAAGCAAATGGCAGTGCGGCTCGCTCAGATTTATTTCATAATGCCGGGTGTTATCGGACAGGTCCAATTTATTTACCAAACCTTCCTGCTCCAGCACCCGCAAGTTTTTGTAAACTGTAGCAAGACCAAACCCGGGGTATTGTTTCTTTACCAGGGCATGAATCTCACTGGCATTCAAATGCTTGTTTTCAGCCTGTATGATAGCATTTAAAACCGCCATTCGCTGGTTGGTAATGCGATAACCTTTCTTATGTAAATACGATTTTAAAAAAGTGATATCCATTAGTATTCCTTCTCTACATTGTAAATTAATCCGGTTGATGCAAAGATTCTACTGGTCGTGTTTAGTCCCGCCGGCCAACGCCTGCGAAATACTGCTCAAACTGGAACTTGCCAGCATTTGATAGGGTTTGTTAATCCGGTTGCAGATCTTCTTTACGCTCAAACAGGCGCCGTGACTGTTACAGTCTACCGGACACAGGATAATATCCGACTTCTTGATCAGTTGCTCCAGTTCCCTCTCTCCCGATTTTAAATAACCGTCATGATACTCGAAGCTGGCACCATGGTTTTCGACCACATCGCGATAAAAACTCCTTAGTTTGGTCAGCCCTCCTACAATCAAAACCCGTTTATCGCATAAATTGGAGCAGCAATCGGCTTGGGAACATTTACAGTTTATACACTGCTGGTTGTTGATCAGGGTATCAATTTCTCTGAACAATTGCTGGTTGATTTCCTTCTGGAGCCACAATTCCGATTCCAATTCCGCTTTTAACTTTTTAAAATCCTGCGCTGTTTGCAAAGACTCCTTTAAAGCGGCTGCGCTTCGTTCCAGTTCATCCTTAAGCCGCTGATTTTGAGTGGCCAGCATGTCTATGGCATCATTGGCCTTGGCCAAATCATGTGGGTCTGGGGCCGAGGTTTTAAGCAGGTTTTGAATCCTGGCTTCCAAATCCCGGCGCGTTTTTTCTGCCGAATCCAAGGCTTTAGTCAATTCTTTTCTCTTTTTCTTTTCCTGCTGGAGTTTGGCGGACAAATCGGTTTGTAAATGCAGCAATCTATCATAGTCGCGCTTTTCCTGGCGAGATTTCCCGCCATTAAGATGAGACAGCATATGGACATCGCAAAACACCTCATACTGGGTTTGATCTGACAAGCCCTTGTGAGTGAGGGCGACCCAGTAGAGCCCGCAGATATTCCCCGAATTCATATGCTCCCGCCATGCCGCCATGAAACTGGCATCATCACAAGCGCCAAACCGGGAAAATTCGTAGCGGTATTTATCATTCAAGTGGCTGTCCAGGCGGCGTGATAGCTTGTTTTCAGAGTACAGGCTCTTAACCATGAGTCCATGGATATCATGGTCCGATAAATCCTTGCATTCAATATTCAGCTTCTTTAAAATCATTCTCTGTTCATCCATATCCAGGCAAGTGCCGCATAGAGAACAAAAGAGATCACTGGGTATCTCCCACAAAAGTTTTCTTTTTCGGTTCATTTTATCTGCCGGATGCGCCGCCTGGTTTGGCTCGGATGCAGTAAATCTATGCACAGTCTTAACCTCCTTTAGCTCTCCCTTAATAGTTAGGCCAACCTAACTTTATAAAGAAAAAAATACTTCTTATTGACAAAAATGATAATGATTATCAATATCATAATAACGTCCTTAAACTTATTCTGTCAATAATTTCTTTTATCGCTTTTAAGCATTTCTTGAGGCGGATTAGAAAAGAAATGCCAAAAGATGGAGGGATGAAAAAAGATTTATAACAGTGCAGCGGTTGCTCCAGGGCTCAGTAATCACGGATTTTTTTCGGCAGGTAACAGCGTTTGGGATATATGGTTGTAAAAGAACCAGAATCTGATTAGATTCTATTGATTTTTATCTTCTTGCTTAGACCTGAACTCAGGTCTACTTCGGTGTGCCCTAATTCAGGCGTTTCGTCCGTTTTCAGCCTGCTACACTATTTTCAGATTTATCCTACCCTATATGACTACCTTTATCTCCATTTCCAAGCGGCCATGGCCTGTTCGTATAATCTACTGGCAAAATCAGTGCCATTACCAGTGGATGAATTGCTCTATGCTCTGCTACCGTTCGTTTGTATATTTATGCACAAGCGAAGACATTAACAATAGTCTATTAGAGGCCGTATTTACTAGGTCATCTTGGTTTGGCAAAAATCTGCATGGCTCCCTTTTACTTTATCTGTGGCATGGATATTGCACTTTGTTAGATAAGCCGCGCATTTTTAGATGATGGGGGGGGACACATACAAGTGAAGGGGAGAAGTTAGAAATTAGAAAGCAAGTAAAGGAGGAAGATTATGGAAGAGACCGCGAGTTTTTGGAGCAAATACAAACGTATCATTGGAGGCATATTAGGAATTGGTCTGGGATTTTATGTCGGAAGTTTGGCTCCGCCGGCCGGCAGCGGAATGGGTCCTGCGTCGATGATTTTTTTAGGTACTTTTGTCTGTGCAGTAGTTTGGTGGATGTTAGAATTTATGCCTGATTATGTGACTTGTTTATTAATGGTCAGTTCATGGGTAGTGCTGAAGGTAGTGCCTTTTAAAACGGCCTTTGGCGCCTTTGCGGATACAACCGTGTGGTTGTTGATCGGCGCCTTGGGTATTGGGGTCGGGGTAGCTTCCAGCGGGTTGTTAAACCGAATAGCCCTAGTCGTGATGAGTAAATTTCCGGCCACCTTTAAAGGCATGACTACGGCCCTCTATGTGGCTGGTAATATAATTAATCCGCTCATCCCCAGTGCTACTGCGAAAGTATCTATCGTTGCCCCTTTCGCCAAAGGCATCGGTGAAAAACTCGGATTCGAAAATGGAAGCGAAGGCATGGGCGGGCTCTTTTCGGCGGCGTGGATGTCTACCGGGGTTCTTTACCCGTTGTTCCTGAGTGCTTCATTTTTCAACTATACCCTGGTCGGTCTGCTACCCAAAGATGTTGGTGCTAAAGTCACCTGGCTATCCTGGTTTTCATCCTTCTGGGTGTGGGGCCTGGTGGTATTGGTTTTAGGGTATTTTGTCATCCAGTTCTTGTACAAACCTAAAGAAGCTAAAGCGATGGATCCGGCTTTCGTCAAGGACCAGTTAGCCGCTTTAGGGCCGATGTCCAAGAAAGAAAAAATAGTGGCGATAATCTTAACGGTTGCATTGCTTTTGTGGATAACTGAAAGAGTTCATAACATCTCCTCAACTATAGTGGCTCTGGTAGCTCTGCTGCTTATGTTAGCCTTCAACATTTTTGACCGGGTGAACTTCAGAGCCAAAATCGGGTGGGATTCTATCTACTTCATCGGCGGTATCCTGTGCTTGGCATCGGTATTCCCTGCCGTAGGAGTCGATAAATGGATCGGTAATCTTGTTGGACCGATGATGAAGCCCCTGATTAACAACATGTATTTATTTGTCATTGTGATTCCGCTGGCTCTTTTTTTCTTGCGCTTTGTGTTGGTGTCCCAGACCGCAACACTGATGATCTTTGTAGTTCTGTTTACGCCACTGGCGCAGACAGCTGGTATGAATCCTATAATTCCAGCTTTCATAGTATTGGCTTCCGTGAATCTGTGGAACGTTATCTATCAAAATACCACCTTCCTGGCCGGATTCTACGCATCTGACGGTATGGTAAAACACACTCAAACTATTAAGATGTCGGTAGCGTATGCAGTTTGCAATATCTTAGCCTTGCTTGCATCAGTTCCGTTATGGAAATTCATGGGATTAATTAAATAATAGAAAAGATTAAAAGCATCCAAGACAACAGAATTAAAGAGGTCGCTGCTAAAGGGATAAACCATCAGTGACCTCTATTTTATTATGGATTAATGAGAATCGGGTTATATATACGGTGTTGGTTTAACCGTACATGTATTATGTAAAGATAGACAAACGAGCAAAAAACGACATCAATACCATGAAATATAAATATAGCAACATAGGCAAGCTTTAAATAACATTGCTCGTTCACGGGTGGAGACAAACCTCTGTTTACCTGTCCGTACACCTGTATGTAAAACCGGACAGCAACTGTAATATGGAGTATGCATAATATGTTACAGTAAAAAAATGGCAGAAATAACAAGGCTAAATGATTTTATTTAGTACAAAGAGTAAGATGGATAATGACACTTAACCAATAATGATTCTAGGGAATGTATACAGCTTAATTTTCATCGTTTCTATTTTGTCTGCCTGAGGGGATTGCAGTACCTATGTTGGCATGGCTCTTGCATTAATTAGTTTCAAGAGATCTTATCCATTACTGCACATGAAGCAAGACTACATCCAAAGGTGGGGGCAAAACATGCTGAAAAGAAGGGTAATAATAAAGCGGACGGTTGGAGACTTTGCTGAACAGGAAGGAATTGTTGTAGCGGTAAGAAAGCTTAACCCGGCCGTGGATAAGGGTGAAGATATTGCCTGCAAAATTCTGGTTGGTGAAAATCTGAGCAATTGGATACCTATTAAGTTTCTAGAAATTGTGCAAGCCTTTTCTACCCCGGCTTAAGGGATGAATCAGGTAATTATCGATAAAATCATCCAGTCAGATACATGAAGTTGGCATAAATGTAGATAATGGTATTTTTAACGTGTAACTCCTACCTCTACAATATATAACCCTCTTTGCCCGCTATGCCCACTGTATGTTTAAAACATACAGTGGGCATAAGGCCTTGTTGAGGTGTCTATCCTGATTAATTTAGTCCCAAGAAGGCCACACCAATCGAACCAGAGCTTGATCTGATATGCTGCAAAATTATCATTGGAGCACTCTAATGGTCCGAGAGTACCAAAGCGAGGAGGGCTAGAATGTTTAAGTGGCAAGTTTATATACTTAAAGAAAACAAAAGCCGCTTCCCAGACGGGAAGCGGCTTTATAACCAGGAGTAATTTACAATCTAGTATAACATTTGCATTGACTATCGCAGTCTCTGGGGGCTAATAAAAATGCATTGCTACAATTGAGAAATCCACTCCTCGGCCTTTATCCCAACACCGTATGCGCGGTATTTTGGAGTTTATTTTAAGCCTTTTCTTTAATTTCAGTTTTGTTGATTAACCAGGAAACGCCTCTTATAATCAAGCCGATAAAATAGAGTACGAAAAAACAGGCAAAGAAATCAAATACACTGATTAATAATGAGCCGCTAACAGTGTCGGGTATTAATGAAACAAAGCCCAGCATTTATAGCCCCCCTAACAATAAGGTAATTAAAATTCCGCCTGCAGTTGCGGTCCCAAGCACGCCCGCCAGGTTCGGGCCCATGGCATGCATGACCAGATAATTTCTCTTATTGGCTTGAAGACCAACGTTATGAGATACACGGGCGGCCATGGGTACGGCTGCAATACCGGCTGAACCAATCAATGGATTGATTTTGCCCTTGCTTACCCAATTCATAAGCCTGGCAAATAACAATCCACTAGCAGTACCGGTACAGAAAGCGATTAGACCAAGGATTACAATTTGGAGGGTTTTCAAATTAACAAAATTATCAGCGCTCATCGTAGAGCCAATAGCCAGGGCAATAAAAACAGTAATTATGTCTAAAAAAACTCCGCCAATAGTAGCCGCCTGTCTAACCATAACACCGCATTCCCTAATGAGATTGCCCAGCATCAGACAAGCTATTAGGGGTGCAATTGGGGGTAAAAGAATTAGTACAACCAGGATCATCAAGATGGGGAAAATTATTTTCTCTTTCTGAGAAACCGGCCGCATCTTTTCCATGGCAATCTTCCGTTCGTGTTCGGGCACGCACAACTTCATAATCGGCGGTTGAATCAAAGGCAGCAGGGCCATATAGGAATAGGCCGCCACGGCTACCTGTCCCAAAAGGTGAGGGGCCAGTTTGGTGGCCACATAGAGAGCCATCGGACCGTCAGCTCCTCCGATAATGCCGATCGCACCGGCTTCAAATAAAGAAAAGCCCAGAATTTTTGCACCGACCAGGGCGATAAATATGCCTAAATGGGCAGCAGCGCCCAGCAGAATAGTCGTTGGATTAGCAATCAGGGGGCCGAAATCGGTCATCGCCCCCACGCCTAAGAAGATGAGGGGCGGGAAGATTACATTGACAATACCCTGATAGTTATACCACAAGAGGCCGCCCTGATCCATTAAACCGGTGCCCGGTATATTTACCAAGAGGCATCCAATACCCAGGGGAATTAGAAGAAAGGGCTCATATTTCTTTTTAATCCCGAACCAAATAAAAAGGAGACCAAAACAGATCATAATAAGGTCTGGAATGGTAAAATTCGCAATTCCCGTACCACTTCCCATTGCTTTAATCATTTCTAACAGCACAACAACAATCCTCCTTATCTTAAAGCAAGTCTATAGTAATGAAGTCAGACTTTCGTAGCGTCCCTCCTCTCGTAACAAGATCATAATAATCATTTATAAAAAGCAATTTTTGTGCCAAGTTGAATGGGTTTCTATTTACCATAATGAAAGGGCAATGGTTTGATCACAATTGGAAGGCTGATTCTCGCTTGGCACGATACCCCAAAACAAATAAACTTGTGTAGTCTGTATTTTCTTGTTTCCCAGCCCTTGCCAAAAACTGATAAACTATTCTGCATTGATGGTGTTCGTGTAACCTTACACATGTATGGACAACGCAACACCCGGACAATCATGTATGATGTTGCTGGCTTGTGTTTTCAGGTGAATGCATGGGAAATGTAAGCGTTGGCCGTATAATTTGCTGGAGTTGGAAGACAAAACTTATCACAAAGAGCATCTTAAGTTAGCGGCCCAAGGATCATAAATAGATGGCACACTAATTGCAATATTATTTAATGAACAGCAGCTCATAAATATAAAATATCTTGTGGGCCATCAATTTTTCTGAAAGTCCTGCTGAGATTGAGGAGGGATGTGATTCACACTTAACAAGAAAATGATTTTATCGATGTCCGGTACATTTCTGTGCCATTTCGGGCAGACATAAAGCTACAAGTCCAAAATGATAAAAATAAACGGAGGTAATTAATATGGCAAACATGGAAAGTCCCCTGGCAGGAAAAATATTGGAAATCAATATTAAGGTCGGAGATCAGATCACCGAAGATGATGAAGCCATGATTATTGAGTCCATGAAAATGGAAAACCCGCTTTTTAGTCCAGCTAATGGAACTGTAAAAGAGGTTAAGGTTAAGGTAGGAGACCGGGTTAATGAGGGAGACATATTAGCGGTAATCGAATAAAAAAGCACTATACTGTATGTAAGAGCGAATAGGGTGCTCACTGGCTGATGAATGGGGCCAAAATGTGGATATCTGGCGGACATGTTTCAGATGTTGGCCTGGTTTATCATGCAGCCTGGCTGAAGGATAAGGGTTTGCTCAGCCAGCAGGCTATATCTATGGCTCATATGGTTATTTAACCGAATATCCCTGCGCCAAGTGGCTAAGAGATGCCAAACAATTTAAGACCCTGGAAGGAACATCCAATATTCATACCGGGATCATTGCCAGTATTGAGCTAGGTTACCAGCCCAATAGATAAAGCAAAGAACAGCTAAAGGAAGGGAGGGCTCAATGTGAGCGACTATGGATATTCCATGCCCCCGTACTTTAAAGAGATGCCTGGAATAGGAAAGTCCTTATCACGAGAACTCAAACAGAATATTGAAGATATTAAAAAGGTTGAAGCAGATATGGCCCGGGAAGTTCAAAGAGTCAAGGATTCCGGCAAGTCAAGCGAGGCCATGAACAAAAAAGGTGAATGGACTGCTTGGCAGCGCATCGAGTATCTAGTTGATCCGGGTACCTGGTGCCCGCTTCACACCATTTATGATCCGGCCGGTAATGAAGAGGGAAATACCGGAGTAATCGACGGAATAGGTAAGATATCCGGTAAATGGTCTGTTATAATAGCGTCCAATAATAAAGTAATGGCAGGTGCATGGCTGAACGGGCAGGCTGACAACGTTCTAAGGGTAACTGATATCGCCAAGAGGCTGCATATTCCTCTGGTATGGGTGCTAAACTGCAGCGGGGCCAAGCTGATGGAACAGGAAACGCTTTACGCCAACCGCAGGGGCAGCGGTGCCCCTTTCTTCCGCCATGCGGAATTACAGAAACTAGGTATACCGATTATAGTAGGCATTTATGGGACTAATCCGGCTGGTGGAGGATATCATTCCATAAGCCCCACGATCCTGATCGCGCATAAGAATGCCAATATGGCTGTTGGTGGTGGAGGCATAGTAGGGGGAATGAACCCCAAAGGCTATATTGATGAAGAAGCTGCTGAGGCTCTTATTGATGCTACCCGGAAATTCAAGGCAACTCCTCCAGGAAGAGTAGAAATCCACCATAATGGAACCGGTTTTATGAGAGATGTCTGTGATACAGAGGAAGAAGTTCTGGACAATATCAAGAGATATATGAAGGATATACCGGCTTATAATCCTGACTTTTTCCGAGTAGCCGATCCCGCTGAACCAAAATTCCCGGCGGAAGATCTCTACAGTATAGTGCCCTTCAACCAGAAACGAGTATATTCAATGTCGGAAGTACTGGCCAGGCTTTTTGATAATAGTGAGCATATGGAATTCAAACCTGGCTATGGCCTGGAGGTATACTGCGGATTGGCTAAAATAGATGGATTTCTTTGTGGAGTCATAGCCAATAATCAAGGCGCGCTGGGATCCGGTTATCCCCAATATGCCGATTATCAAGGGATGGGTGGAAAGTTGTATCGTGAGGGACTCATAAAAATGAGTGAGTTCGTAACCTTCTGCGGACGCGACCGTATTCCCATAATATGGGTTCAGGATACTACTGGCATAGACGTTGGAGACACAGCGGAAAGAGCTGAGATGCTGGGACTCGGAATGTCTTTGATTTATTCTATAGAACAAACCGATAATCCAATGATGCTGATCGTGTTGCGAAAAGGCACTGCAGCGGCTCACTATGTGCTGGGAGGCCCCCAGGCCAATAACAACAACGCATTCACACTGGGTACGGCCACCACCGAAGTGTATGTCATGCATGGAGAAACTGCTGCCGCTGCTTCTTACTCACGCCGTTTGGTTAAAGACAAAGATGACGGCAGGCCCTTGGATGCCACCATAGGTAAGATGAATGACATGATTAAAGAATATTATGACAAATCCCGGCCAGCCTTTTGCGCTAAGACGGGTTTAGTTGATGAAATCGTGGATTTCTCAAAATTACGCAAATATTGTCAGGCATTTGTGGGTTCCGTTTATCAAAATCCGGTGTCCATTTGTGCCATCCACCAAATGATTACCCCCAGAGTCATTCGGGGCTAATATAGCGCAATAATTCCCTCCCACTTATATTGGCCCTAATAGCACCCGCCGGGATCGTCATGGGCCGGCGGGTGCCAGGGTAATCTGACAAACCTCTTAACTTCTTAATACGTACATTTTTAACGACTCCCCATAAGGAGTCCTTTTTTTATGCCAAACAGGGCCAAAATCAGCTGAATCCGGGGAACTTTTTAACCAATAAGAAAAATTTTTGCGCTAAAAGGGTAATAAAAATTATGACTGGCACCTGTTTTGCTTTTAGGAATGATAAAACAAAGGAATCATCGGAGAGGGATGAAGCTTAATTGAATACAAAACAAATGGGCTTTACAGCTGAACAGAGATTTGAAATTGTCATAAATTTTTTCCATTCAGGCCTACCGGTTACCGAGTTCTGTAGCCAGTATAAGCTTGATGAAGGCAAGTTTTTGGAATGGAAAAATAGATTCCTGAAGGGTGGACGGGACGCATTTTATTTTGAGACCGGGCCGGAAAGATATATACAGCGTATACGTCGTCTGGAGGTCAAAATCGAGCGCCTGGAATTGGACAATATTTCATTACGGGCTATGCTGCGTTTTATTAAAGACAAAGGAATATGAGGTTATAAAAAGTTGTCCGGCAAGCCACACACCTGTAAGGGCTACCGAACACAAAAGATACTGTTTGGCTGATAGCTATTGGCATTACGGTTTTGCGACGGCGGGCGGATCAGCACCGTTTTTCACGAGTTCCCGGAGCAGCCTTAATAAACTGGCATGTTATTTGCGTATCTACAAAGCAATAGTATTCTAAAAAAATCAGTAAAATTAGGGGGGATTTGTGACAGAAAACGTTTCAAGGTAGATGAGTAGCTAATCTTTATTCCTTCGGTATTCCTGTTTTCAATGACATAAGGGGAGGGTTGTTGGAAGGAAGACCGACAACGTAGTGAGCATTAAACAATAAAACAAAAGTTTTACCTGCAGACTGCAATGTACGAAAGGAGGCAATTGATCATGGAGATAAAAAAAATCGGAGTAGTTGGCGCGGGCACAATGGGATTGGGCATCGCCCAGGTAGCAGCCGAGGCCGGCTTTGCTGTAGTGCTAAATGACATTAAATTGGAACTAGTGGATAAAGCCCTGGCCAGGATAACTAAACTGATGACTAAAAACGTTGAAAAAGGCAAAATTAGCAGCGAGGTTAAGGAGCAGGTTTTAGCCCGGATCCAAAAAAGTGACAAGATTGAAAACTTGGCCGATTGCGATCTGGTTATAGAGGCGATAGTGGAGAATATGGAGATCAAGAAATCTTTCTACCAGAAATTGGACTCTATATGCAAGCCCGAAGCCATATTCGCCTCGAACACATCTTCCCTTTCCGTATCCCAGCTGGCCAATGCAACAACTAGACCTCGGCAGTTTGCCGGCATGCACTTCTTCAATCCCGTCCAGATGATGAAACTTATCGAAGTGGTAGTACCGCTGCAGGCTTCGTCGGAAACTATTGCCACCGTTATCGAGGCTGGGCAGAAGATGGGAAAAGAAGCCCTTCCGGTAAAGGATTCCCCTGGTTTCGTGGTAAACCGGATTCTGACTATGGGCGGTAACGAGGTCCCCTTTATGCTCCATGAAGGAGTAGCCACACCAGATATAATCGACAAATGTATGAAGCTGGGGGCTAATTGGCGCATGGGGCCCTGTGAGCTAAACGACATGGTGGGTATAGATATTTCTATAGCTGTACGCGAAACTTTATTCACCGAGTTTAAGGATCCGAAATACCGGCCGTCCATTTTCCAGTACCAGATGATAAGAGCTGGCTTCTTGGGCCGGAAGACCGGCAAAGGATGGTACGAATACGACGAAAACGGCAAAATGATTGGGATTAACCGGGATGTCTTCAAGTAGGGTGAGATGCTTTGATTTGTTTGATTTGATCAATAGAAGAACAGATGGCTCTTATTTTTAGTGATAAAAGGCCCAGTCATGCTCCGGCCAAGCGGTATGGATTTAGAAAGGAGCTGGTTAGCTTGTCATACAGAGACAAGGAATACAAGAACATTATTGTAAGTATTGAGGGAGAAATTGCCATTATTCAGTATAATCGCCCCAAAGCTATGAATGCTGCAAATGCAGAACTGGTTGTGGAACGAAATGAGGCTATTTATCAAGCCGGTTTGGATAAAGAAATCAAAGTTTTAATAATGACTGGCAACGAGAAAGCCTACAGCGCGGGTGGCGACCTGGCGGCCATGGTTAATTACGGGGTCAAAGAGGCACGAGAATTTATTGATAATGTGATGCAGAGTGCTTTGACCCTGACCAATCTACCCAAGCCTACTATTGCTATGATTGCAGGATTCTGTATGGGCGGAGGATTGGAAAACGCTCTGTGCTGTGATCTGCGCATAGCTGCAGATAACGCTAAATTTGCGCTACCGGAAATCAATGTGGGGATATACCCGGGAGGGGGCGCCACCCAGAGACTGCCCCAGCATTTGTCCCTTTGCCAGGCCAAGGAACTGGTTTTCACCGGGCAGACCTTTGATGCCCAAACTGCATTGAGCCTGGGTTTGGTGAACAAGGTAGTGCCGGTAGATCAGCTCAGGGAAACGACTATGGAACTGGCCCGGCAGCTGGCCAAAAAACCGGCTTTTTCTTTAAGGATGGCCAAAGAAGCCCTGAATGCCGCCTGGAGCACCAGTCTGGAAAAAGGCTTGCAGATCGAAACGCATGGCTGGGCGATGACCTTTGGCACCAAGGATTCCAAAGAAGGAATGCACGCCTTCCTGGAAAAACGCAAACCCGTATATACCGGTGAATAAGTACAGTGTATTAGGAGGAAGAAAGCATGGAATATAAATACAATGTCCGCGACTTGAAGTTCATCTTGAAAGAATGGCTGCCGACCGAAGAAGTGTTTGCGTGCGACCGCTTCAAAGAATATTTTGGCATGGATGATATAGACCCAATTTTAACCGAAGGATACAAGGTAGCCAAAGAGGTAGTCAGCCCGATCAATGCCGAGGGCGATAAGAATCCGGTTAAATTTGAAAATGGTGTGGTGACAAACCCGCCCGGATACAGAGAAGTGTATCAATTTCTCCAGAAGAACGGATGGGGATCCACCAGTGAGTGTGTGGAAGTTGAAGGCGGGATGCCGCTGGTGCTATACAAAGCAGTAGCAGAGATGATTTCCGCAGCCTGCCCGGCCATGGGATCAAATGTCAAATTAACCTCCGGTGCGGCCAACCTTATCCTCACCTTTGGAACGGAAGAGGACAAAACCAGATTCTTGCCCAAGATGATGAGCGGTGAATGGCAGGGGACCATGAACCTTACCGAGCCTTCAGCCGGGTCCGATGTCGGAGATGCATTGGCCAGGGCATTTCCCACCGATGACCCGCGCATCTATAAGATCAAAGGGACCAAGATGTTTATAACTGCCGGGGACGGGTCCCTATGCGACAATACAATCCACATGGTTCTGGCCCGGCCCACTGGGGGTACAAAGGGATCTCCTGGACTGGGGCTATATATAGTCCCTAAAATATGGGTTAACGAAGATGGCAGTCTGGGCAAGCCCAATGACGTAACCACCATTGCTATTGAGCATAAGACAGGATTAAACGGATCGGCCACTTGCATGTTAAACTACGGCGAAAATGACGAGTGTTATGGAATCATGCTGGGTACTCCCCCGGATGAAAAAGGCCGCTCCAAGGGTCTGGCCATGATGTTTAACATGATGAATGAATCCCGCATCGGGACCGGGCACAATGCCAACAACCAGGCATCAGAAGCGTATGCATTAGCCTCCCAGTACGCGGTTGACCGTGTTCAAGGATACAAAAACAAAGAACGGGTGACCATAATCAAGCATTCCGATGTACGAAGAATGCTATTGGATATGAAGGCTCACACCGAAGGCATCCGCGCCATGATCTTCAAGGGCTTCTACTTCCTGGACATTGCGGAAAACTCAAGCAACAAGGCCAAAGCCAAAGAATACAGAGACTTTGCAGCCATATTAACGCCGCTCATCAAGTGTTATGGAAGTGAAACCACTGTTCTGATGACGGCTGAAGCCATTCAGGTCTTGGGCGGAGTGGGCTACACCAAGGAATACCCGGTGGAGCAGTATTTCCGTGATTCCAAGATATTGACTATTTGGGAAGGTACGTCATTTATTCACGGCAATGACCTGGTAGGGCGCAAAATGACCATGGACAACGCCGAGCCGTTTAAGAAATGGATGGGAACCATCAAAGCCTTTATTGATGCCAGTAAAGGAGCGGCCGGCCTGGAAAAAGATATAGAAGTGTTGGAGAAGGCCTATCAGGCGGGAGAAGAAGTGATGAACATGATTTACTCCTGGCAGGCCAACAAGGGTGAAAAGGGAGAACTGGTCAACCTCTACGCTATCAGAGCCCTGTTCGTATTCGCCCAGATTTATGTGGCCATGTGTCTGCTGGAACAGGCTGTAATAGCCGGTAAGACTATGGCCGGGCTGCCGGCCGACCATTTTGAAATAAACTTCTACAAGGGCAAAGTAGCCAGCGCCAAGTACTATGTAAATAATTCCCTGCCCAACGTATTTACCCTTTCCAGCATTATCAAAAATGCCGACACTTCGGTCCTGGAAGTTCCAGAAGACATCTTAATCGTCAGTTAAGCGATTTTAATATTAGAGGAGGGAATCTAAAAAATGAGAGATATTTATGTAGTAGAAAGTGTCCGCACCGGTATTGCCAGGGCCGGCAAGAACTCCTGGTTTGCCAATTTAAGAGCCGATGATATGGCGGCGTTGGTTATGAACGAGCTGATGAAAAGAGCCGGCCTGGAAGACAAGAAAGAACAACTGGATGGAGTTATCCTGGGAGGAACATCCTTAGTCAATGATATGGCAGGCAACATTGGGAGATATGCGACTATAATGGCGGGATTTCCATACAGCGTACCGGGTTGTACGATAGACCGCTTCTGTTCATCAGGGGTGCAGGCCATTTTCAATGCTATAGCGGAAATCAACATGGGCTGGGGATCGGAAATGATTTTAGCCGGTGGAGTGCAGCACATGACCCATGTTCCGATGGGAACCGGCAGCCTTCACAACCCGCGCCGCGGTGAGTTCACAAACGAGAATTTCATCAGCATGGGCTGGACCGCGGAAATGGTGGCCCGCAAATATGGAGTCAGCCGGGAAGAACAGGATCTGATGGCATTTGAAAGCCATGCCAAAGCGCATAAAGCCACAGTTGACGGTCTGTTCAAAGACGAAATACTTCCCATCGAAGTTGATGCACCCACCAAAGACGGTGGCACCAAAAAGATGGTCGTCACCAGCGATCAGGGGATCAGACCGGATACCACCATGGAGTCACTGGCCAAGATGGAGCCAGTGTTTTTAAAAGACGACAAAGCTACGGTTACAGCAGGCAACGCCAGTCAGATCAATGATGCAGCCGCTGCAGTGCTGGTAGCCAGCAAAGAAAAATGCCAGGAGCTGGGATTGAAGCCCAAGATGAAGCTCATAGGCTTCAAAGCCATAGGGGTTGACCCGGCTTATATGGGCATAGGTCCGTCGATTGCCATCCCCATGGTATTGAAGCAGGCCGGCATGACCATGGATCAGATTGACATATGGGAGGTCAATGAAGCCTTCGCAGCTCAAGCAGTATACTGCACCAGGGAATTGGGCATCAGAAATCATCCCTTACTTAACCCTCGGGGTAGTGGAATCTCATTAGGCCATCCCCTGGGCTGTACCGGAGCCCGCATCGCCACCACCCTGATGCATGAGATGCCTGCCTATGGTGCCAAATATGCCGTCGAGAGCATGTGCGTCGGACATGGTCAGGGGGTTGCAGCCATCTGGGAATGGGTAGGAGATAAATAATTACGCTTATTATGCTAGCCTGCAGCCGGCTAAAAGAGTATTGATCAGAGATGTCAATAAATTTGAAGAAGTTGCCAGCCGGCTGCACATAATGTTATTGGCGCTGGTCACCAGGCAGCCAGCGCCGTTAATGGATAACTAAACGAATTTAAGGAGGCTAAAGCAAATGGAAGTAAAATCAATCATGGTAGTAGGAGCAGGCTTCATGGGAGCGGGGATTGCCCAGGTAGCAGCCCAGGCGGGCTACAAAGTTCATCTCTATGACATTGCTCCGGCCGCAGTGGAAAAAGGCATAGCCGGTATCAAGAAGATTTTAGGCAAGAATGTCGATAAAGGTAAACTGGCTCAGGCAGATATGGATGCTGCTCTGGCCCACATAATTTCCAGCACCAAGCTGGAAGATGCCCAAGACTGCGAACTGGTAATTGAAGCGGTTTTTGAAAACTTTGAACTCAAAAAAGAAATATTTCAAAAGTTAGATGAGATCTGCAAGCCGGAAGCCGTTTTGGCCACCAACACCTCCTCGATTCCCATTACCAAAATTGCTGCGGCGGTTAAGAGACCGGACAAATTCATCGGCATGCATTTTTTTAGCCCGGTTCCGGTTATGAAACTGTGCGAAATTATCCGGGGAATAAAGACTTCCGACGATGCAGTGCAAATTACCATGGAAGCAGCCCAGAAGATGGGCAAGGTAACAGTAATATCCAAAGATGTGCCTGGATTTATAGTAAACCGGATAAACGCGGCATTCAGAAATGAAGCCTACCGTTGCATGGAAGAGGGCGTAGCTACCATCGAGGACATCGATAAAGCCATCAAGGCAGGGCTGAACCATCCCATGGGACCGTTTGAACTGGCCGATTTTGTGGGACTAGATGTTGGATTTAATGTAGCCTCCACTCTTTATGCCGGATATAAGGATGCCCGTTTTGCCCCCAACGCTACGTTGGAAAAACTCAATATTTCCGGTGACCTGGGCAGAAAGACCGGAAAAGGTTGGTATGACTACACGTCTGGAGAGAGGAAACCCAGAACCGATGTGAAGTTCTAATTAGCTAAGAAGAGGTGAACAAAATGGCCTATAGTACAATCCTGGTGGAAAAACTGGAGCAGGACAAGGTGGGGCTAATTACTTTGAACCGGCCGGAAGTGCGCAATGCCATAGACTATGTTCTAAGACAGGAAATGTACCAGGCAATTGTTGAATGGGAGCCGGATCCGGATGTTAGAGCCATAATCATAACCGGCGGACCCAAGGTTTTTTCAGCCGGAGCCGATATTGCGGCTATGGTTAAACAGACGGCGCAGGAAACATTTAATCGAATTTCTTTGTGGGAACTGTCCAATAAGATGATACGCTCACGCAAACCGATAATTGCTGCTATCGCAGGGTTTGCACTCGGTGGCGGCTGTGAACTGGCCATGAGCTGCGATATCCGCATTGCCGCAGAGTCCGCCAAAATGGGCCAAACGGAAATCAACATCGGAATCATACCGGGAGGCGGAGGCCTTTCCCGATTGCCGAAACTGGTGGGAATAGGGAAAGCCAAAGAGCTGGTATTTACCGGTAAGCCAATAAACGCAGAAGAAGCGTTAAAGATTAATTTGGTAAACAAAGTGGTTCCCGATGAACAGCTGATGGCCGAAGCGCTAAAAGTGGCCCAAAGTATCGCCCAGCACAGTCCGGTAGCCCTCGGTTTGGCTAAATATGCTCTGGAAAATGCGGCTAATATGGATAGTTATACGGCCGAATCGATTGAGAATGCCTGCTTTTCCCTGACTTTTGCCAGCGCTGATCAGAAGGAAGGCATGATGGCCTTTCTGGAGAAGAGGAAGCCAATTTATCAAGGAAAGTAAATGTGAATGTAATACTTTTCTCCAAGTTGAAATAGGAGGGATCAAATATGCGAGAAGTCGTCATAGTCGATATGGCGAGAAGTGCGGTGGGCAAGCACGGGGGAACTATAAAAGATGTTCCCGCCGTTGAACTTTTAGCCCAGGTGGCCAGCGCAGTAGTGGAGCGCAACAAAGCCAAAGTCAAACCGGAGCAATATGACTACGTCATCTTTGGTCAGGTTAAACAAAACACCGCCAGCGCCAATATCGCACGCAACGTGGCGCTTAAAATAGGTTTGCCGGAAGATGTTCCCGCCGCCTGTGTCACCATAGCCTGCGGGTCGGGACTGCTTTCCATAGAAGAAGGCGCCGAGTTCATTGGAAATGGTTTTGTTGATGTCGTATTAGCCGGTGGCGTAGAATCCATGAGCGGCGGTGAATATTTTTTAAGCTATAAAAGCAATCAAGCCTTTGGAACCGGTCCCGTACAAGTCCTTGACTCCATTGTGGCTGGAGGACCTGGAGCAGCCCCTGTGGAGCGTTACGGGAATATACCCATGGGAATAACCGCTGAAAACCTGGTTGACATGTTCCAAATATCCAGGGAAGAGCAGGATGAATTTGGTCTGAGGAGCCAGGAATTGGCTCTTAAAGCCATAGCTGGCGGCGACTTTAGAGCCGAAATCATTCCCATAAAATATACCAAAGCAGATGGCAGCCCAGGGATTTTTGATACTGATGAATATCCCCGCAGTACTACCATGGAAGCCCTGGGCAAATTGAAACCGGCCTTTAAGAAGGACGGAACCGTTACCGCGGGCAACTCTTCAGGAAGAAATGACGGAGCCGCCGTGGCCTTGATCATGTCCCGGGAGAAAGCCGAGGAACTGGGGATAAAGCCTCGAGCCAGATTTGTTTCTGCCGGAGTAGCCGGTGTAAATCCTACCATTATGGGTAGAGGGCCGGTTCCAGCGACTAAGATAGCCATGGATAAGGCAGGGCTCAAGCTAAAAAACATGGATGTAGTAGAACTTAACGAAGCCTTTGCCGGGCAAAGCCTAGCCGTTTATCGGGAATGGCAGGACATGTGGGACGTTTCTAGGGAATGGCTGGACCAGCATGTAAACCTCTGGGGAGGTGCAATTGCTATCGGCCATCCTTTGGGAGGCAGCGGCGCCATCATCACAACCAAGCTGTTATACGGTCTGGAGCGCACGGGAGGCCGGTATGGGCTGTCAACCATGTGCTGCGGGGGGGGTATCGGGGTAGCCGGCATCATCGAACGTTTGGATTAAGAAAGGTGAAAGTGAGGGTTTTGCTATGCAAGAAGTGGTGATAGTCGGCGCGGCGCGAACACCATTTGGTTTATATAGGGGCTCCTTGGCCGATCAGAGGAGCCAGGACCTGGCCGCCAGTTCCATGAAGGAAGCCGTAGCCCGAGCCGGGATTGATTCGTCCCAATTGGATGCCAGCATTTATAGTGAAGCTATGCAGACCAGTCTACCGGCTAATGTGGGCAGACACGGCTGGCTTTTAGCCGGACTGGATGAAAATCCGGCCGGATTTACCATGAACGCTCTGTGCGCAGGTGCGCTGCAGGCCATGATAAGCGGGTTCAATAAAATTGTCGCCGGGGAATACCAGGGCATTCTGGCGGGCGGGGTGGAAACCAACAGTCAGGCCCCATTTTATATTCAACATCCCCGCTACAAATTCGGACCGGAAAATTTGAGCTTTCATGATCAGAAGGTTGAAATGCAGACCAATGCTCAACCGGCGGAATTATATGGTGAACTGACCGTAGCTAAGATTGCAGATATTATCGCAAGTAATTATGGCATCAGCCGCCTGGTCCTGGACGAGTATGTTTTAGCCAGTCAAACAAGAGCCGCCCTGGCGTTAGAAAGTGGAGTAATGAAAGACGCCGTAACCGGCATTGTCAAAAAAGTTAAAAAGGCCGAGGTAACAATTGATACAGATGAAGCGGCCCCAAGATCCACTACCCTGGAAACACTCCTGGCCTTGCCGGCCATAAATAGCTGTGGAACGGCCACGCAGGGGAATATTGCTCCACTGGCCGACGGGTCCGCCAGCATCATTTTGTTGTCTGCTGATAAAGCCAAGGAGTTGGGAGCCAAACCGCTGGCAAAATTCATCGGTTTTGGCATCGCTGCCGGTAATCCCAAGCTGGTAGAAAAGACAGCGCTTAAATCTATTCATAAGGCTTTGAGTTTTGCCGGAATTAGTTTAGCGGATCTGGATTTCATTGATATTCATGAACCATCAGCGGCTTTCTCAATTGCCGTAGACAATCAGCTCAGCTTCCAGGCGGCCGGCAAGATCAATGTAGACGGGGGCAGCCTGGCTTACGGCCATGCGGGCGCGGCTACCGGCGGAGCTATGCTGGTTAATATGCTGTATCGTTTGCAGCGCACCGGCGCCAAAACCGGGCTGGTCAATGTGGCGGCCCTGGGCGGACAGTCCTTGTCGGTAATTGTACAAAGGTAGTTCATCCCTAATGCATTTAGCCTGTTAGAATATAGTTTTTCTTTGCACATTTTATCCATATACGCATGATTTCCCTGACTTGAGGTTGGGGAAATCATGCGTTAAATGGTTTTAACCCCAACAGTGCGATTTATTCCGGGAGACTGACTTATAGAAAAAACAAGGCTTTAATACGGTAAAAGTTGGCGGGAAAAATAGGAAATAGGCGGTCTTAGAGTTAACCAGGATTCGTTGTTTAGGCCACTTTGTCTTTTCTTTAAACTGAAAAGCGGGGGAGGGAATAGGAATGCAAGAAGCGCTTGTGGAAGAACAACTACAAATAATGACCTCAATCCTTAACAGTTTTAATATTCAAGCAGTTGTTTTTGCCAGTGATCGGGATCAGATTACTGAGGTTTTAAGTTTGGGAGGATTTAGTTATAAAAGTTTGCAGAAGGGATCCATGACCAGAGATTTTCCCATGATTAAAAAGGTCCTGGAAAAGGGAGAGAGTGCCTCTGCTTTGATGGAGAAGCTGGATTCGATGATCAGACCGCTTATGCTGGTTTATCCGCTTGAATCTTCCAGCCAGAATGGAGATATTACTGGTACTTATGGCATCGTTGCGGTTCAGCCTTTGCCAGAGGTGGAAGCCTTTGAATCCTATGCCGACCTTGTCGGCAACGAGTTCCCCCAAGGAGCCATGATGTACATATGTGATCGGGAAAAGTTTATTAAAAAATATGAATCTACAAATTATGAAGCGCCAGGCAACTCAGTTACCAAGGTGGGCGATAAACTGGCCAAAACCGGAGTAGCTATTATAGCCATGGAAAATAACCAGAAAATGACCAAAGATCTGCCCATAGAGGTTTACGGTTCAGCGGTGAAAGTTGGAGCAATGCCCATCACAGATAAACAAGGGGATGTTGTGGGCGCTTTTGGTATGGCATTGAACCGGGGAATGGCATCCAATCTACAGCGGGTTATCTCTGATACGGAGCGGAGTCTTAGCGAAATCAATGCAGCTATTGTTGCTGTTGCTACTTCTGCGGAAACCACAGCCGAAAACAGCCGGGTATTAAATGAAAAGATGGAGGATTTAGCAAATTTGACGCAAATAATTGGTGATATCCTGATGAATGTTAAAAACATCTCCGATCAAACTAATATGTTAGGTCTCAACGCAGCAATTGAGGCAGCGCGGGCCGGAGAGAGCGGCCGGGGTTTTTCCGTCGTTGCCGAAGAGGTGAGAAAACTGTCTGGCGAGTCGAAAGCTACTGTAAATGAAATTAACAAATTTGTCGGGCAGATTTCTGATGAATTGGAAAATTTGAAGAAAAGATCAGGTGATGGCATGCTGGCCACCCAGGAACAGGCCGCTGCTATTCAAGAGCTTACAGCCAGTCTGCAGGAGATTGAGGCCCTGATGCATACTGTGGAAGGGGTGGCCAACCGCCTGTAATTATTAGGTAGGGATTAATGGGTGCAGAGTCTTCTGATTTCGCACTCATTTTTCACACTAGTTTGCCTTATACGCTGATATTGCCACATAAGCAGCATGCGGGATATTTAAGCAGATATAGTTCCACAGGATTATAGGTACAGGGTTATTATGTAGAGAGAAGGGAGGCGGGTTATGACATTTGCCATCACACCCCGAATGAGGATTTTGACAGGACCCAAACGGGGAAAGTTCCCTTATTGTTATTGTTTGCTGATAGAAGACCAGATCCGCGTGCTCCTGGACAGCAGCTGCGGTCCCGAGCATGCTGCCCGGCTGCGCCGCCAGGGTCTGGATATTATCGTTAACACTCATTTTCATCTGGACCACACCCTTTTAAACCAGCAATTGGGGGAAGTCGAAATATGGTGCCACGGATTGGACGCGCCCGGCATCCGTTCAATGGAAGCCTATCAGGATATGTACGGATTCGCAGCTTTTGGCGCCCCAGAGCAGGGAATCAAAAGCATAGAAACCTATCAATTGAAGCCGGGTCCTGTGCACCGTGAGCTGAAAGATGGCGACTTATTAGACTTTGGTCAGGTAAAAATGCGAGTTATTCATACACCCGGCCATACTCCGGGGCATTGTTCATTTTACGAAGAAAATAGCGGCATCCTGGTCACCGGGGATATCGACCTGACTTCTTTCGGCCCCTGGTATGGCCATCAATGCAGTGATTTAGATGATTTACTGGCTTCTATCCAAAAGTGTATGGATTTACAGCCCCGCCTAGTCGTTTCGGGGCATAAGGGAATAGTAAGCAAAGACCTGCCGGTCAAATTTTTGGCCTACAGGGATTGTATTTTAAGAAAAGACGAATTAGTATGGCAGGCCTTGGACAAACCGTTGAGCCTTGAGCAGATGGCAGCCAGGGGACTGTTTTATGGGACGCTTGATATACCGACTTACTACCGGGTCTTTGAGAAACAGGGCGTTTTTAAACATCTGGAAAGATTAATGAGACTCGGTCTTATTGGCACAGATGGTGAATATTATTATCGTACTTGACTGGTGGGGAATCCTACCGCTCCAGCTGCCTGTCTCTCACTGTCCATCACTCTATTAACCTAAGATGCTCAAATCAGTGTATTAATTACCTTACATGTGTAAGCAATTGTGGACAACAGCCTGCCGGGCTTAAGTCGCGCTTCCCCGGCAATGGCTTCATAATTTAAGAATACGCTTTGTTGAGACGGCAATATCCGGCTCTTTTTTTTATATATTAATAAGTTGGTCAGATAGAGTACTTGGTACGGTATATGCATAGATAATGTTAGAAAGAAAGTACGGCTTGTATATTTTTGTTAAAGTTGTCCGATATTGGGGCGAAGTTCTACCAGTAAGGAGGGAAGCTATGTCTGATAACAATGAAAAAGAATACGGTTTTAGTTTTATATTCACTGGCGATGGAAAAGGAAAGACTACGGCGGCTCTTGGTCTGGCTCTCCGGGCTATGGGGCACGGCAAGAAAATATATATGACCCAATTTATGAAGGGCAGGGTGACTGGAGAAGGTCTGGCGGTTGATAGATATTTGCCAGATATTACCTTGCATCAGTGTGGTTCGGATAGGTTCATTAATAAGGATTTTACCGAACCAGTTGATATCGAACTCGCGTATAAGGGACTGGAAGCAGCCAGAGAGGCAATATTTTCTGGAAATTATGACATGGTGATTTTGGATGAAATTAATGTAGCCGTGGAGTATGGCCTTATTCCATTAGATGCGCTGCTGGACATCATGAAAAATAAGCCCTTCAACCTGTACCTGGGGTTGACCGGAAGATACGCCAAGCCGGAAGCGATTGACTTGGCTGACCTGGTCACAGAAATGAAGGAGATCAAACATCCTTATCGCAGTGGGGCCTCTGCCCGGGAAGGTTTTGAATATTAGGGTAATTCTTTACTGATGATCTGACAAGGAGTTTGTAAATTAAGGGTGTTTAAATGGAAAGATTTGAAAAAATATTAACCGGTGATGTTAGAACCGCTTCGCGTCTGATAAGGGATCTGGAAGATGGCTTCCCTGAGGCCATTGGGGTAATAAAAAGTTTATATCCCTATACCGGGCATGCTCATGTCGTGGGTATAACCGGGCCGCCGGGCGCCGGCAAAAGCACTCTAACTGACGGCCTTATAGCCGCTATGCGGCAGCAGGATATGAATATTGGGGTTCTAGCGGTTGATCCCACCAGTCCCTTTACCGGCGGTGCGATACTGGGTGATCGGGTACGTATGCAGCGGCATACTGAGGACCCCGAGGTATTTATCAGGAGCCTGGCCACTCGTGGAGCATTAGGAGGCCTTTCCCGTGCGGCAGGGGACAGCCTGCATGTTATGGACAGCATGGGCAAGGATATAATCCTGGTTGAAACCGTAGGCACCGGGCAGCAGGAAGTGGATATTATGGACCATGCCCACACCGTGATTGTGGTCCTGGTTCCCGGCATGGGAGATGCAGTTCAGGCCATAAAAGCCGGGGTCATGGAAATTGCGGACGTGTTTGTTATAAACAAGGCCGACCGCGATGGCGCTGATGTATTATGCAACGAAATCAATATGATGTTGGACATGGCCGGTCGCAGCGCCAAAACCTGGCGTCCGCCGGTGGTTAAAATCGGCAATATCATGGAACAAGCTGGTTTTACCAAGGGAATAGGGGAACTAGCCGATAAAATCTTGGCCCATCATCATTGTCTGGCTGCCTTCGGAGGCCTGGGCGAGCGCAAACGCCGCCAGGCTTTATGTGAGATAAAAGAAGCCCTGAAAGCGAATATTTTGGGACCGGTGTATGACAAACTGGTGCAGCAAAATCTAATTGAGGAGATGGTGAACAAGATCGTTACCCGGAAGAGCGATGCTCACAGTCTTAGCGAGGAGATCGCTCAGCAATACTTGAGAAAGCTTTGAGGCATTGGCCAAAAGCCACGCTTGTACTTCTTATACTAAGCGCGTTTATTACATTATTTTTGACATAAGGGGGTGAAGGGACCCAAATAATTAAGTTGCCAATTATATTTCGAGGAGGGTATTTGAAATGAATTTTAAATTGACTGAAGAACAGAAAATGGTACAAAAGATGGCCAAGGATTTTGCGGAAAATGAAATAGCTCCCTATGTAGATCAGGACGAAGAAAACCATTTCTGGAGAAAAGAGATATTTGACAAAATGGCCGAACTGGGGCTTTTCGGATTCTGTATCGATGACGAATACGGCGGGAACGGCATGGGATTTCTAGAAGGAGCCCTGGTCATCGAACAGGTGGCCAGGGTTCACACCTCCTGGCGTATGGCTTTCAATATGCAGGACTGGGGTCCGGCGCTTACCATTCAAAAGTTCGGCAGTGAGGAACAAAAAAAGTCCTATATCCCCAAGTTTGTCAATGGAGAATACGTAGGTAGTTTCGCCATGACCGAGGCTGATGTGGGATCCGATGTCGCGGCTATGAAATGCCGGGCAGAAGATAAAGGAGACTATTACCTGCTCAACGGTCATAAAATGTGGATTACCAATGGAACCGTATGCAACCATGGCCTGCTCTATGTAAAGACCGATAAGGATGCCGGGGTCAAGGGTATTACCTGTTTCATCATGGATTATGCCCTGCCCGGCATTGAGAGAAATGCCATTAAAACCAAGGTCGGTTTATGGGCATCAGATACGGCCGAGATCGTATTTGAGAATGTCAAAGTTCCTAAAGAACTGGTGCTTGGAAAAGTAGGCCAGGGATTCAGCATGTGCATGACTCAACTCAATTCCACCCGACTGGGATGTTCGGCGGGCGCCCTGGGTTTATCAGCAGCTTGTCTGGAAGCCTCAATTAAATATGCCAATGAGCGCACTCAGTTTGGCAAACAGATTGGTAAATACCAGTTGATCCAGCAGCAGATTGCGGAGATGCAGATGGAACATGCCGCCCTGGAATATATGGTATATAAGGCTGCCTGGCTCAAGGATCAGGGGCTGCCCAATCAGATGGAGACCTCAATGTCCAAGCTATTCGGCGCCAAGGCAGCCGTTCATGCCGCCAATGAGTGTATGAAACTGCACGGCTCTTTCGGCTACTCGAATGAGTATCCCTGCGGAAGATTCTTAAGAGACTGCAAGCAGTTTGAGACATTGGAGGGAACATCAAATATGCATACCCAGATCGTAGCCAATGCCGCTCTTGGATATTCACCCAATCGGGCATAATAAAGCATTAAAAATAAGCGTTGTAAAAAATTAATGCTTACTGAAGAGGAGGCTGGCCGGTGTCCTATAGTAAAGAAGAATTGATTAAGATCCAGGAAGCCAAGGATAAATGGCAGGTAAAAGTGGATAAGACCGTAGCCAAGCAGGGGGAGCGAAAACAGCCCTTTGTATCCAGTGGCTTTAACGAAGTGGAGCGTTTATACACACCCTTGGATACACCGGGGAGTTATAGTGGAAAAATCGGATTTCCCGGAGAGTATCCTTATACGCGCGGTGTTCAGCCCACCATGTACCGGGGACGGCTATGGACCATGCGCATGTACGCCGGATTCTCAACTGCGGAAGAATCCAACCGAAGATATAAATATCTACTGGCCAACGGGGGATCAGGCCTGTCGGTCGCTTTTGATCTTCCCACCCAGATCGGCTACGATTCCGATCATCCCATGAGCGAGGGTGAAGTAGGCAAGGTGGGTGTGGCTATTGATTCTCTGGCTGACATGGAAATATTGTTTGACAGTATTCCCCTGGATAAGGTGTCCACATCGATGACCATTAATGCTCCGGCTTCCATATTGCTGGCTATGTATATGGCAGTTGCCGAAAAGCAGGGGGTGCCTTTTGAGCAGCTGCGGGGCACAATTCAGAATGACATATTAAAGGAATATGCGGCGCGCGGAACTTATATCTTTCCAGTCCAGCCTTCTATGAGGCTCATCACTAACATATTTGAGTTCTGCGGGACGAAGGTACCGCAGTGGAACACCATCAGCATCTCCGGCTATCATATTAGAGAAGCTGGTTCAACGGCTATTGATGAAATTGCCTTTACCTTTGCCAACGGCATGGCCTACGTTAAAGCAGCTTTGAAAGCGGGCATGGATATCGACTCCTTTGCCGGACGCCTGTCCTTCTTCCTCAATGCGCATAGCAACCTCCTGGAGGAAGTGGCCAAGTTCAGAGCTGCCCGTCGTTTATGGGCCTACATCATGAAAGAGCGCTTTGGAGCCAAGCAGTCCCGTTCCTGGATGTTCCGGACCCATTCCCAAACCGCCGGTTCGATGTTGACCGCCCAGCAGGTTAACAACAATATAGTCCGGGTATGCATTCAGGCTCTGGCTGCGGTGTTAGGAGGAACCCAATCCCTGCACACCAATTCCCGGGATGAAGCCCTGGCGTTACCTACCGAGGAGGCAGTCATAACTGCTTTAAGAACCCAGCAGATAATAGGCTACGAATCAGGGGTGGCCGACACGGTAGATCCGCTGGCGGGATCCTACTATATCGAAGCTCTGACGGATAAAATCTACAATGAAGCCTGGGAAAAAATTCAGAAAATCGAAGAAATGGGCGGAGCGGAGAAAGCTATTGAACTGGGCTACATCCAGAATGAGATTCAAAAGGCCGCTTACCAGTGGCAAAAGGATGTTGAATCAGGTGAGAGGATTATTGTCGGGGTCAATAAGTTCCAGATTAAGGAGCCCGAACCTACCGGCTTATTACGAGTAGATCCCTCGGTGCAAACTGCTCAAATTACCAAATTAAAAGATCTTAAGAGCAAGCGGGACAACCTAGCCGTCAGCAATTGTCTGGATGACCTGCGCAAAGCTGCCAAAGGCAGCGAAAATATGATGCCTTACATACTGAATGCGGTAAAATCTTATGCCACCGAAGGCGAGATTTGTGGAGTGTTGCGGGAAGAATGGGGCGAATATGTGGCGGCTGTCACGTTGTAAAAGTACTTAAGCGAGAAAAAGGAGGGTAGCTGATATGGCGCAAAGGAAGATTCGGGTTCTGGTAGCTAAACCGGGCTTGGATGGGCATGACCGGGGAGCCAAAGTAATTGCCCAGGCCTTCAGAGATGCGGGATTTGAGGTTATCTATACCGGCTTGAGGCAGACGCCGGAACGGATTGTAGCCACTGCGGAACAGGAAGATGTTGACTGTATAGCAATGAGCATGTTATCCGGGTCGCATTTAACCTTGATGCCTAAAGTGACTAAATTATTAAAACAAAAAAATATGAATGAGATTCTGGTTATCGGCGGGGGGGTTATTCCAGGAGAAGATATACCGTTATTGAAAGCGGAGGGGATTGCCGAAATATTTACCCCCGGGACACCGACCAGTGTATGCGTGGATTTTGTCAAGAATCATGTAAAGCACTAGAGCTTGATGTTTTTTATAACTTCATTATGAAGGGAGATTCACTTAATTGAAGGTTATTTGTGTTGATCATATCGGTATAGCCGTAAAGAGCATAGCTGCTAGTTCGAAGTTTTATACCGAGCTGCTCGGATTAAACATGGCCGGAACCGAGGTCGTGGAACAACAAAAGGTAATGACAGCCTTTATTCCTACAGGGGAATCAGAGATCGAACTGCTTGAGACCACCGAACTGGATGGCCCCATCGGTAAATTCATTGATAAAAACGGAGAAGGCATACAACATATTGCCTTGCGAGTTGAAAATATCGAAGAAGCCCTAGCCGAGTTAAAAAGCCAGGGAGTTAAATTAATCGACGAGACACCCCGGTATGGTGCTGGTGGAGCCAAAATCGCCTTTATCCATCCTAAAGCAACTAAAGGAGTCTTACTGGAGTTGTGCCAGAGGGACCATAAATAATTGATCAGGCCTTTGCGTATGTTCCTGGGGATTAGAAGGGCGAGGAGGATTGCCAACAATGACCAATGAGGAAAAAATAGATCTTTTTAAACAAAAATCTCAGCATATAGAAGGTGGAGGCGGAGAAAAAGCCATCGCCAAATTGCATGCCAAAGGACGCCTATCGGCACGAGAGAGGCTGGATCTTTTGTTCGACCAGGGAAGCTTCATCGAATTAGACAAATTCGTTGAACACCGCTGCACCAGTTTTGGCATGGATCAGATGGAAATACCGGGCGAGGGAGTCGTTACCGGATACGGTAAAGTGGAGGGAAGAACCGTTTTTGCCTTTGCCCAGGATTTTAGCGTCATGGGCGGTTCGCTGGGTGAAATGCATGCTTCTAAAATAGAGAAATGCATGGACAATGCCATGATGGTGGGGGCCCCTATTGTCGCCCTGTGCGATTCAGGGGGGGCTAGAATCCAAGAAGCAGTGGATTCTTTGGCCGGTTACGGCAGGGTGTTTTATAAAAATACCATGGCTTCCGGGGTGATTCCACAGATCGCCGCCATTATGGGACCATCCGCGGGTGGAGCAGTGTATTCGCCAGCTCTGATGGACTTTGTTTATATGGTAAAGCAAGACTATGCTCAGATGTTTATTACCGGTCCGCAGGTTATCAAGGCGACTACCGGGGAAGAAATCGGGGCTATTGAGCTGGGTGGAGCTATGACCCATAACAGTAAGAGCGGAGTGGCTCATTTCGCAGCTGATGACGATGCGGACTGCATCGCCCAGATAAAAACGCTGCTCTCTTATCTTCCCTCCAATTTCCAGGAGAAGGCTCCGCAGGTGGAATGCTCAGATCCGGTTGACCGCAGCGAAGAAGCCCTCAACAGCATTATTCCAGACAAGGCCACCCGTCCCTATGATATGAAGAAAGTTATTAAACTGATTGTGGATGATGGTATCTTTTATGAAAACCAGCAGTATTTTGCCCGGAACATGGTCACCTGCTTTGCCCGTATGAACGGAGCGCCGGTAGGCATCATCGCCAACCAGCCAATGTTTATGGCGGGCTCGATCGACATCAATGCAGCTGACAAAGCAGCCCGTTTTATCAATTTCTGCGACTGTTTTAACCTGCCCATAATTACTCTGGTTGATGTACCCGGGTATCTTCCCGGAACCAGTCAGGAGTTTGCCGGGATAATCAGGCACGGGGCTAAGCTGCTGTATGTTTATCCCCAGGCTACGGTGCCCAAGATTACCGTTGTCCTGAAAAAGGCCTATGGAGGGTCTTTCCTGGGCATGTGCTCGAGGCAGGCCGGAGCGGATATGGTAATTGCCTGGCCTTCTGCCGAAATTGCAGTTATGGGAGCATCTGGAGCCGCCAACATCATTTTTAGGGACGTTATTGCAGAGGAGAAACAAGCTAAAATCGAGAATTATATCAATGAATTCTCTACTCCCTACCAGGCAGCCAAGCGGGGATTCGTAGATGAAATCATTGAGCCCAAAAACACCCGGCCCGCCATTATACGAGCCCTGGAGATGTTGTCCACTAAGTCGGCACAGATGCCTCATAAGAAGCATGGTAATATACCGCTTTAGTTGGAAAGAGGGGCAAAAATCCATAGTATAAGAGAGATACGGCAGGGTCAGAACAACTATCCTGCCGTTTTTTCAGTGCGATTTAAAGGCGGACTGCGTTGATGCGGTTGGGATATTCATCGTTATAAAAAATGCGGGAGCGTAAATGCCAAGCAGTGAAGACAATGAGGGATGCGGTAATTGTCTGCTGGCTGGGAATAAACTATGAGAATCAAGTTTGCTGTCTATACGGAATTCTATCGCAGATGTTGTCCTCCATGCCATACACCTGTACGGAATTAAGAACAATATAGGATTGCTCATTAATCAAGCGGATACTGCCAACGCAGGTAAAAGCTTAGCAAAACACGATTATGACTATAAATAATGCTTATTCACCTTTGGCATGCAAATTGCGTGTTATATAGAATTATACGGGCAATATGCCCCAAAAATATATGAAGGGGGGTCGGCAGAATTATTACTCAGTCAAGGTTCCAACATCGGATAAAAACTAAAAAGTCCACTCTGTAAACTGGTTCCTGCCTGTTGTAGTGGCCGAATCAGCACCCAAAGGAAGAAACCAAGTAGCACAGAGTGGCTCATCACCACCAAATAGTATACCAGATTAAAAACTAAAGAAAAACAAAATCCTTATTTACCATTTTAACCGTTGCTAGTAAAAAATTCAAAAAGAACGATAGGGGGATTAATCATTGGGCACTTTTATTGATGAATATAAATCAAAATTACGCACTCCAGATGAAGCGGTAAAGGTAGTCAAATCAGGTGATTGGGTCTATTTAAGTCATTTCGCCATGTTCCCGCAAGCTCTGGATGAAGCTCTCTCCAAAAGGGTTGGCGAGGTAAACGATGTTATGGTCAGAGGTGTATGTGCCACCGTATCTCCTAAGATATGTGCTGCTGATCCCGAGAAAAAGAGCTTCACATATCATAGCGGTTATTTTAGTGGTCATGAAAGGAAACTTGGAGAAAAAGGCCTTTGCTATTATATACCGGGCAACTATCGTAATAGCCCGACTTTCGTACGCAATGGTGCATTTTATCCTCCTAATGTAGCCATGATTCAAGTAACCACCCCGGATAACAACGGGTACTTTAATTTTGGAACCGCTGCTTCTTATGCTAAAGCCATTTGCGAAATGGCTGATATTGTTATTCTGGAGGCCAATGACCAGGCTCCCTGGGTATATGGAGGCGAGCAGGAAAGTATACATATTTCCGAAGTGGACTACGTCGTTGAAGCGAGTTATCCGCTTCCCATACTCCCCACAGCTTTAAATGCAACCGATGCCGAAAGGGCAATCGCAGCTTTTTTAGTTGAGGAAATAGAAGATGGGAGTTGTTTGCAATTTGGTATCGGGGGGATGCCTACTACAATAGCTAAAATGATAGCGGACAGCGATCTGAAAGATCTGGGTATTCATTCGGAAATGGCCGCCACAACGTTTATTGATTTGATTGAAAAAGGCAAGGTCAATGGGTCCAAGAAAAATATTGACAGATATAAAACCGTCTTTACGTTTTCCATGGGTGAGAAGAAATTGTATGATTACCTCGATAGAAATCCGGCCTTTGCAACCTATCCGGTGGATATTACCAACGATCCTGCCCGAATCGCGCTAAATGACAAACAAATAAGTATCAATAACACGGTAGAAATTGACTTGTATGGGCAGATAAGCTCGGAATCATCGGGGATAAAGCAAATATCCGGCACCGGTGGGCAAATGGATTTTACTATGGGAGCTTTTCAGTCCAAAGGAGGCAAACCGTTCATTTGTTTAAGTTCAACTACTACTCATGGTGGCGGTCAGCTTATTTCTAGAATAGTCCCCACTATAAAGACTTTCTCAGCCGTTACTACTCCCCGAACTTTTGCGCCGACGGTAGTCACTGAATACGGCAAAGCCAAGTTAACAGGTAAGTCCACATGGAAACGGGCCGAAATGTTGATAGGATTAGCCCATCCGGATTTCCGTGATGATTTGATAAAAGCGGCTCAAGACCAGAACCTCTGGACAAGGACCAGCAAAATCAGTTGAGTAGCACATCAGCGAAATTAGGTGGAAGGTCAGTTTTTTTGCATGCGAAGTGATAATTCTGCCTTAAAACGGGCTGAAATGTTAATAGGTATTGTTTATTCTGACTTCAGGGATGATTTAATCAAAGCGGCTACGGTCAAAAGATATTGAATCGAAGTAAAAACTAATAAAAACTAAGTTGATAACTTAAAACCCGGCCTTTGTAGTGCCGGGTTTTTTGTGAGTATAGCTTATTCCTTGCTGGCATAAAACCAGCGAATTGCATATGCCAAATATAAAATCTGCCTGAACCATTTCTCTAATCTATTATGAAAGGCCGTGTTTGGAAAGCTTTTCATAAAAAGCGGAGCGGCTGATTTTGAGCAGCTTGGCGGCAGCACTTTTATTGCCTCCGGTTTTTCGCAACGCATCGAGAATAATATCACGGTCCAAATCATTTATAGCTTCTTTATAAGATGAAGCTTCCAGATTTTCTGGAAGTGGTCTTAGTATGTGTGAAGGCAGGTGTTCCTTTCTGACTTCACCTTCCCAGGCGTAATTCGCCGCTCTTTCGATAGCATTTTCTAATTCTCGAATATTCCCGGGCCAGGAATACAGTTGCAGGACTTTCTGCGCCTCTTTATTAAGTCCGATAATATTGGATCCCAATATATGATTATATTTTTGGATAAACATTTCAGCCAGAGGAAGAATATCTTCGGACCGCGCTCTAAGCGCCGGAAGGTTGAGTTCAATGACATTAAGGCGGTAGTATAGATCTTCCCGGAATTCGCCCCGAGCTATAGCTCCGCGCAGATCCCGGTTGGTGGCGGCTATAATCCGTACATCTACGCTCTGTGAGCTGGTTCCCCCCACGCGCATAAACTGTTTTTCCTGAATTACCTGCAGAATTTTCACCTGGATGGATAAGGGCATATCTCCGATCTCGTCCAGGAATATAGTGCCATGGTGGGCCTGCTCAAAATACCCGGGCTTGCCTTTTTTAGAAGCCCCGGTAAATGAACCGGGTTCGTAGCCAAAGAGTTCAGATTCAAACAGTGTTTCGGGAATAGCAGCGCTGTTGACTTTTACAAAAGGACGTTTCGCCCGGGGGCTGGCGGCATGAATAGCACGTGCAAACAAGTCTTTGCCCACCCCGCTTTCTCCGGTTAAAAGAATGGTGGAACTACTGCGGGCGATACGCTGGGCTTCACGTTTCATTTTAATAAAATCCGGACTTTTGCTTACAATCTGGTCAAAACTGCTTCCCTCCAAAGCGTGCTTGGCTAATTCTTCACGGTAGTATTGCACCTGCTTTCGCAAAGAAAGCCATTTTTGAGCTATCTCTTCAGCTACTTTATTTTCAGCTAAATAGACAGTGGTTATAACTCCAACAGTCCGGTCACTGGATTCTTCTTTAAATGGCACATGACATGCAATGCAGTTTTTTCCCTTGATTCTGTAGATATCAACTTCAGCAATACCGGTTTCGGCTACTTGTACAGGTAAATTACTATGTATTAATTCTTCCACTGCATGACCTAAAATATTTTCCGAAGATGCTCCAAAAAGCTGACCGGCCATTTCGTTTACGTATCTTATTGATCCGTTTTTGTCACTGACCAGTAATCCGTCGGATGATGCGTTCAAAACGCCGCTAAGAGTGGTTTCCAATTCCTTAACCATTTCCAATTCGTCAGCAATCTGCTCCACGTCGGAGAGATCTAAGAAAGCCATATTCATCCCTATGGGTTTTCCATTTTCAATGATCGGTACCTGATTTATAATCACGGGAATGGAACGAAGGGTCATTTTTACACCTGAACGGGCTTCATTAATATATTTGATTTCCGGAAAAACCTGTTGAATATGCTGTCCCGCAACTTCTTGAAATTTTACCCCCAGCATATTTTCCGCCGATTGATTAATTCTTAAAATACACCCCTTGGTGTCAACCACTATCATACCTTCGTACATGGCTATAAAAGTAGATTCTAAAAGAGCATAAGATTCAATGGTAAGGTTCAAGGTTTCCCGCAGGTATTCCAGCTTGCCGATCATACCCACTACCATACCGGAGGGATCAAGCACCGGAACATTACCGGCTTTGCTCTTATTAACCCTGTCCACCATAGATACCTGATCATAGACCTGTTCCGAATAATTGACAATAGGAGAATATATTACATACTCCGAGCAGGACTCAGATAGAGATTTCCCGTCCAATAAGGCGTCATATAAGCTGCCTTTAGGAAATACCCCGACAAGTTGTTTACTGTGTTCGTTGACCACCGGAAGCGTGTCCAGCCTGCTATTATCAAAGGCCTTGATGATGCTTTGCAGAGAATCATCGGGGTGAATGACTTGAATCTGAGTATTCATCAAATGCTTAACCGAGCGCCGATACGATGATGTAGTATCCGATGTCTGATTAAGTGGAAGCATGAATGAATTCCTTTCTAAGCTTAATAGTCATTCCTTTATTTTTTTATGCCTATAAGATATCGTATTTAGCCAGCTTTTCGTACAAAGCTGACCGGCTTATTTTCAGCAAACGAGCGGCAGCACTCTTGTTCCCGTCGGTCTTATGCAAAGCATCCATGATAATGTCCTTGTCGACATCATTTAGTACGGTTCGATAGGAGCTTTGTTGAGCCAAGTCCGGACCATGCAGTATATGACCGGGAAGATGGTCTAGCTCTATCTCTCCCTCCCAGGCATAATTAGCGGCTCTTTCAATGGCGTTCTCCAATTCACGGATATTGCCGGGCCAGGAATGCCGCTCCAAGGCTTCCTGGGCAGCCTTGCTTATACCGACAATGTTGGACCCCAGTATCTCATTGTACTTTTCTACAAACAACTCGGCCAGGGGGAGGATGTCTTCAGAGCGAGTCCGTAGGGGAGGCAGACTAATTGCTATGACATTAAGGCGATAGAATAGATCTTCCCGGAAGGCACCCCTGGAAATGGCCTCTCTCAGATCGCGGTTAGTGGCTGCGATAATTCGGACATCTACCCGTTGTGAAGTGGTTCCTCCCACCCGTAAAAACTCTTTTTCCTGCAGAACCTGGAGAATCTTAACCTGAATAGACAAGGGCATGTCCCCTATTTCATCGAGTAAAATAGTGCCTCCGTTGGCTTGTTCAAAATAACCCGGTTTGCCTTTTTTGGATGCACCAGTAAAAGAGCCCGGTGCATAACCAAATAATTCGGATTCCAGCAATGTCTCGGGAATGGCGGCGCAATTGACTTTTACAAAAGGATGTTTTGCTCGTGGGCTGGCGGAATGGATGGCCCGGGCAAACATATCCTTACCTACGCCACTTTCTCCAGTTAACAAAACCGTGGAACTGCTCTGGGCGATTCTCTGGGCTTCTTTTTTCTTTTTTATAAAGTCCGGGTTGCGGCTTACAATCTGTTCAAATTTGCCACTGGTAGCACCTCGACGGTCAAGCTCGTCGCGATAATACTGAACCTGCTGGCGTAAAGAAAACCATTTCCGAGTTATTTCTTCAGTTAACTGGTTATTAAGTAAAACCGTACTTATAATACCGGTGGTTTTAGCTTCAGAACGCTTTTCTTTGATGGGAATATGCGACACTATATAGTTTTTGCCGTTAATTTGACATACATCTACTTCGGCAACGCCTGATGTAATGACGTGCATTGGTGTAGGTGAATTAACGTAATCAGCCAGTTGTTTCCCGATTAACTGGCCGGTTTTTTCAGAAACTAGATGGCTGGCCATCTCATTGACATACTTGATCGCTCCGGAAGCGTCAGTAATAAAAACACCGTCCGAGGATGCGTTTAAAATGCCGCTCAGAGTGCTTTGAAGTTCCTTTACCGTTTCCAGTTCTTCGGCTATTTTTACTATATCCGAAACATCTAAAAGAGCAATATTTACTCCGATTTGCTGGCCGTTCTCTATAATCGGCACCTGGTTAAGGATTACCGGTAACGACCGGATGGTAGCCTTAAGACCCAGTCGCATGTCTCGGGAAAAATGGATCTCGGGGAACACCTGGGACAGATGAAGTCCCCGGATTTCAGCGGCCTTAATGCCAAACATGTTCTCCACAGCCGGATTAAGCCTCAATATATATCCCTGATTGTCAATTACGATCATACCCTCGTATATAGCGCGGAATATCGATTCCAGGAAAGCATAAGAGAAGGTAGCCAGGTTCAGGCTAGCCCGAAGATACTCAAGTTTACCTATCATGCCAACCACTTTACCGCTTTGATGTACAACCGGTATATTGCCGACCCGGCTCCTATTCACCCTTACGAACAGGGATACTTCGTTATAAGTCAAATCAGATTTGAGAAATACGGGGGAATTAACTATGTAGGGTGCGCAGGAATCATTCAGACTGCTTCCTTCCAGAAGGGCTTTATACAGCCTCCCTTTGGGGAATACCCCTATCAAGTGTCCATTATCATCAACCACCGGAAGGGTATCCAGCTTGGTATCCTTGAACACTTGGACCACAGTGCGGAGAGAATCGTCTGTGGCCAGAGTCTGATAATCCGTGTTCATCATGTTGACAACCGAGATAGACGAATCAATGATTCTGGGATGCTTAACTGCATTAAGCATTTAGTACCCCCTTTCGTGGCTGAGGGTATATTTAAAGTACTTACAAGGGTTAAATATTCATGATGATTATATACTATTATTATTTTAACATTTAATTATACCAAAAACATCTTTTTGATGACACGAAATACCAAAATAACACTATGTTTTTAGTAAAATGTCGTATGGGAAGATACGACCGCGTATTGAAGATGCATCGTGATTGAAAAGAAAATCGGGCGTTTACATCGTCCTGCCATAGGCAGATAAGTAGGAGGTAATTCACAGCCATGTGTCAAAGGCGCACAGATGAGATGATTACAATCATATCGTGTAAGTTTGCCTAAATCAGTTTTGGCACAGTATTTGCATATTAAAAATATTAACCGCTCTTTCAATTTTATATGCAAAATAAGCATTCATTTCGCTTTACCGCAACGAAAAGCGGAATTGGGGAAGGGGGGATAGTTGCGATAAGAAGACAGATATTTGCCTTTTTAGAAAGTTAATGAAGCTAGGTTACTGCATTAATAAAAAAACCATGAAAAGAGCAAACGCCGGTTTATTGTTGGATTATTAAACAATAGTCTCTACAATGTGAGACGATTGGCAATAATAACCCCCTTATATTAATACTTTGGGCTCCATTTTATAAACGGAGCCGCTTTTTTTTGTGAAACAAGGAGCAAATTAATTAACTCAACTTTCTGACCAGAAAAACTGGCGGTAAAGCCCTAAAAAATACTAACATAATCATTTAAAAAACCAGTATTGACGCCAAAAGTGCATCCCCGTTTGTAAAATGTAATCGCCACAAAAACATTTCAAACGATGAAAGGATGCACAAGTCAATGTTACATCAAATCAATCTGTCCGAGAAGGTTCTTAGCGAAATTAATAAGCTTTTCAAAACTCTTAAAATCAAGCATCTGCTTCGTGCTGCTAACATCAAAAAAGCCTGCGGCATTAGTGTTCAAGCAGTTGCATCAACTGTTTCTCGTCAAGTGATCTTCCGGATTGCTTCTCAACCCCGATATATTCAAAGGTTGTTTAGTACTTTCTGCTACGAAAGTTAGTACGAAAATAATTAGCACTGTTCTTTGAAAACCCAATATGCCCGTAAAATTTTTGAGTAAAAGTGGTAGGCCGTAATATTTTGTGTAAAATAGTTAACACCCTGGGCAAAAATCCTTATGTACGGCGGATTTATGGCATAAATCACATTTGGGGATTTGCCCTTGTTTGCCTTAACCCCCGGAATGAAGG